>JGI20225J20221_1000039_pt1 | contig 414159 bp, 334 predicted proteins | sample BioMet4_FD_20221 | JGI IMG/M metagenome (IMG submission 20221)
TCGAAATGCATGTCAGGCAATGGGTTTCTAATGTTTGCAAGATTCAAAGGAGTAACATCGTTTTTTATATTTTGCATATGCATATCGGGTAGCGGATTTCTAATGTTGTCGACATGCATGTCCGGTAGTGGGTTTCTGATGTTTGCTGTTGCTATAAAAGAACATGCGAAAAAGAGTGTGAGGATAATGGAGAGTCCTCTGAAGGGGAAAGTAATTGTTTTCATCTTTGAGAATTTTGTTTGGTTTGCCTTACAAAGGAACAAACAAAACTCTTTGAAAACACAAATTATCCCCTGAAAATTATATTAACACGGAGGAGGGAACCGTATAATAAAAAATTGATAATCTTCTGTTTGTTTCGGGTTTAAACAGATTGCATATTAATACATCAGAATCGTTGCAGAAAAGAGGGGAAAAAAGAAGAAAAATAAAGTGCAAAAATGGAGAATAGGCAGCCATCTACATGCCCGCGTCTACCGAAAGGCCGGCTGTCGTTCTGAAATTATTATTGATTATAAGTCCGTAAATAAGGATTTTTTATTGAGTTTTGCAAACCAGAAGCAGAGCGACATCTCGTCGCCCTGTTTCTAAACCAAAATCTAAAGAGAAAAATAATCAATATCTTTAATGCCTTCGCACTATAATTTTTATAATTGAAATGAGGCGTCTTTAATTTTCAGGATGCTCATTCTATTGGTCAACTTTGCAATTTTTGATTTGTCCGGAAAAGAAACCTATCGGAATCCTGCTTCTGAATAAAAATAACTTGCGTTAGTTTGCATTACAAAGATGGATTTAAAATGGAGCGGATGTATCGATTGTGACAAAAATATTATATTAACATCGTCGTATCTCGATTAAATTAATATTTTGATAAACAGATTGATGTGTTTTTATTTCTGGACTTGAATATTAACATGCAGCATGGGGAGAAGAAATAGGATAAAAAAGAGACTAAAATTCGGCAAGAAAATCGGCAAAATTTGCTCCATGTTGAATTTTGAGTTTTTTGCGTAAGCGGGCACGTCGAACATTGAAAGAATCGGTTTGGGTATCTAAAACAGAGGCTATCATTCCCGATTCAAAGCCGGCACGTAAGAGACAGCAGATAAGAATGTCGGTGGTAGTTAGTTGTGGAAAACTGGATTTCAGTCTTTGAGAAAATCCATTGTAAAGGCCGTCGATGCTGGCAATCAATTCGTCGTATAAAGCAAGAGAATCGGAGTTGGTATCTTCTGAATCTGCTGACAAATCAACGCTTTTGGGAACCAATCGTTTAATGGCGGTGCGCTTATGGTGCTCTACGTTTTTAATAAGAGCATTCTGCATATTTATTTGTTGCTGAAGTAGCAGATTGTTTTCTTTCTCTTTTTCAACTAATTCCTGATGTTGCTTGAGTTGGATTTGCTTGTTTCGATACCTCCATAGCAAAACGATGACAATGATGCAGCTAAATCCTAACAATAGGAAAAGCACCGCAATTTTGTTCCGTTGGTTTATAATAATCAGAGACTTGTTTTCGGCAGCAATGCGCTCGTAATTATATTTTTTCTCCATACCGGCAAAGCTGGTCTTCAGAGTCTGTTGAGTCAGAGAGTCTTGTGATTCGTACGCTTTTTGGGCATACGATAATGCCAATGGATATCGCTTTTCTTTTGTCGCAATTTCCTGAAGCAATTGATAACATTCGGGAATTGTGTATCCATTTGCTATACATTTATGTAAATAATTTTTTGCAGAATCCAGTTCATTGGTCTTGATATAAATAGCAGCGATATTCATCCATTTGGCTGGGTCATAAGGATCGGAAAATCGAAAGGAATAACGGGCATATAAAAGTGCGTCAGAATAATTTTGTAAATAATAAAATGTCAGACTTGTTAGTCTGAAAATAGAGGATAGAATAGTTTTGTCCTGAATTATAGTGGCTTCTTTTTCCGATGATTTATAGTAAGTCAGTGCATTCTGGAACTTGTTTTGTTGGTAATATCCATATCCGATTTTAAATAATGCTATAGCCCTGTTACGGATATTCTTGGTTTTTTTTAGCGCATTATATGATAATTGGCTGTATGATACCATGCTGTCAAGCTGATTTTGTCCTCCGTAAATTGAGGCTTTCTCGCTATAAATGAGGCCGAGTAGTTCAAAGTTTTTGCTTTCCATCGCAACAGAAAGAGACTGCAGCAATGCTTCGGCTTGTCCCTGGGTATTTCCTATGTTGCGCTCGCTTCTGGAAAGATAAAACAATGAATATCCTAATCGGGTGTATTCTTTTTTGCCAGAGTAGTAATCGACAGCGTTCTTAATCAGAGAGTCGGATCGGATTTCGATATTATTTTTGTCGTATGCCTGACTCAATAGTAGCGAGTATAAGGCAAAATCGTTGGATGATAGTTCCTGTTTGGGTTGGCGAATTTTTTTTAGCCATGAAAGTGCACTATCGGGCGATTGTTCCATTATCCTGTCTGCTTTGGATAACAGTATTGCATTCTCAGGCGATGTGGAATGGCGACACGAGCTCAAAATGAACAAGAAAGATAATATACAGACAATATAGCGCATACATATAATTTATGAAACAAAGATACGCAAATGATAATGCTTTTCCTTTTCTATGTATTAAAACTTTCATTCTTTGTGGTTGAAGAGTGCTTTGAGGGTTCGGATCATATTAAAAATGGACTGTATTATTTGCCGGTAGCCGATGTATCTTTGTCTGATTTATATCCTGCATTATACTTTTAGTTTTTACAGGTGTGAGGTTTGATTCGTGTTTTGCCAAATTGTAAATTAAATAGTAATTTTGTCTTTTGTAATTGACTTTCTATCCATTATCACGATCGTTGTGTAAGAGTAGTAAATTGTCGGTTCATTTTATATTCTCCTGATATGATTAAAAGAGTTGTAGTAGGCTTTGTTTTGTTCTTTATAACCATTGCCGTCTTTGCTCAGTTTGCGGTGTCTGGTACTGGAAAATGTATTCCGTTGAATGGGAATGCCGTGAAAAATATTGACGCCGTGTTTCTTTTTAATGGTATAACCTCCGATAATCAGATCCAATTTACCGGTTCTGCTCCCGATTATTTGTGGCAAAAATATGATGGAACTGTTGTAAGTAGTGGTAGTGCATCTGCAATTTCCGTGGAAGATGGCACCGGTTACATTTTAACTGCTAATGGCGTTTCGTATTATATATGGGTGATTGATTACTCGAAATATCCGGTTGCAATGCAGAGCCTGATCCCTGTTGAAGGAAGCGATAAGTGCAGTAACATAGCATTGAACTTCAGAGGAACCATCCCGGATTTGATTTATCGGGATAAAAATAACTCGATACACAAATTATCCCGGGAATTTAAACTGTCGTATGATGATATGCAATATTCGTCGGGTCAGTGGTCGGCAACGACCCGTTCGCAAACGGTGACTGCTTCTGTTTCATCTATTCCGCTGGAGGCACCCTACAAGGATACTTTTTTTACTCTTTCGGGAGATCAGTATGCTGCCATATTTGGAATGGAATCATCCGTGTCTTCGGATAATTACAAGGCGATACGGGTGGAGTGCCATCCGGAGGGGCGTATCGTGGAACGCGATGCCGCCAATGAGTCGGGCCGTAAAATAAATACGCTCGAAGGTTCCGGGCCTCTTAATGTTGCGCTGAAGAGTAATGCAAACTTACCGGTAACGCAATTTTATGAATGGAAAATCTATAACGTTGATAAACCGAATAACTATTTGCGCTATACCGATACCGACTTGCGCTATACGTTTAACGAAACCGGTTCTTATAAGGTGATGCTGACGGTTAATAGTAATGCGAATGTATGTCCGTATAGTGATTCGCTGAATGTACTGGTGAGCACTTCATTTATTAATGTCCCGAATGTGTTTACGCCTAACGGAGATGGTAAAAACGATCAGTTCAGGGTGTCGTACCGCTCTATTGGCGATTATAAAATTCTGCTCTACTCATCATGGGCAGGACGTGTTTACACGTCAACCGATCCGGCTCAGGGCTGGGACGGTCGGGTGGGAGGCCGATTGGCTCCTCCGGGAGTATATTACTACCTGATTACAGCTACCGGCACCGATGGAAAAAAATTTAAACTGAAAGGCAACGTTAATTTACTGCGAAGTAAATAAGCCGGATAACTCTTTTAATTTTTTGTGGATGTATAATAGTGTGATGACAATAGGCTTGCTTATTGTTTCGAATATTTTTATGACAATAGCTTGGTATGGGCATCTTCGTATGCGCGAATTTTCATGGTTCAGCTCTTTGCCATTGTTTGTTGTAATTTTAATCAGCTGGGGCATTGCATTCTTCGAATATTGTTTTCAGGTTCCGGCAAACAGAATCGGATTTCAGGAGAATGGCGGGCCGTTTACGTTAATGCAGTTGAAAGTGATTCAGGAGGTGATAACCCTTTCTGTTTTTATTGTGTTTTCAATCATTGTTTTTAAGGTGGATGTGCGTTGGAATCATATTTTAGCGATGTTGCTAATGATTGGAGCAGTGTATTTGGTATTTAAACAATAATAATTCTTTACTTTCTAATGAATGGTCATGAACTGATTTTTTTTGCAGGTTTTCTTTCTCTTATTTTTGTCGTACTGTCAATTGATCTTGGCATCTTCAACCGTAACAGTCATGAAGTATCTTTTAAAGAGGCTACAATCTGGACGATAGTGTGGACGATTTTGTCTCTTTGCATCTATTTGTTTGTCGGAGCGTATGGTGATGTGATTCATAGCGTCGACTCTTTTTCGCGGCTGCAGGAGATCAATCAGCTGCATGGACATGGATTGAAACTGGATCCGTCGGCCGGTCTTGAGACTAACCTGAGCCTGTACAGAAAAGCATTGTCTTTGGAATTTTTGACCGGTTATCTCATCGAATATGCCCTTTCTGTCGACAATATTTTTGTGATAATCATGATCTTTATGAGCTTTAGCGTGCCAAAGGCTTATTATCACCGGGTGCTGTTCTGGGGTATCCTGGGGGCAATCATTATGCGTTTTATCTTTATATTTTTGAGCGCGGCGTTGATTCAACGCTTTGAATGGATTATGTGGATTTTCGGGGGATTATTGGTGTTTACGGGAATCAAAATGTACATTGACAAAGATAAAGAGGAGAAAATCAATGTATCCAAACATCCGGTTGTTCGTATTGCCTCAAAATATTTTGCGGTGCATCCTCATTTTGTAAAGGATCATTTCTTTACTCATATTGATGGCAAACGCATGATCACCCCGTTACTTCTGGTTGTTTTTGTGGTCGAATTTTCCGATGTGTTGTTTGCCGTAGATTCTGTCCCGGCTATATTTTCGGTAACCAAAGATCCGTATATTGTGTTTGCATCCAATATCTGTGCAATTCTTGGTCTACGATCGTTGTTCTTCCTCATCTCAAATGTGATGAATCTTTTCCATTATCTGAAGATCGGGTTGGCGGTATTGCTGACTTTTATCGGGGTGAAGATGTTACTGGGAATCGTGCATGTCCATATCGGTACGGGTCCATCGTTACTGGCTATCGTCGGTATTCTGGGCGTGAGTATGCTGGCTTCGGTCATCTTCCCGCAGAAAGAGGCAAAAGCGTAAAACATCAACTATAAAACAGAAAGAAGGCTATTTCGAATACGGAATAGCCTTCTTTGTCTCTTGTTCGGATATAATTTAGCGAGCCCTTTTCAATATCTCATCGGCGATACGTGCTGCCGAATCCTTTTGAGCTAAATGGAGGCAGTTAGACGAAAGGAGTGCTAAACGCGCAGAATTTTTGAGCAGGTCTAATGCAGCCGGTACCAGTTTTTCTTTCGATTCGCTATCTTTAATCATTATCGCGGCATCTTTGTCGACCAGCGCCATGGCGTTGTGAGTCTGATGATCTTCCGCCACATTGGGCGATGGTACCAAAATAGAGGGCTTACCCAGCAGGCATAATTCGGAAATAGAGCTGGCTCCGGCCCTCGATATTACCAGGTCGGCTATGGCGTACGCGTAATCCATGCGCGAAACGAAGTCGGTCAGAATGATGCCGGGTGTCAGTTGCGATGCCGTTTCTTTCCGTAATGCTTCGATGTATATTTTTCCAGCCTGCCAGATTACCTGTACGCCCGATTGAGCCAGCAACTGAAGGTGTCCGAGAATGCTTTGGTTGATGGTGCGCGCGCCCAGACTACCCCCGATAATCAAGAGCGTTTGCTTTGTCGGGTCGAGGTTGAAGAAACGATATGCCTCATCCTTTCGTGCCGGATCGAGCTGCAGATCCTGTCGAATCGGGTTTCCTGTCAAAATAATCTTCTCTTTTGGAAAAAAGCGTTCCATGCCTTCGTAAGCCACGCAGAAGCAAGCTGCTTTATCGGACAAGAGTTTGTTGGTAACTCCGGCAAACGAGTTCTGCTCCTGTACGATGACCGGAATGTTGAGTTGTGATGCGACTTTCAATGTGGGGCCGCTGGCATATCCGCCTACTCCGATAACCGCATCCGGAGCGAAATCTTTTACTATTTTCCGTGCCTTGTACATTGATCGGGCAAGCAAGAGGAGCGTCTTTACATTGCGAAGCATGTGTTTCCGGTCGAAGCCGCGGATGGGAAGTCCGATAATCGGATAACCGGCGGCAGGCACCTTCTCCATCTCCATGCGCCCTTCGGCCCCGATAAAGAGAATGTCTGCATTGTCTGTTTTTGCTTTGAGAGCATTGGCGATGGCGATGGCCGGAAAGATGTGACCTCCGGTTCCTCCTCCGCTTATGATAAATTTAGCTGGCTGTTTCATTTGCTACTGTTTGGGAGTCGGCAGACTCGGGTTCTTTTTGTTTTCCTTTCTTGTAATAGCGTGTTATGCTCAAAATTATTCCGAAATAGACGCTGGTAACCAGAATCGACGTTCCACCCCGGCTAATGATAGGTAGAGGCTGTCCGGTAACGGGGCCCAGGTGTACGGTTACCCCCATGCTGACCATGGCCTGTATGACAATCATCAGCGTGAGTCCGATAACCAGCAATGAGGGATAAGGGTCATTGCAGCGCCAGGCAACCTGTCCTGCCCTGAAGAGCAAGAAGAGGTAAAGCGCCATGACAAACATTCCCCCGAGCAGTCCCGTTTCTTCCACAATGATAGCGTAAATATAGTCGGCATAAGCTTGTGGCAGGTAATTCCGTTCAAGGCTGTTTCCCGGAAATACACCAATTACACCACCCCGGGCAATAGCAATTTGCCCGTGCATCACCTGATAATTTTCGTCCGTGATAACGTATTTATCTTTGTCGGTTTTGTTGTGTTGCATAAACCGCGCAATACGGTTTTCCCATGTGTAGTAACGGTTGAATGCTTTCGGGCGATGGTTTTCAGGAACGATATGCATGACCGCGATTAAGAGTAGAATTGCTACACCGATGCCGGCCAGCAACATGCCCAACTTTTTGAACGGAACTCTTCCGATTACCATCATCAGGAAGACCACGCCAAAGAGGATGCCTGCCGTAGAGAGGTTCTCAAGGCAGATAAGTCCGCAAATAACCAGCGTGACAACGACGATTTTGATGAATGACTTGTTTAGATCCTGCGCATTTTTCGCTTTGGCAATCAGGTCGGCCACTACTACCAAAAGAGATATTTTGGCAAATTCGGATGGTTGGAATTGTATTCCTCCCACACCGATCCAACGTTTAGCATCATTTGCATTCACGCCTCTTAATAGCGCATATACCAGTGCCAATGCGGAAATAGCCAGTAAGATATACGCGAACTTATTGATGCTTTTGTAGTTTATCATGTGCACGCCGACAACAATAGCTCCACCAAGTGCCAAAAACATGGCATGGCGTAACATCGGGGCGGCGTGGTTGGATGCTCTGAAAGCCAGAGAGCTACTGGCACTGTAAAGCTCCACGACAGAGATCATACAGAGGAGGAAAAATATCGTCCATATGACCGAATCGCCCTGAAAATATTTTTTTAGAAAGTCGCGCATACCAGACAAGGGTTAGGGTCGTTTGTTCTTGTTTTTTTCTTGTTCTTTGAGCCAATGCTCATATTTTTCTTCGTTTTCGTACCAGGCCATCCATCCGATAACCGTTCCGCCAAGTGCAATGGATAGGGTGGCTCCGATCATTCTGCCTATAGATAGCGAGTGACCCGCTACCAAAAAAAGAATCAGAAACATGGCATAAATAGCCAAACCGATGCTAAGTCCGACGGTGATACAAAAGGGCCATTTCCCTTTGTTGTGCCAGAATTTCCATTTGGCGATGCGTTTTTTTGAATAATACATTAGCATAATCGAGAAGTCGGTTGATTAAAGTTTCTTTACGTGTTCTTTGAATTGTACGCCCCGGTCTTCGTAATTCTCAAAAAGATCGAAGCTTGCGCAACAAGGTGACAGCAGCACGGTGTCGCCTTTTGCTCCGTTTTCATAAGCCGTTTTGACGGCAGCTTCCATCGACTGCACGTCAATGATTTTTTTGCCCATTTTATCAAAGAAATCGTGCAACTTATGGTTGTCCAGACCCATGAAAATGAGCGTGTGCGCTTTCTGCCGGACGAGCTCTTCTATTTCGGTATAGTCGTTTCCTTTGTCGGTGCCGCCCAGAATCAGAATAACCGGCGTAGTCATACTTTGCAGGGCATACCAGCACGAATTTACATTCGTGGCTTTGGAGTCGTTGATAAACCGGATGCCGCGTACGGTTGCTACATATTCCAACCGATGCTCTACCCCCTGAAAATTGCTGAACGACTGGCGGATTACCTCGTTTTTGACATTGATGATGTCGGCGGCTAAGCCTGCTGCCATCGAATTGTAGAGGTTGTGAACGCCCTGAATTGCCAATTCTCCCTGCGGAATAGAGAACGGATCGTTAATGTTGAATACGATATTGCTATTCTGAATATATGCCTTTTCATCGGCTTTCTTCTCCAGCGCGAAGGGTAGACAGTTGGAGGCAATATCTCTCTTTTCCAGCTCGGCGGTGATTACAGGATCGTCGTTCCAGTAGATGAAGGCATCTTCGGCTGTCTGGTTCTGGATAATACGAAATTTGGAGTCGATGTAATTCTGAAATTTATAATCGTAGCGATCGAGGTGATCGGGGGTGATATTCAATAAAACGGCAACATCGGCCTTGAAGTTGTACATGCCATCCAACTGGAAGCTGCTCAGCTCTACCACATAATAGTCGTAATTGCATTCGGCTACCTGCCAGGCGAGACTTTTACCGATGTTTCCGGCCAATCCCACGTTTAATCCGGCATTTTCCAAAATGTGATAAATCAACGAAGTCGTGGTGGTTTTACCATTACTACCCGTGATACAGATCATTTTTGCGCTGGTATACCGTTTGGCAAATTCTATTTCGGAAATGATCGGAGTACCCAACTCACGGAGTTTTTTAATGATGGGCGCTTTTTCGGGAATTCCCGGGCTTTTGATTATTTCGTCGGCTGCAAGTACGATGCTTTCGGTGTGAGCGCCCTCTTCCCATGCAATGTGGTATTTTTCCAGCATCTCCTTATACTCGGGTTTGATCTTTCCAAAATCGGATACGAATATGTCGAATCCCTCTTTTTGTGCGAGAACTGCAGCTCCGATGCCACTTTCAGCAGCTCCCAATACAACTATTTTTTTTGCCATGGCAGTGAATTTACAATGTTTTTTGTGCGTTTTATCTCATCTTCAGGGTGATGATGGTCAATGCCGCGAGTATTAGGCCTACCATCCAGAAGCGGATTACAATTTTAGATTCGGGAATAGGTTGATACGGACGTTGGATCAGCGCCTGAATGCCTGAATTGCCGGCTTTTTGAAAATGGTGATGTAGTGGCGCCATCTTGAATATGCGCCGGCCTTCGCCATATTTTCGTTTGGTTCGCTTGAAATGCGCCACCTGAATCATAACCGATAAATTTTCGACTAAGAAGATTCCGCACAAAATCGGAATTAAAAGCTCTTTGTGAATGATGATTGCGAATACGGCAATGATGCCACCGATGGTCAAACTGCCGGTATCTCCCATAAATACCTGTGCGGGGAATGCATTGTACCATAAGAAACCTACCGTTGCACCGATGAATGCCGCCGCGAAGACCACCAGTTCGCCCGCGTTGGGAATATACATGATGTTGAGGTAGGAGGCGTAGTTGATATTGCTCGACAGGTACGCCAATATGCCGAGCGTGACCCCAATGATGGCCGAGGAGCCGGTCGCCAGCCCATCAAGACCATCGGTCATGTTCGATCCGTTCGATACGGCGGTAACAATGAATATGGTGACCAGAATGAAGAGGATCCAACCCCAGGTTTGAGCCTGATCGCCCAGCGCGCGGAACGGGCGGGCATAGTCGAAGTTGTGATTCTTTAGAAAAGGAATGGTAGTCTGTGTCGATTTGAAATCGTAGTTACGGTACAAAACCACCTCTTCTGCCTGTCCTGTATATTTAACGCCTACATTCTCACGCATTACAACCTGCGGACTGAGATATAAAGTGAGGCCTACAATCAGTCCGAGTCCGATTTGACCTATGATTTTAAAACGTCCCTGAAGCCCCTCTTTGTTCTTGCGGAACACTTTGATATAGTCGTCCAAAAAGCCGATGCAACCCAACCAGATGGTGGAGATGATCATTAATATGGTATAGACATTATGCAAAATACCGAACAACAAAACCGGTATCAGAATAGCAATGATAATGATGATACCTCCCATTGTCGGAGTGCCCTTTTTGGCCAGCTGACCCTCCAGTCCCATATCGCGGATGGTCTCTCCGATTTGTTTTTTCTGAAGGTACATGATGATGCGACGTCCGATTAACGTAGCTATCAACAACGAGAAGATAAACGCCATGCCGGCACGAAAAGAGATAAACCCGAACATGCCGGACCCCGGAACGTGCAATTCGTGGAGATATTGAAATAAATAGTACAACATTTGGTTTGGTTTTGATAGGTGGTATTATGGTGTATTATTGCATTGAAACAAAGAATGAACGGACGACCTCTTTGTCGTCGAAATGGTGTTTCACACCTTTTACAATCTGATAATCTTCGTGACCTTTACCGGCAATGAGAACAACATCTCCTTTTTTTGCCAACATGCAAGCCGTACGGATTGCCTGCTCCCGGTCGGGGATAGTCAGGGTGCCTTTTTTTTCATTGTCAGTCAGGCCGGCCAGCATATCGTTGAGAATATCCATCGGTTCTTCATCGCGTGGATTGTCGGAGGTGAATATCACTTTGTTGCTGGCGCTAACAGCTTCGCGCGCCATCATCGGACGCTTGCCTTTGTCGCGGTTACCACCACAGCCGACTACCGTAATCACCTCGCTCTTGCCATTCACAATATCGTTGATGGTGCTCAATACATTTTTCAACGCATCCGGGGTGTGCGCGTAATCGACAATTGCCGTAAAGCCGTTTGGCGAGCGCAATGCTTCGAAACGACCGGATACCGGATGCAGACTGCTCAGATGAACCAATACTTCGTGTTCGTTGCAACCCAACAAGACCGCCGTGCCAAATACCGCCAGCAGGTTGGATACGTTGAACCGACCGATGAAAGGAACGACTACCTCCGTATCGTTCATGTGGAGCACCATTCCGTCGAAATTTTCTTCAATGATTTTACCTCTGAAGTCGGCCAGTGTCCGAGTCGAATATGTTTTTTTGCTCGCTTTTGTATTTTGAAGCATCACCATTCCGTTTTTGTCATCGAGATTGGTGAGCGCAAAGGCCGTTGCGGGCAGATCGTCGAAAAACCGTTTTTTTGCTTTGAGGTAAGCCTCGAAGGTTTTATGGTAATCGATATGATCGCGGGTGATATTGCTGAAAATGCCACCGGCAAACTGTAAACCGGCAATACGGCGTTGGTCGATGGAGTGGGAGCTGACCTCCATAAAAGCATATTCACATCCTTCGGAAACCATTTCGGCCAGTAGTTCGTTCAACTCAATCGGGTCGGGAGTGGTGTGTGTTGCCTCTATGGGGCGTTCGTCGATGTAATTGCAAACGGTTGAAAGCAATCCGCTTTTGTGTCCGAATTTACGGAAGAGCTGGTATAACAATGTGGCAGTGGTTGTTTTGCCGTTGGTACCCGTTACGCCGACTAATGTCAGTTTAGCCGAAGGGTTGCCAAACCACGTATGGGCAATTTGTCCCAATGCTTCCGAACTGTTATCGGTAAGAATAAAGGTAGCCTTGTCGGTTTGGGTAGCGGGAAGCTCTTCGCATATGATAGCGAGTGCGCCCTGTTCTATCGCTTTCCCGATATATTGATGTCCGTCGGTTGCTGTGCCGCGCGTGGCGACAAACAGAGAACCTTCGGTTGCCTTGCGTGAATCGAATTGGATGTTACTAATTTCGATGTCGGTCGATCCTGTCGTTTGGATAACTTTCACCGACTGAATAAGAGATGATAATTTCATACTATGATAATTTGTCCACTAAGGAAGTATGGAACTCCATGTTGCTGAAAATTATTACAATCCTCATGGACGTTGCGTAGCAACATGTTCGTTTCATACTATGATAATTTTTCATCGGTATTTTATACTGATGATTCTATATAAACTTTATTGCAGCGTGAGCACGATTGTTTGTCCTTTGTAAGGATAAGCCCCTGCTGTTAAAGATTGTCCCACCACTTTTCCCCGGCCGATAAGCTGGGTACGTAATCCGATATTTTCCAGCAAATATACTGCATCTTTAGCCCCTAAGCCAACAACGTTTGGAATGGCATTGCGGGGGTGGCTCATCGGACGTATCTGTATGCTGTTTGCATCCGACAAGGTTTGAATCCATGGGTTATTGCCCTTGTCGCCCATAAAGTTGATTGCAAGCCGCGAGAGTACGGTTTGTACCTCGTTGTAGTTGCCTCCCTTTACATTCGGAATTTTAGGAGAGTTGGCAACTTTTGCAATCTCCTGGGGTTTTACTGTCATTTTTTTTGCATATACCAGTTCGGCAATGTCCTTCACTACGGCGCCGGCCATATGGCCTCCCGATGCTATACCTATATGTGGCTCACGAATTACACAGATAACAGTGTACCTGGGATTATTAGCTGGAAAATAGCCACAAAACGAAACCTGGTGGGTAACTCCATTCGATTTATAACCGGCGATGCCTTTTGATATTTGCGCAGTTCCCGACTTACCGGCAATTTGCACATAAGGTGAGGCTACGCTTTTCCCGGTTCCGTATTTCACGACTCCTTCGAGCATCGCTTTGATCTTGGTCAGGGTTGTCGGTTTGCAGATGGCTTCGTTAATGGTCTCGGTTGTAAACGATTTTATTGTTTTACCGTCTCTTTGTACCGACCGAACCAAAAACGGACGAATCATTTTTCCGCCATTGGCAATGGCATTGTAAAAGGCTAATGTGTAGATGGGTGGCATTCCGATCTCGTATCCAATAGACATCCACGGTAATGAGGTGTTAGACCAGATTGAATTCTTGTCATTCGGATGTTTTATGTGTGGCGCACCGGTTCCGGGAATATCAAAATGCATTCTTTGGTTGAGCTTCATGCTATACAATTTATCGACAAAAGCCGACGGATTGTTTTTGTAAGCATTGTAAATGGTGCGCGAGACACCAATATTGGACGAATACCAGACGGCTTGGGCTACCGATATCTTATGATGTCCTCCCCGATCAGCATTGCTATCTTTCATTATCTGTCCGAAAAAAGAATAGAGTCCGTTGCCGGTATCAACGGTGTCGTTTTCCGATATCAATCCATCGTCAAGGGCTGCCATAATAGAAGCCACCTTAAAAGTAGATCCGGGTTCTCCCTGATCGGCGAATGCTTCGTTGCGGCGTTCGGTATAGCTGCCGTCCGGCATACGGCTCAGGTTGGCTACCGCCTTGATTTCTCCGGTATTTACCTCCATTACTATGGCACATCCTTCGTTGGCCTGTAGCGCGGTCAGCTCCTTGAGAAGTGAGCTTTCTGTAATATCCTGAATGGCAACATCCAATGTGGTGTAGATATCAGCACCGTTATCCGGTGGAACGGTCACCACATTTTCCCATCTTCCGGCAATCCGCTGGCGTGAGAATACTCCCGACTTGCCTTTTAACATCGAATCGAATGCCAGCTCAATCCCATTCTTGCCACCACGGGCTCCGTCGCCGTAAATATCGCCGATGGTGCGGCTGCCGAGGTCACCAAACGGACGGACACGCCGGGCATACACCTCTTCGCACAGACCGCTTTTGATTTTTCCCAGATTAAACAAAGGAAACTTGCGGATTTGCTGCATGTCGGAGAAAGAGACTAAGTAGGGATAAAGCAGAAATCGCTTGTCTACCCGTTTGTAGGCATTGATCAGGCTTCGTTTGTATTCGTCTTTCGATTTGTCTCCCAGCTTTCGCGAAAGAGCAGTTGCCAGAGAGTCTACCTTTTCACTGAAAAGTGATTTGTCGTGATTCTTTAACGTGTCGTGGAGCGCGTCGGAACGCATATCCATGTAGAGGTAATATTTGGGTAAAGTGCTGGCCAACAGCTCTCCGTCGGCGGCGAAAATGTTACCGCGGGTGGCGGGAGCTTCTCTGTCGGCCTGAGTGAGCCGGGAGGCGAGTTTCATCCATATCGGGCGCTCAAACACCTGTATGTCTATTATTTTAAATACGATAGCAACAGCCACTGCCAGTATCACTACGTACACGATACCAAACCGAAGCAATATGTCACGGCGGTCATTGTTCATTTTCGTCAACTTTTATGGCAGGTTCTGATGAGGGTTGCAAATCAATCCCTTTGCTGTTTATTTCTGTACTTACCTGCGATTGCCGGCTGATTTGCATCAGGATGGACGATGTGGTAAGCGCTTCGTATTTTGCATTGGTGAGTTGTTCTTTCAATCGGTTGATTTTTACAATTTGTTGCTCACAGGCAAAGCGGTTGTCGATATAAAATATGGCAATGACACAAAGCAGTAGAAAAAGAAAAACCTGACTACGGGCGAACTCGGTAGTCAGAATATCTCCGTTCATCCATTGGCGAAAACCTCTTTTCCTGGGGCTCTCAGTCGCCGTTTCGTTGGGTTGCGGTTGTATTTCGGTTGATTCCATATCTCAATTATTTATCCACTTTTTCGGCTACTCTTAATTTGGCGCTTCGTGCCCGGGGGTTTGTCTGCACTTCCTCGTCGGTCGGTACAATCGGTTTGTTGTTGATGGCTTTGAGCGGAGCCTGAATGTTGCCGTAAAAATCTTTCAGCAGCTTTCCTTCCATATTACCGCTTCGGACAAAATTCTTTACCATGCGGTCTTCGAGCGAGTGATACGTTATTACCGCCAGCCGTCCTCCTGGTTTCAGAACTCCCGGTACCTGCATTAACAAATCCTTCAGGGTGCCCATCTCATCGTTCACCTCAATGCGGATTGCCTGAAATGCTTTGGCCAGATCCTTCTTCTCTCGTTCGAATTTAAAAAACGGCTGCAGGATATCCAGCAGTTGGTTGATTGTTGTGACTCTGTTTTGAGCTCTTGCCTTCGCGATTGCCGAAGCAAGTTTGCGGGCGTTGTTCAACTCGCCATAATTATAAAAGAGGTCGGCCAATTTTTCTTCGGAATAGGTGTTGATGATCTGTTCGGCACTGAGGGTGGATTTTTTATTCATCCGCATGTCGAGATCTCCGTCGAAGCGGAAGGAAAAGCCACGGTCGGCACTATCGAAATGGTGCGACGACACTCCCAAATCGGCGAGAATGCCATCGACTTGTTCTATACCGTGGTATTTGAGAAAATTGGTAATATAACAAAAATTGCTGCGTACAAAAATGAAGCGCTCGTCATCCGGACGGTTGTTGTAGGCCTCTTCGTCCTGATCGAACCCAAGCAATTTGCCGTTTTTACCAAGGTGGTTGAGTATCTCCTTAGAATGACCACCTCCTCCGAAAGTGACATCGACATAGACACCATCGGGGCGGATGTTCAATCCATCGATGGTTTCGTGCAGCAGGGCCGGTATGTGATACTCGTTCATAATAAGGTGATTAATGGGTTATTCCTTCGGTTTGGACATGATTTGCTGCAATTGCAACGTAAACTCTTCGGGGGTCAGTTTCGCTTTTTCGAAATTGCCCTTAGCCCATAAAGAGAAGGTGTCGAGCATTCCGACGAATTGAACTTCGTTGCCGGCACCAATCAGTTGAAGGTATTTTTTCGGAATGAGAACCCGTCCCTGCGAATCGATATCGAGCCATTCGGCTTCCGATACGAATTGAGTGAGTACAAGCTGGTGTTGCGGGATCCATTCGTTCAGTCCTCCTTTCAGAGCGGCCAGTTTTTGGTTCCACACATTCTCCGGATAGAGCACAAGACTGTTGCTATAGGGATCTTTTCGCATCACGAGACGGGTATTTTCGTCTTCCTGAAGCGCTCTCCGATAATGAGCCGGAATGAAGATTCTGCCCTTTACATCGGCCTTTGCATCACTATTTCCTATAAAAACAGACATGTCGGTTCTAAACTACATAAGATGATGTAAAGATAGATATAATTTTTTATTGCCCCACAATCCCCCACTTTAAAACACGATGAATAGTTTCCAACAGTTTTTCAACAGATCTTATCGTAATTCTTAAATTTGAAACAAGAATGATAAAATTGTAATCGGTTGATAATGAATGGATATTGTCGATTGGCCTGTTTTCGCGCTTTTTGAAGCTTATCGATGGAAATTATGGGTCCGGAAGAGACGCTATTTGTGTCTGCAACAAAAAATTAATATACTTTCTTTATCAGATTGTTCGATAATAATGTTTACTTTTGTCTGGTTTTTTTACTAAACGTATGATTGAAATTATTCCTCCAGTAGACACTAATTTGCTTTTAAGCGAATTGACGGCCGACAAACTTTTACGTCCCACCAACAAAGCGAATAATCATATTTATGTTATTACAGCCCATGATTCTCCCAATGTTATGCGGGAAATCGGTCGTTTGCGTGAGCTTTCGTTTCGTGCTTCCGGTGGTGGAACCGGCCTCGAAATCGATATGGACGAATTTGATACCATGGAGGAGCCTTACCGGCAATTAATCGTTTGGAACGAAGATGAAAAAGAGATCATGGGTGGCTACCGCTTTTTGCACGGTCGCGATATGAAATTTGATGCCGATGGGCAACCTATCTCCGTTACTTCGCACATGTTTCATTTTTCTTCCAAATTTATAGAAGAGTACCTGCCGAGAACTGTCGATCTGGGGCGGGCCTTCGTTCAGCCGGCTTATCAATCATCGCACAAAGGAGCAAAAAGTTTATTCGCTCTCGATAATCTCTGGGACGGTTTGGGCGCTCTTGCTACCGAGGAACAGACCGAATACCTTATCGGCAAAGTGACCATTTATCCCGATTTTAATGCCGAAGCCCGCGATATGATTCTCTACTTTATGTACCGTTATTTCAACGACGACGAAGCATTGGTAAACCTGAAGGAGAAAGACTTTCGACCTTCCGACGAAAAAATGCAACAATACGATGCGTTTTTTAACGAGAAGAACTTCAAAGAGAATTACCGCAAACTGAATCAGGAGGTTCGTCGCCTCGGGGTAAATATTCCGGCCTTAATTAATGCCTATATCGGTTTGTCGCCAACAATGAAAACATTCGGAACGGGTATCAATCAGGAATTTGCCAATATTTACGATACGGGAATAATGATTACGGTGGCTGATATATTTGAAGAGAAACGTCGCCGTCATATCGAACCCTATCTTAAATACAAAGCCAGTTTCTTCGGTAGTCCCTTCTGATTTCACTCCGCGTAACTATTGCGGCATACCTTTTTCGCACTCTTCCGCTATTTTGTCCAATGCTTCGCAATATCCCAGTTTACCGTTGATCAATATAGCGTTGTCTGTTTTGGCAGTAATGCATAATCTGTTATCCGACAGACGATAGATTGCCTGGTAAAAGACATACCGTATTCCCTCCTTTTTCAAATAGAGCTTGGAGACAAACTCTTCCGTTGGTCGCAATGATGACTTGAAAGCCATGTCGAGGCGAACCACCACGGCATCAATTCCCTGGTTGTGCAGTTCGGAGAAACTTACTCCTCTGGTCAAAAGAAATTCGTGGCGCGTGTGTTCGAAATAGTGCAGGTAATTGGCATTGTTGACGATTCCTTGCAGGTCGCACTCGTAGTCACGAACTTTCATCTGGAGCTCATAAATGTATGGTTGTGTTGCCATAGACTCTGATTTTTATGCTGCTGATTAATGAGTTAGCAGTGTCGTCCTGATTTTATTTTTTCGAGTGCAAAGGTACGGAAATATTCGGGTAAAATCGAGGGCAGGAAAAATGCACTTCATTTTCGGAAATTACGCATTTACAAAAACAACATCAAAATCATAACTTGTGAGTAATGCTATGCCAGATTGGGAACGGCCTTGTCCGGTGAGCCAAAAAACAAGAGAGGGGGCGGAAAGAATCGTCCTTGTTTGATGTTTCCGACGAAAGGAGGGAACAAGTTTGGACGATTCCCGCTTCCGAACGCCAGTTTTTTGAGCGAAGCGGGCATAGCCTTGAATTTTTTGCTTCCTTTTTGCTTCAAGGCAAAAAGGAAGTCGGGGTTACAGGGGTGGAAACCCCCTTCCAAATTCTTAAATGCGTTATTCCAGACTTCATCTCGGGGTTTCTTAAACTTTTTGTATATTTGCCCCAGGCGACCGTGTTTCGCTTGAATCCGGCCTCGCTTGAATTATACCATCAGAATGCACACGGCATCTCCCTTTATATTGCCCCTGAGTAGCCCAACGCTGATATTTGCTGTCGTGTTGTTGGTGATTCTCTTTTCTCCCCTATTGCTCAATCGGTTGAGGGTCCCTCCATTAGTGGGCCTGGTTTTGGCTGGCATAGCGTTGGGCCCTTCCGGATTCAATGTGCTTTCCAATGACGATAGTTTCCATCTTTTTGGAAATGTGGGTCTGTTGTATGTGGTTTTCATGGCGGGAGTTTCCATCGAAATCAACGATTTGCGGAAAAACCGGATGAAAGGTGGCGTGCTGGGATTTTATTCCTTTGCTGTAGCGCTGCTGTTGGGACTGCTGTCGGGCATTTATCTGCTTCATTTTAGCTTTGCTACCTCCGTTTTGCTGGCAGGTATCTACGCAACTCATACCATGGTGGCCTATCCGGTGGTAAACCGGTTCGGCCTTGGAGCGCGCCGTCCGGTTAAAATTGCGACTGTTAGCAGTATCGTTACGGTAACGGCCTCTCTGTTTATCCTGACGTTGGTCTCCGATCAGTTTGCATTATTGAAGAACGATGCCGCCTGGCTGTTGGAGAGCGCTAAAATAGCGCTGTTTGCGCTGGTAGTCTTGTGGCTGTTTCCAAAAATAGCTCATTCGTTTTTCAAACGGTTTGAAGACAGTGTATTGCAATATATTTTTGTATTGTCACTGGTCTTCTTCGGAGCCTTCTTTGCTCAGATGGCCGGTCTGGAAGGAGTTATCGGAGCCTTTATGGTCGGCATATCCATCAATAAACTCATTCCTAAAATATCGCCTCTGATGAACCGGGTGGAGTTTGTGGGAAATGCGCTCTTTATCCCGTTTTTTCTTATCTCCATGGGCATGGCCATCAACTTCCGGGTGCTTGGATCCGGATTCGACGCGATTCTGGTTGCGTTGGTGATGGTGGTGGTGCCTGTTTGTTCCAAATGGATTGTAGCCTGGCTGACCCAGAAGACATTTTCCATGGATCGCAACGAACGGCAGCTGTTGTTCGGACTGACAAACGGGCAGGCCGGTATTGCTTTAGTCACAATCATGATCGGCTATTCCATTACGTTACCCGACGGGTCGCACCTTCTTCCCGATAGTGTGATGGCGGGTTCCGTGTTTATGATTTTGTTCTCGGGAACTATCAGTATGCTGGTGACGGAAGAGTCGGCGCGGCGGATATTGTCCGGCGGACGTTTGTCCGATGATTCCGCTGCGGAGGGAAAACGGCGCGAACGGATCATGTTTACGGTTGCTAATCCGCATACACTCGATCACTTGGTAGAGTTGTCGGTCGCGATGAAGAACTCCCGATCGAAGGAAGATTTATATGCCTTGCGCGTGGTGAACGATAACGATGAGGTACAGTTGGAGCAGGGGAACCGGTTGTTGCAACAGGCGGCAAAGGTGGCATCTGTTTCCGATCAGTGGGTGGAACGTATTTCGCGGTACGACGTGAATGTGGCAAGCGGGATTCTCTACGCGGCCAAAGAGTATGCCATTACAGATGTTGTAATAGGGCTGCATCAAAAACTCAAAACGCGTGATACGCTCTTTGGGTTGATGACCGAGATGTTGTTGAAAGGGGTAAGCTGCTCGCTGTTTATTTACAAACCGGTCTTTCATCTGAAAAAAACGGCCCGGCTGGTAGTGATCTTACCACGTAAGGCGGAGCTGGAGGTGGGGTTTGTGCGTTGCCTGGAGCATATCGGCAACCTGGCCCGGAAACTACATGTGCCGATACTATTTTATGCTACGCCCGAAACCCGTGCTACGGTGATGAACCATCGTAGCAGACATCATGGCGTGGCTATCGAGTTTTTTCTCTATCATGCCACAGAAACGCTGACTCCTTTATCCGATAAAATTGCCGGAAACGATATGTGCGTGTTCTTCGCGGCTCGTCCGAAGGCGATCTCCTTTGACGCATCTTTTGATACGTTGGTGGCAGATTCCATTCAGTCGGATAACGAACATAACGTGTTGGTTGTCTACCCCGAACAATATGAGCAAGCCGACAATGCCGATGAACGCTTTAGCAGTTTGCATCAAACGCACTACAAGTTCGACCGGCTTAAACGTACCGGACGCTGGCTGTTGATTCAGGCGAAACGTACATGGAACAGAATTTCCGGTTATCGTTTCCGAAGGTAGCCACCTTTCTTCTATCAAATGATTCCGGATGTTCTCCGGAATGTGGTTTCCGTTTTTATTTTTGATCATTACTGTTTGTTCTGACGCAGCTCCCTCTCAAAAAATAAGACTCCTTTATTCCTCTCCATTGGAGAGGATGTCCGAAGGACAGGAGAGGTCGGAGAGGGCGGGGGTCAGACGATAAATATCTGACTCCGACACGCAGTCGTCGTGAGGAGAGGTCTTAATTCAAAATAGTATATTATAGATCCGATAGTCATTTTATTTTTTCAAAAAGTATGCTTGCAAACAAAGCACCGCATTCTTTTTTGTAACTTTGAATCAGCGAATCCGGATAGGATTCTCTATCGATTTTATTTTGTAAATTATTTATATTCAAATATATGAACAAATTTGTGCATCTGCATGTCCACTCGCATTATTCCATCCTCGACGGAATGTCGAAGGTGAATGAGTTGGTGGATAAGGCAGTGGCTAACGGCATGAATGCTCTTGCTCTTACCGACCATGGAACAATGTTCGGCATCAAAGAGCTTTTCGATTATGCCAATAAAAAGAATGGTAAGGTTAAGGATGAGATTAAGCAGCTGAAAGCACAGATAGAAGATTTGAAAGCGCAGGGTGGCGCTGAAAATGAGATTGCCGCTTTGCAGTCGAAAACAGAAGAGTGTAAGTCTCATATTTTCAAGCCTATTCTGGGATGTGAAACATATGTCGCCCGCCGAACCCGTCTCGATAAATCGACCAAAGAGGATGGTAGCGGGCATCACCTTATTTTGCTGGCAAAGAACAAAAAAGGATATCAAAACCTGTGTAAACTGATCTCTGCTGCGTGGATCGACGGTTATTACTACCGTCCCCGTATCGACAAGGATATTCTGGATAAATACAAAGAGGGGTTGATTGTAAGTACGGCCTGCCTTGGCGGTGAGATTCCGCAAAAGATTTTGTCCGGCGATATAGATGGCGCCGAACAATCGATCCGGTGGTTTAAGGAGCGCTTCGGTGATGATTTTTATCTGGAGCTGCAACGCCACAAAACCGATGTGCCGCAAGCGATGGAGGTGTACGAGAAGCAGCAGATTGTGAATGCCAGGTTGCTGGAATTGGCTGAAAAGACGCACACCAAGGTGATTGCTGCCAATGACGTCCATTTCGTCAATCAGGAACATGCCGAAGGACACGACCGGCTGATCTGTTTAAGTACCGGGAAGGATTTCAACGATCCGAACCGTATGCGCTATACCAAACAGGAGTGGTTGAAAACGCCGGACGAGATGGCGGCTATCTTCTCGGATGTTCCCGAAGCGTTACAAAATACGGTAGAGATTGCGGCCAAGGTCGAAGCGTACGATATCGATTCGGACGCGTTGATGCCGATGTTCCCGATTCCGGAAAGCTTTGGCTCGGAAGCGGCTTATCGCGAACAATTTCCAGAAGAAAAATTGCGGGAGGAGTTTGGCGATCGTTTCGATAAGTTGGGCGGATACGATAAAGTGATTCGTATCAAGTTTGAATCGGATTATCTGCGTGAGCTTACATTTGAAGGCGCGAAAGAACGTTACGGTGATCCGATACAACCGGATGCTCTGGAACGGATTGAATTCGAACTGGATGTAATGAAGACGATGGGTTTCCCGGGGTATTTTCTTATTGTGCAGGATTTTATCCAATCGGCCCGCAACATGGGGGTCTCTGTCGGCCCGGGACGTGGTTCCGCCGCCGGATCGGCCGTTGCTTATTGCCTGAAAATTACAGACATCGACCCGATCAAATACGACCTGCTGTTCGAGCGGTTCCTGAATCCCGATCGTATTTCGATGCCTGATATTGATATCGACTTCGATGATGACGGACGTGGTGACGTGTTGCGTTGGGTAACAGATAAATACGGTAAAGAGAAGGTGGCGCACATTATTACCTACGGTACGATGGCCACCAAATCGAGTATCAAGGATGTGGCGCGGGTGCAAAACCTGCCGTTGCAGGAGGCCAACCGCCTCACCAAGCTTATTCCCGACCGTTTGCCCGATGTGGACGACAAGCCGGTGAAGGTGAATATGAAAAACTGTCTGAAGTATGTACCCGAACTGAAATCGGCTTACGAATCGAGCGACCGGAACCTCTCCGATACGTTGAAGTATGCCGCCATGCTCGAAGGTACCGTGCGTCAGACCGGCGTTCATGCCTGTGGTGTGATTATCGGGTCGGACGACCTGACCAAGTTTGTGCCGCTGAGTACGGCAAAAGAGAAGGGCAGCGATGAAGATTTGCTGGTAACGCAGTACGAGGGTTCCGTTATCGAACAGGTCGGGCTGATTAAGATGGACTTCCTTGGTCTGAAAACGCTTTCGATTATTAAAGAGGCGCTGAGAAATATCAAGCAATCGCGGGGTCTCGATCTGGATATCGACAAAATTCCTATCGACGATAAAAAAACATACGACCTCTACAGTAGCGGTCACACTACCGGAACGTTTCAGTTTGAATCGGCCGGGATGCAGAAATACCTGCGAGAGCTGCGTCCCACACAGTTCGAGGATCTGATCGCGATGAATGCCCTCTACCGTCCGGGGCCAATGGAGTACATCCCCGACTTTATCGACCGAAAGCATGGCCGCAAGCCTATTGTCTACGATATTCCGATCATGGAACGTTACCTGAAAGATACCTATGGCATCACGGTCTATCAGGAACAGGTGATGTTACTCTCGCGTCTGCTGGCCGACTTTACCCGCGGCGAGAGTGATACCCTGCGTAAGGCCATGGGTAAAAAGCTGAAAGATAAGATGGCTCACCTCAAGGTGAAGTTTGTCGAGGGTTGTAAGAAAAACGGATATGCCGAAGAGGTGGTACTGAAAATCTGGGGCGACTGGGAAAAATTTGCCTCCTACGCCTTCAACAAATCACACGCTACTTGCTATTCGTGGATTGCTTACCAGACCGCTTACCTGAAGGCTAACTTCCCTGCCGAATTTATGGCAGCCAACTTAACCCGCAACAAGGACGATATTGCCGAAATCTCCAAGTTTATGGATGAGTGTAAGGCGATGGGTATTCCGGTGAAGGGACCTGATGTGAACGAGAGCCGGCTTACCTTTGTGGCTAACAGCAAGGGCGAAATCCGCTTCGGGCTGGGTGGTATCAAAGGGGTAGGCGAGGGTGCCGTGGAGGCGATTGTGAGCGAAAGAGAGAAAAACGGGCCGTTCGTCTCCATTTTCGATTTTCTGGAACGGGTTAACCTCAATGCCTGCAACCGTAAGGCGGTGGAGAGTTTGATTCTGGCCGGAGCTTTCGATTATTTCAGCGAGGTGAAACGCGAACAGTATTTTGCGTTGAACGACAAAGACGAACTGGTGCTCGACGCGTTGATCCGCTACGGCAATAAGGTACAAAACGACAAGGCCACCATCAGCAACTCGTTGTTTGGGGGAATAGAAGAGGTGGATATCGCCAAGCCATCCATTCCGCCGGCCCCCGACTGGTCAACGTTGGAACGGCTCAATAAAGAGCGTGAGTACGTGGGCATTTACCTCTCGGCACATCCGCTCGATGAGTTCGAACTCGATCTGAAATACGGGTGCAATGCCCATATGATCGATTTCAAGGATGTCGATTTGCTGCGAAACCGCGAGATTGTTACCGGTGGCATTATCACCGGATTCCGCCAGGGCATGACCAAGACCGGCCGTCCTTTCGGCTCGTTAGTGATAGAGGACTATTCCGGTTCGCACGAATTTATGCTCTTCGGCAACGACTTTATTGAGTACAACAAATACATGATTCGCGATCTTTTCGTTTGCCTGCATGGCTCCGTCAAAGAGCGCGGTTCCGACTGGAAGTTCAAGAAAGAGCGCAACCCCGACGAACCGGTGATCTGGGAGTTCAAAATTTCAAGAATAGAGGAGTTGCACAATGTGAAGGGAACGCTTATCAAGTCGCTCAATATCGGTATCGATATCAACCACCTTTCCGACGACCTGATCAGTGACCTGAAAGCGCTGGCATTCGATCAGTCGGTTTCCGGTCGCACGTCGCTGTTCTTCAATGTAAAAGATGAGGCGAATAACCTGAATATAAAAATGTTCGCCCGCAGCAAGGCAATCAATGTCTCCCGACCACTGATTCACTATCTGGAAGAGCAATCAGAGGAAGAGGTGCTGGAATTTGAGGTGAATAGGTAAGAATTGCTGGTATATATCTGGTTGCGTAAGAATCGTAGTATCTAACCCTTCGTCCTGCGGACACTTCCCTCCCGATGACTATCGGGGCAAAAGGGAAGACCAAATCTGCTAATTGTAGGGCTTAGCCCCCTCTCCTTGGGAGAGGGTTGGGGCGAGGTCGTATGTGGAATTTGTATATACAAGGTATTTCTTATACCTTGTATACTACGCCTTTTTATATTTATCAAGAAGATTTATAAAATCGGGATCTTCAGAATAGGTTGTCCAATCTTCATCCTTTTCTACAAATTCAGTGGAGATTTCTTTCTTTTGCAAACTCGAATCCAGATAGAATAAAGCCTCTTTTTTGTTTCCTTCTACAGCATACCAGCAAGCTAAATTGTAGCATTTTTCTCCTAATTCGAAAGCTTTTTGATATTTTTCAAATGCGTCACGCTTCAAATCTTCTGCTTCCTTCCCTCTTTTTATTTTTGCTAGATATCTCAAATAAGTACCCCAGTTATCATATGCGCTATAGTGATCTGGTTTTATCTCAATGGCCTTCTGGAATTTTTGAAAAGATAGTAGATATAGTTCTTCTGCTTCTTTTTCTTCCTTTATCTGTGCGAGTCTTCCTAAATAAGTTCCCCAGTTGTAATATGCTTTATAGTGATCTGGTTTTATCTCAATGGCCTTCTGGAATTTTTGAAAAGATAGTAGATATAGTTCTTCTGCTTCTTTTTCTTCCTTTATCTGTGCGAGTCTTCCTAAATAATATCCCCAGTTGTTATATGCGTTATTATAATCCGGTTTTATCTCAATGGCCTTCTGGAATTTTTGAAAAGCTTGAAGATATAGTTCTTCTACCTCTTTTCCATTCTTTATCTGTGCTAGTCTTCCTAAATAATATCCCCAGTTGCTATATGCGTTGCCATAATCCGGTTTTATCTCAACAGCCTTCTGGAATTTTTGAAAAGCTTGAAGATATAGTTCTTCTACCTCTTTTCCATTCTTTATCTGTGCTAGTCTTCCTAAATAAGTTCCCCAAGCATAATATGAATCCTGGTCATTTGGTTCTATCTCGATGGCCTTCTGGAGTTTTTGAAAAGCTTGAAGATATAGTTCTTCAGCTTCTTTTTCCTCCTTGTCTTCCGCTAATTCACCTAAGTAAGACCCCCAGTTATAATATAACCCACATAATAGATCTGTAAGATCATTGTTCGGGATGCTTTTTGCCCTTAACTCGATGTTTGTGATTATTTTCTCGTCATACTTTTCTTCAGCCATCAGATTAATTATTTCTTTTTTCAATAAATCAATCTTGTTCTTCTTGGCTTCATGTGAAGATTCTGTTTCTCCTAGTTCAAACTGACCGATTGCTTTTTCTACCTGGTTCTTAGAAATTGTCAATCGCTCTTTGACTCCTTTGAAATACTCTTTGTCTTCGATATCCACAATGCCATTCAGCATCTCTTTTAGAGATGTAAAGGGTTTGTCCACGATGCTGGGTTGTCCTAAGCCCAATTCATTGTTCAGCTTTAGCATAAAGGAGTCTGAATCGTATCCTTTGATTAGGAAAGTATTGGTGTTAGGATCAGAAAGAAATTGTTGCACTTTCTCATTGGGCTTGTTGTCGTTGTAGGAGACCCAATAGAGTCCGTTGTCAAATCGGCCAAGCTTTTGAATATGCTCAAATATGGGATCTTCACCGCTATATCCGATAAAGACCCAAGGACGCCTGTCTTTAATCGAATCAAAAATTCGGGGTACGGTATTTCTTACTTTCTCCATTTCTGCCGGAGTATTCAGCAGCCATAACCCGTGATTCTGACCATGAAGGTAAACTACCGATTTTTCTTTGAATGAGGAGGTGGTTAAGTCTTTTAGTATCGCCATGTCGTAAGTGGCCGGAAATATGTTGTATAAGGCAAGCGCCCGTAACATCAGATTGTCAAAATTCACGGTCAAAATATAGTCCACAAACCCTTCTTTGAGTAGTTGTGCCAGATAGATATGGGTTACATTAATCATGGCTTCATCAACATACTTTTTCAATAATTCATCTCTCTGAGCCGGATGAAGGCACTCCATTAATTTAGCATACGTCAGAGCTTCTTTGGGCAGATCATTAATAAAGGGACTATCAGAGTAATCGTCTAAGATTTGACTTACTATTTCGTTGGCTAAAGGAATTTTCCCGGAACGTGATGCTCCGGCTCCTAAGAAAAAAATGGGTTGGTGTTGTCCCTTCTTACGAGCTATCTTTAATAAGTATGCTAAATGTTCAATCTTAATTTCTTTCATGGTCTCAAATTATTATTATCGGCTTTTAATCGGAAGCATAATGGGTTTTGCTTTTTCTGTATATTTCACCCTTTCAGATCTTGAATGCATTACGCCTGTAAATGTAAAAATAATTTTTCGCTTGAAAAAGAGGTTTTTATGTTGGGGTAAAGGTGTGTTGATAAGTTTGTGATTATTCGTTTTTCTCTTTCAAACTTATTTTCGTCTATCGACACCAGCCGAATATAGATGGCGAGCCTTTTTTTGTCGATGCCGACCTTCTGAAGGTGTGTAGCTGCCTGTTTCGGGTCAAGGTCGACCTCCTGAAGGTGGATGCCGACCCTTTTTTCGTCGGTTGAGAGCATCCGGAGGTAGACAGAGACCTTATTTGGGTCGACGGGGATCATCCGAAGGTCTCCCGACAAAAAACAACGGCTTCACTTGCGCGAAGCCGTTACCCTGTTTATTTTGCGGTAGCATCTGCATCGCTTTTGCGCGATTTCAGTGCGAAACGCTTCTTCAATTCGTCGTAAATGGCTTTCGCCCCCGGTATGTTTTGGTTTGAGGCTTGCTGCACGCTATTGTAATAGGCTAATGCAGCGTAGTAGGCTTCGCTTCCGGCAACCATGGCCGTGTCGTCAAGTCCGTTGCAAAGTTGCAGCGCCTGTGATGCAATACCAATCAGATTGTCGGAGTCGGTAATGTCGACCTCAAAATCGCCGATGTTGGGTCTATTCAATAAACTGTGTCAGGGAAAGATTTTAATAGACATTCCATCTGTGTTCAAAAATAATAATAAATTGCGCCATAATTTGCTTCCAACCAGCTATAGGGCCTAAGTTTTCAAACAATTTAGTTTGTACCAAATAAAGCAACTTCATAAGGGCTTGATCATTGGTGAACACTCGTTTTGATTTAGTAACCTTACGCAGCTGACTGTTAAAGCTTTCAATGATATTAGTTGTGTAAATAAGCTTTCGTATCATATCTGGGTATTCGAACATTTGAGACAGCCTATCCCAGTTTTCGAGCCATGATTTGATAATATAAGGATATTTTGCAGACCACTGTTCATCAAATTTTGCCAAAGCTTTTTCAGCCTGCTTTTTATCGTTTGCTTGATAAATCTCTTTCAACGAAGCAACTACTGCTTTTCGATCTTTGTAAAAAACATATTTCAACGAATTTCTTATTTGATGGACAATACAAAGTTGAACCTTTGTTTGCGGGAATACAGCTTCAATTGCTTGAGCAAATCCTTTCAGATTATCAATACTGGCAATCAAGATATCCTGAACCCCTCGACGATGTATATCATTGAGAACCGACAGCCAAAAACCAGCACTCTCGGCTTGACCGATGTACATCCCTAATAAATCTTTGATTCCTTCGCGATTGATTCCTATCAAGCAGTATACCGCTTTGCTTTTGATGGAATTATCTTCGCGAACCTTATAATGAATGGCATCCATCCAAACAATCGGATATACACTCTCTAACGAGCGGGTCTGCCATTGTTCTATTTCAGGGACTATCTTGTCTGTAATTGAGGTTATGGTTGCCGGAGAAATATTCATCTGGTACATTTCACTCAAATGATCGCAAATATCGGTATAGCTCATTCCCAGAGCATATAGACTGATGATTTTATGATCAATCCCATCTCCAAGCGTTGTCTGACGCTTGGCTAATAACGTAGGATCAAAACTTCCATTACGATCACGCGGAGTATTTACCTGGATAGTTCCATAGTCTGTCTTGACCTGTTTGCTGCTTATTCCATTCCTTCTGTTGGCACCATTGGCCTCTGATAAATGACTGGCAATTTCTCCTTGCAAACCTGCTTCCAACAGTCGTTTCAACAAAGGAGCTAATACTCCATTTTCTCCGGAAAGGCTTTCTCCCTGTTTCAAACGCTCTATTGCTTCTGCCTCAAATGACTTGTAGTCAAATTTTTCTTGATTATCCATCCTGCTGTGTTAAGTGTTAGTAAAGTTATAATTTTACTCCTTTCCCTGACACAGTTTATTGAATAGACCCCCGATGTTTACAAAAAACGGCAGAAACTCGGGATTGGTTTTGGCATACTCGAATGCTTTGTTGACAAAACTGTCCGATTTGTCTCCTTTTTTCAGCATCACTTTTCGCTCTTCGGCGGTTAATGTGAGAAGGAACGGTTTCAACAAAGCTGTGGCTTCGTTGATTTTTGCTGTGGCCTGAGCCAGCACGTCATTCGGGATGACTTGTGTGTGTTGGTTGTTCATATATTAGTCTCATTTTAAATTAAACGATACAAAATTAGCTTACATTATGTTTTATTTAAAATGAATTCATATGTTATACAACACATGATGTACGGTATATCTTATTGTTTCTGTATGTTTTCTGACAACAAACGATAAATCTCCTGCCACTGCAGATGGTCGGATAGTTTTAATAAATGTTTTTCCATTACGTTGCTATCCCGGCGGATGGCCGGTCCCGTTTGCGCTTCGCGAGGTGATAGAGTGGCCGTTTTTTCGACAGTTTCCCGAATCAAGGGGCGCAATACATCAAAGGGCAGGCCGGACTCTTTCAGCAGGTCGTCGGCAATAGCAAAGAGGTGGTTGGTAAAATTGCAGGCAAAGACGGCGGCCAGATGTAGCTGCTGACGTTGTAAGGAGTCGGCCTCGAACGTTTTGCTGCCGATGTCGGCGCCGAGTTGTTTGAGGATGTTCAGGTCGTCGGGACAGGGGGCTTCAACAAAGAGCGGTACCTCTCCGAAGTCGACCGGTTTCTCTTTGGAAAATGTCTGTAGCGGGTAGAGAACCCCGCAGCGTTCTTTCAGGCCGGAGAAGAGGGTTAGCGACATGCTTCCTGCCGTGTGTGCATGCAACCCTTCTGTTTGCGGATTGCGGCGTATCGCCTCCTCCAACGCGGCATCGCTGACAGAATAGATGTATAAATCGGCTTCTTCGATCCGGGCAAAGTCGGTCGTCCACCGGGCATTCACTGCTTGTGCGAGACCCCGGGCATGTTCTTCCGTCCGGCTCACCACCTGTTCGATGAGGTAACCGGCATCAAACAGCGCTTTGGTGAGGTGAGTCGCCACGTTTCCGGCTCCTATGCAAACTACTTTCATATCGCTTCGGTTAGTGTTTCCCTTTTTTCGATCCGAACAACAGTACTCCTCCGGCTACGATCAGCAAAACCGGCCAGACATACTCCGAAAAATTGCGCGTCATCTGGATAATATCCGACAGGCGTAAGAAGAGGCCGATAACCAACAGAACGATACCTATCGTCAGGTTTTTGTTGGTAAGTAAAAAGATGAGGCCGGCATAGATAGGATAGTTGCGGAATTCGAAGATATACTGAGCCGCACTGTCGGGAATGAAATGGAGATGATCCAACAAAAAGAGTATCCCGAAAAATATGAGCGTGATGCCCCATGATAGACGATTGTCTTTTTTCATGTGTTTATATTTTATTTTAATAAGGGCACATGGAACTTTATGACAAAATACAATCATTATTTTGGGTGTCAAAAGTAGTAGATTTTGTCATGTTCGTTTCATACGATAAAGGGTAAAGATAACAGCCCACGGAAATTCCGCAGGCTGTTATTCAATGAATTTATTTTCAATCAATTATTTCAACTCCCAGGCCAGGGCGCTTGCTCCGAGCACGGCAGCATCAGCTTCGTTAAGTGCCGAGAAGAGCAGCTTGACTTTGTCTTTCCATATCGGCAACAGGTTTTTCTCCATGTTGTCGCGCACCGGTTTCAGAATCAGATCGCCGGCTTTTGCCAGACCGCCGAAAATAACGATGGCTTCGGGGGCGCTGAAAGCAACGAAGTCGGCAAAGGCTTCGCCCAGCAACTTACCGGTGTATTCGAATATTTCGAGTGCAATAGGATCGCTTTTCATTGCAGCCTCAAATACATCTTTCGATGTAATGCTCTCCAGCGGAATATTGCGTAACAGGCTGTCATCCCTCCGTGTTTCGAGCATTTCGCGGGCTGTGCGGGCAACTCCGGTAGCTGAAGTGTAAGTCTCGAGGCATCCTGTTTTACCACAACCACAGGTACGACCATTGTTACGAACGATGGTGGTGTGGCCCAGTTCCCCGGCAAAGCCGTCGTGGCCGTACACCAACTGTCCGTTGATGACAATACCGCTTCCTACGCCGGTACCCAGTGTGATCATGATGAAATTTTTCATGCCACGGGCAGCCCCGTAGGTCATTTCGCCGATGGCGGCAGCATTTGCATCGTTGGTCAGCGCAGCAGGCACTCCAAATTTATCTTCCAGCATTTTTGCAAACGGAATAACCCCTTTCCAGGGAAGGTTGGGCGCGAATTCCACGTTGCCGGTATAGAAGTTTCCATTGGGTGCTCCCATGCCGATACCTTTGATACTTTCGATGCCACCCACTTCGTTGATGCTATCCATCAGGGTGGTGTAAAGTTCATCAATGTAGAGATTAACGTCGGCGTATTTCTGCGTTTTAATAGCACCACGGCGTAGCACTTCACCACGCATATCGACAATGCCGAAAGCGGTGTTGGTGCCGCCCATATCGATTCCAATTACATAAGGACTTTCCATAATATTGCTATTTAGAAATTATTATTCTACCGGAATGTCTTTGTTCACGTTTTTGCAACCTACCAGTGCATACCAGAGCATGTAGGCCAGACAGGCAAACATTACCCAGTAACTGCTGATGTAGCCGAAGTGGTCGGAAATCCATCCCTGAAAGAGAGGAACGATACCGCCTCCGCAAACCATCACCATAAAGATGCCGGAAGCTGCTGCGGTGTATTTACCCAATCCTTCGACGGCAAGGTTGAAAATGCCACCCCACATAATGGAGGTACAAATGCCGCAAAGTACGATGAAAATAACGCTTATGGGAACAACGGTTCCGACAAACGGGAAGGTAACGGTTACCGATTTCGGACTAAAAATGGCAAGCAAGATCAGGATTAAGCCTGTGGATGCTACGGCGGTGAGCATGGTTTTGCTCGATACCTTGGCTCCGATAGAGGCTCCGGTCAAACGACCGATCAGCATCAGCAACCAGTAAAGTCCCACAATGCTACCGGCAATGGTAGCGTCGATTCCCAGACCCGGGTTGGCAGCTGTCGGTTGAGCAGTCATAAAGAGATTGGCAGTACTCGGGATGCCGATTTCTACGCCTACATAAATAAAGATAGCAATAGCTCCGAAGATAAAGTGACGGAATGACAGCGGACTGTGAGCATCTTTCACCTTTTTATCCGCTGCTTTTTCCATATGCGGTTCCGGAATGTTAACGAAGAGTAGAACTACGAAAGCAAGTGCGAAAATGCCCATTGCTAAAAACAGGGCAGGGTTTGCTTTCCCGATAGTACGTCCGGCCTCTGCTCCCATTAACCAGCCTACAAGCATTGGCGTGATGGTAGCTCCGATGGAATTGATGGATCCGCCGAACTGAATAAGTTGGTTTCCTTTATTGCCACCACCGCCGAGGGTGTTCAACATAGGGTTAACCACGGTATTGAGCATACACATGGAAAATCCGGAGATGAAAGCACCGATAAGATAGACGGAAAATTGTCCGACCTGTCCGGAAAGAAATTGAATAAATACCCCGATAAACCCGACAATGATAGCGGTGAGGGCTGTTTTTTTATACCCGATTTTTTTCAACATGATACCCGCAGGTATTCCCATGAAAGCATAAGCAAGGAAATTTCCAAGGAATCCTAACTGCGATTCAAAATTGGTTGCGCCGAATTGTTTGGCGACAATAACCCCCATGGGACTTGGTAGTCCCGTAACGAAGGCAATCATAAAAAACAGGGCAAACATCATTGCAATGGGCAATGCATAGCTCTTTTGATTTGTGTTCATTTTCGATACGTTGATTTGTTTGGTGTTAATAATTAATGGTGATCGCTAAATCAGGCGTTAAAAGTAGTCATTTTTTTTGAGCTACGCAGCAATCATTGCATTGCATATTACTTTTTCTTATTGTTTTTTTGCAATGTAGTTGCCGATCGAAAATAAAATGTAGGCGGCGATTACCATGGCAAGCGATCCTGGACTGAAACGGGAAAGAATGACAATAAGTGCCGAAGTGATTAGAAAACTGAACTGGAGTTTATTCTCTTCCCATTTCAGGTTTTTCATTTTGAGCGAAAACATGGGCCATTCCGATACCAGCAGGTAGCAGAAGATTCCGATCAGAATAATGTAAAACTCCCAGTAGATGGAGGCGAAAAGATTGTTTGAAGTGTAAACGAACGATGCCCAGAATATTGCATTGGCCGGAACCGGGAGTCCTATAAAAGAGGTGGTCTGTCGGGTATCAATATTGAACTTGGCAAGACGCAGGCACGAGAAGATGGCAATCATAAAGGCTAAGTAGCTCAAAATATGCCAGTCGAGTGGAAGACAGTCGTACAGGATAGAAAATACCATGGCAGAAGGAGCCACTCCGAAGCTTACAATGTCGGCCAGCGAATCCAGATCTTTACCCAGCGGAGAGTAGGCATGTAACATGCGTGCAGCAAAGCCGTCGAAGAAATCGAAAACAGCAGCCAGCAGGATAAAGACAAGCGCAAGCAGGTATTGACTGTCGAAACCTGCGGAAATAGCGATGCATCCTGAAAATAAGTTGCAACATGTAAGCGTATTCGGTACATATTGTATCAGTTTGCGTAAATCGAAGGAAATCATTTTAATAGTGTTTGAAATTCTATAGTTGTTGTGTGCTGTGCGGTGCCGGAGCTATACGGCGACATCGCCTTTGATATGCGGATGAGGGTCGTAACCTTCCAGCTTGAAGTCATCATATTCGAACTGAAAGAGATCTTTTTTGTCGGGATTGAGAATCATTTTTGGCAAAGGGCGCGGCTCGCGGGTAAGTTGCAGGTGCACCTGCTCGAGGTGGTTGGTGTAGATGTGCGCATCGCCCAGTGTGTGTACAAAATCGCCGGCTTGCAGCCCGGTAACCTGTGCCATCATTTGCAACAGTAGCGCATACGAGGCAATATTAAACGGAACGCCCAGAAAAATATCGGCGCTTCGTTGATATAATTGCAGGCTTAGCTTGCCATCGGCCACGTAAAACTGAAAAAAGGCATGACAGGGAGGCAGGTGCATGTCGGCCAGTGCCCCCACATTCCAGGCACTTACAAGGATGCGCCGCGAGTCGGGATTGTGCCTGATCGTTTCGATGGCTTCGCTTATCTGGTCGATATGGCCACCCCGGTAATCGGGCCACGAACGCCACTGGTAGCCGTAGATGGGGCCAAGCTCTCCGTTTTCATCCGCCCATTCGTTCCAGATGCGGACTCCGTTTTCCTGCAGATATTTTACGTTGGTTTCTCCTTTTAAAAACCAGAGAAGTTCGTATATGATCGATTTGAGATGAAGTTTTTTTGTGGTGAGTAGCGGAAATCCGTCTTCCATGCGAAACCGCATCTGATGCCCGAAAACGCTGATCGTACCGGTTCCGGTGCGATCTTCCTTGTGGGTGCCTTCATCGAGTACCCTTTGCAGCAAATCGAGATATTGTTGCATAAAGCAATAAACTATTGATAAATTATTTTTTGTAAATGCAACTGTATCAGATTGTTGCTGGCAAAATGATTTGTTCGCAAATACGATACGAAGGTACATAATTTTCCGATAGCAAGCACATACCGCCTGAAATGTTTTTACAGGTGAAATTATCGGAGCAGATAAAAAATTATCCGTACTTTTGCCGAAACTTTATTTATCCTCCCTGTTTATGCGATTTTACTGGTTAGCAGCCTGCTGTATATCGTTTTTGGTGTCATGTGGTCATGCGCAACATTCGGAAACAGAGGCGGGCGCTAAGCCCGATTCGGTTCTGAAACCGAAATATGCTACCGGGTTTGTTATCGAATATTATCGTAACTACAAGACGGTGATTGTGTTCAATCCGTGGAAGAAAGGCGCCGTTCAGGCAAAATATTTCATTACCAACCACAAAGATGCCGCTACTCCGGATGTATCCAAAACCGTTGTGGCTCCGGTACACTCCATTGGCGCCACCTCGGCCACACATTACGCGTATATCGCTGCGTTGAACGAATTATCTTCCGTTACAGGTATCTCATCGCCTCAATTAGTTTATAATCCCGATTTGATACGTCAGTGCAAAACCGGCAAAACGATTGATCTGGGCGATGCTTTTAGCCTGAATGTGGAAAAGACTCTGGCTTTGCACCCTCAGCTGGTGATGATGAGTAGTTATAATCAGGCGGATGTTGCTGCCGACCGGATTGCCCGCTCCGGAATTCCTGTTGTTTTTAATAACGAATGGATGGAGACATCGCCGTTAGGGCGTGCCGAATGGATAAAGTTTGTAGCGGTTTTTTACAACAAAGAGAGAGATGCCAATGCGATTTTTAATCGGGTGGAGCGTAGTTATTCTAAAATGAAAACGTTGGCTCGTCAGGCACAAAAAAGCCCCGGAGTGATGATTGGCGGCAATTTTAAGGGAACCTGGTATGTGCCCAGCGGGAAGGGCTTTATGGGCAATCTGCTCGCCGATGCGAACGTGCGCTACTGTTTTGCTGCCGACACTGCCACGGGAAGTATTCCGATAAACTTCGAACAAGCCTTGCAACGCTTTGTTAATGCAGATATTTGGCTTAATTGTGCTGCCAAAAGTTTGCAAGGTCTGTTGCAAAGCGATGTGCGCTACGGGCTTTTCAGAGCATACAAGCAAAAACAGGTTTATACGCTCGATAACAGAATAAACGCCTCGGGAGGAAATGATTTTTGGGAAGGCGGGGTGCTGCATCCCGATTTGATTCTGGCTGATTTTATCAAAATTGTGCATCCGGAGCTGTTGCCCGGGTACCGCCTTTTTTACATGACAAAACTTGAATAATATAAACAGAAGAGATGCAGATCAATATTGAAGAACGAAAAGAGAAAGCATTACAGCTTTTCAAAGAGGGATACAACTGCTCGCAGTCGGTTTTTTGTGCTTATGCCGATTTATTCGGTGTAGAACCTGAATTGGCAAAACAATTAACCTCCTCTTTTGGTGGCGGAATGGGGCGTATGCGTGAAGTGTGTGGTGCCATGAGCGGTAGTTTTTTGTTGCTTGGGTTACGCTATCCGGCATCCGATCCTGCCGACAAAGCAGCCAAAACTGAAAATTATGCTTCGGTTCAACGGGTAGCCGGTGTTTTTAAATTGCGTTTTGGCTCCATCATCTGCCGGGAATTATTGGATGTGAAGCGGCAAAAAGAATCTCCTGTTCCCTCCGATCGCGATGCTGAGTATTATGCAAAACGTCCGTGTGCCCGGCTTGTCGTTGCGGCAGCCGAGATTGTGGGCAAGGAGATGAGTCGGCTAAGTGATTGATTTATTTAAGTGATAGGGCTCCGGTTATAAAAAAAGGTAAGTATTAATCACTTGGATAAAAATCATTATATTTGCAACGCTTTTTGCCAGGTTATGGATATAAAATCAAGCGATATTGTTTAATCTAATAAAAACGAAAAATGAAAAAAGTAAGTGTTCTTGTTGTTTCCGGTTTAGCATTGATGATTGGGTTTTCATCGTGCAGCCAAAGCTCTGTAAAAATGAAGACTCAATTGGATAGCCTTAACTATGCGTTCGGTGTATTGAACGGCCCGCAGGTTAAAGCCTATTCGTTGGGTGGCGATACTACCTCTAAAGCTGTAGATGCATTTATCAAAGGTTTTGAAAAAGGTATCGGTTCTGACGATAAATATATTGGTCAATATGCAACCGGATTGAATATCGGTGCTTCGTTGAGAAAACAGTCTAAAGCCGGTTTGATGGGCGACAGTACATTGAAAATGAATGTCGAACTGATTAAAGCTGGTCTTATTGCCGGTATGAAGAACAAAAACATGAAGATTCGTCCTGAAGTTGCAGAATCATTCTTCCGCACAACAATGCAGAAAATGCAGGCAGAAAAATCGCAGAAACTTTATGGCAAAAATATCGAAGAAGGTAAAAAATTCCTCGAAGCCAATAAGAAAAAAGCGGGTGTTACAACTACCGCAGACGGCTTGCAATACGAAGTGATCAAAGCAGGTAACGGACCTAAACCGACTGCCGGCGATCAGGTAAAAGTAAACTACAAAGGAACTTTGATTAACGGTACGGTGTTCGATACAAACGAAGGAAAAGCTCCTGTAACATTTGGCGTAGGTCAGGTTATCAAAGGTTGGTCGGAAGCTTTACAGCTGATGCCTGTAGGTTCTAAATGGAAAATCTATATTCCTCAGGAACTGGCTTATCAGGAACGTGAAATGGGTGCAATCAAACCATTCTCTACACTGGTATTCGAAGTTGAGTTGTTAGGTGTTGAAAAAGCTCCTGCACAACAAGCTGGTATGCCTGTTGGTCAGCCCCGTCAGTAATTGACAGATAAAAATCTTATTGAAAAGCGTCTTGCAAATTTTGTAAGACGCTTTTTTTGTTTCTCTGCTCAAATTTTGTTTCTTTGTAAATTGCTATTTGATAGGTGTATGAAACACGACCGGATTTGGAAGAGAATGTTGTTTGCCTGTTCTCTGTTTGTGATAACGGCAACCGGCTATTCGCAGAAGATGGATTCTGTGGAGCGGATTCGTGTGATGAGTTACAACGTCGAAAATTTTCTTGACTATCGGCACGATTCGTTGACCGCCGTATCGACAGACTTGAACGGATGGAATGCTACACGCTATTTCCGGAAACGCGATAACATTGCCAAAGTGATCGTCGCTGTTGGGGGATGGGAACCTCCGGCATTGGTTGCGTTGTGCGAGGTGCAAAACCGGCGGGTATTGGATGATTTGGCGTTGTACTCCTCTTTGCGGAGGCTGCACTATAAAATAGCTCATTTCGAATCACCCGATCCGAGGGGCATCGACGTCGCGTTGTTTTATCGGCCTCAGTTTTTTCAGCCGTACCTCGAAAAACCGATCCGCATTCGTTTTGCCGGCGATATACATCGGCGTACCCGTGACATCCTCTATGTGGCCGGAAAACTTTGTAACGGAGATACGTTGCATGTGTTTGTCAACCACTTTCCTTCTCGTTTGGGTGGCGAACTGGAGTCGGAAAACAGTCGTGTGGAGGTGGCAGGAATTCTTCGCCGGCAAGTCGATAGCCTGTTTTGTGCCAATCCGCAAGCGAATATACTTATTATGGGAGACTTTAATGATTATCCGGATAATAAGAGCATGAGTCGTGTGCTGGGCGCTCAGCCCAACGATGCACCCGTAAAAGAGAAAACGTTGTATAATCTGTGCTACTCCATACATAAAGAAGGAAGTATAGGAACATACAAACATGCCTCGCAATGGGGTATGCTGGATCAGGTAATCGTCTCCGCCCGTTTGCAGGATCGCTACGCATCAGTCTCCGTCTCCGGATCCGCCGCTCATGTTTTCGATGCTCTTTTTCTGTTGGAGAACGATCTGAAGGGATTTGGTAAACAACCGTTTCGTGCCTACCTCGGCCCGAAGTATCATGGCGGATTTAGCGATCATCTCCCTGTGTATCTCGATCTCTTGCTCCGGAAGAAGAGGTGATATTTAAAATAAACAAAATCATACAACTAAGATGTATTGTTCATGATAGAATAGATTTAATCGTTGTAATTGGTTATTTGCTAACGTTTACGCGTCTTATTCTTTTGTGCATTTTATTTTGACATAGCTTGTGCTTCCAGTATACATTTTAAGCACACAATCTGTTTTGCTTAAAGAAATTACTTCGTATTGGTAATATGCACTTCCATTTGAATAAGTCGTAATCGTATTTCCTTCGGTAGTATAAGTTCCTGATATAGACGAAATATTACTACGTCCGCTATAAGTGCCATCCAAATTGAATGTGTCATAGATAGGAACCGTTTTATCTGGACATAAAGCAACATCAAAATATGTGTCCCCACTTAAAGCCATAGCTGTTACTTTCCATGTGCCAACAAGCGTATTAACATCGTAATTAAAGGATGGTTTTGGATCATCCTTAGTGCTGCAACTAAAAATAAGCATAGTAATGCAGAATAATAAGATAGTCTTTTTCATGATAATTTGTTTTAATTGTTAGAAACTTAGAAAAGGTGGGCAAAGAAAAAGCCCTCTTTGTTGATAATCAAATACAAATGTAGGATATTTTTTTTTTGATTATTACAAGAGAGAAAAGAAAAAATAGCAAATGTTATGTATTACTAAAAACTTAAACTCGTAGAAGAATAGAAAAGTGTGTCACAACGAGGCTGAGTGGCTTTATGCAATTTTGAAAAATCAGATATGTCAAGGATTGAAGTCGGCAGAATAAATTAGACATTTAAAACATTGTTTTTTGTTGGGCGAACGTGCCTGCCAAACATTTTCGTGAGTTTATAAATTCAATGAGAAGCCTCTTGTTTGATGGATTATGCGTTATAAGTGGCAAAAAGAGGAAAAAGAATCTTTATGCAACATAATATTTGAATGATATTAAAGACGGCTATTTTGTGGCGTATTTCTTATTGTCTTATATAAAGGTAATAGAAAACAAAAATGCCAACAACCTATTATTTAGATTGTTGGCATTTTCGTTTGGTGACCCCGACAGGATTCAAACCTGTAACCTTCTGATCCGTAGTCAGATGCTCTATTCAGTTGAGCCACGGGGCCAGCAATAATATTATTAAACTTAAACTTTGTGACCCCGACAGGATTCAAACCTGTAACCTTCTGATCCGTAGTCAGATGCTCTATTCAGTTGAGCCACGGGGCCTTGCTTTTGCGGGTGCAAAGATAGAGCATGTTTTTGTATTACACAAGCTTTTTATCGATTATTTTCGGAGAAATATTCTCTTTTGTCGGCTTGTTGTTGTATATCAAAATTTTAAAAGATCGTTCATGGTGATAAAACCTTTTTTGCCGGCAGTAAATTCTGCCGCAATAACGGCGCCGAGGGCAAAGCCGCGTCGGTTTTTTGCATCGTGTTTGATGCTGATGGTGTCCATCACGGATTCATAGATGATTTCGTGAATGCCGGGTACTGTGCCTTCGCGTTTGGAAACAATAGCGAGCTCCTGCGGGTTCGATGCGACCTCCTTCACCCATTTATCCTTGCGTGCGATCTCCTCCAGAATGCCTTCGGCTAACGTGATGGCGGTGCCGCTCGGTGCATCGAGTTTCTGTGTGTGGTGAACTTCTTCCATGCTGACATTATAATCGGGATAGTTGTTCATAATCCGGGCAAGGTATCGATTGACGGCGAAGAATATATTGACACCGAGACTGAAATTTGAAGACCAAAAGAGTGTCGCGTTTTTCTCGGTCATCTCTTTTTTTACGGCTTCGATCCGGTCGACCCATCCGGTAGTGCCGCAAACAACCGGAACCTGAGCATCGAAGCAGCGCGAAAGATTACCGATGACCACTTCGGGTCGGGTAAATTCGATAGCTACGTCTGCCTTGCGAAATGCCTCCGAGTCGAAATCGGCAGTATTATTCATGTCGATGGTTGCTACTATTTTATGTCCTCTTCCAAGGGCAATCTGTTCGATTTCGTGCCCCATTTTTCCATAACCGATAAGCGCTATGTTCATGATGATAAGTTGTTGATACAAACGCGCGTTGAGGCGGTTGTATGCATTGTATAAATAAATTTAATTGAATTTACGAAGCAGAATGCGGAAGGTGGTGCCTTTGCCCACTTCCGATTGTTTGACAAAGATACGACCTTCGTGGTATTCTTCCACAATTCTTTTTGCCAAAGAAAGACCCAAGCCCCAACCTCTTTTTTTTGTTGTAAATCCGGGGTGAAAAACCATTTGATGTAGTGCTTTGGTCATTCCTTTGCCGGTATCATGCACATCGATGGCATAATGTTTGGGCAACTCGCTCATGGTGATGATGATGTCGCCGGCACCCTCCATCGCATCGATGGCGTTTTTGCATAAATTTTCAATGACCCATTCAAATAATGGAACGTTGAGTAACACTTCCGCGTCATCTCTGGTGGTATTGTTCACTTCAATGGAGACTTTGGATGATATGCGTTTCTGCATATAGGTAACGGCATTACCCAACGCATCATCGAGTGGAATGGGAATCAGTTCGGTTTTGGATCCTATTTTGGAGAATCGTTCGGCAATGGTTTTGAGTCGCATAATATCATTCTCCATCTCGGGCAATAGGGCATCTTGCGGATACCGGCTTTTCAACAGTTCCGACCATGCCATTAGGGATGAGATGGGCGTTCCCAATTGATGAGCTGTCTCTTTCGACAGTCCGACCCAAACCTGGTTTTGTTCCGCTTTTTTTGTTCCCGCGAAGGCAAGAAAAGAGAGGAGTATGAATAATGCAATTACTCCGAGCTGAATGTAAGGAAAATAGCCGAGCTCCTTTATAAGAATAGAATCGTCGTAATAGATAAACTGTCGGATGGTCGGGCCGAGAGTGATCTCGATGGGCGGATGTTTCTTCTTGAACTTTGCAATATATTTCTGCCGGAACTGATCTGTGTTTTCGCGTGGCTCGGTGATATTGCGCGAGGTGATATACTTATCGTGTTCGTCAACAATAACTACCGGAATCGTAGTATTGCTCTCCAAAACACGCACTATCAGTGTTAGGTCCGATTGATAACTCGCACTGGCTGCCATACGTGTGGCTTCGGCCCAAATGGCAACCTTATTTCGCTCTTCATTCGCAAGCTGGTTGATAAGCCGGTTGGTGAAAAAGAGAGAGAGTAAAGCTATGGCAGAGGCAATGGCAATAAATGTCAGCCTGAAATTAAGTCTGTGTGTCGCATTAAACATGAGCAGAACGTACAATGTGGAATTTACGGAAATACATAAATACTAAGCGTTGTACTTCTCTTTTTTTATCCGTTTCAGTTAAAAAGAAATAGCACAACAAAAGTAGACATTTTTTATGGGTTTCCTCTCCGATGAACAGAAAGATTGCATTTTGAATACGTCGTTTTAAACATAAAAGATGCCTTTTTATTGTATGAAAAGTGTTTGAATATGAATTTTTTAGCCGTTAATGCAAACTCTTTGCCTTTTAGGTTTTATCCCTCGGAATTTTAGCTTAATTTTGCAGAAAATTTATGTCGTATAATTTATGGTGTTTACTCCCAAGCTTGTAGCTACCCTTAAGGACTATAATCGAGCTCAGTTCTACAAAGATTTAATGGCCGGCATTATTGTCGGTATTGTAGCATTGCCATTGGCTATCGCTTTTGGTATTGCCTCCGGCGTATCTCCCGAGAAAGGACTTATTACCGCGATTATTGCCGGATTTATTATTTCTCTTTTCGGAGGAAGTAAGGTTCAGATAGGCGGACCTACCGGCGCTTTTATTGTGATTGTTTATGGCATTATACAACAATATGGCATTACCGGATTGGCCATAGCTACGGTAATGGCCGGAGTAATGCTTATTGTGATGGGAGTTTTGAAGCTGGGAAATGTTATTAAATTTATACCTTTTCCTGTTGTGGTCGGCTTTACAAGTGGTATTGCGTTAACTATTTTTACCACGCAGGTGAAAGATGCGACCGGAATGCATCTCAATGCGGTGCCTGCTGCTTTTATTGACAAATGGATCGTTTATTTTGAGAATTTTTCAGGAATCGGTGTCTGGTCGGTAGTGACTTGCGCGGTAACGATACTGATTATTACGCTGTTTACGAAAATAACAAAAAAAATACCCGGAACGCTCATCGCGATTATTCTGGTGACTGTCGTTGCATGGTTGTTTCGCCATTTCGGCTTAAACCTGGGCATTGAAACAATTGGAGACCGTTTTACCATTCAGGCGAGTATGCCTCAGCCGGTAGGGTTGCATGTCGATTTTGCAACCATTCAGCACCTGCTGCCTCCGGCTTTTACCATTGCAATGTTGGGAGCGATCGAGTCGTTGCTTTCGGCTATGGTCGCCGATGGAGTGATCGGAGATAAACATGATTCCAATACAGAGCTCATTGCTCAGGGTATTGCGAATTTGGTGACTCCCATTTTTGGGGGGATTCCGGCAACAGGGGCTATTGCGCGTACCATGACCAATATTAATAACGGCGGACGAACTCCGGTGGCCGGAATTGTTCATGCTATTGTTCTGTTGCTGATTTTACTGTTTTTGTCTCCCCTGGCTCAACACATTCCGATGGCGTGCCTGGCAGGAGTGCTGATTGTTGTTTCATACAATATGAGTGAATGGCGTACATTCCGGTCGTTGCTCAAGAATTCAAAATCGGACGTGTCGGTGTTGTTGGTTACCTTTGGTCTTACGGTTATCTTCGACCTGACTATTGCGATTGTTGTGGGATTGTTGTTGGCTATGCTGTTGTTGATTAAACGATTGACAGAGACTTCGCACATCACTGTTTTTACCGATGATGTTACGGCTTCCGTCTATTCGGAATCGGCGGCCACCGATGAAAAACTGGAGATACCGGCAGGTGTGGAAGTGTATGAAATTAACGGACCGTTCTTTTTTGGCATTGCAAACAAATTTGATGAGGTTGTCGCTCAGGTGGCAGAGATGCCTACTGCCCGTATTCTTCGAATGCGTAAAGTGCCTTTTATCGACTCAACAGGATTGCATAATCTCGATAGTTTTATCCGTTTATCGCGGCATCATAAAATAAAAATTGTACTTTCGGGGGTAAATGAACAAGTGCATAATTCGCTGCGGAGAGCCGGTATCGCAGACGAGATTGGCGATGAGAACATTTGTTCTAATATTTACGATGCCCTGAAGGTTGCTTCCCAAAAATAAAGAGAAAAAATGGCTGTCTCCCTAAGAAAACACCAAAGTAATCCGTTGATGATTTATATCGTTGTCAATGCATTGATTGCCATGGGTGTGTTTTATCTTGTGGTAGACCTTCTCCCGTTTACAAATCACTATCCGGTAGAAAAATATACACGCCCTTTCTATCTTTATTTGTTTTGGTGGATATTTTTCGGAATCTCTTTTAAGAAATACCTGAATCTCAGAAAACGTACTCTGAAACATGCGGTAAAAGGTTGCTTAAAAGCGGATGGTATTCCTTTTGTAGTAGGACTTATTCTTATCCTGCTGTTACCGAAACAGCATTATTCCATAACCTTTTATATTTTATATTCGTTTATTCTCGTTGCTATTGAGATTTTCATTATTTCCGTTTATTATGCTTTTCATGAGGCGGAGGTTGCAACTGTTCTCGAAGTACAATCAAATGCCGACCATCTGCGCCCCGAAATCAGAGAAGATCATTTGGTTAATGACGAGGTTAAGGAGTTCATGTCTTCGTACATTGTTCAGCATCGTGGGAAAGAGTTGCTTGATTTTCTGGAAAATAATGCCGGTCTCTTTTTATCTTCTACGTTATTGATTAATACCACGGAAAAGTTTAATATTGAAAAAGTTTCCAAAACAAGGTATGCCACAATAATCAATCTTCACCAAATAAACGATATTCGCGGAATCAATAAATTCGTCTCCACCATCAATCGACGTTTACCCTATGGAGGTCGGTTTGTGGGCTGTTTTGAGGAGCGCGAGCAGCGAAAAAGAAGAATTATAGGTTCCAGCAGACTATTCGGTCAACTGTTGTATGCCCAAGATTGTTTTGTTTGCAGATTTATGCCTCACTTCAATCTTACGCGTGAATTGTATTTTTGGATTACAGCCGGAAAGAAGAGGGTGCTGTCGAAAGCGGAAGTATTTGGACGAGCCTGTTTTTCGGGTTTTACAATTGTAAATGAATTGCAAATCAATGAATTGACGTATTTTATAGCCGAAAAGATACAAGAGCCTCTGACAATTGAACCCAGGAGCTACAGCTATTTGTTGGCGCTCGAAAGGGTTGGAAAGGGTGAGTCTCTATTTAAAGTGTACAAATTCAGAACAATGTATCCATACTCCTCTTATTTGCAAAGTTATATGTATCAGAACAACAATCTGGATAAGGGGGGTAAGTTCAAGGAGGATTTCAGAATAACAACTTTGGGTAGGTTTCTGCGTCGGTATTGGTTGGATGAATTGCCAATGTTGGCAAATATTTTCAAAGGGAATATGAAATTAGTGGGAGTGAGGCCGTTGAGTAAGCAGTATTTTTCGCTGTACTCGAAAGAGTTGCAACAACAACGGGTGCACCATAAACCGGGACTGCTACCTCCCTTTTATGCTGATTTGCCAAAAACGTTGGACGAGATTCAGGCATCCGAAAAAAAGTATCTTGATTCATGCGAAAAACAGGGTACCTTTTTGACGGACTTACGTTATCTCGTGGTTATTGTGATAAACATTTTGTTTAAAAAAGTGAGGAGTCAATAGATTCGTTTCTGATTGATTATCAGTATTTATAAGCTAAGAACAAACTGCGAATAAATGAAAAAACTATTGATATTGTTGTCGATGGGATTATTCTTTTGTGCAATGTCGGCGCAAAATATTCCCCAGCATCAATCGTATGCTTCGTTGTATGATTTGTTGGACGAGTTGGCCAATGATGGCATTATTGAAATCAATTCGGCCGTAAAACCCTTCAGTCGAACGTTTATTGCATCCAAATTGCAAGAAGCATTGGCTATGGAAACGCAACTGTCGGTTCGTCAGCGGAAAGATATTCGGTTTTATTTGAATGATTTTGCTCTTGAAACAGGTAAATTGCCAGACACCCGATTGAATATAACGGATCGCCCTGATACAAAGGTATCTCTCTGGCAGCCGGGAGTCTTTTATCAATCGGACGATAAGTGGATTCGGATTACGCCGGTTCTTGGCGGGGTGGCGATAAGGAACAAAAACGGTACCATTACGCAGCGAACAATTGGAGCGGAACTGATGACTAAACTGGGAAAGAATTTGACGCTTTATGCCAGTTTGCGCGACAATTCTCAGAGCGGAGAATTATTGTCTAAGGGCGAACGGTATGGTAAAATAAAGAGCCCATATACGGGAAACGATACCCTGATGCGTCAACCTTCTTACCTCACATTAGCTCAGGGAGCAGCCTATAAAATTGCTAACGGGAATAATGCCGGAGGCGATTTTAGCGAAATGCGCGCCGGAGTCTATTATTCCTGGAGCTGGGGAAATGTGGGCTATGCCAAGGAACATATTCAATGGGGCGATAATTATCATGGATCCAATATTTTATCAGGGGATACTCCGTCGTTTCCGTTTCTGGCATTGAATCTCTATCCGTTTAAGTGGGTTGAACTGAATTTCTTTCACGGATGGCTTACCTCTAATGCAATCGATTCTACCGACTACTATATTCAAAATACCGGCGAAAGATCGTATCGGTACCGAAGTAAATACATAGCGGCAAATATGCTGACCTTTAAGCCGGTGAAAGGCCTGGCCGTTTCGTTTGGCAATTCGATTATTTATGCCGAGCGGAATATCCAATTGGCTTATTTATTGCCCCTCGCTTTTTATAAGTCGATCGATCATACCCTGACGATGGGAGCCGAGAACCAGAACTCGCAGATGTACTTTAATATTAGCTCGCGCAATATCAATCACCTGCATCTTTTTATGTCGATGTATATTGATGAGTTCTCTATGAAACGGTTAAAGTCGTCCAATCCGGAAAAAAATCCCGTTTCTCTCAAATTCGGAGGCCGTTTGAGCAATTATCCCTTCAAAGATTGGTCGCTTATTGCCGAATGGACCCGCAATAATATTTGCACATATAAACATTTTATTCCCGCTCTGGATTATACTTCAGGCGGATATACGCTGGGAAGTTATTTGTGGGATAATTCGGAAGAGCTCTATCTGGGGCTAACCTGTCGTCCGGTACGCGGACTGTTTTTACAGGGATCTCTTGTGTCGGCATCGCATGGCAACGAATATGATTATGTACATAAGGATATCTCCAAGATACTGGCGCAGCCTTTTATGCAGGATAAAGTGTGGTCCAATAACACCATTGCTTTTAATGCCAATTATGAAATTGTGAATAATGTGTTTGCATTGTTGACCGTGGAATCAAGCAACATAAAAGGAGAAAATGCAACCGGAACGAAAATTCCCGCTGAATACAGAAGCGATGCCCGGGGTTACCTCGATATGTACACACCTCAATTTTTGCAAGGGAAAAATCTTACTTTTACATTCGGATTGAAAGTGGGTTTATGATACGAATTTAGAATTACACGCAATGAAAACGATTCAGATGGTTGACCTCAAGCGTCAATACGAAAAAATAAAAGAGGAGGTAAATTGTGGTATTCAGGAGGTAATTGATTCAACCTCGTTTATCAAGGGAGGGAAGGTGATCGATTTTCAGAAACAACTGGAATCGTTTCTTGGCGTGAAACACGTTATCCCGGTGGGAAACGGAACGGATGCCTTGCAAATTTCACTGATGGCTCTCGGACTGCAGCGGGGCGATGAAGTCATTCTTCCGACATTTACTTTTGTGGCAACGGCCGAGGTGGTGGCTTTGTTGGGTCTGACCCCGGTTTTGGTCGATGTCGATACCGATTTCTGCTTGTCGATAGATGCTGTGAAAAAAGCAATTACCCCCAAAACAAAGGCAATTGTACCTGTGCATCTTTTCGGACAGAATGCCGACATGAATGCGCTGATGGCCATTGCCCGTGAGCATAACTTGTTTGTTGTGGAAGATGCTTGCCAGTCGATCGGTTCGGTGTACACCTTTACAAACGGACATAAAGTATTTTCGGGCTGCATGGGTCATATCGGTTGTACCTCGTTCTTCCCTTCCAAAAATCTGGGCTGCTTTGGCGATGGTGGAGCCATTTTTACCAATGATGACCAGTTAGCTGCCGAATTGCGCTCTGTTGCCAATCATGGAATGGTGGTGCGTTACCATCACGACAGAGTGGGCGTTAACTCGCGTCTCGATAGTATTCAGGCAGCTGTGCTGGAGGTGAAATTAAAACATCTTGATGCCTATGCCGCTGCCAGACAATCGGCTGCCGATTTTTACGATAACGCCTTTCGTGAATGTACTTCCGTGATAATTCCAAAGCGAAATCCGGATTCCACGCACGTTTTTCATCAATATACATTGATTCTGCAAGGAGTGGATAGAGAGGCACTGCGGGCCTGGCTTGCCCAAAAGGGCGTTCCCTCCATGGTCTACTACCCCGTACCACTTCATTTGCAAAAGGCTTACCGCAACGAACGTTACTCCGAAGGAGATTTTCCGGTTGCCGAAAGGTTGTCGGCCAACGTCCTTTCGTTGCCGATGCATACCGAACTGGATGTCGAACAGCTTACCTTTATTACCGAAATGGTAAAAGAGGGACTTGAAGTGAATAAAAGATCGTAAAAGTCAATGGAGAATAGTATGGAATATTTCGCACACGAAACCTCGGTGATAGATGAGGGATGCCGGATCGGTGACGGTACTAAAATTTGGCATTTTTCACACATTATGCAGGGGGCTGTTATCGGAAAACATTGTAATATCGGGCAAAATGTGGTAATTTCGCCGCAAGTTATATTGGGCGACAACGTTAAAGTACAAAATAACGTTTCGGTTTACACCGGCGTCACATGTGAAAATGATGTTTTTTTGGGACCCTCGGTAGTATTTACCAATGTAATCAATCCCCGTAGTGCGATCGATCGGAAGAGTCAGTATCTTCCGACCCGGGTATGTCAGGGAGCCAGTATCGGGGCCAACGCTACAATTGTGTGTGGTGTCGAAATCGGAGCGTATGCTATGATCGGAGCGGGTGCGGTTGTTGTTAAAGATGTAAAGCCGTATGCGTTGGTGCTGGGGAATCCGGCACGTCAAACAGGATGGGTGAGCGAATATGGACACAAACTCCACTTTGATGAGAAGGGAGATGCTATTTGTCCTGAAAGCAGCGATCACTATCGATTGCAGAATGATAGAATAACTAAAATTGACCTGAATAATGCCGAAGAAAATTAAATTTGCCGTAGTTGGGCAAGGACATATAGGCAAACGCCACGCGGAAATGATACGGAGAAATGCCAATGCAGAATTGGTCGCTCTCTGTGATGTCTTGCCCAAAGAGAAGTTGCAATTGCAAGATTCGCCGGAACCGTTTTTTTCTTCTATCGACGAATTGCTCTCTTCCGGCATCGATATAGATGTGGTCAATATTTGTACCCCAAACGGTTTCCATGCCGATTATGCCGTGAAAGTATTGAATACTCATCGGCATGTGGTGATTGAGAAGCCGGTGGCCTTAACGAAAGCCGATGCGCAGACTATTTTGGATAAATCCAAAGAGGTCTCCCGCGAGGTTTTTTGTGTAATGCAGAACCGTTACTCTCCGCCTTCGGTGTGGCTCAAAAAAATCGTAGAAGACAGGCAGCTGGGTGATATATTTCTGGTGCAATTGAATTGTTATTGGAACCGGGATAACCGTTATTATCATTCCGGCGACTGGCACGGTAATGCTCAACTGGATGGCGGTACGTTGTTTACCCAGTTTTCTCATTTTATCGATATAATGTATTGGTTGTTCGGCGATATTACGAATATAGCCGGAAACTTTAAAGATTTCAATCACCAAACGTTGACCGATTTTGAAGACAGCGGAGTGGTGACTTTTGATTTTGTGAAGGGTGGCGTGGGCGTATTGAACTATTCGACAGCAGTGTGGGATACCAACCTTGAAAGCAGTATTACGATTATCGGTTCGAAAGGGACTGTGAGAGTGGCGGGTCAGTACATGAATGAGGTTACCTATTGCCACGTGCAGGATTATGAAATGCCGGAATTGGCCCCGTGTAATCCGGCAAACGACTATGGACCTTACAAAGGATCTGCGCAAAACCATCACTATGTGATAGGCAATGTGGTGGATACTCTTATGGGTAATGCCACTATCACTACGAATTTACATGATGGTCTGAAGATAGTCGATATTATAGAGCGAATTTATAAGGTTCGTGATTTGAATTGGAAGAAAACAAAATGCTAATTGATAATTTACAAACAATATGATCCAACGTATTCAAAGTGTTTATTTACTTGTAGTTACCATCTTGTCGGTGATTGTGCTTTTTTCGCCGGTTTCATTTATTGCAACATCATCAACTATTTTTGACTTGTCGTACAAAGGGATTACGTCAACACCTCCAATCGATGCGCTGCATCTCAATGTGTGGCCTTTAACCCTTATTGCGGCTCTCATACCGTTGATCGCTTTTGTCTCCATTTTCTTGTACAAGAAACGGAATTTGCAGCTAAGGCTTAATATTATCAATTTTCTACTCATTGATGTGTATTACATTCTAATGCTTGCGTTCATGTGGCTGGCCGATGCGCGTCTCGGGTTACCCTCCCGCTGGGGATATCATGTTGCCGCGTCGCTTCCGGCAGTCAATATGGTGTTTACTTTCCTTGCCATTCGGGGTATTCAAAAGGATGAAAAGCTGGTTCGTTCGCTTGATCGGTTACGATAAAGAACGGTCGCAGAAATAACAACGGATTGTCAGAAATGGCGATCCGTTTTTTTTTGCTTTGTCTGAAAGATATGACCTGGATGTTTTGGTCATACAAATTAGTTTTCCCCAAAAAATATTTTCAGGATAGCCGATTGCCAAATTTATAAGCAAATTTGGAGGCGTGATTGTACTAATAGTGGCTGTTTTTGTAACTGCAATTGCACATTGTCAAATAGATACGTCGATGAAAACGATTTATTCGTCGATCGTATGCGCCTGTTCATCTATTTGATTTTTCCCGGGTTATTTCCCTCCGTACCTTTACATCGAATTCAACGGGGATCTGCTTCGAACGGCATAATCGTTGAATTGAAAATTTGNNANTAGGTGGCNGGTGCAGAATTAAATAGAAGCACTGATAAGGCAAAAAAGATGTGTAGTTGAAATTTATTTTTTGAATATATAATAATTTTAATTTGATTGATTATGAAAAAGATTGTGTTAGTTTTAGGAATTATGGTTGCATGTGTTGTTTCAAGTCAGGCCATCAACCGTGTTGAAAGTGGCGTTATTAGTACCATTAATAACGAAAACGTATTCGGACATTTGTCTGCCTATTTGAATNTAAATGAAGATCAGGCAACTGATTTGAAAACTATGATCGAAAAGACGCAAATTCAGTTGGAACAGGCCCAAAAAACAGGAGATGCGAAAGCGTATGCCGCAGCAATGCGTTACAGCTTTACCGGTGCAGCCAACATACTTACGGTACCGCAATATACAAAGTATTGTTCACTTATTCGATTGACCATCAGGAACAGACATCTGGATCGTCACGTTTTCTAAAAAGAAGATACGATTCTGCTGAAACAGAAAGAGGATAGGCAAACTGCTTATCCTCTTTCTGTTTATCCACCCCAACCGTCCCTGTCGAGGTTGCGATAGTTGATGGCCTCTGCAATGTGGTGCAACTCTACTTTTTCGCAAGCGGACAGATCGGCAATGGTACGTGATACTTTAAGAATGCGGTCGTACGCCCGTGCCGAGAGGTTAAGCCGTTGCATGGCATTCTTCAACAGTGCCGATCCTGCGGCATCGGGAGTGGCGTAGGTGCGTAGTTGCTTTGAGCTCATTTGAGCGTTACAGTACACTCCGGTACTCTCTTTGAATCGTTCTTCCTGAATTAACCTCGCGTTAATGACCCGTTCTCTGATAGCGGTGCTTGGTTCGGGTGTGGTCTCTTCAGACAGTTTGTCGAAAGGAACCGGTACAATTTCAATGTGAATATCTATCCGGTCGAGTAAAGGTCCCGAAATGCGTCCGAGGTATTTCTGTACCATGCCCGGAGAGCAGACGCATTCCCGTTCGGGGTGGTTATGGTAGCCGCACGGGCAGGGGTTCATCGATGCTACCAGCATGAAGCTGGCCGGATATTCGATGGCAAATTTAGCGCGGGAAATACAGATTTTGCGGTCTTCGAGCGGTTGTCGCATCACTTCCAATACCGTACGTTTGAATTCCGGTAATTCGTCGAGAAAAAGGACTCCGTTGTGAGCTAATGATATTTCGCCCGGTTGCGGAAAGGTGCCGCCACCAACAAGGGCAACATCTGAAATAGTATGATGCGGATTCCGGAATGGGCGTTGAGCCAGTAGAGAAGTGTTGCCGTTCATTTTCCCGGCAACCGAGTGAATTTTTGTTGTTTCAAGGGCTTCGTGGAGGGTCAGTGGAGGTAGTATGGATGGAATTCGTTTGGCCATCATTGATTTTCCCGCGCCCGGAGGGCCTACCATAATCAGGTTGTGCCCACCGGCAGCCGCAACTTCAATGGCTCGTTTTACACTCTCTTGCCCTTTTACATCAGAAAAATCGGCATCGAAATGGCCGATATTGTCGAGAAAATCTTTGCGCGTATCGACAATTACCGGTTCAAGATGTTTGTTCCCGTTGAAGAAATCGATCACTTCGGTAATGTTCTCAGCGCCATACACGTCAAGATTATTGACAACGGCGGCTTCGCGTGCATTTTGTTTTGGGACAATCATTCCCCTGAATCCCTCCTCGCGTGCCTTGATGGCAATGGGTAGTATCCCTTTTACCGGTTGTACTGTTCCGTCAAGCGACAATTCTCCCATGATGAGATATTTTTCCAACTCTTCGCTCTGAATTGTTTTCGCTGCCGCCAGTATGCCGATAGCCAACGGGAGATCGTATGCTGAACCTTCCTTACGGATATCCGCCGGAGCCATGTTGATAACGATTTGGTAGCGCGGAAATTCAATTTGGTTTACCTGTAGCGCGGAAATAATGCGTTGTTGGCTCTCTTTGACCGCATTATCGGGAAGTCCGACCAGAAAAAAACGTATGCCACGGGAGACGTTGACCTCAATGGTTACGATTGTAGCATTAATTCCATGCACTGCAGCACCGAAGGTTTTTACTAACATTTTATCTCGTTTTGGTGAAGGTTAACGGGAACAAATATACGATTTGTTCACAAAAAAGGAAACAATTTCTCTTGTAGACAAGAAAAACTTTTCCGTTTTTAAAAACATGCTAAATAATATCTTATTTTTTCTTGCTTTTTTGAGAGATTTTTCATTTTTTTCTTGTACATTCGCCTAATCAATTTGTTTTTTCTGAATGTTACAGGTTAACCAGGCGCAAGATATTATTAACAAGCGAATTAGTGATCTATGCTATCCCGCATCACCCGAAAGACTTTACGAACCTATTCGGTATGTATTGCGTTTGGGAGGAAAAAGAATTCGACCAGTATTCACACTTTTAGCTTGTAATCTCTTTTCAGATGATGTGATACTGGCAGTGGAACCTGCTATCGGACTGGAAATTTTTCATAATTTCACCTTGTTGCACGACGACATAATGGATAGAGCCGATATGCGACGGGGAAATCTGACGGTACATAAAAAATGGAGCGATAATGTAGCGATTCTTTCGGGTGATGCCATGCAGATTGATGCATACCGGCATGTAAATCAGGTGCCACCGGATAAATTGAAAGATGTCTTGGATCTGTTTTCGCAAACAGCCATGGAAGTGTGCGAAGGACAGCAATACGATATGGATTTTGAACTGAGAGAGAAGGTTACTCTTCCGGAATACATAGAGATGATTCGTTTGAAAACTGCTGTTCTACTCGCTTGTAGCCTTAAAACAGGCGCCCTTATCGGAGGCGCGGCGTCCGGAGATGCTTCTCTTTTGTACGATTTTGGAATCAATCTGGGACTGGCTTTCCAATTGCAGGACGATTTCCTCGATGTATATGGCGATGCGCACAAATTCGGGAAAAATATTGGTGGAGATATTCTGTGTAACAAAAAAACCTTTCTTTTGATCTCTGCTTTGAATAGTGCGGACACTCAGACAAAAGCAGACCTGAACAAATGGATAACGGCAGTGAATCCGAATCCTCAGGAGAAAATAAAAGTTGTTACGGAAATATATAATCGATTGAACATAAGTGGTATTTGCCAGGAGGAGATAACCCGGTTTCATCAGCAAGCATTGGTCGCTCTTCGGGCGTTGAATTGTCCGGATCATAAAAAAACAATTTTGCTCGATTATGCCAATCGATTGATAAACAGAGAATCATAGCAAGTTTTGCAGTTTGAACAATATATTATTTTTGACTATGCCATACAGAAGATTGCCTAATACTGACCAAGCAAGGGTACGAGCTTTGAGTACAGCGCTTGAAGAATCAGACCAACAGCATTTGCAGCTTGTGATCTCGTATCAGACTCAGCACGAGGCAAAAGTGTTGTTGCAAAAATTTGAACAGGCAATAGGCTTGTATAAGCAAACTTATGAAAATCAGGTGAATGCGAATAAAGATTTTCAGCAAATATTTCGTAATGCCCGCCTGTATATTTCGCATTTTATTCAGGTACTTAATCTTGCCGTGCAACGTAGCGAGATAAAGACTGAATATAAAAAACTTTATCATCTTGATCCGGAAGATTTTTCGGTACCGGATATGGTGAGCGCGGAGTCGCTTATCGAATGGGGTCAGAATATTATTGAAGGTGAAGCTTTACGCATGAAAGCCGGGGGAATTCCTCTTTATAATCCCGCGATTGCTAAAGTGAAGGTACATTATGATATTTTTAAAGAGTACAGGGACAATCAGCTCTTTCTTCAGCAAAATACGGCTCGTTACGGTGATAAGGTGAGTGATCTGCGTCAGCCGGTTGATGATCTTATTCTCGATATTTGGAACCAGATTGAAGGTTTTTTCAATGATTTGCCTCCGTACAAACGTATGGAAAGCTGCAAGCAGTTCGGCGTTATTTATTATTACCGCAGAGGTGAAGCCGAGCTTACTCCTGCCGATGACCTGCCCAAGCCGATCGTGGTTGAGGAGGTTGTGCCGGAAGTTGAAGCTGTTGTTGAACCGGTAGCTGAAGTTATTCAGAACCAACCGGAGCCGGAACCGATTGTAACGATTGAAGAGACTATCGTGCCGGTAATGGAAAATAGGGTTGAAGCTGTTGTTGAAGTAGTTCAGGAACAGCCGGAACCTGAATCCGTAGTAACTGAAGAGGTGATTGCACCGGTAGCCAGTGTAGAGGAAAAGCTGCCTGTCGTTGAACCTGAGCCCGAAACGGTAATGATCGACCATGCCGATATCCCGGTTGAAATTGTACTGGAGACTATTACGGAGTCTGAAACAATCGATGAAAATGTATCACCGCTGTTGCAATCCGAGACCATTGAAACAACCTTGTTTGATGATACGGATGTGAAAATGCAGGTTCCGTCGGAAGAACCGGAGTTGAAGATGAATGGGATTATTCCGAAGAAACGGAAAAAACGCAATGTCAAACAGGACGAATTGCTTTCTCTTTTCTTCCAATAAGAGATAGAACGAATGTCTGAGAGCTCGGCTTTCAGTTCAGTCAATAAAATAAAAGAGCGTACCGGATATTGAATTCCGGTACGCTCTTTCTGCATTCTGAGTCTTGTATTATAGCAAAGCTTCTATTTTGGCTTGCAGAGCAGGTTTGGGTAACGCTCCGACTACCTTATCGGCCAGCTTTCCATCCTTAAACAAAAGAATCGTAGGAATATTCCGAATCAGGTATTTTTCAGGGCTATCGGGATTGTCATCCACATTGAGCTTGCCAATCACAACCTGATCTCCGAAGAACTTGCCCAGATCTTCTAAGATGGGAGCTACCATGCGACAAGGACCGCACCATTCTGCCCAAAAATCTACTACTACTATATTGTTTGACTGGATAAGTTCGTCAAAATTGCTGTCTGTTACTTCGTGCGCCATAATTATTGTGTATTTTTTAGTTGAATCTGTACAATCGGATGTTTCGCTATCAGAAGTTTACCTCTTCGTGTTTCCATCCTGTTTTTCTTCGACAAAAATACGTCCTAATTTGTAGAATCGGATCAAAAAACGCAAATAAATTTATTAACACGATTTCTGAAGGTATTCATCCATGGCTGCGGCAGCTGTTCGTCCGTCACCCATGGCTAAAATAACAGTTGCGCCACCACGTACGATGTCTCCTCCTGCAAAAATAGCCGGAAGGGAAGATTGCATGCCCTCATTTACCGTAATGGTACCCCATTTTGATACGTCTAAGTTCTGTATGGAGCTTGGTACTAACGGATTCGGAGATACTCCGATGCTGACGATGACGGTGTCTACGTCGATGGTGTCGATGGCTCCGGGTATTTCAACCGGGCTACGTCGTCCCGATGCATCCGGTTCGCCAAGAGTCATTTTTTGAAGACGCATCTGCTTTACACGTCCTTTTTCGTCTGCAATATATTCAATCGGGTTGTGTAGCGGCATAAATTCCACGCCCTCTTCTTTGGCATGTTTGATTTCTTCCACACGCGCAGGCATTTCGGCTTCCGAACGACGGTAGACGATCATGGCACGCTCGGCACCCAATCGTTTTGCGGTTCGTACGGCATCCATAGCGGTGTTTCCGCCACCAATAATGGCAACGTTTTTGCCGGACAGAACAGGCGTGTCTCCGCTGCGCGAAGCACCCATCAGATTGATGCGGGTAAGGTATTCGTTGGACGACATTACTCCGATCAGATTTTCGCCCGGGATGTGCATAAAACGGGGTAATCCGGCACCACTACCTACAAAGAGCGCTTTGTAACCCTGCGCCTGCAGCTCTTCAAAAGTGACAGTTTTGCCTACGATGCAATTGGTGATGATCTCTACTCCTAATTTTTTCAGTATTTCAATTTCAACATCAACGATAGAATTGGGGAGACGGAATTCTGGAATTCCATATTTCAACACCCCTCCGATTTCGTGCAAGGCTTCGAACACGGTAACCTTGTAGCCTCTTTTGGCCATGTCGCTTGCAAACGACAATCCGGCAGGGCCCGAACCTACTACGGCAACTTTAATCCCGTTGCAGGGGGCACATTCGGGAATGGCCATTTGACCGCTTTCGCGTTCGTAGTCGGCGGCGAAACGTTCGAGATAGCCTATTGCGACAGCTTCTTTGCCCATCTTTTTAGCGTAGATACATTCGGCTTCGCACTGTTTTTCCTGAGGACAAACGCGGCTACAAACAGCCGGCAGCGCGCTGGTTTGCTTTACTATTCTGGCAGCTTCAAGAATTTCTCCCCGTTCGATGTTTTTTACAAACTGAGGAATGTCAATGCCTACCGGACAGCCACATGTGCATGATGGAGTCGGGCAGTCGAGGCAACGTTTGGCTTCTTGCAGGGCCTCTTCTTTGGTAAGCCCACAGTTTACCTCTTCGTTGTTTTTATTGCGATAATCGGCCGGGAGTTCCCGCATATGAATACGGGTTATATCGGTTCTCTCTTTATTTTTAGTTGCTTTCCGTAGTTCGTCACGCCACGGTTCATTTCGTTTAGTGTTTTTATCTGGAGTCATAGGAATGAGAATTGAATAAATTAGAAAGTTAATAAAGGAAGCGATCAGTTGGATGTGGCTTCAAGGTACTGCTGCATGGCTTTGGTTTCGATCTCTTTGTATGAGCTAAGCCTCATCTGCATTTCGTCGAAATCGACTTCGTGCGCATCGAATTCCGGGCCGTCCACGCAGACAAATTTAATTTTGCCTCCGACGGTGATTCTGCAAGCTCCACACATGCCGGTACCATCTACCATAATAGTGTTGAGAGATGCCATAGTCGGGATTTCATATTTCTTCGTTAGCAGCGCTACAAATTTCATCATGATAGCCGGACCTACGGTGACACACAAATCCACTTTTTCGCGTAATAATACCTCTTCGATGCCGGCAGTTACCAGCCCTTGTTTGCCGTAGCTTCCATCATCGGTCATGATAATAACCTCGTCGGAATTGGCACGCATCTGCTCTTCCAAAATAACCAACTCTTTCGATCGTGCCGCGAGTACCGTAATGACGCGATTTCCGGCTTTCTTCATAGCTTCTACGATCGGTAAAAGAGGCGCTACACCTACGCCACCACCGGCACATACCACAGTACCATATTTTTCAATGTGAGTGGCTTTTCCCAGCGGACCCACCAAATCGGTGATATAATCGCCTTCGTTAAGTGCGCATAACTTGGCAGACGAAACGCCTACACGTTGTACAACCAATGAGATAGTACCCTTAACCGGGTCGGACGATGCGATGGTTAATGGGATACGTTCGCCATGTTCGCCTACTTTAACCAGTACAAAATGACCGGCTTTGCGTGTTTTTGCAATTTGAGGAGCCTCCACTTCAAAATGTAGCACATTGGGAGAAAAATGCTCCTTTTTGAGAATCTTGTTCATATTTGATAGTTTGATATTAAATAGTCGTAGGTATGTAGCTAAGTGCTATGATTTCGCGGTTGTACGTGGCAAATTTACTGATTTATCAGCACATTAACAATCATGAAACCCTGTAAGATAAGTCTGAAATGTTAAAATTGTGCCTGAAAAAGTAGAAAAAAACTATAGAAACATGTTGTAAAGCATATGAAAACATTTGGTGGCTCTTACAAAAAGCCCGAAATTTGTCATCGTTAAAACTACACAATCTTTTTTGCCTTAAAAAAACTAATACCTATTAGCAATAAAAAGTGGGACTTTGTGAAAAGTTCCACTTTTTGCGTTTAAAGGTTTACTGTTTTGATAAAGAGAACTTTAGACCGGTTTTGAACGATACGTTAAGTGGGTGTTCGGTACGCGAACTTTCGGGTTGATTGCAGGGTACATACCATGCGCCTCCGGTTTCCACGTACCAGTGGATAAAGCGATACAAGCGATAGCTGGCGCCTACGCCGGCGTCTAATGATAGTTGAACGCCTTTGATCGAGTAGTGGTAGCGCTCTTGTTCCAGCGGTGTATTTTGAGCGTTATAGGTGTAGATTTTTTCAACTAAAGATAAACCCTTCTCGATTCGTCCTCCTCCGATCAGATAGACGGAGAATGAGGGCTTACAAATAAAGGAATAGGACAATGAGACGGGAATGCCCAGATAATGTTGTTCGATCCGTCCTGTCGATTTTCCACCTCCCGTATATTGAGCTCCAAGCTCGCCTGTTGTGATGAGCAACGTATATACAAGACCGCTTTGAAGTTCCCATCGTTTGCTAAGAGGCATTCCGAACGAGAGTCCGAACGATAGCGGTACATAATAGGTCTTTTTCCCGGCGAAACTTATCATATTCGGAGACGACAATGATCCATACAGCGTTTCTGCCTGAGACACGCGCGAAAAAAGCTGAGTTCCGATCGATCCGTCGTTTGCCAGGTTATTTCCCGTTCCGGACGAAAGGCTCAGATTCCCCTGAAATGTGCCGGCAAGCCATTTGACCATATTATTGGCTCCCTTACTATTATTTTTGTCGATTTTTTTATCCCCTTCGCCTTTATCTGTCGGAAGAGCCGGCAATTCGGCGTAATGGGGCACCGGATGGGTAATATACCCGGTGGTGTCGAACTGTTCCGTGGTAACTTTATCCTGAGCAATTACTGCTTCCGGTGCAGATGCCGAAACTGTTGAAGACGGCTTTGCCGCAGTCGTTGCAACCATGGTTCCGGCTTTGCCGGTTCCTGCGCCGTTATTTGTTTCCGGTTGGTTGCCCTGAATCGTATTTGCCTGTCCGGATGTTGGTGCTGTTGCAACCGGAGTCCCAACTCTGTTTTTTGTGGTGACGGTGGCTGTACCGGTAGTGGTACCTTTATTTGTACCAATACTTACATTATTGGCAAGAAGTGCTTTTTGCGGATGCTTCGGCTGACTTGTTTCCTGTTTGGCCAAAGTGAACCCGCTTGAGTTATCCTGTTTGTTGAGTAGCGAAGATCCAAGGAAAATTACGCCGGCGACAGAGGCTGCTGCAGCTACGTAATACCACACAAAACGACGACGCTTGGGCTGCGCCTCTGCCAGTTTGCGGCTGAAGACATCCCAATCGCCGGCAGGAAGGTCGACCTCATAATTGTCGAACTTTTGCCGGTAGAATATGTCGTTGTCGTTATATTTGTGTTTATCCATAAATTTCCGCCATTTTTTGTTGTAGCATGGCACGTGCTCTTGCAAATTGAGACCTCGAAGTACTTTCTGCGATACCGAGCATTTCTCCTATCTCTTTATGACTGTATCCTTCAATTGCATACAGGTTGAAGACGGAACGAAATCCGGCCGGTAACGAGGCAATGATGCTGCGTAGTTCATCGGCAGATATCCGGTCGATTACATTTTCACTGGTCTCTTGTATTTCGTATGATGTAGCGATGTCGAAACTTTCTCTCAGAATGTCATTTTTTCTGAGAAATTCGAGGGATGTCGTGACGAAAATCCGTCTCATCCATCCTTCAAAAGATCCTTCATGGGCAAAAGATTCGAGGTTGAGGAATATCTTGATAAATCCGTCATGCATCAGGTCGCGGGCAGTCTCGTAATTGTTGACATACCTCATGCACACACCCATCATCTTGCGCGAATATTGCTCGTACAAATACTTTTGTGCGGTAGCAATCCCTTTCTTGCAATCTTCAATTAGTTGTGATTCTTCTCGGGGAGTGTACATTCACTGATAAAATAGATGATTTTTGACCTGAAAACGTTGCATCAAGATGCAATAATGGCCAAATATAAGGATTTTTTTGTTATCGGATATCCTTTTTTTCTTTTGAGAAAGCTAAAAAAGATTGTCTTAATTTACGGTTTTTGTAGTAACTGAACCATTGATGAAGCTGCTTTCTGAGAGGCTCCGGTAGTTCCCAGTAACTTGTGTAAACGATGGTATTCGTGGAGCATCTTGTCCCGGTAGAGAGTGTTGTTGAGAAGGCGATCAAGCTCTTGTGTCAGGGCCTGATTCGTCACTTGTGAACCGAGCAGCTCCTTTACCACCCGTTTGCCTGAGATGATATTCACAAGAGAAAAATAGGGGGTATGAATGAACCAGGAGTATAAAAAGGGTCCCAGACGTCCCAGTTCCATGTTGTATGTTACTACCTGGGGTATATTCAATAATGCCGTTTCCAGCGTCGCCGTGCCCGAAGTTACCAATGCGGCGGAAGCTTGTTGCAACAGGGCATACGTTTGTCCGAATACGATTTTTACGTTCGTATCCTTGATGAACCGGGAATAATAATCCGGTGCAATTCCGGGAGCTCCGGCGATGATAAACTGATAATCGGGGAATTGATTGATAGTGGAGATCATCAACGGAAGATTGTCGGCAATCTCTTTTTTTCGACTGCCCGATAGCAGGGCTATAATCGGTTTCTGCTCCAGCTTATTCCGACGCGCAAAAGTTGGAAGTTGTTCTCCTTTTTCGGGGCGCGACTCAATGGCATCCATCAACGGATTGCCGACATATACGGCTTCAAAATAATCGCGTTTGTTGTAAAAGTCAATTTCGAAAGGAAAGATACAAAACATTTTGTCAATCAATACTTTGATTTGCTTAATGCGGTATTCTTTCCATGCCCACAACTTGGGCGAAATATAGTAAAAGATCTTTGTGTCCAGCTTTTTCCTGGCATATTTTGCAATGCGTAGGTTAAAGCTCGGGTAATCGATCAGAATAAGAGCGTCAGGAGAAAAAGTACGCAGTGCTTTTTTGCAGACTGCGATGTTGCGTAGTACGGTAAACAGGTGTAAAATAACAGAAATAATGCCCATGAAAGCCATCTGCCGGTAGTGTATCAGAGGTCTTCCCCCTACAGCAGCCATCATGTCGCCGCCCAGAAAGCAAAATTCCGCTTCCCGGTCGTTATCTTTGAGTGCCCGCATCAGGTTGGCTCCATGAAGGTCTCCTGATGCTTCGCCGGCTATGATAAAGTACTTCATGATGGAACTAATAGCCGGTAGATGATAGTATGTTCCGTTATCGGCTACTCTCTGTCATCTACCGGCTACCTGTTTTCTGTTATTTTTTACGTGAATTGGCAACGGCTTTTTGGCGTTGTGCCTGTTCGCGTTGCATTTTTTCAAGACGTGCCATAAAACCGCCCGATTTTTTCTTCGACGGCTTTTTCTTATTTGCTTCCAGTTGTTTCAGTAGTTTGTCTTCGTCGATAAAACTACGGATTGCATAAGTCTGAGCAATGGTAATCAACGTGGACAGGAAATAGTAATAACTCAAACCGGATGCATAGTCATTAAACCAGAACCACATCATGATCGGAGTGAAATACATGATGATATTCATCCCCGGCATTTGCTGGTTGGTTGCCATTTGAGTCTGCATGTTGATTTTTGTGTAGATAAAGCTGACAATTGTCATCAACAGACAGAAGAGACTGATGTGATTACCGAAATAGGTCGTGATGAACGGAATAACGGCATTCCATGTAATGATGGCATCATACGATGAAAGGTCTTTCGCCCACAAAAAACTTTGGTGACGCAATTCGATGGATGCCGGGAAAAAGTTGAACATGGCAATCAGGATCGGCAATTGCAGCAACATAGGCAAACATCCGCTCATTGGGCTTACGCCTACCTTTCGGTAGAGATCCATGGTGGCTTTCTGACGATCCATCGCTTTTTCGGCAGGTATTTTTGCGTTGATCTCATCGATCTGCGGTTTCAAAACCCGCATCTTTGCCGACGACATATACGATTTGTAGGTCATCGGGAAAAGAATCAGTTTGATGACGATGGTCATGAGCAGTATGATAATACCGAAGCTGCCGATAAAACTTCCGAAGAAGTTAAACATCGGGATGATGGCATATTGGTTGATCCAGCCGAAGATACCCCAGCCAAGCGGAACGAGCTTGGTGAGCTTCATCTTTTTATCGCTATCGATTCCCTTGTCGTATTTTGCGAGTAAATTAAATTTATTCGGAACAAAATAGAAGCGGAAGCTTACCGGCGCAGAGCTTTTCGGATCGAATCCGACATTCATTTTTGCTTTGCAATCGCTGATATACTTCGAGTTGGAGCTTTCGTCGAATGAACTTTCGAGTGTGTTCGATGTGAATGCTTTGTCGGCAACGAGAACGCTGCTGAAGAACTGATCTTTGAACGCAACCCATTGCAACTGGTTCGGCAAATTCTGTTCGTCGTGTCCGCTTTGTTTCAGGTTGTTTACATTGTCGGCAACGTATTTATAGTATAAACCGGTATAGCGGGCTTCAAATTTTCGTCCTTTTTCCTGCTGACGAATTTTGGCATTCCATGTTAATTCGAGCCGGTCGGTACTTGGAGCCAGTACGGATTCCATTCCATTGCCCTTCATTTCGAAACGTACCATGTAGTCGTCGGGCGAAAGGGTATAAACGAAATCGAGATAGGAACCAGTAGTGGTTTTCAATCGGAAAGTGCACGACTGAGGTGTATTCGTTACCACCTGTTTTGCTGTAACACCGATCGGTTCAAAATAGAGGTTTTGTGTATTGAGAACCCGGTTGTTGTTGGTGGCAAGAGTAAACCCGAAGGCACTTTCATTCTTGTCGAACATGATCAAAGGCAACGAGTCGTGCGATTGATAATTCTTTAGCTGTACCGAATAGATGCGTCCACCTTTGTTTGAGAAGGTGATTTTAATAACCTTGTTTTCGATGGTGAACAGCTGTTCCTTGCCGGTGCCAGCCGGTGCAAAAGGTCCGAAAGCCGCATTCACCGAAGCCGTGTCGTTTTTGGCAATCAGCGAGTCAGTGGCTACTTTTGCAGCGGTTTTGGCTGCAATGGCGGCTTGTTCCTGCGCTGTTTTCTGGATGACGGCAATTGAATCTTGTGCCCGTTGGGCTGCAAGTTGCTCTTTTGATGGACGATTGAGTACGGAAAAACCGACCAGAATCAAAATGATTAAGACAAATCCGAGAATCGTATTTTTATCCATGAGGTTTGTTCGTTGCGATTGAGGATATGATTGTTTTTACTTTTTATTTTGTGATGGCAGCTTTAATAAAATGGATGAACAATGGATGCGGGTTTACCACCGTGCTGCTGTATTCGGGGTGAAACTGTGTTCCGATAAACCATTTTTTGGATGGAAGTTCAATTATTTCCACCAGATCGGACTCGGGATTGATGCCGCTGCATTTTACCCCGGCCTGTTCGTATTGTTCACGATAATCGTTGTTGAACTCGTAACGGTGGCGATGACGCTCTTTGATCGTCTCTTTCCCGTATACCTTGTATGCCAGCGAATCGTGTTTGATATTGCAGGGATATGCTCCCAAACGCATGGTACCACCCATGTTGAGAATCGTTTTTTGCTCTTCCATCATGTCGATCACATTGTGACGGGTGTTCAGGTCGAATTCGGTTGAATTGGCATCGGCAAAACCGAGCACGTTACGACCAAATTCAATCACCATGCACTGCATACCCAGACAGATGCCCAGACAGGGAATGTCATTTTCGCGGGCAAAACGGATAGCCTCTATTTTGCCTTCGATACCGCGGTTTCCAAAACCAGGAGCGATCAGAATTCCGTCGAGTTCACCCAACAGATCCATCGCGTTTTCGGCATTCAGTTTTTCCGAGTGAATCAGCTCGAGCTTGAGCTTACGGTCGTTGTAGGCCGAAGCATGCAATAATGATTCGTTGATGGATTTGTAGGCATCGGGGAGTTCAACGTATTTGCCTACCAGTCCGATTTTTACCGGTTCGGTGGCGTTTTTCATTTTGTCCACAATGTAAATCCATTGTTTCATATCGGGTTTGGGCTCGGTCGGGCAACCCAGTTTGCGCAATACAATGTCGTCGAGTCCCTCTTTTTCCATGTTCAACGGCACCTCGTAGATAACGGGTACATCGACTGACTGGATAACAGCGTCGGGAGCTACGTTACAGAATAAGGCCACTTTGCGACGAACGTCAGTAGAGAGATCACGCTCGGTACGAAGAACCAGAACGTCCGGTTGTACTCCGGCTTGTTGCAATTCTTTGACGGAGTGCTGGGTGGGTTTGGTTTTTACCTCTTTAGCCGCCGCAATGTACGGGACATAAGTCAGGTGAATGTTGATACATTTATTTCCCAGTTCCCATTTTAACTGACGAACGCTTTCGATGTAGGGTAAAGATTCGATATCGCCCACCGTACCGCCGATTTCGGTGATGACAAAATCATATTCGCCGGTTTTGCCCAGTTTCAGGATGTTGTCTTTGATTTCGTCGGTGATGTGAGGAATGATTTGCACCGTTTTGCCGAGGTAATCGCCATGACGTTCTTTGTTGATAACCTTTTGGTAGATATAACCGGTGGTTACATTGTTGGCGCGATACATGGGCTCGTTTACAAAACGTTCGTAGTGCCCGAGGTCGAGGTCAGCCTCATGTCCGTCAGCGGTCACATAACATTCTCCGTGCTCGTACGGATTGAGGGTTCCGGGGTCAACGTTGATGTAAGGATCCAGTTTTTGGTTGGTCACTTTGAAGCCGCGTGCTTTTAGCAGCTTGCCTAACGATGCGGCAATGATTCCTTTTCCAAGGGATGAAATCACGCCTCCCGTAACGAAAATGTACTTAGTCTCTTTCACTACAAAATAATTTGTGGTTTGTTCTGTAAGTAAGGTTTTTGTTGTGTGTAATAAAAACCTTACTCCTTGAAATATTGTGAGTTAATTGTTTATTAACCTGTGCTCGTTCGTATAAAAACGAAAGCACAAAGGTAATAATTATTTGCCAGATTTTTACAGCGAAATACACTCCGTGTTATTTTGAAACCGGATCTTCATAAATGCATGGCTATTTGACAGAATGAAGAGTGAAAAAATTACATCAGACTCCTGATGGCATCGATTTTAGCGTCGGTAGGTAATGTGGCATCAATCCAGTGGATGGTGAGGCCGCGGCGTTCCATACCCCGGAACCAGGTCATTTGCCGCTTGGCGAAACGGTGAATCTCCATCTCGAGTTGCGAAAACATCTCTTCGTAAGTAAGTTTTCCGGTGACGTAGAGTGTCAGGTATTTGTATTCCAATCCATAATAAATAAGATCGTCGGGCGGGATGCCATTGTCGAGCAAGCGGCGCACTTCGTCTACCATACCCTCGTTGAGACGTGTCTGAAGGCGGTGGGTGATGCGAGCCCGCCGTTCGTCGCGCGAAATGTCGATGCCGATAATCAACGGACGAATATCGGGATAGTCGGATTTGATCTCCGGATGATGGCGGTAATATTCCGCGATTTCGATGGCCCGGACGGCCCGTTTTACGGTATCGACATCCGTATTGTTGTGCAATGTTTTGTAGCTGCTTAGAATTCGGGTTAACTCCTCCAGCGATTTGCCTTCAAATTGCTTTCTGAACTCCGGGTTGTCGGGAACCTGAATCAACCGGTAACCTTTTAATATAGCTTCGATGTAGAGGCCGGTGCCGCCGCAAAGAATGGCCGGTTTATCCCGTTTGGTAATGTCGTCGTATGCCTTTAAAAAATCACGTTGGTACTCGAACACGTTGTATTTGTAACCCGCATCCACAATATCGATCAGATGGTACGGAACCGTTTCCCCCTCGACGGTATATTCCGAAATATCTTTGCCCGTGCCGATATCCATACCGCGGTAAATCTGACGCGAATCGGCACTGATGATCTCTCCGCCGATAGCGCGGGCCAGATGTGTCGCTACCGTGGTTTTTCCGGTTGCGGTCGGACCGAGGATGGTGATAAGGTTATACGTCGACATGAATTTCAATTCTGCTTACAAATACGGATTATATACTTTTTCGTAACCGATGGTGGTGGTGGGGCCATGACCGCAGTACACGGTGGTATCGTCGGGTAGAACAAACAGTTTTTTGCTGATGCCGTCGATCAGTTGCTCGTAGTTTCCTTTGGGGAGGTCGGTGCGTCCGATGCTTCCCTGGAAAAGCACATCACCGGCAAAAAGCGAGCCCGAAACGGCGTCGTAGAAACAGAGACTGCCTGGTGAATGACCCGGGACGTGGATAGCTGTCAGGGTCACGTTGCCGAATCTCACGGTATCACCTTCCGACAGAAAATCATGTAGTTCGGGTTGTTCGTCGTAACGCATTCCGTAAACCTCAGCCTGAGCGCTGATTTGTCGAAGCAAAAATTCATCCGCCTGATGGGCTTTTGCCTGAACGTCGTACGTTTTTTCGACAAAAAGATTTCCAAAAGCGTGGTCTAAATGCAAATGGGTATTGATGAGGTGTTTGACCGTAAGCCTGTTTTCGGAGATGAACTGTTGAAGCGTTTTGCGCTCCGCTTCCGTCACGCATCCCGGGTCGATGATGATGCACTCGTTGGTCTCGTTGTACGCCACGTACGTGTTCTCCATAAACGGGTTGAAGGTGAAAGTCTGTATAGTCATGAGTCTGTTTTTTAATTTAATTTGATGGTTGTCGCTGTTCTCTTGTGGTCGTCGGCAGCTTGTGCCGGGATCAATGTGTTTTGGTAGTAGAGCAAATAGGCACTGAATGTTTGACCTGCCTGAAGCGCTTTCAGATTCTCCTCCGAAATTACCACCGGATGTATGGCTGCCGAATTAAAGACTTTTTGTAGCGAGGGGTCTTCGGACAGGGTCTCCTGATAAAAATGGGCATCACCGAATGATTGGAAGTCGGATACGACAATGAATCGCAGGCCGTCGGCTTGCCGGCGTATGGTAAGGTCGAAGTCTTTCAACATAAAATGGCTGAAATTGTAACTCGCTATTTTGTAGGTAATCCGGTTGATGTCGATGGTATCGGATGTGACGGGTAGCAATACGAAATGGCGATTGTCGCGAACAGCCGTGAACTGCGGAATGGATTGTACCTCCGTTTGTTTAGCAACCTCCTGTTGTACTGCTGCCAGATTACCGAAAGTGCTTCCTTTGGTCACTGTTTTTCCCTGTTCCATCAGAGCCAGTATGTCTTTTGCCATCCCGATAACATCGCTTTGCGGATACTTTTTAACCAATTCTTCGAGCGCACTCTTCATGCCCGGCTGATCGCCGCTTTTGCCAAGACTCAACGCGTTGAGCAGGCTGAACTTGGGCATCAGTTCGGCAAAGGGATAGCTGGCGTTGATCTGCTTGTAGTTGCTCATTACAGTTTGAAACTCGTTCCGGGTATATGCGACAAAGGTAGCTTCGTAGAGCGAATCCTGCTTCTGTTGTATCTCTTGCTGGTGTTGAGCGTATTCGGGGTGTCCGAGCATCAAAGCGTATTTTGACGATGGAAAACTGTTTATGATAAGTATTTTATAGCGTTCCGATTCTGATTCTTTGCCCGCTTTTTTATTGAGAAGGCAAAGAGAGTAATAGGCATCGATCCATGTCGAATCGACTCCGAACCGGCGGTGAAGTTCTTCATAGGTCTTAATGGCCATGGGTTCGTCTTCCAGTTTGCGTTCGTAGAGTTGTCCCATATTGAATAATGCCTTGCTTATCATTCCATTCGATTTGGCTACGTCTGCAGGTGTTGTGGGTAGCTGCGCCAGATAGAATTCAGGTTTGTATTTATCCTCTACAGCTACAGTTTGCGTCGGTTGGTCGGTAGCTTTTGTTTGTGTAATCGACGGCAGATCGTTACTGATGGAGGTTTTGTCCGTTCTGCGCCAGTCGTCTTCCAGTTTCCGGGTACCCCATAATTGTTGAAATTGAGAAATGCCGGTCTGGACTGTAGCCGGATTGTAAAAATACCAGCTATTGTTTGATGCCGTAGACGTTGGGGTGTTCTGACCGTTCATAAAACCGCTGTTGTTGGCCTGTTGAATAAGACGCTGCTGTTGTTGTTGCTCTGCCAACTGGGCTTTTGCTGCATCTTGTTCTGCTTTTCTGATAGTTGCAATTATTTTGTTTACAGCACTCAACCGTTGTTGCTCCGGCAGGTTTGCAAGGTTTTGCAAGCTATCTTGCAAATGAACGGTATTGCTGTAGCCTGCAAGCTCGTTCAAAACTTCGGCACGTTTGGTTACCCGCTCAAAATCATCGTTGTCGTTTTTGATCTGCTTTGCCGCTGCTGAATAGCAAGGTTGAGCCTTCAGATAACCTTGCTCGTTGTAGTAGAGATCTCCCAGTTGGATATTGGCCGTCATTTTATCCTGATTGTCGGGGGTCTTCGAATTGATGGCCGCCAGATAGTTTTCGATTGCTTTGCCTTTCTGGTTGTTATTCAGGTAAATATTGCCTATCACAACGTAAATCTGGTCGACATACTCTTTGTTTCGACTTGATCTTGCCATTTTCTGGAGTTCGGCCAATACTTTTTCCGTTTTATCACCGGCTATTTGGGCCCGCTGCAACCGTGCTGCCAGCTCCATAGTGTAGGTGGTACTCAGCCGGATGGCTGTTGTGAAGGCGGCAAAAGCGGTTGGTTTGTCGTTGTAGCGGGAGCATAACTGACCTAAAATGAAATTGAAACGTGCGTTCAAAAAACGATTGCTTTCGTTTTCGGCCGCTATTTTCAGAAAAGGAATAGCCTCTGCATAGTGCTTCTCCTTCAATAATAAATCGGCTTTGGCTGCCGCGTAGAGCCCGTTCAGTCGCTTGTTAAGAACACTTTTGGTGTCGACTTTATTCAGAGCATCTTCGGCTTCGTAATTCCAACCCATTTCGGAAAAACATCGCGATCGTCCGATTTGGGCTTCGTTGGCAATGTCGGCATCGGAACCGAAATGTTTGATGATGTAGGCATGCGTACCCATCGCGCCCAGAAAATCGGCCTTGTGGAATTCGGCCTGAGCCAGTAGTAACCATGAGCGTAAAACCATCGGGTTATACTCCTCCTTATCCATGAATGCGATGTAGTCGGGATCTTTTCTTTTGGAAAAGTTTTTTTTCGGTTTAGCCTTGATTGACTTCAGCTTAATGGCTTTTCTGCATTTTTCGATGGTAATATCCATTTTCGATTTAGCAACATCGGCATTACGGTGTTGGCTGATAGGATACATGGATAGTATTTGCGAATAATTATCTTTTTGTGCTTTATTTATGGCATCGATACCCTCTTTGTAGGCCTGATAACCATTGAAATAGATATTGTAACGGGTGGTAAATGCATTGGTGTTACGGGTCAGCCATGTATTTTTGGATGTGGAGCAGCCGACAACCAAAGAGATGACTAAGAATAAGAGGAATATGTTTCGTAATCGTTGCTTCATACGAGGCTCGCAAGAGGATTTGTATTGCAAATGTACTATTAATAACGCTGTTTGCCTAAAAATGTTGCTTGTCCCTATCTAATGCGTTATAAAAATGAGGCTTTAGAATGTATGTCGAGTGTCGGCATGTCGACTATCGGTTGTCCGTGCAGCTGAGTAGTTTGACGGTGCAAACCAGGGGAGAGTAGGGTGGTACCCGGTGACCGTCGCCACTTACTCCGTAGGCCAGTATGGAAGGAAAAATGAAATCGGCCTGCTCGCCGGCATTCATCTTGCACAGCGCCATGTCGAGCCCGGTAAAACTTTCACCTTTACCCAAACGGATTGTTGTCCGACGGGGCGAGTTCAGGTTTGAATAGCAGCGTCTGCCATCGAGCAGTATGATGGAATATTGGTAGGTTACGGTTGGTTGCGATTTGGTTATCGCTTCCCGGTCTTTCAGAAAGTCGGAACACCAGAATCCGAGGCTGTCTTTGGCTAATTTTAAATGCTTCTTTGCAATGTATTGCTCGATTTGACGATTCTCGTTGCTGACAATAGCCTTATTGAGCGCGATGAGGTTCTCCTTTTCCTGATCGGGAACCGGAACGTTGGCTGGCATTTGAGGCTGTTGTCTGCATGAGGCGATAAAAAGAACCAGAATGCATTCGGTAAGCAGAACTGAAAAACGGGCAAAGATAAAGGATCGCATAATATGGGTGATTTTATTCTCCGATAATCTTTACCAGAACACGTTTTCTCCTTTTACCGTCGAACTCGCCGTAGAAGATCTGTTCCCACGGCCCGAAATCGAGTTGGCCCTGCGTTACTGCCACTACCACCTCACGTCCCATTACCTGACGTTTAAGGTGCGCGTCTGCATTGTCTTCAAAACCATTGTGATGATATTGGCTGTAAGGTTTCTCGGGAGCCAGCTTCTCAAGCCAGACCTCCATGTCGTGATGCAGGCCGCTTTCGTCATCGTTGATGAAAACGCTGGCAGTAATGTGCATCGCATTGACCAGTACCAACCCCTCCCGGATGCCGCTTTCGCGCAGGCAGACCTCTACCTGAGGAGTGATATTGATAAACTGACGACGTTGCGTTGCCTCAAACCAAAGCTCTTTCCGATACGATTTCATGATTGAAAAATGTGATTAATTTTCATCTTTCTTCGTCAGGTTCTTATAAATCTTGTAGATGTAATATCCCAGCGCAATGATCAATACCACAAGTATTCCGGTGTCGATGTAATGGCTGTAGTGCATCACGCTGTCCCAGTTTTGTTTGAGTTTGTAGCCGAGATAGGTAAGAAAAGCATTCCAGATACCGGCTCCCAGAACGGTGTAGATGCAAAACCGGATAAAATTCATTTTCCCGGCACCGGCGGGGATGCTGATAAAATGGCGGACAACCGGAATGAAGCGGGAGGCAAAAATGGTAATCTGTCCATGACGGGTAAAAAAACGCTCCGACATGTCGAGGTGTTTTTCTTTGAGTAGGAAAAACCGGCCGAATTTGATGATGAATGTCTTGCCTCCGTAGTACCCGATGGTATACGAAATAATGGAGCCGACTAAGCTTCCGAGGGTGGCAAACAGAATGGTACCCGTCCAGGTTAAGGTGCCATCGACAATAAGAAAACCGGCAAATGGCATAACAGCTTCACTTGGAACCGGGAAAAACATGCTTTCGAGCATCATTAAAACAAAAATGCCGGGGTATGCACTCGCACTTATAATGGCTACGGCTACAGCGGCAATACGTTCGGTAATTCCCATGAAAATAAAATCTTTGATTGTTTAGTGCCCGACTCCTTGTGCGGTGTTATGTGGGCACGGTGATTAAATGGTTTGTTGTTTTTTTTACTTGAGTAACAACTCTTTTGCTTCCGGACAAATGTCTAAAAATAAAGAGGAGGCATCCGGATTCAATGCCAGAGCAAGGTGCAATAAGGGTCGCGACTTCTCGACCTCTCCAAGTTTATAATATGCGATTGCTAAAAGCAGATTGATGTTCTCCAGCGAATTGTCTTGATTGTATGCTTCGAGGTAACAATCCAATGCCGATTGGTAAAAGGCCGTATCGACATAAATATTACCCAGCGCTACCCAGGTGTCGGGTTGCTGTTGTTCCAGTTTGAGCGATTTCTTGTATGCTTTTTCAGCGTCACTCACCTGGTTGGTGTTGACGTAAGCTTCCGCCAGATATACCCACGTCTCAAAATTTTCCGCATCCAGATCTAATGATTTGTGGAGATATTCGATGCTCTTTTCCGGAGTGTCGAGTTCAAGACCACAAATTCCCAGTCCCGACCAGGCTTCGGAATTTTGAGGATTGATCTCTAGGGCTCGTTCGTAGCATTTCCGGGCATTGGTATAATCGTCCAGCTTTTCGTAGCACTCTCCCATGAAAATCTGTAAAAGATCGGGGTATGCTACCGTGGCTTCGCAACGACGATAACATTCGAGCGATTCCTGAAAACGGTTGAGGTGAAAGAGTGTGTTGCCTTTCTGAAGCCAACCGCCCAGATCGGTTTCGTCGATAACCGTGACAAAATCGAATGCGTCGAGTGCCAGCTGGTAATTCTCCTGATTGTAGTAGGCCAACCCCAGATTGAACCACGACTCGAGGGAGTAGGCATCGACATCGATAATGCGGTTGTAATAACCGATAGCCGTATCGGGCTTGTCGATCTGTTCGTAGCAGAATGCGGCATCCTGCAAAAGATCGATGTCCTTCGGGTCTTCTGTCAATCCTTTTTCAAGGTAGATCAAAGCCCGTTTATAGTATCCGTTGGAGATGTAAACATGCGCGATGTCGAAGCAGAGAGTTGCAAGATCCGACGTGGTGTTGTCCGCCAGCCGGGCAAATATGAGATGAGCTTCCGATTCGTGATTTAAGCGCAACAGCGCTTCGCCTTTCAGCAATTCGGTCTCCACATCGCTGGGAGAATGAATGTGTTCGAGAATGTTGTATGCTTTACGGGCATCCCCCGAAGCGAGGTATACTTTTGCCCGTTTGGCTTGCAATGTCGTGCTTCCCGGGTGCATACTGATCCCCAGATCAATCGCTTTGGACGATTCTTTCGGTTGTCCGCAGTTAAGATAATAATCGACGATTACTTCCAACTCTTCAACATCGAAATAACCGACCGTGCGGTTTTGCATCGCCTGTTCGTAACGACGCACCACCTCTTGCGATTCTTCGTCGAAGATAAATTCCTGATTGTAGCCCTTCATTTACACTCTTTTATTTTCGATGCAAAGTTACTGTAATTTACCGAAATCTCTTCTTTTTCGCACTCTAAAAGTTATTAACAAATTGGTTTTCAGTGAAAGCGGTCGACCAGGGGTATGGTTGCATTTGTTTGTGTTCATTCCCGTTCGTTATTGTTCCGAATCAGAGGCTATTTTCTCCGTTGAACATCCAAGCTTTTTGTTTATTTTTGTAGGATAAATTTAACGAAATGGAAACCTTGAAATCTCTCTTTACGCAGACCACCGGGGAGGCGTTGGAAGATATATATGAATTGCCGTCATCGGGGAGCAATCGCCGCTATTTTAGATTGACGGGCAAAAAACAGGTGCTGATAGGGGTGCTGGGAACCTCAATTGAAGAAAACAAGGCTTTTTGGAGCTTGGATTCTCATTTTCTGTCGAAAGGATTGCCGGTGCCGAAGGTGTTGGCTCATTCCGCAGACTTTCACTGCTATTTGCAGGAAGACCTGGGCGATAATCTGCTCTTTAATGCGGTAGCTAAGGGGCGGAGCTGCGGCAGTTTTGATGATGAAGAAAAAACATTGCTTCGTAAAGTGGTGGCCAAACTGCCCGAGTTTCAGGTGCTGGGTGCTCAGGGACTTGACTTTTCGCATTGCTATCCCCGCCCCGAATTCGATAAGCGAATGATTCTTTGGGATCTCAACTATTTTAAATATTGCTTTTTGAAGGCAACCGGGCTGGAGTTCAACGAGAGTCGTTTGGAAGACGATTTCGAACGCATGGCAACAGCATTGCTATGCGACCAGACAACGACATTTTTATATCGCGATTTTCAGTCACGCAACGTGATGATTGTGGATGGCGAACCCTATTTTATAGATTTTCAGGGAGGACGGAAAGGGCCGGTATATTACGATGTGGCTTCGTTTCTGTGGCAGGCCAAAGCGCAATATTCCGACGATCTGCGGGAAGAACTGCTGCAGGTTTATCTGGATTCTTTGCGGCGATTGACTTCGGTCGATGAGGAGAATTTCAGAGCCCAGTTGCGTCATTTTGTCATTTTCCGTACTATGCAGGTGCTCGGAGCGTACGGCTTTAGAGGGTACTTTGAAAAGAAACCGCACTTTATGCAGAGTGTGCCTTTCGCGATCGACAATTTACGCCGTATTTTGGCCAATGGCGTGATTGAGGAGTATCCCTATATGAGCGAGGTACTACGACAACTGACTCTCATGAAACAGTTTTCGGATCTTAGCGGTACCCGCAAACTGGAAGTAACGATTTATAGTTTTGCCTATAAAAAAGGCATCCCCGATGATATGTCGGGTAATGGAGGCGGATATGTGTTCGACTGCCGCTCTATCAACAACCCGGGTAAATACGAGCATTATAAGCATTTTACCGGACTCGATAAAGAGGTGATCGATTTTCTGGAAGAGGATGGCGGAATAATCAATTTCCTCGACCATATCTATCCGTTGGCTGATGCACACGTGCAGCGTTATATCGAACGCAAATTCTCTCACCTCATGTTTTCGTTCGGATGTACCGGAGGACAACATCGTTCGGTATACTGTGCCCAACATTTGGCTGAACATATTGCCAAGAAATTCGATGTAAAAGTTTCGCTTTATCACCGCGAACAAAATATAGAAAGAACATTCTGACCGATGAAGGCGCTTGTTTTTGCAGCGGGGCTGGGTACCCGCCTCAAACCGTTGACCGATACCATGCCCAAGGCGTTGGTGCCCATCGATGGAAAACCGTTGCTGGAGCATGTTTTACGTAAGTTGATTGCGAACGGATTTGACGAGATTATTATTAACGTACACCATTTTGCGGATCAGATTATCTCTTTTCTCGGAGAAAACAATAATTTTGGCGTGCGTATTGCCATCTCGGATGAGCGTGACGCTTTGCTGGAGACGGGAGGCGGTATCAAAAAAGCCTCGTGGTTTTTTGATGACGGACAACCCTTTTTGGTTCATAATGTAGATATTCTTTCCAATATCGATCTTGGAAAGTTGTATCGTTACCATCTCGAAAATCGCAGCCTGGCAACCGTGGTGGTAAGCCAGCGCGATACGTCTCGTTACCTTCTTTTCGACGACGATTTGCGGTTGAACGGGTGGACGAACATCAAAACCGGAGAGGTGAAGTCTCCGTTTGAAACATTGGACGTTTCGTCGTATCGTCGGTTGGCATTTTCCGGCATTCATGTCATCTCTCCCCGGATGTTTGAGCTGATGGCCGGATGGAACGGAAAATTTTCGGTAATCGATTTTTATCTGGCAGTTGCGTCTCAGGCCGAAATTAAAGGGTTTGTGCCTGAAAACCTGAAGATGATCGATGTGGGTAAAATAGATTCATTGCACGAAGCCGAATTGTTTTTAAATAGCAGTTTATGAAGAAAATCATCTTTTTGTTCTGTATGGTTGTGCTGGTAGCTTGTCAGGGAAAAACCGATAGCAGTCTGGTCGTGGGTGTGTTAAGAGGACCATCGGCAATCAGTGTTTCTCAGTGGTTGTATCAGGAGCCGGTTGTTAAGGGACAAAAAATCAGGGTCGAAATATTTGATGAAATATCCGATTTGCAGGCACAAATGATTCAGGGCAAGGTCGATTTTGCGGTGTTGCCGACTACCGTGGCTGCTATTCTATATAATAAAGGGGTGGACTACCGTATGATAGCCTGTCCGGTACAAGGCTCTGTCAGTGTGGTTTCGTCCGATTCTGTTATTAGCTTCAAAGATTTGAAAAACAGGACTGTTTCTGTCGCCGGACAGGGTACAACTCCGGATGTCTTGTTTACATTGCTGGCATCGAAATATGGTTTTCGCAACAAAGAATTGCAAATCGATTATAAAATAGGGAGTCATCCCGATTTGGCTCAGGCCGTCATTATGGGCAAGGTTAAAACGGCGTTGCTGCCCGAACCTTTTGCTACGATGGTGAGTATGAAAAATCTCTCCGTCAAACATACGATCAGCCTGAGCGATGAACTGGCAAAGTCGGACAGCACACTCCTTTTTGCCATGACGGCGTTTGTGGTAAAGGAATCGTTGATCGAAAAAAATCATGCAATGGTCGACTCTGTATCTAATCGTTATCAGTCGGCCGTGCAGTGGTTGCGATCGAATGTTTCGGAAGCTGCCGATGTTGCTGTGAAACGGAAAATATTGCCCGACAGAGATATAGCGTTAAAAAGCATTCCTCAATGCAATGTGTGCTATTTGAAGATGTCGGATAATGCACCGCGTGTTTCCAGATATCTTCAGATTTTCTTTCGGTTCGATCCCAAAACGGTTGGTGGAAAACTACCCGATAAGAAATTTTATTACGGGATATAATTGACGTAACGAGCATCGCATATGATTAAGACGGCTGTTTTTTCAGGGTCATTCAATCCGATACATATTGGTCATTTGGTATTGGCAAATTATTTGTGCGAGTTTACCGATGTGGAGGAGGTGTGGTTGATGGTGAGTCCGCTCAATCCGTTGAAAGAACCTGATGTGGTAGTCGATAGCCATGCGAGGTACGAAATGACCTGCCTCGCGGTGAACGACGATCGTCGCCTGTTTGCTTCCGATTTCGAACTGAACATGCCGTTGCCAACCTACTCGATACGAACGCTCACCGCTCTGCGTGAATCGTATCCCGATCGTGAATTTTCGTTGCTGATTGGGGCGGATAACTGGCAGGTTTTCCACAAATGGAAAGAGTATCGTCAAATTATGGACGAATTCCCCATTTGGATCTATCCGCGACCGGGATTCGATGTCGGCATTCCGTCCGGGTTGACCTCGGTTAAACTTTTGGAGGCCCCGCTGGTTGAAATTTCATCAACGTTTATACGAAACGCGGTGGCGGCGGGACATGATATGCGTCGGTTTGTTCCCGAGGTAGTATGGCAATATATCGATAGTAACCAGTTATATCGTTCTGCCGGTTGTCGCTAATGGAATAAAATTATAATTGTACTATTTTCTACGTTATCAAATAATTAATAATCAAGTCTTACAGATGAAAAAAATGTGTTTAATGGTTGCGGCTATAGCAATGGTTTCTGTGGTCGCAGTAGCAAAGAGCCCTAAAAAGGCAGTACCGCAGGCAGCTGCGCCGGCAAAAGTTTTTAACAACAGCATCGATTCGATGAGTTATGCCCTTGGATTAACCTTAGGCGCTGATTTTTCGAAGAATATCAAAAGTATTCCCGGCGGACAATGCAATCTCGATTTATTGATCAATGCATTCGCTGTATCGCTGAAAGGTGATTCTGCTTTGATGTCCAAAGATTTTGCCAATACCTATTTCCGTTCGTATATGATGGTGGCTCAGGCAAAGGATGCGGCAGCCAAGAGAGCCGCCGGCGAAAAATTTCTTGCAGACAACAAAAAGAAAGAGGGTGTACAGACAACCGCCAGTGGGTTGCAATACATCATTTTGAAAGACGGCAACGGTGTGAAACCGAAAGCCGAGGATACAGTGGTTGTGCACTATACCGGAACATTGATCGACGGGACTAAATTCGATAGTTCGATAGATCGTAAGGAACCTGTGACATTTCCGCTTAACCAGGTTATTAAAGGGTGGACAGAAGGTGTTCAGCTGATGCCGGTAGGTGCCAAATATAAGTTCTTTGTGCCTTACACATTGGGTTATGGAGAACAAGGCGCCGGTGGTGGCGTAATTCCTCCCTACTCAACTTTGATTTTTGAGGTGGAGCTTCTTAATGTGAAACCGTACAAGGAACCGGTAAAAGTAGAGGAGGCTGCAAAACCGGCAGAAACAAAAGCTCCTGCTAAAACGGCAAAAAAACCGGCAACAAAAGCCAAGAAGTAATTCGGGTCAAAGATAAATAACGAACGCCCCTGTATCGGAAGATGCAGGGGCGTTTTTTCTCTTTGCCAGCGACAAAATTGCATAGCTTGTAAAAAACTCTTTATTTTTTCTCTTTATTAGGCAAGGGTTTCTACCAACACTAATATTATTGGCTCATGAAATAGTTGTCGGCCAATATGAAATAGAGCTCTATTTTTCTCTTTAGATTTTGGTTTTCTATGCAATTGACTATCAGTGCCATTGATTATCTGGCTTGTGTCACATTAGATTATGCTGGCAAGTTCATTTCACAATGAACGGGAGAACTCTTCGGAGCTTGAGTTTGTCTGTCTTTTTCCGAAGATGATTTCTTTACCTGAAAATGTTTACTATATCCATAGCGATGCTATTCGATTATACAAGGAGTATCACGGCGGATGTTCTTTTGTCAATAAAAGTATTATAGATCTATCTCTTTACCATCTACTTGTGAATGTTTTCCATAACGGTATTGGAACAATGCAACCTGTAATTTTTTTTTGTTCGATTTGACGGGTGCAATCATCACAAAATGCATTTTAAGGGTATCCTGTTCTGTCACCGCACTCTTATCCCGGGTTTTCTGATCTTCCCAGGTGCCGGAATTGGCATAAATACAGGGAGCTCCGTCGAGATTTGTATATGCCTTGATCATCGGGATGTGTGTATGCCCAAAAACTACAATACGAACGTTAGAAAGCGGATTGCGAAAATACTGAGAGCTTGCCTGATCATCAATATATTGCGTTTTCAGACTACCCACTATCGCTTTGTTGATGTCCGTCATCACCATCACGTTGTTGTATTTCTCCCGCTCATTCCAGTTGGTTTGCGTAAACAATCCATTATAGAGATTCATCCGAATACTGCCGTCGGCGCTGTTGTAGGGAAGAATGTCATTAATAGCATACGTTTTTGTGTAGTTGCCTATATTTGTCTTTATAATGGGGTCGCTGAAATTATCTTTTACGTAAATTACTCCTTCCATTACAGTCTTCCATAGTGTGTAATAGATGTATTTGCTATACTGCTCGGCATCACCCGGATTGTTGAGCACTACCACAGGCACTTTTGTCGCGGCAGCCTGTGTAGTCGGGTCGGTAAATGAATTGGCTGCTATGCGGGCGAAGAAATAACCAGGGGCCAGTGTCGCGCCCGGAGCATCGGCCTCATTTGCCTTCGGAGTAAGCGCACAGAAGAAATCGTAGCGATGACCATGCTCGATAGCGATCTGATCATAACCATCGGGGTGATAGGTTCCGATACCGTACTTGTCACTTCCATCGCGGGCCTGATTCACTCCCGGCATGGCAATATTGACATTTTCCGGGGTAAATCCCATATCGTGATTCCCGGGAATATACGTAAGTTTGATTTTTTTATCCTGAATAATGCCGTTCAGTACGTCAAAAATACTCTGATTGGCGGCTACGGTTTTTTTGATAAAAGAGGCCTGCGAGCCGCCGCTATAAGTGTCTGCGCGCGTCGGAATATACCATTCGTCAAACATATCGCCGGCAATAACCAATTCCCTGATTGTCTGTGACGAGCGAACTTCGTTGAGAAACTGCTGTAGCCGTTTCAGATGCTTTACGTTTTCGGAGTACGCCAGGTCGTTCCCAAGGTGCAGATCGCTGATAACAACAATTTTGTCCCGCACATTATTACTGCTTTCGCTGGTAGTGTCGAACGGGTTTGCCGTAACGGATCCTTCATTTGTTTTACTGCACGACATTACACAAAGACTCGATGCAATACATAGGAATACAAGGTAACGTTTTTTCATGCAATAAATATTTGGGCAATAAAGGACTTTGCTCTACACTGGCAATTGATCGATAATTCGTTATAATTCTGCTGACTCTTTGTGCCGAAAAATGCTGATAATAAGTGTTTGGATAGTCTGTGAAAATTTAGACTGTACAACAAAGGAATGACAACACACTTAAAATTTAATATGCAAATGTATGAAAAAACAGACTCATGCATGTTTCATATTTACAAACCTGTTGTACCATATTTACAGAATTTATTTTTTGCTATTGTATTGTTCTGATTTTCAATTGTTATTCTTGTGCGGCAAGCGATCGTTTGTAATCGGTTTTGTTTGTGCGCTGATGGCGGTATGCTATTCCAAACGGAACTTTGTCTGTTTAATTTGCTTGCATCTGTCGATTGTTTTTTGTGTTTCGCCTTTTAGTTGAAACGTAATGAGTGCGAAACGACAGGAGGGGGCCTGATTTCTTTACGTGTAATTTAGCAGAAGCTTAATTAAAATTTGATATTATAATTCCTTAAATTTGTATATTTGTAAATTATATTTTTTTGTCGGACATCTCTTGTTATTTGGCATTTGAGGATACATATGGCAGATGCAAAATGGTATACTCCTTCGTTGATCATATTTAATTGTTACCTGTAATGCAGCATTTATATATAGCTACAGTCTTTGCCGGCGCATTGGTGTGTTTACTGGCCTCTCTGTTGCTGTTTGCCCGTTGTAAGTCGGGAGAACGCTCCCGTATCATTCTGGCTGTGATTGTCTCCTTCTCCGTGTATAATTACATTACCCGGTTTATTGCACTGAGTAATGGCTATGTGCCTGAAATAGTAGTTTCTGCAAAATTGTTGTTGCAGGCAATTTTTATGGTCATATGTTACGTCATGTATCCGATAGAGGTTATTGCTCCCGGTTGGTTGAATATCTGGCGGATCGTGAAACTCTATTCCGGTTGGTTGTTTTTGCTGGGTGTTTACCTTATCTCGCTGTGGGCAGGCGTGCAGTATACATCCTATAATTCGCTTTTAGAGATGTTTGTACATGCCGGTCGGTTTGAGGTTTGGTTTCGTCTCTTGCTCGCCCTGCTGGTATTCAGCCCCATCTTTGTCGTTTTATTTATGCACCGAACGACACTCTATCGTAATGCCGATCATGTCTGGATAAGGAAATATATTCTTGTTTTATTTATCAATATTCTTGCATATATTCTGGTGGTGATGTTTAACCACCCGGTATTCAATATAGTCTATTATTATATCAGTGTCGGATGCAGTCTCTATATCGTTTATATGGAGCTTTTTGATAGATTGATAGGGAAATCGATGGTGAAGAGTGAGGTTGAAGAGAGACAAACACAGCTGGAGCTGGCTGTGGAAGAGGACGAAGAGGCTTTGTTGGAAAAATGTGCTATTGAGCAACGAAATGCCATCCTGATTGAGCGGTTGGATGCGTATATGAGAAAAAGCCGTGCCTGGCGAAATCCGGATCTCTCTCTTAATATATTGGCTTCCGAACTTTTCACCAACCGAACAACTCTTTCGCAGGCTATGCGCGAAAACGGATATGAAAATTATACGCATTATGTCGGACGGTTGCGTATTGATGATTTCCTGCAACAGATTGAATCCGGACAATCGGATAATTTTCAGGAGGCTTTCTTTTTTGTCGGATTTCGCTCGCGGGTTACTGCTTTGCGTAACTTCCGGCAGTTTGTCGGAATGACCCCTTCGGAGTATTTTCAAAAGAAAGAAACGGGGATGGAAGAAGACGCCGTGGAATAATGGCACTCCGAAGATACAATCAATTCCTGAGCAGTTTGTGCCTTTTATTGCAGGTAAGGCATTGACTGATTCGTCTTCGGATTAAACAAAACAGTAAGGCTGGGGAAATTTTTAGTGGTAGTCCCGCCGGGAATCGAACCCGGATCTAAAGTTTAGGAAACTTTTGTTCTATCCATTGAACTACAGGACCGCAGAAAGAGAAAGCAAAAATACAACTATTCTTCAATAATTTCAATTGCTCTTTTAAGGAAAAAGCGCAAACGTCATCTGACCTTTGCGCTTTTACTGTGGTGCCACCAGGAATCGAACCGGGGACACAAGGATTTTCAGTCCTTTGCTCTACCAACTGAGCTATGGCACCATCTCTGTTTTGCGGATGCAAAGGTAGGTAAAATCACCGAACGTGCCAAATTATTTTTCAACTTTTTTCATTGATGTTGAATAACAATAAATTATAAAAAGTTGATTGTAGATCGATTGTCCGGTTTTATTGCGTTGTGCAATGGCGAAGCTGTGAAATTCATTCACATGCTTCGCCATCCATATTTTCACCCTCTGCCTTAGTAGGCTCTGGCAAATATCACGCGTTGTGCCGATGGTTTGCCGGTTACCATGCAGACTCCCGGGGTTTTATCTCCCTCGAGAGGGATGCAACGAATGGTTGCTTTGGTATCGGCTTTGATTTTTTCTTCGGTTTCGGTGGTGCCATCCCAATGGCAGAGCAGGAATCCTCCTTTTTCAATCTCAACCTTGAATTCATCGTAGCTGTTCACTTCGCGGGTTACGGAGGTGCGATAGTCGAAAGCCTTGGTGTAGATGTTCTCCTGAATGGTGTCGAGCAATTCCTTGATATGCTGTTCGATGTTTTCGATAGGAAGAGTCTCTTTTGTCAGCGTGTCGCGACGGGCCACTTCAATAGTGCCGTTTTCGAGGTCGCGGGCACCTAACGCGAGGCGTACGGGGACTCCCTTCAATTCGTATTCGGCAAATTTCCATCCCGGTTTTTTTGCATCGTTGTTGTCGTATTTTACGCTGACACCAAGAGCTTTTAATTTGGCGGATATTTCGGCAGCTTTTTCGTCGATCTTTGTCAGCTGGTCCGCATTTTTATAGATAGGAACGATGACTACCTGATAAGGAGCGAGTTTCGGAGGCAAAACCAGACCGTTGTCGTCGGAGTGGCACATGATGAGCGCTCCCATCAGTCGGGTGGAGACACCCCACGAGGTTGCCCATACGTAATCGCGGGTTCCCTCTTTCGAGGCGAACGTTACGTCGAAAGCTTTCGCGAAGTTTTGTCCCAGGAAGTGTGATGTGCCGGCCTGCAGTGCTTTGCCATCCTGCATCAATGCTTCGATACAGAACGTTTCGACAGCTCCGGCAAAGCGTTCGTTGGCCGATTTGATACCTTTCACGACCGGCATAGCCATGAAGTTTTCGGCAAAAGTGGCGTAAACGTCCAGCATCTTGCGGGTTTCGATCAACGCCTCGGCTTCGGTGGCGTGAGCCGTATGACCTTCCTGCCAGAGGAATTCGGCAGTGCGGAGGAAGAGTCTGGTGCGCATCTCCCAGCGAACCACATTAGCCCATTGGTTGATAAGGATAGGCAGGTCGCGGTACGATTGTATCCAGTTTTTATAGGTGTTCCAGATAATGGTTTCCGACGTCGGACGGATGATGAGTTCTTCCTCCAGTTTGGCGGCAGGGTCAACTATAACGCCTTTTCCGTCAGGGCTCGCTTTCAGACGATAGTGTGTTACAACTGCGCATTCTTTGGCAAAACCTTCTACATGATCGGCTTCCTTGCTGAGAAACGATTTTGGAATCAAAAGAGGAAAATAAGCATTCTGATGTCCTGTTTCCTTGAACATACGGTCGAGTTCGGCCTGCATTTTTTCCCAAATTGCATAACCATACGGTTTTATGACCATACAACCGCGAACGGCTGAGTTTTCAGCCAGATCGGCTTTAATTACCAGATCCTGATACCATTGCGAATAATCAACGTTTCGTGAAGTGAGTTCTTTTAATTCTGCCATGTTTGTAGGTTAAAGAGCAAAGAGCAAAGAACAAAGATGAAGGAACTTCATTTTTTTGTGTTTGTCCGAGTACTCTAATTTATGTGTTTGGATTGAAAATCAGATAAACATGCGGTCTTTTTTACCGCTTGCTTGCGCCTGCAAAGATACAATTTTCTTGGCAGGAGATAAAATGAACATGAAGGTTAATAACAGCTTGTTGTGTAACAAATGTGTAATGTAAGCTTTACCGGCTTGTAACCTTCGGGCGTGATTCCGGTTTTATCTTTGTTGCAAATAGTAAATGTCGGGACTATGTCAAAAATGGAAATCATAGAATATTCCGATCGGTATAAAGACGATTTCAGGCGGTTGAATTACGAATGGGTTCAAAAATATTTTTGGATAGAGCCAACTGATGAACTGGTTTTGAACCATCCGGATGAAACCGTGATTGCAGCAGGCGGATATATTTTCTTTGCCCGTTTGAATAATGTGATCGTGGGGACCTGCGCGCTGATGCGGGTAGATCCGCATGTGTATGAACTGGGCAAGATGGCGGTGGACGAAGCGTATCGTGAACTGGGAATCGGCACTCTGCTGATGAAAAGTGTGATTGCCAAAGCAAAAAAAATGAAATTGTGCAAACTGGTGCTGTACTCGAATACCCGACTTCATGCAGCGATTAATATGTATATCCGGTTCGGATTTTATATGGTTCCGAAAACCGATTTTCACAACCATCGCGCTAACGTGAAGATGGAACTCAAGCTGATGGAAAGAGGTTTGCGCCGATCTTTCAAGCCTAAGGAAAAATGCAAACTCGGCTCTTTGTGATGAAATTGTATCTGTTTGACAGGTAGCTGATATGAAGTTTGCGATACCTCTTTCACAAGGCCGTTTTCAGATGCAGATTGACACGATAATAATTGATAATAAAGAGTTTTAACAATAAAAGCCCGCCGAAACTTTCCATTTCGGCGGGCTTTTGCTATTTTTGCAATCCCTAAATTTTTGGATGCGACAGTTTTGGCTGTTTGCGGCAGAGTCCTTTGTGTGCGCTTTGTGAGCATGATTGGACCCTGTTTTTGTGTTGAAAGACAATAAATTTATATATCAAACCAGAAACCTTATGAGTCTAAAAATTGTAGTATTAGCGAAACAAGTGCCGGATACCCGCAATGTGGGTAAGGACGCCATGAAAGCCGACGGGACGGTAAACCGTGCAGCTCTGCCTGCCATTTATAATCCCGAAGACTTGAATGCTCTCGAGCAAGCTTTGCGATTGAAAGACCGTTTCGAAGGTTCCACCGTTACCATTGTGACCATGGGCCCGGGACGTGCCGCCGAAATCATTCGCGAAAGCCTCTACCGTGGTGCCGACAACGGTTACCTCCTTACCGACCGCGCTTTTGCCGGTTCCGACACGCTTGCAACTTCTTATGCGCTCTCTTGTGCAATTAAAAACCTTCCTGAAGTAGACGTTATTGTTTGCGGTCGTCAGGCGATCGACGGTGATACGGCTCAGGTGGGTCCTCAGGTGGCCGAAAAATTAGGATTGCCCCAAATTACTTATGCCGAAGAGATTCTCGACGTAAAAGACGGAAAAATTACCGTAAAACGTCGCCTCGAACGTGGTGTGGAAATTGTGGAAGGTAAACTGCCAATTCTGATTACCGTCAACGGTTCCGCTCCTGACTGCCGTCCGCGTCATGCCAAATTAGTGATGAAATACCACCACGCCAAAACAGTGACCGAACGTCAGGAACAAAATGACGACTATATGTTCATGTTTGACAAACGCCCCTATCTGAACATTACAGAATGGAGCGTGAATGATATTCAAACCGATATTAACTGGTTGGGTCTTAAAGGTTCTCCTACAAAGGTTAAGGCTATCGAAAATGTTGTTTTCCAGGCAAAAGAGAGCAAACACTTAGCCGGTAAAGACAGCGAAATCGATGAGCTGATGAAAGAACTTATTGCAAACCACACAATCGGATAATCAATTGTCGGGATAGATGACCTTTGTGGTCGTATAACTGTCTCATAAACATAACAAAAACGTAAAACATGAACAATATTATAGTTTATCTCGAAATTGAAGAGGGTGTTGTTGCCGATGTGAGTCTCGAACTGCTTACCAAGGCCCGCTCTCTGGCAACTAAACTGAAATGTAAACTCGAAGCGCTTGCCATCGGCTCTCAACTCGATGGTATTGGTGCTCAGGTTTTCCAATACGGTGTCGACAAGCTCTATCTTGCCGACGACGCTCGCCTCTATCCTTATACTTCGATGCCCCACACTTCGGTGTTGGTCAATCTTTTCAAGGAAGAGAAACCACAAATCGCCCTGATGGGTGCTACCAGCATCGGTCGTGACCTTGGTCCCCGCGTCTCTTCAGCTCTGTTCAGCGGATTGACAGCCGACTGTACCGCGCTCGAAATCGGCGATCATGAAGATAAAAAAGAGGGTAAATCGTATACCGATCTGCTCTATCAGATCCGTCCTGCTTTCGGTGGTAACATCGTGGCAACCATCATCAACCCCGAATGCCGTCCGCAGATGGCTACCGTTCGCGAAGGTGTGATGAAAAAAGAGATTTTCGATGCCAACTACAAAGGTGAAGTCGTAAATCTTGAAGTGGCAAAATATGTAAGCGATTCCGATTTTGTGGTAAGCGTGATCGAACGCCACATGGAGAAATCGAAGAGCAACCTGAAATCCTCTCCTATCATCGTGGCCGGTGGTTACGGTATGGGCTCGAAAGAGAACTTCAAATTGCTTGAAGAACTGGCTTCGGTTTTGGGTGGTGAAGTAGGTGCTTCGCGTGCAGCTGTCGATGCAGGCTTCGCCGAACATGATATGCAAATCGGTCAGACCGGTGTTACCGTTCGTCCTAAATTGTATATTGCCTGTGGTATTTCCGGTCAGATTCAGCACATTGCCGGTATGCAGGAAAGTTCCATCATCATTGCCATCAACAATGACGAAAACGCTCCGATCAATGCCATTTCCGACTACGTGATTACTGCTAACGTGGAAGACGTAGTGCCGAAAATGATTAAGTATTATAAGCAAAACAGCAAGTAGTGTGTAGTGAGTAGCCGGTAGTTAGTAGAAATTTGTAATTGGTGTCGTTAAATGAGAACATCCAATTTTGAAGACTTAGTAGTATGGCAAAAGGCGCATGAATTTGTACTTTTTGCATATAAAATCACTTCAAAATTTCCGAAGGAAGAGTTGTTCGGATTGACAAATCAATTCAGAAGAGCCGCAGTTTCTATTCCGGCTAATATTGCAGAAGGATATAGAAAGAGCGGAATCAAGGACAAGCTACGTTTTTATAATATTTCTGCGGGGTCAGCGGACGAATGTCGGTACTACATCATTCTTGCAAAAGACTTAAATCTCATTGATCAAATTGAATACGATAATTTATACAATAGTATAAACATAGTTTCGAAATTATTGACCGGTTATTGTAAAGGAATAATAAATCAAACAAATAGTAATGATTAGATTGGATGCAGGCAAGCCGATTTGCTTCTCACTACCCACTCCTCACTACTATCTACAAAGAAAAACAACATGGCAAATTACTATTTAGATAAACCCGAACTTAAATTCCATTTGACGCATCCGTTGATGGAAAAGATAGTGGCGCTCAAAGAGCAGAACTATCGTGAAAAAGATACATTCGACTATGCTCCTCAGGATTTTGAGGACGCTATCGATAGTTACAACCACGTGATGGAGATCATCGGTGAAATTTGTGGCGATATTATCGCTCCAAATGCCGAAGATGTTGACCATGAAGGTCCTCACGTAGTTGACAACCGTGTGGTATATGCCCGCGGAACACAGGAAAACCACGAAGCTTTGAAAAAAGCCGGCGTTTACGGTATCTCTTTGCCCCGCGAATACGGAGGCTTGAACTTTCCAATGGTGCCTTACGTGATGACCGGTGAAATAGTATCGCGTGCCGATGCCGGTTTTGCCAACATCTGGGGTTTGCAGGACTGTGCCGAAACTATCCACGAATTTGCTTCGAAAGAGATTCGCGAAGAGTTTCTTCCCCGCATCAATCAGGGTGAAACCTGCTCGATGGACCTGACCGAACCGGATGCAGGGTCCGACCTTCAGGCCGTGATGTTGAAAGCTACTTACGACGAAAAGAAAAAGATCTGGTTGCTCAACGGTGTGAAACGTTTCATTACCAACGGTGACGCTCAGATTAAATTAGTGTTGGCCCGTTCCGAAGCAGGTACTGCAGACGGTCGCGGTCTCTCTTATTTTGTTGTCGACAACCAATTCGACAGTTCCATGAAGGTGCGTCGTATCGAAAATAAACTCGGTATCAAAGGATCTCCAACCTGCGAACTCGTGTTTACCAACACTCCTGCCAAAATGGTAGGTGAACCCAAAATGGGGTTGATCAAATACGTGATGTCGCTGATGAACGGTGCACGTCTCGGTGTAGGTGCTCAGTCGGTAGGTGTGGCTCAGGCTGCCTACGAAGAGGCATTGGCCTATGCAAAAGACCGTACTCAGTTCGGTAAAGCCATTATCGAATTCCCCGCGGTATTCGAAATGCTGGCCATCATGAAAGCCAAGGTGGATGCTGCTCGTGCCTTGTTGTATGAATGTACCCGTTTTGTGGATGTTTACAAAGCGTATGGCACTATTGCCGACGAACGTCCGTTGACCAAAGAAGAACGTCTGGATGCCAAAGAATATCAAAAACTGGCCGATATGATGACTCCGCTGGTGAAAATGTTTGCCAGTGAATATGCCAACCAGAATGCGTATGACTCCATTCAGGTTCACGGTGGTTCAGGCTTTATGAAAGATTATGCCTGCGAACGTATCTATCGCGATGCCCGTATTCTTACCATTTACGAAGGAACGTCGCAGTTGCAGGTAGTGGCTGCTATCCGTTTTGTAACCAACGGTGCATATGTTGCCAAACTGCGTCAGTACGAAGCTCAGCCAATCAATCCGGCTTTCGAAGGATTGCGTAACCGCCTGATTGGTTTTACCGATAGCCTCGAAAAAGCGATTGCTAAGGTAACCGAACCCAAAAATGCCGAGTACCATGACTTCATGGCTCGCCGTTTGGTAGAGATTGCCGGTCACTTAGTGATGAGTAATCTGCTGATTATCGATGCTTCGCGCGACGATATGTTTGCCCGTTCGGCTGAAATATACAGCAGCTTTGCCGCTGCCGAAATCACTAAACACCTGGCATTTATCGACAGCTTCCAGCTCGATAACGTTGGTTTGTACAAAAACAGCGATCAGGAATAAAAAAGAGAGCGTTAATTAATAAATAGAGAAAAAGAGGTTGTTCGGTCATCGGACAACCTCTTTTGTGTTGAAATGTTTCCTTTGACTTTACGCCGTTTCTGGCGAAGTGGTGAGTTTTCTTTATCTTTGTGGCAGGTAAAGCCTGTTGAATCGGGTTTTCGTTTTGTGTTACGTTTAATTAAGTGAATAATGAGAACAATTGTATTGAATCTGTTGCTGGTTTTTAGTGTCTGCTGGCAGGTGCAGGCGCGGGAAGTGACCATCGAAAATGCTTTGTATGACTTGCCGGATGTGGTTTTTAAATCAATCGGGAAAGCCGATACCTTTGAACTGAAGATTAAACAGCCGTTGGATCACCAACATCCCGAGAAGGGCTACTTTTATCAACGGGCCTTCCTTACCCACAAAGCGTTTGACAAACCGATGGTGATGTATCTTTCGGGATATAATCAGGATCGGCCATACAAAAATGAGTTGACGAAATTGCTGGATGCGAATCAATTGTCGATAGAACATCGCTACTTTGGGAAAAGTGTACCCGATAGCCTCGATTATAACTACCTGAATCTGGAACAGGCAACTGCCGATTTGCATCATATCAACGAACTGTTCAAAAGAATTTACGCCGGAAAATGGATTGGTACCGGTATCAGCAAAGGCGGGTCGACGACGATTTTTTACAAATATTTCTACCCGAACGATGTGGATGTATCCATTCCGTACGTGGCTCCGCTTAACCGCGAATATGAAGATCAGCGCCTCTATACTTTTCAGGATACGGTTGGTTCCAAAATTTGCCGGCAAAAACTGTTTGCCTTTCAGAAACGGATGTTGAAGCACCGCAAAGAGGTTCTGCCCCTGTTGCGAATGTATAGCGACGGTGCCGGTCTGAAGTTTTCTACCCTTACGCTGGAACAGGCTTTTGAATACAGTGTATTGGAACTCCCGTTTGCTTTCTGGCAGTATTACACCTCCTGCGATGATATTCTATCGGATGCCTCGTCGCTTTTAGCCGCCACGCAATATCTGATCAAGGTGAGCAATATCCGGTCTTTTAGCGATTCGGATATTAATTTCTTTTTATCGCACTCTTATCAGGCTGCCACCGAGATGGGTTATTACGGCTATCGTACCGAACCGTTTAAGAAGGATCTGAAGGCTCTGCCGTTGCAACCGCATCCTTATGCGGCTATTGTACCGAAAAGAATTCCGGTACACTTCGACGGTACCTTACTGAAAAAAGTAAACGAATGGATTGCGAAAGAGGGTAACCGGATGATCTATATCAACGGATCGGTCGATACATGGAGCGCGACGCGTGTTCCACCCTCCGATAAAGTGGACGCGCAGTGGTTTTTGCTCAACGGGAAAAATCATAGCACTACCCGTTTTGTGAATATGTCCCCCGACGAAAAACAGCGCTTTATTACCACACTGCAACGATGGGGAATTCCGGTGGCGAATCCGGAGATGAAATAAAGATTTTACGAAACGAGGCTATCTCAAAATTAAAATTGAGATAGCCTCGTTTTTTTTTGACTTGTCTGAACGGTGTGCTCGGGATGATAGTGGCTGTTTTTGTAACTGCAATTGCACATTGTCAAATAGATACGTCGATAAAAACGATTTATTCGTCGATCGTATGTGCCTGTCCATCTATTTGATTTTTCCCGGTTTATTTCCCGCCGTACCTTTACATCGAATTCAACGGGGATCTGCTTCGAACGGCATGATTGTTGAATTGAAAAACTTGTTAGTAGGTGTCGGGTGTAGCATTAAACAGAAGCACTGATAAGGCAAAAAAGATGTGTAGTTGGAATTTGTTTTTTGAAAATATAATAATTTTAATTTGATTGATTATGAAAAAGATTGTGTTAGTTTTAGGAATTATGGTTGCATGTGTTGTTTCAAGTCAGGCCATCAACCGTGTTGAAAGTGGCGTTATTAGTACCATTAATAACGAAAACGTATTCGGACATTTGTCTGCCTATTTGAATGTAAATGAAGATCAGGCAACTGATTTGAAAACTGTGATTGAAAAGACTCAGATTCAGTTGGAACAGGCCCAAAAGACAGGGAATGCGAAAGCGTATGCCGCAGCAATGCGTTACAGCTTTACCGGTGCAGCCAACATACTTACGGTACCGCAATATACAAAATATTGTTCACTCATTCGATTGACCATCAGGAACAGACATCTGGATCGTCACGTTTTCTAAAACAAGATACGATTCTGCTGAAACAAAAAAGAGGATAGGCATCAACTGCTTATCCTCTTTCTGTTTGTTCAATCCAACCGTCTTTGTCGGGGTTGCGATAGGTGACTATTCAGTGTATAGCTGCTTATGATTTTGCCTTGAAGGCCAAAGCGTACAGCTTTATCTGTTTTACCATCGAGAGTAACCCGTTAGCCCGCGTGGGAGAAAGGTGTTCTTTCAATCCTATCTTATCGATAAAATAGAGGTCGGCATCCAGAATTTCATCGGGAGTATGATCCGACATCACCCGGATGAGAAGAGAGATAATTCCCTTCACAATAACTGCATCGCTTTCGGCAGTGAAAATAATTTTACCGTTTTGAATTTCTGCATCGAGCCACACGCGGCTCTGACAACCTTCTATTAAATTCTGTGGTGTTTTTGCTTTTTCGTCTATAGGATCGAGTGAGTTTCCCAAATCGATCAGATAGGCATATTTATCCATCCAGTCGAAGAATTCGCTAAACTCTTCAATTACCTGATCCTGCGCTTCGTTTATTGTCATTAGTTTATTTACAATTTAAACATTTACAATTTACTATTTTAATCTGTCGGTCACCTATCTTTCCTGAAAGATAAGTGGCTGATAAAAATTACTAAAACATTTTCTGTACCCGATCCACTGCTGCGACGAATGCGTCGATCTCTTCTTTGGTGTTATAAAAAGCGAACGAAGCCCGGATGGTTCCCTCTACACCCAGTGTGTGCATCAGCGGCATGGCGCAATGATGTCCGGTACGCACCGCGATTCCCAGCTTGTCGAGCAATGTTCCCATGTCGAAATGGTGAATATCGCGCACAAGAAAAGAGATTACGCTTGCTTTTTCGGCAGCCGTACCGAAAATACGCATTCCGTCGATATTCATCAATTGCCCGGTAGCATATTGCAAAAGTTGATTTTCATAATCGCCGATTGCTTTCACTCCGAGCTTTTGCATATAACGGATTGCCTCGGCCAGCGCGACCGAACCGACATAATCGGGCGTGCCTGCTTCAAACTTAAAGGGAAGCTCGGCATAGGTCGTCTTTCCGTACGTCACAGTGGCAATCATCTCTCCGCCGCCATGGTAGGGCGGCAGCTGCTCCAGCCACTTCTCTTTTCCGTACAGAACCCCAATGCCGTTTGGTCCGTACATTTTATGGCCGGAGAAAACATAAAAATCGGCATCCAGCGCCTGTACATCGACCGGCATGTGCGACACCGCCTGAGCGCCATCGACCAGCACCGGAATATCGTGAGCATGTGCTTCGGCAATAATTTTTGCCACGGGATTAATAGTCCCCAACACATTCGATATATGAACCACCGAAATCAGTTTGGTTTTGGAAGAAATCAGCTTTGAAAACGCTTCCATATCGAGCTCACCCCGTTCGTTGAACGGAATTACCTTCAATACAATTCCTTTGCGGTCGCGCAGCAACTGCCAGGGAACGATGTTGGCATGATGTTCCATGCCGGTAATCAGAATCTCGTCGCCCTCGTTGCAAAAAGTCTCGCCGAACGAAGTAGCGATCAGGTTGATTGCTTCGGTAGTTCCGCGGGTAAAGATAATTTCGCGCGACGCAGCGGCATTGATAAACCGCTGTACCGTTTGACGCGCCTCTTCGTGCGCTTCGGTTGCCACCTGACTCAGGTAATGCACCCCGCGGTGAATGTTCGCGTTCTGGTTATAATAGACATTTTCGATCGCTTCCACCACGCAACGGGGCTTCTGCGACGTGGCCGCGTTGTCGAAATAGACCAGCGGACGGTCATAAACAGTACGGGAAAGGATGGGAAAATCGGCCCGGATGGCCGCAATATCTAAAGTGGTATCCACATCAAAAAGTTTTATGGGTAATTGATTGCGCGACAAAACATTTCCGGTATCGGATTCAGGCAATAATTGAAAAAATGTTTCGTTATCCGTAATAGGATAGTGCAAAGATAGCGATTTAACCACAAAAACCGGATATTCAAGAGGTAAAATTGCACCGGCCGGACTTTGTTCGGGACGGCACTATTTCTTTTCGGATTTTTTTTGAGTAATTTTGTGTCGGCTGGGAAGGCGTCGGAATTCCACTTCCAAATTTTCCGGCAAAACGTTAGCAATAAGCAACCAGAACCATATGAAGAAACTACTTTTGTCTCTCTTCGCATTTGCGTTAGCCATAACTGTATCGGCACAGGAGTTGCGTTGCCGCGTGCAGGTTAATTCGAGTATGATTCAGGGAACCAACAAGGAGATATTTACCAAATTGGAAAAAGATCTGAACGATCTGATGAATAACCGCAAATGGAGCAACGCGACATACACTTCCAACGAACGAATCGAATGCTCTTTCGTGATCACCGTTAAAAACTATTCGGGAGGCGACAATTTCACCGGTGAACTTCAGGTGCAGGCCCGGCGTCCGGTCTTCAACTCCTCCTATTTCACCACGTTGTTCAATTTTCGCGACCAGAATTTCAATTTCACATACGTAGAGTCGCAACCGCTCGAAACCCGCGAGAACCAGACATCCAACAACCTGCTGGCGGTTCTTGGTTTTTACGGTTACATCATTTTGGGATACGATGCCGATTCTTTCTCGCGACTCGGAGGCTCTCCGTTTTTTCATCGCGCCGAAGAGATAGCCAATGCCATGCAAAATTCGTCCGAAACCGGATGGAAAGCGTTTGAATCGGATCATAACCGCTATGCCCTTATTAACGGCATTTTGGACGAGAAATTACGTCCGGTGCGGGAGCTCTACTACGACTACCACCGCCTGGGATTGGATCTGATGTCGGAAAATGCCGACAATGGAAGAGCCAAAATCGCCTCTTCACTCATGGTTTTGCGACAGGCAAACAGCGACCGACTTTACAATGTCGCCATCACCTCGTTTCTCGATACAAAAATTGACGAAATAGCCGATATTTTCAGCAACGGACAACCCAAAGAGAAGAGTGAAATATATACCCTGTTGCAGGATGTCGCCCCTTCAATGCAAAAACGATTTGAAAAAATTCAGAACGGAAAATAATTTTGCCATACCGATGATTACTTCGCTCCATATCGAAAACTACGTTCTTATTTCCAAGCTGGATATCGAATTCAAGCCCGGATTTTCTGTTATCACCGGAGAAACCGGCGCCGGAAAGTCGATCATTTTAGGCGCACTGGGTCTTATACTCGGACAACGTGCCGATAGCAAAACCATTAAAGAGGGCACCTCAAAATGTATCATCGAAGGCTCCTTTCGTATTGGGGACTACCGCTTGCATGATTTTTTCGAACAAAACGACCTGGACTACAGTGACGAATGCCTCGTTCGCCGGGAAATTTCGAGCGGAGGAAAATCGCGATCGTTCATAAACGACACTCCCGTAGGGTTGCAACAGTTGAAAGAGCTTGGCGACAAGTTAATCGATATTCACTCACAGCACCAAAACCTGCTGCTGACAAACGACCGGTTTCAGCTTCAGGTGGTCGATACTATCTCAAAAAGCCAGCTGGAGCTGGAGGCCTATCAGCAGCAATTTCATGCGCATCAAAAATGTCAGCAAACGCTTGCTACGCTTAAAGAAACGGCACAACAACAAAAAGCCGAAGGCGATTTTCTGCAGTTTCAGTTCAATCAATTGAATGAAGCTCAGCTCTCCGAAGGAGAACAAAGTCAACAGGAAGCGGAGCTACAGCTGCTTTCTCATGCCGAAGAGATCAAAACGGATCTGTCCAGGGCTGCCAGCCTTATCGAAGACGAAAACGGATCGGCCATAACATTGCTGAAAGAGGCGCTTATTGCTTTACGCCGTGCCGAAAAATTGTATCCCGGCAGTTCGGAGTGGTTGCAGCGACTCGAATCTGTCGTTATCGAGCTAAGGGATATTTATGCCGAACTCGACAAGGCACACGAGAATATTGATATTGATCCAACCAAAGCGGAACAGATCAAACAGCGGCTCGACCTGCTCTACACCCTCGAACAAAAACACAGGGTCAATTCTGTGGAAGAGTTAATTGCCCTGCGCGACAAAATAGACGAACAACTGCAACAAATCGAGTCGCTGGACGATGAGATTGAACGCCTGGAAAAAGAGGAGAAGAGGCTCTGTGAAGAGATGCTGAATGCCGGAGCAAAGCTATCGGCAAAACGAAAATCGGCCCTGCCTCAAATCGAAAAGCATCTGGTATCGCAGCTGAAACAGCTCGGAATGCCGGACATCCGATTCGAAGTCAGGATAACGCCACGTGCCGAATGGAGCACCACCGGCAACGACGACATCCAATTCTGTTTTTCGGCAAACAAAAACAGCCAGCTGCAACCCGTGTCGGAAACGGCATCCGGAGGTGAAATTTCGCGCGTAATGATCAGTCTCAAATCGCTTGTGGCAAGTAGTAAATCGCTGCCTACCATTATTTTCGATGAAATAGATATGGGAATATCCGGCGAAGTTGCCAATGCTATGTCGCTCATTATGAAAAATCTGGGGACATACATGCAGGTTATTGCCATCACCCATTTGCCACAAATCGCGGCGCAAGGGTCTACACACTACAAAGTGTTTAAGAACAATACCAAAGAGACGACTGAAACATCCATAAAGCAACTTACGAACAGCGAACGAATCACCGAAATTGCCTCTATGTTAAGTGGCGATTCCATTTCACAAGCTGCAATAGAGAACGCAAAACAGCTTTTATCTGCAATTTCTTAGTATTTTTTCAGAAAAATGAGTACCAATCTCAGAAAAAGCAACTATTTTTGTAAAAAATGCAGGTGCGTATGAGAAAATATTTTACTCTTTTTCTGCTCTCTTTTTTTCTACTGACTGGCAGTTATTTAGAAGCTCAGACAATAACTGCACCGGACACACAGGAACAAGCTCCTCGCGTGGGAGTTACTGTTTCCGAGAAAAAGATGACAGTATTCAATGCGCCCTACAACACTTCACTAAAGATTTTTAGTCTTGTCGGTGTAAAAGTAGCTGAGTTCAAAGTCACATCCACACGACAGGATTTTTATTTGAACCTCTCCGTAGGCTATTACATAGTCAAGGCCGGAGAACAGACGTTCAAAATAGCCATCAGATAACACCAGAAGGATGCCCATCGGCATCCTTTCTTGTTTTATTCTCCCTTTCAAAAGAATCCATTCTTCTCTTCCGAACGCACCAAAATTCCTTTCGTGCACTATCTTTGTATCAGAGGCGACCCTTGTTCTCACGGAAAAGGCTCCATGTACATCTTCGTGCCAACGGGAGAAGCCCGGAAATCGAATCAAATGACATAACGGACACAATTATAGTGTACGTTTCATATGTCTTTTACAAATCAAATTATTATCGTATGAAAAAAATTCTATTATCAGTCGTTTTAGGCATGGTCACCTTATTGGCATCTGCTCAAACCTGGACTTCAGATCCAGCCCACTCTCATTTAACATTTGCCGTCAGTCACATGACCATTTCAGAAGTAACCGGCAATTTTACCCAATTTGATGTAAAAGTTACCGCAACCAAACCCGATCATAGCGATGCCAAGGTTGACGTTACCGTTCAGATTGCGAGTATAAGCACCAATGTGACAGCCCGTGACAACCACCTCAAGACCGCAGATTTCTTTGATGCGGCAACCTATCCGACTATGACTTTCAAAAGCACGTCGATCAGAAAAATCAAAGGAAATAATTACAAACTGGCGGGGAATCTTACCATGCACGGCGTCACCAAGCCGATAGTACTGGATGTGATTTATAAAGGCACGGTTTCCAACCCGATGAGTAAAAAAGAGACTTCAGGCTTTTTGTTTAAAGGCAAGCTCAACCGAATGGACTACGGCGTCGGGCCCAAATTTGCGGCAACTTTTGTCGGAACCGACATCGCTATATCGGGAAGTGTGGAATTTCTTGAAAGCAAATAATCTGTGTTTTTATGGACGACTCACAAGTATGTAGATGTTATAGTGTCTCAAAGAAAGAGATAGCCGATGCTATCAGCGCGTGCGGTTATGCCACCGTAGCCGAAATTCAGGATGCTCTTGGAGCCGGCACTATTTGCGGACGCTGTATTTCTGAAATCAGAAGTATTCTTGCTTCGGGAGAACAATAAATATGACATTGCAGAAATTTCTTTGACGTTCCTGCAAAGAAAAGAGACGATTCTGTTTTTAAGTTAGAATCGTCTCTTTTTTATGTAATCAATCGAATATTAGTCTAATTTGTGGATTACCAATCCCGAACGCAGTTTCGGCTCAAACCAGGTCGTTTTCGGAGGCATGATATTTCCGCTGTCGGCAATGTCGATCAGTTGTTTCATCGAAACAGGATAAAGTGCCAACGCGACTTTCATCTCACCATTGTCTACCCTGCGTTTCAATTCGCCCAGACCACGGATACCACCAACAAAATCGATCCGTTTATCGGAACGGAGGTCTTTGATGCCCAGAATTTTGTCCAGAATCAAATTCGACGAGATGGTTACATCCAACACCCCGATGGGGTCGTTGTCGTTGTAAGTGCCTGCTTTGGCTGTCAACGAATACCATTTACCCGAAAGGTAAAGAGCGAAGTTGTGCAAAGCCGACGGTTTGTAAATGTCGGTACCTTTTTCTTCTACTGTGAAGTTTTTTTCGAGGGCAGCAATAAATTGTGCGTTGGACAATCCGTTCAGATCTTTTACCACACGATTGTAATCGATTATATTAAGCTGATTGTCAGGGAAGCACACAGCTAAAAAGTAATTATACTCTTCGTTGCCCTTGTGATTGGTGTTTTGTTTGCGCTTTTCGTCGCCAACTAAGGCAGCGGCAGCACTACGGTGATGACCGTCGGCAATATACATAGACGGAATCCCTGCAAAAATTTCGGTAATACGCTTGATGGTCGCATCGTCGTTAATCACCCAAAAGTGGTGACCGAAACCATCGGGAGCAATAAAGTCATACTCGGGAGCACCTTTCGTAACGTTGCTGACAATGGCATCCAATTCGTCCTGATGCGGATAGGCAAAAAATACCGGTTCGATGTTAGCATTATTCACGCGAACATGTTTCATGCGGTCTTCTTCCTTGTCACGACGGGTAAGCTCGTGCTTTTTGATATTGCCTTTCATATAATCTTCTACGGCAGCTGCCACGCAAAGTCCGTATTGTGTACGGCCGTTCATGGTTTGTGCATACACGTAGTAACGATCCTTATCGTCCTGCACCAACCAACCCTCTTTTTGAAACTTATTGAAGTTTTCGAGGGCTTTGGCATACACTTTTTCGTCGTGTTCGTCGGTACCTGCCGGAAAATCGATTTCCGGTTTGATAATATGATAAAGCGATTTTTGATTATCCCCTGCCTCGGCACGGGCTTCTTCGGAATTCAACACATCGTAGGGACGTGACGCTACCTGTTCCACTAATTCTTTCGGTGGACGCACGCCCCGAAACGGTTTTACTATTGCCATAATCAAGTATAAATTTGGGTTTTCAAAGGAGTTGCAAAGGTAACGACTTTTCCCGACTTATTAAAGGAAAAGCAGGCGATGTTTAGCCCTCATTATCAAAGAAGAAAGTATCAATAAAAAATTATCCAACTCTTTGGTTTGAAAGAAAAAAATGATTACTTTTGCATCCTGATTTTCCGACGGGGTCTTTATCAAGTAGCACTGTTGCAGGGATGCCGCATCTCACCTCCCGGATGTAATTGAAAAACAATTTATTACATGTACGCAATTGTTGAAATCTTAGGACAGCAGTTCAAGGTGGAAGCCGGACAGAAACTGTTTATCCATCGTATGCAGGAAGCCGAAGCAGGCTCGCAGATCGAATTTGAAAAAGTATTATTGGTAGACAAAGAGGGTGCTATCACCGTTGGCGCTCCTGTTGTTGAAGGAGCTAAAGTCGTAGCCGAAGTAAAAGGCCACGTAAAAGGCGACAAAGTTCTTGTCTTCAAGAAAAAAAGAAAAAATGACTATCAGAAAATGAATGGTCACCGTCAGTATTTTACTGAACTGTTTATTAAAGAAATCGTAGCGTAAACTCTTAAAACTTAACAATAATGGCACATAAAAAAGGAGTCGGTAGTTCGAAAAACGGCCGCGAGTCCGAAAGTAAACGACTTGGTGTGAAGATTTTTGGTGGCCAGTTTGCTAAGGCAGGCAACATCATCGTTCGTCAACGTGGCACTGTTCACAACCCCGGCGAAAACGTAGGTCTGGGCAAAGACCACACACTGTTTGCTTTGGTTACAGGCAAAGTTGTTTTCCGCAAAAAGAAAGACAACAAATCGTTCGTATCTGTAGAACCGGTTGCTGAGGCGTAAGCCCAGGCATTGCAAAATAACAGGAAACCTCTCCGTTCTGTGGAACGCGGGAGGTTTTTTTGTATGCTCTTTTCGCGGGAGGATTGGTACAAAAGCAGCGAAAATGGATTTCAATAAATGCCGGATAAATCGTACCTTTGCTTTCATCTGTAACACAGAGACAGAACATTTCAACTGTAAATCGTAAATTGTAAATATACAACATGTTAACGCTAAAATTCATCACCGAAAACAAAGACGAGGTGATTCGCCGGTTGGCAAAAAAACACTTCGATGGAGCCGAATTGATCGGACAAGTAGTAGAACTGGATACAAAACGTCGTAGTGTTCAGGCATCGCTGGATGCCAACTCGGCAGAGATGAATAGTCTGTCGAAGGCAATTGGAGACCTTTTCAAACAGGGTAAACAAGCCGAGGCTGCAGAAGCCAAAGCCAAAACTGCCGAGCTGAAAGAGGCAATCAAAGCGCAATCGGCCGAATTAGATGCAATCGAAAAACAATTAGTCGATATTTTGGTGACTATCCCGAATCTTCCCCACGAATCGGTGCCTGAAGGACGCGTAGCAGAAGACAATGTGGTAGAAAAAACGGGAGGCGTAGTGCCCGCATTGGCCGAAGATGCTCTTCCTCACTGGGAGCTGGCTAAAAAATACGATCTGATCGATTTTGAACTGGGTGTAAAAATTACCGGAGCCGGGTTCCCGGTTTACAAGGGCAAAGGTGCCCGCTTGCAACGCGCCCTGATCAACTTTTTCCTCGACAATGCACGCGAGGCCGGTTATCTGGAAATACAACCGCCTTACGTGGTTAATCAGGCTTCGGGTTACGGTACCGGTCAGCTGCCCGACAAAGAGGGGCAGATGTATCATGCCAACCTGGATGATCTCTATCTGATACCGACTGCCGAAGTTCCTGTTACCAATATTTATCGTGATGTAATTTTGCAGGAAAGCGAACTCCCAATCAAAAATTGTGCCTATTCTGCCTGTTTCCGTCGCGAAGCCGGTTCGTACGGCAAGGATGTACGTGGCCTCAACCGTTTGCATCAATTCGACAAGGTGGAAATCGTCCGTATCGACACTCCGGAACACTCTTACGAATCGCTCAAAGAGATGGTCGCTTATGTGCAAACATTGGTCGACAAGCTGGAATTGCCCTGGCGCATCCTTCGTCTCTGCGGTGGCGATATGAGTTTTACCTCTGCCATCACTTTCGACTTTGAAGTATTCTCTGCCGCACAGAAACGCTGGCTGGAGGTGAGTTCGGTATCTAACTTTGAAAACTATCAGGCCAATCGTCTGAAATGTCGCTACAAAGGAAATGACAAAAAAACACAGCTCTGCCATACGCTAAACGGTAGCGCGCTGGCTCTGCCGCGTATTGTAGCCGCTCTGCTCGAGAATAACCAAACCGCCGATGGTATTCGCATCCCCAAGGCATTGGTTCCTTATACCGGCTTCGACATGATTTGATCGAACCGACATGGAGATAAGAAAAGCCGTTCTTTATACAAAGAACGGCTTTTCTTATAAATTGACACTATATTTGCATACAAAGCAAATATTTATAAGCAAACAAGCTTAATTAATTCAAATCCTTCTCAATTTCCGCCGAATTGCTGTCTGTTATCTGCTTATTCTTTTTACCTTTGTCAGGTAAATAATGCACAACACACGTAGACACATCATCCGCTTCTGTTTTGATGAATGTCTGATTGCTGCAAATTTATACTAACCAAATAGTAAAACAGCGCTTTGTCCGATAGAGAGCGTGTCTTTACAACCTTTGTGCCGAAAATATTTTCCCGACTGATGAGCTGGGAGAACACAATATAGCTCTACTAAATTACAACGGCATATTCTTTTCAGCCTATTAAAAATATAAGCGCTAATGAGGGTGCATAGCATCTCATTATTTTTCTCAATTATTCACTTTTAGGCTACAAGGCGACGCGACGTCGCCTTGTAACTGCCGACAACCAAAAGGGATCATAAACTCTTCAGCTTTATTCCAACCTGAGTCAGCAGCTCTTCCAAAGAAGAGACATCCTTCTCTTCTCCGGCCTTCAGCACAAGCTTTGCACACGCTTCAGCATCCGCTCCTGCCCGGTGATGCCGGAACCGGATATCAAACATGTCGCACAAACTGTTCAATTTGTAGGATGGCAGCCCTTTCCATATTTTTCTGGACAACGAAACAGAGCAGAGATAATCGCTGTGAGGAGTAGCCAGATCGTAATGGCGCAACGAAGAACGCAACACATTCATATCGAAAGCCGCATTGTGCGCAACCAAAACCGTATCTTCCAACCATGGATGCAGTTCCCTCCACATCTCTTCAAAGGTATTCTCCGCCTGCAGGTCGGAAGACGAGATGCCGTGCACCTTTTGGCACCATGGATTCATGTAGGGAAAACATGCCGGTTTAATCAAATGCGATACCGTTTCGGTTATCTCACCCTCTTCCACCCGGCAGAGACCTATCTCGCAGGGAAACTGCGCATGTGCCGTTTCAAAATCTATTGCAGTAAAAGTCATTCTGTATATTTAATCGTACTACTGAAAAACCGGCTTCATTCCGGTTTGGAGTGTTTGCCATTTGCCTCGTCCAAAACCCATTGCACCTCGGGATCAACACCCTTCAACCTGTCTTCAAGCGTCGGTACGATCCGGGTATCCGGCATAACTCCTCTTCCATCGGGCAAACAGCGATAGGGGGTTGTCACCTCCAGCAACCCGAAAGAGAGTTTCAGTTTACTTCCGGGTAACATAAACGGAGGCATTTGCCCTGCCACACAACTATTGAAGGAGCCTCCGGTCTCTTCTCCCACAAAAACGGCCCGACCCGACCCTTTCAGATTTGCCGAAAGAACCGAAGATGCCGAAAAGCTACATCCGTTTATAAGCACATAAACCTTACCTCTAAAATGATCGGTTCTCGGGTGTTTTTTCCAAATCGGAGGATAATAAAAATAGTAACGACCGTCCGCTTTCTTATGTGTAATCAGGCTTGTAATCGAATTATACACTAACCAGCCGGGCGTTCCCAGAATCCGCAAGGCAAACTGACCCGGCGATTGTGCGTTGAAATGGGCATCGTGCCACAAACTGGTTTTGGAAGTCACCAAAGCCGGTTCCACAAAACGAAAGTCCTGTTTCGCCAGATACGAATAAAGGCATTGTATATCCGAAAGATTTCCTCCCGTATTGTCGCGCAGATCGATAATGAGGGTTTTGGTTTTCTGCGAGTCGAGCTTACTAAACGTAGCGGCATAAAATCGGCGATATTTTCCTTTTACAAAATCCCGGATAGTGAGCATCGCGACTGCGCTATCTTCCGTTGCGAATCGCAACTCTTTACTAAACATTTTGGTTGCAGCATCGTATCCCTGCAATTTTTTCGCTTGCTTCAACGCTTTTTGCTCCCGCTTTGCCTGTTCCGACAACACTTCTTTTTCTTTCTTTTTCTTTTTATCGGATGGCATTTTCAGCCAAACCGAACGGGGAATTCCCTGATAACTTACCCGGCATAATAAACTATCCCGAAGTCCTTTTTCAGAATAGAAATAGGAAGCAAACCTTTTGTTGAAAATTCTATCGTGAAAGGTGGTATTAAAACCGTCCGAAGCAAACGTTGGAGCATATTTGGCATAGAGTTGTTGCGGTGTAATGGAGTCAACAGACAAAATTTCAGTTCCCGGCTTCAACGTGGAATCGGCCACGATTTTCTCCGTCAGGAAAAGGCGACGATCAAACCAGCCAAACCGAAGGTTTGCCAATGGAGATGTGCCGTAACGGCGAACCTTCTCTTCCTCTTTTTTTGTCAACCGGCGTGTCGGCGGAAAGAGGCGCGTATGTCCCTGCCTGACAGATGCCACAACCGGACTTAGACGAAAAAAGAAATCGCGACCAGTCATTGGAGATGTAATGGCAAGCTTCAGGCTGTCAAACTTTCTGTCGAGTTCCTCTTTGCTGATGTACCTGTAAAGTGACGGATGCAACCGCTCCAATTTGCGATGAGTGTAGTCGACATCCGATCGCAATTCCTTTACATTACAAGGGGTATTCAACCGCGCATTATATTTTTCAACGGATGCACAGCCGCACATCAACACAATCAATACAGATAAAACAACTATTCTCATCTTTCTTTGTTATCATTTCAGCGCAACCACACAGGCAATCTTCGCCCGATGCCGTTTGCCTTTGAGCGGCTGTACCGCATCAATATAGATGACATATACTCCGACTTCAGCTATTTTTCCCGAATCGGAAATCCCATTCCATTCCAGTACGCCTTCTGCCCCCAATACAGCATTATTCACAATCTGTCGAACACGCCGTCCCACGGCATCAAACACGGTCACCGTGGCGGAGTAGCCGTTCTCCGGCATTTTGTACCGGATAGGCAATAGGTCATCCACTCCGTCGTTATCCGGAGTAAACGATTTGGCATCTGTCCAAAAACAGGTAGCCGAAGAGTTGCCGTCCACAACCTCTCTGAATTGAGAATTTCGGTAACCGGGAGTCGCATATCCTGCATCGGAGGAGGATGAGTGCCAATTATCCGGATCATCACTCGCCCAATCGGGATTTGCCCGTTCAAACGATACTCCGGCATGGTTTTGTATCGTGAATTCATGTCGCTTTTCATCATACCCGACAGAATCGATCACCGCTCCCTCCCGATTCATCAGCAATACATTGCCCTCTGCATCGGAAAGCGTCACAAAATTACTCATTTCGATCCATTTGCCATTGCCTTTGCAGGTATAAAAACCGCATACTCCTTTTTGCGAAGTGGTCAATACCAAATATTCTCCGGGAAACAACTGCTCACCCATCGCCGATATCGGACAGGCATCATCAAGCTCTCCGCTGGGATTTCGTCTGTTCAAGAACAAATTTCGCAGTTCAATAATTTTCTGCGACCGGTTATACAACTCCACAAACGCGGCTCCGCCCTCTTTCGGGTGAGCCAATATTTCATTGATAATAATATCGTTGCATTTGCAACTATCCGGGACTCCAAAGGGAATGGTTCCGTTCAGCCAATCGCCGTTTACATCCCGCAACTCCGACACAACCATGTTATAGACTACTCCTGACTTCAAGCCGGACAACAACAACTTCACCCACCGTCCCTGCGGGAAATCGGCATTTACTAATTTCATTGCCGACAAACCTTCTGCCCGATAGTGCGACACATCCCGCAAATCAGTCAACAGCATCGGTTTGTTAAACCGCAACAGCAGGGTGTCGGGTGCAATCAGCGAAGCGGCAGATATCTGCGGAACCAAATCGTCATCTACCGTTGCCGTCGAAGAATTTTTGCGTCCGGGCGTACCACCCGCCGTATCGGACGATGCCACCCAGTTCTGATCCGAATCGTCCAGATTATCGCTGTCAATGCACTCTAACGACCAACCGCCAGCGGCTTTGCTTTTATCTTGATACCGGTCGCTGTTATAGTTTACAAACGCGATCAACGAATCTTTCTCGTTGGTCAGGTAAAGCAGCTGGCCGGTAGCCGACAGAGCCGGGAAGCTGTTCATCTTTGCCGTGGCCCCAAAGTGGGAGAGAGTGGCCGACGCTCCCGGCGTACAAAGCAACAGATACCCTTTAGGCGCGATTTTACCTTCCGAAATAACATACGATTTTGAGCCGTAATGAAACATCCATCCCGAAAGATTGACCGGAAAATCTTGACGATTATACAATTCCACATACTCCGCCTCCGGCAAACCGACACTGGGTGATGGATCGCACATTATCTCATTAAAAACCAAATCTCCGAATGTAGTCGGATAAAAGATAAATGATAAATCACGCTTGCCCATCCGGTTTCCTTCCCGGTCAGTGATACCGTCAAAGGTCACCACAAATGTTTTGTGTCCGGGAACAGGAGTGGCAAACAAGAGCTCAAGGGTATTGCCAGACACGTTACGCGTATAACTTCCCAATTCGGCAGGAACAGAGATGGAGGCTCCGGACAGGTCGATCGGTTCGGAAAATGTCACCACCAATTTTCTATCTCCCGAAAGTCCGTAAGACAATATTGCCGTAGGTACGGTATCTACTACCGCATTGCCGGTTACAATAAAATCATCAAAAATATAATCCGAACTATTCGAGGAAGAGTAATTGCACAAAATGCCGGAATAGGCACTTCTGTCGAAAGTGGTATCGGTTACAATGCCTTCGAGCTCAAAGTCCGATTCGGACGGTAAACGGGAGTAAAGCGACCAGGTACCGGAAGCATCCCGGGTAACTTTCACGGTCAGTTCGGTGACGTTTCCCGACACCGGAAGCCGCTTGGAGATACCCGCGACCAACCGCGTTTTAGTGGTTCCGGATTGACAGTAGAGAGCCACCTCTTTATTGGTGTTACCTACCATCACATAATAACCGTTCAAACTTCCGGACAGATCGGCGCTATTCGAAACCACATAAAAATCTACATAATTGCCACTGGTAAGCAACAAGTCGGCATCCATATAAAACTGCCAGACAGCACTATCGATTGCTTTGGAGGGAGTGGAAAGATATGCCTTTGAAGTCTCTGCCGGAGCCGACAATTGCAACTGCTTTGAGCCGTTTACCACAAACTTATCCGTTGTGCCCGACCACACCGGACCGGATGTAAAATCACCGTCGGAAAAGGATTCCGAATACTGTCCGAACGAATAAACCGTAATCCAAAGTAGTGAAAAAGTGATAATCTTTCGCATAAAACACTGTTATTTGAGTAAAATAGAGTAATTTTGTGCTGTTTTTCCGCCAGCGTGATACTGATTGGAATAAACATAAATGTACAAACAAATTTTTAATTTTTCAAATTTTTAGCAGAAAAATGAAAGTAGCAATTGTCGGCACAAGCGGCGCCGTGGGACAAGAATTCCTGAAAGTGCTTGCTGAGAGAGATTTTCCGATGGACGAACTACTGCTGTTCGGCTCATCGCGTAGTGCGGGAACCTCTTACACCTTTAAGGGTAAACAGATCGTCGTCAAAGAGCTTAAACACAATGACGACTTCAAGGGGGTAGATGTTGCTTTCACATCTGCAGGTGCAGGAATCTCGAAAGAATATGCCGAAACCATCACCAAATTCGGAGCTGTGATGATTGACAATTCAAGTGCTTTCCGTATGGACAACGATGTGCCATTGGTAGTTCCCGAAGTGAATGCCGCCGATGCAAAATCTCGTCCGCGGGGCATTATTGCCAATCCGAACTGTTCAACCATCCAGATGGTTGTCGCGTTGAAAACCCTCGATGACATATCTAAAATAAAACGGGTGCAAGTAGCTACTTATCAGGCTGCAAGCGGTGCAGGTGCTGCTGCTATGGATGAACTCGTACAACAGTCGAAAGAGGTTCTCAACAAAGAGACTGTCACTGTAAAGAAATTTGCACACCAACTGGCTTTCAACGTAATACCACATATAGACGTCTTTACCGAGAATGGGTACACCAAAGAAGAGATGAAAATGTACCACGAAACCCGGAAAATAATGCATTCCGATGCCGAGGTCAGTGCTACCTGCGTCAGAGTTCCGTCGTTACGTGCTCACTCCGAAGCCATATGGGTCGAAACCGAACATCCGATCTCTGTCGAAGAGGCTCGTAATGCGTGGTCAAAAACAGAAGGTATCGTTGTACAGGACAATCCGGCAGAGAAGGATTATCCGATGCCGCTTTTTGTCTCCGGCAAAGACCCTGTTTACGTGGGTCGTATCCGCAAAGATCTTTCGAATCCCAACGGAATCACCTTTTGGTGCGTTAGCGACCAGATTAAGAAAGGTGCAGCGCTGAATGCCGTTCAAATTGCAGAATACCTGATAAAAGAGGGTGATTTGAAATAAGATTCCTTTTTCTACATAACACAACGCCGCCTGCCTGCAGACGGCGTTGTTTGTTTTTAAAATACAAAACCCATGGAGGTTAAAAATTGATTTGTATCTTTGCACCCGAAGCCGGCTCCGGCTTATTCGTATCGACCCTTCATCTTTTACCGCAATTATTTTATTTACAATGAACGCATTAATCGTATACTCGGGAGGGTTGGATAGTTCAACGCTTCTACACCAATACAAAGATGACATCCGTCTGGCCGTATCGTTCCACTACGGATCGAAGCACAACGACCGTGAAATTGCTTTTGCCAAACTCAATTGCGAAGAACTTGGTATCCGGCATATCGTCATCCACCTTGGATTTATGAACGACTATTTCAAAAGTGATCTGCTGCAAAACGGCGGCGAAATTCCCGAAGGACATTACGAGGCCGAGAATATGAAAAAAACCATCGTTCCTTTCCGCAACGGTATCATGCTGAGTATTGCCGTGGGGCTGGCCGAGAGCAACGATCTGGATGCTGTTCTGATCGGCAACCATTTTGGCGACCATACGATTTATCCCGACTGCCGTCGCTCGTTTATCGATGCTTTCACCACGGCTGCCAAAGAGGGAACGGAAGCCGGTATCCGCATTCTTTCGCCTTACTGCGACATTACCAAACGCGATATTGCTCTTATCGGCCAAAAGATTGGAATGGATTATGCCAAAACATATTCCTGCTACAAGGGCGGAGAAAAACATTGCGGCAAATGCGGCACCTGCGTGGAACGGAAAGAGGCCCTGGAGGGATTTGATCCTACCGAATATGAAGCATAATGGCTACCGACAGAGCCACTCTTTGTTCTTCAAACAAAACAATTTGAATACAATACATATTTTGTCAATGATTTATACATATAGCTATGGGATTAGATATTGTTAATGTCGAACTGTTCTCGTTGATCCTGTTTCTGGGAGCAATTTTTGCCGGAATGCTGGGCGCCTTAACCGGATTAGGAGGTGGTGTCGTCGTTATTCCGCTGTTAACATTAGGTTTTGGTGTTGATATGCGGTACGCCATCGGCGCTGCATTGGTCACCTCCATCGCCACCTCCTCGGGAGCCGCAGCCGCTTACATTAAGGAGCGAATTACCAACGTGCGCATCGGCATGTTTCTGGAGGTTGCCACCACTACCGGCGCTGTTGCCGGCGCTTTGGTCGCCATCTATCTGCCGACGAACATTATCGCGATATTATTCAGTTGCGTGCTGATTTTTTCAGCTGCCATGTCGCTGCGAAAGAAGAATCAGGTTATCGACTATGCCGCCAAAGGCGATCCGATGGGCGTGAGGCTCAAACTCAATAGTTCTTACCCGACCAAGCAGGGTGAGGTTTCATACAATGTCCGCCGCGTATGGGGTGGTTATCTGCTGATGTCGCTTGCAGGCATCATCTCCGGTATTCTTGGCATCGGATCGGGCGCTTTGAAAGTATTGGCAATGGACACAATGATGAAAATTCCATTCAAAGTATCGACAACGACCAGCAATTTTATGGTTGGCGTTACCACCGCTGCCAGCGCCGTGCTCTACCTGCAACGCGGATATATCGATCCGGGGCTGGCCTTTCCTATTGTGGTCGGCGTATTGATCGGCGCTTTCTTCGGATCAAAAATCCTGATGAAAGCCAATGTCCATACGTTGCGACTGATTTTCTTTGTCGTTGTAAGTTTTCTGGCAGTACAAATGATGTACAACGGTATTACCGGAAAGCTTTAATCAAATAAAAAAACTATCATTATGAAATCCGATAATAAACAACAGCTCTCCGCTTCGGGATCGCACAGCATATTCTCCAAAGAGTACTGGTCGCAACGCGACATGGAAATGTATGTTGGTAAATTGTTGCGATATGGTGTCATGACTGCCTGCGCCATCACCTTACTGGGAGGAATCATCTATATTTTTCAGGGAAACGGAACCATTCCCAACTACAAACCGATGCCCGGAGGACATAACGCATTTGTGGGCGTACAACACTATTTGCGCGATATTTCCACCATCATTCCCCGTATCCTGCATTTTGACGGAGCCGCCATTATTCAGTTTGGTGTCATCGTGCTCATTGCCACGCCTATCCTGAGAGTCGCTTTTTCCGTCTTTGCCTTTCTTGTCGAAAAAGATTACCTCTATGTCGGCATCACCTTGCTTGTGCTGCTGATTATTTTTGCCAACATGTTTTTCGGACTGCATTAAACGTATAATAAATTCACTACTGATTTTTGAACTAAGCTATGGTAATTGCCGGATTAATACTTTTAGGTCTCATCGCGGGTATTCTATCCGGCCTGTTCGGCATTGGAGGCGGCATGGTAATGGTGCCGTCACTAATCGCGTTTTTCGGACTGTCGATTCTGGATGCCAACGCCACTTCGCTCACGGCCATGCTTCTTCCTGTCGGTATATTGGGAGTAATAACATACTACAAAGCCGGATATATCAATATCAGAAACTCTTTATGGATTTCAGCCGGATTGCTGATCGGTTCTTTTTTCGGAGCCGAATGCGCCGTGCTGGTTAAAGAATCTGTGCTGGCAAAATTTTACGCAGTTTTACTGTTTTACATTGCCTTCAGCTATCTCGACATCCCGTCCTGTTTCAAAAAAGAGAAGAAATCATTACCTCCGTCCGATCCTTCGGGGCATCTCAATTTGTGGGGATTGATCGTTATCGGGGTTGCTGCCGGAATCATTGCCGGATTGTTCGGTAAAGGCGGAGGCATTATCATTGTCCCGGCAATGGTGAAGTTCTTCAAGTACGACACCAAAGCCGCAGCGGCCACATCTCTGGCAGCATTGCAACTCCCGGTCGGACTACCCAGCGTAATGGTTTATGCCGAAAACGGACATCTCAACATTCTGAATGCCGCGTTGATTGCCGGAGGAATTGTCTTTGGCGCATTGCTGGGGACAAAGCTTGCTGTAAACATGCCAAGCCGCATTTTCAAGAAGGTTTATGCCGTATTTTTATTGGTCGTGGCGTTCTACATGGCATTCAAATACGCGTAAAAAAGCCCCTGCTCTTTTCAGAACAGAGGCTTAATCGTGTATGTATCCGGTCTATTTTGCTGTCAGCAGGAAGTAGTTCTTCTTTCCTTTTTGCACCAACAGGTAACGACCATTCAGCAACTGGTCGGCTTTGATTTCGGCATCAGGCTGGGTGAGCTTTTCTTTGTTGATGGCCACGCCACCACCTTGTGTCATTTTACGCATCTCGCCTTTGGATGGGAATACGGCACTCTTTTCGGTCAGCAAATCAATTGCCTTAATGCCATTTTGCAACTCTGCCAGCGAAATTTCAAACTGAGGAACCCCTTCAAACACCGCCAAAAAAGTCTCTTCGTCCAATTTTTTCAGTTGATCGGAAGTTGAATTTCCAAACAGGATAGATGAGGCATCGACAGCGGCCAGATAATCGGCCTCCGAATGTACCATTGTGGTAATTTCTTTAGCTAACGCCTTTTGCAACGGGCGTAGATGCGGAGCCTGACGTTGCTCTTCTACCAATGCCCCGATCTCCTCTTTTGTCAGGAAGGTGAATATTTTGATGTATTTTTCGGCATCGGCATCGCTCACATTGAGCCAGAACTGATAAAATTTATACGGAGAGGTGTAACGCCGGTCGAGCCACACGTTGCCCGATTCCGTTTTGCCGAATTTACCGCCATCGGCCTTGGTAATCAACGGACAGGTAAGTGCAAATGCTTCCCCACCGGTTTTCCGGCGAATCAGCTCGGTCCCGGTTGTGATATTGCCCCACTGATCTGAACCTCCCATCTGAATTCTGCAACCATGGTGCTGGTAAAGGTAGAGAAAATCATATCCCTGCACCAACTGATAGGTAAATTCGGTAAACGACATACCGTCGGATGTTTCGCCGCTCAGACGTTTTTTAACCGAATCTTTAGCCATCATGTAGTTGACGGTGATGTGTTTACCGATGTCGCGAATAAATTCGAGGAACGAAAAATTCTTCATCCAGTCGTAGTTATTCACCAGTTCGGCGGCATTGGGTGCATCCGATTCAAAATCGAGAAAGCGTGCTAGCTGAGCCTTAATGCAATTCTGGTTATGGCGTAAAGTCTCTTCTGTAAGTAGATTGCGTTCCTGCGATTTTCCCGAAGGATCACCGATCATACCGGTAGCTCCCCCGATCAGGGCGATGGGTTTGTGTCCACAACGTTGGAAATGGCGCAAAATCATCACACCTACCAGGTGGCCGATATGCAAAGAATCGGCAGTAGGGTCGATGCCCAGATAACCGGCAGTCATCTCTTTTTCAAGTTGTTCTTTTGCTCCCGGCATCATATCGTGAATCATGCCTCGCCATGTCAGTTCTTCTATAAAATTCATCTCGGTATATAAATGTTTTAGGGACTGTCGGAACTCTTTTTGCTGCAAATTTTAATTTTACATTCCGTATACAGTCTGCTTTGTGAGTGATTCGTTTTCGGACTGCAAAGGTCGCTTTTTTCGTTCGTAATTGCAAGAGTATTTAATCAATAGAAAAAGGCGAATCAATCGAATGACCCGCCTTTTCGTACTGTTTTATACTTTACAGTATGCTATTTTGCAGCCGGTTTTTTTGTAGCCTTTTTGGCCGGCTCTTTTGCCGGTTTCGCTGCGGCTGCTTTTTTTGCAGGGGTTTTACCGGCTGTTTTGGGTTTTGTTTCGGCAATGAGGGGAACTACAATATTGATGGTTCCCATTTCATTTCTCACGAAGTAGGACTCTAACCCGGCATATAGTTCGCCATTGTCATAAACCTCACACCAACAGTCGTTTGTATTGTCGTATACTTTAAAAGAAAGATAAGTTGTCTCTGCCGGGAGAGATACTTTAACTTCCTGGGTGCCATTCAGGAACGTGCTCTGTTTGGATTTGCTGTCCCAATCATTAAAATTTCCGGCAATAGTCATGCCGGCGGGATCTACGTTTTCGACTTTGAAAACGATTTGCCACTTTGAGCCTTTTTTACTGTAGTTTACTTTCATATCAAATATAATTTAAAGATTGATAATGATACGTATAGTTCAGAATGCCGTCAACTGCTTGTTGTGACTTGACAAATGTAATGAATATTTTTATTGAGTTGTATGGCAAAAGCTCTTTATATTGTGTAAAATTCTGAAAAATATTTTTAGTGTTTGCCTGTTTGTTGAAATAAAATGAAATCGATTATATCGGATCACTTCTCTTTATTTTTGAAGGTTTTAGAATGCATGTACCATTTTATTCCTTTATTTTTGCTTCTACGACTATTTATTGTATTTTTGTTAGATAATAGTCCGCTTGTGTACAATGCCCATCTGATAATAGCACAAGTAGCATAAGAAAAAACGTTACATATGATGTATGATTTGGCAATTATCGGAGGCGGCCCGGCTGGCTTTTTCGCGGCAGAATGTGCAGGTAATCATGGTCTTAAAGTTGTTCTTTTTGAACAAAAGTCTTTGGGCGGTGTTTGTGTTAACGAAGGGTGTATTCCTGCAAAAAGCATATTACACAGCATAGAGGCGTACAATGTCGTGCGAAACGCAAAAAAGCAAGGTGTTGTAATTGACACTGATTTCTCTTTCGACATGAGTCTGGCTCTGAAACAAAAGGGAAAAGTTGTCAAAAACATGAAGCAGATTATCAAGGATAAATTTGCGGACAACGATATTGCTACCATCGTTCAGGGATGGGCCTATGTCAACGGACGATCAAATGATGGACTTTTTGATATTACCTGTGGCGATACCCTGCATCAATCGAAGAATATTCTTATTTGTACCGGTTCACGACCCGATATGCCGCATGTTTCCGGAATAGACAGTCCCGCGGTATGTGCGTATAACACAATGCTCAACAGTGCCGAAATACCCCACAGGATAGTGATGATCGGGGCGGGCTCCGTCAATATAGAACTGGCTCATATCTACAACTCTCTGGGGTCGGAGATCATTATCCTCGAGGAGAACGATGAAATTCTTCTGGATACCGATAATGAAATTTGTTCGGTTTTGAGGGAGGAATATGCCAGGCGAGGCATTGTTATCCGACTCAAAACACGAATAGAGAAAATAGAAGAAAATACGGTTTTTTATACGCACGATGGGCAGTTGCTCACTGTTGAGGGGGACAAAATTTTGTGTGATATCGGCAGGGTTCCTAATCTGGAAAATTTCGGATTGGAGAATCTGGATGTGGAGTGCTACCGAAAAGGCATCCGCATTAATAATCAGATGCAGACTTCGGAACCTAACGTATATGCCGCCGGCGATGTAACCGGTTTTTCCAAATCGGCTCATGCGGCCTATTGTGAATCGGCGGTTGCCATCAATACTATTTTGGGTATTAAAGACCACATGAATTTCAAGTCGGTTCCAACCTGTATCTTTTCCGAACCTCAAATTGCGCATGTGGGAATTACGGAAGAGATGCTGCACCTGGCCTGGCAACCGCATAAAATCGTTCGACTACCGTTAACGCAGTCGAGCCGGTATATTATCAACGACGAAGAATTTGAGGGGCTGTGCAAGATGATAATCGGAGAAGACGATACCATTTTAGGGGTTCATATCATCGGGAATAATTGCACCGAATCGATTGTAGCTGCCGTTATGGCGGTTGAAACACAAATGACCCTCACCGAATGGCGAAGAATTGTCTTCCCGTATCCAACCATAGGCGAAATTATGAAGGGTGCGCTTATCTATGCCAGCATCCCTTTCGAACAACAAAAATATGATAGAAGTAATACACGTAAATAAATCTTTCGATAGCAACCCTGTCCTGAAAGATGTTTCTACCACTTTCAAATCCGGAATGACCAACATGATCATCGGTAAAAGTGGATCCGGTAAAACCGTGCTGATGAAATGTATCATCGGATTGTATTCCGTCGATTCCGGAAAAATTCTCCTGAACGGACAAAATCTGACCGAGATGACGTTTCAGGAGGTAAAGAAGCTCCGGCAAAAGGTAGGAATGCTTTTTCAGGGAGCCGCGCTTTTCGATTCGTCAACCGTACTCGAAAACGTGCTCTACCCTCTGGAAATGTTCTCCAGCATGGGCAAAGCAGAACAAATCGAACGTGCCAGCTTTTGTCTTCACAGGGTCAATATCGACCCCAAAGCATTCGGGTTGTTTCCTTCCGAAATCAGCGGTGGAATGCAAAAACGGGTTGCCATTGCCAGAGCTATCTCCATGAATCCGCTCTACCTCTTTTGCGACGAACCGAACTCCGGTCTGGATCCTCAAACATCGTTGATTATCGACCAGTTGATTCACGAAATAACCGAGGAGTTCAATATTACAACCGTCATCAACTCGCATGACATGAACTCGGTAATGGAGATCGGCGACAATATTCTCTTCATCGACAAAGGAGAAAAATCGTGGCAGGGGAACAGAAGTGAAATATTCGATACCGGAAATAAAGCACTTGAAGATTTTGTGTTTGCTTCGGAACTCTACAAAAAGGTAAAACTATCCCACTCGTTGTTGAAGCAGGAAAATAATTAGAGTTTTTTTAATTTTGAAACCTTGACAAATGCTCTTTTGTATTGTACCTTTGCAATCGAAACATATTTGTAATGATTACAAATAAGATTTCATTTCAAAAATGGACGCATTAGAAATTTTAATCAAACACGATATAAAACCCTCGGTTCAGCGACTGGCTGTGATGGAATATATGTTGACACATTTCACACATCCTACTGTTGATGAGATTTACAGTTCGTTGTCACCTTCGATACCGACGCTTTCAAAAACGACCATTTACAACACCCTCAATCTTTTTGAAGAGCAGGGAGTGGTGCTTTATCTGGGGATTGATAAAAAAAATGCCCGTTTTGACGGAAATACTTCGCGTCATGGACATTTTCGTTGCAAAAAGTGCGGGGCTATTATCGACATTTTCAATGAAAAACCGGGAAATGTGGTTTTGAAAAGTCATCCCGAACTCATCATTGACGACATTCAGACTTATTATACAGGCTATTGCAATGCCTGCAACAAATAACATTCTAAATAACTCATTAAATTAAACTAGTATGAAAAAGAAATTCATTTGTACCGTTTGCGGTTATGTTCATGAAGGTAACGAAGCTCCCGAAAAGTGTCCGGTTTGTAATGCTCCCAAAGCCAAGTTTCAGGAAGTGGTAGAAACCAACGGATTGACATGGGCTGACGAACACCGTCTGGGTGTGGCAAAAGGTGTAGATGCCGAGGTTCTGGATGGTCTGAAAGCACATTTCAATGGTGAATGCTCCGAAGTAGGTATGTATCTTGCAATGGCTCGTCAGGCCGATCGCGAAGGATACCCTGAAGTGGCAGAAGCTTACAAACGCATTGCATGGGAAGAGGCTGAACATGCTTCAAAATTTGCCGAATTGCTGGGCGAAATCGTTTGGGATACCAAGACAAACCTCAAAGCCCGCATGGAAGCCGAAAGCGGAGCTTGCGCCGACAAAAAACGCATTGCAACCAAAGCAAAAGAGCTCGGTTACGATGCTATTCACGATACAGTACACGAAATGTGCAAGGATGAAGCACGTCACGGACAGGTATTTCAGGGTTTATATAACCGCTTTTTCAATAAATAAACAAGCCAAAATCTAAAGAGAATTTACAGCAAAGAGACTGCCCTTTTTGAAGGAGCAGTCTCTTTTTTATTTCAGAGATCACTTAAAAATTGCAACATATTTAGAAAATCAGACAGCTACTGAAATTTCCAGCTTTTTCCTCTGGTACTGCTGCTGCCAATATTGTTTTATCTTCAACAATTAAGCTATCCGTAAAATATTTTCCGGGTGACCGATTGCCGAATTTATCAGCAAATTTGGAGGTGTGATTGTACTAATAGTGGCTGTTTTTGTAACTGCAATTGCACATTGTCAAATAGATACGTCGATGAAAACGATTTATTCGTCGATCGTATGTGCCTGTTCATCTATTTGATTTTTCCCAGTTTATTTCCCGCCGTACCTTTACATCGAATTCAACGGGGATCTGCTTCGTACAGCATGATCGTTGAATTGAAATATTTGTTAGTAGGTGTTGGGTGCAGCATTAAATAGAAGCACTGATAAGGAAAAAAAGATGTGTAGTTGAAATTTATTTTTTGAATATATAATAATTTTAATTTGATTGATTATGAAAAAGATTGTGTTAGTTTTAGGAATTATGGTTGCATGTGTTGTTTCAAGTCAGGCCATCAACCGTGTTGAAAGTGGCGTTATTAGTACCATTAATAACGAAAACGTATTCGGACATTTGTCTGCCTATTTGAATNTAAATGAAGATCAGGCAACTGATTTGAAAACTATGATCGAAAAGACGCAAATTCAGTTGGAACAGGCCCAAAAAACAGGAGATGCGAAAGCGTATGCCGCAGCAATGCGTTACAGCTTTACCGGTGCAGCCAACATACTTACGGTACCGCAATATACAAAGTATTGTTCACTTATTCGATTGACCATCAGGAACAGACATCTGGATCGTCACGTTTTCTAAAAAGAAGATACGATTCTAAGAAAATAGAACAAGGCTATCTCAAAATAACAATTGAGGTAGCCTTTTAATTTGTGTGAACCACATTTTTTTGACGTTTTACAATTTTATGGCAAATTTCTTCAGCCGTTCGTCGAGCATGTGCGCTGGTATTATCTGCTTGATGCTGTCGGCTACGGCATTCATCAGCCCTTCGCGCACGTAGTCGTGACGGATAATCATCGAAATTTCGCGGGTCGCTTCGGGACGCACTATCGGGCGCAGATTCTTCTTTTGCTCCTCGGTCAGAAAGTCGATGTGCAGTTCGGGGATAATGGTATAACCGCAGTTGATGTCTACAATTTTTACCAGCGTGTCTATGCTGCCGGCTTCGATGGTTGAGGTGTGTACGTTGTGATCGCAAAAGTTGAGTACCTGATTGCGCAGGCAGTGCCCCTCTTCCAGTACCCAGAGGTTTTCGGTCGGCATATCGCTTGGAGTCAGCTCTTGTTTGCCGTAAATCGGGTCGTCGGGAGAAATATATGCCACAAACTTCTCATAATAGAGCGGTACCTCCAGAATCTTTGGATTGTCGAGTGGCGTAGCTAAAATGGCCATGTCAATTTCGGCGGCATTCAGTTTTTCGATAATTGTTTCGGTTCGCAGTTCCGTTACCTGCAACGATATCTCCGGAAAACTTTTTCGAAATGCAGCGATGAATTTCGGCAGCAGGTAAGGCGCTACCGTCGGAATCATCGCTAACGAGAGCGAGCCTGTTAATCCTCCCTTCATCGATACCACGTTCTCTTTCAGTTGCCGGATGTTGAAAAGGATGATTTGTGCCTGTTGCAGGATCTGTTTGCCGGCTTCGGTCGGTTCGATAGGCTGCATCGAACGGTCGAAAATGAGGCAGCCCAGTTCATCTTCCAGTTTCTGAACCATGGTGCTCAGGGTCGGTTGCGTAACCGAACACGTTTCTGCTGCCCGTACAAAATGGCGGGTCTTGTCTAATGCCAGAATATACTCAAGTTGTTGTAATGTCATGGTTGTTGTGTTTTATATATAAACAGGCACACGGAAGACACGGATAATATAGAATAACCCGGAACTAAACATCATCAACGTTCTATGTGGATAATAGAATGTGCTAATCCGTCTAATCTGTGCCTTCCGTGTGCTAATCCACTACAAAGATATATAGAATTTATCAATAAAGGTATAGAAATTATCTGTTTGATTTATGGGTTTTGGAGTGATAACTTTGCATCAGAAACAAACAACGAATAACATTACAAACTTTACTAACATATAAAAATTACTACTATGTCACAAATTGGAAAACAAATCGTAGATTTCAAAGTACAGGCTTACGTTAATGACGGATTCAAAGAGGTAACCAAACAGGATGTCTTGGGCAAATGGTCGGTCTTCTTCTTCTATCCCGCCGACTTCACCTTCGTGTGTCCTACCGAGCTGGAAGATCTTGCCGGTAAATATGCCGATTTTCAGGCTGCCGGTGCCGAAATTTATTCTGTATCCTGCGATACCCATTTCGTTCACAAAGCATGGCAAGACGCATCAGCAACCATCAAAAAGGTCAAATACCCGATGTTGGCCGATCCTACCGGCGTTTTGGCCCGTGGATTTGATGTGATGATTGAAGAGGCTGGTCTGGCCGAACGCGGAACCTTTGTGGTAAATCCGCAGGGCGAAATTGTAGCTTACGAAGTGGTTGCGGGCAATATCGGACGTAATGCCGACGAACTTCTCCGTCGTTTGCAGGCTTTGCAGTTTGTTGCTGCTCATCCCGCCGATGTTTGTCCTGCAAAATGGAAACAGGGCGATCAGACATTGAAACCCAGCATCGATTTGGTTGGGAAAATCTAACAACTCCTATCTATATTCTCCCGGGGAGAGCTGCTTGTCGGTTCTCCCCGTTAACTTTCAACTGTTATGTTAGAACAAGGCTTAAAAGATCAGGTTCGTTCCCTTTTTGCAAACCTGAAATCGGATTTTATTTTTCGGATAGAGGTCGGTTCGTCGCATCCTTCGCGTAATGAACTGGTCGATCTGTTGGAAGAGGTGGCTTCCTGCTCCGATAACATTCAATGTGAAATCCTCCCCGGCGACGATTTGAAATTTACCGTTTTGAAAAACGGAATACCCTCCTCTTTTGTGTTTAGGGCAGTTCCGAATGGTCATGAATTCAGTTCGTTGTTGTTGGCGGTGCTCAATTTGGATGGTTTGGGCAAAAATCTTCCCGATGCCCTGATCGAACAGCGGATTAAGAACCTTAAGGGTGAAATTCACTTAAAGAGCTACATTTCGCTGACCTGTACCAACTGTCCCGATGTGGTGCAGGCACTCAATGTGATGGCGATTTTAAATCCGGCGATCAAACACGAAATTATTGACGGAGGCATTCATCAAAGTGAAGTGGAAAAACTCAATATTCAGGCAGTGCCTTCCGTCTATCTGAACGATGAATTGTTGCATGTGGGGCGCTCTAATTTAGGAGAACTTTTGTCGAAAATAGAGGAGGCTGTCGGTTCTGTGCAGAAATCGTCGTCCGCAGCGGTTGACTACGACGTGGTGATAGCGGGCGGTGGTCCGGCCGGAGTGTCGGCAGCCATCTATTCTGCACGGAAAGGGTTGAAAGTGGCCATTGTTGCCGATCGCATGGGTGGGCAGGTGACTGAAACAGCAGGAATCGAAAATCTTATTTCCGTTCCGCAAACAACCGGAAGCGTATTGGCGGCAAATCTGAAGGAGCATCTTCTGGCCTATCCGGTCGATGTGTTGGAAAACCGCAAAATTACCGAAGTCGTTGTTGAAAACGGGACAAAAATTGTCAAAACGTCTCTTGGAGAAACTTTAAAAACACCGGCGTTGATTATTGCTACCGGAGCCAGTTGGAAAAAACTGAATGTGCCGGGCGAGGGTCAGTACATCGGCTCGGGCGTGGCCTTCTGTGCTCACTGCGACGGACCGTTCTACAAAGGAAAAAAGGTTGCCGTTATCGGCGGTGGAAATTCCGGCCTTGAGGCTGCTATCGATCTTTCGGCTATTGCGACAGAGGTCACTCTGCTCGAGTTTGCCGATGAATTGAAGGGCGACGAGGTGTTGCAGGAAAAGTTGAAAACCATTGCCAACGTGAAAATTAGTACCGGAGCACAGACTCTCTCTGTTGAGGGTGATGGCACAAAGGTTACCGGTTTGACATTCAAATACCGTGATTCCGGCAAAACCGAATCGTTGGTTGTCGATGGTATTTTTGTTCAGATCGGATTGAAAGCCAACAGCGACATTGTGAAGGATCTGGTGTCGTTGAGCCCGACCGGCGAAATAGAGGTAGACGCTCATTGCCGCACCAATATCCCGGGTGTTTATGCTGCCGGTGATGTGTCGGTGGTACCCTTCAAGCAGATTGTGATTGCGATGGGAGAGGGTTCGAAGGCGGCATTGTCGGCTTTTGAAGATAGATTGAAAGATAAACTCAGGTAAACGTTAACTCTTTCAGAAAAATATAAATTGCGATTTTTTTATGGCTTTTTAGGTTGTAAGGCACCTGTCCGGGAGGGATAGGTGCCTTAATTGTGTTTACGGAAGGAATATGTATGCTTTATCCAATCCCCGGTAGATAATCAAATGCAGTTGCCGTAATTGTGCACAAAGAGACGTATCTTTGTCTTAGTAATGCAACTTTGAGGTTAATGCATTGTGGAGATAAATAGAAAGAAAATATATAAAATGATTGCATGGGAAAAGTAGTATTGATTACCGGGGCTACCTCCGGTTTGGGTAAAGCGTGTGCCGAATATCTTTCGGCTCGCGGATTGATTGTCTATGGAACCGGCCGTCGTGCAATGGCCGAAACCGGAGCTGTGAAGCATCTGCAAATGGATGTAACCGATCCCGAATCGGTAAAGCAAGCTGTTGAAAAGGTAATTGCCGGGCAGGGGCATATCGACGTGGTGGTAAACAATGCAGGCATGGGAATCGGTGGTGCCGCCGAACTGGCTACCGTGGACGAAATCCGGCTGCAAATGCGCACCAATTTTATGGGGACGGTGCATGTCTGCTCTGCCGTTTTACCCTACATGCGTCAAAATGGGGGAGGAACCATCATCAACGTAAGTTCATTGGGAGGTGTTATGGGATTGCCGTTTCAGGCCTATTATTCGGCATCCAAATTTGCCGTTGAAGGCTACAGCGAAGCGCTGAGTCTTGAGGTAAAACCTTTCAACATAAAAATCTGTTTGATAGAACCGGGCGATTTTGCAACCGGGTTTACTGCCAGTCGTGTCGTCTCCGAAACTACCCGACAGAGTGAGGTATATAGCGCTCAGTTTGAGAAAACGCTCAAAAATATAGAGAAAGAGGAGCAAAACGGATTGAAACCCGAACGTTTGGCTCAGGTTGTCTACCGCATAGCGCATAGTAAACATCCGAAGTTCCGGTATAAGGTGGGTAATCTGCTTCAGGTAGGCTTTGCGAAGAGTAAGACATGGATTCCATCACGGACATATCAGTTCCTGCTTCGCATTTTTTACAATATGATTTAATATCTACAAGAGCATGGACGATTTCATAACGTCTATGCTCTTTTTTGTTAGAAATCACTCCCTGTGCGTTCTGCAGTATAATCTGATCACACATTCAATCTTGGTTAGATCGTATTTTGTTCTTTATCAGGTGCTAAAACAATGGCTTGATCCGATTATTTTCAGACATGGCTGTTTAATTTGCAGTATTCGTGCTTATATTTGTCTTTGAAAATCTTCCCTTTCTAACCAATCTGCCCGAATTTTGCAATGTAATGCAGGGTATTGCTCTCCTCTGCCACGATTAACGGTGATTTTAAACCTGATAAATATGTGCCTTATGAAAAAGATTGACGTGATTTCATTGCTGTTTATCCTTGTATTGGTATTTGGAATTTTTGGTTGTAAACAAAATAGTGAAGAAGTAGGTTCCCAATATCAGAAAGGACTTATTCTTTACCTTGGAGATCCGGCTGTAGATGGGTGTGGCTGGATGGTGCAGGTGAATGACTCTTTATATTCTCCGATTAACTTAGACCCTAAATTTCAGGTTGAGAGTCTGAAGGTGACCCTAAATTATACTGTTTTGAGTTCTACCTGGAAGTGCGGTTGGAGAACGCCGGGGTATAAAGAGATAAACATTGGCACTATTCAAAAACAATAAACAATTTCAATAAGAGTATGGATGATTTTTATCTCGTCGATGCTCTTTTTTTTGTCTCTTTTTTTAGCTTGAGGAGTCTTAAATCGCTTGTTAATATGCGCAATAAATAGTAACTTTGTTTGCTTTTTCAAAAAGAAATGATGTGTTTCTAATATTATAATTTAGATATGACCGAAGAACAAAAATTAAACGGCAATAATGATTACGGTGCAAGCAGTATTCAGGTGCTCGAAGGCCTTGAAGCGGTTCGTAAACGCCCCGCTATGTACATTGGCGACATCGGAGTAAAGGGATTGCATCACCTTGTTTATGAAGTTGTCGACAACTCCATCGATGAGGCACTTGCCGGCTATTGCGACACTATCAGTGTTGCCATTAACGAAGACAATTCAGTATCAGTAAGAGATAACGGGCGTGGTATTCCTGTCGACATGCACGAAAAAGAGGGCAAATCGGCTCTTGAAGTGGTTATGACGGTGCTTCATGCCGGAGGTAAGTTCGACAAAGGAAGTTACAAGGTATCCGGTGGTCTCCACGGGGTGGGTGTATCCTGTGTGAATGCTCTCTCTTCTTTGCTGCATGTTGAAGTATACCGCGAAGGTAAAGTTTACATGCAGGAATACAAGAAAGGGACTCCCCAATTTCCGGTAAAAGAGATAGGAACCACCACGGAAAACGGGACATTGGTCAAGTTTCATCCCGATGCTGAGATTTTTACCGATATCGTTTACAAATATGACATCTTGGCTGCCCGTATGCGGGAGTTGGCTTATCTGAATGCAGGGATAAGAATTACGCTTACCGATATGCGCACGCTGAATGAAGACGGCACTCCGAAACAGGAGGTGTTTCATTCGGAACGGGGATTGGAAGAGTTTGCCGAATTTGTGGACTCTTCGCGTGAACCGTTGATCGATAAGGTGATCCACATTTCGACCGAAAAATTCGGAACTCCGGTGGAAATAGCCCTGACCTATAATACCTCGTACAACGAAAATGTCTATTCGTATGTCAATAATATTCACACCATTGAAGGTGGTACGCACGTGGCAGGTTTCCGCCGTGGATTGACGCGTACGTTGAAGAAATATGCCGAAGACAGCAAAATGCTGGAAAAGGTAAAACTGGAAATCAGTGGTGATGACTTCCGCGAAGGACTTACCGCGATTATTTCCGTAAAAGTACAGGAGCCTCAGTTCGAGGGGCAGACCAAAACAAAGCTTGGAAATAACGAAACGATGGGTGTGGTCGATCAGGCTGTGGGTGAAGCTTTGGGAAATTATCTCGAAGAAAATCCGAAACAGGCCAAGATGATCGTCGAAAAGGTTATTCTGGCAGCTACCGCCCGTAACGCAGCCCGCAAGGCCCGCGAAATGGTACAGCGTAAATCTCCGCTTTCGGGTGGAGGGTTGCCCGGTAAACTGGCCGACTGTTCGGAAAAAAATCCTGAGGTTTGTGAAATATTCCTCGTGGAGGGTGACTCTGCGGGTGGATCTGCAAAGCAAGGCCGTAACCGTATGACGCAAGCTATTTTGCCGCTTCGTGGTAAGATTCTGAATGTGGAGAAAGCCATGCAGCATAAAGTGCTCGAAAGCGAAGAGATTCGTAATATTTACACTGCTCTGGGCGTTACCATCGGAACGGAAGATGACAGCAAGCAATTGAATGTATCCAAGCTCCGTTATCACAAGATCATTGTAATGACCGATGCCGACGTCGATGGTAGCCACATCGACACGCTGATTATGACCTTCTTCTTCCGTCACATGAAAGAGTTGATTGAGGGCGGGCATCTTTACATTGCCACTCCGCCGCTCTATCTTTGTAAAAAAGGGAAAGTGGAAGAGTATTGTTGGAACGAGCAGCAACGTGTTTCGTTCATCGATAAGTATGGCGATGGAAACGAAAACTCGGTTCACGTGCAACGTTACAAAGGTTTGGGTGAGATGAATCCGGAGCAACTCTGGAGTACAACCATGAACCCTGAAAACCGTACTCTGCGTCAGGTGACCATTGAAAATGCGGCTGATGCCGATCATATCTTCTCCATGCTGATGGGTGACGATGTAGGTCCGCGTCGTCAGTTTATTGAAGAGAATGCCACTTACGCTACCATTGACGCGTAAGATTTTATAGAATAAACAGCGAAGGCTGCCATCATTGCGATTGGCAGCCTTCGTTTTTTTATTCGATAATGAAACCTACACTTTGTAAATCGTTCCAGAACCGCGGATAAGATTTGGAAACGACCTCCGGATGTTCCATTTTGATAGGATGAATCAGCGCTGCAGGGGCAAATGCCATTGCCATCCGATGGTCTTCATACGTTTTTATGGGAGCATTGTAATCGGAAGTGGTTTTCTCTCCGTTCCAGGCCAACATGCCTTCGGCCGGTTCCGTAAGAATGTATCCCAGTTTGGTCATTTCGTTTTTTAGGGCTGCAATACGGTCGGTCTCTTTTATTTTCAGCGTTTGCAAACCGGAGAACGAAAAGGGGATATCAAGCAGACAACAACAGACAACCTCGGTTTGAGCCAGATCCGGTTGATCGATAAAGTTATACGAAAACGAGGAGACTGGTTTCCCGGAATGAGATATGATAACTCCGTCGGAAGTGTATTCTGTCGTTATTCCCAGTGAGCCGAAGATGGCTGCAACCTGAGCGTCTCCCTGTGTGCTGTCGCGATTTAATCCCAGTAGTCTGAACGAACTATCGGGGGAGGAGAGAGCGGCAATGGCGTACCAGTAGGAGGCGGCAGACCAATCCGATTCGATCTGAAATGATGTCGGTTTGTAATCCTGATGCGGTACGATGATGGTATCTCCTTTCCATTCTGCCGTCACACCAAAATCACTCATCATGCGAAGTGTCATCCGTATGTAAGGTATCGAGATAATGTCACCCTCCAGCGTGATTTCAAGACCTTCGGTCATGGTGGGCGCAACCATTAGCAAGGCCGAGATGTACTGGCTACTGATGTTGCCGGCAAGTTTGAGTTTGCCTCCCAGCAGTGGTTTTCCCGAGATGCGGAGTGGGGGATATCCCTTTTTTTCTATGTAGTCGATCTCAGCCCCCAGCCGGTTCAATGCGTCGACGAGAAGGGCTATCGGGCGGTTCTTCATCCGTTCGCTACCGGTCAGCGTCCATTCTCCTTCCATGTTTGAAAGGTAGGCTGTGAGAAAGCGCATCGATGTTCCGGCGGCTCCTATATCGAAAGCGGACAGAGGAGAGTGTAGCGCGTTCAGCATCACTTTCGTGTCATCACAATCGGCCAGATGTGTGATTTGTTCCATGCTTTTGCTGAGCATGGAGAGAATCAGCGCCCGGTTGCTGATGCTTTTGGAAGCCGGCAGATCTATTACCCCTGTGATGGAATGTTTCGATGGAGGGAAAAGTTGAATCATAGAAGTTATTGTAAACAAAAAACTGCTCCCGAAAGAACAGTTTTTAATGTATATTGATTGTGTACGGGTGAGGGTTACATCGGCGATAGTCCGAATCCGAGTCTGTTTTTACGCCCGACCCACGCCTCTTTTATAAAATTGCCATTAGCATCCTTTCCACCTATCAGGAAGATACGGTTGGATTTATCTACTATTATTGAAGCTCTTGATCTGAGTTTGTAGTTAAGCCCTTTGGGAAAATTTACGAGTGTATCGTGTTTTGTCCACGAAAAGCCGTTAGTCTTTGAACAAAGCAGTGTGTCCGGCACTAAGCGATCGTTGGCAGATAAACCACCATAGTACATAACCTGATTATCGTACCAGATCATTGAACCATTCTTTTGAGGGCGTAATGTGGTGTCGGTTGTGAATTCGGTGGCGTAATTCGCCCAGCTATTCGACGACGCAGCGTAACTGTATACCGAGTTGAGAGTATTGCCCGCCTGATCGATTCCTCCAATCACAAGTAATTTGGGTGTGCCTGTGATCGGCGTAATTACATTAGCTGCGAAATTGATGATCGGGAATCCCGAATTGGCTGGTTTCCCGTTGCTGTTGGTACCTTCGATGGCGTTTACTGAATTTTGAACAGTCCAGTTGCTGCCATCTGTCGAAGTTTCTACGAAATAGTTATTGCTATTGTCATACATCACGGCAAACAATTTATTGTCATAACTGGCAATCAACGATTTTAACCGGTTGGACGATGAGATCGTAATTTTATTCCATGAAGTACCGTCGGTACTCGAATAGATGGTTTGTCCGTCGCCAATTACATATATTACATTGTTCAGTACAACCATATTTTGTAGCGAAACGGATGTCGGTAATGAGGAAACAGGGGTGCCGCCATTCCAGCTCTTTGCATCGGTCGTGCTGTACATGTTTATGTTGCTCCCGTTGTTTGAGAACAGCATGATGAGGTCGTTGCAGTATACCGCTTTTTGATCGGTTTCGGGCAAAGAGGCTGCGGGATATACACGGCGTTGCCATGCGATGGAATCCGGCTCTACTTTATGTACACGCACATCAACATAATAAGACATTGTATCTATCGCATTTTCAGCATAGTTTTTCAATATTTGCGTACTCCGGAAATCAATAGAATCGCCTGATTTGTAGCTTTTTTTGTTGAAGAATATAGCTGCCGAAGAGTAGGTTCTGATGATAGGAATAGCCCTGAAGTGCCCATAAAGTTTGGTCTTGAAAGGGAGAGAGTCGGTGTTATAAATTAATCCATTGGTATGATATGGACTTCCCCCTGTTTGGCTTACGGTAAAAGTCTGTTTGGCAAAAGCAGGTACGCTGTCGTTCTTTATTGCAAACGAATACACGCGGGCATCGTCGGAATAGTTAGTTACACTGTTACTCAGGCAGGAATTGAGCACAATTGCGCCTACACTACACAACAGGATAACCAAGTATTTGAATCGTTTCATGAAGAAAATTGGATTAAGTATAAATTTAGCCTTTTGCCGGCACACCTGCTTCTTGCATATCTTTTTATTCCCGGAAATAAACAAACCGATGGGTTGATTGTTTGTAAATGAGACGAATAATAAAGACAAAGATTCTGTTTGCCTGATGGATTTTTATATTTGTGCAAATGTAGTAACAAATTTTGATATTGTGGGCTATTTCAGGAGATTCAGGCTTTTTTAACCGCTGTTGAAGCTTGTTTAGGAACCGGTATAAAACAACAAACGCTGTCGGGAAGGACAGCGTTTGTTGTTTTATATTTGGACAGTTAATCAGAAAAATTTAATCCGGTTATCTTTAATTTCCACTTTGTCTTTCAGTACCTGCAGGGTCATGTATGGAAGCATATAGTTGTAGCGGGAGTTCAACATATCGATCTGAACTTTCGGATTGAATTTGTCGTTTCTCTGTTGCTCGCTTACAACGCTGAATACATATACGCCGGCTTTACCTTTAACCGGAGCAGAAAGAACATTCGGTTTAGAGGCCGATGCAGCACCGATTACAGCCGGTTCCATTCCCAACGAGCCTGCCTGTATGCTGGAGAAATTCAGGTTAGATGCCGTATCAACCCGTTGTTTCAATGCAGCCGCTAAAGCCTGAACTGTTTTAGCGGAAGCCTTGGCCGCATTCATGTTTTTAGTAATGAGTTCAGCTTTTTTGTCGTTGATAAGTTCGGCTTTCAATTCCGGAGTTACTTCCTGAATATCACGATACCCTTTTTGGTGCGAAGCTACCAGATTGGCAATGATAAGTACTTCGTTGCGTTCTCCGCATTCAAACACGTCTGATGTTGTACCGGCCGAAGCATCGTTTGCCCAGCGGAATACGGTACGGGTGTTTTTTACATTACCCAAACGCGGTGCATTGGGGTCGATTCCATTAGCCGGATGTATCACAATACCTTTTGCTTTTGCAGCCTGATCGAATTTAGCGCTGGTATTAGCTGCTGATGCAAATTCTTTGGCCTGATTGTAAACAACCTCTCTGGTTTGGTCACTTGGTACAACTTTCAGTGCAAGAAATGCCAGTTTTACTTTGCTGATATTTTGTGTTTTTGTCTCTACCTGAATAATCTGGATCGAAGAGGTTTGTTTGTCAAGTGTAATTTCGTTGACTCCGCTTCTGAAAATTTTGGTAACAAGATCTTGTTTGAATCCGTTTTGTAAGAGACCAGCCTCGCGTACCCAACCGATTTCACCGCCATTGGCAGCGGTTTGAGGAAGCTGTGAGTATTTTTGTGCTAAAGCGGCAAAGTTACCACCTCCCTTGATGACCGAGATGAGACTATCGGCCAACTTGCTTTGAGTGTCGCGCAGAACTATGTGGCGAATTTTTACCGAGTCCGGTTCGCTGATACCGCCTTCTACGATCTTAGCCATGTAGTAGGTGTCATTATCCATTTTCGGACCGATTATATCGCCTGTCTTGCCGCCAAAAGCAAAGTCTTGCAAAAATGCAGGAACCTCTTTTTTGGTAAGGGCTATATCAATGTACTTCTCTTCAGAGTTTGCATTGACGAATGTTTTGAGATCCGAAGTAGTTTTGAAATCATTTTGCAGACCGTTGATTTTCTTTTCAACTTCCGCATAGTCGGTTTTGGATGGTTTAACGTCGAATTGAACATATTTCAAATCGAAATTAGCCTCTTGTTTGTAGCGTGCTTTGCGTTTGTTGTACAGATCTTTGATTTCGCTTTCCGATACTTTCACGGCACCGTCGGGAATCGTGAAGTAGGGTTGCATCGTATATAAAACATTTACTGATCTCTGGCTGCGGTCGAAAGCGAACTTGGCATCCAACGAATTGGCTGTGATGGTCTTTGTTAACAGAGTGGTGTATTTTTGCTGCAACGCGTTCTGTTTTACCATGTTTTCGAGGAATGACCAATATGCCTGATACTCTTTCACTTCGTCGGCATGTTGTTTATCTTTGCTTTTTGATGCCTGATCGAGAGAAGCTAAAAAGCCAAGAAGCGCCTCTTTGCTGAATTGTCCTGTCTTAGGGTCGATAAACGCACGACGGCTATAGATAATAGGACTGATATGGTTACCAATGGTCAAATCTTTTAATTCGTCTTTAGAAACTGCCATTCCGAGCTTTTCGGTCTGTTTTCCTAAAAGGATTTCAGTCACCTTGTTGTCCCAGACCTGTTGACGAATCTGTTCGCTCATTTCATCACCACTTTGCTGGCCGGTTTCAATTTTGTAAACTGTTGAAAGCTGATCGACAGCGTTCATGAAGTCGGTATATTTTATTGTTTCTCCATCAATCACCCCGACCTTTTGCTTTTGTTCGCCGAAAAAAGTTTTGCTTGAACTCAAAAAGTCACCGATAATGAAAGCAAACATTGCCAGCCCCACTACTATCAACAGGAATACTCCTTTGCTTCTAATTTTCTCTAATGTTGCCATTGATTTGTTTCAATTAAAAAATATGATTCTGTTTTGATTATAATTTTAAGGTTGATAATCGTTTTATTTTCAGCGAGAATACACATAAGTATCTGTCAAACCTACTTTTTACTAAAACTTTAAAACCAGGGCACGAATATACAAAAAAAAGTCCAACCCAAAGAATAAATGTCAAAAAGTGTGCTATTCCGACACAGAAACGTCGATACCGAGAGCTTTCACTCTGTCTGCAATTTCGAGAAGTTGCTTGTGCGATGCTTTTTTGAGTCCCTCAGCTGGCGTGTCTCTTGCCAACGTATAGATCATTACCTGTTTGGGACTGATTATCTTCACAGCTTCCAGCCAGGCACTCAGCTCCTCCTCTGTGGTGTTGTCGATCTGTTGTCCTTCAATTTCGCCCTGCAAAAAGAGGGTTTGCAGAATAAGATTGCCATTGAAACGTTTCAAATGGTCTGTTAACCATTGGGCTGACAAAGAAGATGTTCCGGGCTGATTGAGCAGGTGGATGGTGGCGTCGATGGCCGAATCCATTTTCAGAATGTTGTTGTCCACTTTGTTCAGCGCTTCAAATACGGCAGGCTTGTGAATCTGGGTGCTGTTGGAGAGGACACTGATCTTTGCTTCGGGGAAAAACTCGTTTCGAAGGGCGATGGTGTCGTCGATAATGGCAGCGAAATCGGTGTGAATCGTGGGTTCTCCGTTGCCGGCAAAGGTGATGACATCCAGCTTTTTGTCGTCTGTTTTCATTTCGGATAATGTTGTCCGAAGTGCATTTTTTACCTCTTCGCGGGTGGGAATGTGAGACTCCTGCGGCTTGAAGTTGAATCCGCATTCGCAATAAATGCAGTTGAACGTGCATATCTTGGCATTTACCGGCAAAAGATTAATGCCGAGCGAAGTGCCTAAGCGCCGGCTTTGAACCGGGCCAAAAACTATTTTATCGAAAAGAAATGTAGACATAATAAATTGATAATTAATAATTAAAAATTAATAATGAGAATTGGGGCCGAGCTATTATCGATCCCAACTCTCATTGCGGGTAATGAATAATTCTGCATTATTCATTGTTAATTATTAATTGACTAAAGTTTCCAGTCGGCAATGCGTTGCATGGCCTCTTCGGTCTGAGCCGGACTGCCGAATGCAGTGAGGCGGAAGTAACCTTCGCCGTGAGGGCCAAATCCGACACCAGGGGTACCTACCACATTCATTTCGGTCAGCAGGCGGTCGAAGAATTGCCAGGATGAAATGCCATCGGGAGTTTTAAGCCAGATGTACGGAGCGTTGATGCCTCCGAATGCACTCAGCCCTTTTGCTTCAACTCCTTTGCGGATGATTTCGGCATTGTTCATGTAGATACCAATGGTTTCTTTGATTTGTTGTTGCCCTTCATCAGAATAAACTGCTTCGGCGGCACGTTGCACGATGTAGGCGGTGCCGTTGAATTTTGTTGTCTGACGGCGGTTCCAGAGGCGGTTGAGTGGTACGCGTCCGTGTTCGACAGAGTTGACCAGAACCGTTTTCGGAACGACGGTGTAGCCGCAACGTAATCCGGTGAAACCGGCTGTTTTCGAGAAGCTGCGGAATTCGACGGCCACTTCGCGGGCACCTTCAATTTCGTAGATCGAATGTGGAACATCCGGCTCGCTGATAAATGCTTCGTAAGCTGCATCGAACAGAATCAGCACGTCGTTGGCCCGTGCGTAGTCGACCCACTGTTTTAATTCGTTCTTCTTCAACGTAGTTCCGGTCGGATTGTTCGGATAGCAGAGATAGATCACATCGGGACGGGTTGCCGGAAGTTCGGGGATGAAGTTATTCTCCTTTGTACAGGGCAGATAGACAATCTTTTCCCATTTTCCGTCGGCGGTCGGTTTGCCGGCGCGGCCTGCCATGGCGTTGGTGTCCACATAAACCGGGTAAACCGGGTCGGTAACCGCAATCACGTTGTTCGGGCCGAGGATGTCGCCGAAGTTGCCGGTATCGCTTTTGGCTCCGTCGCTTACAAAGACTTCGTCGGGAGCAATGTCGATGCCACGGGCAGTGTAATCTTTAGCGACAATTGTTTCGCGCAGGAAAGCGTAGCCCTGTTCCGGACCGTAACCACGAAAGGTGGAGGCGTCGCCCATTTCGTCAACGGCTGCATGAAGCGCTTTGATAACTGCCGGAGCCAACGGACGGGTTACGTCGCCAATGCCCAGGCGGATGATATTTGCCGATGGATTTTCTTCCTTGTATGTATTTACTTTACGTGCAATCTCCGAAAAAAGATAGGTTTCGGGGATATTCAAAAAGTTGTCGTTTACAAAAGCCATGTTGCTAATTTTGGGATTTGAAAATTTGAAGATTTGGAAATGAAATCTGCACTGGCTGAGCAGATTTGAAATCGTCAATTGTAAATTAATAAATTGTAAATGTTACAGCAGATAATCTCCTTCAAAAACGGTGACTGCCGGGCCGGTCATGTAGACGTGATTGTCGGCTTCCGACCACTCTATTTCGAGGTTTCCGCCGAGTAATTCCAACGTTACCTTGCGCTCGGTCTTGCCGTTCAGTGCCGCGGCTACGGCTGTTGCGCAAGCTCCGGTTCCGCAGGCAAGCGTTTCACCGGCTCCGCGTTCCCATACCCGCATTTTAATGTGAGTGGGAGAGATAATCTGCGCAAATTCGGTGTTGGTGCGGCGGGGAAAGAGTGGGTGATGTTCCACTTTCGGACCGCTTTTTTGTATATCCAACTCTTCGAGCGACTCCATGAAAATGACGGCATGTGGGTTTCCCATGGAAACGGCGGTGATGTTCACCTTCCGGCTTTCAAGTGCAATGGGGTAGTTCACCACGCTGGTTTCGTCAAGGTTGATGGGTATTTGTTTCGGGGCAAGAATAGGTTCTCCCATGTCGACCCGAACAGAGTCAACTTTACCCTTTGCGAGATTTAGTGTAAGGCGTTTTACGCCGGCAAGTGTTTCGAGTGTAAGCTCCGTTTTGTCGGTTAATCCTTTTTCGTAAACGAATTTGCCGATACAACGGGTGGCGTTGCCGCACATTTCCGATTCCGAACCGTCGGAGTTGAACATGCGCATACGGAAGTCGCACGTTTCGGAAGGCAAAATGAGAACCAGACCGTCGGATCCGATGCCGAAGTGACGGTCGCTGATGGCAGTCGCTAATTTGGCCGGATTTTCAATCTGTTCGACAAAGCCGTTTACATAAACGTAGTCGTTTCCGGCGCCTTGCATTTTTGTGAACTTCATATTTGTTTGTTTTTAGATTACAGAATGAAAAAACGATAGGAGATAAACAGATAACAAGTAACCACAGGCCGACTTGGCTGCTTCTTTCAAAGCAATACTTGTCTTATTCAAATAAATCGGCACGGAAATGGCAAATTCCTGTTCTGCCAGATTTGCGCCAATACTTGTGCCCGAGCGTAAAAGCCGTTTAGAGATGATAAATTCTTTTTTTTTTTCAATGAGGTACTTGTACAGACGAATCACACGAACTGCAAAATTTCTTGCTTTCGTATGAATTACACTTTTACTCATTCTGCGGTAAATGACGTTTTTTACCTTGTGCCTTTTACCTTTTACCTCTTACCGTTGTTTTGTCGTCTGTTTTCCCGGGCGTAAATCGTTCTTTTCGTAATAGTTGATAAATGCCTGATTGACAATTCTGTTTCCTCCGGGAGTCGGGTAGTTTCCGGAGAAATACCAGTCTCCGTTATGTTTCGGGCAAGCCACATGGAGGTTTTCGATGGTTTGGTAGATAATTTCTACCTCTACAGGGCAATTCTCCGGTGTGACCATCTCGCCTATTTTCTTTGCTATTTCAATATCGGTGAAAGGGGCGTAAATCTCTTTTACGTAATTTACAATCCATTCTTTGGGTTGATTTTCCTGCTCTTTGCTCTTGGTATACACATCGTGAATAACATTTTCCATGCCTCGCTCCTTCAATAGTTCGATGGCGGCATTGAAGGCAATGAACTCGCTCATGCGCGACATATCGATACCGTAGCAGTCGGGGTAACGAATTTGCGGAGAAGAAGAGACGATCACTATTTTCTTCGGTTTGAGGCGGCTCAAAATCTTGATAATACTCTGTTTAAGTGTTGTCCCGCGTACAATACTATCGTCGATCACTACAATGTTATCTTCGTTTTCCTTGATCGTTCCGTATGTGATATCGTAAACGTGAGCGGCCAGGTCGTTTCTGTTCTTATCTTCGGTGATAAAGGTTCTCAGCTTAATATCCTTGATAGTCAGCTTCTCGGTACGAATTTTCTTCTGCAGAATTTTTTCTACCTCCGTTTCTGATAACGCTTTCTTTTTGTTCAGGATGGCCGCTGTTTTTTTCTGATTCAGGTATGCTTCAAAGCCCTCCATCATACCGTAATAAGCCACCTCGGCAGTATTCGGAATAAACGAAAGAACGGTGTGATCCACATCCTGATCGATGGATTCGAGTATTTGCGGAGTCAGCAAACGTCCCAACGTTTTGCGTTCGCGATAGATGTCGCGGTCGCTGCCTCGTGAGAAATAGATGCGTTCGAAAGAGCAAGGAGCCGGGTTTTCCGACTTGTGTATCTGGCTGATTTTGAATGAACCGTCTTGTTTGATGAAAAGCCCTGCACCCGGGTTCAGCTCATGAATCTCTTCGGTTGCGATGTTGAGGACGGTTTGCATCGCCGGGCGTTCGGAAGTAACCACTACAATTTCGTCGTTGGCAAAATAGAAGGCCGGACGAATACCCCATTTATCGCGGAAAACGAACGCATCGCCACTGCCGGTAAATCCGCAGATCACGAAGCCTCCGTCCCACATGGAGGTTGCCCGCTTGATGATCCGTTCCAGATCGAGGTGTTGCTCGATAGCCTGATTGAGCTCTTGTCCGGTCATCCCTTCGAGGGCAAATTTGGTGTAGAGGTGCTCCACTTCGGAGTCGAGCATGCCGCCGAGCTGTTCAAGAATGATGAACGTGTCGGCATTGTGGCGGGGGTGTTGCCCTTCGGCCACGATATGATCGAAAATCTCGTCCACGTTGGCAAGGTTGAAGTTACCTGCCAGGCAGAGGTTTTTACTTTTCCAGTTGTTGCGGCGCAGAAACGGGTGTGCATACGAAATACCCGATCGGCCGATGGTGCTGTAGCGCAGGTGGCCGATATACAGTTCGCCGATAAACGGTGCATTGGTGCATCTTTCGCTTGTTGGTAATTTCTCGTAGGTATCTATCTGACGACCTACGCTGTTGAACACGTCGGTGATGGCACTGTTGCCCAAAGCCCGTTCACGAAATATATATTCTTCTCCGGCTGTTGCATTCAAATTGACACACGCGATACCGGCACCTTCCTGACCCCGGTTGTGCTGCTTTTCCATCAAAAGGTAGAGGTTGTTCAGCCCAAAACTACTGGTTCCATACTTGGTTTTGTAATATTCGAGCGGTTTAAGCAACCGCATCAGTACAATGCCGCATTCGTGTTTTATCGGATCGCTCATTGATTGGTAGGGATTTACGAATTGATGTAGGTTTATCCTTCAAAATGCAAAGATAGCGAATTTTTGCCGAAACCTCCCTTCGCAAAAAGGGTAAGCGTGTTAATATGGATCTGTTTTGAGTTGTTTTACCTCTTTTTTTGAACAGAAATGTGTCAAAAGTTATCTTCCTGTCAGTTTATATTCTTTATTAATGACAGTGTTGAACGAGTACAGATAATACCCGTTGTCTTTTTTCTCGGTGACATCGGCTCCGGTAATCGTCAACGGTGTTCTGGAACGCAATTTACAGGGTTGTCCGGCCACCGATATAATCGATCCTGTGGTTAATTTACCTTCGTTCCATGTGAAATTTACCTCGAAGTTGCCCCGGGCTTTCATTCCCTTCATTACTCCGTTTTTCCATTCGGAAGGTAGTGCCGGAAGTAAATCTATCTCATTCAAATGACTCTGAAGTAACATCTCCCCTACACCAGAAGCACCTCCGAAATTGCCGTCGATCTGGAAGGGCGGGTGGGTGTCGAACAGGTTGTTGAGTGTCGATTTGGAGAGTTGTTCACGGTACATTTTGTAACTGTGATCGCCATCGAGCAGGCGGGCCCAGAAGTTTATTTTCCATGCTTTGCTCCAACCGGTGCCACCGTCGCCACGAATCTCCAGTGTTTTACGGCAGGCATTGGCAAGCGCCGGTGTGGTAATGGGTGAAATTTCGCGTCCGGGATGGAGTCCGAAGAGGTGTGACACATGCCGGTGCTGAGGATCCACATCAGCGTAATCTTTTATCCATTCCTGAAGGTTTCCTTTTTTGCCGATCTTCAACGGGCGCAGCTGATCCCGTTTTTCGCTCCAAACTTTTCGTAGATCCGCGTCTGTGTTTAACGTTTGCGAGGCTTCAACAAGGTTGTTGAAGAGATCCCACAGAATTTCCATGTCCATCGATGAGGCGATGGTTACAACATTGATTTGCCCTTTTTCGTCTCTGTAGCTGTTTTCGGGAGAGGTGGATGGCGCCGTTACCAGATGCCCGTTTTTCTTTATCAACCAGTCCATGCAGAAATCGGCTGCCGATTTCATCAGCGGATAAGCCGTGTTTTTTAGGTACTCTTTGTCCCCGGTAAAGCGGTAGTGGTCGTAGAGATGCTGCGATAGCCATGGCGAACCCATAGCCCAGTTAGCCCACATCGGATCTCCCTCTTTTCCTCCCACCGGAGAGGCACTGGCCCAGAGGTCGGAGTTGTGGTGCACAGCCCAGCCTTTCATATTGTAAAAATTGCGGGCAATCTCTTTTCCGTTCACAGCGAGGTTCTCTATCTGGTGAATAAGCGGTTCTGTTAAATCGGACAGATTCAGCATTTCGGCCGGCCAGTAATTCATCTGCAGGTTGATGTTGGTTGTGTAGTTGCAGTTCCATGGCGGACGTTGATCTTTGTTCCATATTCCCTGCAGGTTGGCTGCGGTTCCTCCCGGTCGCGAACAGGAGATCAGCAGGTAGCGTCCGAACTGGAAGTAGAGCGTTTCGAGCGACGGGTCTTTTTCTCCCGAAGCATACCGTTTCAGCCGTTCGTCGGTGGGTAGCGACTCTTTGCCGTTGCTTCCCAAATCGAGCGACATGCGGTTGAAAAATTGCGAATAGTCACGAATGTGGTTCTCTTTTAGCCGGTCAAACGGGAGTGTCGTCGCTTTGTCGAGATAGCTTCTGCAGAGCGCATCTTCGTCTTTTCCGTTGGCTTGCGGGTCGTTTTTGAAGCCATTGAAGCTGGTACCTGCCGACACCAGCAGGACGACTTCGGTGGCATTGGTCACATGCAGGCAGGGATTGGTGCTTACTTTCCCGTCGCACTGTACCACCCGTACCCGATACTGATACCGCATGCCTTTTTCTCCGTTGGGGCCGGTGTAAACAATGGGAAACCGGCCTTCAAAGGGAAGTGAGTAGGGTGCGGTTCCCTTCAGTACGAATTCGTTGTCGCCTATGGCCGTGATGGAAGCTCCGGCAAACGGTGTGTTTCCGGTCAGATCGAACGATAATTGTTTCTTTTTGGAAGCGGTCAGTCGAATGACGATGACCTGATCGGGAGCGGAGACAAAAAACTCTCTTTTGTATTCCACGCTGTCGATGCGGAATGTGGTGGTTGCGATTGCTTTTGAAATGTCGAGATCGCGGCAATATCCGACCGGAGTACCGTTGCGATGTTGTTGTATTTGCAGATTCCCCATGGGCATGAAAGCCTGAACATCGGGTCCCTGTATGTTTTTCAAAATTGTTGTGGCTTCATTGTTTTTCCCCTGAAAAAGTAGTTGCCGTACTTTGGGCAGAAAAGTCGGGGCATCAGGTGTCGGATTGTTATTGGCGGGAACTCCCGACCACAAAGAGCCTTCGTTCAGGTTCAACAATTCGTCCTTTACGCCGCCATACACCATCAGGCCCAAGCGTCCGTTGCCAAGAGGCAGCGCTTCTTCAAATTTTGAAGCCGGTTGATTGTACCATAAACGGAGTGTTTCGGGTTTTTGTGCCGGAGAAATGAATGAAATTGTCAAAAGTGCGCAACATAAAAATGCTTTGCGGAGCAGGTGTGTGTCAGTCATAATTGAAAGATGCTGATTTGGTTATGATTGATAGTAAATGTAATTGACAGGTCGTGTGATACTGTTGCAAATATACTGTAAATTTACTGAAGCATTCATCTTTAATTGTTGCTCAAAATTGAACTTAAAACTATGAGTCATTGGCTGGATATGTTCCGTTATTGCCCGGTGTGCGGGTCGCAACACTTTATAGAGAAGAAAATTCAGGAAGAAGGTTCCTGTAGTGAAAACTGGTAGTGTCATCATGCCTTCAGTCAAATTTTTATTGAATTTCTCCTACCTACGGGTAAGTTTTGCGTCCGTAGCCGCAACAAACCCGCCAAAACAATCGGAATTTGTAAATATGGAACACTGATTCTGTAAATATGAAACGCCTCACTTTCCGATTTTCCATACATTTGCACATTCACTAAAGACAAGCCGTCTCTCTTGAGAGGGCTTTTTGATGTCTGCTTCCACACAGAAAAAGAAGGGGTCTCTATGCGAATTCAATAATCACTTCGAGGGAAGAATCTTACCGTCAAAACAAAGAGAATGCCATTCCGGCAGCAGGAGCCGGAGACCTGCGCACATGTTTGTGGCCTTACATGTCATGCAAACCAATGTGTGCGAAGATAAATCATTAAAAAACAGATTGCTGTCATCATAATTTATTTCCCATAGGAAATAAATTATGATGCTGCGTGTAAAGATGTTAGCGATGGTGCTACGTCTCTATGGAAAATATAGAAAATGGAATAAATTAACTCGTGGTGCATTTGGAGGAGAAAATTGTTTTTGTGTCAAATCATTAAAATAGAGACGAATCTATTTTTTTTATTCAGAGTTTCAATTATCAAACCCTACCCCCTTTAACTTCCTTCGGTCGTTGACCGTTGGTTCGGGTACTCCCCTTGATCTCAAGGGGAGAAATAAGCTGCAATTTTATACCAGGGAAGACAATTGAGCCGAAATTTTGCAGACAGTGTTGTCCCCTTTGGTCCCGATAGCTATCGGGAGGGGACGAGCGCAGCAGAGGGGTTAGATAAGATAAGACATAAACAATTAGATAAACAATCTTTTATGATTTTCATTCTAAATGCACCACGGGTTAACCAGACTAAAAATACAAAATCACAATAGCATAGCATAGCCTGAAAGATTGGCTTTTACAGAAAATGTAAACAACAGACAATCAATATGAAAAAAACTTTTACCCTTTTATTTTTTTTATGCCTCTTTTTTGTAGTGCAAGCTACCGAAAGTCATACAGTGGCTACCACAGCCGGCAATTTGGCTACTGATGCAGCAGTCTATTTAACCACCGTTACCGACCTTACCGTTACCGGTACCATCGATGCCCGCGACTTTGTAACCATGCGCGATAACATGTCAAATCTGGCCAAGCTGGACTTAAGCGGAGCTACGATAGCTAAATATACAGGTTCTGCCACAAACGGATCAACAACTTATCCGGCCAATGAAATTCCGGAGTTTGCTTTCTGCACTACATCTTTGACTGGGAAAGCCAGCTTAACATCTATCACACTCCCTTCAGGGATAACATCCATTGGAGGTTCTGCTTTTTATAATTGTACTGGCTTCACCGGTTCATTAACAATCCCTTCGGCGGTAACTACCATTGGATGTGCCGTTTTTAGCGGTTGTAGCGGTTTCACCGGTTCATTGACGATCCCATCATCGGTAACTTCCATTGGATGTTCTGCATTTAGTGATTGTTCTAATATAAGTTCCATAAAAGCATCTGGAACTACACCTGGCTCAATAATATTAGACCAAGATGTATTTAATGGCATGCACACAAGCACCTGTGTATTAAACGTACCGGTTGGTACAAAAGCTTTGTATGCTGCAGCTGATCAGTGGAAAGATTTTACGAATATCATCGAATCTCCTGTAGATGTAACCACACCCGGTACGCTGGGAACTATTCTTACATCGGACCAGTTATCCAATCTTACCAGCCTTACCGTTATCGGAACCATCGATGCCCGCGACTTTAAAACCATGCGCGATAACATGCCACATCTGGCCACCCTGGACTTAAGCGGAGCTACGATAGTGGCATATACAGGTACAGGTGGAACCGGAGGGACAACCAGTATAACGTATCCTGCCAATGGGATTCCGCAGAATGCATTCGGCACTACAGCTATTGGTGGTAATACGATCCTGAAATCCATTGCAATGCCTGCTTCAGTAACTTCCATTGGAGATGATGCATTTTTTGCTTGTGGCGGTTTAACCGGACCATTGACGATCCCCTCAACGGTAACTTCGATTGGTAAATGTGCCTTTTTGGGCTGTAGGGGTTTTACCGGTTCATTGACAATCCCATCGTCGGTAACCTATATTGGAGATACTGCTTTTGGTAGCTGTGATGGTTTCACCGGTTCATTGACGATCCCATCATCGGTAACCTCTATTGGGGGTGGTGTTTTTAGCGGTTGTAGCGGTTTCACCGGTTTGTTGACGATCCCATCGTCGGTAACCTCTATTGGGGATGCTGCTTTTAAGGATTGTACCGGTTTTATAGGCCCCCTGACAATCCCATCGTTGGTAACCTCTATTGGGGATGCTGTTTTTTTGGGTTGTAGCGGTTTAACCGGTTCATTGACGATCCCATCATCGGTAACTTCCATTGGATTTGCTGCATTTTATAATTGTATTGGTTTTACAGGTTCGTTGACGATTCCATCGTCAGTAACCTTTATTGGGGCTGCTGCTTTTCAGGATTGTTCTCATATAAGTTCCATAAAAGCATCTGGAACTACACCTGGCTCAATAACATTAGACCAAGAGGTATTTAAAGGCATGAACACAAGCACCTGTGTATTAAACGTACCGGTTGGTACAAAAGCTTTGTATGCTGCGGCAGATCAATGGAAAGATTTTACGAATATCATCGAATCTCCGGTAAATGTAACCACTCCTGGCACATTGGGAACTATTCTTACATCGGACCAATTATCCAATCTTACCAGCCTTACCGTTACCGGTACCATCGATGCCCGCGATTTCAAAACCATGCGGGACAATATGCCGCTGCTGGCCACGCTGGACATAAGCGGAGCTACGATAGCGGCTCATACAGGTACAGATGGAACCGTAAGTACAAATGTAACTTACCCTGCCAATGAGATTCCGCAGTATTCCTTTTACAATACTGCAATTTCTACTGTAAACACAAGCCTGACAAGCATTAGTCTACCTTCGTCGGTAACTTCTATTGGAAATAATGCTTTTCAGGATTGTAGCAGTCTTGTCGGTTCGCTGACCATCCCATCAACGCTAACAACCATCGGAAATAATGTTTTTACTAATTCTGGTGTTCTATTTACGGTTGATGGCGCAAATCCCAACTATTCAAGTGAAGATGATGTATTGTTTAATAAAGATAAAACAATGCTGATACAGTGCCCAATATCCAAAACGGGAAGTTATACTATACCTTCGTCGGTAACTTCGATTGGAGAGTCTGCTTTTTATAACTGTAGCAGTATTACAGGTTCGTTAACGATCCCATCTTTGGTAACTTCGATTGGAACTGGTGCTTTTGTTAATTGTATCGGTTTTGCCGGTTCGTTGACTATTCCAGCGTCAATAACTTCCATTGGAGGTTATGCTTTTTATGGTTGTAGTAATATTAGCTCCATAAAAGCGTACGGAGCTACACCAAGCTTAATAACATTAGGCTCTTCTGCATTTGTTGGTATGAACACAAGCACTTGTGTATTGCATGTGCCAGCCGGAACAAAAGACTTGTATGAAGCGGCTGATCAATGGAAAGCTTTTAAGCCAAACATTACTGATGACTTAGTTATTGCTCCTGCTGCAACTACCACGGCGGCAAGTTCAGTCACAAGCAGTGGAGCAATACTGAACGGTACTATAAATGCTTATGGTGCCAGCACAGTCGTAACGTTCGAATATGGTTTGACGACAAGCTACGGGACAGCAGTCACCGCTGCTCAAAGTCCGGTAGGAGTATCGGCTAAAGCAGTTAGCTATACACTTACGGGTTTAACTCCTAACAGCACATATCATTACCGGGTTGTTGGAGTGAATTCCGAAGGGACAACGAATGGACAGGATCAGACATTTACAACGTTAGTGGGCACACCTACTATAACCGCTATATCGCCTACCAGTGGCCCAATAACCGGAGGAACATCGGTAGTCATTACCGGAACAGACCTTACCGCCGCTACCGCAGTGAAATTTGGTAGTAATTCTGCAACAATTACAGCGAATACAGCGACCAGCATCACGGCAACTTCGCCAGCAGGTTCTGCTGGAACAGTGGATGTTACAGTTGCCACTGCCGGGGGAACGAGTGCTACGAGTAGTGCAGATCAGTTTACCTATGTTGCAGTTCCTACGATAACAGCTATATCGCCTACAGCAGGCTCAACAGTGGGAGGAACAACGGTTACTATTACCGGAACAAACTTAACAGGTGTTACAGCCGTTAAGTTTGGAAGTACAAATGCAACCGGCTTCACCGTTAACTCAGCAACCCAGATTACAGCTACTGCTCCCGCAAGATCGGTAGGAACAGTGGATATTACGGTTACCACTGTCGGAGTTACCAGCGCTTCAAGCAGTGCTGATCAATTTACGTATGTTGCTGCACCAGCAGCAACCACTAATGCCGCAACCAGCATTAGTTCGACAGGGGCTACTCTCGCTGGAAGTATCAATGCAAAAAATGGCAGTACAACTGTAACGTTCGAATATGGTTTGACAACCAGTTATGGAACTGCTGTAACGGCTGATCAAAGTCCGGTTACGGGCAGTGTAGCTACCCCGGTAAGCAAAGCAATTACCGGATTAGCGGCGGGTGTCACTTATCATTATAGGGTAGTTGGTGTAAATGCCGGGGGAAGAACTAACGGATTGGATCAGACATTTACTACTGGTGCAACGGCTCCAACAGAATCATTTTACGAACAAATCACCCTTCCTTTTGCTCCTACGGATGATGTGGACATGTCTTCTTCTACATTGGCACCATCAATGTATCTTCCTAGTACTAGTAATTCATATCCTTCGAAAGGGTATAAGGTAACTCTTCTTACAAGCGGTAAAATTTCTTTATTTGCTTTATCAAATGAAATTACACCAAATAATTTTGCATTTCTGGTTTCGACAAGTTACGACGCAAGTTCAAGTTCCCAGAAATACGTAGCAGCAGGTAACGGAACAACTGCTACTTTAACTCCGGGGACCTATTATATTGTGTTATTAACAAATAATGTGTACGGGAAATTTAAAGTAAATGTTACATTTGCAGCTCTTCCTAACATTACAAGCATTGCACCCACCAGCGGAACCACCGCTGGCGGTACTACGGTAACAATAACCGGGACCAACTTTACAGGCGCTACTGCCGTGAAATTTGGTTCAACCAATGCAACCAGCTACACGGTTGATTCGGATACACAAATTACAGCCGTTTCGCCGGCTGGCAGTGCCGGAACAATGGATGTTACCGTTACCACAGCAGGGGGCATAAGTGCAACGAGTAGTGCCGACCAGTTTGTTTATCAGCAACCCCAGACCATTACGTTTAATGCGTTAAGTACCCATACCTACGGCGATGCTCCGTTTATCCTTTCTGCCGCGGGTGGCGCGTCTGGCAATCCGGTAGTATTTACCAGTTCCGACCCAACAGTGGCTACCTGTACCGGCACTAATGGCACCACCATTACCCTGTTGAAAACCGGAAGTTGTACCATTATAGCCAATCAGGCAGGAAATGCAGCTTATGAAGCAGCTACACCGGTTTCGCAGACCTTGACGGTAAATGCACTACCGGTAACGATAACGGCAAACACAGGTCAAAACAAAGTGTATGGTGAAAGCGATGCGGCGTTCGCCTATTCGGTTAGCCCGGCGCTGAAAGCCGGCGATGCCTTTACCGGCGCATTGGCTCGTGACGCGGGCGAAAATGTCGGCAACTATGCCATTTCGCAGGGTACGCTTTCGGCTAGCAGCAACTATACACTCTCGTTTGTTTCAAAAGATTTCGCCATTACGCCTAAAGCCATTACCGTGACAGCCAATGCGGCAACCAAGGTTTATGGCACTACAGACCCAACGTTTACCTATACACATTCTCCGGCTTTACTGGGAACCGATGCGTTTACGGGTAATTTATCGCGGGCCGCGGGCGAAAATGTCGGGGACTATGCCATTGCTCAGGGAACACTTTCGGCAGGTAACAATTATACAATCTTGTTTGTTTCGAAAAATTTCGCCATTACCTCCAAAGCAATCACCGTGACCGCCAATGCAGGGCAGACTAAAATCTATGGAGATGCTGATCCGGCGCTGACCTATACTGTTTTCCCGGCTTTAGTCGGAACCGATGCGTTTACCGGTAATTTATCGCGGGCCCCGGGCGAAGATGTAGGTACGTACGCCATTAATCAGGGTACGTTAAGCGCAGGCGCTAATTACGCCATTAGCTTTGCAGACGCTAATTTCAACATCACCGCCAAACCGATCACTGTGACGGCGAATGCTTCCCAAAGCAAGGTGTATGGCGAAAGCGATGCACCGTTTACCTATTCGGTTAGCCCGGCGCTGAAAGCTGGCGATGCCTTTACCGGCGCATTGGCCCGCGAAGTCGGTGAAAATGTAGGTACATACGCCATTAATCAGGGTACATTAAGTCCAGGTGATAATTACGCCATCAACTTCGTAGGCAATAAATTCAGCATCACCGCCAAACCGATCATCGTGACGGCGAATGCTTCCCAAAGCAAGGTGTATGGCGAAAGCGATGCGGCGTTTACCTATTCGGTTAGCCCGGCACTGAAAGCCGGCGATTCCTTTACCGGAGCATTAGCTCGCGAAGCCGGTGAGAACGTAGGTAGATATGCCATCAATCAAGGCACGTTAAGCGCCGGCGATAATTATGCCATTAGCTTTGCCGGCGATAATTTCAGCATCACCGCCAAACCAATTACGGTAACAGTGGACGGGGGTCAAACTAAAATGGCAGGCGCTGCCGAACCTGTGTTGACTTATATTGTACATCCCGCATTGGTAAACGGTGATGCCTTTACCGGCGCATTAGCCCGTGAGTCCGGCGAAATTGTGGGTACGTACGCCATTAATCAGGGTACATTGAGCCCAGGTGTCAATTATTCTGTCACCTTCGTCGGAAACAGTTTCAGTATTACGCCGCCATCTTTTACCATATCGGGCAACGCGGGCATTGCAGGTGCTACATTGAGCTACTTCGATGGCACGGACAAAACGGTTGTGGCCGCCGCTGATGGAAGCTATTCGATAACCGTTCCGGCATACTGGAGCGGTACGGTGACTCCTTCGCTGGCAGGTTACAGTTTTTCGGCGAATAAAGAGTACACCAACGTAAGTGCAAATCTGTCGGGCGAAAATTACACGGCAACCGATATTGTAGCGCCGACAATGCAGTTGTCCTACAGCTCGGATAAAGAAGCGGTGAAGGCCGGCGACATCATTACCTTTACTGCAACCTTCAGCGATGCCAACGGTATCAGCGAAAGCCCTGCGCCAACCATTACCATCGGGAGTGTGGTGGTAAACGATGCTATGAACAAAACCTCCAACCTGGTGTGGACATACACCTGGACGGTACCGGCAAATGTCGATGCAACTGTGGCCGTTTCGGTTACGGCAACCGACCCCGATGGTAACCGGGTAACCGGAGGACTGGATATACGCAGTTATGTGATCGACAATACCCCTCCCGCTGCAATAGTGACCAACATCTCCAGCCAAAGTACGGTACATGTGCTTGATAATACCGTAATCGGTTTCTCGGAACAGGTTGTACAGGTGGAACCGGATTTGTCCAACGCTATTATATTCCGCGAGGGGGGCAAAAACGGCGTTGACCTGCCATTTACGGTAAGCAGCAGCAAGGACAAAAGCAGCAGAGCCAATGTCATGGGTCTGAAAACGGCCGCAACCGGCATCACGCAAATAGTGGCAAAGGTGGCGCTCAAGTGCAATACCTCCTATTATCTTGCCCTCAAGGCCGGAACCTTTGCCGATATGGCCGGTAATCTACTCCCCCTGTACGAAACTACCTTCAATACGGATCCGAATCCGGCAAAGCCTGTTATTGCAGGCACTAAAGCCTCCTTGTGCTCAGGCGATGTGCTGACCTGTTCAAATGCAGATGCTTCGTTAGCCTACATCTGGCAAAAAGATGGTAAGGATATTTCGGGTGCATCCGGAACCGCATATACCTTGCCCGATAACGCTGCCGGGGCATACAGCCTGAAGGTAACGGATAATGTTACCAGCTGCGCCAGCGTGTCGGATGTGGCAACTATTACCGAATATCCGGCCGTTACGCCGGTGGTATACGAAAAGAAGCAACCGGGTGTTATCTCCATTTTGGTCGTCGACAACACAAGCAATGCGTTTACATCCTATCAGTGGACGTATGCCGATGGTTCTGCGCTCCCTTCGGGTATGGTTGCTGCCAACCAGTTCCTGGTGCTGAATCCCGAAAACATGAACGCGGCTTATAAAGTGACGACTACCGATAACAATGGCTGCAAGCGTCTGTCGGCATCAAAATCGGTAACGGTCAAATCTGCCAGCGTTGTGGTATATCCGACTGTTTCGAGCCAGCGTTTCACCGTAAACTATGCGGATGCCAAAAAAGGTAATGCCATGATCCGGGTTGTAAACTCCAGGGGAGAGGTAATACAAACGCTTTCGGTAGCAAAAAGCAGTCAGGTGGAAACCTATGACCTCAATCTTGGTTATGCTCCAGTCGGTGTTTATTACATCGAGCTTCAGATGGGTGGTTTTAAAGATACAAAACGAGTGATAATTAGTAGATAGGCAGAGTGATAATTAGAGATCAAAGATAAGAAGTTAAAGGTAAGGGAAAGTGATAGAGATTAGTAGTGCTTTAATTCATAACTAATCGTTCATAATTTATAATTCAAGACTCTTACCTTTTATTGGAACAATCTGACGAATAAAACACAAATTATATACAGATGAAAAAATATTATCATTACGCAATAGTGTTCGCTTTCGCATTCAATGTACTGGGGGCTGTGGCGCAAAACAGCAGTAGAATGACTACAGAGCCGGGCAGCGTGGTTTTGAACTTTCACGCAGCTCCATCGCTTACCAAAATCAGCAATTCGGCATACAGCGATGCGGTAAATGCTAAAGCCGGGTTCAGCGGCGGTGTTGACGCCGTTTATTACTTCATGTCTTTTAAAAATATGAATATCGGTGTGTCGCTGGGTTTGAACTACAGTTATTACAGCTCGGGCATAAAGCTCAATTACAGCGACTCGCTTTGGACTGTCGATGCTGATGGCGAAAACGTTCACTTGTACGAAAAGGGTGACCGTCTGAGTGAAACACAGAAGTTAAGCGCTATAAACGTGCCGGTGCTGTTACGTTTCGATTACCCGCTTGCCGGTAATTTTGACATGTATCTCAATGCCGGTATGTATGTGTCGATGCTCGTGAGCAAGAAATACAGCACAACTATGGATTATACGGCAAGGGGTTATTATCCACAATACAATGCAACGCTTTTTAATGTAGATGTGGCTAATTCTCCCTATTTCTATCCTACAAACAAAGCCATGTCGAGCGATGGGAAACTTAAGCTCAAAAGCAACATCGGCATGCAGATGGCATTGGGGTGTAAATATAGCATCTCACCAGTCGTAGCCCTTACAGCCGGGATCAACGCCTGTTTGGGTCTGAGCAATATGGCGAATAATTCGGGCAGGGTGCAACCATTGGTCAACAGCGACCGTGAAATTAACTCTATGGCAGGTAAAAGCGGCAATACCAAAGCAAATGCTTTCGCTTTTGAGTTAGGGATAAGCTGGAAACCAGCCTGGCTGCAAAAGAAAAAACACCCCATATCTGGTAGGTAGTAGCCGGTGTTCCGCAATACTTAGGTAAATGTTGGGTAACATTTTGTCCCTCTATTGTTTGGTTGCCACAATTAAAGGAGTAAATTTGCTGAAGCAATAGTTTATCATCCCTTTTTCTAAAATAGAGCAACCATGAGTCATTGTCTGGATATTTTCCGTTATTGCCCGGTGTGCGGGTCGCAACACTTTGAGGTCAATAACGTGAAGTCGAAAAAATGTGCCGATTGCGGGTTTGTCTATTATCTCAATCCATCGACATCTACGGCCGCTTTTATCGAAAATGAAAAGGGTGAACTGCTGGTGTGCCATCGCGCGAAAGAACCTGCCAAAGGTACGTTCGATCTGCCGGGCGGTTTTACCGATATGGAGGAGACCTGTGCCGAGACCATTGCCCGCGAAATGAAGGAGGAGCTCAATCTGACCGTGGATAGTTCGGAGATTCTTTTTTCTTTGCCCAACTGGTACCGTTATTCCGGGATGAATATCCCCACGCTCGATTTCTTTTTTGTCTGTACGGTGTCTGATTTTTCGACATTAGAAGCTGCCGACGATGTGGCGGAGGCTTTCTTTGTGAAACCCGAAGAGCTCGATCCGGAACAATTTGGCCTGACCTCAATCCGAAAAGCGGTGACGCTATACAAAGAGAAGAAAACTCAGACCAGCGGTTCCTGTAGCGGAAAGTAACGATGCCTTTTACCTTTCCGGAATACGATGAAAAACTACGATTTTTACAAGACGAAATATGGACGGGAGTTACTGATCGATCTGATTCCTTTGGAGCGATTACAGAGCTATCTGGATCATGTCCCCACACATACACTCTCTTACTACGACATTACCCTGATTACCGAAGGCTCCGGATCTTTTACGCTGGATGGATCTGTGGCTCCGATTGAAAAGGGGATGTTGTTTTTTTCGGCACCCGGACAAATCCGGCAGTGGAACTTCGACCGGATGCCTCAGGGGCTGGTCTTGATCTTTGAAGAGGCGTTTTTGTGCGACTATTTCAACGATGCCCGGTTTGTTGAAAATTTATCTTATTTCTGTTCCTTGTCCAATCCGCCGTCGATGCTGCTGACCGATGCCGAATATCGGGAGCTGGTGCCTCTGCTGGAGACAATCTACCGCGAAATCGCAGAGTACGAGACAAAAGACAAGCATATTCTCAGGGCATTACTCTATCATGCCACCATGTTGTTGAACCGGATGTATTTGCAACGTTATCCGGTTGTCGATCGGAAGCCGGAGGGGCGATACATTCATGAATTCAGGACCTTGGTCGAAAAAGAGTTCCGGCACTGTCGCTCGGTGGCCTGTTTTGCCGATTTGTTGCATATTACTCCCGGCCATCTGAATGATATCGTGCGGTGCGAGATGGGAATTACGGCCAAGCAGTTCATTATCGACCGTACAATGCGCGAAGCCAAACGAATGCTGGGATATACCGGTTTGTCGGTCAGTGAGGTGGCGATGGCACTCAATTTTGAGAATCCGTCGTACTTTACCCGGTTGTTTGAAAAGCATGTCGGTGTGACTCCGTTGCAGTTTAGAGCTAAAATCCTTGAAAAGTGATTTTTCTTCCGGCATAAATTCTTCCGGCCTTGTCGTACAACTTTTACTTTTGCACTACACAAAAATAAAAATGTACGATAATGAAGAAATGGATTTTTTTAATGATGACACTTATGGCAACAGTTGGTACAAATGCACAAAAAAGTGAAAGTGGGGTCGCTGCACACATTATTGCGATGGAAAAAGCGGCTCTTGACAAGTGGGGAAATGGAAATCCCGATGGATTTCTGGATATTTCGGCTCCCGATGTGGTTTATTTCGATCCCTTCGTGGAAAAACGGCTGGACGGAATTGACCAGTTAAGGGCTTTGTATAACAGCATCAGAGGGCAGGTGCATATGGACCGGTACGAGTTGCTGAATCCGAAAGTACAGGCCGGAGCCACCATGGCCGTGCTGACGTTTAACTTCAAAGGGTATCAAAAAGAGGTTGTGCATAAATGGAACTGCACCGAGGTGTACCGGCTCGAAAAAGATGGTTCATGGAAAATTATACAAACGCACTGGTCGTTGATGCAACCCAAGTTGCAATAGCAACAGGTCATCGCCGGCTATTTCAAATACAATTATTAAGCATGGATTGGAAAGACAAACTCAGTGGATTGAAAGAGGTATTGCCGCAAGGCGAAAATGTGCCGGTGGAGGAGCCGGTAAACCCTGTTGTGAAGAAACAAGCGGAGCCATTACGGGTGGAACTGGACAAGCGAAACGGCAAACCGGCCACTATCGTCTCGAACTTTTTCGGCAGTGACGAAGAACTGAAAGAGCTGGGCAAGACGCTGAAGGTGAAATGCGGTGCCGGGGGTTCGGCACGTGATGGTGAAATATTGGTGCAGGGTGATTTCCGGGTGAAAATTGCCGACATGCTGCTGGCGATGGGTTACAAAGTCAAGAAAATCAATTTTAAATAGGCAGAACTAAAAAACGATCCGATAGCTTAATGCGGGCATCAGGCAAACACGCTACTGATGGCAAAAGATATTGGATATAAACTTAAATTTTAATAGTATGAAATCAACTACTATCGCGATATTTTTCCTCTCCTTCACGTTAATGAGTGTTGGAAAAAACCTGAAATTCGACTATTTCGGACTTAAAAGTCCCGGAGAAAAGATAGAGCTTTTTGCGCCAAATATTGTGTCGTTAAAAAACTCGAAGGAGGCATCTTTGGCTATTTCGCCGAATGGCGATGAGCTCTTTTTCTCGGTAGGAGCAAGTTGGCCTGAGTGTAAAATAATGCATGTGAAAAAAATGAATAATAAATGGACTGAACCCAAAGTGGCAGGATTCTCCGCTGATTGTTATTCTACCGAACCCGCATTTTCGCCTGATGGTAAATATCTGTATTATTCTTCAAGCAAAGGAATGCAGAATATTAAACAATACTCCATCTGGAGAGTTGAGAAAATTGGCAACGAGTGGGGAAACGCGAAAAAAGTAATCGATATTGCCGATCCTAAAGTATGGGAGTTTCATCCATCAATTACAAAGGGGGGTACCGTATATTTTTGTTATTGGGATTCGCTGACACAAGCCGGGAGTATCTATAAATCGAAATATGCAAAAGGGGTTTACTCAAAGCCGGAGAAAGTTATTTTGCCTTTTGCTGGTCAGGTGAATAATACCAATCCATTTGTTGACCCTGATGAAAAATATATAATCATTTCGGCTAATGGACAAAATAGTAAAGGAGGCTACGATGTCTATATCTCTTACAAGAAGAAAGATGGCTCATGGTCATCCCCGATCAATTTCGGCGATAAATTGAATACGAAAGGCGATGACGATTCTTTTGATATTTCACCAGATGGCCGATTCCTGTTTATGTATAAACAAGACGATGTTTACTGGACGGAAACAAAAGGAGTATTCGGAAGTTTGCAATCCGTTGACAATTCTAAATAATAGCACGAAGGCTCGACATGTGGTCGTGAAACAGGGTGGATTCAGCGCTTTGCCCTTTTCTTTTGAATAAAATGGCGAATGCAGTGATCGGTGACAATGAGCACCAATATCAGGAATGCGATGTAGAATCCGAATCCATATTGTGAAACCGCCTCAGACGAGAGGTGTAACGAAGGTGCACGGAACGTAATTTCTGACAGAGAGTCGCGCAGCAGATAGACTGCCAGCCCGATCAATCCCAGCGAGGTGAGCGAAAGCAGCCCGATATTGAGCAAGAACGTTTGTCGTTTTCGTTTTGCTTCGGCTTTGTATATCTGTGCCATCATTCGGCTTTCGAATCCGGGAGGTAATCCCGGATTCTCTTGTCTGTTCAGCGCTTTGGTAATTGCTTTATCCGGTTTCATACTATCTTGTTTGCATTTATCAGTACATACAGTTTTTTGCGAATACGATAGAGTTTGATCTTCACATTGTCGCCCGTCAGTTCCATAATGGAGGCAATCTCTGCCACCGACCGATCTTCGGAATAGTAGAGCGTAATCAGCATCTTTTCCTCCACGTTCAGTTGTGCAAGAGCCGCTTCCAGTTTTTGCAGCAGCTCTTCGTTTTCATCTTCGGCGAACACCGCTTCGGCAGCATCGTCCGAAACCCGGTCGAGCATCGTTTCGTCGATGGCAGGAAACTCTACGCGGGCTTTCCGGGTGGCCGAAATCGCGGTGTTGTAGGCAATGCGAAACAGCCAGGTAGAGAAGCTACAGTCGCCCTTAAACGTGTCGAGTTTTTTGAACGCCTTCAGAAACGTATCCTGCGTCAGCTCCTCGGCATCCTCTTTCGACGGGATAATTCGGGCAATCAGCGAATAGATGGTTCCGCTATACCGGTTGAGGAGAAACGAAAAGTGATTCGTATCTCCTTCGAGTATTCGCTGAATGATTTGAAATTCGTCCCGATTATCCATATATCTTATAGACGCAAAGGCGACAATTTGGTTACAACCCCATCTTTCCGATAAATTAGGCGCAACCCGATGTAACAAATCATCCGAAGTTGCGTCCAATAATGGACAGGGCAAAGTTATTGACTAAAATCGAAAAAAAATATGCAGGACATTCTTCTTCTTTTATATCTTGTGTGGGTATTTCTCTCCAAGCTGCTGTAGCGGCAGATCTGTTTATTCGTGTTGTCGGTGTAAAAACGGATGCATGGTTGTAACCGATTTGCAACTATTGCGTCAAATAGGTCAAAGGGCAAAAATATTCACCTAAAACGAAAATAATTATGATGGATTTTATTACGGTTCCTCTGGTAGTAGGAATAATTACGTTGGGAATTTACAAACTGTTCGAACTGTTTGCGCGGAAAAAAGAAAGATTGTCAATTATCGAAAAACTGGGCGATAAGCTCGATATTTCGGTAATGCAACAAAAAGTATCGCTGCCGGTGCGCGTTGAAGGTCAATTTAATTTCGGTACACTGAAGGTGGCCAGTTTGTTGCTGGGTGTTGGCTTAGGCTTGCTGATCGGTTATTTTATCTGTATCTATTCGGTGGCAGGGTATCATTCGCAAGAGTGGAATTATACCGTATCTCAATCTGTCGGTGTAGTTTACGGAGCGTCGGTGCTATTGTTCGGTGGTCTTGGACTGCTGGTGGCTTTTCTGGTAGAACTGCACTATTCGAAGAAAAAAGAAGAAGAGTAGGTAAAGGTGGAAAAGAGGATAATTTGTTGAATCGCGGGGTCGCCAAAAGGTGATCCCGCGATTCGTTTTATCTGGTTCTTTTCAAATATCTATCGTGTCTATCTCCTTCATTATCCTATCCGTTTCGGTTAGGGCTACAATGATTTTCTGGTAATGCAGAATATCTTCGAAGCCGAGAGTGCGCCCTTTACGATCTTTCAACCATTTTTGTGCAGGCTGGTAACCGCCGATAAAAAACTCCCAGGCGATGGCCGGAACGTTGTCGAAGTATTGGTCGGCATTGATGTAGACCTTGCCCTCTTTGTAGATAATTGCCTCCACCATGTTGCTGCCGGCCATGGGGTATTGCGTGATGTAACGTTCCACCACGGGCGATTCGAGCAGATGGATTTGCCGCAATTCGCCGCCTAACCGTACCAGTTGCCAGAAGGTGCCGATGGTGGGATAGGGCACCCGTGGAAAGTCTATTTTGAGAAACTCCTTGTATTTTTCGCGGTAGGTGGGCGAGTGGAGCACACCATAAATGTAGTCGAGCAGGTCGATGGGTGCAAATGAGCCAGTTTCCCCTCCGGTGGAGGGGTGCCCGCAGGGCGGGGTGGTCGCTTCTTCGGCAGGGTCGATGCCATATTCCTGCACGATATATTTTTCCAACTTTTGGAATACAAGCTCCATGTTTTTCTTCACATCGCCATCGGCAGCCCGGAAAACTTTCAATCCCAGACTTTCCAGATAAGCCTGCCGTTGCGCGTCGTACCCGGCTTTGTCGTCGTGACTGCTCCCGTCGATTTCGACTACCAGCCCCAGCGTTTTTACGTAGAAGTCGACGATGTAGTTGCCGATAACGCGTTGACGGTCGAAGTCGATACGATAGAATTCGCCCTTGTGTACTTGTTGCCAGAAGAGTACTTCCGACAGGATGCCTGCCTTGCGTTTTTCGCGGGCCAACTCTTTGAGTGCCGGGTTGTAGGGCAAATCTTCCACAAAGTTGCGCCGGATGGCGACTCCGTTGATGCGGGTGAGGATGGGCGATTTGGCGTGAGGAACCACCCCGGTCTGTGGGCAGTTTGGCGAGGATGTCGCCACCCCGGTCTGTGGGTAGTTTGGCGAGGATACTGCCACCCCGCCCTGCGGGCACCCCTCCAGTGGAGGGAAAGCCACCCCGGTCTTCGACCACCCCTCCAACGGAGGGGAATGCTTTTCGGGGACGAAGGAGAGGCCGAGGGTTTCGGCTATTTTGGACACTATTTCGGGGTTCAGATTGGGCCGCCGCTCCGTGCTTCCCTCTATGCTTTGCTGTGCATCGCTGTCGGGATAGAGGTAGAGAGGAAAAACGACGGGGCCTCCTCTACGAAACATATTGGTATCGGTCGCTCTGTTTACAACAAAGATGCAGTCAAAATAATTTAGATTTGCTGCTTGAGGTTGTGATACAAGATTTAGACCAATGTTTTTATAGAATAAATGATAAATTGTTTTTTCTCTTGCTCGCCCTAATACTTTTGAATCATAGTATACGTAACCATTATCAAATGGTCTGTATGTATATTCTTTATTTTTAGATGAATCAAAATATGAAATCTTCTTTGTTACCTTTTCTTCAAGTTCTTCAAGATTATTTGCTACTAAATTGGTGTCATCATGGGTTTTTATACCGCTTGATTTGAAAGGCAGTAACTCATTAATCTTAATGCCTTTTTCATATAAATTTCTTCCTTCGAAATGTTTCTTTACCAGATAGAAGTTGGGTTTCTCTGAGTCTATTAGATTCCATTGACACGAAAACAAACAACTTTTATTCAAAAACTCATATTTCATTTCCCGTTTTCCAAACAGGTCGTAGTGGAAGGCCTTGCCCAGTTCGTTTTTCTTCTTCTTGCCGGTCTTTACAAAGATATTGATAGAGACACCCTGCATAATGTCGAACACGTTTTGGTCGGGCGAACCGTCGGGGCAGGTTTCTTTCTTTTTGGCGTTGCCATGGAGGTCGAGAATGTAGATGGAGTCGAAGCTCTCCAGCAGGTGTTTGCGCATCTGGCGGTGAATAATACCGTCGATAAAGCTGTTGTTGGAGATGTAAGCGAGTATTCCGGTGCCGTTTTTGTCGATAAAGTATTGTCCGTAACGGATAAACTTGATGTAGTCGTCGGAGAGCGGTTGAATGTTGCGTTCGTTCAACTCCTTTTTATAGTCGGCCGTGAGTTTTTCTATCCATTCGCTTTTGTTGTTGCTGCTCACACTGTAGGGCGGGTTGCCCATCACCACCATTACGGGGGTGTCGCGTTTAATGCGGTTGGCTTCGTTGGCCTCGGCGCTCAGCCAGCTGGCAAAGAGGGTACCGGTGTCGGGGTGGTGCTCTTCGAGGCTGTTGGTGAGGTAGACGCGGAAGCGCTGGTTGGTTTCTGTCTTGTACCCGGTTTGCGAGAGTAGCAGGTCGAGCTTGAGGTGTGCCATGGCGTAGCTGGCCATCAGCAGCTCGAAGCCGTTGATGCGGGGCAGCAGGTGTTTCTCCACATAGTCGTTCCAGAGCCCCTGCTGGCCTTCGAATTTGGCGTATATCTGCCGGATGGTTTCGGCCAGAAAGGTGCCGGTACCGGTGGCGGGGTCGAGTATCTGCACCCGGTGTACCTCCTGTTCCACCTGTTTGTTGTTGCCCTGTATATGGGTTTTGATAGTGGTCTTGCTGGTATCGGCCAGCCCCTGCGGAAGCCCGAACTCGGTTTTCAGAATGTCGTCGACCGCCCTTACAATAAAGTTGACCACCGGTTGCGGCGTGTACCACACCCCGCGCGACTTACGCAACTTGGGGTCGTATTCGCTCAAAAAAGTTTCGTAGAAGTGAATAATGGGATCTTCCATGCGGGTGGCCTTGCCGTAGTTGCGCAGCAGTTCTTCTACGTTGCAGGCCAGAAAAATATCGGTAAGCCCGTCGACCACCCAGCGGATGCGGTCGTCGATGTCGGGACCGGCAATGTAGCCGAAGAGACGGCGCAGAAAGGGGTTCGATCTCGGAATCAGTTCGGCGGCCTCCTGTCGGCTGAAGGTTTCGAGGGTGGGGTCGTGCAGCCGGGCGGCAAACATGCCGTAGGCAATGGTTTGTGCATATACGTCGGCAAACTCTTTGGCGGTGATGTCGTGAATCAGTACGTTTTTGAAAGCGGTCATCTGATCGCGCAACGAGCTGTCTTCGCTGTTGTCGGCATCGCTGTTGAGGGCTTTTTCAATAATGTCGGAGAGCAGTCGTGCCTTGCCTGCCATCATTTCGGCCAGCCGTTTGGAGCTTTTGATGGTTTGTGTTTTACGGAAACAAAACTCCTTGATCAAATCTTCAAACGACGCAATGTTTTCGGTCAGCGGGCGGATGCCTTTTTCGGTGAGTTCGCCGATAGCGATCCGGGTTACCAGCTCTCCGTCGTGGTAGAGGTGAAAGTTGATGTAGTCGGTAAAGATGATGTTGGGTAAGGAGTGTTTGTAGCGGTCGAACTGCTCCTTGTGGCCGGTCTTCTTCATTCCGTCCAGATCTTTGTCGCCTATATCTTTGGCCTCGATGTATCCCACGGGAATATCTTTTCGGGTGAGGATGTAGTCGGGAGCGCCACATGCCTGCCGCTTGGGTTCGTTGGTGGCGCTGATGCCGGGCACCAGGGCTTCGATAAGCTGTTGCAGATCGCCACGGTAGGTGTGTTCGGTGGCATTCTCCATGCGGTAGCGTTTGTCGATGCTTTGCAGATATTCCTGTGTTGTCATGTGAAGGTTGTTTCCGTAGAGATGCACGGCAGTGCGTCTCTACTATCCTTTGTATCGGTTGATTTGTTATGCAAATATATGTTTTTCTTTTGGTAATGCCTTGGTAGGATGATCGGTTTCGTCGGTACGGTAGAGACGCATGGCCATGCATCTCTACCAACGACACCATAAATTTGGAATGATTATTACCCGCACGATCGTGCGTCTCTACGGTTTTCTGCCAAATCGGCATCGTTTGCTGCGGTGTTGCACCGTTTTACTGCGATCACGCACCGATTGGCCGCTGTTACGCATCGATTTGCTGCGGTTGCGTGCCGATCGGAGCCAATCACGCACCGTTTCTCTGCAATAGCGCACCGGTCGATGCCGGTCATGCACCGTTTCACTGCGTTGTCACACCGGTCGGTGCCGGTCGCGTATCGGTTCACTGCGTTATCGCGCCGATTGGTGTCGGTTGCTCTGTTACATACGAAAGGAGCCGTTATCGAGAGTAACGGCTCCTTTGTGGAAGGTTCTCGTGCACTCCGGTCTGCCCGAGAATCTGTATGGAATTTATTTTACGGCGGCCTTGGCACTGTCGTCAGGCGATGTTGAGCTTTGTTTGTAGAGCTTGCCCAGTTCGTCGACAATGGTTTGCACACCGGGCTCCTTCATTTTAAGAGCCATCTTTGCTTTCATGTAGATGAAACGGCTCACTTCATACGCTTCGGCTCCGGCCAGTTGTTTGGTGTCGTGCACCATTTCGAGGAGCTGCATCAATTCGTTTTCGATGGCCGAGAGGGTAGAGTAGGTGACAAAGTCGCGCTGACAGGCGGCCAGAAATTCAGGTCCGGGAGAGATGGAGGCATTGCGTCCGGCCAAATCGATCGACTTTTCCACGAAAGGCCTGCGCCCGTCGTCGAGTAGTTGCATCGATTTGCGTTCGGTGTCTGATATTTTAAGCAGGAAAGGCATCAGTGTTTTTACTGCGGCGATGCCATCTAAGATTTTTTGTTTCGTCTCTTCCGAGAGAGCGACATCAATACGGTTTTCCATAAAATAACTGTTTTTAATATTAATATTAGAGATTAACTGCTGTCCGTCCGGAACCGGCCAGCATTCTTTTGTAGATGATATTCGTTCTGTTGCTCTTTGGTTTTTGGTCTTTTGTCAAAACACTAATGCCCACATTTTAATGAGCACTAGCGAATTTATGTCTGATGAACTTATTCAACAGGCACTATTAGAAATATTGACTTTTCTGAAAACGCCGTAACTTCGACTTTGCCACCTCCCATGCCGAAGAATGCGGACATCCCGTCTGTTATGGAAAGATAATTTCCGTTGGGAGTAAGGATGGCAATCTTAACAGGCTGTTCGATATCGGCTATTACAAATTTGAAAGGAGTTGCAGAGGCTTGTACCGAAGTCATCTGTATTTGCTCGGAGTCAGTTAGCATAATAAAATTATGAGGAAACTGTACAGATTCAATAATGTAAGTTTCATCTTTGCATTTGGTAAATTGCCATCTCTCCCAACTACTTCTGGTATATTGACAATTTACTGTTTTCCCATCTGTCCGTAAGAATATATTGGGGATAACTAATGACTGTAGACAATAAACACTTCCCATTTTGATTCTATTTTAAAAGATTTTCCCTACTCGTAAGGCTTTTCGGGTTCCGCCCCCGTTTTTTAACGTGGTTCCTGGGCTCCACTATACATTAAATACTACCAACAGAATTAAACTCTGGTGATGGAAGTGATGTGTGGATCACCGGTCAGGGGTTTGTAAATTTCTACAATAGCAGCTTCGTTTGCAGCTCCCGGATAAACAACTTGCGCGTTGCAGAAAAAGCGATAGTTCATTCCGCTTACTAATTGTTTGGCTACAGCCAAAGGAGAGTACTTTACACCGACTAAACCGTGTAATGCTTTCTTGAATACTTCAAGATCTTCTGCTGGAATGGGGGTTACATAGGGAGTCCAGCCTCCGAGTTTTGTTTCCATAAAATAAAGAATTAAGATTTTCCCTACTCGTAAGGCTTTTCGGGTTTCGCCCCGTTTTTTAGAGTGGGTTCCGGACTCCACTTTTTGTTATGTGCAACAGGCGGTCTCTTCTATGTCTGATGGTTTTTATTGTTCATCGAAAAGTTCTTGTTATATGTTATCGTTACAGCAATTATAAAGTGTCAAGTTGTTGCTTTATTTTTTGAAGCACATTTTCTTCTATGCTTATTCGTCTTTTGACAAGTTGCTGTTGAAGTGATTCCATACTATTGCTGTAACCACTGAATTGTATATGCGGCTGTAACGATCCAACCACACCAATAAACCATTGTGCACTCTCCGTAAAGGTGGTACCTATACTTCTTACACGATATCCGGTGTGATTTCCGTGGCTATCGGCATTATCGTTCAGTGTAAGGTATAAACCATTAAATCCGTTGAACTGAGCAATTGAAAGATCATGCATTACAAGATTAATTATTTCATCGCGAGCTACGGCAGTAATCCAGTCGGCAGAATAAGGTGCCTGTACCTGCAAATAATAGTTTATGTCGTCACGCACACTTGCATAAATGGTTTTACCAATACAACTGTTTACCGGTGAAAGCGAAATGTGCTGATCGTCGATTTTATTAAATTGCCATACAAAAGAGGAAAGGTCATTGGGATCGCAATTAAGCGAAGAATATAACCAGTTGCACGTTACGCGAAGTTTGCCTTTTCCTGTAAGCGAAATGATTTCTGCTTGCAAAAAAGGTCCTTGGTTGGCTGCACTGAGTAGTTCAGCAAGGTTTCCATTGTTTATAGTAATCATTGGGTGTTGAATTAAGTTGTTATCGTCCAATATTTATCTTGTCCGGCCATCATTGTCGGAAAAGCCGAAGCTTCCTGTTGCAAACTTTGCCAACATGCAATAGCTGCGTCAATGTTCAGTGATTCGATAAAAGGAATGGTTACATCGATTGTCGTAGCCATTACACTGTCAAGATCATCAGAAATTGCTCTCCATTCACCTGTAACCACTCCGGCTGCTTGTTCAAGTGCTGTAATGTAAGCACCAAGAGGTGCCCAGAAACTGCCAAGTTTATCTTTGTTTTTAATTATCTGAGCATCTACAACTTCGTTGTTATTCAGAAAGTGAAGTATCTGATCGGATAATGTATCCGATTGCACTGACATTGATTTAGTATCATCAGCAAGCTGTTTCAATACGGTCGTTGTTTGCAATCTAACAGCATCGGTCATAGACAATCCGTTATTAATTAGCTTCTTTACCGCTTGATTGAGATTGTCAAAATTATTGATGGCAGTGGATGCATAACTAGCCAGAGAAGCCGACATATGAATCAAACCATAAAAGGTATCCGATTTCCAGAGTAAAGAACTGGTGAGTAAAGCCGGATATCCGGCTAAATAGGGTGTAATATAGCTTTGTATTTTTGATGCAGCCAATACTTCACCTACCCGTGTATTAATTACAGTCCAGTCGGAGGCAGGAATGGCGAAAATTTGTGCTACCGCATTGTTGGCTAAGCTTGTCATAGGCTACGTTTTTTGCTTTTCAACATTATTTGTGCTGCTTCAGTAGAACCAATCGCAGTTCCTTCGAAATACATCGTTATTTTACTGATTTTGGAATAATCAAGACCGGGATTGTTCGAATGCAACGAAATGCTCCATTCACTAAACGGGGTAGGTTGAAAGTAAGCATAGGCAACTTCTTTATCCACCGTGCCATCTATCTGTACAAAACCCAGCGTACCGTTATCAAACTTCCAGTTAGGATTTTGTCCCTGATCTTCAACCCTGTATTTAAAAGAACGGGTTAGAGGCTTACTGTTGAATTGATAGTTACTTTGTTTGTATGTATCAAGATAATTTCCGGCAGTAGTAATGGTCATGAAAACCGAATTATTACCCGACTTAAAAGTTACCCCATCAAGCCAAATCCTGATAGTATTTAAACGAACTCTGTTTAATCCTGCAAATTCCTGATCACTCAATGGCAATACCCAGGTGGTCTGACCTGTGGTTTGCAATTTTTGCAACACAGAAGGATCTGTAATTTTGACAAGCATATTTTCCATTACTTGCGGAGGAGGGTCAAACTGGTTAAATGCATTTGCCGAATCCATCGCTATTTTGGTAATATCCTGTATTCCGGAATTAAGATCGCTTACCGGATCAACAATTCTTGGTTGTACGGACGATTGGCGAAGTGCCCAATAGAAATATGAAGCCTGATAAGATTTTAATGCTGAGAAAAGAGAACTTTTAGCATCTAAATACTTCTGGTAAAACTGTTGCATCATATCCAGAATCGGTTCTTCGCCGACTTGTAACTGATCGACCAACTTTTGTAGGTTATCCTTCTTTTGCTTTGCATATTGAAGCTGGAAAGTTATAGCTGCAGCTTCCTGGCTGGTTTTGATTACCGCCAACTGCGATGCCGATAACGACTGACCATATATCACCAGAATATCAATTGCCTGCTTATATTCAGCGGCATATCCAATTCCTTTGTCGACAGGATCCTGAAGAATTGCATCGGCCTGTAATTGATAAACGGCCCAGCCATCCGCGGCACTAAGGTCGGCACCATTTGTTGTATCATTCATTTGTTGAATAACGTCCATTTGGCTGGTTGCTGTACTTATATTGTCGGCTACTTCTTTTACAGCTTTTGCCAACTCGTATATTTTCTGCAAGGCTTCAATCATTTTCTTCAGCTTCTCCATGGTATCAGCCAGGCTACTGGCTGTTTTTGCCACATCGGCAGCTGTTTCGGCAGCCGTTGCCACGGCTTTAACTCCATTCACCGCTCCTTCTGCTACTGCGGGTGCTGCTGCTTCGTTGCCCAGAGCCATTTCAGCTATGCCGGCAGCAAAAGTTACTACCGCAGTTACCAGACTCACAATTGCCTTAATGATTTGTTCCCGCTCGTAGTCCGGAATTCCTATCTCCTTAAACTCTGCTGCAACATGATCTACTACAATCTTTTGATTATTGAAATTCAATTGTGCATTGTTTGCTGCCGAAACGGCTTTATTGTAATTGTCGTTGGCCTGTTGTAATAATGCATTTACATATTGAATCTCGCTTTCCGAATTTACTACCATCGTGTTTGCCATAGCGATGTTTTCTTCGGTCAGTATTTTTTGAGTACTCAGTTGCCTGTAATCGGATTCGTATTTCGCAGCATCTGTGGCGTATGCATTGGCAAGAGAGGTATATACATTGGCTGTAAGATAAGGAACAAACACTGCTCCATTCGCTTCTGCATTAAGCTGAGAATTCAGTAAGGTTGCCAAGCTGGTACTTCTGTAAAACAGCTCTTCCATCCGGTTACTTTGTGCAGCCCAATCTTTAACCCATAAGAGTATTGACAGTGCCAGATCGGGATTTTGATCGTAAAGCAATGAACCGAATATGAATGCATTGTTTAAATACAGTTGCATATCATCAGACAGGCTAAATCCGATTCCCTGATTTAATTGGAGTATCTGACTGACAGGTATGCCATCTGCAATTCCGATTGAGATACCCGGTGCCATGTTGCTTGATGTTACGCTGAAAACAGTTGGTTGCTCCTGACTGCTTTTTGACGCGATTACGGTAATTGAGCCTTCCATTTCTTTCGCAAATAGTACCAATTGTGCTGTAGTGCTGTTTTGATAGTTCAATATTATGGTGGCACTATCAGCAACTTCAATACGACGTGCGAAAACAACAAGACCGGATGATTCCAATAACCAGTCAGTCAAATTCGGGATGGCAAGTACATCGGCATAGATTGTTGTCATTACCGGTGTAAAACCGGACAGACGAATTTTGTCTTTAATTTCCGAAAGTTCAAGAAACATTCCTCTGAAAATGGCATTATTTGCACCGATGGTTGTGACAGACGCATCGGGGACATTCCCTTTGGTTTGCAAATCGCTATAGAAAGTTGACCAGTCTGCCGGATAGGCAGACTGGTTTTGTAAATTGTTGTTCATTTTCATTGTTGTTATTTTTGAACAGTGATATAAGCATTCAAACGATAGGCATTTGCTTCGGCTCCAACAGCCGTCCATTCATTAATTGCCGTTTCAACTCCAAGGCTCATGATAATAGGCAATGCTTCCTGAATATTTGTTTGTATTGTATTGATAATGGTATTCAGGTCATCAGCAATAGCTCCCCATACACCTTGTATTTTTTGAATTATAGGAAGAGCCGCGTTCAATGGATCTAATATGTTAGTGATACCCCCTTCGGTAGTGTTAATCGCAATCATCAATTGTGCATCGGCAGCAAGCTTATCCGAAAGGTTGTTGATCTCTTGTTGTGCTGCACGTGATCTTTCAAGTGCTTTAACCGCTTTGTCTCCATAAACACCGGCAACAACAGCCGCAGCAATTGTTCCAAAAGGCCAAACCCAGACATAAGTAGGTGTGGTAGCGGCAACAACTACATCATGATTATATTCAGCATTAGCAGCATCAAGTATTGCTTTTTCACTGGTAAGTTCATTGGTTAATGAGGTAACGTCGGCACTGGTAGCACCATATTTATCGTTGTAATATTTCTGAAGACCACCCTTGCCATCAGTTCCGCTAAGTACTACTTTATCGGATTGAGTTTGATTGGCAAAGGTTTGAATTTTAGTTGCCACGTCGGCAGCATTATCATGATACGTAGTTGCACTTTGCGATAAAACACCTAAGATTGCAGTCAATTCATCTTTTGCATTTTGGTCGCTAGGATTAATGGTGAGTTGTTTTGCTAATGGTAAAATGGGAGCATAATAGGTGGGTGCCTGAAGAGAATAATTATAAATGTCTGAAGCAAGCGATACACTTTTAGGAAAGGTATCGTTTTGCCAGGTTGTACAATGTCCATTGATACCGGAATAAGCTGTTACCAATTGTGTGAAATCACTTAAATCGCTGGGAGCACCCGAGCCAAGTGATGCTTTAAAAGCATCCATCGTAATTGGCAGAGCCAATGCATCCACTACATAGGTTTGAATAGCTAACCATTCGGTAGCTGAAAGTGCAAATCCGGGACCATTACCAACCGATGGTTGTGCAATAGCACCTGGTCCAATGTTTACTGTTTGTGTTGTTTCCATAAAATAAAGAATTAAGATTTTCCCTACTTGTAAGGCTTTTCGGGTTTCGCCCCCGCAGATTGTCCTGTGCGGGACAGACCGTTTTTTGAGGTGGTTATCTGTTTCCACTCGAAGGTTATGTCTGTGCCACTATTACATGCGGAAGACTTCTTGCTGCCGTAACAGTGACGAATATTGTCCTAATTGTCAATCTAATTTTTCACAGGAAGGATGGTCCAGGGGCATGATGGCCGATCGTGCAGGAATGGTTTCAGGTGGTCAAACTGCGGATGTTCCTTCAAAAATTTTTCGGCATTCCAGGCTGTACCGCAACTGCTGCCCCAACGGGCGTTAAGTTGTAACTTTGTAGCCAGAGTCGCGTCGGTTCCCATTCCATCAATGGCGCCACGGGGTTGAAATGGCTTTGGACGTGATGGGTCGGACATGTATTCCCGTTTGTCGAGATTGTAGTGCGAACAAACGGTACGGCTGTTCCCGTGTGTCTCGCAGTCGTTGTAAATGTCGTAGTGATCAGCAATTATTGTACGTCCGGTTTCAAGATTGATTTTTCCGGAAGTGCCATGTTTTTCTATCAACCGGGGTAAATGAACCCGTCGGGCACCCTGATGCCGGCGGATGTCATCGCCACCATCGTTTGAACATTCCAAATTCTTAATTGGAGGATATTTCGGATAATTCGCGCCAAAGAGATAGGGCTTGTCATCGGTCGGCAATATCTGTGTCACGTTGTAAAACGCCAAGCCTTCTTCAAATTCCCAAATTGAATTGTCGCGGTAATCGGCCAGCAGCCAGGTGTTGGCATAATCGCCACTTTCGCCCGTGCGCATTATGCTCACAAAAGAGGTTAGATCGTTGGAATCATTGATCGAAGTGAAATGCTGAACGGCACGGCGTATGCGGTCGAATTCGGGTATTCCAGACTTATCATACACATTGAATCCGCCTATGGTAGTTTCGGTTATTGCAATACGGTCATTCACCCCTTCGCCCACCTGAACAATGTAGAAATCTGCCATAGAATGAACATATCCGATTTGCGTTTGCATTGTGAATTTATGTCCATCGCTGGGCGTAATGGTTGCTATTACGTTTGCATAACCGCTTGTTTCAAACACGTTGAAAGAGTTGTGAAACATTACGGGTTTGCCATCGGTGGTGTATTTTCCTGTAGCAACAAATGCAGAGCAATGGTCGCGTCGTGCTTTTAACGGGGCTTCAATGTGTTTTTTATTGGCATCGGAGTAATATTGGTAGGCCGCCTTACCATCAAAAGCATAGCCACTCCAGCCTTCCATCCAGTTGAGGACGGCAATATCCCAAACATCGTAATTCGTCGAAAGTACCTTGTTTACGCCCATTGCTATGGCAGTCATCTCTGTGCGGATTTCATTAGAAAGAGTGTTGTCGATTAGACTCTTAACATCATTTCGTGCATAATCGTAACCGATCCCCATGCATACGAATACATACTGTTTAGTCTCTTCAATGTATGTCGAAATTTCCTCGGCAAGCATAAGCCCGTGCTGAAGGCCAATTTCTTTATTGCTTCCTTTTAGATTCAGCACGTACCAACCGTCGATAAAATCGCATGAAATGCCGGCTTCACAACGTGCCGATCGTTCTTTTGCATCAAAATTCTTTTTCATAATTGTTGAATAGGTTAATAATTTTGGTAATTCTTGCTTTCTGATTTCATTTGTTATATTCCGGGAAATGAGTATCTGATATTTTGCCTAATGGCTTGAAAAGCCGCATTTTCATAACCGCAGGTCTGTGACCTGCGTGTAAGCAAAACTTCTATCCACATGACCTGAAAGGTCGAACTATATAAAAGTCATGCCTTTCAGGCATAGAAGAACGGGGCATTGAAAGCCGTAAGCCATTGGCATACGGTTATGAAAATGACGTCTTTCAGACGATATAAAACTCAATTAGGTGACATATCAGATACTCATATTCCGGAAACACCCTGTTAGTATTTCACAACTCCGATTCGTGCTTTTACCGGTATGTTGGAGGTATTCAGGCTTGGTGTTTGACCGTGAAAATCAAAATCGATGTGTACCCCCGGGCGGAAAATCAGACAATGGGTAGAGCCTCCGAAATGAAATGTGCCTAATGGAGAACCTTTTTTTACACGGGCGCCTTTTTTTACTGTGATTTCACAACTCGATACCTCCGCCATGCCCACGGCAACAAAGCACATCAGTCCTATTCTGGGATTGTCTGCCCGGATAAAAACCAAAGCTCGCGCGGCCAATTCCGTTATATAACCCTGGGAGTCGTTTGGTCCGGCCGGATCATATCCTTCTACCGGAGCTTCGGCATAATATGTTCCCGGAATATTTTCGATGGCAACAATCTTTCCATCTACGGGACTGTTCCATCGGTGATATGTTTTGGCACATAAAAATGCCTGATAAATTGTACTGTTATCTCCAAATTCGGAGGTGAGGGGGTGGTTGGCAAATATGTCCGTGAGCGAGTAGGGTTGCCCTTTCATCCAGAATTTATCCTTCAGCTTTACGTCGTTTGCGTAATTGTATGGTGCCGATTCGCACGCATTCACAATTACGTCAGGATCTTTGTCTTTTCGGCTTACCGTGCGGACTCCTGGATTGAATTCACGGGTGAAGAAATCGTCCCAACTTTTGAATCCGTAATGGGGTAGAGACGGATCGCATTTGAAATTATAAATGAAGTTGGCTTTTGCTTCGTATGGATTTTTACGAATGCCCCGTTGCGGATCCATGGCAGCCATGGCTTCCAGAGCCTCGGGAGAGAACCATCCTAAGGGATTCAGATAATCCGATTGTGGTTGGTCTATTGGTTTGTTAACCAGCACATAACTGGAATCTGGAGAGGAAAGAAATGATTTCCATTCGTTCAGAATCGTTTGCAGGTGCCGATTGACAACCGGATGAGTGAAGGCTAAATAGCCGCCTTTGGTCCCCATTGCCCAATCGAGTATGGCGTTAATCGGGAAACCAACCAGCCCGATCTGGTTTTCAATCACACTGAAGCAAGGTGCTTCTTTTAGTATGTGATTCATAACCAGTAGCATATTTTCGAAATTCTTCAGAGGTTCATTGTATCCTTGCGGAATTTCGTCATACATGCTGGTGAAGCTTATATACAGGATCGGGTCGGCGTATATGGCATCCTGTAGTTTTTTTATGGAGTCATGCATTTCAAGATTTCTGCTTTGCGCTTGCTTGATTTTCATGCGGATCCATTTGTTTAAAAACTCTTTGTCAGAGGGCATCCATTTGCCGACTCTGTACTTTACCTGTTTTCGTAGAGTAACCGATTCCATAGTAAAAATTTCGTTTAGATTATTGTTGCGTAAAAGAGATGCTCCCCTGATGCTTGTGACATCTGACAAGCATTGCTGTAACACCAAAGTTGTATCATGTTTGTAATTAATATTTTATGACTTTTTTGCCGTGCTGTGATGGATGTTCGGAATATGCATAGTTACTCTTTCTCTATGCCATGCATAGCCAGCCGTAGAATGCAATAAAGTGAATATGGAAGTCATAAAACTCCTTCACTGTATAGCTTTATGCTCACAATGAAAGGTCATTTTTTTCTAAATGAACTCCTTTTCTCTCAGTTTTGGTACTGAATATTTTTCGAATGTTGGCATGAATGCAAAAGACCTGTTTAAGTCTTTTTTGTGCTCAATCAGACGAATCTCATTTAGAAATGGTTGTAGAAGTCGTTAATTAAACGTAATATTGAACTGATGAAGTTAAATCAAAAATTAGCCTTATATATTCTATTGTGTGAAGAAATATTTCAATTTAACTATTATTGTGATTTTGTAATTCGCATATAATTAGATAATTACATGTATATTGTGTTGTGTTGTATTTTGTTTTAACAAAAACGATCAATATTAACAGAGTGAAATAGTGGTATTATTGGCTTAAATTGATCAAAATAGAAGTGTTTGGTTTGTGGTGGAATATGAAAACAAGAATCAACGTCGAACGTGTGATTTATTTCTGTTAGTGATATGTTGACATAAAAAAAGCTGTCTCAATTTGTGTTTTGAGACAGCCTCCCTGTGAAATAAGCCAGGTAACTTATTTTGTAGATTTCAGAATCTCTTCGATATCTTCTAAACACGATCCGCAAACGGTACCTGCGTCGAGTGCATCCTGAATTTCTTCTACGGTTGTGTACCCTTTTTGTTGAATGGCATTCACTATGTCACCCTTAGTGATATGGTTGCAGTTGCATATAATATCGTCCATAAAATAAATTTTTAATGTTTGTATTACTTTGTCTATTCTCAAAGAAGCTTGTTTGTGATTCTTCTTTAAGATGCAAATATAAGGTACAAAGAGGGCTAAAAGCAACTATTTGTGCTAAATAGTAAAGGCTAAAGAATCTTTTTTGAACGAAACGGATGTTTTGTCTTAAGATTGATATTGCGTTTTTTATTCATATTACTTATTTTGTTGACACAAAGTCATTTTGATTCTCTTAAAATTTTGATTTGTCAAGTATATTTAGTTATTTTGTGACACTTTATTTTTTTCTTATTTCAAAGGAACAAGTACCCTTCCCCACCTGCCTATCTGTCTGGATAGTAATGATGAGTAACGTGCTGATGACTTCGATTGTAATGTGTTTTTTCTGACTGTTCGGAGATGTATATCTTCGGTTCGAGTAGTTCTCTTTTGTTTTGTACCATGTTTAGGGTATGATATCGTAACAAAAATACCAATATAAGGCTATTTTCTGGAGGTAGGCTTCTGCTTATCTTTGCAATCAATATAAGTGAATAAATATCAAAAAAACATTCTTTTTGTGTTTGTATCATAAAGTGGATGTTTGCCTTTTGTGCATTTAATCGTGTCAGTGCTGGTATGTTAACTATTGCATCAGGCAGGTATAATGTTATTGCATATTTATTGAGGCTCAATGCAAATTGAATAGCTTTATTGAGCCTAACTATATAAAAACCAAATATCTAATGAGACGATTCTATCCTCTTGTCCTGGTATTACTATGTTTAATATCAGGTTCTCTCTCTGCACAAACAACAATTACAGGAAAGGTCAAAAACGATAAGACCCGACAACCTGTTGATTATGCTACTATTCTCATTCAGGATCAGGGATTATGGGCCGTGACGAATGAAAATGGTGAGTTTGTTATTCAGGCTGTGCGGCCGGGTAAAATAGTTTTGAGCATTTCATGCCTTGGATTTGAAAAAAAGAGTTTTGAATTCAGTGGTGTAGCAGCTATTCCTCAAGACAATGTTTTCTATATCAAAGAAGATAATTTGGCACTGAAAGAGGTGGTTGTTACTGCTGAAAAAAAGAAGAATGAAATAGCCACTTCGTATGTGATTGACCGAAATGCCATTAATCACATGCAAACAACGAGTATTGAAGATGTCCTTTCTCAATTGCCAGGAGGACAGACGCTTCAGGCTAATACGCTGGCTCAGTCGAAGTCGGCTATGGCAGATGCTCAGCGATTGGCATTGCGTAGTCAAAACAGTACGGAATTAGATAATCCATCATTCGGAACGGCAATCGAAATTGATGGGGTCCGTTTGTCGAATAATAGTAATTATACCGATGGGGCAGCGGGGGTCGATACCCGTAACGTAGGTATTCACAATATAGAATCTATAGAGGTGACAACCGGGTTGCCTTCTGTAGAACATGGTGATCTCTCTTCCGGTTTGATCAGTATCAACACTAAAAAAGGAAGAACTCCGTTGGAGATCGAAATTGTCAATAAGCCTTTGATGACCTCTTATTCGGCAAGTAAAGGATTTGGCCTCGGTAAGCGAGGCGGAACCCTGAATGCTTCATTTGAGCATACCCGTTCTATATCCGACCGCACCTCCCCCTATACAACATACATGCGTAATAGTGTGAATTTAGAGTACCAACGTACTTTCGGATCTAAGCAAAAACCGCTCATTTTTACCTATGTATTTTCCGGAAATGCAGGTGGCTTTGACTCTAAAGCCGATCCTGATGCCTATCAGAATACGTATGAGAAGATGAAAGATAATGCACTTCGCAATGGGCTAAAGGCAAATTGGTTGATCAGGTCTCCCTGGTTGACGAGTCTGGAATTTGTAGCTACAATGAATTATACCGATAAAAAGTTGGAAGCGAAAACACTGCAATCTTCTTCGTCTGCTCAGCCGGCATTGCATACCATGGAGGAGGGATATTTTATGTCGGCCCCATATTCGGTTAACCCGTCTGCCAATATTTTGTTGCTGCCTGTTGGCACTTGGTATCAGGTGTCATACAATGATGAAAAACCTGTCAATTATTCTCTTGAGATGAAGGCCAAGTGGAGCCGGAATTTCGGACAGGTTCGTAGCAATTTGTTATTGGGAAGTCAATACAATACTTCCGGTAATTACGGAAAAGGTGTTTCGTATGCCGATATGCGATATGCTCCTACCTATCGTGAATTCAGATATGACAAGCAGCCTTTTGTAAATAACATGGCTTTTTATGCTGAGGAAAAAGCGGTGATTCCGGTGCAAAAGAAAGACTTACAGTTGCAAGCCGGAGTGCGTTCCGATATGACGTGGGTAAACGGATCGGAATATGGAACCGTTTCAGGTTTTTCGCCTCGTATTAATGTTCAGTATGCTGTTATTGATCATAGTTCCCGTTTTGTGAAGCAGTTGAATATTCATGTAGGGTGGGGAGATGCTGTTAAATTACCCTCATCCGCGATGCTGTTCCCTACGCCGACTTATACTGATAGAATCGCTTTTGCTTCCACGTCTACCAATGGAATAGCATCGTATGCCTATTATACAACACCACAGAAAGCCATTTATAATGAAGATCTGAAATGGCAACGTAACCGAAAGAGCGAAATCGGGATAGATATGGATATTCGTATTGCACGTATCTCCGTAACCGGCTACATGGAAAAAACATTTAATCCCTATATTTTGTCGTCGGTATATACTCCGTTCACATATAATCTGACAGATCAATCTGCATTAAGTAATTGCCCTATTTCGGCTGCCAACAGTATTTATACTATTGATCAAAAAAGTGGAATAGTCACAGTAACCGATAAAACAGGACAATATGCAAGCCAAACACTTCCCAATACTACCTACAATACGTTTAATAATAATAAGTATTACACCAATGGAACTCCGGTTATCAAAAGAGGTGTGGAATGGGTGATCGATTTTAAAGAGATTTCGGCACTGAAAACATCTGTGAAGCTGGATGGAGCATATTCTTATTACAAAGGTGAAGAAGAAACAATCATTCCTTCGTTGAGGTCATCCGGCAAAATGAGCGATGGTAATTATTATAAATATATCGGCTATTATGTGGGTGGCGACAATATTTCTAATGGTAGTACCACCAAAAGATTGACAACCAATGTAACCTTAACTACCCATATTCCAGTGTTACGATTGATATTTTCGGTCCGCGCTGAGGGATGTTTCTACGATTATTCGCAGTATTTGAGCGAGTATGCACAAAAGTCAAGAGGTTTTGTCATTGATAACAAGGATGCCTATTTCCCCTCAACTGCGAACACAGATATTTATGCCGGCGATCGGTTTGTCGCTATGTATCCCCTCTATTATACGACAATTGATGATATGAACACAAAAATACCTTTTGCCGAAAAATTCGCTTGGGCCAAAGATCATGATCAGAACTTATATAACGAATTGGCGAAAATGGTCGTAAAAACAGGATTGGGATATACATTTAACGCCAATAAGTATACTCCTTACTTTGCTGCACATTTTAATCTTACAAAAGAGATCGGAGATAATGTTTCCATCTCGTTTCAGGCAAACAACTTCTTTAATAACACTATGCGGGTGAAATCTACTTGGACGAATACCAAAGTGTCTCTTTATCAGAATAGTATGATTTCAAAATTGTATTACGGTTTGTCTCTGCGTATTAAATTATAATTAATAACTATTTAATAATCAATAAAATGAAACATCTCAAGCTGATTTTTACACTATTTGTTTTGACGGCAACTTTATTGTCATGTTCAAAAAAGGATGAGGGCATTATGACCTATTCTGTCGCGGTGAAATTGAATTATCCGAGTGGTTATAGCGCACAGAATGACAGTGTAAGCATAACGCTTAAAAACACGGTGAATAATTCTTCATTTACAGCGGTTACCAACGCAAAGGGTATTGCCGTATTTACTGTGCCTACCGGAGTTTATCAGGCCAGCGCAACAGAATCTCGCCCAATTTCCGGCGTTAGTTACAACTTTAATGGACTGAAAGATTTTACTGTTGCAGATAACTGGGCACTAACAGATTCGGTTAAGATTGATCTTGCGATGTCCAAGGCATCTCAGATTATTATAAAAGAACTATATAATGGCGGATGTAACAATACGATAGGAGGGGCTTCGGTTACCTTTTTGAAAGACCAGTATGTGATTTTGTACAACAATTCCGACAAACCGGCATCGCTTGATAATTTGTGTCTGGGTATGGCTCTTCCGTTTAATAGTAACGGATCTACTAATGCCGATTATGTGGGCGGAACGTTGTCTTATACCGATTGGGTTCCGGCAGGAATGGGAATTTGGTATTTTTCTAATGGAATCATTCTTAAACCAGGACAACAAATTGTGGTCGCATTGGCTAACGCTGTTGACAATACCAGTACTTATCCCAATTCGATCAATTTTGCAAATTCGGGCTATTATTGTACGTATGACATGACGCAATATTCAAGTACACTATTCTATCCATCACCAGCATCAGCCATTCCCTCTTCTCATTATTTGAAGGCAATTCGGTATAGTGGGGTTACAGCTACAGCATGGACTGTTAGTAGTTCTTCTCCGGCATTCTTTATTTTCGCAACCAATGGGACTACACCAAGTGCATTTGCAAATGATGCCAGTTATACAAATATTTATAATGGAAATGCAACGCAGGTGCGTAAAAAAGTGCCGGCTGATTGGGTCGTAGATGCTATCGAAGTCTTTTTGCAGGGATCAACAACAAACTACAAACGTTTGGTAGCTTCGGTTGATGCAGGTTCTATTTCGCTTACCAATCAAAAAGGATATAGCTTATATCGTAATGTTGATAAAACGGCAACTGAAGCCTTAAAAACTAATGCAGGTAAACTGGTGTATAGCTATACCGGAGGAACAACAGACGTTGTAAGCGGTACAACCGATCCGAGTGGTATTGATGCGGAAGCTTCGATTAAAAACGGAGCCCGGATTATATATAAAGATACAAACAGTTCAACGAACGATTTCCATCAACGGAATAAAGCTTCTTTACGTAATTAATCAAGATGATTTATGTTTTTTGAAAAAACATACAAAAGATTGAGTTTGGTATTGGTTGGCGGTGCATTTTGTGCTGCCAATCTTACTGCGCAGTCTCAAAAGGATTTGTCTGATTACGACTTTCTCAGAAATCGTGATGCCTGGTTGCAAAGCGAGAATGCTTCTGGATTAAACAATGTCGCAGTGCCTAAAATATCGGTAGTTGAAATCGATTACAATAAAAGTAAAGGTGATTTTATTAACTATTTTCAATCGAACAATAGTTATCGGTATGGTGCATTTTGCGAGTCCTATTACCGGTTGAATGCGAAGACTGTCGTGTTTGGGAAGGTTGAATATTCGCGATTTTCGGGACTTCATATGGGAGGCTCCTCTTCTATTGATCCCTATTTCAATCCGCTAAATATTGTTGAATATGCAGATAGCACAGCGGGACGAAAAGTGAATGAGATATACCATTTGGTCGGCGCTTTAAGTACGAAACTCAGTGATAGATTATCGTTGGGGCTAAAAGCCGATTATACGACTGAAAGTTACTATAAGGTGAAAGATTTACGTCATACCAATGACCTGATGAATTTGATTTTTACAGGCGGTCTCCGGTATAAGGTAAATTCATTCGTCGATGCCGGCATTAATTATTATTACCGGCGTAGTACGGAGGGAATTGGCTTCAAATCGTTGGGGGCGATGAATAACCAATTCAACTCTTTAATCGATTTTGGAGCTTTTTACGGGCATCAGGAGTTGTTCGGATCGAGTGGTTACACTGCCGATAATAATCTGTTTTTTAATCAGTTTAATGGAGCTTCAATTCAGTTGAATCTATTTCCCAAAAATAAGATTTCAATTTTTAATGAATTTGGCGTTAAGCGTAGAACAGGCTATTTTGGCGTAAAATCAGCCGCTACTTTGGTTCGCACCGAGCATCAATCGGATATCTTTAGTTATTCAGGTGTAATTTCACTCAAGAACCGCGCCTCGATTCAGCTGTTGAAAGTGGCTGCAACTATAGAAAATCTGCAAAACTCCGAAAACTCTTTTCGGGCCGAAACGACCACAGGAGGTGTCACCACCTATGTTTTTTATGCCCAAAATAAGGTGTTCGATCAGGACCGGATGAATTTTTCAGTTGGATATACCGGATATTTTCAGGTAGAAAATAATAATCCGTTGTGGGTTGTCGATGCTCTGTTTACTGCAACTTCAGACGATCAAACAATTACACTGTATCCTTCTTTTAGAAAGCATCAAGTGAATCAGTGGTCTGCTCAGTTGTCTGCAAAACGTAATTTGTATCTGACTTCGGGAGATGTTCTGTGTTTTCACGTGCAGGCCGGCTATGGTTCAGGTTCGGGTTATGCTGCTAAGGATGGTAAATACTCCTCCTCCGGATCCTCGCAAAGTTCCGCAGTTAGTCTGGATCGCTATTTATACCGTGAATTCGAGTATTTAACTGCCGACAGAATTACCGGTACGGTAGCCATACGGTATACGAAACCACTCGAAACGAATAATACCAGCATATATGGCGAAGTTGGTTATGACGCGACAAAGGCACTATCGGTCAGGTATATCGGTAGTACTTTTGGTAATCTCTCTGTCAAAATAGGATATAATTTTTAATGGTGCATGAAATAATGTTGAAAAACGATACCGCCTGTTTGGTGATATTGTTTTTATTTAATCTATAAACAATGAAGTGTCTGAAATATAAAGCGTTGATTGTCGTATTTGTTGCAATTAGCGGTTTTGTAAAGGCCGATGAGGGTATGTGGTTGATCTCCAATCTCGATTCGACTTTGGTACATAAAATGAAAAATATCGGATTGCAGCTTACATCCGAGCAGTTGTACAATGACCGGCAGCCCAGCGTAAAAGATGCGGTAATGATCTTTGATAATGGTTGTACCGGAGAGTTGGTGTCGGCTAACGGCTTGCTGTTTACCAATCATCATTGCGGACGTGATCGGGTGCAGCAGGTAAGTAGCGAAGCACATAATTATATCCGTGACGGATTTTGGGCGGCATCTGTGAAAGAGGAGATTCCAATTAAGGGACTCACCGTGAAATTCCTGATCAAAATGGAAGATGTTACCTCTCGTGCGGTGGAGTTGCTCAAAACAAAGAGTTTGCGGAAGGTACAGTCGGAGATAGAAAAACAATATGCCGATTCGGTGCACCATTACACGGCAAGTCTGGATGGGCTTAGTAATGGTCAATATTATATATCTGTTTATCAGGTTTTCAACGATATTCGTTTGGTGGGAAATCCTCCTGAGAGTATCGGTAATTTCGGAGGCGAAACCGATAATTTTGAATGGCCCAGACAGTCGGCCGATTTTTCTATTTTCAGGGTATATGCCGATAATAATAATTTGCCGGCTCTATACTCTGCTGATAATAAACCATATCATCCCAAAACTTTTTTGCCTATATCGCTGGCGGGGATTCATGACAATGATTTTGCCATAACAATCGGATTTCCGGGAATTACGCAACGGTATATCACTTCGTATGAGTTGAAGGAAGAACAGGATCTGAAAAACAGGGCAACGGTCATTACCAAGGGGAAATATATTGACGTGTTGAAAAAAGAGATGGATAATGATGAGGGAGTTCGGTTAAAATATTCCACCAAAAATTTTATGGCCGGAAACAGTTATAAACTGGCTCTCGGAATGATGAAACTTGTTTCGTTAAGCCCTGCTTTTCAAAATAAACAAAAGGAAGAATCCGATTTTACGAATTGGGTCAAAGCCGATCCATCGCGTGAGAAAAAATATGGCAATTGCCTTGCTGTTCTTGCCAGTGATTATGAAAAAGAGTACAATGCCAAGTATGCACATGCTGTGTTAACTGGTGCATTGTTTAGTGATGCCTGCCTTTTCGGTTCCCGTACCAAAACGATAGTTGAACGATTGACAGAAAAAGATAATGATCAGGTCGCAAAGTCGATTACTCTTTTCCGTCAATGGTATACAACGTTTGCCAAAAATTATGATACGGCAACCGATCAGAAGATTGTCCGGGCCATGCTGAAGGTTGTAAAAAAAGAGGTTGCCAAAGAGTATCAGCCTGCCTTTTTTGCTACTATCGACACCAAATATCAAGGCGATGTAGATAAATATGTGGATGATCTTTATGCGAAATCTCTGTTTACATCTCCGGCAAACATTGAGAAGTTTCTTAAGAAGCCGACGCTGTCAGTTAAGTCGGATCCGTTGTATATTTTTGGAACCGATATTTATGATAAATTGATTGAATTGAAAAAAATGTCGACCGATTATGGTACTGAGATCCGGAAAATGAACCGTTTATATGCTGAAGGCATGAGAGAAAAGGAAACAGGTAAATTGAAATATCCCGATGCTAATTTTTCTATGCGGTTAACATATGGTACGGTGTGTGGTGCCAATCCACGTGATGGCTTGATCTATAAAAGTCAGACAACACTGAAGGGCGTGATTGAAAAAGAAGATTCTAGCAACTATGAATTTCAGGTGTCTCCTCGTCTGAAACAGCTCTATGCTACACAAGACTATGGCCGGTATGCCGAAAAAGGCACGCTTTATACCTGCTTTCTGACAAGTACGGATATTACGGGAGGAAACTCCGGTAGTCCGGTTATAAATGGTAAAGGCGAATTGATCGGTATTGCATTTGATGGTAACTGGGAGTCGCTGGCCGGTAATTTTATTTATGAGCCACAGAAAAACCGTTCTGTAAATGTCGATATTCGTTACGTTTTGTTTGTGATCGACAAGTTTGCAAAAGCATCTAATATAATTAAAGAACTAATAATCAGATGATTAAAATATTATTAAATTCAAAACAAATGAAGAGACAATTTTCAATTCTGTTGGCTGTTGCCACAATCTTGCTTTGTGCATCTGATGCCGTAGCCAGTCCCAAAATAAAAACATATAGCGTCGACCAACTGATCGCCAAAGCACCAACCCTGGTTGGTCAGATCGTGCAGGTAACGGGCGTTTGTAAACATGTATGCGCTACAACCGGACGAAAGATATTTCTTCTCAATACTGACGGCACAAAACTTTTCCGTTTCAATGCCGGCTCGAAGATCGCTAAATTCGACCCGACAGCAAGAGGTAAGGAGGTAACGATTTCGGGTGTGGTTGCTGAACATCGTGTTACCAAAGAAGATCTTGATAAACAGGAGACGAAAGCTCTTGAGGCAGAGAAACTGCAATCTGCAAAGAAAGAGCATTGCGACACGGACGCCAAGGCAAACGGTGAAGATGAAAAAGCTACGCCGGTTCAACGTATTCGTGCTCAGAAAGAGAAACTGCAAAAGCAGATAGCCGCCGGAGGAAAAGATTATCTGGCATCTTATACTGTGAATGAGTGCAATGACTACAGTATTGCAAAATAGTTATTTGACGCTACTTACCAAATAAATTGTTGAAAAATGAAATTATTCAGAACTATATTCGTTCTCTTGTTTTGCATTACCTTATCGGCTTTTGCGCAAGACTATAACTTAAATTCACCTCTGCCTGTTGATCAGAACGTCCGTATCGGCAAATTGTCCAACGGACTTGCCTATTATTTGCGGAAAAATGCATTTCCTAAAGATCGTGTGGAACTTCGTTTGGCAGTAAATGCAGGTTCTGTGCTTGAAGATGAAGATCAACAGGGATTGGCCCACTTTACGGAACATATGTCTTTTAATGGAACCAAACACTTTGCAAAAAACGATTTGATTGGTTATTTGCAATCGGTTGGCGTAAAATTCGGTTCGCACCTGAATGCCTATACCAGCTTTGACGAAACCGTTTATCGTTTATTGGTTCCTACCACAAACGGTGAAGTGGTGGATAAAGCGTTGCTTATTTTGGAAGATTGGGCGCACAATGTGTCATTTGATCCCAAACAAATTGAAGGCGAACGTGGTGTGATAACCGAAGAATGGCGTATCGGGCGGGGAGCCAATCAACGTATGCAGGATAAATTTTTCCCGGTAGTGTTCAACCAATCGCAGTATGCAAAGCGGTTACCAATAGGGAAACACGAGATTATCGAGAGTTTTAAGCCGGAAACTATTGTTCGTTTTTACAAAGACTGGTATCGTCCCGATTTGATGGCTGTAGTAGTCGTTGGTGATATTGACCTTGATCAATATGAAAAGAAAATCAAAGAACATTTTGCCGCTATTCCCTCTCCGCAAAATGAACGCCCGAGAATCGTTTATGACGTGCCCAACCATGCGTCTACGCTTTATTCTGTCACAACAGACAAGGAAGCGACTCAGACACAGTTTATGATCTATATCAAAAAAGCTCATACACAAGAAAATACGTTGAATGATTATCGCGATTTCATCAAAGAGCAGCTTTATTATTTCATGCTGAATCAACGTTTCGGCGAACTGGCACGTTCTGCAAATCCTCCATTTTCTTCAGCCCATTCATCTTTTCAGGCCATTGCCAGAAATAAAGATGCTTTTTATGTGTCGGGCAAAGTTCGTGAAAATGGCGTTGAGCAAGGTTTGAAATCTGTTTTGGGAGAAATCGAACGTGTAAAGCGTTTCGGGTTTAACGACAGCGAACTGGCACGGGCTAAGAAGAGCGTGATGATGAAGTATACACATGCTTTCACCGATAAAGATAAATCAGAATCGGATGGGTATGCTTCGGAGCTGGTGCGTAACTTCCTTGCTAAAGAACCGATTCCTGGTGTGCCATTCGAATATGAGTTTACTAAAAATCAGATGCCGGGAATTACACTTCAGGAGATGAATGAATTTGATAATTCGTTCCTTACAGATTCTAATCGTGTAGTTGTTGTTACCGGTCCCGACAAAGAGGGTGTCACTTTGCCTACCGTTGATAAGTTAAAAGAAATTGTAGCAGAAGTATCGCAGGAAAAACTGGAGGCTTATAATGATAAAGCAGTATCGTTTGTTTGGCCGGGTGCAAAACCTGTTGCCGGCAAGATTGTAAAAGAGCAGGAAAATAAGGCGATCAATACAAAGATTCTTACGTTATCGAATGGAGTAACTGTAATGCTTAAACCGACAGACTTCAAGAATAATCAGATTTTTGTATATGCTTATAGCAAAGGAGGACACAATCTTTACAGCGATGCCGATTTCTTCTCTGCCTTGTATGCTTCGGCATTGGTAGGCGAAAGTGGTATTGCCGATCTGTCGAAGAGCGCCTTAATTAAAGCATTTGCAGGTAGAGAGGTATCTGTTACGCCGTTTATAAATAGTAATAGCGAAGGTATTAGCGGAAAAACAACTCCAGCCGATTTGGAACCGTTTTTTCAACTGACCAACCTTTATTTTACGCAGGCAAAGATTGACAGTGCCGTATTCAAAACATTTATTCCACGTACTAAATCAAGTCTGGCTACAATCGGCTTGAATCCTCAAAAGTATTTTGACGGAGAGGTCTCGGCATTTTTATCAAGTAATCATCCTCGTGGAGGTGGTTTCCCGAAACCAGCAGATCTGGACAAGATTGATATGAAACGGGCTCTGGATATTTTTCATGAACGTTTTTCCAATGCTGCTGATTTTACGTTTATAGTTGTGGGAGCCATTGATGAAGCCAAGATTAAACCGTTGATCGAAACCTACCTGGGAAGTTTGCCTGCTACTACTGCTCGTGAAAAAGCAAAAGATTTGGGTATTCGTCCTCCGAAGGGAAAGGTGGAAAAAGCTTTTTACAAAGGTACGGATCCGAAAAGCGGTGTGAATCTTGTATTTACCGGTGCTGTAAAGTATAACGCTCAAGATGAATATCTGCTGAAATCATTGAATGATGTTTTGACTATCAAATTGATGGAGGATTTGAGAGAAGCAAAGAGCGGAGTATATGGCGTTCGTGCGAATAGTAGTTTTTCAAAAGATCCGTATGAAAGTTACAAGGAACAGATCTCTTTTCAATGTGCTCCTGAAAATGTGGAAGGTTTGATTGCTGCAGCGTTGAAAGTAATTGATCAGGTAAAAAAGAACGGTGTTGCTGTTGCTGATCTGAACAAGGTGAAGAAAACGCAAGAGCATGACCTGGAAGTCAACCTGACAAGTAATCTCTATTGGATCAATGAATTGGCCAAAATGGTTATTTATAATACCAGTGCAGACGATGAAGCTGCCAGTAAAGCAGCAATTGATAAACTGTCTTCCAAAGAATTACAAAGTATTGCCAATAAATATTTCGGCGCAAATTATGCCAAGTTAGTTTTGTATCCTGAAAAGTAAGGATGCTCAGTCGATAAAACAGAAAAGAGGCTATCCGATATAATTCGGATAGCCTCTTTTGTATTCTCCATGAAATAAAGGATTATTTCATGGCTTAAACGATGTCGCTATTATTTGGCTGTCTTTTTAGCGGTAGTTTTCGCGGTTGCCGGTTTGGTCGTAGTTTTAGCAGCCTGGCTTTTTCTGCAATCAGGAGCACCTGTCCCATCACCGGTTTTACAAATATGACTTTCGTATTTATCACATACTTTGTTGTTGTTTTCATCAACATAGCATGGCTTTTTGCCCGTTGTCGCCGTCTGGGCCAATACTCCGGTGGTAGAGGCAAGCGTAAAGGCTACCATCATACCTAATAAAATTTTCTTCATATTTCTGTTGTTAAAAATTTGGTTAGTTAATCGGGTCGGTTATTTTTTTGACATACGTTTACGTTCGTTCTCGTCGAGGATAATTTTGCGCAGACGAATCGATTTCGGAGTCAATTCCACGTATTCGTCTTCCTTGATGTATTCGAGCGCCTCTTCGAGACTGAAAACGATAGGAGGAAAAAGACGTACTTTGTCGTCAGAACCCGAAGCACGCATGTTGGTCAGCTTTTTCGACTTGGTAACGTTCACAACGAGATCGCCCTCTTTGCTGTGTTCTCCAACTACCTGTCCTGCATAGATTTCGTCCTGCGGATAGATGAAAAATTTACCCCGGTCCTGTAGTTTGTCAATAGCATAGGCAAAAGCAGTGCCGCTTTCCATTGCAATGATGGAGCCGTTGTTACGACGCTCGATTTCGCCTTTATAAGGCTGATATTCGAGGAAACGGTGCGCCATGATAGCTTCACCGGCCGATGCGGTCAGCACGTTGTTACGAAGCCCGATAATGCCTCGTGAAGGAATCGTGAATTCAAGGTTCACACGATCTCCCTTATGTTCCATGTTGGTCATATCGCCTTTGCGGACAGCAACCATTTCAATGATTTTTCCCGACGATTCTTCAGGAACGTTGATTGTGAGTTGTTCCATCGGCTCGCATTTTACGCCGTCTATCTCTTTGATGATAACCTGCGGTTGGCCTACCTGTAACTCGTAACCTTCGCGACGCATGGTCTCTATCAGTACCGACAAGTGAAGCACGCCACGTCCGAAAACGATCCACGAATCCTGATTCTCACTTTTTTCGACACGCAAAGCAAGATTTTTATCCAGCTCTTTTATTAAACGGTCGTGAATGTGACGCGATGTAACGAACTTTCCTTCTTTGCCGAAAAATGGAGAGTTATTGATGGTGAACAACATACTCATTGTGGGCTCGTCGATGGCAATTGGCTGGAGCGGTTCCGGATTTTCAAGGTCGCAAATACTGTCGCCGATTTCGAAGTTTTCGATACCGATTAATGCGCAGATGTCACCCGAACCGACGCGATCCACTTTCGTTCTGCCTAATCCGGTGAATTCATTCAACTCCTTGATGCGCGATTTGACTATCGTTCCGTCGCGTTTTGCCAGCGATACAGCCATGCCTTCGCGTAATTCACCGCGATGTACCCGTCCTACGGCAATACGTCCTACATACGAAGAGTAATCGAGTGAGGTGATCAGCAATTGCGGAGTGCCTTCCAGATATTCGGGAGCCGGAATGTATGCGATAATAGCATCGAAAAGATCGTTGATATTATCTTTCATAACATGTACGTCGTTGGACATCCATCCGTTTTTGGCCGAACCGAAAATAGTGTGAAAGTCAAGCTGGTCTTCGGTGGCATCGAGGCTGCACATTAGGTCGAAAACCTCTTCCTGTACCTCTTCCGGGCGACAGTTGGGTTTGTCTACTTTGTTAACCACCACGATGGGTTTCAATCCCAGTTGCAGCGCTTTTTGCAGTACGAAACGGGTTTGCGGCATAGCGCCTTCAAAAGCATCCACCAGAAGGAGTACACCATCTGCCATGTTGAGCACCCGTTCTACTTCTCCGCCGAAGTCGGCGTGCCCCGGAGTATCAATAATATTGATTTTACAGCCGTTGTAATTTACCGAAACGTTTTTGGACAGGATGGTAATCCCGCGTTCACGTTCCAAATCATTATTGTCCAATATTAGTTCGCCTACCGTTTCGTTTTCGCGAAATAGTTTGGAGGCCAACAACATTTTGTCTACTAACGTTGTTTTACCGTGGTCGACGTGGGCAATGATTGCGATGTTTCTGATATTTTGCATTTGATCTGATTTTTACCTCGGCCAGCGTGTCCGGATCGCTCGTATTCCTCGCGAACAAGAGCCATCACACTTACAGCTTCGGTGATTGTTTATCTGTTATAATTTAATTTTTAATCCGTCATAAGCCAACCTCACATCCAGAGGCAGCTTTTTCTCTACAAGCGCATGTAGTCCCATGTCGTGACTCATGTGTGTAAAATAGGTTTGCTTGGGGGCAAGGCGGTTAATCAGGGTAAGAGCTTCTTCTACCATCAGATGAGAAAAATGCGGTTTGAAGCGCAGGGTTCCCATCACCAACAGGTCAAGTCCTTCAAGTTGCGATACGGTTGTTTCCGGTAAGGTTTTAAAATCGGTTATGTAGGCCATATTTCCGATTCTGAACCCGAGAACGGGCAATTGTGCATGCATGGCACGTAACGGCATTACATTTATGCCGGCAGCCTCGAACGGAACATTTTCTACAATTTCATGCAACTTTAATTCCGGGGTGCCCGGATATTTGTTGGCTGCAAAAGAGTAGTGCATCGTTTTCATCAACGTACGGTTTACCCGCTCTTCGGCAAATATATCGACGGCCCGGTACGAACGTACATCATCAAGCCCGGCTACGTGGTCGTAGTGCTCATGGGTGAGCAGAATGGCCGAAAGCGAAGTGACCTGATGAAGCAGCATTTGCTGCCGGAAATCGGGGCCGCAGTCGATCAGTATGTTTTTGTCGTCGATAGTCAACAGGACAGAGGCACGCAATCGTTTGTCACGCGTGTCTGTCGAAGAACACACGTCACAGTTGCAGCACAACTGAGGAACTCCGTTCGAGGTTCCTGTTCCTAAAAAAAGGATCTCCATATTGGTCAGATCTAATATCCTGTTTTACTACGTAACGATCAATTTGTCGTTTGCTCTTCCGGTTGAACGGTAGTGACGACCGGATCAGAAACCAGTTCGCCTGTTTGATCCCCACTTTCGTTTATTACTTCGGCTTCTTCCGCATCGGTTGAGACTTCGGGCTTGGGCAGAAAAACCTGTTCGTTGAACTCTTCATCCTCCTGCAGCTTTTTCAGTGCCATTTTCGATGCATTCTGATGCGACTCTTTTTTCGAGTGTCCCACACCCAATCCACCTACCAATCCGTTAATCAGTACATGAGTTTGAAAAGTCAACTCGTTCCGCCGGTCATGAAAGGTCTCGATTACCTCAAATTCAATCGGAACTTTGTTAGACTGTCCCCATTCGATCAATCTTGATTTGAAGTTGACCTCTTTATTTGCCATTTTGTTGACATCGATGGACGAAGCAATCAATTTCGTTTCGATAAATTGCTTGCACCGTTCATATCCCTGGTCAAGGTAGATGGCTCCTATGAGAGCTTCAAAGGCATTGCCGAAAATGTTATTGCCGTGTAGCGCTCCGTTTTTGGGCGAAAGCTGCATGAGTTTCGGAATACCCAGTTCGATGGCTAATTTGTTGAGCGATTCCCGTTGTACTATCTTGGAGCGGGTATCGGTCAGGAAACCTTCTTCTTTATCGGCAAAACGATGGTAAACAATGTCGGCTACTATCGAGTTGATGATGGCATCACCCAGAAATTCGAGTCGCTCGTTGTTTACCGCATTCCCCTGCGCGTCTTTCACTCCGGTCGATTTGTGGCACATGGCCAGCTCATAGAGACCGAGATTGTCGGGAATGAAACCGGTTAACCGATAAAATAACAGATAAGGCTCTTGACGAATTCTCGAAAAGAGCCTTATCTTCTTATAGAGTTTCTGAATAATCACCTGTTACTTTGCAAATTTCTTTACAATAATACTTGCATTGTGACCGCCAAATCCAAACGTGTTCGATAATGCAGCTCGAACAGTGCGCTTTTGGGCTTTGTTAAAGGTAAAGTTCAATTTGTAATCAATTTCTTCATCTTCATCGCCTTCGTGGAAGTTGATGGTTGGCGGAACAATATCATTCACCACCGAAAGAATACTGGTCATGGCTTCTACCGCACCGGCGGCACCCAGCAAGTGACCTGTCATTGATTTTGTGGAGCTGATATTCAGTTTGTAAGCATGTTCTCCGAATACACCCTTAATGGCTTTTACTTCGGAAATGTCGCCTACCGGGGTCGATGTTCCGTGAACATTGATATAATCAATATCTTCGGGATTCATTTCTGCATCTTTCAATGCTCTTTGCATCACTAATGTGGCTCCCAATCCGTCGGGGTGGGTAGCTGTGAGGTGGTAAGCATCTGCCGACATTCCACCACCAACCACTTCGCAAAGAATATTTGCTCCGCGGGCTAAAGCGTGCTCCAACTCTTCGACGATGACACAACCGGCTCCTTCGCCCATTACAAAACCGTCGCGACTTTTGCTGAAGGGGCGTGAAGCTCCCTGAGCATCATCGTTTCTGGTTGACAAAGCTGTCAGAGCGTTGAAACCTCCTACACCACCGGGGGTGATGGCTGCTTCGGCGCCACCGGCAACAATCATGTTTGCTTTGCCGAGACGAATATAGTTGAATGCATCAATGAGGGCATTGGTTGAAGACGCACATGCCGAAGCCGTACTGTAATTGGGCCCGTGAAATCCATAAATGATGGAAATCTGACCGGCTGCAATATCCGAAATCATTTTCGGAATAAAGAACGGATTAAACTTAGGACCGATAGACGGGTTGGCATAGTAGCCACCGATTTCTTGTTCGAAAGTTTGAATACCTCCTATACCGGCTGCAAAAATGACTCCAATTTCGTTTTTGTCTACTTTTTCAAGATCGACACCACAATTTTCGATCGCCTCTTTGGCCGCAGCAATTGCATACAGCGTGTAACGATCGCACTTCCGTAGTTCTTTCCTGTCTAAGAGTTGGCTCGGGTCAAAATTTTTAACCTCGCAAGCGAATTGAGTCTTAAATAGTGATGCGTCAAAATGAGTAATAGGTCCTGCGCCACTCACACCGTTAATCAGACTATTCCATGTTTCAGGAGCCGAATTGCCTAACGGAGTGATAGCACCAAGACCTGTTACTACTACTCGTTTTAATTCCATACAGAGTTATCGAGTTATTAAAGCGCGCTTTCGATATGAGCAATAGCTTCGCCCACTGTCGAAATTTTTTCAGCCTGATCGTCGGGAATAGTAATGCCAAAGGCTTTTTCGAATTCCATGATCAATTCTACAGTGTCGAGTGAGTCAGCGCCTAAGTCGTTAGTAAAACTAGCTTGTGGTGTTACTTCTGATTCGTCAACGCCTAATTTGTCAACGATAATCGCTTTTACTTTGTCTGCAACTTCTGACATAACTTTAAAGTTTTTGGTTGTAAATGAAATTTGTTTTATAAATTTGCGCTGCAAAGGAACGAATTTTTTTTTGAAAAGCCATGCGTTTTCTTATAAAAATGAGAGCTTTTTGCACAAAACGCACTTTAATGTGCATAAAAATCCCCTTTTCTTACATGACTAAGATAGCCGTTTTCGCTTCAGGATCAGGTAGTAATGCCGAAAATATCGTTCGCTATTTCAATGGCAGTGCATCTGTCTCGGTAGCATTAATTTTAACAAACAAATCGGATGCTTATGTCCTCGAACGTGCCCGAAAACTACATATTCCGTCGGTGGTTTTCTCCAAAAAAGAGATGAATGAGGGAGATTCGGTGTTGAATTTACTCAAAGAGAACAATATTGTATGGATTGTATTGGCCGGTTTTCTGCTCAAGGTACCCGACAATATTATTGCGGCATATCCCGATCATATTCTCAATATTCATCCGGCTCTGTTGCCCAAATATGGTGGAAAAGGGATGTATGGCAGTCGTGTGCACGAGGCTGTAGTGGCCGCCGGAGAGAAGGAGTCGGGTATTACGATTCATTTGGTGAATGCGCACTATGACGAGGGTCAGATCCTGTTTCAGGCAACCTGTCCGGTATTAACGTCCGACTCGGCTGATGATGTTGCCTCCCGGGTACATGCGTTGGAATATGAGCACTTTCCGGGAGTTATAGAAGAGGTGATTCAAACAAGAGGTTGAAATAGACAAAGGGCTAAATGTTATCGACATTTAGCCCTTTGTGTGTTCTCTTATTTTTTATCTTTTTCTTTCGGAGGCTTGGTCACGACTCCTTTCTGTTTTTGTCGTCCGTTTTGGACTTGCGATTTGTCGAAAGAGGTAACGGTAAATATGTCCTCCGGATCTTTTGGCCGGATGGCCGCCTGCCAATTGTAACTTTTGAGGAACATCTGATCCTTCTTTGTCTTCTCGGGAGGATAGAGCGTGCCGTTGGACTGAGGCCGCAGCACGATTTTATCGATCTTCTTCTCCTTTATAAACACCGTCAGAAAGCTGCTTTGAGTGGTGTTCATCCCAATCAGCGTGCTGTCTTTGTCGCGTGGAAAATAGAGTGATTCGGCATTTCCACTTACGTCAATCCGGTAAATATCCCGGTTACGGATATAGGCTTTCAGGTCTCTGCCCGAAATTTGATTGAAACGGATGCTGTCGCTTTGCTGGATGGCAAACGCAGAGTGGATGACATGGATATGCTCCAGCTCTCTGTTTTTCGAGTAGGCATGAATCTCTTCTCCCGATATCTGCTGCTGATCCGACCATAGAACCGGTAACCCGTACATCCGCATCACCGAGTCGCGATCCGAATAGAACAGCGAATCGCATTTGCCCTGCAGGTCGTTACGGAAGAAGCGGACGTTGTGGAAGCCCTTGGCACTCTTGAATACGGAGTCTTTCATCATGGCTAAGGTATCGGCGTGCATGTACAGGGTATCCTCCTGCGAACGTTGTACCAATTTGGCCCGTTTGGTAACAAATCCATAACTCTTGCTGTCGTCATAATATCCGTAATGGCCGTAGAGAGTTATTTGCTGGGCCGTGTCGTTTATTTCCACATTATGATACGCATTGCCTATGCCCAGTTTTTTGTCGTAAAAAATGGTGTCGGCAGTCAGTTGCCTGCCATCCGGATTCCGGACAATGGAACGGTTCAGTAGCTGGGAATGGTCGGTATGTGTATCGTACCATCCGCGGGTAGAGGTAATGGTTGTCTTGTTCCGGTGAACAATGTTTGTGGGCCCTACAATGGTGGCGACACCGCTTTTGGTATCGTACTGCAGGGTGTCCGATCGCATCACAAAATCGGGGTTTACCAATTTGACGGCAGTCTTGAAGAACGCGGTATGGATGGCCGGATAGTATTGCCCGATAAGCGAGGTCAATACGTTGTCGCCATTGGTGATGCGACCTCCGGTGGTATAGTAACCTACATTCTCCATCCGGTCGTACAACAGGGAATCGGTGGTCAGAATGGTTCCTTTATTCTCCATCCGTACGTTGTATTTCAGATGCGCCTGTTTGCTGTTCCCGTCGTAAAAGAGTACGTCGCCATACAGATGCAGCGTATCTCCCTGTATCATGTGTACGTTGCCAAAGGCATCCAGTGAATTTTCCTCACTGTAAAAATAGGCGCTGTCGCAATAGAGATATGTGTTGTCCTGGCGGAAGCGCACATTTTGCGATATAATTTCCACATCAGGATACAGCACCCGGTCTCCTCTCCACACATCGGCGTGTTCAAGAAAAATAACCGATTTGCTGTGTTTGCCGATTTTGGGTGGCGTGGTGGGGTGCAACACCTGTTGCGTGTTTTTGAAAGCAGCCTCTTTGTCCTCTTTGGGTTTAATCAACTCTTCTACACTCTGTAGCCTTTGATGTTTAGGCAACGGAAAAACTGTTTTGGGATCGGTTTGTTGAGCAACTAACCAATGCAAAAACAAGCATAACGCACCTAAAAGTACGATATGCCTGCTGTATGATTTGAAAAATTCAGGTTTCAAAATTTCAGGTTCAATGTTTGATGTTTAAGCTGTAATCCTTGAATCACAGCTTAAACATGTAACGTTATTTCTTTTCCCATCCCGGATACTGGAAAGTACAGTTGCTCCATTTCGGGTCGATGCGTACGTAGGTCTCTTTCTGCTTTTTTATAAGCCAGTTATGAAGAATATCGCTTTTTTGTTTGTCCTCCACAATTGCCTTCAGGATCTGATAGTCATTGGCTATACTTGCTTTGTGGCTGGGAGACTTACCCTTAATCTTTATGATGGCACAAACTTCACGATTGGTTTTCGGATTGAGCATTACGAACGGTTTTGATATTTCACCGACACCCATGTTCTCCGCTTTTTTTGCAATTTCGGAGGGAAGTTGTTGTAATTCAAATTTTGAATCTCCGGTTCTGCCATTGGTCATCAGTCCGTTGTTCATTCTCGTATCGGTATCGTAGGAGTATCGGCAGGCATCCTCAAAAGTCATTTTGCCGTTATGAATTAAGGTTACGATGCTGTCGAGCCGTTGTATAGCTTTATTTTCCGCATCCAAAGAGACCTGTGGTTTTAATAGAATGTGGCGGAAATTGCCCATTTCTCCCCGTTTCTCGATCAATTGAATGAGGTGATAGCCATATTCGGTTTCAACAACACGGGATACTTTTTTGGGATCGGTAAGGGCAAATGCTGCATTTGCAAATGCAGGTAGTAACTGTCCTCTTCCCATGAATCCGAGTTCGCCGCCCCGTTTTGCCGATTCCGGATCTTCAGAATAGAGTCGTGCCAGCGTGGAGAATTGAGACTCACCGGAAGTGATTCGTTCGCCAAAACTCCGTAATCTCTCTTTTACCCGGTCTATTTCACTTTGGGGAATCACCGGGTCGTTGGTGATAATTTGTACTTCAATCGATGCCGGTACGGTCGGAATGCTGTCGGTATTCAGGCTTTTGTAATATTTGCGAACCTCAGCAGGCGTTATTTTAACGTCTCCGATCAGTTTTCGTTGCATCTCTTCAACGAGCATCTGGTTGCGTGTCGGTTCGTACGATTCGTTACGAATTTGTGCAAGCGGCTTATTGAAATATTCCTCCAGCTTCTCTTTCGTACCTATCTGTGAAATCATATAGTTGATCCGGCGTTCCACAGCGGAGTTGATCTGGGTCTCGCTGACCACCACACTATCGAGCTTTGCCTGATGGAGATATAATTTCTGAATCGCGATTTGTTCCGGTATGGCACAATTGGGATCACCGTCTATCTTTTCGTTCTGATATTGCATCTGAAGCTTTTGATTTTCAACATCCGAACGGAGAATGGCCTCTTCTCCGACTACCCAGATTACCTCGTCGATAATGTTATTTTGAGCCGAGGCAAATTGTTGGAAGCCTGTCAAAAACATCAGAATTACCAGTTTTAGTGTCGTTTTCTTCATATTTATGTGTTGAGATTACATGTAATCAATTTTCTTTTATTGTGTTGAGTGTTTTTTGATCGACGATAACCGGATATTCCCGCTGAAGTTCCCTGACCCATTGATTTTCCAGATAGGTCTGATAGTCGGATGTCAGTATGCCCATTACGTCCGCGTAAGATTCCGGCCCTGTTTTGAGCATTTTGCCGTAGGTGAAAACAATCGGGAATGCTTTTGACGGGGTAAAGTCGCCGGTTTTAAATTCAAATTTATCTACCGCTTTGTTGTCGCCCTGAACAAACAGTCCCTTTTCAATTCTGGCAACCAAAACGGTGTCTCTGTTCAACCGTGCGGAAAGCGCGGTTTCGATAGAATCTTTGGAAACTTTGGCAATGATTTCCATTGTTTTGGCGCGGGTAGCTTCATTTTTGCACGAAATAACAAATCCTTTGAAACGTGGTTCAGACCAGGTATAATTTCTCCGATTGGCCCGGAAGAATGCCTCCAGCCCTTTGGTGTCACGAGTGGCTTTATCCCATACCTTCTCGTTGCTGATGTTGAACAGTAAAATGCCGTCGTGGTACTCCCGCATCAAATTGCCAAAATCGGGATACTCTTTTTCCAACTGATCGTCTTTGTAATTGACAAGCGCCGTGTTTACAAACTGCATGTATTTTTCGTCTATCAACGCTTTTTTGTCGGTTTGCCGGCTATCGGGGTAATGATTAAGAAAGTAGGCGAAATCGCATTGCGTCAGGGTTTGATCGGCAAACGTAGCCATTGTTCCTTCCATGTGTTCCGTTGCATTAACAAAATCACTGTCTTTCAGCGTATATTTCTCCGCCAGCGTGTAAAACGGAGCTATTGCGCCTTCGTTGTTTTTGAATTGATAGGCTGCTTTTAACTTGTCGACAAACGATTGGGCAATCAAATTGGCCCGTTCGTCGCGTTGAATACGGCGTTCTATTTCAGCTCGTTTTTCGTTCAGCGGTTCTAACGTTTTTGTATCTAATAATTTGATTATATGCCATCCATACGAAGAAAGAACCGGTTGGCTGATCTCTCCCTTTTTAAGGGCAAAGGCCGCCTCTTCAAACTCTTTCACCATGCTCCCAGATCCGAACCAGGGTAAAATACCACCGTTGACAGCCGAGCTTTTGTCATCCGATGCTTTTTGAGCTACCGTACCGAAGTCAGCTCCGCTTTTTACCTCGCGATACAGGCTGTCGATGACCGTTTTCATCCTTTTTTTTATCGAATCGCTGCCATCTTGCGGTGCAAATTTCATGATATGCGCAACCTGTAATTTGCCACGGGAAGGACGACGCGATTCCACTCTGACAATGTGATAACCGTACGAAGTACGCACAGGAACGCTTATTTGTCCTGCAGGAGTGGTGTAAGCCACATTTTCGAACGGGTATATCGTCGTGAAACCGCTGATAAATCCAAGATGCCCGCTGTTGTCGACTGCCGAAGGATCTTCCGACTCTTTCCGTGCGACTTCGTTGAAATTTTCGGGCCCGATGGTTGTCTGTTTGCAATGGCCGAATAACCGGGTGAAAAATCCACATTTGGCCGCGATTGTGCGGGGCATTCTTGCCACCCTGTCGCGGATAGCCGTTATTTTGTTGTAGGCGGCCAGCGTATCGGCGGGTGTCGCGTCGGGAGCAACTCGGATTAAAATATGACTTACATCGACATCTTCTTTTAACCGGTCGTAAGCCTCATTCACTAACCGGTTTTGCATTATCGTGTCGGTAAGGTATGCCGGAGTCAGTTGGCGACGATAGCCGGCCAGCTCTTCCAAAAAAGCCCGGGTAGTATCCATGCCCAAAGCTTCCGCCTCGAGAACTTTCATTTTGAAATTCTCAAACAAGACGAGGTATTCGGCCAGTGACTTTTTATCTAATGTGTTTTGAGCGTTATTTTTATTGTACAGATATTCAAATTCAGACTTGTGAATAGGCGTACCTTTAATTGTCATCAAAACAGGATCGGTTCCGTTCTGGGCAAATAAGAGGCTTGCGAATGCAGCAAAAGTGATCAACAATAGTTGTTTCATGTCTGAGATGGCTTAAAAGGCCTTTCTGTAAAATCGTCTGTTTGACCGAATGGAGTTTTATGCTACGTTTCGGCTGGTGTTAAAATATTGCCTGCAAATATACGAATTGTTTTTGTTGAGACAATGTAAGTGAACTATCTCTGTGTGCGTCAATATAGCTCAAAATCACTTAAAAAAGGTAATTCGTTCGGAAAACAAATGCAATTACTTCTTGGGGCTCATGGTTACGAACGGAATTAACATCTCCTCCAACGAAATGCCTCCATGCTGGAAAGTATTCTTGTAGTAACCGGCATAGTGATTGTAGTTGTTGGGATAGGCAAAAAAATCGTTTTGTGTGCAATACACATAGGCGGTACTGACATTGGGTGACGGCAATCCGTATTTTGAAGGCTGCACCATTTCAAAAACTTCTTTGGGATTGTAGCTCAGGTTTTTGCCTGCCTTGTACCGTAGGTTTGTGCTTGTGTTGCGATCGCCTACGATTTTTACCGGATTGGTTGCCTTAATTGTGCCGTGATCGGTAGTTACAATCACTTTATAGTTGTTGTTTGCCAGCTCCTTGAAGAGGTCGTAAGTGGATGAATGGCGGAACCATGACAGGGTAAGCGAGCGGTAAGCCTCTTCGCTGTGAGCCAGTTCGCGTATCATTTTCGACTCTGTACGCGCGTGCGAAAGCATATCGACAAAATTGAGGATGCAAACGTTTAGCTGATTGGATGACAGTTGCGGAACTTTCGCGACCAATTTCTCTCCGGTTGCCGTGTCGAATATTTTGTGGAACGAGAAGCTGTATTTTTTGCGGAAACGATCGATCTGGCTTTTCAACAGCTCCTCTTCGTGAATGTTCTTGTGCTCTTCGTCTTCTTCGCTCACCCAGAGTTCCGGGAACATCTGGCTGATTTGCAGCGGCATCAGCCCCGAAAAGATAGCGTTACGGGCATATTGCGTGGAGGTGGGGAGTATGCTGTAATACAACTCCTCCTGATCGAATGAGAAAAATTCGGACAAGAGTTCCTTGATAAGCCGCCACTGGTCGAAACGGAAATTGTCGATCAGAACCAGGAACACTTTTTCGCCCTGATCGAGTAACGGAAAAATACGTTTCTTAAACAGGTCGGGACTGATCAGCGGACGGTTCTCTGGATCTTCAAACCATTTGGCATAGTTGCGTTTGATGAATTTGGCAAAGGCGGCATTCGCTTCTGTTTTTTGCATCAACAGCAATTCGTCCATGCTGTTTTCGGCTTCGCTCAACTCCAGTTCCCAATAAACCAATCGTCGGTAAACTTCGGCCCAGTCGGCATGAGAAAACGAATCGTTGATCTGCATTCCGAGTTTATTGAAGTCGGATCGGTAGGCAGAGGTGGTCTGTTCTGAGATAATTTCTCTTTTGTGGAGATTTTTTTTGAGTGTTAGCAGAATCTGGCTGGGATTGACCGGTTTGGTCAGGTAATCGGCAATCTTATTGCCAATGGCCATCTCCATGATATTCTCCTCTTCGCTTTTGGTAATCATCACTACCGGCACCGAAGGATCGATCTCCTTGATAATGCTCAGGGTTTCGAGCCCGCTCTGCCCCGGCATATTTTCATCGAGAAAGATGATGTCAAAATGTTGTTGTTGGCACATTTCTACTGCGTCGCGGCCATTGGTGGCTGTAGATACTTCATACCCTTTCTCTTCGAGAAAAAGAACGTAGCCCCGTAGCAGATCAATCTCGTCGTCAGTCCACAGAATTTTATCTTTAGTCATAACGGTAAATAGCAATGTTTTGCGCCGGTTATTCGGCAGTAAGTGATCTTCGCCGGAATTCGGAACAGACAACCGCAGTTGCCACGGCGACATTCAACGATTCGGATGTTTCGGTTCCGTTGGAAAATGAGGGAATCTCCAGCCTGTTATCGATGCAGTCGGCCACTTTCTCCGATATTCCATTTCCTTCGTTCCCCATCACAATGATGGCGTTGTCGGGTAAGCTGGACGCATAGATGGAATCTCCGCCCAGAAAAGTGCCGTAAACAGGAGTCTCCTGGCGGGCACTCATCAGAAACCCGGGTAGGTCGGTATAGGATACGCCGACACGCCCTAACGCTCCCATGGTTGCTTGTACGGTTTTTGGTCCGAAAGCGTCGGTGGTATTGGGCGAACAAAAGATGTGGCGGATGCCGAACCAGTCGGCCAGACGGATGATGGTTCCGAGGTTTCCCGGATTTTGGATGCCGTCTAATGCCAGATAGAGCTCTTTGTTGTTGATTTTAGGTAGAGGAGTCTCCGGTTTTTTGAACACGGCAATTACGCCCTGAGGTGTTTTCTGGAACGATGCCCGTTCTATTTCTTTGGGAGAGGCATACAAAGTCTCTTCGATATTGCCCGAATAGTGGGTTTTATCTTCTTTGGAAAGAACGAGTAGCCGGCAATCGAAATATTGCAGCAGTTCGTTTACACATTTGCTGCCTTCGGCAACAAACAACCCGGAGGCATCCCGTTCTTTTTTCTGGGTAAGTGAGCGGATAACTTTAATTTGAGAAGCTGACAGCATTGAAAGCGTTAATAGAGTTCAGAGTCAAATATACGACGCTTTTCGGACAGCGCAATCAAAAGCTTCCGACTCTTAACATTTTATAGAGTTCCGTCGGTTTTTATAGATTATCGTGCCAGCCACGATTCGGGATTTAACAATGTTTTGTTGAACCACAGCATCATGTAGAGCTCTGTCTTTCCTCCGTTTTCGTCGTCGACAAAGATTTTGCCGATCCGTTGCCGTGGAGAGACATGATCTCCCACGTTTACATAAATGGACGTCAGGTTGGCATACACCGTACGGTAATTACCATGACGGATAATGATGGCGTTGTTGTTGCCGGGGATGGAGAAACGCTGGGTAACGACGCCTTCAAATACCGCCCGGGCATCCGAATTACGGGGCGCCTGAATGTATATTCCTTTGTTATTCGTTGTTACGTGTTTTAACACCGGATGCGGTTGTATGCCGAAATGTCCGCGGATATATCCCTTTTCAACCGGCCATGGCAATCGGCCCTTGTTAGCGGCAAAGTTGCCCGAAACCAACGCCTCTTCTTTTGTCATCATGTCGACATAAGCCGATGTAGAGGGTAGGGCAGCCGGAGCCTGTTTCGGTTCTTCAACAGCCGGAGCCTTTTCGGTTGTAGTGGTCGATTTGGAGGTCCGCTTCTTTTGTTTTCGTGTAGCAGCCTCAGAAGCTGCTTTTTCTGCCGCTGCACGGTCGGCTGCCTTTTTCACAGCGGCAGCCTCTTTTTCCAACTGGGCTTTACGGCGAGCAGCCCGGCGTGCCTCCTCGCGGCGCATCTCTTCCATAATGGCACGTTCGATGCGGCTATTCAGAACATTGGCCTGCCGTTGTTGCTTAACCAATTGCGATTGGAGCTGCTTGTTTTTGGTTTTAAGTTCTTTGAGCGATTGACTCTCTTTTGATTGCTCGTTTTGTAGTTGCTTACTTTCTTGTTCTTTCTGGCTAAGCGTTACTACTTTCGATTGTTTGGACTGAATCAGCTCGGTTTGTTTGCGCGATATGGTTTGTTGTACACCCAGAATTTCGTATGCCTGTTTTTTTTGAAAATCGCTGCTCTCCTGAAGGTAGCGCAAGCGCCGGTAGGCTTGTTCGATCGATTCGGACGAAAAGAGAAATAAAAATTGGGAATAGGTGCTTTTGCGTATTTGTGCCTCCTGCAGAAGGTGTGTATATTCGGCTTTCAACCGGGATAAACGTTGAGAAAGGCGGTTCTTTTCCGATTGCAACGTATCCATATGTTTGTCCAATGCATTGATTTGTAAGCTGAGATTGTTAATCAACACTTTGCGGGATTCGATAGTTTGCCGGATGATAGATAGTTTGGTTTCCGATGAGGCAGCCGATTTTTTTGTATCCAATAGCAATCTGTTTGTCATTCTGAGTTCTTCCTGCAACTTGGCTTTTTGAGCCTGCAACTCCTGAATCGATTGCGAAAAAGCGGGAGCGACTATTGCAGCGAGTAATAAAAAAATGACAAGTTTTCTTTTTGCGTACATCTGCCCGGGTTTAGAATGGAAGTATTTGGTCGAGGCCTACACGATTGTAGTCCGAAAAATTAATCGAATTGATATTTAACTGCGTGTTGAATGTGAGCTTTTCGATTGTAAAAGTAAAGCCGGTTTGTTGTCGGTTGTGCGAGGCTTCTATCGAACATTGCGTTGGGAATACGACCGAATCGAAAGTATTGAAATTGGCGTAGCTGCAATTAAATGTCGATTCGGATCCGGGTTGTTCAAGGGTCGTTTTGTTTAGTTGGTACTCTTTCGAAAACTGATAGTCGGCTTTCAGATTTTTGTATGAGGTAATCCATTCGTAACCGTTGCCGTTCGCCCTGAGTTCGGAGTCGCCAACCTCGTCGGTCGGGTTCAGAGGCTGATTCGATAAGAGCGACTGAACATCTTTGAAGCTGATGCTGACACCAAACCGCTTTTGGAAAAATCCATAGTCGGTTACAAAATAGTTGTGGTTGTTCTTATCGATGATTGTGATCGAGTCGGGACGCAAGACCGCTCTGTACATTTCAATGCCCAACAGAGGCATAATCGATAGCTGAATGACGCTGTCCTTGATGATTTTTACCGACGATGTAATGGAATAGCTCTTTTCCCGAAGAGTAATGGCAAATTTGCATTTGGCCGCATTCATCGTTGAGAACTGAGGCAGGTTAAGCTTCGTTTGAGTAACAGATTTGGAAGCTTCCTTTGTGGGTGCCGCAATGGTTGCCGACGAGGTCAGTCTTTTGGACGAGGAGCAGCTGGTTATTGTTAGCAGAGGCAGCAATCCGATGCAAATATATTTCAATACAGTCGTTCTGATTTTCATAAAAACGTTCTTTAATGTCGGACAACAACACGTTAATAGTCTCTGGCGGTAGCAAAATCCAGAATCTCAATTAGTGCATCTTTTTCTACATTGTCGGGGAAAGCAGCGAGTGCGTTCAATGCCTGTTCCTTGAAAAAGAACATTTTTTCTTCAGCGTAACGGATTCCCCCTTTGACCAGGGCAAATTCCTGTATTTCGGCTATCAGCGATTCGTCCTGATTAACCATCTGAAGTTTCTGTAAAATGCTTTTACGTTCCTCTTCGGACGAATGTTTGATGGCATAGATTAACGGCAATGTTATTTTGCCCTCTTTCAAATCGTTGCCAGTCGGCTTGCCAATGATGTTGCTATCGGAGTAGTCGAAAATATCATCTTTAATCTGGAATCCGATACCCAGATTTTCTCCAAACTTTCGTATCAGCCTGATGCTTTGTTCGTCGGCTCCTGCCGAGATGGCTCCAACCTCCGTGCAGGCGGAAAAGAGAGCAGCTGTTTTATTTCCGATAACCTTGAAATAGTGAGTCTCGCTTACCGTTTCGCCATCGGCTTTGTTGAGCTGTAGCAGTTCGCCTTCGGCAAGGAGTTTCCCTACTTTCGCAAGGATGGTCCATATGCGCGAATTATTAATGCTGGTAATTACCATGAAGCTTGCAGCTAACAAATAATCGCCCGATAAAATGGCGGTTTTGTTTCCCCACTGCGCATAAACCGAAGGATTTCCACGCCGTTCTTTGGCTTCATCCACTACATCGTCGTGCAAAAGACTTGCGGTGTGCATGAGCTCCAGAGCGACAGCGGCCTGTAATGCCATATCATTAACCTGCCCGCACAATTTACTGCACAGTAGCGTCAGTGTAGGACGTACTTGTTTCCCTACATTGGTTAGGAGATAGGAATATATTTCGGCGAGTTGCTGATTATCTGATTGGAAAGCAGATTTAAATAACTCTTCAAAGCGTTTAAAGTCGTGGATAACCGGTTGCTTTATGGCTGCTATATCTTTCATCTACGAGCGGTTTCTTAAAGCTACAAAGTTACAAAAAATATTGCTATAAACCTTTGTGAAAAATCAAAATGACGTTTATCTCAAGATTGCAAATATTCCTCTAAAAATGTGTACCTTTGTACCAACTTATGCTTAATCTGCCGCATAATATTTTGTTTGTATGGTAAGAAGAAATAGAATCTGTCTGTTTGCTGTATTTATTTCGCTGCTTTTTAGTGTTTTAAATTTGTCAGCTCAGAATATATTTTCTCATTTGGAGAGTAAGGATTCCAATACCAAGGCATCTATAAAAGTCCATCAGGATCAGCGTATCGAGTCATTGGTATATGGAATTAAGAAAGCTTCTGCCGTTTCGGAACCAACTTCAGGAGTTGTATCATCACCGGAAGCTGTTAGTACGACCGAAATACAGGGATATCGTGTGCAGGTTTATTCAAGTAACATTCAGCGAACAGCCAAATCGGAAGCGTTCAGAATCGAAAGCGAGTTACAGCAGCTCCTGCCCGAAGTTCCTGTTTACGTCTCGTATCATTCTCCTTTTTGGAAAGTGAGAGCAGGCAATTGCAGATCAATGCAGGAAGCTCAGCAATTGAGATCCGAAATCGGAGATGCTTATCCTCAGGTTCAACGCGATTTGTATGTGGTCCGGGATAAGATAAAGGTGCCGGCCAAATAGTAACTCTTTCGTAATCTGTCGGATTCGCGAATAATCAAAAAACATAGTTTTATCTGTTGATGCCTGTGAGCATCGAATAAACAATAACATTTCATGAGCAATATTGTAGCAATTGTTGGCCGGCCGAATGTCGGGAAATCAACACTCTTTAATCGTATGACCCAATCCAGAAGAGCTATCGTAAATGACGAAGCGGGTACAACGCGCGATCGTCAATACGGTAAAGTTGAGTGGAACGGTAAAGAATTTTCTATGATTGATACCGGTGGTTGGGTGGTAAACTCGAATGACATTTTTGAGGAAGCTATCAAACGGCAGGTCTCTATTGCGATTGAAGAGTCGGATGCCGTGATTTTTGTGGTAGACATTCTGAATGGTATCACTGATCTGGATCTGGAAGTGGCAAGTATATTGCGCAGAGGGAAGAAACCGGTTATACTGGTTGCCAACAAAGCCGATACATTCGATTTACAGTATCAGGCTGCCGAATTTTATGCTTTCGGATTGGGTGATCCTTTTGTAATCTCGGCCATTAACGGATCGGGAACCGGCGAACTGCTTGACGAAGTATTGTTGCATTTGAATGTCGAAGGCGAAGAAGAAAATCTGGAAGATTTACCGAAATTTGCTGTCGTAGGACGTCCGAACGCCGGAAAATCATCGCTTGTAAATGCGTTGATCGGTGATGACCGGGCCATTGTGACCGAAATTGCCGGAACTACCCGTGATTCGATTTATACGCGGTATAATAAATTCGGACAGGATTTTTATCTGGTAGATACGGCCGGAATCCGTAGAAAAAGCAAAGTAAACGAAGATCTCGAATTTTATTCGGTGCTTCGGGCAATACGTGCAATCGAAAGTTCCGATGTCTGCATATTGATGATTGATGCTACGCGGGGCATTGAAAGTCAGGACTTAAACATCTTTTCTCTTGTGCAGAAAAATCGTAAGGGAATAGTTGTCTGTGTAAATAAATGGGATCTTGTCGAAAACAAAGAGGTGAAAGATATCAAGGCCTTTGAAAACTCTATTCGTGAGCGTTTGGCACCATTTATCGATTTTCCTATTATATTTACATCGGCATTGACAAAACAACGTATATTCAAAGTTGTGGAAACTGCCGTAGAGGTATATCAGAATAAAACAAGACGTGTTTCAACAAACAAGCTAAATGAGTTTTTCCTGCCGTTGATCGAGAACTATCCTCCTCCGGCAATGAAGGGAAAGTATATCAAAATTAAATACGTTACACAGTTACCCGACACGCAAGTGCCTACGTTTGTCTTTTTTGCCAATTTGCCGCAATATGTGAAGGAGCCGTATATTCGCTTCCTTGAGAATAAGTTGAGAAGTACGTGGAATTTTAAAGGTACTCCCGTATTGTTGTTTATGAGACACAAGTAATGTGTCGTTTTTCCCGGCAAGAATCTGAAGTGTAATGGCCGGTTGTTTATGAAGGTTGGAGTAATGACCTTCTCTTTCAAATCTATAGAGAAAAAAATCAATGAGAAGTTGGCGAAATGGTAAGATAATAATATTACTTATAGTTATTTTTTGTGGAACTAAGTCGAGCCTTTATGCTCAGGGATATGACTACGAGGCTCATGAGCGTTCAATATCGGTTGGTGTTGGGTATGGATACATGTTTAGTGATGCAGCTGCTACGCAGAAATCACATGGCTTGTTCAAGGATTTTATTCAACAGGATGCCGGGTCGATATATACGGTTGAGTACCGACAATATATAATGTCCGGATTGGCTTACGTCATAAATCTGGGAGTGCAAAAATATCAGGGTACGCACGATTACACGCGTCATTCGCGTGATTATCAGTATTCATCGACTATCGGAGAGGTTTCTGCTCTGGCAAATCTGGATATATTCTCTTTCTTCTCGACGCAACGAATTCCAATGGATACTTATTTGGTAGGGGGAGTTGGACTGATGGGCGCACAATTGTCCAATCAAAGCTTCTCTCCAGCATCGGGGCGACCGAACAAGGGAGACAGATTGGCCAAAAAGGGAGGAGGATTTAATTTTATTGCCGGATTCGGCTTGCGGTTCCCTATTGTGAGCTTCCTTGATTTGCGTTTTGAAGGGAAGTATTATTTCGGATCAAGCGATTATCTGGACGGTTATTCGCCGGCAGCATCCAAGCATCCAGATTTGGTTGTTGAAGGCGTGGTAAAGATTTCTTATCACTTACCAGATAAGACGTTTGAACGATAAAAAAATCTTGCAACCCTTAAAGGGTCGCAAGATAATTTAATACGTTTTTCTCAATACGTTGGGTCAGATCTTCCGTGTCGGCCTTGTTGAATGCTTCACCGGTGATGTTTTCGAAAAGTTCGATGTAACGTTCACTGATCCCGTTTACAATTTCTTCTGTCATTTCAGGTACTTTTTGTCCTTCCTTACCCTGAAATCCGTTTTCCATCAGCCATTCACGAACAAATTCTTTAGAGAGCTGTTTCTGAGCTTCTCCTTTTTCAAAACGTTCCTGATATCCTTCTGCATAGAAATAACGCGAAGAATCGGGCGTGTGAATTTCGTCAATCAGATATATTTTACCGTCGTATTTGCCGAATTCATACTTGGTATCTACCAAAATCAATCCGCGTTGAGCGGCTATTTCGGTTCCTCTGGCAAAGAGTGCCAGCGTGTATTTTTCCAAAACGGCATACTCTTCGGCGGAAACCAGACCCTGTTTGATGATCTCTTCTTTGGAAATATCTTCGTCATGGCTACCTACTGCGGCTTTTGTGGTGGGCGTAATGATCGGTTGCGGAAATTTTTCGTTTTCGCGCATCCCTTCCGGAAGTGCGACTCCGCAGATGGAACGAATCCCGCTTTTATATGCGCGCCACGCGCTTCCGCAAAGGTAAGCACGTACAATCATCTCTACCGGAAATGAGTCGCAACGTACACCGACAGTGACCATCGGGTCGGGTGTCGCCAGTTTCCAGTTGGGGCAGATATCGGCGCTTGCATCCAGAAATTTGGCTGCAATCTGATTCAACATCTGGCCTTTGTATGGAATCCCCTTCGGAAGAACTACATCAAAAGCGGAAATACGATCGGTAGCCACCATTACCAAAAGATTATCGATGCTGTACACATCACGCACTTTCCCATGATATACTCCCGTTTGTCCCGGGAACTTAAATTCGGTGGCAGTTAATGCTTGTCTCATTATGATTTACGATTTATACGATTATAATTGACGAAAGAAATTTATGCGTAGCAAAGGTACGCAGTAAATTTCTTTCGTCAATTATTCATGGTTAATTTTATCAGATTTCCCATGAATCAAGACTCTTCAACAGGTCGTCGAAGGTTTTGATTTTGGATTTGGACTGAACATCTTCAATCTGTTGCACAAGTTCGTCGTTGTAGGTGCTTGTCTCTACATTACGGATAACCCCCATCGCAACAGGAAAATCAGGACCGGTCATATTGGCCAGTTTCAGGTGCAGGGTATTATCTTCGGTAGTAGCATCGTGTACCAGAATATCTTTTTCTGTGATACCGTTTTCTCCCAGCGTAACCACTTTCAGGTTGAAACCGTCGAGCGCCAATCCCTTTTCATTCTCTTTGCCGAAAAGCATCGGTTTGCCCTGTTCCAGCATGATGGTTTTCTCGGCACGAGCCTCTTTGGTGCTGATCTCTTTGTGTGCGCCGTCATTGAAAATAACGCAGTTTTGCAATACCTCGACAACCGACGTTCCTTTGTGTTTGGCGGCGGCAGCCATTACATCGGTCGATCCTTTGGTATCGACATCGATGGTGCGGGCAAAGAATGTTCCGCGCGCGCCAAATGTCAGTTCTGCCGGACGGAAAGGACGTTCAATCGTTCCGAAAGGAGAAGATTTGGTAACCAGTCCTTTTTTGGATGTCGGAGAATACTGGCCCTTGGTCAGACCGTAAATTTCGTTGTTGTGTAAAATAATATTGATGTCGATATTTCGGCGAACGGCATGAATAAAGTGGTTCCCTCCAATGGCAAGGCAGTCACCATCGCCGGTAAATTGCCAAACAGTCAGTTCCGGATTCGCACATTTTACACCGGTGGCAACGGCTGCTGCACGTCCGTGAATGGTATGAAACCCGTATGTGTTCATGTAATAGGTCAGACGCGAGGAACATCCGATACCCGAAATTACTGCCGTTTGAGATGGGTCGACACCCAGTTCTGCCATAGCTTTATAAATGGAATTCAAAATGGCAAAATCACCGCAACCAGGGCACCAGCGCACGTATTGGTCGCTTTTAAAATCTTGAGCTGTATATGTTTGAGTACTCATAGTCTGCAGATTAAAGAGATGTGATGTGTTCTACAATTTCATGAACTTCGAAAGGCTGTCCCTGAACTTTGTTGAATTGCGAAATGGAAATTTCAGGGAATTGAGAACGAAGATAGCTGGCAAACTGGCCACCGTTTAATTCGCATACAACGATTTTCTTGTATTTGGAAAGAACGTCGCGGGTGTTCTTAGGCAGCGGCATAATGTAATTGAAATGCGCCAATGCTGCTTTTTTGCCTGTTTCGTTCAGCTTGTCGGTTGCCGAGCGCAGGTGACCGCAAGTTCCGCCCCAACCCACGATAAGGGTGTCGGCCGAAGCATCGCCGTAAACCTCGAGTTCGGGGATATAATCTGCAACCTTATTTATTTTAGCCTGACGGACGTCCACCATTTTCTGGTGATTTTTCGGGTCGGTAGAAATGGCTCCCGTGGTGAAATCTTTTTCTAAACCTCCCAAACGGTGAGCATAGCCCGGAGTCCCCGGAGCCACCCAGTAACGGTTCAGCTTTTCGGGATCGCGCATGTAGGCTTTCCATGTTCCGGCAGGTGCTGTCGGACGGGGAGCGACGATGGCGGGATATTCGCTGAGTTTCGGCAATTTCCACAGAGATGTTCCGTTGGCGATGAAACCGTCGGTGAGCAAAATAACCGGAGTGACATGTTCTACGGCAATTTTGGCGGCCATGTAGGCGTAGTCAAAGCAATCGTCGGGAGTACCGGCGGCCAAAACTACCAGCGGGCATTCACCGTTACGGCCGTACAGCGCCTGAAGAAGGTCTGCCTGTTCTGTTTTGGTGGGAAGACCTGTTGAGGGACCTCCACGTTGCACGTCGACAATAACCAACGGTAATTCGGCAGTTACAGCCAGACCGATAGCTTCACTTTTCAGTGCCAGGCCAGGGCCCGATGTAGAGGTTGCTGCCAGATTTCCGGCAAAGCTTGCTCCGATCGCCGTACAGATACCCGCAATTTCGTCTTCCGACTGAACGACCCGTACACCCACATCTTTGCGGGCTGCAAGTTCGTGCATAATATCGGTTGCCGGAGTGATGGGATAACTTCCGAGGAAGAGTTGAAGTCCTGCTTTTTCGGCAGCGGCAATCAATCCGAAAGCGACGGCTTTATTGCCGCTAATGCTTGTGTAACGCCCCTTGTCGATTTCGGATTTCCCAATGTGATAGGTGGATACGGTAGCATGTGTGTTGCTTCCATAGTTGAATCCATCAATCAACACCTTGAGATTGGCCTGAAGAATAGCCGGTTTCTTGGCAAATTTGGTTTCCAGGAAGTGTTGTGCTTTGTCAATGGGGCGGTTGAACAACCAACATGCAAGACCAAGCGCGAACATATTTTTTGACCGGACAATGGTTTTGTTATCGAAGCCACTATTCTCAAGACTCAGTTTCGTGAGGTCGGTGAGGGGCGCGCCCAGTAGCTGAACGTTTTTCAAACCGAGTTCTTCAAATGGATTGTCGGTAACAAAGCCGGCTTTTTTCAAACCTGATTCGTCGAAGGTATTCTCGTCAAAGAGAATAACGCCGCCCGGTTTGATCGCTTTGACGTTTACTTTCAATGCGGCAGGATTCATCGCCACTAAAACATCGGCTTGATCGCCCGGAGTATTGATTTTTTGTGCACCAAGGTGAACCTGAAAACCTGAGACTCCTCCTAATGTTCCTTGCGGAGCACGAATTTCGGCAGGATAGTCGGGAAAGGTAGAAATTTCGTTACCAAGAATGGCCGATAAATTGGAAAAAAGGGTACCTGTGAGTTGCATTCCATCGCCGGAATCGCCGGAGAATCGAACAACCACTTGATCCAATTCAATTACTTTTGCTGTTTTCGACATGAGGGTTGTTTTGGTTGTGTAGTTAAATGTATGTTGTTTAGTACATTACATCTTTGTAATACAAAGCTTTTATTTGATTGCAAAGGTACAAACTATATTGATATTAGATGTTTTTTTGGTATTTTTATTTCAAATAAATACACATATTAATTGTATTTATTATTTGTTATATTATGTTTATATTGATCGGTGGTTGTCATTAATGGCAACCACCGTTTTTTATCTCATTTGCGACTACGCTGTTTCAGTTCCACATATTCTTTCCGGTCGGCAACGTTTTTGTAAGCCGGTCGTATAATTCGCTTGCTGTCGAAGTTCAACTCCTCGATACGATGAGCCATCCAACCTGCGATACGGGCCATTGCAAAAATCGGGGTGAAGACCTCTTTGGGCAGACCGATCATTTCGTAAACAAATCCGGAGTAAAAGTCAACATTGGCACACACGCGTTTGTTGACATTGTTTCCTTTGAATTCCATGAAGGTTTCCACACCCAGTTTTTCGATCAATTCGAGGAATGCAAATTCTTTTTCACGCCCCTTTTCTTTTGCCAGATCACGGGCCATTACCTTCAAAATTTCGGCACGGGGATCGGATATGGTATAAACTGCATGACCGATACCATAAATCAGTCCGGTGTGGTTATAGGCCTCTTTGCGAAGCATTTTCAAAAGATATTCCTTTATCTCGGCTTCGTTGCTCCAGTCGGAAATGACCTCTTTCAGGTGGTTGAACATGTCGATCACCTTGAGGTTGGCACCTCCGTGCAATGGTCCCTTGAGCGATCCGATAGCCGCTGTTACCGACGAATAGGTGTCGGTTCCCGATGAACTGGTAACACGGATGGTAAAGGTTGAGTTATTACCTCCACCGTGATCGGCATGAAGTACCAGAGCCATGTCGAGGATACGGGCATCTAACTGGGTATAGTTGTCAGGCCCTTTCAGCATGTAGAGAAAATTTTCCGCTATCGATAAATTGTCTTTTGGATGCCGGATTGCCATGGTTCTTCCCTGATATGAATGTCTCATGCTGTGGTAGGCGTATGCAATGATAGTAGGAAATTTGGCAATCAGAGAAACGGCCTGTTTCATCAGATTTTCGCGGGAAGTGATGTCTGCATCATCATCGAAGGTGTACATAATCATCACCGAACGAGCCAGAATGTTCATAATGTCGTGACCCTGCAATTGTAAAATGCTAAACTTCGACATGTCTTCGATGCGGCGTTGTTCTGCAATCAGATCTTTGAAAGAGGCCAGCTCTTCCGTTGAAGGAAGGTAACCTGCCAGCAGCAGAAATACCGTCTCTTCAAACCCAAAACTGTGAGATTTTTGCAGCGACGCGGCAATGTCTTCCACATCGATACCGCGATAAATCAACTTGCCGGGAATGGCTTTCAACGGCCCGCCCTCCTGTCGTTCGTAACCAACTACATCGCCGATTGTGGTCAATCCGACCAATACACCAGAGTGATCTTCGTTACGCAGACCACGCTTTACATTATATTTGGTAAAAAGCTCGTTGTCGATACGACTGGTTACCTTGATGGAGTCAGTCAGCTTTTTAATAATGTCATCTGTACTCATAACTTTTCGTTTTTAAAAATTAATACTACAGGATGTGTTTCGACTTTCAAAACAATAGATTATCCGGTCGGAACGTTTCTCTGAAATGTGGGGATACCACAGTGTATGCAGTGTGTCAGAACTTTCGTTTATAATAAACCGATCAGAGCATCAGCATATTCGCTGGTTGTGAGCAGTGTCGCATTTTCGGTTTGCGAATAGAGATCGGCTGTCATTTTGCGCTCCGCCATCAGCTTTTCAATGGCATTCTCTATCAAAACCGAAGCTTCGCTCCATCCCAGATAGTCGAGCATCATTACGCCCGAAAGTAGCAGCGACGAAGGATTTGCCTTGCCCGTTCCTGCAATGTCGGGTGCCGTACCATGAGTCGCCTCAAAAATGGCATGACCCGAATTGTAATTGATGTTTGCTCCTGGTGCGATGCCGATTCCTCCCACGCAAGCTGCCAGCTGGTCGGAGACGTAGTCGCCATTCAGGTTCATGGTGGCAATCACGCTGTGATCCTCCGGGTGCAGCAATGATTCCTGCAAAAAAGCGTCGCAAATCACATCTTTCACGATAATCTTTCCCTCTTCCACGGCTTGTTTGTAAACGGCATCGGCCGCCTCTTTACTTTCGCTCTTTTTAATTTGCTGGTATTCGGCCATGGTGAACACTTTGTCTCCGAACTCGGCTTCGGCCAGTTTATAGCCCCAGTTTTTGAAGGCGCCTTCGGTAAACTTCATGATGTTGCCTTTGTGAACCAGCGTTACAGATGGCAACTTACGGTCGACGGCAAACTGAATAGCTGCACGTACCAAACGTTCGGAACCCTCTTTCGATACCGGCTTCACGCCAAAGGAGGAGGTGTCGGGGAAACGAACTTTTTTGACACCCATCTCTTCGAGCAGAAATTTCTTGAATTTTTCGCAATTGGCTTCGCCGGTCATGTATTCGATGCCGGCATAAATATCCTCGGTATTTTCGCGGAAGATGAACATGTTGACCTTCTCGGGGTGAATCACCGGCGAGGGAACACCCTTAAACCAACGCACCGGACGCAGGCAGACGAACAGGTCGAGTGTTTGACGCAGTGCCACGTTCAACGAGCGGATTCCTTCGCCGATCGGTGTGGTCAACGGGCCTTTGATGCCGATGAGGTACTCCTGAAAAGCAGCCAGTGTTTCGTCGGGTAGCCACGAGCCGGTCTGTTCGAAGGCTTTCCCTCCGGCCAGCACCTCTTTCCATTCAATCGCACGTTTGCCATTATAGGCTTTTGCTACCGCGGCATTGATTACCTTCTGGGCAGCCCCGGTTATTTCCGGGCCGATACCATCGCCTTCGATAAACGGGATGGTAACTATATCGGGTACGGTCAGCTGACCGTTTGTACAAGAGACTTTCATTTACAATTTGTTCATTTACGATTTACAATTCGGAAAATGTCTGAATTAAGGAAATTATGGAAGTGAAAGAAGTTACAACCAATTCATTCTCAAATTCCCAAATTTACACATCCTCACATCTTCATCATATTCAGCGCGCAACCCGCCTTAAACCATTCGATCTGTTCCTGGTTATAGGTGTGGTTGGCGGCAAAGCTATCTTCGCTTCCGTCGGCATGATGCAATGCGATGGTTAAAGGCTTGCCCGGTGCAAATCCGGTCAGACCGAGAATGTCGATCGTGTCGGTTTCTTTTACTTTGTCGTAGTCGGTAGCGTTGGCAAAGGTCAGGGCCAGCATTCCCTGTTTTTTCAGGTTGGTTTCGTGGATGCGGGCAAACGATTTGCTCAGAATAGCTTTTACTCCTAAGAAGCGGGGTTCCATAGCCGCATGTTCGCGCGACGAACCTTCTCCGTAATTTTCTTCGGCAACTACAATCGACGAAATGCCTTTGCTTTTCAATGTTTTTGCCACTTGCGACACCTTTCCGTACGAACCGTCAAGTGAATTGAGCACTTCGTTCGTTTTCTGGTTGAAGGCGTTGACGGCTCCCATCAGCAGGTTGTCGGAAATATTTTCGAGGTGACCGCGGAAGCGCAACCATTCGCCGGCCATCGAAATGTGATCGGTGGTGCATTTGCCCTGAGTCTTTATCAGCAGAGCCAGCCCTTTGTAATCGTTGCCATCCCACGGTGCGAACGGGTGTAGCTTTTGCAAGCGTTGCGAATCAGGAGCAATCTGAACTTCGATAGAAGAACCATTTGCAGACGGTTTCAAGCATCCTGATTCGGCCTGAGCAAAACCCAGTGGCGGAAGTTCGTCGCCAACAGGTTCCTGCAGTTTGATTGCCTTGCCATCCTTGTTGGTGATGGTATCGGTTAGTGGATTAAATGTCAACCGGCCGGCCAATGTTAAAGCCGTAACCAGATTGGGCGATGTTACAAAGTGATAGGTATTCGGGTTGCCATCCGCGCGCTTCGCAAAGTTGCGGTTGAATGACGAAACGATGGAGTTCAGCGCCTGTGGATCGTTAGTCTGGCGCTTCCACTGCCCGATGCAGGGGCCGCAGGCGTTGGCCATAATCAGACCACCGAATTGTTCGAACGGAGCTAACAGTCCATCGCGCTCGGCAGTGGCGCGTACCTTTTCCGAACCCGGCGAAAGAATGAATTTCGCCTTCGTTTCAATATGATTTTCGTTGGCCTGACGGGCGATCGATGCCGCCTTGGCCAGATCTTCGTACGACGAGTTGGTGCAGGAGCCGATCAGTCCGACCTCAACCGTTTCAGGATAGGTCTTCTCCTTGACGATCTTCACAAACTCGGAAATAGGATGAGCGGCGTCGGGGGTAAACGGACCGTTGATATACGGTTCCAGTTCGTCGAGGTTGATTTCGATTACCCGGTCGTAATATTTTTCGGGAGCGGCAACCACTTCAGGGTCGGCCTGCAGATCGGTAGCCGCAGTAGCCGCTTGTCCGGCAATGTCGGCACGTCCGGTAGCCTTGAGGTAGTAGGCTGTCTTTTCGTCGAACGGAAAAATGGAGGTGGTGGCGCCTACTTCGGCACCCATGTTGCAAATAGTGGCTTTGCCGGTGGCCGACAACGAAGAGACACCTTCACCAAAATATTCGATAATAGCGTTGGTTCCTCCTTTTACGGTCAGGATACCGGCCAGTTTCAGTATCACATCCTTGGGCGAAGTCCAGCCGTTTATTCGTCCGGTCAGTTTCACGCCAATCAGTTTCGGCATCTTCAGTTCCCAGGGCATTCCCACCATCACATCGACAGCGTCGGCACCACCCACGCCGATGGCTACCATGCTCAATCCGCCAGCATTTGGTGTGTGAGAGTCGGTTCCCACCATCATTCCACCGGGAAAGGCGTAGTTTTCGAGCACCACCTGATGAATGATACCTGCACCGGGCTTCCAGAAGTCTATGCCATATTTTTGCGAAACGGAGAGCAGAAAATCATACACCTCCTCGTTGGTAACTTTGGCTGTATGGAGATCGTCGGATGCTCCCACTCTGGCTGTAACTAAGTGATCGCAATGAACCGACGAGGGTACGGCAGTCTTGCTTTTGCCCGCGTTCATAAATTGAAGGAGCGCCATCTGAGCCGTTGCGTCCTGCATGGCTACACGGTCGGGAGCAAAATAGGCGTAATCTGAACCTCTGTCGTACGATTTGAGCTCCTTTACATCGAAGAGGTGAACGTATACTATTTTTTCGGCTAAAGTCAACGGGCGATTCAACTGTAAACGTACCGCGGCAAGCCGTTTTTGATATTCGGAATAAAAATCTTTGGGTAGAATGTTGTTTTGCATAAGCGGTAAGTTTTTAGCGCCGAAAGGGCTTTCGGAGGGCAGAAAACACTCTGATACAAAATAGCTTTATATGAGTTAATCGGGATGATCGGGAGAACTCATATAAATGGTAAGCAGGTATCAGGAATCACCTTCTACTGAGAACCTGGTATCTGCTTACCGAAATATGCTGAGAGGGACGTGTGTCAGGCCTTCAAGAAATCGTCGATACTTGCGGCTGTGTCACGCCCCGAAGCGATGGCACGTACAACCAGAGATGCGCCCAGAGCGGCATCGCCGGAAGCAAACACTTTGGTTACGGATGTTTGGTGCGAACCGTCGACTGCAACGTTTTTGCGTTCGTTCAGTTCAACACCTAACTCTTGTAACAAACCTTCGTAAAGTGGATGAACAAATCCCATGGAGAGGAATACCAAATCGGCTTTGATGGTTTCGGTTTTGCCGGTACGTTTCAGATTCATGCGACCGTTTTCATCTTTTGTCCATTTTACCTCTTCCACTTCCACTCCGGTTACCTGTCCGTTTTCGCTGAGGAAACGGAGGGTATCCAGGTTCCAGCGACGTTCGCAACCTTCCATGTGCGACGATGAGGTTTTCAACACCATCGGGTAGAGAGGCCACGGAGTCTCAGGATTTGAACCGACCGGCGGTTTGGGCATAATTTCGATCTGCGTGATCTTCTCCGCTTTCTGACGAATCGATGTTCCTACGCAGTCGGAGCCTGTATCGCCACCTCCGATAACCAGTACATGTTTTCCTTTCGCGTTGATGCGTTCTTCGTCGGAGTATGTTGCTCCGGCAATGACACGATTTTGCTGTTGCAAAAATTCGAGTGCGAAATAGATTCCCTTCATTTCACGTCCGGGAACTTTCAGGTCACGGGGAACTCCCGCGCCGATTGCAACGCAGACGGCATCATACTCTTTCAGTATCTCTTTGGTGGTAATGTCTATTCCGATATTTACCGATGTTTTGAATTCAACACCTTCGGTTTTCATCAGGTCGACACGCCGGTCGATTACTGATTTATGCAGTTTGAAATCGGGAATACCAAGGCGGAGCAGACCGCCGATGGTTTCGTTTTTTTCAAAAACGGTTACCGTGTGTCCCTTGTGGTTCAAACGGTCGGCACATGCCAGTCCGGCAGGCCCCGATCCGATAACGGCAATTTTTTTACCGGTACGTTGTTTCGGAATGATCGGGGTAATTAAACCTTCGAGAAATACACGTTCTGCAACGGCAGCTTCATTCTCGCGAATGGTTACCGGTTGTTCGTGTAGTTTCAGGACACATGATTTTTCGCAGGGAGCAGGACAAACACGGCCTGTGAATTCCGGAAAATCATTGGTTGAAGTCAATACTTTATATGATTGTAACCATTTCCCTTTGTAAGCAAGATCCTGCCATTCGGGTTGCTTGTTACCCAGCGGACAAGCCCAGTGGCAGAAGGGTACGCCGCAATCCATGCAGCGTGATGCCTGTAACTTGCGGTCTTCAATGTTGAGTGTTTGTTCAACTTCCGAAAAATCGCATACCCGTTCGTCAACAGGCCGGTAACCGGCCTCTTTCCGATCGATATTCATGAAAGCTTTTGGGTTTCCCATTATCGTATATTCAATTTACTATTTACAATTTACTTTTCCCGTCTGGCATCAGAGAAGAAACGATTCTTTCGTCTCTCCTCTTTTTACTCAAACCATTAATAATCACGTTCTACAGTTGCAATCTTGGCTTCAAGCGCAGCAAGACGTTGTGCGTGAAGAACTTTTTTATATTCGATAGGCATCACTTTGATGAACTGATCGACATAGGCGTCCCAATCGGCCAACATCTCTTTTGCTACAGTACTGCCTGTATAGCGCGCATGAGCTTCGATGAGATCATACAGCTCTTTTTTATCGATAGCCTCTTCTACCAGCGACAGCTCTACCATTTCCATGTTACAGAAGTAGTCGAAGTTGCCCTCTTTGTTCCAGACATAGGCGATACCGCCACTCATACCGGCTGCAAAGTTACGTCCAACCGATCCGAGAACTACGGTACGACCGCCGGTCATATATTCACAGCAGTGGTCACCGGCACCTTCAACAACCGCGGTAGCTCCACTGTTTCGTACACAGAAACGTTCGCCTACCTGACCGCTGATATACACTTCGCCGGTGGTAGCTCCGTAAAGCAACGTATTGCCGGCAATAATGTTTTCGTTCGATTTAAAGGTCGTTCCAACGGGAGGAACAACGATGATTCTACCACCCGATAACCCTTTGCCAAGGTAGTCGTTTGCATCTCCTTCGAGACGGAAAGTAATACCCGGAACGAGGAATGCTCCGAAACTTTGTCCGGCCGATCCGTTGAAGGTTATATTGATTGTATCGGAAGGTAACCCTTTTTCTCCATACAATTCGGTAGCTTTACCCGCCAGCATGGCGCCAACGGCACGATCGGTATTGTCGATCGGATAGTTCAGCTGAACGGCCATTTTGGCCTCAAATGCTATTTTGACTGCCTTAATCAGTTTCAGATCAAGAACAGCGTCGATTTTGTGATCTTGTTCCACAGCCTTACGGGTAGCATTGGTTTTTGCTTCTTCGGGGCGGTAGAGTATTTTCGACAGGTCGATTTTGCCTAATTTGGTATTTGCCGGATATTTTTTCGGAACGAGCAGATCGGAACGTCCGATAATGTCGTCTAATTTGGTATATCCGAGTTCAGCCAAACATTCGCGAACCTCTTCAGCCAAGAAATTGAAATAGTTAACGAGGTATTCGTAACGACCTACAAAGTGTTTGCGCATCTTTTCGTCCTGTGTGGCAACGCCCATCGGACAGGTGTTGAGGTGACACTTACGCATCAACACACAACCCAATACGATCAGAGCGCTGGTTGCGAAACCATACTCTTCGGCTCCGAGCAATGCCATGGTAACGATGTCGTGACCGGTTTTAACCTGACCGTCGGATTGCAGTCTTACTTTTCCGCGGAGGTTATTCAGTACCAAAACCTGTTGGGTTTCGGCCAGACCCAATTCTGCGGGCAGACCGGCGTGACGGATAGAGCTCATCGGACTTGCACCGGTACCACCTTCGCAACCGCTAATCAGTACCATGTCGGCTTTCGCCTTCACAACACCGGCAGCAATCGTACCGACACCGGTTTCGGAAACTAATTTCACGCTGATACGTGCATTCGGATTGACGTTTTTCAGGTCGAAGATAAGCTGAGCCAGGTCTTCGATTGAATAAATATCGTGATGAGGCGGAGGCGAAATCAACGAGATGCCGGGTATTGAGTGACGTGTTTTAGCAATCATTTCGTCAACCTTGAAGCCCGGTAACTGACCACCTTCACCCGGTTTTGCACCCTGGGCAATTTTGATCTGAATTTCGTCGGCGTTAACCAAATAGTGAGTTGTAACACCGAAACGGCCCGAAGCGACCTGTTTGATGGCACTACGTGTAGAGGTGCCATCGGGTCTCGGTTTGTAACGTTCGGGATCTTCACCACCTTCACCGGTATTACTCTTACCACCCACTTTGTTCATGGCCATAGCCATCGCTTCGTGCGCTTCGCGGCTGATGGAGCCGTATGACATAGCGCCGGTTACGAAGCGTTTGGTGATTTCGCTTGCCGGTTCGACCAACGAAATGTCGATCGGATTTTTCTTGAACTCCATCATGTCGCGTAGGAAGATCGGATGTTCTTTCCCGTTGACGAATTTGGAGTATTCTTTGAACATCTTGTAGCTGCCCAAACGGGTTGCCAGCTGAAGCTTCGATATGGTTTCCGGGTTCCAGGCGTGTTGTTCGCCGGTAACGCGGTAAGCATAGTTGCCGTAGTTGTCGAGCAGGTCGTTGACCACATCGCTTTCAAATCCTTTTTGGTGCGAGGCTAACGTATCTTTGGTGATATCGCCGATGTCGGCACCTTCAATTTTCGACGACATTCCACGGAAATACTTTTCGAGGAGGGCGTTCGAGAGTCCGATAGCTTCGAATATTTTGGCACCGTTGTAACTCTTGATGGTTGAAATACCCATTTTCGACATCACTTTCAGCAAACCTTTGTGGATCGCTTTCAGGAAATGCTTTTCGGCTGTCGCAAAGTCGAGCTGGATCTCCTTGCGGGTAACCAAATCGTTCAGTACGGCGAATGCCATATACGGGTTCACGCCGCTTGCGCCGAAACCAACCAGCAATGCGATATGCATCGTTTCGTAAGCTTCTGCCGTTTCAACGATCAACGCGATTTGAGCACGTTTGCATTTGTCGTTCAGGTAATGATGAACAGCCGAAAGAGCCAGCAACGATGGAATCGGAGCTTTTTCAGCAGTTACTCCGCGGTCGCTCAGAATGACGTAGTTGATGCCGTCATCAACAGCCTGTTCTGCCGATTTGCAGAGGTTATCGATAGCCTCTTCCATCCCTTTTGTACCGGCAGCAGCATCAAACAACATCGGAAGCCGTTTGGTGGTGAATCCTTTGTATTGGAGGTTGCACAGAATATCCAGTTCGGTATTTGTCAATACCGGTACCGGGAGCCGTACTACCTTGCAGTGTTCTGCCGAAGGTTTCAGCATATTGCCACCGATAGATCCGATGTAGTTGGTAGTTGACATAACCAGTTCTTCACGAATCGGGTCGATAGGGGGGTTGGTTACCTGCGCAAATTGTTGACGGAAATAGTTGAACAACCGTTGCGGCTGGTTCGACATAACGGCCAGCGGAATATCATTTCCCATCGAAGCGGTCGGTTCTATACCGGCAACTCCAAGGGGTTGGATAACGCGTTCGATGTCTTCACGGTTATATCCGAACACACGCAGCATCGTTTCGTAGTTGTCTACAGTGTGATTTACCGTTCTTCCGGATGACAGTTTGCTCAAAATAACACGGTTCTTTTCGAGCCATGTTTTGTATGGATGTTCGTTTGCCAGCTCTTCTTTCAGTTCGGCATCGTATTTTACCGTGCCGGTTTCGGTATCCACCATCAAAATTTTACCGGGGCGCAAACGTCCTTTTTCTTTAATCTGAGAGGCGTCGATAGTCAGTACGCCGGTTTCGGATGCAACCACCATTACATCGTCTTTGGTGATGAGATAGCGGGTCGGGCGCAATCCGTTACGGTCGAGCATACCGCAGGCATAGCGTCCGTCGGAAACCAGCAGGGTAGCCGGACCGTCCCACGGTTCCATGAAAATACTGTGGTATTCGTAGAATGCCTTCAGTTCGGGCGAAATCGGGTTTTTATCGTTGAAGCTCTCGGGAACCATCATGGCCAGTGCGTGAGGAATGCTCATGCCGCTCATGACGAAAAATTCAAGCGCGTTGTCAAGCGATGCCGAGTCGCTCATGCCCGGTTGGATAAGCGGCTCCAGCTCGTCCATCGGACAAAGAACGTCGGGGTGAAGTACGCTTTTGCGCGACTCCATCCAGCTACGGTTTCCGCGGATGGTGTTGATCTCGCCATTGTGTCCCAACATACGGAACGGCTGAGCCAACGACCATGTCGGGAATGTATTGGTGGAAAAACGCGAGTGTACCAATGCCAGGGCGCTGGTAAAATAGGGACTCGTCAGATCGGGGAAATAGCTTCTCAACTGAAGCGAAGACAACATTCCTTTGTAGATGATCTTCTGAGTAGAGAGGCTCACGATATAGCACGCCCCTTTATTCGATATGGTAGAGTCGAGAATGGCTTTCTCTATTTTTTTTCGTACGATATACAACTTTCTTTCTAAAGTAAGCTGATCGTTGCCTCCGGTTATGAACAGCTGTTTTACATCCGGTTCGGCAGCCAGAGCAACTTCACCCAATACTTCGCTGTCGACAGGCACATTACGAATGTGAGTGAGTGTAAGTCCTTCTTTTTCAATTTCTTTCTTTATTATCGAAAGAAAAGTTTCCTGATCGGACGCGTTTTTCGGGAGAAAAAATAATCCTGTTCCATACTTGCCTTTTTCCGGAACAGGAATTCCCTGCAGAAGAATAAATTCATGTGGAATCTGCACTAAAATTCCGGCTCCGTCTCCGGTCTTGTTGTCTGCACCTTCCGCACCGCGGTGCATCATGTGCTCCAGTACCTGCAATCCGTTTTCGACAATATCATGCGACTTGCCGCCTTTGATATTTACCACTAAGCCTACTCCGCATCCGTCTTTTTCATTTTCGGGATGATACAAGCCTTGGGGCTGTGGAAAATTCGGATAGTTCATTCTTGTTTGTTCCATTTTTATTATTTGGCTTTGCATTATTGTCCTGTATCTATGTCAAATGATGACTTTTTTTAATCTTGGCACGACAATACGTTACAGATTATTCTTTTTTCGGGTACAAATGTCCGAATTTTTTACGTAATGTCAAAATTTTTGATGCGAAATAATGTGATTTTATGCAAAAAAATAGCCTTTTGTGAATATTTATGCAGTATAATCGGCGTCTTATTATGCAAATTGTAGTCAGACCTGATGGTGAAAAATAGAGTGTAAAAAAGGAGGTGCTTGTACGCGCCTCCTTTTCAATTGTAAGAAAAATACCAACTACACCTATTTCATAGGCTTATCCGCGACACTATTTATTCAAACTATTATGATTGCTGTGTGTTCGGGCGGAATGATAAGACAAACACGTTACTATACACATCATTTGCTTTTGTATCCGGCATAAAAACCGAATAAATAATGTTTTTATATTCTTAAATATAAAAGTTCCGCCTCTCTTCTGTCTGTTGCCGTTGAGAGGCTCTTTCGATGTAAAGATACGATAGCAAGATGCCGAAATCAATTTTTAGTCGTTAAAGATACTCAAAGGGGACTGCTTACTTTGTTTATTTGAAGCGGATGTTTTATTTAAAAGCGTTGCTATTCCCATCATTCTTTGGCATCTTTGCACTTTCAAAAAAATACGAATGAATCTCTTTTTTTCTATAGAAAATGCTCTTCCGCGTCTGCCGGAGGTGGCATTCGGCATCCCTTTCAACTGGAAGGTTCAAAGCGGTGAAGTGTGGGCGGTTGCTGGCCCGAACGGAAGTGGAAAATCAGTGCTGGCCGAATTTATTGCAGGTCAGTATGTGCCGGATCAAGGCGATATAACCTACCATTTTATGGAAGAGCTGCAACAGCAAAATCCGGATAAAACAGTACATGCATGGGAATTTATTAAGTTGATAAGTTTCAATTCTACCTACTCGATTGTCGATTTCCGACCGATGTATTACCAGCAGCGTTTCAACAGTACGGAGGCCGAAGACTCTCCGTTTGTGCGGGATCTGTTGGTTGGCAAGGAGTCTGCCAATCCGGTGACGGAAGAGATCATCGAAACGCTGAACATTGCCAGATTGCTTGACCGGAAACTGATTCAACTCTCGAGCGGCGAGCTTCGTAAACTGTTGATTGCTAAAATTATGACATCGAATCCGCGGATGCTTATTTTTGATAATCCGTTTATCGGATTGGATGTGGCTTCGCGGCAGCAACTGAATGAACTGTTTGTGCGGATGAACAAACAGGGAATACAACTGCTGTTTTTGGTGCCGTCGGTAAACGATCTGCCCGATTGTACCGAAAAAGTGTTGGTGATGGATCAGTGTCAAATGGCATCGTTCACTACAGCCGGAGAATATAGAGACAGGTACCGGCAAACCGTCGCCTCCGAAGCTGACGTGCATGTCGATTGGACCAAATTTCCTGTTCCGGAGGAGTGTTCTGAGATCTGCCGTGAAGTGGTGAAAATGGAAGATGTGGAAATTTCGTACGGCAAACAAATTATACGCCGCGGGGTGAACTGGACGATAAAAAGAGGGGAAAAATGGGCGTTGTCGGGTCCCAACGGATCGGGGAAATCCACCCTTTTGAGCTATATCTTTGCCGACAATCCTCAGGCATATACTAAAAAACTAACGTTGTTTGACCGGCGACGTGGTACCGGCGAAAGTATTTGGGAGATAAAAGCCCGGATCGGTTTTACCTCATCAGAGATGCATCTCTATTATCGCGAAAACGTACCGTGCCTGTCGGTGGTGGCTTCCGGCTTTTTCGATAGTGTGGGGTTGTTTCGTAAATGTTCTGATTTACAGTTGGATCTTGCCGCTCAAATGCTCGAAATATTGGGGTGCATTCATTTGAAAAACAGGTCGTTCCTTAAAATATCGTCCGGAGAACAGCGGTTGGTGCTCTTTGCCCGTTCGTTGGTAAAGAATCCCGAGCTGCTTATTTTGGACGAGCCGTTTCACGGTCTGGATGCTTCAAAAAAGGGACTGTGTCGTCGGGTGGTGGAGAGCTATTGTGCACAGCCTGATAAATCGTTGATATACGTTACCCACCGGAGCGAAGAGATACCTGCCTGCGTCGACCATTACATGAAACTGGATTGATATCCAAACCTATCGGTTCCGTTTGAATTTCTTTATTTGTATCTGAAGTACGACAAATGTGATGAGGCTGGCTATCAGGTCGCTGGTTGGAGCTGCCGCCCAGATTCCATACAATCCGAATATGCGCGGCAAAATAAACAGGGCCGGAATCAGGATAAGTACCTGCCGCAACAGGGAGAGGAAAATAGCCGTTTTTGCCATTCCAATCGACTGGAATAGGTTGGAGGTGACAATCTGAAAACCGACAATCGGAAAGACTATCATGTTTATTCGCAGAGCATTGGCTGCCATATCGATCAGTTGAGGATTGGTGGTGAATGCGCGGGCAATAGCGTGCGGGAAGAGTTGGGCAATGATAAATCCGATGGTGGTGGTGATTGTTCCGGCAATCACCGTTAGCCGGTAGACATGTATCATTCTGTCGTATAGTTTGGCTCCGAAATTATAACCTGCTATGGGTTGCATGGCCATGTTGAACCCTACTACAATCATTACAAACAGCATCAGAATCCGGTTGGTGATCCCGAAAGCGCCTACTGCCATGTTGCCTCCGTATGCCATGAAACTTTTGTTCATGATGATAACAATCAAACAGGCACAGAGGTTGAGCAAAAACGGCGACATGCCGATGGAGAATATATCGGCGATTATTTTTGACTTCAGCTTAAAAAAGCCCTTTTGAAAATGGATGTAATGAACCGGATTGAGAAAATGTTTCACTACCCAGAAGCATCCGATAGCCTGAGCGGTAACGGTAGCCGCAGCTGCACCCCGGATTCCCCAATGGAAAACGAAAATGAACAGGGGGGCAAGTGTCAGGTTTACTCCCACGGTCAATAACGACATTGCCATTGCCTTTTTGGGATACCCCGACGAGCGGATCATGTTGTTGAGGCCGATAAACATGTGATTGAACACATTGCCCAACAGAATTACCTGCATGAAGCTGCGCGCGTATGGGATTGTCTGATCACTGGCTCCGAAGAGGCGCAGTACGGGGTCGAGAAAGATCAGCATGACGATGGCAAACAGTGATCCGATGCATAAATTCATAATAACTGCGTTGCCCAGAATGTGAATAGCCCCGTTTTTATTTTGCCGGCCCAGATAAATGGATATCATGGTGGATGCTCCGGCTCCCACTAACGAACCGAATGCCGCCCCGAGATTCATAAACGGAAAGGTGATTGCCAACCCGGCAATTGCCATCGGACCGACACCCTGTCCGATAAAAATGCTGTCGATAATATTGTAGAGCGAGGTCACCGACATGGCCACAATAGCAGGAACAGAGTATTCTATCAGTAATTTTTTGATTCGTTCGGTTCCTAATTGTTGTGGCGCTCCCTGTATGTTGTACGGCATGTTGTTGATCCTTTTCTGTAGCTCCAAAAGAATGTTTTTGCCAGTCGCGGCACATTTCTTTCTTTCAGATCCTCTTTTTTGTGCAAAGTTAATCAGTAACCGGCTTTTTTCGATAGGCTCGGTTGCTCTCTTTTACAGATTGTCTCTTTTTGTAAAATAATTACAATTGCAACAGTTATAGTGCATTATGGTTTCATTTGAAATTATAAAATGCGCATATTTCATTATAATGTGCTACGTTTATTTGAAAGTTGCACATTTATAAAAAAAATGAGTAATTTTGTCGGCTCTAAACTTAATGAGTTTTTAATCGGATAGAGGGCGGTTGGTAAATCGGTCACTCTATCTCCATTTTAATTTGCAAATAATGATAACAAAAAAATCTTGTTTTATCTTGTTGCTCCTGTCTGCAACAGGCACTGCATTTGCCGGAGGTTTGTTAACCAATACCAATCAAAGCGTTCATTTCCTTCGTAATCCGGCTCGCGATGCGTCAACCGAGATTGATGCGGTGTATACCAATCCTGCCGGCTTAACCTATTTGTCCGACGGATTTCACTTGTCATTGACCAATCAGAGTGCGTTTCAGACCCGTACAATAACCTCTACGTTCGCTCCATTTGCCGGTTTCGGCGGGAGTGCAACCAAAGAGTTCAAAGGTGAGGCTTCGGCACCTGTTATCCCGAGTTTTCAGTTTGCCTACAAAAAAGATCGCTACGTGCTTTCCGCCGCTTTTGCTGTTTCGGGAGGTGGAGGAAAAGCGACGTTCAATCATGGTTTGGCCTCGTTTGAAGCTCCTATCTCTATGATTCCACTGTCGCTGAAAAAAGCAGGGCTTCCTACCTCAGCCTATTCCGTTGATGAATTTATGGAAGGGCGTCAGTTTATTTTCGGATTTCAACTGAATGGTTCGTATAAAATCAACGACGCTTTTTCGGGAGCCATCGGAATGCGCCTCAACATCGTCAATAACGGCTATCTGGGACACTTGCGCGATATTCAGGTGAATCCTACGCATCCGTTGCTGAATCCGACGGGGGCGATGATTCCGGCTACTACCTTTTTTACTGCCGCCGGCATGACGGCCAATGCTAAGGCTACAGCCGATAAGCAGCTCGATTGTACCCAAACAGGATGGGGCGTTACGCCGATTATCGGACTAAATTACCATGTTGCCGGATTGAATATCGGCGCAAAATATGAATTTATCACGCCGCTGAATATTCAGAATAATACAAAAATTGACGATACGGGACTGTTTGCAGATGGTGTGAATACCCCGAACGATATACCGGCATACCTGACAATCGGAGCGGAATATCAGGTTTGTAAAAGCTGGAAGGTTTCGGGTGGTTACCACCACTTTTTCGATTCGGATGCCAAGATGGCCAACGATAAACAAAAATATATTAATGGAGGGGTAAATGAGTTTTTGTTCGGAACTGAATATCAGATTGATGACATGTTTCTGGTGAGTGCCGGTGGACAGATTACCCGTACGGGTGTGACCGATGCTTACCAGACCGATATGAGTTTCAGTCTGAATTCTTATTCTGTCGGTTTTGGTGGCGCGATAATTGTTTCGCCGAAAATGCGTCTGAATATTGCCTATTTCTTCACCAATTACGACAAATGGACGAAAGCATCCGCAAATTACAATGGTACCGGCCTGGCCGGAACGGATGTGTTCGACAGGACGAATAAGGTATTCGGGTTAGGACTCGATTACCGGTTCTGATTTTTTTTCGTAACATATTTAAGTAAGTATGAAGGCATGGTCTCGCGATGAGACTGTGCCTTTCGTTTTTGAAACGGGATGCTTATCTTTGTCGCTATTAATTTTTACGCTATGACTTATTCCATACGTCCGGCTCAGGAAGCCGATTGCCCCGCCATTTTAAGTATCATCAAAGAGCTGGCTTTGTTCGAAAAAGCGCCTGAAAAGGTGACCAATTCGGTGGAGCAGATGCTCGAAGAGAAAGATTGTTTCCGCTGTTTTGTGGCTGTCGACGAACACAACGAGGTGCTGGCTATCTCGCTCTATTTCTTTGCCTACTATACCTGGGTGGGCAAATCGCTCTATCTCGACGATCTTTATGTACGCGAACCATTCCGCAAACAGGGAATTGCTTCGGCTTTGTTGAAAAAGATTTTTGAAGTCGCCCGTGAGGAGAACTGCAAACGGGTACGCTGGCAGGTGCTCAACTGGAACGTGAATGCCATCAAGCTATACGAAAAGTGCGGAGCCACCATCGACAACGAGTGGTCTAACTGCGATTTCGACCGGAAGGGAATTCTGGAATTCAACTTGTAACTATTCGCACACAGAAAACACGGAATAGACGGAAAATTGCAAAATGCAACATTTCGATTCGGTTTAGAATTGACAATGCCGGTTAATCTCCTCTTCATCTGAATGGGAAATTAATCGGCATTATGCGATAATCGTAAACTAAATATATCCGTGTATTTCTGTTTAATCAGTGTACTCCGTGTGCCTTGACAACACAAAAACGAGGGATAAGCTTATGAACACAGAAATCCATAGGTAAATAATTTTCTCTGTGTATTTCTGTTTAATCCGTGTCTTCCGTGTGCTCAGATTCCTCAATCCCGGAAGCGTTTGGTGATGTCGCCGAAAGCATCGGTGCGGCGGTCGCGGAAGAAGGGCCACATGCGGCGTACGGTTTCGGTGCGCGAAAGATCTATGTCGATAATTCTGTTTTCTTCTGTGTCAGAGGCTGCTTGTACCAATATTTCGCCCTGAGGTCCGGCCACGAAACTGCTTCCCCAAAACTGAATACCGTTGGTCACGCCTGACGGATCGGCCTCGTAACCAGTGCGGTTTACCGAAATGACGTGAAGTCCGTTTGCCACGGCATGTGCCCGTTGCGAGATAATCCACGCCTCGCGTTGACGTGCTTTCTCTTCATCGGTATCGGTCGATTCCCAACCTATAGCCGTCGGGTAGATCAGCATGTCGGCACCGGCAAGCGCCATCAACCTTGCTGCTTCGGGGTACCACTGATCCCAGCAAACCAGAACGCCCAGTTTACCGATCGAGGTTTGAATCGGTTCAAATCCCAAATCGCCCGGAGTAAAATAGAATTTCTCGTAGTAAGCCGGATCGTCGGGAATATGCATTTTGCGGTATTTCCCGGCAATAGAACCATCCTTCTCTATCACCACGGCTGTGTTGTGATGCAGTCCGGCAGCTCTTTTCTCAAACAACGAAAGCACAATGACCACGCCCAGTTCCTTGGCTAAAGCCCCGAACTCTTCTGTCGAGGGCCCCGGAATGGTTTCGGCCTGATCGAAATTGGCAGGGTCTTCCACCTGACAAAAATAGAGCCCGTTGTGCAACTCCTGCAACACGATCAGCTCCGCTCCCTGACGGGCGCAGACGGTGATGTTGTGTTTCAGCTTTTCTATATTGCCGCGGGTATCGGCGCTATTGGCTTGTTGGATAAGAGCTATTTTCATTGGTCAATAATGAGTAAAAAAATACTGTAACGCACAGATGTTAGGAAAATTGAAAAAAAAGTCTATCGATGTCCAATTTTTATACGCGTAAAAATTATTTGCAATATAAATTTATGAAGTAATGCAGCAAGAGGATAGGTGACTTGCCTCTACTCCTTGTGTTTAAAGACGAACATTTATGAATCATCTCTAAAGTGTCAATAGTATGTAATTTTTCAGTGCTATTAGTCCAATCAATATCAGTATCTTTTTTAGAATGAGATAATTCCTCAATCCAATTGTTAATTTTAGAAATCCATTCCGAAGCTGTTCTGCTTTGTACATACCCAAACATTCCACAGACAGATAAATGTGACGCATGTTCTCCTCTTTTAAATCGTTCGATTCCGCCTCTTAGACCACTAACATATTCTTTGTATTTGGTTGATTCTGAAAGCCTTTTGGCTTCAAATTCAACAATAGTAACAGGTTTTATATTTTTCGTCAATATAAACACTCCAATGTCGGTTTCTTTGTCAGAGTTAGGCTGAGTCGGATTTTTTCCAAAACTAAATGGGGGAAATCCTGCATATGGCTGCTCTCTCAAACAAGTGTTGAAATAGTAAACAAGAGAATCACTAATTCTATTTTCCTTATACGAATCTTTAATGCTTTGATAATAAGGTAAAAATCCTGCAATAGTACAGTCAATAAACTGCAACAAAACAGTGACCTCGTGTGTCGGTTCTACACTAAGGTCATCCGGCTTAGGCGCATTATATGTTTGTATATGGTTCCTAAGCATTAATAATAACGGGCTTTAATGTAGTCAGCAAATGCTTCATCGGCATCTCTCAAAGCAATGGAAGGCAACCAATAGCGAAGTTGCTTTGGCTTGGCAAGAATAATACAGTCCTTTCCATAGGCTTTCAATATCCGTTGAGTATGATAACTTTTATTCTCTTCTTTTTTAGGAGGAATAATTTCTTCCATATATTGTTCGAGTTGAGCAATCTCTTCTGTTTGCGGATTATAATCTTCGCTTGTATACTCAAAATGGACAGCATAATACTTTCCAGCATCCAATATCTTGAATAATCGGAATGCTTTATTATCTACTTGATAAATGCTGTTCAAAGTTTGGCAGAAAGTATTTGAGAAAACATTCAGAGAACTTTTATCAACATTGACTGACAGTTTTTTTTCTGAATTACTTGATAAAAAATATTTTAATGAATCTTCTACTAACAATTCATCAGAGTATGAAAGCTTGACATCTGCGAGATTCTCAGGATAAGGAATTTGAAGAATATCTTCATCGTATAGAGAGGTTGCTTTAATTATTTTTACCCGGCTACTAGTTGCTAGTATATAAAAACGAAGTAATTTACCACTCGTTTTAATATATTTAGATAACCGTCGTAAATTGTCACCTTCACTTAGAGGAGCATGAATTCCTATAATGTCACTTTTGAAAACAACATCTTGATTTACGTATTCAGTAATTAGATTTGATGAGCCTAGGATTTTTCTAATAAGCAAATGTGGGGCTAAGAATATTTTTTGATTTGTTCTGCGATGGAATCTTTCTATTTCACATGCTCTAATACTTGAATAGTCGATTCCAGCCTCTGTAAAGGCTTCAGTTGGTAAATAATTTTGTTGAGTTATATATTCTATAGGTTTGCCGTTTTTGTTTTCGATAAAACCTTCTCCTTTTATCCAACCATGCTCGCTTTTTTGAAGAATATACTCGCCTAAAGTATTAAGACGAGACAATCTGTCAATAAGTGAAACAATTCTTCCTCCTCCAAGTAAATCTGCTTTCCAAACAAATAGATTGTTTACAACAGCGTCTTTATTAATTGAATGAAAATCATAATGATCAAATTCAAGAAACAGCCGATTTACATTTGAAAACGTACGATTTGCCACAACGTGCAAAACATCTTCATTATCTGGTTCGGATTTTTGAATGAAAACAGCAGCTGTAGCTACATTTTTCGACCCCCATAGCACATCGGATAGTTTGGTAAAATCAATTACCTGCAACAAGTTGTATTTGGAAAATAATGCTTGTTTGAATTCGATATCTTTTTGATAAAAGAGAGGGCCTGAAGGTTGTATAAGGCAAAGCAGAGCATTCGGTTTTAATAACTTCATAGCTTGTACCAGAAAATGTAAAGCCGGGTTTTCATCAGGAATTTTTATTTCACTCTCATATCGATACTCTGTCTTAAGTTTTTTGAAATAAGCTCCATTTGAAATAGACTTATCATTTTCATCCGTCGGGGGATTAAATGGAGGATTACCAATTACCAAATCAAAATTAGCATCGTGTTTTTGTGAGATAAAAACAAAAAAATCTTTTGAAATAATATTCTTCTCGCCTAAATCAGGAAACTTCAGCTCTTGCCATACAGGAGGTTTCAAATCCACTTCGTCCAACAATGCTAACGCCAAACTGAATACAGACAATTTAATAGCATCTTCCTGAATATCTATGCCGTAAATGCTTTTTAAAAGGAGTTCTTTGAGCGTTTCCAACGAGGGCTTTTCAAGAAAACCGGTTTGTTGCCATCGCTCGTATCTCCACCATTGAATAATTCGTTTATAGGCTTTTACAAGAAATATTCCTGATCCACAACTCACGTCAATCAGCTTAAAGTCTTGTTTGGGACTTTTTAACGGCATACACTCATCGACCAATGTGCTGACAATCATTTCAGGTGTATAAACGATATCTTTGCTGTTGGTCAGAAGCTCTTCATATACAGAGCTTATTAATTCGACCGGTAAGTGAGAAAAAGAATATAATCTCCACAATACATATTGGTCATTATGTTTGTCTCCGTCAAGATAATCAGCTAATTTTGTTACTTCCGTTTTAGTAATTGATATTCTGGCTTCAAGTTCAGTTTTTTGATTCCATTCAAATATTTTACCATTAAAATCTACGGATAGCTGATCCAATAAATCAAGTAACTTTCCGGATCTTATTACATCGCAAAAATTTGTACAATTATAGTTGTTTGTAAAATAGGTGCTTGCAAAATATCCAGTCGTATTTTCTTGATCGCGTTCTTCCAAATATTTTATCAACAAGCATTGTACTAATAATTTTAAGGCAACGTGACTGTCAAGCCCTGAATCTTTCTGAAAACTATTATATACTTTTTTCAACCCACTGATCAAATCGCGATAAGCAGATTTCTCAAACCTAAAACGTTTTTCATTATCTTTTTCTTCCCAGAACAATCCATTGTCAAAGTCGTGCATTGTAAAACTTTTAATGACTTGTCCCGATAGTTTAATTGTTTCAAATGCTTTAACTTCTTTATTGTCAGCGGTTCTTTCTCGTGCATCGTAAATAGAGACTTCAGATTTATCAATAATGATATACATTGGCACCTGACAGCCACTCCACACTTTAACATGAATATCTCTTCGTTTCTCAGTTAAATGGTTGTTGGTGTTGTCGTAAATATAAATCTGAGGAGTAGCTTCTCGGTCATCTTCAAAATAGCGAAAGTAAACAGCATCGGCATCGAATTTTTCTTTAGCTGTTTCAAGGGCAAAAAGAATGGCGGGAGATAGTTGGTTTTTCCCTAAATGCAGGTAGTCATTCGTAAAGAAAACACCTCCATTTCCTTCCTGTTTATTTGTGAACGGAAAAGTGATTTTTCTAATATTTTCGACAAACAACTTATTCAATGCCATGAAATAAAATATTACGCTTTAATGTACAAATATAACCTTTTTTGAGTCGAAAGAAAAATGATTTACAGAAACCTCAGTACCCCTTCCGGAAACTGCATCGTCACGCAGTGTAACGATCCATGCTGTTTGATCAGCGGGCGGCAATCGATGCCAACAATTTCGCGATCAGGGAAAGCGGCTTGCAATTGCGCCTTTGCAATCTCATCTTTCGGCGAATCGTAGGTCGGCATCAGCACGGCTCCGTTCATAATAAGGAAATTGGCATAGGTTGCCGGTAACCGTTCTTCTGCAAAAACAACTGCATCGGCCATTGGCAGGGCAATCAGGTTGTAGGGTTTCCCGTCTATCGTGCGGAATGCCCGTAGTTCCTCTTCCATCAGGCTGAGCTCCTCGTAGTGTTCGTCGTTTTGATCGTCACATTTCACGTAGGCAATCGTGTCGGGGGTGCAGAACCGAGCCAGCGTATCCACGTGACTGTCGGTATCGTCTCCTGCCAGATAACCGTTTTTTAGCCACAGTATCCGCTTGGCTCCGAAAACCATCAACAGGTACTCTTCCAGCTCCTCTTTCGATTTGTGGTCGTTGCGGTTGGGCGAAAGCAGGCACTCTTCGGTGGTGAGGATGGTTCCCTCTCCGTCCGACTCGATGCTGCCGCCTTCCAATACGCACTGCAGCATGTTTTGGTATGCCACAAACGGTTGGAATGTATCCGATTCGTAGAGCCGGCGGGTAATCTGGTTATCAAAGTTGGCGGCATACTTCATGCCCCAGCCGTTGAAGGTAAAATCGTACAGATAAGGGTCACCTTCCACCATCACCGTGATGGCTCCGTGGTCGCGGGCCCAGGTGTCGTTGGTCTCTGTTTCGCGGAAAATGATCTGGCTGAAGTCGGTGCCATCGCCCAGCTGTTCGCGTACGCCGGCGCTATCGCGGCAAACGATCAGCAACTTTTCGCGTTTCACAATCTCTTGGGCAAGTGCAACGTAGCATTGGGTTACCTCTTCCAGCATGTAATTCCAGTCGGTATCCACGTGCGGCCAGGTGAGCTGAATGCCACTCTGGGGTGCCCACTCGGCAGGCAGGGTTATGTTGATTGTTTCCAATTTGAGAATTTGAAGATTTGGAAATTTGAGAATGAAATCTGCTTAATGAGCAAATAGCCAGATTGAACTAATAATTCATCATTAATAATTAATAATTGTCTTGTGCGCTGCCTCTTCGGCTTTGGCACGGGCTTCGTCGGTATCGTTGCCGGTGGCTAACACCACTCCCATGCGGCGACCCGGTTTGCAGAGCGGTTTGCCGAAAAGACGGATCTTGGTATCGGGCACATGCACCGCTTCGGTAATGTCGAAAGTGGGGTTCCATGCCTCTTCGGTGGCTTTGATGACGTGTGTGGCGCCGCATTGCAATAGTCGGGTATCGACCGGCAGGCCGAGAATTGCCCGTACATGCAGCTCGAATTCCGACATCACCTGCGTGGCCATAGTCACCATACCGGTGTCGTGCGGACGGGGAGAGACTTCGCTGAAGATTACCTTACCGTCTTTTACAAATAGTTCCACGCCGAAAATACCATAACCGCCCAGCGCGTCGGTCACTTTCAGGGCAGCCTGCTCGGCTTGACGAATGGTATCCTGCTCCATGGTGCAGGGTTGCCAGCTCTCGTGGTAGTCGCCGCTGATCTGTACGTGACCGATCGGCGCGCAGAATTTGGTACCGAAAGCGGTGCGGACGGTAAGCAGCGTTATTTCGTAATCGAATGTGATAAACTCTTCGATAATCACCCGGCTGCCAATGCCGCGGGCAGCTTCGTGGGCGTAGTTCCATGCCTTGTCGATATCGGCTTCGCTCTTGATGGTGCTTTGGCCCTTGCCGGAGGACGACATGATGGGCTTCGTTACACAGGGAATACCAATTTCTTTCACTCCGGCGCGGAATTCTTCGGCGGTGTCGGCAAAGAGATAACGGGCTGTGGGCAGTTGCAACGTTTCGGCAGCCAGACGGCGGATGCCTTCCCGATCCATCGTGAGACGGGCTGCGTGCGCTTTGGGAATTACATGGAAGCCTTCGCTCTCTAATTGTTCCAGCATCACGGTATCGATGGCTTCGATCTCGGGCACGATCAGCGCCGGAGCTTCGCGTTCGATAACGGCACGAAGCGCCTTACCGTTTTTCATATCAATAACATGGCTGCGGTGAGCCACCTGCATGGCCGGCGCGTTTTCGTACGAGTCGACTGCGATGGTTTCCACTCCGAGACGTTGTGCCTCGATTACCATTTCCTTACACAATTCGCCGCTTCCGAGGAAGAGCACACGGGTGGCACCCTTTTGCAAAGGTGTGCCGATAGATAGAGTTGACATAGCTACTGTTTTATACTGCAAAAATAACCATTTTCGGTTGATGAATAAAATAAAAGACGATATATGAGCTGTTGATATGCGTCTGGTGTTCGGTTAAGAAATAAAGAGAACGCAAAATATTGTGATATTCTTTGTTTAAGAAACGGGATGACTTTTAAAAAAACCAAGATGAAATCTAAATTTATCTTTATCGGGAGGTGAACCTATAAAAGTTTCTAATTAAAGTAATATATTTGCACAAAGGTTATTTTTCGTAGAAAAATAGTTCGAGGCATAAGTATTGAAGAGAAATTCTTCCGGTTTGAAAGTCTGGAGATATTAGCAAATTGATTGAATTTTATGACAAACGTAGTAAGGAGAGCCATGGTGTGTTGCATGGGAACTCTCCTTGTTTTAATAAACCTGCAGGCGCAAGAGAGAGGTCACTATCTGTTTTTGGAGACAGGCATGGGGCCTACGGCTATTGAATGTCATCTGAAAAATGGTAACCAAATCAAGGATGTGGGATATCAGCTGACGGTAGGTTATGGCTATTTCTTTCATCCAAACTGGGGAGTTGAAACCGGATTGGGTATACAGACATTTCGTTCTCAGATAGTGCTTTCTTCAATGAGTGGATATTCTTCTGTAGACAAAAGCGGAATAGCATATGAATACCGGAATTATTTCAATGGATGGCAAGAAAAACAGAATTTCACATTGTTGAGTATTCCTGTAGGGCTTCGGGGTGTCTTTCCTGTTTTCGATCATTTGGGCTTAACGGCATCGGGGGGAGTAAAATTATTAATGCCGGTTTCGTCTACATATGCATATTCGGATGGGAGTATTACAACCACCGGATATTATAGCAGTACGAACATGGAGTTTATGAATCAACCTCAAAATGGTTTTACAACGATCAATCAGCTACCATCCGACAAGATTCATTTAGGATTGTCGTGTGCTGGTTATGCCAATATTGGTGTCGTCTGCCAGTTGACGCCGGTGGTTAGAATAAATGTCGGTACATATGTTGATTATGGGCCATCTAATTGGATTAATCCTCAAAAAAATCCAGTATATCAGTCGGATGGTCATTATAATGATGTCATGCATTCGGATCGCGTAACACAAAATCATTATCTTAGCTACGGGTTGAAATTAGGCTTGTCCTGGTATCTTGGTGATAGGTTGTTTGGTTGTCATTGTTCGAGAGATTGACGTGATAATCCGGTGGTGATGTACTGTGGCGGTTTCGTTTGATTTGTCTTCCTGCCGTATGATTATATCGAATTGCATCATCTTTTCTTCTCTGCATATCCAATTCCATGCTCGATATCCTTTATCAGGACGATTATCTGATTGCCATCAATAAGCCTTGTGGATTACTGGTGCACCGCACTTCCATTGCCGAAAGTGACGGGCCGTTTGTCCTGCAACTGTTGCGTGATCAGGTAGGGTGTAAGCTCTTTCCGGTGCATCGAATCGACCGACCGACGTCAGGAGTGCTCGTTTTTGCTTTTTCGCCGGAGGTGGCGCGACAGCTCAACGACCAATTGACTAACGGTGTGTCGCATAAAAAATATGTGGCTTTGGTGCGGGGATGGTTTTCTCAGGAGATAATCTGCAATCGCCCCGTGAAGAATGATCGGGATAACCTGCAGGAGGCGCTTACCCGATTCGTTCCGTTAAAACAGCTGGAACTACCGCTGGCAACCGATCGCTATCCGACAGCCCGCTTCTCCGTGGTGGAGGCATATCCGTTGACCGGACGCTGGCACCAGATACGTCAGCATCTGGCTCAGTTGCGCCACTACATCATTAACGACCGGGTACATGGCGATGGCAAGCAAAACCGGATTTTTACCGAACAACTGGGCGTTCGCGAGATGTTTCTCCACGCCCGTTCGTTGCGTTTACAGCACCCGGTGTTGCCAACCGAATTAACCATCGAGGCGCCGTTTCCGGCACATTGGGCTGAATTTGTTGACTAAATCTAATGTAAAGATACACGGCCGTGCATCTTTACTGTTCTGCCAATAATTCGTCTATCAGCGCGTTGAATTCGTGTTGAAATTCCTTGTAGAACAATCCGGTAGCCGGACCATTGAATCCGGTATGGATTTTCCGCACTTTCCCTTTTTTATCGATAAAAATCATGGTGGGATAACTGGTTACTTTCTCCATTTCGGGCAATGCCTTGTCGGTTGCTTCCGAGCCTACCTGTCCGCCGAAGAGCAGTTCGTATTCGGTTCCGTAACGTTTTTTCATGCGCAACAGGGCGGCGCGGGCATAATCGAAATCGTCTTTCCGCTCGAAAGCCAGACCTACAACCTCTACGCCGCGGTTTTTGTTGGCCTTGTACCACGGAGCCAGATATTTCATTTCGTCCATGCAGTTGGGACACCAGCTTCCGAGGATCGAAACGACTACCACTTTACTACGGTAACGTTCGTCGGCAAGCGAAATCTTCTTTCCGTCGGTGTTGGGCAGTCTGAAGCTGAGGTTATCCTTGCCCGGTTTCATGTGTGTCTGATTGTAGGGATCGGCCAGTCCGGCTTTGTCGTTTCGGGTACCTTCCAAACGGGTTTTGCCTTTCGCTGTAAAGAAGGTGCCCTCAAAATGGTTATTGTCCCTGAACGAGACCTCCAGCAGGTAGGGACTCTGTCCCGCGAAAGCCGAGAGGTGAGCTCCTGCTTGCGTGTAGGCTCCTTCGAGGTAACGCAGGTCGCCGCTGGGCGTTAGCACCGAACCGGTAATAATCCCGTTGTCGGTTTGAAAAATACCCACGTTGTGTTCGGCCTCACCTTTCGGATCGATAAAGAGTACGTCCCATTTGCCGTCAAGGCGAACTGTAGTGGGAGATGCTACCGGTTCAAAGCGTTGTTTATTGTCGAAGCGGGCCGAGAAACGAATTCCCGCATCATTTTTGACATAGTTTTTCAGAAAGCGTCCGCTGAGAGTTCCCTCTTTTACGGCAGCACGTATCTGAGCGTCGAACGATTCGATGGGGATGATAACCGAATCTCCTTTGAATGAAACTCCGTTCAGTACCACCCGTTCTTCGCCGTTCATCAGCGTAACCACAGTCGAGTCGGCTCCGTGACGAGAGACCTCAAAAAGGAAAGGAGCCGTGTTCTCTTTCATCCCCAGCGTTCCGCGCCAGATGCCGTTATTTAGTTTCGGAGTGGTGGCGGAAGTTGTGATGGCGCAACCGAGAGCCATGCAGGTTATAATAGATTGAAGTTTGTGCATAAAAATGATTTTTGAATGAAGCTGCAAAGTTACGAGGATTCATCCAATTGAAATTGAAAATGGGAGGAAAGAGATTAGAAAAAACGATTCGACAAGTTGATTTTGCAAAATATAGTAAATTTGTAAATTTTTTAAATGAATTCGGAACTTTCTTTTCGCTATTTCTGAATATATTTGGCTTAAAATATTTTTTGGGTTAAGAATTCCCAAAAGATTGAACTGAAAAAAAGAGTAATACATGCCAATGAAATTATTTTTGTCATTTTTTGTTGTTGTTTGTGCGGTAATGCCTCTTCACGGGCAAATCCTTTCCGGTAAAGTAAGCGCTACCGACGGAAATCCGGTTGCTTATGCCACTATCTACATTCACGAAACCTCTTCCGGCGTAATTACGGATGGCAATGGAGCCTTTCAGAGTCATCTTTCGCCGGGGACGTATACAATCGAAGCCCGTTTTTTGGGATACGAGACGCAAATTAAAAAGGTGGAAGTGACCGCTTCTGGCGCAAATGTAAGCTTCACTTTGTCCGAAAAAATCCAACATCTGCAAGAGGTGACGGTACGTCCTTCCAAAGAGGATCCTGCTTATGACGTGATGCGACATGCCATTGCCCGGGCACCTTACCATCTCTATCAGGTGGAATCGTACACCTGCGATAATTACCTCAAGGGTAGCGCTAAGATCGATCATCTTCCGGCGTTAGTGAAGATGATGATTAAAGATCAAAAGCTAAAATCAATGGTAGGCCATTTGTTCGTACTTGAATCGCATAACGAAATTACCTATCGGGCGCCTTCGAGCTATGTGCAACGGGTGTTGGCTTACAAAAGTTCCATCCCGAAAGAAATTGAGCCTAAAGGGGGTATTCGGGTCGTAGCATCGAGTATCTATGATTCTAAATTCAGTGACTGTATTTCTCCTCTTTCTCCGCAAGCGTTTCAATACTACAGATTTCGGTTGGAGGATATATATTCGAGTGGAAAATATCAGATCAACAAAATAAAGGTCACACCGAAGCTTCGCAATGCTGCGCTTTATTCCGGATATATTTATATTGTGGATGGTGACTGGAGTGTTTCTGCCCTCGATTTGTCGGTGACAGATGCGGGTACTACCGAATATGATAAGGTGGATTATCAGGAAATCCAACAGGGAGTCTTTCTGCCAATTACTTACAGTATGAAGGCAAGTCTTAATACAATGGGAGTCACGGGATTTGCACGATATTACTCGTCTGTCAGGTATAAGAAAATTCAATTGAGCTCTGCGGGCAGGCAAAAGGTAGAGATGCCGCAGAAGTTGTCAGTTTCGCAAACCAAACGGCAACGGCAGGCTCAGGCTGCAATGACACAATTGACTTCTAAAGAAAAGTTGTCCACGGCCGATGCCTTGCGCATGGCCCGGTTGTCGGCAGAGTTACTGGCTCCGGATGGCGGGCGAAAAAAACGAAAAAATCTGGAGGTGCGCGATACCTCGATGGTGAAGATGCAGGTCGATTCGTTGGCGGGCTTGCGCGATTCGACGTATTGGCAGTCGGTACGAAAGATGCCACTTCTGGCTGACGAGATTCAAAGTTTTCGTCGGGTGGATTCTATTCAGGTTCCTAAATCACTCCGATCGACCGATAATGGGGTTGAGTTGGTGATCGATGAAGAAAGCGTACGAAAAGGTAATTTGTTGAAGGGAGGCTGTTTGGTCGTGGGTGATTCTGTATTTTTTCGGTACTCAGGGTTAATAAAAGGAGCAGTAAAAGAGTATAATTTTGTCGACGGTTGGTGGTTGGGTCAACGTTTTTCTTTGTCGATGCCTTTTACGAAAACAAGTCGGTTGTCCATTACTCCATGGGCATATTATGTTACCGGAAGAAAAGTGATCAACTGGAATGCGGAAGTAAAACTGAACTATCTGCCACTTTCAAACGGACTGTTTTCTGTGTCGGGAGGAAGTTCTTCTGCCGATATACAGGGAGATGGTGGAACGGGACGCAGTCTGAATGCGTACGCCTCTTTTGTAAGGGGAAATAACGTGATTCGTTTTTACAAAAGCAACTCGATAAAGGTCACAAACAGTATTGACATTGCCAACGGCCTCATTTTGTCGCTGGGAGCCGGCTATGAAAACCGGATGTTGCTTTCCAATAGCACCACGTTTCATCTTTGGGGAAGTACACCTCACCTCAATGTGCCCGATGATGCTTATGGTGTCGCGTTTCCTCAACATACGGCTGCTACGGCATGGGCGCGCCTTTCTTATACGCCGTTTATGTATTACAAGGTTGACCGGAAGCGTAAGATATATGTCGGTTCCGACTATCCGACATTTGGTGTTTTGTACCAATCCGCATTTCGGTTCAACAATAAAAAAGAACAATCCGATTACAAGCGCGTGGTACTGGGCATCACTCAAACCGTCAAACTGGACATCTGGAGCGTCTTGAAATATTCGGCATCTGCCGGTGCTTTTTTGTCGGACAAACAGCTGTATTCTCCCGATTTTTACTATTTCAAAACCAGTCCGCTGGGTGTTACCTATAATTCGTTCGACAATAGCTTTGCCCTATTGCCAAACTACAGCTTTTCGACCGGTAAGTGGGCGGAAGCCCATCTGAGTTGGCAGTCGGATTATCTTTTGCTGAAAAGGCTTCCTTTTATGCAACGATATATTTTCAACGAAGCATTACATTTGAAATGTCTTTATGACAACGGATCATCAAGACCATACTATGAAGCAGGTTACACTCTCGGTTTGATGGATTTGATGCGGGGTGGTATATTTACCTCTTTCAGCGGAAAAGAGTTTCAACGTGTAGGAATACGCATCAGTGTGCCGCTGTCGGCTTTGATGTCGATGCGATAAATATATTGTCGCTATTTTCGTACCTTTGCTGTCGAACCTCAACTAGTTATAATGTCTATCGAAATCCGGCGCGATAATGTGTTGCTGTACGGAGACGAACCTTCGCCTTTCGTGATTAAGAAAGCGGAGGAGATGCGCATGGAGATTGCCGCCGTACCTCACCGCCACAGCTACTACACCGTGATCTGGTCGTTCAACGAAGCCGGACAGCATGTGGTGGATACGCACACGTTCCCTTTTCGCCCACAGACTATCTGGTTTATTGCGCCGGGCGAGGTCCATTGCATCGAGCCTCCGCAGCCCCAGGGTGTGATGCTTCTTTTTATCCCGGAGCTGTTTCCCTCGCGTGCCATCGACGAAGGCTTTTTGGCTAAACTTTCCCTTTTCCGGTCGCACGGACACCCCATTGCCCTTTCGGATGACAACGCTGCCGCTTTGATGAAACATACGGTGGCCATGACCGATGCCTTTTTCTCTACCGACACTTTTCGAATGGAGCGAATAGAAGCTCATCTCAAACTTTTTTTGCTCGAATGCAACCAATTATTGGTGATGCAAAGATGTAAGCCCGTCAAACACGATACGTGCCAGCATCCGGCCGTGGCGGCTTTCAAAAAAATGGTAAGCGAACGCCTGCACGAATGGCATAAGGTGGACGACTATGCAGGAGCGCTCAGCTTATCGCCGCATTATCTTTCCGAACTGTTCGGACAAGTTGTGGGTCAGTCGCCTAAGGAGTATATCTCGGCTCAAATCACCTCAGAAGCCAAACGGCTGGCTCTCTTTTCCAACCTGTCGGTCAAGGAAATCGGTTTCCGGCTCGGTTTTGACGATCCGGCGCGATTCAGCCGTTTCTTCAAGCAACAGACCGGACTTTCGTTTCAGGCTTTCCGCCAATCCATTGTCTGAAACCACCGTTTTGACAATTCTTACCCTGTTTTTGCCATTTCCCGAATGTGTGATGAGCCATACCTTTGCGGCGAATAAAACATAAAACTATGGAAGCAAGAACAGCGACGGCGGCGATTCAAAAAACCCAGGTGGGCAAAATAAGCCTGTTTTCGGCAGGTCACCTTGTCAACGATTTGTATATGAATCAGATTCAGGTGTTGATTCCGTTTTGGGTGCTGGCCGGATTGAGTGTGAGTGAGGGTGGATTTCTGGTGGCGGCATTCACAGTTACCTCTTCGTTGGTACAGCCGCTGTTCGGCATGTTATCCGACCGGAAAAGCTATCGTTGGCTGGTATTTTGCGGTACGGCATGGATGGCGGTATTGCTCAGTCTGATGGGGCTGTCGACCAATTATCTGTTACTGCTTTTGCTGGCTTCACTCGCCGGACTCGGCACCGCGGCTTTTCATCCGCAGGCATCGGCCATGGTTGCTTCGTGCAGTGGCAGTAGCAAGTCGTTTTCTCAGGCGATTTTCATCGCGGCCGGAAACGTGGGCTGGGCGCTTACGCCCTTGCTCTTTGTTCCAATGGTGCATCATTTCGGCATGACCATCTCTCCGCTGTTTGCTATCCCCGGTTTGGTGATGAGTCTGCTTTTGTGGCGGGCTTCGGGTAGTCGTACCTTTGCAGCCAAAGCGCCGGTAACGCGGACTCCAATATGGCCCGTGCTCCGGCAAAACAGCCGCGAACTGACCACCATTCTGTTGATCGTGGCTTTTCGTTCGCTGACCTATTTTAGCCTGATTGCCTTTTTGCCGCTCTACCTCAAACAACAAAATGTTTCGTTGGTAACCAGTAGCCGTATGGTATCGCTGATGCTTTTTACCGGCTCGATTGGCGGCCTGATCGGCGGGCTTATGGCCGACAAATACGGTCGTCGCTGGGTGTTGGTCACTTCTCTTTGTCTGGCTACGCCCCTGTTTGCCCTGTTTTTACAGACACAAGGCTGGCTGAGTATCTTTTTTCTGGCAATAGCCGGTGCCTGTTTGCTGGCAACTTTTTCGGTAACGGTGACTGCAGCCCACAGGGTGATTAAAAACAATGCCGGTTTGGCATCCGGACTTACGCTCGGTTTTGGTACCGGAATCGGTGGACTGGGAGTCGGTTTGATGGGTGTGCTGGCCGATACGGCAGGCATTAACATCACAATTTATTGCCTTGTGGCCTTACCTTTGATTGCCGGCTTATTGGGCTTCAGACTTAAAACAATCGATTAAAACGACATCAGATATGAATATTACGACACTGATTGAGAATACCAAACCTGAAGGAACTCCGTTTTCTATCGGCCACGGCCTGAGCTTGTCGCATACAGTACAGCCCTTTTGAATAACGGAAAAATCGTATCTTTGCGTGAAAAATCAGTAAAAGATGGCGAAAAATCGGATAAAACAGCATGTCTGTCCCAATTGTGGCTACGAATTTGATGAAACCGACAACTTTTGTCCCAACTGCGGACAAGAAAATCATACGCATAAACTTCCGGTAAGACATTTTGTGATGGAATACCTGGAGAGTGCTTTCCATTTCGACACAAAAATGTTTGTCACGCTACGCGATCTGCTCATCTATCCCGGTCGTATCACTGTCAACTACAACCAGAATAAGCGGGCACGTTATGTGCCACCGATGCGACTCTATATTTTTATCAGTTTTATTTTTTTCTTTCTCTTAGCTGTTTTGCCTGGAAATGTGCATGATGATGCCCGATCGTCCAAAATAGAGCAGAAGATTGGCAAAGAGCCACCTTCACAGATGGGGGTCACTTTCAATATGGATGATGACGATAGTGATGATGTCGTGGATAGAAACGTCAGTCTTCGGAACAATCCCGTTGCTCAAGTACTTTTTGATTCTATTTGCAAAACTCCTAATCCTAATAATGAACTGATTGATAAGTATTTTGTTGCTTCAAAGACGACCATAAACTGGTATAATCATAATTTTAAACGCAATCTATTGAAAATAAGAACCGGACATGCTACGGTTGAAGAATGGATGCATAAAGTTCAAAAAACAGTTTCCACGCTGATGTTCTTTATGATGCCGCTTTTTGCATTGTTCTTGTGGTTGCTTTTTTGGCGTAGAAAGTTATATTATACCGAGCATCTGGTTTTTTCCATTCATATCCACTGTATCGTTTTTCTTGTATTGATTCTGTATGCCCTAGTGTCAAGTTTATTTTCTGTCTCTTTGTGGTGGCCCTTTTTTGTTACATTTATTTATGGATGGCTATGTGCCCGCAATGTTTACGGTATAGGTTGGCTTAAGACTACCGGCAAAGTACTCATGGCCGGCTTTTTCTATGCGGTATCACTTTTGATCATGTTAGTGATTGGAGTTGTCATTAGTTTATTCTGAAATTTCATTTTCTTTGCCGGACGAAATTCATTTTCGTCAGGTAAAACCTATCCGGATATTATATAATACCTCTTCTTGAAGCTTTTTCTTGTTAGTAAAATGCACATATATAGCTTGTTTCGTTTGTGATTTGTGAATGTCACAAAAAAACAAAACGGAAAATCTTCTGGCAGAAAAAGGCTTATCTTTGCAGCGAAATTTTAAAACTCACCAATTATGGATGATGGTCCGGCGAATAGTACAAAAGTATTAACCTGCGATTAGCAGGAAGGCCGGTTCATGCCTTCCTTCGAAACCGCATAAAGAAGGAGGGTTTCATGACTTCTCTCACAACATTTTATCTCAGCCGGTTGATAGGCTGCGAAATTTACGATGCCCGCGAAAATATTTTGGGTAAAATTGTCGATGTTTATGTCCGTATTCCGGTTATGGCATCCGACAGTGACGAATCGTTGCGCCCGCAAGTAGTAGGGTTTAGCGTCAGAGTGGATGGCAAAAAGAAAAATGCTGTACTCAACGATCTGCAAATTGTCAAATTCGGTATACGGTATAAGGTTCAGTGTCAAACCATGGCATATGTCAATCCGGAACAGTTTTCGAATGCTATTCTTCTGAAAGATAGCATTCTGGATAAACAAATTGTGGATATTACCGGACGAAAGCTGGTGCGCGTGAATGACATCCGTATGGTTGCCATTCCGGCAGGGGCTTTTGTGGTGGCAGTCGATGTCGGCACTGAGGGCTTGTTACGCCGTATTGGCATCGATAGAGTAATCAACCGCATTTTACTTCTGTTTAAGGGGCGCATTCCTTCCAAATTCATTCTTTGGGACGACGTAGAAGCTATCGATTTAAACACCCTTAGCATCCAGCTCTCAAAGTCACGCTCCAAGCTCAACACGCTGCACCCCTCCGATTTAGCTGATATTATTGAAGATTTGGGACGGACTTCCAAAACCACCCTTTTCTCTTCTCTGGACGAAGAGCAGGCTGCCGACGTGCTCGAAGAACTCGACGTGAAAGAGCAGGTGCACATCATTGAGAGTCTTCCGGTAGAGAAAGCTGCCGATGTGCTTGAAAAGATGCCGGCCAATGAGGCTGCCGACCTGATGGACAATCTGGAAGACGAAAAAGCCGAACAGTTGCTCCATGAAATGGAACCTGAAGCTTCCGAAGAGGTGCGTGATTTGCTCGAATATCCCGACAGTACTGTCGGAAGTTTGATGACCACCGAAGTGCTGACTTTTTACGAGGATCAAACCATTGCTGAAGTGCTCGATTTTATCAGAGACGAACAACCTGATATGGAAACGCTTTACGGTTTGTTTGTGATCGACAAACGAAATACATTGACGGGCACCATCACCATGCGTGACTTACTGATTTCGAATCCGACGGTTCGTTTGGAGGATGTGATGGACGACAACCTCAATTGCGTAAACGACTATGACAAGCTCGATTCGCTTTCGGAAATGGTATCGAAATACAACCTGTTGGCTGTTCCGGTGACAAACGACAATAATGAAATCGAAGGCATGGTTGTGGTGGATGATATTATCGACGACCTTCTGGGTAAACGGAGAACAACATAAGCCGCAATTTGAAAATTAGTCAATATGCCAATGGGCCGGTATGATTGACCTGAATTAAACTATTCATTGGTAGCTTGAGCGGTATATTTATTTTCAAATTCACAAATTTCCACATTTTCAAATCAGACTCATGGGTTTCAAAAAATATAATCAAAATTTCTACAAGAAGGCAGGCCTCTTTCTGGCAGTCCTCGGTCCTGGATTGATTACAGGTAGTGTCGATAACGATGCGGGTGGCATCACTACCTATTCTGTAGCGGGTGCCGTATATGGTTACAACCTGCTTTGGACACTGATTCCGTCGTTTATTGTGCTGGTCGTGATTCAGGAGATGAATGCCCGTATGGGGATTGTTACCGGCAAAGGATTGGCAACGCTGATCCGCGAAAACGCAGGGGTAAAAATAACCTTCTTCATTTTTATGGGTTTGCTGCTGGCCGACATCGGCAACACAACCACCGAATTTGCCGGAGTGGCCGGCAGTCTGGAGGTGTTTGGCGTTAGTAAATATATTTCAGTTCCGCTGGTTGCCGCCATTGTATGGATTTTGGTGGTCAAGGGAACCTACACCATAGCCGAGCGTATTTTTCTAATATTCAGCATCTCTTTACTAACCTATGTGGTTTCTGCTTTATTGGGACATCCGCAATGGGAAATGATCGGACATTCTATGGTTCACCCACAAATGAAAGCCGATAACGAAACCCTTACTATGGTGTTGGGTATTGTAGGAACAACCATTGCACCCTGGATGCAGTTCTACATGCAGTCGACCGTAATTGAAAAAGGGCTGAAAATTACTCAATACAAATATGTCTTGGCAGACATTATAATCGGTTGTATTGCAACGGTTGTAGTCGCATTTTTTATTATAGTAGCTTGTGCATCAACACTTCACGTAAACAATGTGGTGATTAATGAAGCAAAAGATGCTGCTATGGCGCTAAAGCCTCTTGCCGGAGCGTTTGCATCGCAATTATTTGCTTTTGGCTTGTTTATCGCTTCTATATTTTCGGCAACTATTTTGCCACTGGCAACTGCGTTTTATGTGTGTGAAGCCTTTGGATTTGAGGCCGGTATCGATAAGAAATGGAGTGAGGCGCAAGAGTTCTACACACTTTACACCGTAATACTTGTTTTGGCGGCAGGTATTATTCTTTGGCCCAATGCACCATTGATCGGCATATCTTTATGGTCGCAGGTAATTAATGCCGTGTTGCTGCCGGTGGTGCTGATTTGCATGATTTTGCTGGTCAACAAAAAGAAAATTATGGGAGAGCATACCAATAAACCGCTGGTAAATGTTATAGGTTGGTTTACGATTATCGTGCTGATAGTATTATCATTAATGCTTCTGCTGGCTCCTTTGACGAATAAATAATTTCGATTCAATCGGCTTATGAAAGCATATTAAAAGGGACGATTATTAAGTTACGCGTCGTTGTTGATATTTTTTTTTATGAAAGTGAATATAATTCAATTTTCCATTTTATATTTGTACTGTTAAGCAAAATATGAAAGAATGGCCTGATTGGCATTAAGAGATGTTCAAGCAAGCGTGCTTGGGAGTAAAATGGGCTTCGGCCGATATGTAAGAGCGACGTGTGAATACCTAAAATGGGACGTCATGAAATCTATAAAGGGGAAAATTACAGCAACAATCGCATTGGCTTTGGGAATAATGGCCTTATGTGCATTGATTATTATTTTTGTACTTCCGCTGGATAAACCGGAAGATAAACTGAATCTATTGGTCGGTGCAGGATCAGCAGTTACCATATTTACTGTCTTTTCAGTTTTTGCTATGGTTCAGGAAAACAAAAAGCTCAAAAAAACACATTAATACAAAAAGCCGGCGCAGGGAAATTTCCTTGTTCCGGCTTTTTTTTATTCTGCATAATCAACATCCATGTGGTATGTCCATTTGTCGAAATAGAGGTTGTTTCCTTTCCATTCGACTTCTCCCCTTTGAAAATCGATAGGTTCGCTTCTCATGTATTCTTTCTTCGGAATAAACGGTGCGCTGATTTCGTCGTTGACGATCAATCTGTATGCATCGATACCACTCATATAAAAATAGCGGAGTGCATGTTGGTCGGTCGCTTGTAGTCCAAACGACATGTCGAGAGGAACCCAGCCAATACCTTCATAATATACCTCGCACCAATCGTGTAAATTGACCTCGTTGGGATGTAACATCCAACCGCTTTGCCATTTTACGGGCACTCCTTTGTATCTAGCCATGGTCATGAATAAGAGCGTCTGCATTCCGCAATCGCCTCTGCGATGTTGCAAAACATACTCCGGAATATTGTCCATGGTCGAATATTCCAGCGCTCCCGACCAGATAATGTGAGAGTCAATCCATTCGTAAATCTTTTGCACGATCTTTTCGGGATGTTTTTCTTTTCCAACAATTTTATTGGCTAACGCTTTAATCTGGTCACTAAACACTATATGACGCCCCTGTTGCGACGTGTAGTGCTGATAAAGTTCTGACCTCTTCTTGTAAGGTGCAATATTGACTTTGCTGAGATCAAAATATTGTGCGGCTCCTACATATTCAAATTTGATCTTGAAATCCGTTGATTTGCCGGCGGTGGCTTTCTTTTCCATGTAAACAGATCGGTGGCCACAGGTGTCGGGCGATATTTTGTAGTCTTTTTGGGAGGTCGACAGCAGTTTGATATGATGCTGACGGGCACGATTTTCTTTCGGATAAGGTAGCCAGCAGCGTACTGTTTCTCCTGCCGGAACCATATCGGGTTTTACAGATATCGAGTAAGAGAGTGTAAATCGGGTGGGTGCCGATAGCGATCCTGCCTGAGTTGTTTGTGCTATGGCTTGTGCCGTGTGTCGCAGGCGGAATGCGGAAAGGGAATCGATAGGAGCCGGTCTGTGATTAAGACTGTCGTTGTACTGGTTAAGACGGAGCCTGAGATTACTTACGGCACGGTTGAAATAACGTTTTTGTCCGTCAATGATTTTGTATTCCAGCCAATTGTTGTTTTCCCATCTGTTTTTATCACCCAAGGTGAACGTGCCTATTTTGGCGCGAATCTGAGCCTCGGCTTTTGGCTCGGAGAGGCTGAAATCCTGTTGAACGCGTGACGCAATTTCGCATAATGAGTCGATTTTGTAGTCAGGCGTACCCGGGTTGGCGAGTCGTATGGAATCGCCAAAACTTTTTAATTCGCTAAACCGGCCGTTATTGAAGAGAGTAGTTGCTCTAGCAAAGTCAGTCTTGGTGGCGTACAGAGAGCATATGGTTGCTCCAAAAACAGATAAAACAATCAAATGCTTTTTTGTCATCATCAACATGTGTCATCAATTGGGTAAAAACCGAAAATATATCAATCACAAAGTTAAATGAAATTTTGCAGATACCCATGTGCTTAGCTTGAGATCGGATGCTCTATCTTTACTGTCGATTGTTAACGTTTAGCAACCCAATTGAATAGATGTTATTTGGGTCTTGCGAGAAGTTCCTGATCTATTATGTGTAATAACTGGATGCATTCATCTTCTACATCAAAAGAGAGATGATTCTTTTTAGCCAATTGCATGATCGCCTTTTTCTGTTCCGGGAAGTATTTCAGAAAATGACGCTTGCGTAATTTATGCATCTCAATCCATCTTCCATCGGGCAGTTTGAAAAGATAAATATTATTTAGAGTCAATACGTCGAGTTGGTAGTCGAGATCTTCGTATTTTTCAGTATATATTCCGGTCCGCCTGATTCTGTGGTGAATGTATAAGGCAACATTCCCTTCGTAGGTGGTCTCCAGAAATACTTTTTGATTGTTCGGGTATATCGGTACCGGTATTTGCTTGTAATGAGCTGAATGGGTGCTGTCAGATTGTATCCAGAACTCTTTGATATTTGGTTTATCCAGCGTGAATTTGTTGAAATTATTTTGGTTTATCCAGACAACTTCATCCGAATAACCATTATACTTTATTTTTTCACCAACAATCGTATCTCCCGTACTGAGTACGATAGTACTCTTTGTCCAATCAGGAGTAACAAACGGCGTACCATGGTATCTTTTTTCGACAAAGCTTGCTCCTGTTAGTTTTGGTGCATAGAGCGCATCCAACTGAGGATAATTCTGTGAGAGAACGCCAAAGTTCCAACACATCATAAAGAGGAATATCAGAATATTTTTTTGTATCATAAATATATTATTTTACTTCAAATTGCGTACTGGTACATATGGGTTCTCCGTTTTTTGTAAATCCCTCTGTTTTAATGGTGTATATCCCTTTGTTTTCAGAGGTATAAAATACTATTTCAGTATCTTTTTTATCGGAAACAGTAATGCTTGGATTCCAGTAAAGCAGTTGTCTTACAAACGGTTTGTCCTTGTTTGTGGTTGCCGGATCTGCGCTGGCTGTTAAAAAATGGGTGTTAGAGATTGCCGGATTCATGATTCGTAGCGTGTAGCTGGCCGGTGTCAATGTCCGGATAAGATTCTCTCTGCTGCTAATCGATACCATTCCCTGAAAAACCAAATCGCCATAGCATCTTTCACTATATAGGACATTGATTTTCCTGATTAGATTTGATCCGAAGTCTGTTATTTTATTAACATCATTGACATACACCCCATCTACGAACAGGGCGGCGCCTTTGTTTTCGAATTGAGCACTGGACGCTCCTACAATGTATAACCACTTTTGATCGCCATTTTTCCTGATATAAAGGAAGGGGATCAGTTCGGTGACAATTTCCGAAAAATTATCAAGTGGAACATAATCTGCCGGATAAATAGTACTTGCAGATCCGGAATAAAACCTGGGGGCAGGAGCCATGTGTTCATCACTCGCTTTTTCCTGCTTATACGGATCGACTTCGTATGATTTATTGATGTAGGCAATGTTTTGACTCTTAGTAAAAAAGGCGGTATCAATACCTGCGACAGTAGATGGTGCAAATTTTTGATTCAAAGCGAATTTATCTTCAACTTTGATTTTCCAGTTTGCATTTTTGGGAACGTCTTTTATTGTCAAAAAAAGTTCTTGCCCATCGTAATAATTGTTTAGAAACATACGAAATTTTCCATTGGAGTCTGTGATGGCATATTTTAGATTCGGTACAGTGTCGATGCGGGATAACAATACTACCGCGTTTTTAATTTTTTGCTGGCTGGTTACGTCAATTACTTCCCCTTTCAGAATACTACCTTTTGTTTCTGGTAAGTAGGTGTAATTTGTGACAGGTTTGTATTCGGTATTTTGGTCGGGTTCCGGTTGCTTGCAGGCATACTGATTTTTACTCTCAAAAACAGAAACAGCAACATTGGCTCCTGACGGCACCGCATGTAACTTCACTGCGACTCTCTGACAAGGTCTGTAATGGGTAGAGTCGCATTCAATCGTTAATTGTCCATTCGTATTGATGAGTTGCTCATTGGCCGGCTTGGATTTGTTTTTGTAAAAGTCGAAATTGGTATCCGATTGACTGATGATGGTAAGCTGCTTTTGAAAATAGAATTTTTCATCATAGTTTCTTTGCAGGTTTGTAAATGCCACTATTTGGTATACTCCGGAGCTTAAAGTGTCGGGCAGCGTAATGTTACCATTTGCTCCTCCGTTGTCGATGCGGATTCTGAGTTGTCGGATAGTGGTCGAATGAGTGTTTCTAAGCACAATGTACCCGATTTTACTCACAGTTGAGGGTCGATGGGTGGCGGCATCCAGAACATTAAGCTTAAATAAGATAGGTTCGCCGGTGACGTAAGTTTCCCTGTCGGTTTGCAAATAGAGTTTTTCTATGGGAAGATTCTGGGCAGAGATGCTGCACAAAATACAGGAAACAAATATGAGTGAGAAGAAATATTTCATCATTAAATAATTAGTTTTTAATGGTCTGATGTAATATCATGTGTGTTTTATAAATTTTTCTATAATATGCCATGTCCCCACCAGAGTGGGGGGCGCTTGCTGAGGTTGGTGATTGATGTGGGTTCTGGAATGTCAATATATGGTACCTTTTCTCCTACCATTTTCTCATCTCGGTCAAAAATGAACATGGCAGAGGTGGTTAGTGAAGAGGCTTCAAAAAAACCAAATGCTAATCTTGATGGGTTATTTATACATTTTATATTACCCCATAGTTGTGACGCTATCGGATCAAAAATTTTTCCGGTAGCATCAAGTTGTTTTTTAGCCGCTTTGTAATAGGCGAAGGAGGCATCATTCAGTGTGTATTGATTGATTACTAAATAATAGTAAAAATGTGTGAGGGCACCCATATGCGGTAGGTGCCAATCATCCGGATAAGCGGTCACGCTAAAGGGAATAAAGCCGATTTTATGATTAGATATCCTGCTGCTATCAGAACTTGAGCTGCTTTCGTCTGTTATATTTACATCGTTTTCAAGGGATAAATCGGTTAACCATCCATAAACAGGTATCGATCCCGAGGTAGAGCTGGTGGCACCCTCCGAGGGAACAAGATACGTATATTGAATTGTTAAGTTTGTTGTAAATCTGTACTTGACTTTTTCTACAGAAGATGAGTCTGATAAGTCAATTCGAATGTCGGCTTTGGTTGTTTTTGGTAATAGCTTATTTGCATCTAAAAAACCTTCAGTTATATTGTAATATTTGATGCTGTCATAGGATATAGGTCTTGTTAGTTTTTGATAATCAGATTCATATATATCACCATCTGCGGTTTTTATGTGTAGCTTGTAGCTGTTTCCTACCCGGGAAACCAATGACGGCGGAGTCGTATATTTTCCCGGCGATGTTTCTGTCAGGGCATATGATACATTGTTGTTGTCTGTAATTGTTAGGCTTGCTTGGGTAACAGGTTCAGCATTAGTTACGGAGTCTGAACTGTATTTTACCGCCTTACTTAATTTTACAACGAATGGACCGTTTGTATTGGTAATGAACCCGTTTACTACCAAAAATTCGTTGTTGGACGTGACTTTGGGATAGTAAATTTCCGAACAACCTGTGGCGCAAAGTATCAACAATGTCAATATGTATAAATTGATGTAGCGGAACATGGTGTTAAAATGAAAAATTAAAGGTTACTATAGAAATGGGTTTTGAAATAATAAAGAACTCACATATTTTGAATGTTTGTGAAAAATCGTAGAAGTATTGATTTCCATTATTATATATTTGTATTCCGATAGAGCTTTTTTAATGGAAGATTCTGAGCAAGGGTGCTGCGCAAAATGCAGCGAACAAATATGAGTAAAGAAAATATTTCATCATTAAATAATTAGTTTTTAATCGTCTGACCTAATCTTATGTTTGTGTTATGTTTGTTTAACAAATTGTTTTACAATATGCCATGTCCCCACCAGCTTGGATAAGGAGTTGTCTTTGCGAGAAATGGGGGCTGACTATCACATTTCCAGAATTGATCCTGAGTAATAGCATTTTGTGGTATCTCAATATATGGGACTTGCACACTTGTCATCTTTTGATCTTGCTCAAAGATGAGCATGGCAGAGGTAGTTACCGATGAGGCTTCAAAAAAGCCCAATGCTAATTTTGAGGGGTTATTTGTACATTTGATATTGCTATATAGTTGTGATGTTATCGGATCAAAAATTTTTCCGGAAGCACTGAGCTGTGCTTTGGCGACTTTGTAAAAAGCGAAAGTGGCATCGTTTAATGTATATTGATTGATCTTTAAATAATAATAGCGAGTTGAGAGTTCCTTGACAGACAATAGTTGCCCTTCGGCTTGATAAGCAGGCAGGGCAAATGGAACAAATCCGACTTTATGATTGACTATACGGTTGGTCGAACCAGAGAGGCTTTCGTCTGTGATATTCACATTATTTTCAAGAGATAACCCGGTTTCCCATCCAAAACATTTATATGCAATGCAATAATTCGTATACGATTCGCTGGTATACATATATTGAACCGTCAGGTTTGTTGTAAATCTGCACTTGAGGTTGCCGGTAGAAGATGAGTTTGATAGGTCGATCCGAATGTCTGCTCCTGTTGTTGTTTGTAATGACTTATGAGAATCTAAAAAACTTTCAGTTACATTGTACGATTTGATGTTGTCGTATGATGCTGGTTTTAGTAATTGCTGATAGTCAGATTCATAGATATTACCGTCCGCAGTTTTTATATGTAGTTTGTAGCTGTTTCCTACCCGGGGAACCAAAGACGTCGGAGTCGTATATTTTCCCGGTGATGTTTCTGTCAGGGCATAAGATACATTATTGTTGTCGGTAATCGTTAGGCTTGCCTGGGAAACCGGATATGGATTGGTCACGGAGTCAGCACTGTATTTTACCGTCTTGCTTAGTTTTATGACGAATGGCCCGTTTGTATTGGTAATAAGCCCGTCCACTACCAAAAAATCGTTGTCGGAGGTGACTTTAGGATAGTAAATTTCCGAACAACCTGTGGCACAAAGTATCAACAAGGCCACTATGAATAAATTGATGCAGCGAGACATAGTATTAAAATGAAAAGTTAAAGGTTAATGTAGGAATGGGTCTTGAAATAATAAAGAGCTCATACATATTGAATGATTGCGAAAACTTGGATGAGTTTTTATAATATACGGAATAGGGATTTTTTTGCCCGTACACATTAATGATGGCAAGTGTCCAGCTTCCTTTAAATACCCGGTTCAATTTAAGATTCTCTTCGTGTGTAATGGCAATATCCAGCCGGTTGTAATCTTCAAGTCGATACTTGTTTCGGTCGGAATAGTAAAGGTATTGATTTCCCTGATATATGTATTTGTATTCGGGTAATGTGGCTGGTTGTCCCGTACGGTATGTGAATGTGCCGGAGAGCCACCAGCGGCGGGTTAAATGATAATTTCCGGTAACGACCAGATTGTGCGGTATGTCGAACGTGGAAGAATAGTTCTTGTTTGAGTTGATTTGATCGACCTCATATGGGCTGGAGGTATGTCGCAAAGATCGCGAATAGGTGTAGCTGATCCATCCGGTGAGGTTGCCTGTGTTTTTTTTGATAAACAGTTCCGCTCCGTAATTATGTCCGGAAGCTTGCAGTAAATCGGCTTCTAACTGATTGTTCATGAAAATAGTGGCTCCATTCCGGTAGTCGATTAAGTTATCCAGTTTTTTATAATACACTTCTATCGATGCCTCGATGCTATTGTTCATGAAGTTCTTAAAATAACCCATGGCTATCTGATTAGATACGAGCGGTTTGATATTTGGACTGCTTAGTTTGTATACATCCGAAGGCGACATTACCGATGTGTTTGAAATGAGATTGATGAATTGGCTTATTCGATTGTAACTTGCTTTTATAGAACTTGTCTTGTCAATCAGATAGCGGACAGACAAGCGGGGTTCGAGACTTGAATACCATTTCACCACTGCATTATTACCATAAGAACGGGTGTCTATAATATTGTCTTGCGTTAAAGCTGCATTTGGTTTGAATATCAACACATTGCTTGGGCCCAGATTCGCATATTGGGTAAATCGCAAACCCAAATCGGCACTGATTTTTGGCGAGAATGTCCAGCTGTCAGATAGATACGATGCAACTTCGAGGCCTTGTTCCGAATTGATTTTTTTTGCCTGAACGGTCGACAACGAATCATAAGGGGTCAAATCGCCCGGGTGAAGTTTGTAAAGAGAGGCGTTGATGCCGCCTTCAAATGAGTGTGTGTCATTGGGTCTCCAGGCGACATTCGCTTTCGTGGTATAATATTGAACGGACGATTTGAATTTGTAGGCGGTTGTCTTTTGCAGTGTATCCCGTTCGTTTTGATTGTTTTGATAGCGGCTCAGGCCGAATACGATACTTGCGTCAAATTTGTCATTAAAAATGTGTTTGTATCTGAGAGATGCAAGCGTGTTGTCGTATTGATACGGATTTTGTTTTGTAAATCTGAAATGGTCGTTGCTGTAATAACCAAAAATGTAAAGATGATCCTTGGGCGTTAAGTTTATGCTAAGCAACGAATTGATGTCATAGAACTTTGCGGAGCTTTGTTTTAGATCTTCATCGGGCATGGCGTGAAGTAACCAATCGGAGTAAGATGACCGTGCGCTGATTTGCCAGTACGCCTTTTTGTTAAAAAGCGGAGTCTCGTAATTCAGGCGCGAATCAAGCAGTCCGATTCCTCCCTTGACGGAGGGCTTGTCTCCGCTGTTGTTGAAGCGCACATCCATTACTGAAGATGCCCTTTCTCCGTATTTTGCGGGAATACCGCCTTTCATTAACGATACATTGTTAACTCCATCTGCATTAATGGCCGAACTCATTCCGAAGACATGCGACGAACTGAATATTGGAACATCTTCCAAAAGAATGAGATTCTGGTCGGAACCACCTCCGCGTACGAAAAATCCGGTGCCGAATTCTCCTGTCGACTGAACTCCGGGTAGTAATGTCAGGTTTTTTATGATATCTCTTTCTCCCAACGTAAGAGGCATTTCTTTTATCATTTTTGACGTGAGTTTCAGGGTGCTCATCTGTGCCCGGTTGACATTCAAATCCATGGGAGTTCCTATCACTAATACCTCTTTCAGGAGAATGGAACTTTCTGCCATTTCAAAATCCACAATGCCACTTCCGTTTATACGAATCATGCGAATTTCTTCCTTCAGTCCGGGATAATAGAGGCGTATGTCGTATTCGCCCGGTGGTATGGTTGCTTTGTAAGAACCGGTTTTATCCGAGGTCCAACTCAGGTGTAGCCTGTCGATGGAAAGTCTTGCTCCCGATAATAGAGCACCGGTTTTGGCATTCAGAACTTTTCCTTTGAGTTGAGCCGGAGTAGGAGAGTCGCTCTTGCTTTTGTCTCCGATAACTAATACTCCATTTAAATCTTTTTTGTTTGAATAGTTTTTTAATCTGGGAGGCGTGAAAACATAAATATCAGAATTTAGCCGGATACAGTCCAGTTCTGCAATGTGTTTGATAGTAGTCAGGCACTCATCGAGAGGAAGGGTGGCAATTGATTCGCGGAATTTTTTGCCGGTAAACCATTGTGGATTGAAGTATAACTTAATGTGCTGGTTTACTTCGATTCTCTTAAATAGGGTATCGATAGGTACCAACTCGTTCTTTTGTTCTGCTAAAGTAGTTTGCTGCGCCTGCATGAACGAAGAATTCATGCTTATAATGAAAAGAGCCAGCACAATGATTGGTTTCATCAGCATTAAGGTTAATAATTGGGTGCGAACAACAATCGGAAATAATGGAGATTTCCGATGATAAAATGTGTGTTTTTACAAATGGCCAAGTTGTTAATATTTCAAAAAACGAACCATTTTCGAAATATTTATTTTAATGTGTGTTTGGTTAAATAAACCGAGCGAAATATAGATATTTTTTTCAAAACATGCAATTTATGTTTGAAAAAAATGTTTTACGACTAAATTATATCAATGATTCTTTGTCTGATATAATTATGTCGCTTTCTATCAGTTTTTTATGCACTTTGTGGGGTATTGGTGCAAAAGTGATGTCGGTATACAAATAGACATTCCGAACCCTTTTATTTTGAAAAATAGGTCGTTGAGGAAAGAAAAATGTAGAAAATAGGCGTAAAAAAAGGAGAATAATGAAATTGTTGAGCCTGATAAATGTCACAGCAGAAATCGATTTCGGTTTTTGCTGCGACATTGAATTTTTTGTCGGATTACTTAAGCTCCAATATCAGAGCGGACTTTTTTGGCAAAATCATAGATTTTGTAATGGCATACTTTACTCCGGTAATAATATCAGTGCCCTCTTTGAAATTTTTTAACTTTTCGAAAAAGCGTTCGGTTGGTAAGGGTTGTTCTCTGTTGTTATTGAGAATAACCATAACGGTCTCTGTTTCGTTATAGCGGAAATAGACATAAATATCATTTTCCGGAACATAATGCAACAGTTTCCCTGTGTGAATGACTTCCTTGTTTTTGCGCCAGTTCAACAGTTTTGAAGTGAAATCGTAGTAACTTTTCTGAAATTCGGTTCTTCCTTGTGGGGTAAATGCATTGATACTGTCACCAGCCCATCCTCCCGGAAAATCGCGACGAATATCGCCGTCTCCTTTGTTTTTGTCGCCGGTCATGCCAATTTCAGTGCCATAATATATTTGGGGTATGCCTCTGGTGGTCATCAGAAACGACATGGCCATCTTATACTTGTCAAGATCACCTTTCAGGGTGTTGTTGTAGCGTTGCGTGTCGTGATTTTCAGCAAAAATGAAGAGGTTATTCGGATTGGCAAAGAGATAATCCTTCGCAATGGTATTGTACAGCTTGTTCATTCCCAGTTCATTCCAGCTGTTTCCCTGTTCGTTGAAGCAGGTTGAAAGCGCATCATTCAGCACAAAATCCATTGGGGTAGGCAGGTTGGAATTATAATGCAATGAGTTGATGGCATCTTTTTGCCAGAAAGCAATCTCTTCCGAACTGTGTAGCCATGTTTCACCAACCAGATTGAAATGCGGATATTCGTTCAAAATGGCTTTCGCCCATTGCGACATAGCATTGCGGTCGTTATACGGATATGTATCCATCCGGATGCCATCCAGATCGGCAAATTCAATCCACCAGATGTTGTTTTGAATGTAATAGTTCCAAAAGTAAGGATTGTTCTGGTTCATATCGGGCATGGTGGTGTCGAACCAGCCTTCCTGATCCAGTTTCAGATCGCATTGCGCCGCGTGAATGTCTTTGGTGGTAATGGCTTTGTGATTACTTCGGGTAAAATCCGGCCATTGGTGAATCCAGTCGTTCATTGGTAGGTCTTTCATCCACCAGGCATCAATACCGCCGTGGTTGGACACCATGTCCATGATTATTTTAAGCCCTTTCTGATGAGCTGCGGATACCAGATTGGCGTAGTCGTCATTGCTTCCGTAACGCGGATCGACTTTGTAAAAATCGCTGATGGCATAACCGTGATAGGTGTATTGGGTATAATTATTTTCGAGTAAGGGTGTGCACCAGACGGCTGTGGCTCCCAGCTGTTTTATGTAATCGAGGTGATCCTGAATGCCTTTGATGTCGCCGCCATGCCGGCCGTAGTCAATGGCCCGGTTGGCTTTTTCGGGTTGTGAAGCCACATTATCGTTGGTTGGGTCGCCATTTGAAAAGCGATCGGGCATGAGCAGGTAAACCACATCGGCACTGGAGAAGCCCTGTCGGTTTGCCGAACCGGTTTTCCTGTTTTTTAGCTCGTAGGTATAAGTTGCTTCTTTTCTTCCGTTGTGAGAGAAATCGATTTTGAATTTTCCGGCTTTTGCAATTTTGGAGTCGATGGTTAGGTCTACAAAAAGGTAGTTTGGGTTTTCAACCGTGTTTGTTTTTGCAATTTTAACGCCCGGATAATTGATTGAAACCTGATTTTTGGAAATGTCTTTCCCGTGAATCAGTAGTTGTAGCTTTGAATTTTTCATGCCTACCCACCAAAATGCGGGTTCGACACGTTCCACTTGCGCGGAAACAAACAATATAGATGTGGCGAAAAGGAGGGCGAAGGAGATTTTTTTTTGCATAGTATAGATAAAGATTTTGAGATTATGTGCGTCTGATCGCGCACCGGCCTAAGTCGGTTTTTAGACATCAAATATAGAAACAATTGAATTTCAGTGCTCGATAAAATGTCAAAACAGGCAATGAAGTGTATGCAAACGTTTTCGGTGGATAGAAAAACAAAAAGCCCTGTCGAATTTTATCGACAGGGCTTTTAATCGGTACGGAAAGATTTATTCGTCTTTCAAAATCGGAATTTGACGCAAAATTCGTTGGTCAAGTACCGTGAGAGTTTCTGTGGCTACAATTCCGTCTATTTCCTGAATTCGCCCGTTGAGCAATTCCAGTAAATGTTCGGGGTTTTTAGCATACATTTTGATAAGTAGGGAATACGGTCCGAGGGTGTAGGTGCATTCTACTATTTCAGGAATTTCTTCCAGTTTCGGAACTACTTCTTTGTACATCGACCCTTTTTCGAGAGTGATTCCAATATATGTACACATACTGTATCCGAGAGCCCGCGGATCGACATAATATCCCGACCCGGTTATTACTTTCATGTCAATCAGCCTTTGCACACGCTGGTGAATGGCTGCACGTGATACATCACACTCTTCGGCGACATCCTTAAAAGGAGTTCGTGCGTTTTGAGTGATGATCTCTAATATTTTTCGATCTAAATTGTCTATTTTTTCCATAGTCTTTGGGAAATAGTGTACAAAGATACGAAAAATATGAAACTTCAAAACTTTTTGTTCGTTTTTCTGGAATCTTCCTCTCAAATGGAATAGAAATGGTGTTATTCATTGACGTATAGTAACATATAAATGGGGCAAATCGACGGAAAATAGTAAGGATAGAGTGCATAAATAAACTCAAAAGAGCATTGGTTCGGTCATCCAAGGGAAGATTTGATGCAAAAAAGGAGTGCTGGCGGCTCTGTTTGTGAGAATAATTTTGCATTCCGTAATTCAGTGTATTACTTTTGTGTTTCTTTTAAAATTCATTTCTATGAAATATATCGGAGCGCATGTGAGTGCATCTGGCGGAGTAGAAAATGCTCCTTTGAATGCATCGGAAATCGGGGCAAACGCATTTGCCCTTTTTACCAAAAACCAACGTCAATGGGTTTCGCCTGCTTTGTCGGCTAAAAGCATTAAGGCGTTTGCCGATAATTGTGCAAAATTCGGCTATCTGCCTGATTATATTTTACCACACGATAGTTATCTGATTAATCTGGGGCATCCCGAGGAGGAGGGATTGGAGAAATCCCGGGCGGCTTTTCTCGACGAGATGCAACGTTGCGAACAACTGGGGTTGAAACTGCTCAATTTTCATCCGGGGTCGCACCTGAATAAGATTTCATTACAGGATTGTCTCGCGCGTATTGCCGAATCGATCAATATTGCGCTCTCCAAAACGCAGGGAGTGACTGCTGTGATTGAAAATACGGCAGGGCAGGGTAGCAATGTGGGATTCAGTTTTCAGCATTTGGCAGATATTATTGCTCAGGTAGAGGATAAGACACGTGTGGGAGTGTGCATTGATACATGCCACTCTTTTACGGCAGGATATAATTTGAAAGATCCGGCAGGATATGAGAAAACCTGGGAAGAATTCGAGGCTATTGTGGGTTTTGGGTATCTTCGGGGAATTCACCTGAACGATTCGAAAAAAGAACTGTCAACGCGTGTCGACCGTCACGATAGCGTAGGGAAGGGTTATATCGGAATCGATTTCTTTAAACGCTTTATGGCCGACAAGCGGTTCGATAATATTCCGATTATTTTGGAAACACCCGACGAAACGCTTTGGAAAGAAGAGATTGCCGAGTTGAAACGGTTTGCTGCCGCAGTGGAATAAAAAGTCTTAAAATATAAGGGCAATGTGCTATTTATCAATGGCGATATGACGAAAAAGCAATAACTTTGCAATGCGAATTTTATGGATTTTGCGCGTTTTTAATTTGCTGTTTATTAGTGCTTTGACGATTCATTAAACCATTAGATATATCAAACATGACAACAAAAAACTACAAAGTAGTTACTCCGGCTGAGGCTGTTAAGGTTATCAAGTCGGGCGATCACGTGCATTTGAGCAGTGTGGCCAGTTCTCCCCAGTGTTTAATTAATGCCATGTGTGCTCGTGGCGATGCAGGCGAATTGAAAGATGTTCGTATTCATCACTTGCATACCGAAGGTCCGGCTCCTTACACAGAAGCAAAGTATGAAGGCATATTCGAACACGATGCTTTTTTCGTAGGTTCTAATGTGCGTAAAGCCGTTCAGTCCGGTGTTGCCGACTATATTCCTATCTTTTTGAGTGAGACGCAACGCCTTTATCGTGATGGTTACATCAAATGTAATGTTGCTATGATTCAGGTTTGTCCTCCCGACGAACACGGATATGTTTCGCTGGGTACTTCGGTAGATGCTACGTTGGCTGCTGTTGAAACGGCTGATTATGTAATTGCTGTTGTTAATAAGAATGTTCCCCGTGCTTTCGGTCAGGCAATGATTCCGATGAACTTGATTGATATCTTCGTGGAAGATGATACCCCTCTGGAACCGGCTCACTTCAGCGAACCGAGCGAAGTGGAAAAATTAATCGGTTTGCATTGTGCCGAACTGATCGAAGACGGCGCTTGCCTGCAAATGGGTATCGGTGCTATTCCGAATGCAGTGTTGGCTCAATTGGGTAACCATAAAGATTTGGGTATCCATACCGAAATGTTTGCCGACGGTGTGCTTCCATTGGTAGAAAGTGGTGTGATTAACGGTGCCAACAAAGGCATCGATAAAGGAAAAATGGTTTCTACATTCCTGATGGGATCGCAGAAAGTGTACGATTTTATCGATAACAACCCGCAGGTATTGATGATGGATGTGGGTTACACCAACGACCCGTTCCTGATTGCCAAAAACCCGAAAACAACGGCTATCAACTCTGCATTGCAGGTTGACCTTACCGGTCAGGTTTGTGCCGACTCGCTGGGAACTAAATTCTATTCCGGTGTAGGCGGACAGATCGACTTCGTTTACGGTGCATCACGTTCCAAGGGCGGTAAAGCTATTATTGCTATGCCTTCGGTGACCAACAAGGGTGTGAGCAAAATTGCTCCGGTATTGGCTCCGGGTGCTGGTGTCGTTACAACACGTAACCATATGCACTGGTTTGTAACCGAATACGGCGCTGTAAATCTTTATGGCAAAACCTTGCAGGAACGTGCCAAACTGTTGATTAGTGTGGCTCATCCTGATCATCGCGAAGCCCTCGAACAGGCGGCTTTCGAACGTTTCGGTTCGCACTTCCGTTTCGTAAGTAAGTAATTATACTATACGTTGATAAGGGGCAGGAATCGGTCGATGCTGAACCGATTCCTGCTTTTTTTGACTTCTGACCCGGAAAAAATCTGTTGGGTAACTATATCTCTTTTTCTTTGAAAGAATCTGTCCGGAGGGTGTATGGAGTCCGCTTGATGCAATAATTTTTATTTCAATGAATCTGCTTGACTTAATCGATTATCTGGGTACGTTTGCTTTTGCTATCAGCGGCATTCGTCTCTCCGCGGCCAAACGGTTCGACTGGTTCGGCGCCTATATTGTCGGGTTGGTGACAGCTATTGGAGGTGGCACTACACGTGATGTGCTGTTGGGGGTTTCTCCGTTTTGGATGCATCAGCCTTCTTACCTGATTGTAACCGGGGTGGCTCTTGTGGTGGTCATCCTGTTCAGTAAACATCTCGTTAAACTCGAAAATCCTTTCTTTATTTTCGACACCATCGGATTGGGGCTCTTTGTGGTGGTCGGTATCGAACGTACGCTCGATGCACATTTTCCTTTTTGGGTGGCTATTGTGATGGGAATGATTACCGGTTCCATCGGAAGTGTGATTCGCGATATGCTGATTAACGAAACACCACTTATCTTCCGCAAAGATATTTATGCCCTGGCTTGTGTGGCAGGCGGAGTCGTTTTTATGATCTGTTCGTATCTTGGAATCCCATCGGGAATGACGCAGTTGTTCTCAGCTCTTTCGGTGATTGCGATTCGCCTTTTGGCCGTCAAGTTTCATATCGGAATGCCGATACTGAAAGATACCTTCGACGAGGAACGGTAGTCTGGATGACTTTACACTATAAAAAGAGGCTGTCTCTGGTAATGCTTGAGATAGCCTCTCCTGTTTTATTTACAGAAATTTCTGTTTTTCAATCTATTCGGAAGTCTATTGGTATTGTGACAGACATGGCCGTTTTGGATCCATTTTGAGATGCAGGCTTCCATCCTGTCATTGAACCGGCTAATCTGATAGCCTCTTTGTTAATGTCGGGAGAAACGCCTCTGAGTACTTTCGTATTTGTAATTTCGCCGTTGACACCAACAGTGCAGGATACCCATACTCTTCCCTGAATACCTTTGCTTTTGTCATTTTCGGGATACTGGAGATTTGATGCCAGATAACTTTGCAATGCCTCATTACCTCCGGGGTAGGTAGGTAACATTTCAATAGCCACTATTTTAGTATTCTGAGGAGCTTCTTTGTGATAGGTCTCAATCTTTGCGTTGTCTGTTGTCTTATTCTTTTGAGGGAAGGTAATAGTGAGCGGAATTGGTTCCATCTCAATATTGATTTCACTTTTGCTGCCTACTGTGATGATCTGTGTCTGATACCCGATATGTGAAACCAGCAGTTCATCATTAGGACTTTTGGCTTTAATTTGGTAGTGGCCATTGTCATCAGCAATAGTTCCGACTGAGGTGCCCTTGAATAGGATAGAACTCCGGGCAATAGCTTTCCCTGAAGATTTGTCGGTTATTTTGCCCGAAATAACGATGTTGTTCTCACTGATCAGCGATTGACTTTTGATCGGTTGATTGGCAAAAGCCAACATTAACCCGACAATTAAAGGAACTATTAAAAGTGCCTTCGTTTGTGCCATTTTGGATGTTTTCATGTTTTTCATCATAAGGATTCTTCTTTTAATAAGTGATTGATTAAATTGGTTTGTTAATATAAAAACAGGTCCTCCAATAGCCTGATTTACCAATAGGGCCTGATATTCTCCCACGTTTTTACCTGAGTTGAGTACAACTTCATCCGCCAAATATTCATGAACTTCTTTAATCGCTTTCTCATATAACCAGATAACAGGATTGAACCATTGAAAAATACTTATTATTTCTACTATCATTAAATCAATGTAGTGTAACTGATCTAAATGAGCTTTTTCATGAGCAATAACACTTGCCAGTGAATTTTCATCATAATTACTGACCGGGATAAACATTTTATTGAAATATGAAAACGGCGCCATATCACTATTTGTAGATACAATTACAAATCCATTCTGAGTTTGCGTTTCGGATTTATGCGCGATTATTTTTAGTTTTATAGCCTGATAAACAAGACGTGAAGTGACAATAAAAGCGCCGATGGCATAAATAATCAATAAAATGTTCCATAGGTTTGGGTTTTGCAAAAAAGAGGTGTTTGATGTATCATGAACGGAGTTAATGCCGGAGGTTGTTTGCCCGGCATCTTCGGGAGCAAAACCTGCATCAGGTGCTTCATTGGTGGTGCTTAGAGACGGGATTGCGATAGAGAAAAACGATGTTGTCATGATTTTAGAAGCTGCGAAAGGAAGCGTCATCGAAACGACTATCGATGTCAATAAGATTGCCCGATTAAGCCGGAAATGAGTAGCTTTGCGAAGTAGCAACCAGTAGAACAGATACAGAACTGTTAATGAAATCGCAGCCTTAAGGGCATACTCCATAATGTTATTCATGATTATTCGTATTAGATTTCTTGAGCTCTTCTTCTGTTAAGCGCATGATCTCTTCCAATTCTTTCATGCTCAGATTATTTTCACGCGCAAAGAAGGCGGCCATTTTGGGAAATGAATTGTTGAAGTAATTGGATAGAAATCCGTTCAAATGCACATTCGCATATTCCTCTCGGGTTGTAAGAGGAAAATATTCATAGGTATTTCCATATTGCTTATGAGAAATATATTCCTTCTTTTCAAGAACTCTTATCACGGTGGAAACGGTATTGTATGGTGGTTTGGGATCTGGCATACAGTCAATAACATCTTTTACAAAGCCTTTCCCAAGTTTCCATAGGATTTGCATTACCTCTTCTTCTGCAATTGTAAGTTTTTTCATTTGTCAAACATTAAATAGTAATTCACTATGCAAATGTATAACTGAAAATGCAGTTTTGTAACTGTAATTGCAGTTGCATGACTATAAAAATATTTAAATATATTTCTTGTTCTTGTATATCAGTAGGATATGTTTTTTTTGAATGCAGGTATGATGGAAAAATATGGATGAAAAATACTCAACAGATAGAAGAACGCGATAGAATGAGCGATATGTGGCTTTTTAAAATTCAGAATTGCATAGTTGTAATTGAGGCTTTTCTCATTAAAACCGAAAGAGAAACTGTGTTAATGGTTCGATGAGTCGTTAATGGGATGTTATCAGGAAGAGAGTTACATGTATTGTCTCTCTATTGCACCATAGTGAAACAAAGCGTATTATTTCGTTGTTCCGAAATAAACAGCTATTTTTGTTATACAAAAAATAGAGCTTAACATGGCAAAGACGGGTAGTATACTGGTAGTCGATGATAATAAAAATGTACTGAGTGCTTTACGCATACTTTTGGAAAGTTTTTTTCAGAAAGTAACGCTGATTGCCACTCCCAATTTGTTGCCGTCGAAATTGAGTGAAGTGCAGCCTGACGTAGTGTTGCTCGATATGAATTTTTCTGCGGGAATTAATTCAGGTAATGAAGGGTTGTTCTGGCTGTCGGAAATCAAAAAATACAAGGCAGATCTGCCAGTAGTGCTTTTTACCGCCTATGCCGATATTGAGCTGGCCGTGAGGGCGCTGAAAGAGGGTGCAAGCGATTTTGTGGTGAAACCATGGGATAATGCCAAGTTGGTGACTACACTTCAGGCGGTCATGCAGCAGAGGAATGCCTCGCACAAGGAAGATGACAATGGCAAGGTCGCAGAACCTGTTGATTCTGTGATCTGTTGGGGGAGTTCGACGGTCATGCTGGAGTTACAGAAACTGGTAAAAAAGGTTGCCGGAACGGATGCCAATGTGCTGATTACCGGAGAGAACGGAACCGGAAAAGAAGTGATAGCTAGAGCCATTCACGAATTCTCGGCTCGTAAAAACAAGGTGATGGTGACCGTGGATATGGGTGCCGTGACCGAAACGCTCTTTGAAAGCGAACTGTTCGGCCATGTGAAGGGGGCATTTACCGATGCTAAGGCCGACCGGATCGGAAAGTTCGAGGCGGCACAGGGAGGAACTCTCTTTCTCGATGAAATTGGTAATCTGAGTTATTCCCTGCAAGCCAAGCTGCTCAATGTGATTCAGTCGCGGCAGATTGTCCGCGTGGGCGACAACCGTCAGGTGCCGGTAGATATACGGCTGATTTGCGCAACCAACCGTAATTTGCCACAGTTGGTGCAAACGGGAGAATTTCGTGAAGACCTGCTTTATCGTGTTAATACCATCCATATTGAAGTACCACCTCTGCGCGAACGAAAAGTCGACATTCCGCAACAGGCGACCTTCTTTCTCCGGAAATATGCTGCCCGTTACAATCATCCTGATCTGCACTTTGCCGACGAAACCATGGAGCAGTTGAAAGCCTACGCGTGGCCGGGCAATGTGCGCGAGTTACAACATGCTATCGAGAAGGCGGTAATTCTTTGCGAAGGCAATGCGTTGCAACCCGACGATTTCTATATGCGTCCGAACGAAAAGACAACCCTGCAAACTGAAAAGCTGAGTCTGGAAGATGCAGAGAGACTATTGATTGCAAATGCCATTAAGCGAAATAACGGCAATCTTTCGTTAGTTGCTGCCGAACTGGGTATTACCCGCCCGACGCTATACAGCAAGATAAAAAAATACGAACTTTGAACAGTGGACAGTTATCAGTGACCAGTTAACAGTTAACAATTAACAATTAAAGCCACTGCTAACTGTTAACCGATAACTGCTAACTGTTAACTGAAAAAAATTATGAGTGATAGTTTGGTACTTGAAAAGGCGTATGCATTTGCCATCAGAATTGTGAATCTGTACAAGTGTTTGGTTGAAAAACAAGAGTACGTGTTATCGAAGCAGTTGCTACGTTGTGGTACTTCGGTGGGTGCAAATATTACGGAGGCCAACGGAGCTATTTCGGATGCCGATTTTTCAGCAAAAATGAGTATCGCCTATAAAGAAATACTGGAGGTGAAATATTGGCTCTCCCTTATGAAGGATACCGGATATATTGAACAAAACCAATTTGATAGCCTGTATGCCGATGCCGATACTATTGCCAAAATATTATTCTCGATACTGAAAACCACAAGAATCAAAAAACAGTGACCAGTTAACAGTCAACAGTTAAAGCCACTGGTAACTGGTAGCTGGACCTGTTAACCGGTAACTGTTAACCGGTAACTGATAACTGATAATTGATAACTGCTAACCGATAACTGCTAACTGCTAACTGCATATGTTTAAATCCATTCAATATCGCCTGATTACCTACACTGCCCTGTTAGTGGTGTCGGTAGCTGCATCCTCAGTTTTGGTTGTACAAAACAGAGTGATATGGGCATTTTTGTGTGGTATGCTGGCTGTGGTTTGTCTACGCAATATGTGGCGGCACTATAAACGGTTCAATCAAAACGTTCTTTTTCTGCTCAATGCGCTCGACAACGGCGATTACTCGTTCCATTTCTCGGAAAGCAGTATGTCGCGACGGGAGAAGGAGCTGAACTCTATGCTCAACCGCATCAAAGAGATACTTACCAATGCCCGAAAGGCGGTGATCGAAAACGAAAAATTCCTTAGCCTGATCGTGGAAAGCGTATCGACAGGCATTGTGATTGTAGACGAACATTGGCATGTGCAAACAGTGAACCGTTCTGCGCTCGATCTGTTGGGACTACCTGTGTTTACCCACCTTAATCAGCTGTCTGGTGTAAATGAAACTTTCCCGACGCTTTTCAGGGAGATGAAAGCGGGCGATAACCTCCAGATTACCATCCCGAACGAACGGGAAGAGATGCAGGTGAGTCTGCGCATGTCGGAGATTACGCTGAAGGAGCGTAAGATAAAGATAATTACGCTCAACAATATCGGCAGCGAACTGGAAACGAAAGAGATGGAGTCGTGGGTGCGGCTCATCCGGGTGATGACGCACGAGATAATGAATTCCATTGCGCCCATCACTTCGCTGAGCGAAACGCTTCTTACATTGCATCATCAGCCACAAGAGGAGGAAGGCTCCGATTCGTTGCGAAAAAATACGATTGAGGCATTCGAGACTATTCATTCCACGGCTCGCGGATTGCTATCATTTGTGGAATCGTACCGGAAGTTTACAGCAGTGCCTAAACCTGAAGTGCATGCGTTCGCCATCCGGCATTTACTTGAGAAGGCTGTGCGGTTGGAGGAACATGTGATGGTACAACGAAATATTTCATTGAAGATAGAGACTGTAAACGAGGATGCAACGATGATTGCCGATGAAAAGCTGATCTTTCAGGTATTGGTCAATTTGATTAAGAATGCTGTGGAAGCGATACCCGAAACAGGTGGTGAGTTGTTGTTGCGTTACGGTTATCAGCCTTCGGGACGGAGCTATATCGAGGTGTGCAACAGCGGAAATCCCATCCCGTCTGATATATTGCCTCATATCTTCATCCCGTTCTTTACCACGAAGGAAAACGGCAACGGAATCGGTCTCAGCGTGTCGCGCTACATTGTGCGCCTGCATGGCGGTAAACTGCTTCACTCCACATCATCCGAAGGAATGACGGTGTTTACAGTTGTCGGTTAACAGTCTACAGTTATCAGTTACCGGTTATCTGTAGTTTGGACACAGGTTCGACTCCCGCCGGCTCCATATTTATTTTGTCTGTAAATAAGAACGAACCGACATCCCGTCGATGCGTTCTCCAAGTGAAACCATTCAGTTACCAGTTATCAGTTAACTGATAACTGTTTATAGTTTTCCTTCTATTTCGGTCACAATTTCACCGTCGAACAAATTGACAACGCGGTGCGCAAAGGCGGCATCGTGGTGCGAGTGTGTTACCATCACAATGGTAGTGCCCTCTTTGTTCAGTTCCGAAAGCAACTCCATCACATCTTTCCCGTTCCTGGAGTCGAGGTTACCGGTAGGCTCATCGGCCAGAATCAGTTTGGGGTTGGCTACCACGGCACGGGCTATTGCCACACGTTGTTGCTGTCCGCCCGATAGCTGGTTGGGGAAATGACTCACTCTGTGGCTGATATTCATCCGGCGCAGCGCCTCTTCCACCCGTTGTTTTCGTTCCGACGGCTTCACCTTCAGATAAATGAGCGGTAGCTCCACATTTTCGTAGACGGTCATCTCTTCAATCAGGTTAAAACTCTGAAACACAAATCCGATATTGCCTTTGCGCATTTCAGTACGTTGTTTCTCTTTCAGATGACCAACTTCTTTGTCGTCAAGATAATATTCGCCCGACGATGGATTATCGAGTAGTCCCAAAATGTTGAGCAAAGTAGATTTGCCACATCCCGACGGACCCATTACAGCGATGAATTCACCATCGGCCACTTCCAATGAAATACCGTTCAATGCAACGGTTTCGATCTCTTCCGTACGGAAGACTTTTTTGAGATTGTTAATTTTAAGCATAATGTTGCAAGTTATAGTTATCCGTTACCGGTTGTTTTAATTGTTTGTTGTTTTTACTCTCCTTTCACGGCTTCTACCGGATTGGTAGCCGCTGCTTTATAGCTATGCAACGAAATAGTTGCTGCCGTTACAATGAAAATCAGGATGCCGGCCGCTGCAAATACCCACCAGTAGATAGAAACTTTGTATGCAAATTGCTCCAGCCACCGATGCACGATATAGTACGCAATCGGTACGCCGATGATGTATGCAACGGATAAAAGTATCAGCACGTTTCGGTTAAGCATCAGCATTATTTCTCCAATAGAGGCTCCGTTTACTTTGCGAATGGCAATTTCCTTTGCTTTGTAACGGGTGTTGAATACAACGAGTCCATAAACACCCATCACAGCAATGATAATGGTTACCAATCCGAACAATGAAATAAGCTTTGCTAAGTTTGTTTCATTCTTGTACAGCTTTTCGATAGATTGATCTATAAATTTCAGATCAAAATCTTCGGAGCTGTATTTGCTCCATGTTTTTTGAATCGATTGAATAGCTCCCTGTGTATCGTTGCCTGATAGTTTGATAAAGAACCAGTTCATAAACCCTTCTTCGAGAATGGCAAAGCCCATAGGTTGAATAGAATCTCGAAGTGAGCTGTAATTGACATTTTTAGCGATGCCTACGATGGTGAGGTTTTTGTCAAATCCTGAAAAATCTTTTCCAAGAATCGTATTGTCGAACTGATATTTGCGCACAAATGCTTCGTTAAAAATAATAGCACGGGTTTTGCCTACGCTATCCGAAACCTGAAAATCGCGGCCTTGAAGTACCTTTACGCCAAAGAAATGCAGAAAGTTAGGATGTACAGGCCATACGGTCGCATTAACCTGCTTGCCTTCAAAGCTACGTCCCCAACTCATGCCTACATTCCCGGGTATGAATTGTGCTGCGGTATAATCAAGAATACGCGGATCCTGCTTCAGTTCTTCCCCAAATGCCTGCATATTTATTTTTAGTTGTCCGTAAGGCACATACACAATGTTCTCTTTCTGAATGCCCCAGGGGCGTTTTTGCATAAACGAACTTTGAAGCTGAATGAACAGTGCTACGATAATCATTGTAATGGCGGCTGTAAACTGCACTGCAATCAGTACATTACGTAGTCGATTGCTCTGTTTCGACATCGAAAACGAACCTGAGAGTGCTACTGCCGGTTGGAACGAGACAATATAATGGGCAGGATACCATCCGAACAGTAAACCGAATACAACAGATGATACGGCAATGAGAGCAAAAATCGGAATGTTGGCTTCCAGACTCACATTCGCTGAAAAATATTGACCGATAAACGTACTCTTCAATAATAAAATATAGATCAACGAAAGCAGAAAGGCAATGAGAGAGAAAATGGCAGCTTCGGAGGCAAGCATCCACTTTAATTTTGTAGTGCTGGCACCTATGATTTTGTGTATATTCAATGCCTTCACCCTGGCCGGCGATATTGCAACCGAAAAGTTCAGAAAATTAATGTAGGCAATAATCAATGTCAGAATGCCGATAAACAGAAACGACAGTGTTACGGAAAGTCGTCCTTTTTCGAAATCGAAATGGGCTTTGTTTAATGGAGTAAGCTCGATGGTGATAGCTCGGTTCGGATCTTTCTTCATTTCCTGCCAATTCTCTTTTCCGAAGAATTTTTCGCTGTTAAGGGCGGATAATAATTTAGCCACATGCCGGGGTTCAATCTTAAAGTAGCCGTTGTAATTGTAATTTTCAGGCTGATCGTCGGGCAACAGGGTGTAAATGCCATTTGCCAGAGAGCAGTTTTTCTGAAAATCTTTACATACTGCCTGAATGGTTATATGGTCGGTATTTTGATTGTTATAGAAATGTTTTGCAATGTGAAAATAGACTGTCTTGCCGATCGGATTTGTATTGCCAAATAGTTTTAAGGCTTCGCTTTCGGTTATCATCCCTTTCCCCTGTTGATCGAACATGCCTTTGGTAGTTCCGGCAATTATCTCGGGCGTGAAAACGTCTATCAAACCTGCAGTGGCAGGAATTACCTTAGTCGCAAACTTTTGCTTTACTCCTCCTTTACCCTGAACATCAACAGCTAAATCATCCGGACCATTATTATTCAGCAAACAATAATTTTTCACCCCGGGAAATTTATCGGAAATTTCTTTTGCCATGGGAGTCGACATAGTGGTGCCTCTGCCATTGCTTGGATTCATCATAGTTAAAAAATAGATCTGATCTCTGTTACGAAACTGTTTGTCGTAGCTCAGGTCGTAATTTACCTGAATCATGGTCACTGTAAATACGGCAAAGGCTACTGACAAACCCAATATGTTCAGGATACTGGAGGTCTTAAATCGTTTCAGAACGAACAAAAAATTACGGATAATTGCTTTCATTATTATTTGTTGTTGATATAACTATTAATCAGTCATGTTTCAATGCATCGACCGGATTCTTTACGGCTGTGCGGTATGCGGCTATGGCAACGGCAGAGACAATGATTGCCAACACAATCAGACTGCACCCTACATACAGCATCAGTGAAACCGGGGCTTTAATGGAAAAGTTCTCCAGCCACTTGCCGGCACAAATTGCAGCCAGTACTTCGCCTGCAAGCAGCGCCGGAAGTGCTATTCGGAGGATATCTGCAATAAATAGTTTCAAAACCTCTTTTGCCGAGGCTCCGTTCACTTTACGGATGGCAATCTCTGCTCCCCGGCGATTGATTTCATCCAAAACATAGCCGATCAGTCCGATCAGCACAATGATTAAAGTAACGATAACACCCATCAGCACTGCATCCCGGAACAGGCGGGACGATTTGTACGCATTCAACATATTGGCTTTGTATGGAGTTACAACGATGTCTTTTTCGGGCAATACTCTCTGTAGCGTATGTGTTACTTGTAAGAGAGATTCCGAAGTCATATTTCGGAGACGTATCATCAGATAATCCGACGGAGATTTTTGATAAAACAGAGCTGACGGGCGTTGATCTTCATTGCTGATAGAACCAATTCTGAAATCGCGATAAACGCCGGTGATTGTTACTACATTATGAGCCGAAACATAAATACTTTTCCCTACAACTCCGTTATTCCAGTGGAGTAGAGAACTTAGTTTGTCGGCCATTTTTTTGCTGATAAGTACTTGTGTAGAGTCGGCAACTTCCGGTTGAAATCCTTGTCCGTCAACGAGCGGGACTTCCATCAAAGAGAGAAAGTTACTGTCGGCGCCATATAGATCGGCAATGTTGAAGAGTTCGACATTTTTGCCCGGTTCCAGTACATTATCTCCCGAAGCACCTTCCACAGGCAACGTGCTGCAGGTGGCAACCGCATCTACTGCCGGCAAAGCTTTCAAGGCATCTATTGCTTTTTGCTTGCCTACGGGCGAAGCTCCTTTCAAATAGCAATAGGCAAGTTTGTCGTACCGATACCCGGGATTGTCGTTAATCATGAAATTGTACTGCCGTCCGATGACAACCAGCAGTGTGATTAAAAAAGCCGTGGCTACAAATTGCAGGCAAAGCAGTGCCAGTTTCCATTTACGGCGCGATTCTTTGAAATTCCGGAACGCCGACGAAAGCGGAATTTGAGCAAATATGCGCGCCGGCACAATTGCCACCAAAATAAACATCGCCAGACAAATGGATAGTAGCCATAGAATAGATTGCAGTGAAAACAGAGCACTGAGCGGGGCGTTCAATATCTTTTCAATAGAGCCTCGCGCGCATAGAATGAATATGGTGGCAATGAGCAATGAGATGATGAGGCATACCAATGTTTCGGACAGAATGATACCTGCAATTTCTTTTTGCCCGGCTCCAAAACACTTATATACAGCCATCTCCTTGCTTCGTTTTACAAGCGATGAGAGAGTAACCAATATATAGTTGAGCGCAGTTGTAAACAATACGGCAAACGCAAGTAAGGCGAGAAGTACCGACATTCTCTTTACATCGGAAGAGGTCCGATGAAGGTCGGCAATGGGATGAAGCGTATAGAAAACCTTGGAACCGGCTTTTACCATCTCAGCCATATCCTGATGCCGTTTTTGCATATTTCCCATTGCAGAAGCAAGTGTCTGTGGTTGTGCCTCTTTCGTTAACTTGACAAAAGCGCAGTAACGATCATTGCCGAGCCAGTTTTCCGACCCGTCCCACATAAACTTGCCAATGGAGGTTAGAGAAACAACAACATCATAGCCAAATTCCGAATTTTGAGGAACGTCCTCAAAGACGCCGCCGATGATAATGGTGTTGTCGGGCCACTCATCCATCCGAATGGTCTCTCCGATAACATCGGAAGCATTTTTACCCATCTTCTCGGCGATCGATCTGGAAACCATCGCATACATGGGCTGAGATAATATTTTTTTTGCGTTACCCGATAGCACGGGGCGGGGCAATACATCGAACAAGCAATTGTCGGCTAAGATGAAACTGGCAGTCAAACGCTGTTTGGCAGATGTAGAGAAAACGGCATCGTTGGCCAATTGTGTAAAACGTGTTGCCGCCTCTACCTGAGGGATCTCGGCTTTCATTCCGGGGGCGATTGCACCACTTACACAAGGAAACTTGGTGGTCGCTTCATTTGTTCGCCCAACGTTTTCCTGAACCTGATAAATCCGTTCATTGTCAGGATAGAAATTTTCGAAATGTTGTTCAAAGCACACTTTGGCTATGAGAACCAACCCCACAGCAAGTCCGATTCCTAACGAAACAATGCGTATGCTGTTGTGCATTCTTTTGCTGAAAATGCTTCGGAAGGCTTTTTGAATATTCCTAATCATCTTTGTGGTTACTTTAATAATAATGTCTGATTATCACCGAAGTTTTCGTATCCGGAGGTAATTATTTTTTCGCCGGGTTGCAGACCACTCAACACTTCGTAAAACAACGGATTTTGGCGTCCGATGGTGATGTTGCGGCGAGTTGCTGTTTTGCCGTCTTTTGATAGTACGAAAATCCATTGTCCACCGGTGGTTTGGTAAAACGATCCGCGTGGAATTAACGTTGCCTTGGTGGGTTGCCCGAGTTGCAGATTGATGTAGTAGGTTTGTCCCGCACGAATATTTGCGGGGCGTTCGCCGGCAAACACGAAGTCGGTTTTGAACTGCTTGTCGCGTACTTCGGGATAGACTTTACGCACCCGCAAAGCAAAACTTTTATCTTGTTGCTCGAAAGAGGCACTTAATCCTGCACGTACTTTATCGATATAATGCTCGTCGATCAGCGCTTCGATTTTGTAGTCGGACAGCACGCTGATTTGTCCGATGCGGCTACCGGTAGCTACTGATTGTCCTATTTCAACTTCGAGCAATCCGAGCTGCCCGTTCACCGGAGCTTTGATGTTGAGGTTGTCCACCCGTTGGCGAACCAATATCAGATTTTTGCGCATATTTTGTAAGCTTTCCTCCATCTGTTTCACCTGAATGGAACGATAGATGGAATCCTGCTTCTGTCGTTCGGCCACCAGTTTGCGGCTGTTCAAAGCAAAGTCGTAATCCTCTTGTGCTTGCAGATAATCCTCTTTCGATACCATTTTGTCGCCACTCAGTTGCTTGTATTGTTCGTATTTTCGCTTTTTGCGTGCAACATCCATGTCGAGTTGCAATCGCTCTTTTTTCAAACTGAGGCGTTCCTGTTCCATTGAAACCAGGGTGTTGCGAAGAAAGTTTTGTTTTTCTGCCAGTTGGGCTTCGCTGTCCAGAATGTTGAGATTGAGCATCGTGTTTTTTAATTTGACAATCACGTCACCCTGGTGTACTTCAGCTCCCTCTTCCACTAATTTTTCGGACACCATTCCGCCCTCTATAGCGCTCAACTGAATAGTATTGATCGGTTCAACCTGTCCGCTGACACGTATGTAATCATTGAATTGTCCTTGTGTGACAGTTTCCGTAACAAGGGTTTGTTTGTCTACATTCATTTGCCTGGCATGGCTACCGAATATCAGCCAGATCAATAGTAATAATAACCCGGCGCCTCCGGCCAGATAGGGAAGATGCTTCTTCTTGATTCCTTTCTTTTTTTCTATTTGAATATCCATAATTTATCAGTTTACAGTCAACAGTTATCAGTTAACAATTAATAATTCATCATTCTCAATTGAATGACTTCCCTTTGTAGTATTCGAGCAAACGGTGTTTCAGCTGGTATTTCAGATTGGCATACAGTTCTTCCACTTGCGCTTGTAACAGCCGGTTGGCACTGGTGCTTAATTCCAGAGCGCTAATCATTCCCATGTTGTATTTTTGGGAGTTGAGGCGATGGGCTGTTTCCATCGATTCCCGTTGTTTTTGAGCATGAAGATACTCTTCTGCGGTTCCGTGTGCATCGGCCACTGTCTGTTCGATGTCGCTGTAAAGTGACCGGAGTGTGTCGTCGTAGTCGCTTTGTGCAATTTTTAGTTGCTGCTTACTGCGTTGAAATTCGGCAGAACGTGAGAACCCGGAGAAAAGAGGAACGGATAGCGAAAGTCCGAAGAAAGAACTTTGATTGTCGTTAAATTGTTGTTTGAAAGATGTGTATGACGAGCCGTTCATCAACCGGGTAAAGTAGGTGCCGTATCCGCCGTATAGGGAGAGTGTCGGGAAAAAGTGTCCTCTTGCGACGCCGACAGCCATTTGCGATGCTTTTAGCGACTTTTGTGCGGTAAGCGCTTTGGGGGAGAAACTTAGCGCCTGTTCGTAAATGGTTAACGGATTCTCTTTTGTAGAGTCGACCAGCATTAACGAGTCGTAACCGGCAATCGCAAATGTTTGATCGATAGGATAATTTATCTTTGCCCGTAGTTTGATTTGTTCCTGCTCAAGCAGATTTTGTTGTTTGACAAGCAAATACCTGTTTTGAGATGCTTGTGCTTCCATTTCGGCCATATCGGGGGTCGATTTCAGTCCCAGCTCTTCCATCTTTTTTGCCTTTTTCAGGTTGCCCAGGCTCTCTTCCAGTTGCAGATTAGCCAAACGCACCGTCCCCTGATAATACTGAACGTTGAAAAATAGCTCCATGGTTTCGTAGGCCAACATCTCTTTCAATTGGCGGAGTTGCTCTTCTCCTTTCAAGCGGTTCATCCGTTCCATACGGGTTTTGGTTATTTGCGAAAAGCCGTCGAAGAGAGTGACTGACGAGTAGATTTGATATTCGTTGTAGAGTGTATTCGTATTGACATACTTGTAGGTGTCCTTGTCCAATACGCGTCCGAAAGATAGTGATCCGTCTGAGGTAACTTTAAGGGACGGTAGTAAGCCTCCAATCGCCTCTTTATGGTTTTGTTTGTAGATTTCTATCTGCGCTTCCTGTTTTCTCTTGTCGTTGCTGTGCTCTACCGCATAATGAATGCAGTCGGCAAGAGTCCATGTCTTTTGTTGGGATGATAGCAGAGCGCATGATATACAACAAACGGAAATTAAAGCAAGTTTCTTCATTCTTCTTGGACGTAATTTTTTGTGAAATCTATTTCTAAAATCGTGCCAAAGAATTATTTTGCTTGTAATTAAGTGTTTATGTGTTGCGTGTGTTTTTTATAGTGTAAAATAAATTTACACTCTTGATGAAAAATTTTACAGATATAGGCTGAAGAGCTCCTATTCGATTTCTATCCGGACTCTGTATCCGGAGTGAGGATGGACAGGGGTGAGGGAGAAATATCCTTTTTGTATGAATCCATTCGTAATTACCAACGGAGCATTTGCCTGTCGCTGCTGATGATCGTTTTGTAACTCTCCGGCGACAGGAGTATGATCGATGTAAAAACGTCCGGATTTATCGGGAACCACAAACCTGTCGAAAAACAGGCGGGCCACATATCCCATGGTCATTCGGAGGTTGATTTCTACGCAAGGGTGTAGTTTTATCTCCCCTTTTTCGCTGTATGCAAACATATCGATACCCAGCATTCCTGAATAGTAAGGGGCAATTTCGGAAACAATAAATTCATGTAGCTGTTCTTGAATCCATAATAACTGTTCAACGTCGATGCCTTTGTTCGTGAGATTCTGAATAATAACATCGTTGTTCATTAAAAAGTTACTGCGATAGGTGCCTTTCTCGGTCTCAAACAGTGAATAGCCTGCGAATGAGACTTGTCCGTTGTGACACTCAAACTCCAGTGCGAAGTCCTGTATCTTGTCGTAGATCGGTTCGGCAATCACGCTCCCCTGCTTTTCGATTACGTTACGGCACCATCCCCGTCGGCTATCGGTCATCTTGTCGCGCGACCAGCAGAGCCCTTTTCCGCTTCCCGACCAGGGAGCTTTGAAGATCACGCGTGCATATTTTGCAGCATAATTTTCTACAGCGTCTATTGAAGTTAGCTTCTGCGCGGACTGCGGTAGTGGGGCATTAGTAAACTGCCGGCTTCGGATAAAATCTAATGCCTTGATGGACATGTTTCGATGAGATAGTTGCCGGATGGTGCTCAATTGCAGTTCACTTGGTAAAAGATCAGGATCGGCACCCGACAGTGTCAGTCGTTTATGAGCGGCAGTATCCCATCCCCAGGGTATCAGAGAGGTGATTTGTGAAAAATCGGGAGTCGTACTCAGACTGGATTCTGCGATTTGCGGAAAGAGTTCTCGGATCGCGCCAAACCATTGATCCTCGGGTGAAGACGTCCACACAACACTGCCGTCTGGAGCATACCACAATGGCAGACAAGCCAAATCGTGAGACAGTCTCTTCGCTTGCTGCGGGGCATTGAAATTCGGGTCGTTGTTGGCCAATGCCAAGTCGTGTTCGGGGTTGAAAAAATAGAGCGTCTGATCCATGCTGCAAACTTAAGGCTAATCTGATGAAAATGCAATATTAACATATTTAAGCGTTGAATAAAGATTTGTGAATTTTAGTGATGAAAATTATTTGCATTCTATTAAAAAAAGAGATAAAAATTTTGTTCATTCATAAATTCGATATACCTTTGACAACGATTTCGTTTTCAAGATGACAAATAGACATCAATCCTTGATTGATAGCTTTGAGAAAAAGCTACGCAAGCTGTTGCAATTACATGCCGAAGAAAGAACTGCTAATCAGAAATTAACGGAGCAATTGCAGCGGAAAGAGGAGGATTTGATGCAAGCGCATAAAGTTATTCTTGAATTACGTTCCGATTATGAAAATCTGAAATTGGCACAAACGTTTACCGGCGGTAGTGAGGCTGAGCGAGAACTGGCTCACAAACGGATTTCACAATTGGTGCGGGAAATTGACAAATGTATTGATTTGCTGAATCAATAAAGCAAATGAACGACGAACTATTTACCATAAATGTCAATTTGGCTGGGCATCGTTTTCCGTTGACAATCAACAGGGAGGATGAAAAGTTGTATCGCGATGCCGCCAAAGATCTGAAAGAAAAAATAGACTCTTACCGGGAACGACATGCCCAGTTGCCTTATGAATCTGTGCTTGTAATGTCGGCTTATCATTTCGCAATTGAAGCCGAAAAGCTGAAACACAGAGAAGATGTAGGTCCGGTTGTAGAGAAAATGGAGCTGTTGGATACGGAATTGGATAAATACTTGAATGAACTTCAATAGGTTCGTTAATACTTTTGAGAGAACAATATTCCCGCATTGCTCGTGCCACAAAAGGCTACGGGTCAATGCGTTTTTTATATTTAATACCTAAATAATTCTATGAGTCCAATATTGTTAATTGTTCTGACTATCATTATTACTGCGGCAGCCACATGGGTCGTCGTACGTTTTGTTTTGAATGGTCGTTCACAGAAAATTTTGAAAGATGCCGAGGCGGAAGCCGAAGTGCTAAAGAAAAATAAATTGCTCGAAGCCAAAGAACATTTTGTTTCGATGAAGTCGGAATACGAGAAGGAAGTTGCTTCACGTAATTCTAAAATGCAGCAAGCCGAAGTTCGCATTCAGCAACGGGAAATGACCCTGAATCAGAAACAAGGCGAACTACAGCGCAAAAATACCGAGGTGGATGCGATTAAAGAAAATCTTGAATCGCAAATTGACCTGGTAGAGAAGAAGAAAAAAGAGCTGGAAACCATTCATCGTAAGGAGCTTGAACAACTCGAAACTATTTCGGGGCTGTCAGCTGAAGAGGCGAAAGATAAGCTGATCGAATCGTTGAAGGATGAGGCCAAGACTGGTGCTATGTCCTACATCAACGAGATTATGGAAGAGGCCAAGATGAATGCCAATAAAGAGGCTAAACGTATTATCATTCAAACGATACAGCGTGTGGCTACCGAGGCAGCTATTGAAAATTCGGTTACCGTGTTCAATATCGAATCGGACGAAATAAAAGGACGTATCATCGGTCGAGAAGGACGTAATATCCGCGCGCTGGAAGCTGCTACCGGTGTTGAAATCATCGTTGACGATACTCCCGAAGCAATTGTGCTGTCTGCGTTTGATCCTGTTCGCCGCGAAATTGCCCGTCTGGCATTGCACCAGTTAGTTTCCGACGGTCGTATCCACCCTGCCCGTATCGAAGAGGTGGTAACCAAAGTGAAAAAACAGGTGGAAGAGGAGATTATCGAAACAGGTAAACGTACCACCATCGACCTCGGTATTCATGGTCTGCATCCCGAATTGATTCGTATGGTAGGTAAGATGAAATACCGTTCGTCGTACGGACAAAACCTGTTGCAGCACGCCCGCGAAACAGCAAATCTCTGTTCTGTAATGGCTGCCGAGCTCGGTCTCAACCCGAAAAAAGCCAAACGTGCCGGTCTGTTACACGATATTGGGAAAGTGCCCGATGACGAACCGGAATTGCCACATGCATTGCTCGGTATGAAACTGGCCGAACAGTACAAAGAAAAACCGGATATTTGCAACGCCATCGGTTCGCACCACGAAGAGACCGAAATGACCAGCTTGCTGGCTCCGATCGTTCAGGTGTGTGATGCCATCTCGGGTGCTCGTCCCGGCGCACGCCGCGAAATCGTTGAGGCCTATATCAAACGGTTGAACGACCTTGAAAATCTGGCATTGTCGTATCCCGGCGTTCAGAAGACTTATGCCATTCAGGCCGGTCGCGAACTGCGCGTGATTGTAGGTGCCGACAAGGTAGATGATAAATCGGTAGAGACACTCTCGTTCGATATTGCCAAGAAAATTCAGGATGAGATGACCTATCCGGGTCAGGTGAAGATCACCGTTATCCGCGAAACCCGTTCAGTAAGCTACGCGAAGTAAACACATTCTTTCAAATAGATTTCTAAAAGCTCTTGCAAATGCAGGAGCTTTTTTTGTTTGTGAAATATAATTCGTTGATTATATTTGTGGTAAAATAATAAACGAAATTCCGATGCTTTACCGAATGTCAACAGAAATGTGTTGACCATAGCCCCTCTGTCGGGATGAATGAAGTATAGCGCGCATCAGAGAATGAATCAAACGGCTTATTTCAATATCTATGGAGATACAATTAATAAGGAGTAAAATCTACACGATCAGAGATCAGAAAGTAATGCTTGATCGTGATTTGGCTGAGATGTATGGCGTGGAAACCCGACGTTTGAATGAACAAATCAAACGAAATATAAAACGGTTTCCTGATGATTTCATGTTTCAACTCAAAAAAGAAGAATTCGAAAACTTGATGTCGCAATTTGCGACATCAAGTTGGGGCGGAACAAGAAAGCTACCCTATGCGTTTACAGAGTTGGGTGTGGCAATGCTTAGTAGTGTGTTAAATTCAGATATCGCCATAGAGATAAACATGGGAATAATGAGGGCATTTGTTGCTGTAAGACGGTTGCTGACAAACCCACCAGTTGAAAGAGTGGCAGAGCTTCAACGGGAGTTCAAAGAGTTCAAGATGTATATGGATGAGGTGTTGACGGATCAAAATGACATTAATGAAGATACCCGTATGCAACTGGAACTTATTAATCAGACACTGGCAGAACTTCAAGTGAATAAGCAGCTGAACGATAGGCCATATAGAAGAATTGGATTTCATAGAGATGAGTAGTCGTTGTGTTAAATAGAAGGAGGGTGTTTAGTAAGAGAAATCTGCTTGCCAACTTTAAATGGCTTTTATTGTGACTGAAAATGTTGTATCTTTGTGCCAGAATAATTATCATTTGTTACCTGCCAATTGTGCATTAAAAACCGGGGTCGCTTGGTTTTGACAGCGGGTAGAAGAGGTATGTAAGCATGCCGAGCCCTGAGATGTCGGCTCGTAAATCTCGATGCTCAAAATTGTAACTGGCGAAAATAACTACGCTCTTGCTGCTTAATCGAAGTATAGTAGATTGAAGCTTTATCCCGGCGATAGTGCCGGGACGAGACATCTCCCAAATGCCGTGGTCTCGAGGCTCTTTGATCAGGAGGTGCAGCTAAATCGGGAATAGTCGGACGTAGCCTCGTGCGTTCGATGAGATTCAGAGGATAAGGTAACGGTTGGTGGCTTCGGTCTTGCCGGTACACGAAAAACGAAGGCGAAGATAAGCATGTAGAAAGCGTATTGCTTCCTCGTTTGGACGCGGGTTCGACTCCCGCCGGCTCCACGAAATAGCAGGTAATCTATTTTTAGTCCCCTGTATTATGGTTAAACATAATACAGGGGACTGTTATTTATGAACATTACCTTTGTTTGCTGAAGTGGTTAAATTGAGTTTAATGAGGAATTTTTTTGTCAAAATGTTTTGCGGGTTCTTAAATGTGTAGTATTTTTGATCTCGATAGATAGGGACAACATTTTGTCGTTCGCGTGCGTTGGTGTACGATTTGATAGAGAAAAGTTCATGATTATGCAAACTTGCATTTATCCCCCTGAACTCTGATTGTCTGTTGTCTCCTTAATTCTTATTCTTACCTAAAGAGAGCGTTGTGCTGGTGTCGAATTGATCCGGCATAATAGTTGAGTGTTCCACGTTCTGGGAACATGAGCTTTATAGATTTATTCTTCTAAAGAGAAATCTTTATACTCCTATTTTTTTACTACCACAGTCTGCATAGTTGTCCGAAAGTATTGGCAACTCAAGCCGATCAGAGATGTAGCTATGTAGTCTGACAAAGAGTTTAATGCTATCCGATAAAGAGGCATTTACTTCTATTCTAAGAGAAAGAAATCGGCAGCTCGGATTGTCTCTTCAAATGATGATTCGTTTGAAGAGATTTCTGGTAGTTGTTATGTTATTACCAAACTAAAGATTAAGCAATCAATTGAGTCATTTATCTGTTTTTTGAATTCAGATAAGTGCGAAGAAAATGGGTATCCCGGATGTTTGTACTAACCCGGGAGCCTCCTGTTCATCCTGAATTTTTTCAGGAGGTGAATTGGATAATGTATGGCTGTTTAGCTGTATGGAGTTGATTCGTAATTTTTATTAGAATAGTAACGTGATGTAAATGCAACGGAAACTAACCATAATCCTGTTTGTCTGCTGTGTCGTTCTGGTAAGAGCGGCAAGTATTCCTATTGCTATATTATCTCCTGATTTTGGCGCTTCGTATCGTTCGTATTGGTCCTTGAATGGAACCAGCTCCATTGTTAGTAATAAACTGCAATTGACCGATGATGTGCCTAATCAATCAGGAACTGCGTTTTGGACCGGAACGGTTTGTAATTCCAATAGCTTTAAGTTTAGCGCGTTTTTCTCTTTCACAATTACGCATAGCGGTTCGGGATCTTATGCCGATGGGCTGGCCTTTATAATCCAACAATATGCCAATAGTTGGGGTGCACCTGGAGGAGGTCTGGGTTATGAGGGTTTGCCGGGTAAGTCGATTGCGATTGAGTATGATACCTATCGAAATTCAGAGTATAATGATCCGGATATAAATCATATAGCGATAGATTTCGGAGGGAGTGTAAAACATCCTGATAATACATATTATGCGAATTCGACTAAGCTAAATAAAGCCGGAATAAATTTAACGGACGGAAAAACATTTTATTCGTGGATTGATTACGACGGGACAAAGGTAGACGTGCGCATCAGCACGACAACAATGCGACCTGCCACTGCAGTTTTCAGTTATCCGTGTGACTTGGCCACCTATTTTGATGGAGCCAATGTGTACTACGGTTTTGGTGGAGCAACAGGGGCGTCGATGGAGAAAAATATCATTAATAGTGCGTATATCAATAATGATTATACCCCAATTGATTTTTTATCGAATACGTACACGCAAAAAACACCTTCTGTCTCCACAACCACGGCTTCAATTTGTCGTGGTGAAAATTACACGTTTAATGGCACGACTTACTCCACCGCCGGTACTTATCAGGCTCATCTGACTAATGCTGTTGGCTGCGATAGTACCGCTACGTTAGTTTTGACGGTAAAAGAACCGAGCAGCTCTACGACAACCGCTTCAATTTGTCGTGGTGACAGCTACACTTTCAACGGTGCGACTCGGAATGTATGCCGCTCATTTGACGAATTCTGTTGGCTGCGACAGCACAGCAAACTTGGTTTTGACGGTAAAAGATCCGAGTAGTTCTACGACTACGGCTTCAATTTGTCGTGGTGATAGTTACATGTTTAATGGAGCGACCTACGCCACTGCCGGAACGTATGCCGCTCATTTGACGAATTCTGTTGGCTGCGACAGTACCGCTACGTTAGTTCTGAAGATCAAAGAGCCGAGCAGTTCCACAACCACGGCTTCAATCTGCCGTGGTGATAGCTACACTTTCAATGGCATGACCTACACCATTGCTGGAACTTATATCGTTCATCTGACTAATGCCGTTGGTTGCGACAGCGCTGCCACGTTACAACTGACCGTCTGGGAGCCGAGCGGTTCCATAACAAACGCTTCGATCTGTTGCGGAGAGAGCTATACATTCAATGGGAAGGTCTATGCTGAGGCTGGAACCTATGCGACGCATCTGACGAATGCTGTGGGTTGCGACAGTACCGCAACGTTAGTTTTGAAAATAAAAGAACCGAGTAGCTCCACGACAAACGCTTCGATCTGTCGAGGTGAAAACTACACATTTAATGGAGTGACCTATACCACGTCGGGAACATATGCAGCTCATCTGACCAATTCTGTGGGTTGCGACAGCACAGCTACGTTAGTTTTGACGGTAAAAGATCCGAGTAGTTCTACCACTACGGCATCTATCTGCCGCGGTGATAGCTACACTTTCAACGGTACGACTTATACCGCTGCCGGAACTTATGTCGTTCATCTGACGAATGCCGTTGGCTGCGACAGCACTGCAACTTTGGTTTTGAAGATAAAAGAACCGAGTAGCTCCACAACAAATGCTTCTATCTGCCGTGGCGATAGCTACACTTTTAACGGAATAACCTACACCACCGCCGGAACGTATGTGGCACATTTGACTAATGCTGTTGGTTGTGATAGTACCGCTACGTTAGTTTTGAAAATAAAAGAACCGAGTAGTTCCACAACCACGACTTCGATTTGTCGTGGTGACAGTTATGCTTTCAACGGAGTCACTTATGCCGCCGCCGGAACCTATCTCGCGCATTTGACTAACGCTGTAGGTTGTGATAGTATCGCTACGTTAATTCTGACGGTAAAAGAGCCGAGTAGCTCCACGACAAATGCTTCGATTTGTCGCGGGGATAGCTACACTTTCAACGGTGTGACTTACACCACCGCCGGAACCTATGTGGCGCATCTGATCAATGCCGTTGGCTGCGATAGTACAGCTACGTTGGTTTTGACGGTAAAAGAGCCGAACAGTTCTACCACAACGACCTCGATTTGCCGTGGCGACAGCTATACTTTCAATGGAGCAACTTATACCACTGCCGGAACTTATGTTGCACATCTGACTAATGCCGTTGGTTGCGATAGCACCGCTACGTTGGTTTTAACGGTAAAAGAACCGAGTAGCTCCACGACAAATGCTTCGATTTGTCGCGGGGATAGCTACACTTTCAACGGTGTGACTTACACCACCGCCGGAACCTATCTCGCGCATCTGACCAACGCCGTTGGCTGCGATAGTACAGCTACGTTGGTTTTGACGGTAAAAGAGCCGAACAGTTCTACCACAACGACCTCGATTTGCCGTGGCGACAGCTATACTTTCAATGGAGCAACTTATACCACTGCCGGAACTTATGTTGCACATCTGACTAATGCCGTTGGTTGCGATAGCACCGCTACGTTGGTTTTAAAAGTAAAAGAACCGAGTAACTCCACTACTACGGCGTCCATTTGTCGTGGCGACAGTTATATTTTCAATGGTACTGCCTACGGCACCGCGGGAACCTATGTGATACATCTAATTAATGCCGTTGGTTGCGACAGCGCTGCCACGTTACAACTGACCGTCCGGGAGCCAAGCGGTTCCATAACAAACGCTTCGATCTGCCGCGGAGAGAGCTATACTTTTAATGGGAAGGTCTATGCTGAGGCTGGAACCTATGCGACGCATCTGACGAATGCTGTGGGTTGCGACAGTACCGCTACTCTGCAACTGACCGTTCTTGAGCCGAGCAGTTCTTTAACTACGGCTTCGATCTGTCATGGAGAGAGCTACACGTTTAATGGGCGTGTATATGATAGCGTAGGGACGTATACGGTTCATTTTACGAATGCTGCGGGTTGCGATAGTGCTGCAATGCTTCAGCTGAACATCTGTTATTCCAAAACCGTACAGATGAGTGATACGATTTATCAGAATCAAAACTATGCGGCGTATGGATTTTCAATTCCAACACAAAAGAAATATGGTGATTTGACCTTCTATCAACATCAGAAAACGGTGCAGGGTTGTGATAGTACTGTTGTACTAAAATTGAACGTTTCTCCCGATTTTGACGTGGAGGTGAAGCCTGTTCCCGAAATTTGCGCGGACGATAAATATTTTACGTTGACCTACGAGATAAAGAAGGGTGCGATTGAATTTGATTCGATTGCGTTTGATAACAACGCGCTGAAAATGGGATTTAAGAATATGAAGAGGCAGAATGCCGTCGGGTTTATTGATATTTCGTTGCCATTGCATGTTGTTCCTGATAAATATAATTTTTCGGTGGTGTTTCGGAATGGGGATATTCAGAAAGCGGTTCCGGTAACGATTGCGATTAATTACGCGTCGTCCGTTATTCTGCAAAAATGGAATGATGTGTTGGCTCTTCTCAATAGTAGTTATAACGGAGGATATGAGTTTTTGTCGTACCAGTGGTATAAGAATAATCAGCTTATGAATGGCGAGACGCGATCGTATCTGTATGTGAAGAACGGAACCTTGGATACAAAAGCTGAGTATAAAGCCAAAGTGACACGTGTTAGCGATGGAGTGGCGCTGTTTACATGCCCTGTCGTTCCGGTAGTGAAATCGGATGTCGCGGTGTTTCCTACAGAGTTTTCGGCTGCAACCAACGTGACTATCCGAACAACAGCTCCGGGTTCGGCCGTTCTGATGAAGTCTTCGGGAATCAGACTAAAGCAGCAAACTCTGCAGCGTGGCGACAATAGCATGTTTGTGTCGGTTCCGTCCGGAAATTATGTGTTGGTTATTACAAATGAACAGGGTGATGTGAAAAGACAGGTGTTGATTGTAAAATGAGGGGTTGAATATGACTGAAATGAGGTTTTTTTTGCTTTCTATGGCGTTGTTGTGTACGGTATCCATGTTTGCTCAACGTGAAATAAACGAGAGCCATTTGCTGCTGTCGGGATCGAGCGGGTATTGTCAGATTAAAAACGGAGCAACGATTTCGAACGAGAAAGGCAATGTGGAATTTGCTTTGGGTACTGCTTTTGAAAGACAATACAAAAGTTTTTTATTTCAAACGGGAATCGAGCTTTCTCTTTACCGGTCGACGATGAGTTTGAAAGATACGCTGCAGGATCTGGACATGGTGGATACGGAAGATATGCCCTTCAGAGGTCATTTTACGTTTACAAAAACCAACGATTTGCAGCGGTTGACCAATATTGCGATTCCCCTGATGGTGGGTTATGAGTCGTGGAACGGCTATTTTGTCTCTGTTGGAGGTAAGGCCATGCTCAACCTGGCCGGCAATACGTCGACTTCGACCCGTGTGAATCTGAGGGCATACTACCCGAATATTATTGGAGAGAATAACGATGGCGGACTGAGTAATATGCCTAATCATGGATTGTCGACCGTAACCCGGGTTGTGCATGGGTCGTTTAAGTTGAATGCGCTTTTTGTGGGATCGATCGAGTGCGGATATACCGTGCCGATCAAATATGAAAATCATATCCGGAGTATGAAACCGAAATTGCGCTTGTCGTTGTTTTGCGACTATGGCATAGCGCCGGTGAAGAAGGACAAAAAAACGACAGATCTTTTTGTAAACACATCCACTACCGGCGAAGTCGCTCCGGCTATTCGCAGTTACCTTTTTAATGACATGAAATCCAATCGTCTGAATGTAATGTATGCCGGGGTAAAGGTGACGATTGTATTCGGACTGAAAGTGTATGAGTGTTTTTGTGATAATCTGTAAAGAGTTGCTATCCGATGTTGGCGAACGCATCGGGTTTCGCGCTGTTTTTATTTGGAATGCTGCATGATATAAGGAGGAAATGTAGTACCTTTGCAGCGTAATTTTAATACTTCGCATATAATCTACTTCGATGAACGAAAGATATAGCCAACGCGGTGTTTCCGCCTCTAAAGAAGACGTTCATAACGCTATCCGCAATCTGGATAAAGGTATTTTCCCCCATGCTTTTTGTAAAATAATTCCCGATATTCTGGGTGGGGATCCCGAGTATTGCAATATTATGCATGCCGATGGCGCCGGAACGAAATCGTCGCTGGCCTATCTCTACTGGCGCGAAACCGGAGATATTTCCGTGTGGAAAGGTATTGCTCAGGATGCCCTCATTATGAATATCGACGACCTGTTGTGCGTAGGTGCAACCGATAACATTCTGGTGTCGTCGACCATCGGGCGGAATAAAAATCTGATTCCGGGCGAAGTGATTGCCGAAATAATAAACGGAACGGAAGCTTTGCTGGAGAAGCTTCGCAGTCTGGGCGTGAATGCTCACCTTACCGGTGGCGAAACGGCCGATGTGGGCGATTTGGTGCGTACCATTATTGTCGACAGCACGGTAACCTGCCGTATGAAGCGTTCGGATGTTATATCTAATGATAAAATACAGCCGGGTGATGTGGTTGTCGGTCTCTCATCGAGTGGCAAGGCAATTTACGAAGACGGTTACAATGGCGGTATGGGTAGCAACGGACTGACCTCTGCCCGTCACGATATTTTTGCTTACTATCTTGCCGAAAAATATCCGGAGAGCTACGATGCCAGTATGCCTACCGGACTGGCCTATTCCGGAACGAAAAAACTGACCGACGAAATTAAACATGTAGGTATGGATGCCGGTAAGCTGGTGTTGTCGCCTACGCGTACCTATGCGCCGATTATCCGCGACATTCTGGAACATCACCGCGAACATATTCACGGAATGGTTCACTGTTCGGGTGGCGCTCAAACAAAAGTGCTTCACTTTATCGACAATCTTCATGTTATAAAAGATAACCTCTTCCCGATACCGCCGTTGTTCGAAATGATTCAGGCCGAGTCGCAAGCCGATTGGAAAGAAATGTACAAGGTCTTCAACATGGGGCACCGGATGGAGATTTATCTCGATTCCGCATGGGCCGAAGATATCATAATTCTTTCTGAAAAATACAATGTCGATGCGCAGATCATCGGGCATGTGGAAGCTTCCGAAGGAGCTAAGGTGACCATTCGTAGCGATAAGGGCGTATTCAAATATACGAAATAAGAGCCGTTGGCTCATTTTGTCTGACTCAGCGCTGAAAACGGAAGCTTATGGAAAAGATGAATTTAACCATATTGGGGTGTAATTCGGCGCTGCCTTCTATCAATAGCTTTCAGACTTCGCAGTTGCTGTCGCTTCGCGAAAAACAGTTTATGATCGACTGTGGCGAGGGGGCTCAGATTCGTCTTCGTCAGCTCAAAATCAAAGCTTCGCGGCTGAACCATATCTTTATTTCACATCTTCATGGCGATCACTGTTTCGGACTGATCGGACTCATTTCGTCGCTGGGCATGTTGGGCCGCACTTCCGATTTGGTGATTCATTCGCATTCCGATTTGGTTGGGATTTTGCAGCCCCAAATAAACTATTACTGTGCGGATGTCGGATATAAAGTGGTTTTCGAACCGTTCAATCCGAGGCAACATGCACTTATTTATGAAGACCGTTCGTTGCAGGTTTTTTCTATTCCGCTGAAACACCGTGTGCCTACCGCCGGATTCCTGTTTTCCGAAAAAGAGAAAGAGCGTCATATCATTCGTGAAATGATCGATTTTTACCGGATTCCGGTTCGTGAAATTGCCCGTATCAAGCAGGGCGATGATTTTGTGCGTGAGGATGGCGAAATTGTACCGAACGACCGTTTGACCACAGCGCCTAATCCGGTGCGTAAATATGCCTATTGTTCCGATACGGCCTATTCGGAAAAAATTGTTCCGATCATCGAAGGTGTCGATCTTTTGTACCACGAGGCCACGTTTATGCAGAGTGAAATTGTGAGGGCGAAAGAGACGGCTCACTCTTCGGCACAGCAGGCTGCCGAAATTGCGAAAGCCGCTCATGTTAAGAAACTTATTATCGGTCACTATTCGGCTCGTTACGACAATCCGAGCGGTCTTTTGGCCGAGGCCCGGGCCGTTTTTCCCGACACGCAACTGGCTTTTGACGGAATGCGGCTCGATGTCTGATTTTTTATTCCCAAAATTCAGATTCTAAAATTCAAATAGAGAGGAAACAAAGTATATTTGTTGTTCCGGAATCTTGAAATGGTGAATCTTGGAATAGAAGTCATGTTGACTTTTTATTTTTTGACCTCCCAACCCTCCAAAGGAGGGCTTTAACATTGTGATACGAACAAAATCTTCTAAATTTTGCAACCAAATTCCTCCCCTTGGGGGAGGTTAGGAGGGGTCAGTAGGCAAAATTGAGAATAAAATATGCTATCAAAAAAAAGTTAAGACGAGTTCATGGTTATTTTGTAATTTTTCAATCGTAAATAAATATATGGAACAGAATCCTTTTCAGCGCCGCCCACAGTCGCGCAGCAACTCAAAACCTAATCCTTTTCGTCCCAAATGGGAACACCGGCCTCCCAGTTCGGATCTGATTTTCGGTATCCGTGCCGTCATCGAAGCGCTCGAAGCCGGAAAAGAGGTGGATAAAATTTTGATAAGAAGAGAGTTGTCGAGCGATCTGGCAAAAGAACTTTTTGCTGTTTTGCAGGGACGCAATGTGCCGGTGCAGCGTGTTCCGGTTGAAAAACTGAATGCGATTACCCAGAAGAACCATCAGGGTGTGATTGCCTACGCGGCAGCTATCGAGTATCAGCAGATTTCCAACATTATTCCGGCATTGTACGAAGAGGGAAAGAATCCGTTGGTGGTGGTGCTTGACGGGGTAACCGATATTCGCAACTTCGGAGCTATTGCCCGTACGTGCGAATGCGCAGGCGTAAATGCCATTGTGGTGCCGTCGCGGGGTGGTGCCGCCGCGAATGCCGATGCGGTCAAAACTTCGGCAGGAGCATTGCATGTGATTCCGGTTTGCCGCGAAAATAGTCTGCTGGATGCCGTCAAATTTCTGAAAAGTTCGGGGTTGAAAGTGATAGCTGCTACCGAAAAAGCAGCAAAAGATTTTACGGCGATTTCATATAAAGAGCCGATCGCTATTGTGATGGGATCGGAAGATATCGGAATTTCCGACGAAATACTTCGCTTGTGCGACGAGCTGGTCTCTATTCCCGTGTTGGGAACTATTGCTTCGTTGAATGTTTCGGTAGCTGCTGGAGTATTGATTTATGAGGCGGTAAAACAGCGTCGCTAATGCAGGAACAATCAGAAAACACAAATGACTGACTCGCAAGAATCAGTCATTTGTGTTTTCTGAAAATTGTTTTTCCTCCCTGTTTTGTTTGGGAATCAGAATGCCGTGCATAAAGGCATTGATAATAAATCGTTTGTTGTATTTCATTTTCTCGCTTACCCTGTCGCGTACGTAGGGGGTTTCAATTCCCCGGAGCGCGTAATGGAATATTTGAGCCGAAAGCTCGGCATCGTGCAGATTGAAATACCCTTTCTCTTTTCCTTCCTGAAAAATGCCGACCAGTAGTTTGATCTCTTTGATGTCGAAACGGCGGCGGGCCTTTTCTACTTCGTAAATGTCGCGGAAAAAATCGGACCGTAGCGAACCGTTACGGGTTATTGATTCTTTCACGGCATCTAAGCGTGTGAAGATATATTCAGCCAGTTTTTTATCGGGAGGAATATCCAGCGCGGCAACTTTTTGCAGTTTCTCATTCAGAATGTTGAGCTCTTGTTCGATTACCGCTAGATAGATCTGATCTTTATTGCTGAAATAGGTATAAAGCGTGCGTCTGCCTTTGTTCGAGGCATTTGCGATGTCGTTCATCGTGGTGTTTGCTTTTCCCCATTTGGCAAAAAGCATCCGGGCGACATCTACAAGCATGGCGCGCGTTTTTTGTCCTGTAAGAGAAGCTATGGATGGCATCGTTCAATTTGATTTCGATTGTTGCGCAAAAATAATAAATTTGAGCAGAATTGAGTAATTTGAGGCTTATTTTTTTAGTTAAAAAAGATTGAAAGAATTTTTGCGAAGAAAATTGATTTGTTCATGGGGTTTACAACTATGCATAGAACTCCCTGTAGGCCGTTTTTCGCTCAGACAGAGTCTTTTTCGTCAATTCAACATTCTGTTCGGTGTATTGAAAAAACGAAAATAAATAAGACTACTTAAGGCACTCTGTTTTCTGTTCGGCTTTTTTGTCTTTGGCGAAATTTGATGTAATTTCGTTGAAGCAAAACAAAGTTCCGCTGTAAAGAAATAAACGATATAAAATCAAAACATTAAACCATTTTACTATGACTCCGGTTGTTAGCATTATCATGGGCAGTACCTCCGATTTGCCCGTTATGGAAAAAGCCGCCAAGGTTTTTGACGAGTTCCAGATTCCGTTCGAAATTCATGCCCTTTCGGCTCACCGTACCCCGAAAGAAGTTGAAGCATTTGCCACCGGTGCCCGCGAACGTGGCATCAAGGTGATTGTGGCTGCTGCCGGTATGGCTGCTCACCTCCCGGGTGTGATCGCCTCCATGACTCCGCTACCCGTGATTGGAGTACCTATCAACGCTTCGCTCGACGGCATGGATGCCCTGCTGGCCATCGTACAAATGCCTCCGGGTATCCCCGTGGCAACTGTCGGTATCAACGCTTCAATGAATGCGGCTCTGTTGGCTGTACAAATCTTAGCCTCCGGCGACGAAAGCCTGCAAACCAAACTGATCGACTACAAGGAAGGCCTGAAAACGAAAATCGTGAAGGCCAACGAAGAGTTGAAAGAGGTGAAGTTTAAGTTTAAAACGAATTAATCAGACACAAGAACAAAGAGTAAAGATAAAAGACCGGTTCGTCTGTCTTTGTTCTTTGTTCTTTGTTCTTTGTTCTTTTATCTGATCTTATGTCCGTCCAACAACAAATAGAAACCCTCCGCAAGGAACTGCACGATCACAATTATCGTTACTACGTGTTGTCGCAACCCTCTATCAGCGACTACGAGTTCGATATGAAGCTGAAGGAGTTGCAGCGGCTCGAAGCGGCGCATCCTGAGTTTTTTGACCCGAGTTCGCCTACGCAGCGGGTGGGTAGCGATCTTACTAAGGAGTTCGAGCGGGTGGCTCACCGTTACCCGATGCTTTCGCTGGGAAATACCTACTCCGAAAGCGATGTGGCCGATTTTTTCAATCGTGCAGCGAAACTGATCGACGAACAGTTCGAGATCGTTTGCGAACTGAAGTTCGACGGAGTTTCCATCTCGTTGATCTATGAAGATGGCGTTCTTGTGCGTGCCGTGACACGCGGCGACGGCGTGAATGGAGACGATGTGACGGCTAACGTGAAGACGATCCGCGCTATTCCGTTGCGTCTGCAGGGCGATGATTATCCCGCTTCATTCGAGATTCGGGGCGAAATTTTGTTGCCATGGGAGTCGTTCGACCGGATGAACAAGGAACGCGAAGAGCAGGAAGAGGCGCTCTTTGCCAATCCCCGCAACGCTGCTTCGGGAACGTTGAAGTTGCAGAATCCTGCCGAGGTGGCCAAGCGGCAACTCGATACCTATCTCTACTATTTGCTGGGCGAAAAGCTTCCGTGCGACGGCCACTACGAGAACCTGCAAAAGGCAAAATCGTGGGGTTTCAAGGTGTCCGATGCCATGCGTAAGTGCAAAAGCATGGACGAGGTATTCGACTTTATCCACTACTGGGATAAGGAGCGGAGCAAACTCCCCGTGGCAACCGACGGCATCGTGTTGAAGATAAATTCGCTGCGTCAGCAACAGGAACTGGGCTTCACGGCCAAATCGCCCCGCTGGGCAGTGGCGTACAAATATCAGGCCGAGCAGGTGTCTACGGTGCTCAGGAGCGTGGAGTTTCAGGTGGGACGCACGGGAACGGTTACTCCGGTGGCCAACCTCGAACCTGTTTTGCTTGCAGGAACTACCGTAAAGCGGGCGACGCTGAACAATGCTGCCTTTATCGAAAGTTTTGATCTCCATTTGGGCGACTCCCTCTTTGTGGAAAAGGGAGGCGAGATTATCCCGAAGATTGTGGGTGTCGATTTGGAGCAACGGGCACAGGCAAGTGAACGGATCCAATTCATTACCCATTGTCCTGATTGTGGCACCGAACTGCAACGCAACGACGGCGAAGCGGCCTGGTATTGTCCGAACGAGAACGGCTGTCCGCCTCAGATCAAAGGAAAAATCGAGCATTTTATCAGTCGCAAGGCGATGAATATCGACGGCATCGGTTCCGAAACGGTCGATCTGCTTTATCAGCAGGGCTTGATTCAGAATATTGCTGATCTCTATCAGCTGAAAGTGCCGCAAATTGTCGGTCTGGAACGGATGGGGCAGAAGTCGGCGCAAAATATGATAGAAGGCATTGCCGCTTCCAGAGAGGTGCCCTTCGAACGGGTGCTGTTTGCATTGGGCATTCGTTTCGTTGGCGAAAAGGTGGCTAAAACCCTGGCACAGGCCTTCGGAAGTATCGAAGCCTTAGCGCAGGCCAAAGAGTACGAACTGGCAGCCGTGCGCGATGTGGGCGAACGTATTGCTCGAAGTGTGGTCGACTACTTTGCCGACGAACGCAACCGGATGTTGATCGAACGTTTGAAAGAGTATGGCCTGCAATTGGCAGTTTCTGAGGCTAAAATGGCCGTAAAAAGTTCGCTGCTTGAAGGTAAAGCAATCGTGGTGAGCGGCGTGTTTACCCATCACTCCCGTGACGAATACAAGGCGATGATCGAGCAAAACGGAGGTAAGGAGACCAGTTCCGTGTCGGCCAAAACTTCCTTTATTCTGGCAGGAGCCAACATGGGGCCGGCTAAATTGGATAAAGCGAAGGCGTTGGGTGTGGCAATTGTCAGCGAAGAGGATTTTCTGAAGATGATAGAGCAGGAGCCGATGGCAGACATACCCGTCAATCCTCAGGGAACACTGTTTTAACTTGCTATTTGGGGTAAAAGTGCGTACCTTTGCATTGCAATTTACAATTCAAAAACAATAGATTATGAAGCGGTGTATTGCATTTTTATCGTTTGTACTGACCATGTTTGTAAGCGCACAGCTATGTAGCGCTCAAAGCTTTGAAAACCAGGGCGCATCCATTGCATCTGCTTTTAATGCCAAGAATGCAGCTGCTCTGTCGAACTATCTTTGCAATAGCGTGGAGCTGGTGTTGCCCGGGGTCGATAATACCTATCCAAAAGCTCAGGCACACAATCAGATTGCTGCTTTTTTTGCAAAACAGTCACCTAAATCATTTGAAATTCTACATCAGGGTTCCCGTGCCAATGTCTCCTTTATTGTGGGACAACTCACCACGGCCACTTCTTCCTTCAGAGTAAATATGCTCTTTAAGAAAGAGGGCAATATCCTGAAAATATATCAATTACGTATTGAATAATAAGTCGGTGCTTGCCGATCGGCGACTATCTACCGACTACTATCTACTGACTACTTAAACAATGATTGACAACTTACACGAACAGATCAAAATCTGGTTTGCCGAAGATATAGGCGATGGCGACCATACCTCACTTTCCTGTATTCCTGCTACAGCAACAGGGAAATCGCAGCTCATCATCAAAGAAAAGGGCGTTTTGGCGGGTGTTGAAATAGCCAAGGAAATATTCAAAGCTTTCGATCCGGAACTCAGAATAGAAGTATTTATCAATGACGGTGCCGAGGTAAATCCCGGTGATATCGCTTTTGTGGTGGAGGGAAAGGTTCTTTCTCTTTTGCAAACCGAACGTTTGATGCTGAACATTATGCAGCGCATGAGCGGCGTGGCTACCGTTACCCGCAAATATGTGAAACAGCTCGAAGGACTGAAAACCCGCGTGCTCGATACCCGTAAAACCACTCCGGGTTTGCGTTTGCTGGAAAAAGAGGCTGTGCATATCGGTGGTGGTGTCAATCACAGGATCGGTTTGTACGATATGATTCTGTTGAAGGATAATCATGTCGATTTTGCCGGGGGCATCGATAAGGCTATTCTTTCGGCGCAAAATTACCTGAAAGAAAAGGGTAAATTGCTCAAAATAGAGATTGAAGTACGTAGCTTCGACGAAATCAATCAGGTATTAAAGCTGGGTGGTGTCGACCGTATCATGCTCGATAACTTTTCGGTTGAGAATACCAAAAAGGCGGTAGAACTGATTGCCGGTCGTTTTGAAACCGAATCGTCGGGTGGAATTACTTTCGATACGCTTCGTGCTTATGCCGAATGCGGTGTCGACTATATCTCTGTCGGAGCGCTTACCCATTCGGTGAAGAGCCTGGATATGAGCTTCAAGGCGGTAAAATAAATCGATTCACGCATACAAAAATCCGTCGCACATAATCTGTACGACGGATTTTTGTCTTTTATAAGAATTCTTTATTTAGCCCGGATAATCCAGCGTGTAAATAGAAAACAGATGGCAATCACGCATACGAAGTAAATTACATCCCGGCTGTCGATCACTCCGCGACTCATGGCTGTGTAGTGGCTGTTGATGCCTATTGATGCGATAAATGCCTGAATTGTTCCTGAGGTGGAAAGAGAGGCTACCAGATCGAAGCCGAAATAGAAAATAAAGCTGAGCGTGACGGCGAAAACGAAAGCGATAATCTGGTTGTTGGTACATGCAGAAGTGAAAATACCGATGGCGACATAGACCGAGGCCAAGAAAATCAGTCCGATAAACGAGCCCCAGAAGGCTCCCGAGTCGACATTGCCTACGGGTTCAGCTATCAGTGATACCGAAATGAAGTAGATAATGGTCGGAATCAGCGATATGATTACCAATAGCAGCCCGGCGAAATATTTGGCGGCTACAATCTGTAATTTGCCGATGGGTCGGGTGTATATCAATTCAATGGTTCCCATCCGTTTTTCTTCGGCAAAAAGACGCATGGTAATGGCCGGAATTAAGAACAGGTAAAGCCAGGGAGCGAGCGCAAAAAGTCCGTTTAGCTGAGCGTAGCCCGAATCAAGAATATTATATTCGCCGGGGAAGACCCATAAAAACAGCCCGGTAAGCGATAGGAAGATGCCGACAATGATGTAGCCTACAGCCGAGCTGAAGAAGTTGGCAAACTCTTTCCTGAGTAAAACAAGCATGATTCTTTTGATTTGAAATTCGAAGACAAAGATAGTGTAAATCGGTAGCGACGGAAAATGAAAAAAGTCGTTCTTGCGATTGTATGAAAAATAAATACCTTTGTGAATATTATCCACAGCAGAGCCCTTATGCATAAATTATTGATCATTATTATTGTTGTTCTTTCCTCAGGCTCAATCTTTGCGCAGACGGATGTTAAATGGGTGAATGTTTCGCTATGGAATCCGGCAGCTACAACCCCCTATTCGTACGATAATGCGGTGATCCTCTCTTTGGGGGCGTTGCAGGCAAAGGCAAATAATATATACGGATTGAACGCAAGCGTGTTGAGTAGTATTACGGCGGGTAATATGTATGGATTTCAATTCGGAGGATTGCATTCCAGAATAGAGGGAGCCGCAAAAGGAGTAACTATCTCCGGACTTTACAATATTCATCATGCGACGATGAACGGAGTGGATATTAGCGGCCTTGCCACGATGAATGTGGTTAATCATCATGGTGTTCAATTATCTGGTGTCCAGAATATTTGTATGTTTAATGCGGATGGGCTTCAGGTTGGAGGCTTGATGAATGTAACCGGGCAGATACTTTCGGGGGTACAAATCTCCGGCGGTTTCAATGTGGCCAATGTAGCCCGTGGCGTGCAGTTGGCCGGAATCGTTAACTTTGCTTTGAAGGATTGTAGTGGGGTTCAGGTGTCAGCCTTCAATTATGCCACGCATATCAACGGAATGCAAATCGGTGTGGCTAACTTTGCCCGAAGAATGAATGGTGTGCAATTGGGTCTTGTGAATTACTCAGCCGATTCATCTACGCTGAAGCTTGGTTTAGTCTCTATCTCTCCAAAAACTAAAATCAGACCCATACTTTATTATAGCAATCTGGCCACATTCAATGTCGGGTTTCGTTTTATGAATCGGGTGTCTTACTCCATTCTGGGGTTGGGAACTCCGTATGATGCTCCACATTCGACTTCGTCCGGCCTGTTTTTCTACCGGTTGGGAACATACCTGCAATTTGGTGGGTTCACGTTGAGTTCGGATGTCGGAGCCAGCTATATTTCTAAATTTTACGAATCACGGGAGCGGAATGCCATATCGTTTGATGGACGTGTGAATATGGAATTAGCGCTGAATAAGCGTTTTTCTGTTATGTGTTCGGGAGGCTACTCCATGAGGAGATTCCTCGGAAGAAGAGCCCATGCCGATTATAAACCAATTATGGAATTGGGTGTGGTATTGCCTAATTTGTTGAAATCAAGTAGATGAAACGCAGACTGATATACATACCGATTCTTTTTTTCTGCTTTTTTGTATCGCTTTGTGCACAAAGAGTTGAGGTAATTAGACCGTTACCATCATATGCCGATAGCATTCAGCAGACGGCAGAGCGCTTGAAAAAGAAGCCTCTTGTTGCCGTGGCCGAAGTTGTTGGTTTGAATCTGGGTGTATGGGGAATGGATTATCTGGGCGGAGCTGAGTATGCAAAGATCAGTTTCGGAAGCATGAAACATAACATTAATCATCAATGGGTGTGGGACAATGATCAGATGAATACCAATTTGTTTGCTCATCCCTACCATGGAGGGTTGTATTTTGCTGCGGCACGTTCGAATGGAATGAATTTCTGGCAATCGTTGCCCTTCTCTTTTGGCGGTAGCCTGATGTGGGAAACTCTTATGGAGACGGAACCTCCGGCTATCAACGATTTGATGGCAACGACACTGGGAGGAGCCATGATGGGCGAAATGTTATTCCGTTTATCTTCTTCGGTGTATGATGATTCCAAAAGTGGTTCCGGTCGTGTTGCACGCGAAATTTTGGGAGCCTTTCTCTCTCCGATGCAGGGGTTTAATCGTCTTATTACAGGTAAAACTCGGCGTGTACGTCCCAATAATCATGCTGATTATTTCCATTACAATCCGACAACTTTTGAAGTCTATATAGGAGAACGTTATCTGTCTGAGAAAGGTCATGCTTTTCAGGGCGCTTACGTTACCGAGATCGGGTTTGCGGCTAATCATGGAAATCCTTTTGAAAAAGAGAACTACCAACCGTATGACTGGTTTAATGTTAGTATGAATTTTGGGTTTGGTGGTGGGCAGCCAACGATTGGTTCGGTTAATGCTGTGGGGTTGATCGCCGGGCGCAATGTGGAACTCACGCGTAATCAGCAGATGGTATTGGGCATCTATCAACATTTTAATTTTTTCGATTCCAACCCGGTGCTTCCAACCGGTAGTAATGTTACTCCCTATCAAATAGCGGAGACAGTTTCATTTGGCCCCGGGTTGCTTTACAAACTTGACCCTGAAAATGAGCGACTTGGGTTTGTGGGTGCCTCTTATGCCAATTTTGTGTTATTGGGCGCATCTTTGTCCGATCATTACCGGAATCTAAACCGCGAATACAGCATGGGACAGGGATTTAGCATCAACCTCAGTGCTTCGTTGCAATACAAGGGAGTGGGAGAGTTCGGTATTAAATTGTACAACCTGAACATCTACACGTGGAAAGGTTATCCCGCCGGATTGGATCTTTCTACGTTGACCCATGAGCAACAGCTTGATTTGAATGCTCAGGGCGACAAGGGACGTACCACCATATTCATGATTACACCTACTTTTAATTTCACCTTGTCTCCTTTTTGGAATCTGGTATTCGAGCAGCGAAGTTTTATCCGCACGTCTAACTATGTCCATTTCCCGATCGTACGTTATGCCACATTCGATGCGAAGGTGGCGTTGAAATATAAATTTTAAATACATCACTGTTTATGAATAAATTAATCTCACTTTGCTGTCTTTTGTTTTGTGTCGTCGGATGTAGTTCGGCGGGTAAGCAACAGGCCGTTAAAACCGACCAGACGGCTCAGGTAGCAGTACCTCAGTTTGATCCCGATTCATCATTTCTTTATGTAAAAACACAGTGCGATTTCGGACCGCGTGTTCCCAACTCCAAAGCTCACGAGGCGTGTGGAGAGTATCTGGCGCACCAGATGGAACGTTTCGGGGCGAAGGTGATTCGCCAGAAGGCTGACCTGAAAGGATACGACGGCACAATTCTGAAATCGACGAACATTATTGCCTCTTATCGACCCGATCTGAAAGAGCGTATTCTGCTTTGTGCTCACTGGGACTGTCGTCCCTGGTGCGATCAGGATAAAGACCCGGCCAATCATCATAAACCGGTGATGGGAGCCAATGATGCCGCCAGTGGAGTAGGGGTGCTGATGGAAGTTGCCCGTCAGCTGAATAAACAACAACCGGCTGTTGGCATCGACCTGATTTTCCTCGATTCGGAAGATTACGGAACCCCTGAATTTTATAACGGGCCGAAAGATGAAGATTCGTGGTGTCTTGGTACGCAATACTGGGCTAAAAATCCACATGTGAAGGGGTATAAAGCCCGTTTCGGTATTCTGCTCGATATGGTGGGAGCTCCGGAAGCTGTTTTCTACAAAGAGCAGGAATCGCTTGGTTTTGCGCCGTCGGTGGTGGATAAAGTCTGGAATAAAGCCCGTGAATATGGGTTCACATCCTATTTTATGGATGGAACCGGAGGCGCTATTACCGACGATCATATTTATGTAAACCGCCTGGCCGGTATTCCGTGTATCGATATTATTCACTTCGATCCTCACAGCGCGACAGGGTTCGGAAGCTACTGGCATACGACTCACGATACGATGGACAATGTCAACAGGCAGACCTTACAAGTCGTGGGGCAGACCTTGCTGGGAGTAATTTATTCCGAAAAATAACGGGGATTTTAATGGACTTCACTAACAGCGAATTCCTTTTTTAACCACGTACATATCGATCAGTTTTAAATACAAAAGAGGCTGTCTCATTTTTATTTTGAGACAGCCTCTTTTGATTAATCAGATCGACGCCGGATTATTTTGCAGTTCTACCGAAAGCCTCTTTGTCGGCTAACGTCTCGTCTCCGAGATAGCTCCATTTGATACCGTCGATATATTGTGCAAATGTATGCTGCATTTCGGGTAGTGTGACAGCATTAATGTTGTCCAAAAGGGATATCTCACTTTTCCAGCTGCCCTTGATTTCAGCAATACCGAATGCTCTGGCGTTGGATGCTGTCGACTCGTTACGCATGAAATAAGAGGTCATCAATTTGCTTTTGGCATCCTTCAGGTCGATTTCTGTAAATCCTCCGTTGCGCAACCGTTTGATTTCATCAACCATAACGTTTACGGCCTCTTTGGGTTTGGTTGTCGTTACATAAATTTCGGCAAAAGGAAGAAATCCTCCCGATAAAGAGGCTGCCGGTGCATACGAAAGATTTCGTTTGGTTCTTACCTCTTCGAAAAGTTTGTCGTATAAAATGGCAAATGCCAGACGGTAGGCGTTAAACTCGGGCGCTGTAGAAGCCGGAGCTCCAAGTATTCCTGCCATGTAATTGGTTGCCAGTTTTCGGTTCTCAACATTTAATGTGGTGGCGCTTACGGTTGTCGATTCCGGAGCCTTCAGTTGAGGCAATGAAGCTGATGGCAGGTTTCCGAACGCATTCTCTACCTTTTGTTTTAGATCCTGAACCGAGATATTTCCCACCACGACCAATAATAAACGATTTACATTCAGCAATTCGGCATAATATTTCGTAACATCCTCTTGTTTGAAAGAGTTCACCGTTTCTACCGAGCCTTCGGGACGGATAGCATAGCGGGTGCCTTTGAACGCATCCTGCATGGTCATTTGAGTCAACGCGTTGTCCGGGTCGCTCTCCTGACTTTTTAATCCGGAAACCTTTTTCTGCTGAAGCATACCCAATTCTTTTGCATCGAAAACCGGATGATTGATTGCTTCTGCAAAAAGATCCCATCCTTCGTTGAAATAGGGTTTGACGCAATTCATGTTAATGTAGCCATAGTCGTATCCTGAATTTCCGGCGACATCTACGCCGTATTTGTCGGCTAAATCCTTAAACGCGTCTTTGGTATATTTTTGAGTTCCGCATTCTGTTGCGGCGCTTAATGTCAGCGATTCGATACCTTGCTGTTGTGCGGTGTAGTTGGCCGTACCTCCCTTAAAAAACATATAGGCACTAACCGATTGTTTCGCCGACGGTTTAAAGATGACCTTTAACCCGTGAATATTCATTTCCGTGACGTTGTCCTGAGCCTGCAAGCAAAACGTGAAGGCTGCAAATGCCACTATTAAGCTAACTATTTTGATTTTCATTTGCTTCTTTATTAAGTGTTTTACATTTCAGTGAGTAAAATTTATTCTTTCCAGAATGTTTCCGGTTTCAACTGCTCTTTCTGAGCCGGGTTGATGAGCAAACCTGCAGCATAGTTCTTGCCTTTGATGTATTTACGTACATAGTTCTGCAGATCGGCTTTGGTTACTTTTTTCACATTGGCAATATAGTTGTAGAAGTAATCGAGGTCTGCCGTACACCAATTGTAGGCCAAATCGTGCGATAAAGAAGAGGTGACATCAAATTCTTGCAGATTCTGAATTTCCAGCTGCCGTTTTGCATTCTCTAATTGTTCGTCGGTAATGTAATCCGGTGAATCCCATTGTGCAATCTGTTCTTTCATTGCCTGTGCACAAGCGGCAACGTTAGCAGGATGGGGAACCACAATAACCCTGATAGGACCGGTGTGTTTCAACGTCTGGTAACTAACACTGGCTTGTAGCGCAATGCCTTTATCAACGAGTTCTTTTTGAAATTTGTTTGAGTTCTGAGACAGAATATACGAAAAGACATCGGCAGCATACGTTGCAGAACGGTCGCTCCGGGTATCGGGTCCATGCCAGCCGAGCATGAACATGGGCACGCGGGCATTTTTAGATTCTACCACGAAATAATTTATTTTGTCTAACGGTTTGAATTCCGGAATCGGCCATTTGGCGAACGGATCGAACCCGGACGCTTTCCACGAACCGAAGAGCTCTTTTACTTTCGCGAAAACATTCGTATGGTTTACGTCGCCCGAAATAATCAGCATGGAGTTGTTAGGCCAATAGTATTTGTCTTTGATGGCTTGCATTTTTGCCGGAGTAGCCGTGTTGATGATGGTGTGGTCGCCAATCACATTTTTGCGACTGAAAAGATCACCCCACAGCGCGTGGTTCATCTCCATGTAGAGCGGAAAATAGGGATTCGATTCGTTGCGCTGAAATTCACCATCTACCACCACATTCTCTTTTTTCATCTCTTCCGAAAGAAACAATGGATAACGAATGGCCGAATTCATGAAATTAAGTCCTGCCTCCCAGTTGTTTTTTGGCAGGGTGAAAAAATAATTCACTCGTTCTTCGGAAGTAGTTCCATTAAAAACGATGCCCAACTCACGTACTTTTGCCATAAAAGTTTCCTGACTTGGGTAGTCTTTGTTTGCTTTGAAGAACATGTGTTCATAGAGATGACTCAACCCGTTGAATTCGGACGATTCGGTGTACGAGCCATTTTTGGTCGTAATTTCCACTGTGGCGAGAGGTACGCTTTTGTCTTCAACTACCAATACCTCTAATCCGTTTGCCAACTTTGTGCTAAAGAAGTTGGCCGGCTTCTGGGCAACCATTGGCATGAGCAGAGTTAGCATACTCATACCTACAATCATCTTTTTAATCATAGTTTGTAAATAAATTAATGAAATACATGTGAGGCATTCATTTGCAATGCCGGGTATAATGTTTAATTGACAGCCTTTCGCTAAAAGCTAATGTACTATTTTTTGATAAAGTGTTTGCTCGTAAAGCTGAAATTGATTGTCAGATTTTTGTTTGTAAGCGATTTGTTTCAGCATGTATAAAATAATCAGTTCTTTCGGTAATATCTCCATGCCACATCATATGTTATGGCAATCCAGGCTACGAGGCAGGGGAGAGCCATTAACGAGTATGGTTGTATGTAATGCCGGTATAGCCAGCGGGGAAACAGATCGGACGGAGGCATACACGAGAACAGAAACACAAAAATTATTATCGCCCACTGGTGGACCGTAAACGGTCTGGGTTGAATGACGAACCAGATAATCGCGCCTAAAATCGCGATCAGATAGGTGTTGGGTTCACTGCCGGTACTGAACAGAACTGTGAACAATAGAACGGATGATAAAATGGATAGTTGAAATATTTTATCCGAGTAGTGTTTGATTCGCAGGTATGGTAAGAAAAATAGGACGAGCCCTGAGGCCAGAAAAGGTATATTAGACCACTGTGTCTGATGAAAAATGCGTCTTATCATTCCCATCACGGAAATGTCCTGTCCTGGCGATAGTTCATTAGCCTGATTTTTTTCAATCAAACAGATATACCATGCTTTGTACTGGCCGATAACGTATTCCGGTGGCGCAAATAACATGGGGATGGCAAAAAGCACAACGGCCCAGATAGCGCACCACATAATGAATTTTAACTTGTGCTTTGAGAAGAAAAAGAAGGCTAGACCTACAATGCCGTATAATTTTACCAATGTACCGATTACAATGAGAAATGCTGCCCACCCGTCTTTTTCCTTGATAATACAAGAATAAGACAAAATAATGATGGCTGCAATCGATATGTTGAATTGTACATTTGTAATGGCAGTAAAAAGAGGAATGGCAGCAAACAGATAGATTGCGGAATGTTGCCATTGCTGTAGCGGTAATTGTTTTATTGCGTAAAACAGAAAAGCAACATTGGCGATCAGCCACAAAGTCCCTCCTAAACTATCGGGCAAAATGGCAAAAGGGGCAATGATTAGACTGAAAATAGGACCGTAATGGTTGGTGTCCAGTATATCAGTGGGAGCAGGATAGAGCGAAACGAGTTCCTGAAAGTGATAAAAAACGAGTTTGTATATGGTATAATTTGCATGTAATCCAGATGTCAGTTGTTTGACAATGCCTACAAATAGAGCAAGCAGAACCCATACAATAAATAAAACCCGATAATTCTGAAGATAGAGCTTTGTCTTAAGTTTTGGTAGGGAAAATGTCATATCAAAGGTCGTTTGATGCTTAATAAAAGACTAAAAATTAAAAAACAAAGATACAAAAAAAGAAAATGAATTTGGAGTTGAATGTCTCTATTGCTTATCTTTGCTCACATTGAGCAACTATTTAGCTTCAAAAATGAGTGTTGAATGTCATATTGTAGCTTAGTCAGCCCTTTGTTAAGTATTGATTCATAAAAATATGCATATGTTACAGCGTAAAAAAATAAAAAAGTTTCACATATTCATAGCCGTTTTATGCCTTGTGGCAGGCACTTTAGGCTATCTGTTCTTTCCGGGTTGGAAATTTCATCAACCCCTCCCGCTTCCTTCTGAAAAGCAATATAATTTTTTTGTAATAACTGATTTCGGTACTGTTGCTCATCATTACAACAAACCCAAAGTAGCCAAACAGATGCAATTGTTTGCAGCTAAAACCAATCCGCAATTTATTATATCTTCGGGAGATAATTTTCATACCGATGTCCTGAAAGCCGTTCAGGATACAGCCTGGCAATGGGATTACGGTCAGTTCTTCAGGGTTGGCAATATCAAAGATCTGGATTGGTATGCTGCACTGGGCAACCATGATTATACGGGCAATCCGGAAGCGGAAATCGCTTATGGAACCGTAGATAAACACTGGCATATGCCGGCGCGATATTATACCTTTACGAAACAAACTCCGGATGGAACTTCCTTGCGGTTTATTGTCCTCGATACATCTCCCTTTGTGAAGAGTTATAGAAAACGGGTGACGCATAAGGATGTCGCAATACAAAATACCGATCGGCAACTTGCATGGTTGGATAGCGTATTGGCAACATCAAAGGAGCGATGGAAGGTGGTAATTGGTCATCATCCCATTTATCATTCGGGCTTTTTCTCCGGAAATACACCAGAGTTGATTGATCAGGTAAAGCCTATATTGAAGAAATATAACGTAGATTTCTATTTTTCGGGTCATGTGCATACATTTCAGCATAACCAAATTGGAGGAATCGATTATGTTACTACTGCATCTGCCTGGAAAACGCGTATGGTAACGCCGTGGTTTTATACCCGTTTTTGGAAATCAGAAACTGGCTTTACAATATGTTCGGTCGATCATGCACACTTCTCAATCTACTTTATCAACGAAAAGGGCGAACTGCTGTATAGCTATGCCCGCAAGAAATCTTGATTGGTAACGGAAACCTTGAGTTATCGGGGGAGAAGAAGAGTGGGTGCTACTGCGCGTTGCGTTGTTGCGCCCATTTGTATTTCCAAAAGGATGAGGTTGCCAGTGTTTTACTGATGACGAATCCGTAGTATCCATCCAGTAACCCCAGCTTCAGTACATATATTTTGAAAAAGCGGAATGCTCCTTTTATATAGGGAGTCCAGAAAAGAATCTTTTTCTTTTTGCCAATCAGCATCTCTGCATTCATCCGGGCATATTTGCGCTCTTTCTCCTGATGTTCTGCAATTGAGGTGCAGGTATAGTGGTTGAGGTCTCCGGAAAGGTGCATTGGTTTTGCATTATGCCGAATCAATATCTTCTCGTGTACCTTTCGGTCATTCCATCGGGCACTATTTCTGTTGAACAGCCTCATTTGTTTATCGGGATACCAGCCGCAATGTAAAATGGGTTTAAGGCAGTAAAATGTCTTTCGGTTGAAGGTATAGCAATCCGCGCTCCAACTCTGTTTTTCTTGCCCGATAGCTCTTTGCAACTCGGGCGAAAGCTCTTCGTCAGCATCCAAAGAGAGGATATAATCAAAGGATGCCATTCCGACAGCATACTGTTTTTGTTCGCCATATCCTTTGAATTCATGTTGCAGAAAACGAACATTGAATTGTTGACATATTTCCTGCGTATGATCCGTCGAATAAGAATCGATGACCAAAATTTCGTCGGCTACGTTTTGCACGGAAGCAAGGCAGTGGGCGATGTTGTTTTGTTCATTATAAGTGATAATAACAACCGATAGATTCATAAGGTAGTGCTTGTTTAGTCGACGGAAATTCGGATCCAATTGTCAGGGACGATGTCAGGAAGAGGGTCGTTGCGAAACCAGATACCTGGTGCGAGTACAATTTTCTTGTCGTATTGTCCGAGCCATGCACCCCACCAACTGAAACTGCTGTTCGCAATAATGTTGTGTTTACACAGACTCATCAATTGCATGTCCTTGTAGCTATCTGTACCTCTGTTGTTATCAATGAAAAAAGAGTTCGGAAGGTTGAAATTCTCCTTTGCCCATTCCAGATCGTCCGAAAAAATAAAAAAGTAAGGATTGTCTACCCGGGTGAGGATTTGATCGATAGCTTTTTTGTAATAATCCGGAGAGCACACAGAACCACAGATCTCCATCCGTCGTTTTTTGACATAGTCTCCACGGCGGATATGGATGCTGACCGACTCATGAGTTTCTATCAATTCTGCCGTTTCGAGATTTTTGGTATCTGATAGTTTTGTAAAAACAAGCTCTTCGTGTAATGCTTGTGCTATGTCGGAAAAATATTTTTCTGTTTGCCAATATCCCCAAAAATAGCCGTTTGAAGTGGTCAGAAGTTCGGGATGAAAAGCGGTGCCTATTACATCTTCTTTTATCAGTTTTCCGTGAGCCGGAAGGTTAAAATGTAAATATTTACGGCGAAATTCAGAGACCCAATCTTTTGAAACATCGGCTAAAGAATTGCATTCCTCTTTGGTGGCATAATCCGGAGCAATGTGAAAAATCTTTTCTAATTCAAATCCATAGTGATGTTTCCTGTATTTGAATTCCGAAATATCCATCTTTGTATCAGGTTGCTTTGCCTTCAGCGCTTTGTAAAAGGCGTATTGAAACAGTTGGTTACCTAATCCGGATGTTATTCGTACAATATTCATTCTTTTCTATACTCGTTTATTTGCTAAGTAAGCAGCTGTTTGATAATGTTCTTTTGCGCGTAGTTTGTTTCGGGTTAACTCGTGTATTTTATGCTCCCAAAAATGAATGTTAGCCTTCGACGACCAGCCATGACATCCCATCGATAACTGGTTGTTTGCATATTTGTAGGCAAGCCATGGACGAATATCAAATGCAAAAGCCAATGCCTCTTCCCAATGAGGAACTTTGAAATTTTCGTACTGTTGGGCTATTTCAACGCCCCAAAAAATATCTTCGTGATACAACGAACCGGTTTTTGAAAGGAAATAATCGATTAATTTACGTTCTTTGAGGGTGATTTTATAAAAAGTTTCGGTCTTTCTTAACGAGAATCCTCCGTTTCCGACATGATAATATCGATTGACGCCGGCACGTATTGAGGTAAGCTTGCATAAAAAATTGAAGAATTCCAATTTATACCGGACGTGTTTTTTCTCGTATTTTTGAGCAGGAAGCCATGGCCCACCCACGTAATCGTAACCCTTATTGCACCACGCTATCAGATCGTCATTGAAGATGTATGCATCTAGTTGGTAAACAAGAATGTATGAAAAATCCAGAAATGTTTTGTAAAAACAGCTACTGAGCATCAGTTTGTTATATCCGGCTATGCTGTCGAAATATTTGTCGTCAAACCGGATTACCTGTGATTTGTAGTGTGATAAGCGGATCGGATTCAAATTCAAAGAATTGGGCGCAATAAAAAAGATCGGATAATGGCCGAGTACCGCAAAGCATTTATCCAGCGCGATCTGTTCAAACGCTGTCAGGTTTGCTTTGTGAATGGGAATTATTATTGCAATCTTATTATCCATTGATAAGAATATTTCTTCAATTAATCAATATAGAACGCTTACAGGTTCAGGTAATGCTGGTTCGTCGACTTTTATTCGTTCGTGAAGTCTGTATCGGATTATATAGCCCACCAAAACATTTTGAGACAATAAATCCATTTTTGGATACGATTCTTTTTCTTAAAAAACAAAAGAGTCTCTTTGTTTTGTATGAAAATCCTTACTTTGCGCAACCGCTTTTTATATGAAAGGTCGATATAATTGTCAGCCAAAGCGTTGATAAATGCTTTTTCTTTCGCAAACTCAGTCTCTTTAATGCTTTCTGCAAAAATGGTCAATTTTTCATATATTTCCAACCATTTGTCCGTAATTTCACTTCGTTTGCGACTTATTTCTTCACCTGTATTTTTATTATGTTGCCGATAGCCCACTAATTGTTCATTGATATATGCTACGGAATGGTATTTTGCTGCAAAAAAGGATAGCCAATAGTCGTGAGGAATTTTGGACGAAAAAGGCAATGCTAATTGTACAAGTTCTTTCCTGACAAGCATCGTATGTCCTGGAATTCCGGAAAAAAGTGCTAGGTTCAGGCACGAGGTACAAGCCCCTAATCGGCGGGAGTCCGACATCTTTTTTTGCAGTTTTTTATTATCCTGATCTATATATTCATTATCGGAGTAAATCATCAGTTTATCCCCGATGGATTCCATTAGTCGTTCAATTTTATGCGGATACCAAATGTCATCCTGATCGGACAGCGCAATATATTCTTCACGACATAAAGTTAGTGCCTTTTCAAAGTTTTTGATATACCCGATTCGATTTTCATTGGAATATACCTTAATGCGGGAATCTATGGCTTTGTATTTGTTCAAAATGTCGATGGTGTTGTCCTCGGATCCATCGTCGACACAGATTATTTCCGTAATATTTTGATACGTTTGATTAAGAATGCTATCGATTTGCTGCTCCAGATAACTATCTCCATTATAAGTACACAGCGCGATAGCAACGGCCGGATTGGTAGAGGAAAACGATGTCATCTGTTACTATTTTTCGTATAATTTATTGTACAGCGTAATAATCCGTTGCGCAATTTTTTCGTCTGTGAATTTTCCTGCATGAATCGTGCCCCTGTTTGTCATATCGTTGGCCAGTTGATTGTCAGTCAGCACTCTGCTTAATTTATTTGCAACGTCGTCAGCATTTTCAGGGTCGATATACAAGGCTGCATCACCACCGGTTTCGGCAAAACAACTGCCCTGCGATGTTATCACCGGTGTCTGGCAACAAAGAGCTTCCAAAATGGGGATTCCAAATCCTTCAAATAAAGATGGGTAAATCATGCATAGTGCTGCACGATAAATGGCAGGTAAATCCGTAGTAGAAACGTTTTCAAGGACAATTATTTGGTGTTCAAGCGAATATTCATGTGTCTTTTTTGCAATTTCTTCTGCGTATTTTGTCTTTCCACCAATAATTACCAGCGGAATGTCGATTTTGCCCTGATGTAGCGCATCCAAAATGATGCCCTGATTCTTTCTTTTCTCAATAGCTCCAACCGTCACAATAAAATCGTTTGGGAGGGCATATTTCCGTTTTACGGCAGCTATGTCATCAGGAGTAACGGGCTGTCTGAATATATTATTGCATCCCTGGTATACAACATCGATTTTGCCCGGATCGGCTCCGAAAAATTCGATAATGTCGTTTTTGGTTTGTTCGCTGATTGCAATAATGCGATCGGCAACCCGGCAACTATAACGGTTCTTTTTCGTGAAAATTGTCCGGTAAAACGGATCGTACAATTCGGGATAACGCACGAAAATAGCATCGTGCATGGTTACGACACTCTTTGTCCCGGTTTTTTCTATTCCAACCGGAAGTTCCTGGCTCAGTCCATGAAAAATATTGACATTGTGTGCTTTGATCTCTTTGCAAATGCCGGCACTTCTCCAGAGAGACGGAATCTTCTTGTCAATGAAACCATGAGGCGGGATCGTTCTGGTGTTCGTCGGATTGGGATCAAAAAGTCCGTCGTTGATTTTCGGAGTGTATAAAAGATAGCTATTTTCCGGGTAATAATGGCTCATCAGCCGGATAACGTCCCGACTGTAGTTTCCTAAACCTCTCCGGTTGCAGAAAGCCCGTTTGGCATCGTATCCGATAATCATTTCCTGAAGAATTTATTGAGATAGGGTATCTGGTTCAACGGGAAATCATGACGTGTCATGTACCAGATATATACTGCCAGCAGTACGGTGCGATACAGGAGGTTGATGATCAGGTGATGGAAATCGATTTTCCAACCTAAAACGAACAGTACCAGTGCAAGCAGTGAATATTTTCCGATAGTTTTTAACTGGTAGTTGATCGGGAAATATTTTTGACCGATTACGTACGAAATAAGCATTACGACAAAGTAACACCCCAATGCAGCCCAGGCCGAACCCATGTAGCTGTACCGTGGCACGAGTATCACATTACCGACAACGATAATTATTGTCCCGATCAGGGAGAACCATGCGCCGTATATCGTTTTGTCGACAAGCTTGTACCAAACCGAAAGGTTGAAGAAAATTCCCTGAAAAATAAAAGAGACCAGGACGATGGGAACAACACCCAGTCCCGACCAGTAGGAGCGTCCGATGACAAACTTGAATACGTCGATGTAGAGAACCATGCCTAAGAAGATGAGCCACGAGAAGATAACGAAATACTTCATGGCATCTGAGTAGGCAGCCAGACTGTTCTCATCCTTTTTTTGCGCAAAAACAAATGGTTCGTATGCATACCGGAACGCCTGAGTAAACATGAGCATCACCAGTGCTATTTTTGAGGTAGCTCCGTAGATGCCCAGCTCGGAAGCGCCTTTCGTTCCGGGAAGAAGAAACGGGAATAAAATTTTGTCCAGCGTTTGATTCATGATGCCGGCAATTCCAAGAACCAATAATGGTAATGAGTAAGCTAAGATTTTTCGTAGTAAAACTTTATCGACCTTGAATTTGACGGCAAAAATATAGGGTGCTAAGAATACGGTCTGGATTGCTGTAGCTAAGATATTGGAAACAAACACATAACCAACGCCATAATTCGGATTGTAGAACCATTCGATTGTTTGTGGCGCATGTTTCATCAGCCACGGACAGGCGATAAGGAAGAAGAGGTTGAACGGAATATTCAGACAGATAAACAACATCTTGTATGCGGCAAAGCGCATCGGACGTTTCAGATAACGTAAATAGGCAAACGGGATAGAAGCAAAAGCATCCATGGCGACAGACAACCCTAACATCCAGATGTATTCCGGATGAGTGGCGTAGTCGAGCCAGGAACTTATTTGCGGAGAAAAGAGAACGCACCAGATGGCAAAAATCAGGGATGTAATCCCTACGGTAATCAGCGATGTGCTGTAAACTACATCCGGATTGTTTTCTTCTTTGTTGGCAAAGCGGAAAAAACCGGTCTCCATCCCGTATGTCAGGATAACCAGGAGCAATGCAGTCCAGGAGTACAGATTGGTTACGATGCCATAATCGGCCGAACTTGCCAGTACATGGGTATAAAGCGGAACAAGCAACCAATTCAGAAATTTACCAAGAATACTGCTTACTCCGTAAATGGCGGTGTCTTTCGCCAACGATTTCATTTGTTTTTCGGCCATACTTTCCGATCCTGAGTGTTTATGTTTTGTAGAATTCGCTGTATTTTGTTTTGCCCAGATGCTTGTATGCCAGTTCTGTTACTTCACGTCCGCGCGGTGTCCGTTTTAAAAATCCCTCTTTGATAAGGAATGGTTCGTACACCTCTTCCAACGTTCCGGAATCTTCTCCCAATGCCGTGGCAATGGTCGATAACCCGACGGGGCCACCCTGAAACTTGTCGATAAGAGTAGTCAATATTTTATTGTCAACTTCATCGAGTCCGTATTTGTCGATGTTGAGCGCTTCGAGTGAGAAACAGGCAATATCGTGATCGATAGTGCCATTCCCTTTGACCTGAGCAAAATCGCGAACCCGGCGCAACAACGCGTTGGCGATTCGGGGGGTTCCCCGGCTTCGCGAAGCGATTTCCCCCGCAGCTTCGAGAGTACAGGGAATATCCAGAATTTTTGCTGACCTGAGAATGATGGAGATTAATACCGAATCGTCGTAATATTCGAGGTGGCAGTTGATGCCGAAACGTGCGCGTAACGGACTGGTGAGCAGTCCACTGCGCGTTGTGGCTCCAACAAGTGTGAATGGATTCAGTGTCAGTTGAATAGAACGGGCGCTGGGGCCCTTGTCGATCATAATATCGATGCGGAAATCCTCCATGGCAGAATAGAGATACTCTTCCACGATAGGACTCAACCGGTGAATTTCATCAATAAAAAGTACATCGTTGGGTTGTAATGAGGTCAATAATCCCGCCAAATCGCCGGGTTTATCCAATACCGGCCCCGACGTAATTTTAAATCCGACGCCCAATTCGTTGGCTATAATGTTGGAAAGGGTTGTTTTTCCCAGTCCCGGAGGGCCGTGAAGCAGCACATGATCGAGCGATTCGCCACGCATACGCGCCGCGCTTACAAATACGGAAAGATTTTCGACGACCTTCGATTGTCCGTTGAAATCCAGAAAGGAGAGGGGACGAAGAGCATTTTCATATTCTTTGTCGGTGTCAGTGCGGGGTTGCGGGTCGCGAATGTCGAAAGATTCCATTGTTTAAGCTATCGGATAATGTAATGCAAAGGTAACGATTTGTATTTAATGTGTCGCAATGTTGCTTCGCGATGTCCTGTTTTTAAAATGTTGGAGGCCTGAGAATTGATAGAAACGGTAAAAAAACGTACCTTTACGGTTCCAAACAATTCTACATTATTTATCATCTAATACAATTATCAGAATGACTCGTTTTTCGCAATCGGTCAGTGTGTTGCGTTCGTCGGCAATTCGTGACCTGATGAGCCTCGCAACCCGCCCCGATATGATCTCTTTTGCCGGAGGAATGCCCGATAACGAACTTTTTCCGATTCGTGAAGTACAGGAAATTGTTGCCGGCCTTTCGGTGAAAGAACAGCAGGTAGCCATGCAATATGCCCCCACTACCGGTTATCCTCCGCTACTTGAAGCATTGGAAGCGTGGCTTCGCAGTAAAGGCTTCCCGATGGATACCAACAAGCTGATTATTACCACCGGATCGTTGCAGGCAATCAATATTTGGGCTAAAATGTTTATCGATCCGGATGATGTGGTGTTGACCGAAAATCCGGCCTTTATCGGGGCCTTGTCGGCTTTCGGGTCGTACATGCCCCGCATCCACGGAGTGAATATGGATAAAGAGGGTATTCTGATCGAACCGTTGAAAGAGGCATTGAAGCTCGATCCCAAATTTTTATATGTTACACCGACATTTCACAATCCGGCCGGATTGACTTATAGCCCGAAGCGCCGTAAGGAGTTGCTGGATGTGATGAATGCGACTGAAATTCCTATTCTGGAAGATGATGCTTACGGTGAGTTGTGGTTTGACGAAGCCGAAAAACAGCATATCGTTCCTCTCAAAATTCAATCGGAGAAAGAGCAGCAGATCTGTTATACCGGCTCGTTCTCCAAAATATTCGGACCGGGGATGCGTCTTGGATGGATGTTGGTGGGAGAGGAGTTTTACCGCAAGGCCGAACTCTGCAAGCAATGTGTCGATGCCTGTTCGCCCACCTTTACACAGGTGCTGGCTCACCGTTTTCTTGCGTCGGGTCAGCTCGATAGTTACGTGGCAAGCGTTCGTGATATTTATCATCAACGGTGCAACTACATGATGGAAGCTATTAAACGCTATTTTCCAGCCGAAGCCTTTTTCGTAGAGCCCAAGGGTGGATTTTACATCTGGATTAAATTGCCCGAAGGAGTCGACGAAATGGAGCTGCTCAAAAAGGTGATTGCCGAAGGAGCCGTTTTTGTGGTGGGATCCACATTCGATCCGCAGGGCGCTTCTAACGGATATATCCGGGTGTCGTATTGCAATACAGCCGAAGAAAAAATTGAAAAAGGAATCAAAATTATCGGTGACGTGTTGAAAAAAATGATGGCGTAATTTCGCGATTCGGTACGATACCGGTGCTAATTTTGATTGTTTAAGAAATAAATAGTATCTTTGCGCTGTTTTTGTTGTTGGAATGTTCGTGCAACTTCACAGCGAGAGCAATTTAAGCATGTAACCAAAGACCTGTTTCAATTATCGGAGTGTGGCCTTTTTGCTTAAATTCAAAGGGATAATAGTTTTACACGATATACTACTGAGGTAGTGACCGGGAAACCCTTTTGAAGTCCTTTCAATTGGGTTTTTTTATATCTGAAACTGAAGAGTACAGGATGTATAAACGGTTGTAATTCAGTGAAAAAATAGTTATCTTTGCGGAATCTACCCGATTGGATGATTTTATGATACAAAAAGAACTTATATATCAACTTATTGAAGAGTTTATTACTGATACAGAGCATTTTATTGTCGATGTAAAAGTAAGTCCCGACAACGATGTCGTTGTGGAACTCGATTCAGCAAAAGGCATCGATATTGAATATTGTGCCGAATTGAGCCGTTTTATCGAGTCCAAATTCGATAGAGAAGTGGAAGACTTTGAGCTTGAGGTCGGGTCTGCAGGTTTGGGTTCTCCCTTCAAGGTGCTGAAACAGTATCAGAAAAATATCGGCAACGAAGTGGAGATTCTGACAAAGGCCGGAAAAAAATTCAGTGCGACGTTGAAAGATGCCACTGAAGAATCCTTCACGGTGACCGTCACTAAGCAGGTAAAACCCGAGGGAGCCAAGCGCAAAATAACGGTAGAAGAAGACGTAGTGTTTACGTATAACGAAGTAAAATACACAAAATATCTAATAAGATTCAAATAGCTATGAGCAAAGTTGAACCTGTCAATCTTATTGACACCTTTTCCGAGTTTAAAGAGCTGAAGAATATCGATCGTCCTACGCTTATCAGCGTGCTCGAGGAGTCCTTCAGAGGCACTTTGGCCAAAATGTTCGGGTCGGACGAAAATTTTGACGTCATTATCAATCCCGATAAGGGTGACTTTGAAATCTGGCACAACCGCGAGGTGGTTGCCGATGACGAAGTAGAAAATCCGGTGAGCCAGATTTCGTTGAGTGATGCAAAGAAAATTGATACCGACTATGAGATAGGTGAAGAGGTAACCGATGCCGTCGACTTCCTCGGATTTGGTCGTCGGGCTATTTTGACACTGCGTCAGACACTGGCATCCAAAATTTTGGAACTTCAGAAAGATTATCTCTACAATAAATATAAAGACCGTATCGGTCAGATTGTTACCGGCGAAGTTTACCAGATGTGGAAAAAAGAAATTTTGCTTCTGGATGATGAGGGTAACGAATTGATTCTTCCGAAGACGGAACAGATTCCGGCCGATTTTTACCGGAAAGGCGATACGGTGCGCATGGTGGTTGTGAAAGTAGACAACCGCAATGGCAATCCGAAAATTATTGTTTCGCGTACTTCTCCGTTGTTCCTGCAACGTTTGTTCGAACTGGAAGTGCCTGAAATTCATGATGGATTGATTACCATTAAGAAAATTGCCCGCATCCCGGGCGAAAGAGCGAAGGTCGCTGTAGAGACTTACGACGAACGTATTGATCCGGTTGGGGCCTGCGTTGGCGTAAAGGGCGCCCGTATTCATGGCATCGTTCGTGAATTGCGTAATGAAAATATCGACGTTATCAATTATACGACTAATGTCTCTCTGTTTATCGCACGGGCATTGAGTCCCGCTAAAATTTCTTCCATCCGTTTGGACGAAGAGAACAAAAAAGCCGATGTTTATCTGAAACCCGAAGAAATTTCGATGGCTATCGGGAAAAGCGGTATGAATATCCGTCTGGCATCGATGCTGACCGAGTTTACCATTGATGTTTACCGCGATATTGACGGTGAAGAAGATGAAGATATCTATCTGGATGAGTTCACCGACGAAATAGAACAATGGGTAATTGATGTTCTGAAATCTATCGGATGCGATACAGCCAAGAGCGTGTTGGCAATTCCCCGCGATGAATTGATTCAACGCACTGACCTTGAAGACGAAACTATTGATGATGTATTGAACATTATCAAAGCAGAATTTGAAGAATAAACCGTCAGTTATCAGTAGATCAGATCGGATGATCCGGTCGCGAATATGAATTGTAGGTTGTCATTTTGCTTATCTTTTCAAACACACTAAATATAAACTATGTCGAGTATCAGGTTAAATAAAGTAGTTAAGGATTTGAACGTGGGACTTTCGACGGCAGTCGATTTCCTGCGTAAAAAAGGCTATGCTGTTGAGGAGAACCCCAATTTCAAGATTTCGGACGATCAATATGTTATTCTTGTTAAAGAGTTTAGCAATGATAAAGATTTGAAGATGAAATCGGAGCGCGAAACACAAATGCGCTTGGAAAAGGAAAAGGCTCAAACGATCACAGCTGCGGGCTATGAAGCTCCTGCTGCCAAAGAAAAACCGAAGCCTGAGGTAAAACCTGAACCCAAAGTTGTTACTGAAGAGATAAAAGTGGAGGTGTCGGATGAAATTCGTCCACACATTACAACCGTAGGTAAGATAGATCTGGATTCTCTGGAGAAAAAGCCGGAACCGGAACCTGTTGCCCCTGCTCCGGTAGCAAAACCGGAACCGATTCCGGAACCGAAGGTGATAGAACAACCTTCAGTGAAGGTGGAAGAGCCTGCTCCTGCTCCTGCTCCGGTTGCTGTGGTGGAGCCTGAACCGGTACCTGAAAAGCCGAAAACAGAGCCGAAACCAGTGCCAGCGCCGGAACCAGTGAAAGAGGAAAAGCCGATCGTGGCAGAGCCTGTGGTGCCTGTGGTTGAAAAGAAAGAAACGAAGAAACCTGAACCGGAAGTGAAGAAGAAAGAACCGGTACATTCTCAGCCGGAAGTTGTTGCCGAAGTAAGGACTCCGGCTCAAGAGGCAGAAAATGCAGCTACAAATGAGGTGTTTCAGTTGAGACCGACTATTATCGAACAAAATATCAGGGTGGTCGATAAGATTGACCTTTCTGCCCTGAATCAGCAGACTCGCCCGAAAAAGAAATCGAAAGAAGAAAAACGCAAAGAGCGTGTTCAACGCGAACAACAAAATACGCCGAATAACCAGCATCCGGCAACGACCGATCAGTCAACAACTGCGGCTAATCATACTAACGCAGCGGCCACAGATCAGCGAAAAGAGAAGCGTAAACGGATTCATAAGGAGAAGGTGGATATCACCAAACCAAATACTCCGGCAGCCAATACGCAACAAAAACCTCATGATAACAGGCATAAAGGACCGGGAAATTTCCAGAAAAGACCCTTTAAGGCTGAAGTAAAAGAGGAAGATGTTCAGAAACAGATCAAAGAAACCCTTGCTCGCTTAACCGAGAAAAAAATCAAGGGATCTAAATATAGAAAAGAAAAACGTGATAACGTTTCGGCACGCTTGCAGGAACGTGAAGAGAAGGAACGCGACAGCGAAAACATATTGAAGCTGACCGAGTTTGTGACCGTAGCCGAATTGGCAACCATGATGGATGTCCCTGTTACGAAAGTAATCGCTACGTGTATGAACCTGGGTGTGATGGTGTCAATCAACCAACGGTTAGATGCTGAAACAATCAATATTGTAGCCGACGAATTCGGATACAAAACCGAATATGTGAGTTCGGAAGTAATTGACGCGATTGCTCAGGAACAAGAAGAAGACCGGGAAGAAGATCTGGAAATGCGTCCTCCTATCGTTACGGTAATGGGACACGTCGACCATGGTAAAACATCGTTGCTCGATTATGTGCGTAAAGCAAACGTGATTGCCGGTGAAGCCGGAGGTATTACACAGCACATCGGTGCTTACCACGTAACGCTGGAAAGCGGTCGCGAAATTACCTTCCTCGATACTCCGGGTCACGAAGCATTTACCGCGATGCGTGCCCGTGGTGCCGCCGTTACCGATATTGCCATTATTATTGTGGCTGCCGACGATAGCGTGATGCCGCAGACAATTGAAGCGATTAACCACGCATCAGCCGCGAATGTGCCTATGGTATTCGCTATTAACAAAATAGATAAACCGGGTGCAAACCCTGAAAAGATAAAAGAGGCTTTGGCTAATATGAACTACCTCGTAGAAGAGTGGGGTGGTAAATATCAGTCGCAGGAAATTTCAGCCAAAAAGGGTGTAGGTGTACACGAACTGCTTGAAAAAGTATTGCTCGAGGCAGATATGCTTGACCTGAAGGCGAATCCGAACAAACGGGCCATCGGCTCTATCATCGAATCGTCATTGGATAAGGGACGTGGATATGTGTCTACGGTTCTTGTAAAAGACGGAACTTTGAATATTGGCGATGTGGTTCTTGCCGGTACCCATTTCGGGCGCGTAAAGGCCATGTTTAACGAACGTAACCAACGCGTGACTTCCGTTGGTCCATCCGAGCCTGTATTGATTCTAGGCCTTGATGGAGCTCCTCAGGCGGGTGATACGTTCAACGTGTTACCGACCGAACAGGAAGCCCGTGAAATTGCCAATAAACGTGAGCAGTTGCAACGTGAACAGGGTCTGCGTACCAGCCGTCACATTACGCTGGACGAAATCGGTCGCCGTATCGCTATCGGAAACTTCCAGGAATTGAATGTGATTGTGAAAGGTGACGTGGATGGCTCTATCGAAGCGCTTTCCGATTCGTTGATAAAACTTTCTACCGAAGAAATTCAGGTAAATGTAATTCACAAGGCAGTGGGTCAGATTTCCGAATCGGATGTCATGCTTGCTGCAGCTTCCAACGCCATTATCGTAGGTTTCCAGGTGCGTCCGTCAATGGCAGCACGCAAACTGGCCGAGAAGGAGGAGATCGATATTCGTCTCTATTCGATTATTTACAACGCTATCGAAGAGTTGAAGGCGGCTATGGAAGGAATGCTTTCTCCCGAAATCAAAGAAGAGGTGGTGGCTACGCTCGAAGTGCAGGAGGTCTTCAAGATTACCAAAGTGGGTTCTGTTGCCGGATGTATCGTGCGTGAAGGTAAGATTAAACGTGGAACCAAGGTTCGCCTTATTCGTGATGGTATCGTAGTATTCAGTGGTGAACTCGGTTCTCTGAAGCGTTTCAAAGACGATGTGAAAGAGGTTGCCAACGGATACGAATGCGGTTTGAATATTGCCAATTATAATGACATTAAAGCGGGCGATCTTATCGAAGGCTACGAAGAAGTCGAAGTTAAGAAGACTCTTTAATAATATAACTGATTAATTGCAGCATACATAAACGGCTGCGGATGAAGACCAGAGTCGTTATCCGTGGCCGTTTTTACTGTTGTGTCAATACTAACTTATGTCGACGCTGGATTGTTTTTTTCTTATTTTGATGGGAGCCGGACTGGTTTTTGGTTTTGTCAAAGGTGCTTTTCGTCTGTTGGCGACTCTGGCCGGACTGGTGTTGGGCATCTATTTTGCCCGTTTCTTTTATCAACCGGTAGCTTCGATCCTTGAACCGGCCTTTCACCTCTCCCCGAAAATCGCGTTGCCGCTCTCGTTCTTTATTCTGTTTGTGGCGATCGGACTGGGTTTGTATGTGTTGGGGCGGATGCTAACCCAAGTGTCGAAGGCGATGGCTCTGTCGTGGCTCAATCGTTTGTGCGGTGGCGGACTTGGTGTTTTGCAGGTGGCGTTGGTGCTGGGAGTCTTAATAAACCTATATTCCTCCGCCCATCATAAAGTGACCGGAAAAGAGGTCGATAATACCCCCGGATCGTTGTTGTATGCCCCGTTGAAACAGCTTCCCGATCTTGTCCTTCCCTACATGGATTTCGATAAATGGAATAAGACCCCGACGACTCATGACAATACTAAAGAACCGGATTCTGCGTCGTGAAAAAATGTTATTTTGCTGGGATTCCTTGCTTAAAATGAGTATCTTTGCACTTGTAAAGTTCAAACACAATAAACAATAAATATTATGGTAAGCTACAAAGAGTTAGGACTCGTAAACACGAAAGAGTTGTTTAAGAAAGCTATCGAAGGCAAATATGCCATTCCTGCTTTCAATTTCAACAACATGGAACAAATGCAGGCAATTATTGCTGCTTGTGTTGAAACAAAATCGCCTGTGATTTTGCAGGTTTCGAGCGGTGCCCGTAAATATGCAAACCAAACTTTGTTGCGTTATATGGCTCAGGGAGCTGTAGAATATGCCAAAGAACTGGGTTATGCAATTCCGGTTGTATTGCACCTCGATCATGGCGATAGCTTCGAATTGTGTAAAGATTGTATCGACATGGGTTTCTCGTCTGTAATGATCGACGGCTCTCATTTCCCATACGAAGAAAATATCGCTTTGACTAAAAAAGTGGTAGAATATGCTCATGCACACGATGTAACCGTTGAAGGTGAATTGGGAGTGTTGGCTGGCGTTGAAGACGACGTGGTTGCCGAACATCACACCTATACTCAACCTGCAGAAGTGGTTGACTTCGTAACCCGTACAGGTGTTGACTCATTGGCTATCTCTATCGGTACTTCTCACGGTGCAAACAAATTTACACCGGCACAATGTACCCGTGATGCAAACGGTATTTTGATCCCGCCTCCATTGCGTTTCGATATTCTTGAAGAGATCGAAAAACAGATTCCGGGATTTCCTATCGTATTGCACGGTTCTTCTTCTGTACCTCAGGAATATGTTGCAACTATCAACAAATTCGGTGGTGATTTGAAGGATTCTATCGGTATTCCTGAAGCTGAGTTGCGTCACGCAGCTTCTTCGGCTGTTTGCAAAATCAACATCGACTCTGACGGTCGTTTGGCTATGACAGCTGCCGTTCGTGAAGTGTTGGCAACAAAACCGGGCGAATTCGATCCTCGTAAATATTTAGGCCCTGCTCGCGATGAGTTGAAAAAACTCTACATGCACAAAACTGTAAACGTTTTGGGTAGCGCAGGTAAAGCGTAATTGATATTGACAATTTATTTATTTACGATTTGCAATTTTGCCCGGAGCCTGAAATGATTTTCAAAATCAAGGTGATGAGTGGTTCTTATTCGTAGATGGTAAATGTAAAAATAGTAAATCTGAAGAAAAGCCGTCTCGAAACAGACGGCTTTTTTATGCTTTCACTAACAAGAAATTATGCCTAATTTTGCAGGCAAAACAAGCCATGACCGCTTTTTCCCGCTTACGTCCCGAATTTTTCAGAAGAGATGCCGTTACCGTTGCCCGGGAGTTGCTGGGCAAAACTATTGCGCGTCGCTTTGAAAGCGGAGAGATAAAGCGTTTTGTTATTGTGGAAACTGAAGCTTACCTTGGGGAAGAGGATCTGGCGTGTCATGCAAGCAAAGGGCGTACGCCACGTACCGAAGTGATGTATCACGCTGGAGGCAAAATTTACGTGTATCTTATCTACGGCATGTACTGGATGCTTAATTTTGTTACCGGTGACGATGGTCATCCGCAGGCGGTACTCATCCGGGGTGTGGATAAGGTGATAGGTTCGGGCAGGGTAGGGCGTTTGTTGCAACTCGACAGGTCGTTTTATGGCGAAGATCTCTATGCGTCTGACCGTTTGTGGGTGGAAGATACGCCTACGATAGTCTCTTATTCTACAGCTCCGCGTGTGGGTGTGGATTATGCCAAGGAGTGGAAAGAGATGAAGTGGCGGTTTATTGCGAATAATTAATGTGCGATAACAATCTGAAATGTTCAATGACACCCGGAATCCCGGTGTGGAATCTGAAATTTTGGAATTTTGAATTTGTAACTTTATGGATACAACAAGACAAGAAAAAATAGGACGGATGTTGCAAAAAGAGCTGAGTAGCATGTTCCTCGGCATCGCGCGCAACTATCCGGGGGTGATGATTACCGTCACCAATGTGCGTATCACGCCCGATTTGAGCATCGCAAAGGTTTATTTGAGCATTTTTCCCGGCGATAAGTCTGAATCTACACTGGCCCTCATCAAGGGGCATATCAAGACGATTCGTTACGAGTTGGGGGTAATAGTACGACATCAGCTGCGTCTGGTGCCGGAACTGGTGTTTTATCTCGATGATACGCTCGACTATATCGAGAATATCGACAAGTTGTTGAAGAAATAAGGGAGGTTGGAACATCTTCAAATTTTCAAATCTTCATATTCTCAAATTTAGATTTTCGTGAATTTAGCATTCCATATTGCCCGTCGTTATCTTTTTGCCAAGAAATCGCACAATGCCATCAATATTATTTCCGGTATTTCGGCCGGGGGCGTGTGTGTGGGAACCATGGCGATGATTTGTGTCCTTTCAGTGTTCAATGGCTTTGAAGGGCTCATTCAACAGCTTTTCAGCGCTTTCGATCCTGATTTGAAGATCGAACTGGTGCAGGGAAAAGCTTTTGATACGCATACCAAAGAGTGGAATGCCGTACGTCAGATCAAAGATATTGCCTTTTACGACGAAGTGGTGGAGGATAATGCCATGCTCCGTTATAAGGATAAGCAGCTACCGGCAACCATCAAAGGGGTGGGTAGTAAATTTCAGGCCATGACGGCCATCGATAGCTTGTTGGTGTCTGGAAGTTTTGTGTTGAACGACGGTGTTTTTGAGAATGGAATAATAGGAGTTGGCCTCGCCGGAGCTTTGGGAACGGGATCCAAAACCCTCGATCCCATTCAGGTGTATGTCCCCAAGCGAACGTCGGCTATCAATCTTGCCAATCCGGAGAGCAGCTTTAACCGGGATCAGATTTTTATCTCGGGCGTCTTTGCCGTCAAGCAGGCGGCCTACGACGATAAATATTTTCTTGTATCCCTTCCTTTCGCCCGTCGGTTGTTCGACTATCCCGATAATGTTGCCACATCGGTCAGCCTGAAGCTCAAGCCGGGAGTCGAGACCGCTCAGGTGCAAAAGGAGATTAAGGCTATTCTGGGGGATACGTTTACGGTACGCAACCGGTACGAACAGCAGAGTGACTATTTTCGCATTATGAAGATTGAGAAGTGGATGACTTACCTTATTTTGTCCTTCATCCTGCTGATTGCCGTCTTCAATATTATCGGTTCTTTGTCCATGCTGATTATTGACAAGGAGAATGATATCCAGACGTTGCGGAATCTGGGAGCCGACAATGGGTTGATTCAACGCATATTCCTCTTTGAAGGCTGGATGATTTCGGTAGGAGGGGCTTTTCTTGGGGTTGTTTTGGGAGTGCTTTTGTGTCTCGGACAGTACTATTTCGGTTGGATTAAGCTGCAAGGATCCGGCTTTATTATCGATGCCTATCCGGTAGAGATTGTGTGGACAGATCTTATCGTTGTTCTCTTTACCGTCAGTGTGATGGGATTTTTGGCGGCTCTTTATCCGGTACGTTACCTGAGAAAGAACCTGCTTGAAAAGGTGAGATAAGCGAACTGAAACTGTATAATAAAATGAATGTCTGATATTTTGCTGTATGGCTTGAAAAGCCCCACTTTCATAACCGCAGGTCTGTGACCTGCGTGTGAGTAAAATTTCTACATACACGACCTGAAAGGTCGGACTACTAAAAGTAATGCCTTTAATAAAAAAGGATGTCTTGCAGAAGACATCCTTTTTTGTACTTTAGAGCTTAATGGTATCGATTGCGTGTCGCACGCGGCGCAGCGTCTCTTCTTTGCCTATAATGGCCGTCAGGTCGAAGATGTGAGGCCCTTTCGACTCACCTACCAATGCAATGCGGAAAGCATTCATCACGTCGCCTGTTTTATACTCTTTGGCGGCGATCCATTCCATCACTTTCGTCTCCGTGTCGGCTTTGTCGGTCACAAAATTGTCCAATGTTTCAATAAATGCCGATAATTCGGTGAGCTGTTGTGCCGTAAACGGTTTCCATCGTTTTTGAACCGATTTTTCGTCGTAACTTGTCGGAGCGATAAAGAAATAGGAGGTCGTGTCCCATAATTCACTGCTGAAATTTATACGTTCGCGCATCAAAAGAATAACCTGGGCAACAGTATCATTACTCGAGGAAATTCCTTTTTCTGTAAGTATCGATTGAAATTTCCGTGAAAGTTCGGAAATCGGTTTCATTTGAATGTACTGGTGATTGAACCATTTTCCTTTTTCGAAATCGAATTTAGCGCCGCTTTTACTGCACCGTTCCAGCGAAAACTCCTGAATCAGCTCTTCCATCGAGAATATCTCGCGGTCGGAACCGGCGTGCCAGCCCAATAGCGCCAGAAAGTTGATCACCGCTTCGGGTTCGTAACCCGTTTCGCGGTAGCCGCTCGAAATGTCGCCCGTTTTCGGATCTTTCCATTCCAGCGGGAATACAGGGAATCCGAGACGATCGCCATCGCGTTTACTCAGTTTGCCGTTTCCATCGGGCTTGAGCAGCAGGGGCAGGTGCGCAAATTGCGGCATGGTGTCTTGCCAACCCAGTGCACGGTAAAGCAACACGTGCAGCGGAGCCGATGGTAACCACTCTTCGCCGCGAATCACGTGCGAAATCTCCATCAGATGGTCGTCTACCACGTTGGCAAGATGGTAAGTCGGCAGACTGTCGGCCGATTTGTAGAGCACCTTGTCATCCAGAATCGATGAGTTGATCACCACTTCGCCACGGATCAGATCCTGCACATGAACCTCTTCGTTCGGCTCTATTTTGATGCGGACAACGTACTGCTTACCCGCATCGATGCGGCTCTGAACATCATCGGCAGATAGCGTCAGCGAGTTCTGCATCATGCCGCGGGTAGTGGCATCGTATTGGAAGTTTTTAATTTCGTTGCGTTTGGCTTCCAGCTCTTCGGGGGTATCGAATGCAATATAAGCCTTGCCGTCATTTATTAGCCGGTCAACTTGTGTTTTGTAACGCTCCTTGCGTTCGCTCTGGCGGTACGGTGCATACGGACCTCCCTGTTGTACGCCTTCGTCGATTTTAATGCCTAACCATGCCAGCGACTCTTCGATGTAGGCTTCCGCTCCGGGTACGAAGCGGTTGGAATCGGTATCTTCGATGCGGAGAATCATGTCTCCTCCGTGTTGTTTGGCAAAAAGGTAGTTGTATAACGCCGTACGTACGCCTCCGATGTGGAGCGCGCCGGTAGGACTTGGAGCAAAACGGACTCTTACTTTCATTTCTATGTGATTGTTATTCTGATAAATTGTGAGATAATTTACGATGCCGGTGTATGCCGGTAAAAGCAGCTTGCAAAGATAGCAAAAAGAGTTGACCCTGTAAAAGTAACTTTGCGGAGTGAGATAGATAAAAAGAAGAGCCATATGTGTGGATACCGAACAAAAAAAGTAGAATAATTTAGCCAAAAAGTGTACCTTTGTAAGGTAATTGTAGCTTTTTGATAGATATTAATTGATTGGAAGGGCTATTTGCCTTCTTCTTGTGTAGGATGACTAATTTGAAGTATATATTATTGACGAATGCGTTGTCGGCTGCATGTCTGGTGTTCGCTATTATTTTTGTGACGCTTCCGATACCTAAAAAAGAAGGACTGCGAAATTATCGGATATCATTGCGTTTTTTGTTTGTAGCCTATATTATCTCGGCACTTATTGCAGTGTGTGATAAAGTGTTGGTTAATGTCCTGTCGATGATATTCCTTTCCATGTGTTCTTTCCTTATATTGCTCTTTTCCATAGCGTTAATCAATTTGTTGCATCCTGAACGGATAAACCGGACTTTTGTCTTGTTGCATGTGCTCCCTTTGTTGGTGGTGAGTTTGGTTTATTGGTCCATGGCGATGCGGTTGGGTAATCCAATTCTTGCAGATATGACCTTGGTAAAGGATAATTTGTTTCATCCCCAGGTTGTAATCCGGATAATGACATGGATAGCATGTGTGGTTCAATTGATCTACTTTACTTTGATTTTTCAAAACGAGGTGGATTCATATAAAGCCCGGTTGAATGCCTATTTTTCGGAAAATTATCAATTGAATTTACATTGGGTTCGTTTGTGTTACTATGGTGCAATATTACTTGGAATATATGCACTGATTATTGCTTTGGTTCCATCTCCGGAAGCGTTAATCGTATTCTTTTGTGTGCTTACAATCTTTTTTATTGTGTTTGGAGTCTGCTATATTCAATATCCCCGTACGTATGTGAAGATAGAAACTGCTTTGCAGCCTGTACCGCAGGTGGTAGCTGATTCGTTTCCGAAACATCGATATGTGTGGTCGGATCTGAAAAAACAGGTGATAAAGCACAAATATTATACGATTCAGGGTATTAATATCGAAGAGATCGCGCAGTCGCTCAAGATGGGACGAACTACCTTGTCCGGCTTCATCAATAAAGAGGAGGAGATGAACTTTAACATGTGGATCAATTCTTTGAGAGTTGAAGAAGCAATTCGTCTTTTTCGCGAAGAACCCCAGCTTACCATCGCTCAAATATCCGAAATGGTCGGTTATAGCGAGCCTTCCAATTTTAGCCGTCAGTTCAAAAATATGACCGGTTTTTCACCTTCTGTATGGTTGCGTCATCAGCAATAGCTGGATGTAACAGCTCGTTTAAATAATATGGTTTTTTTCGGTGAAATTCAACTTTTTTATAAAGACTTGTCAATGTGAACGCTATTTTGCATGTATTGATAAGCGTTGAATGTTGCAAATAGGGTACTTTTGCAAACGTAAAACGACTCGTAATTTACACGAGAATAATGGTTAGTGTACATTTTTTATAACCAAAGTATAGATCTATAGAGAAAAATAATCAATGCGCCAGTTTTTCCGGGTGAAACCGGGGAAACTGGTTTTTTTGTGTTGTTCGCTCTGTCGTATTACCAGATTGGCAGAAAATCTATAAAAGCATCTGCTGGTGATCTATGGAAAAGAGGCTGGGGTTTTATTGGAAAACAGGGAGACGGAGATTTATCGCGTCAGAAGTGTCCATGAAAACAAAAGAGAGTTAACCCGCTGTCGGATCAACTCTCTTTCAAATTTATCTTGAACGCTGATTAGATTGATAGAATGTGTAAGACATCCATCAAAGTCGAATTAACGGGCTTTTCGTCTTTAATTGCTTTGACAAAGGGAACGTAAACGATTTCGTTGTTTACGATACCTACCATCACGTTACGCTGGTCGGCTAAAAGAGCATCGACAGCGGCAGTTCCCATGCGACTCGCTAATATGCGGTCGTTGGCGGTAGGTGAGCCTCCACGCTGGATGTGTCCAAGAATAGTGACGCGGCAGTCGAATTCGGGATGGGCTTTTTTTAGCTTTTCGGCCACGCCCATAGCACCACCGGTGATGTCGCTCTCGGCAACCAGTACGATGCTACTGTTTTTTGATTTACGGAACCCTTGTTCGATGAGTTGGCTTAACTGGTCGGTGCTGGTGGCTATCTCGGGAATGATGGCTGCTTCGGCTCCTGACGCTATGGCGCCATAAAGGGCAAGAAATCCGGCATCACGACCCATTACCTCGATAAAGAATAACCGTTCGTGCGAACTGGCGGTGTCGCGTATTTTATCGACAGCTTCCACGATGGTGTTCAACGCCGTATCGTATCCGATGGTATAGTCGGTTCCGTACAGATCGTTGTCGATAGTGCCCGGAATTCCGACAATCGGAATGTCGTTATACATTTGTCCGAAGATGCGGGCTCCGGTAAAGGTACCGTCTCCGCCGATTACGATCAAAGCATCGATCTCTTCGCGTTTCAGTGTTTCGTAAGCTGTCTGCATTCCTTCGTCGGTTTTGAACTCCATGCTTCGCGCCGACTTGATGAGGGTACCACCCTGCTGAATAATGTTACTTACGTCCTGTGTTTGAAACTCCTTGATTTCGCCCGAAATAAGGCCTTTGTAACCGCGATAGATCGCTTTTACCCTGATGCCGTGATAAATTGCTTTACGGGTTACTGCTCTGAGCGCAGCATTCATGCCAGGGGCATCGCCTCCCGAGGTAAGTACCCCGATACATTTTAGTTGATACATGACAATTTTGATTTAATCGTTTGTTACACTTGCAATCTTTTCCAATTCTTTGGCTACCTCTTCCATGAGCCATTTCGGCGTGGAGGTAGCTCCACAGATTCCTACGGTGGATACGCCTTTTAATAAAGACGGAGTGATATCTTCGGGAGTAGATATTAGATGTGAATTAGGGTTAACAGCTTTGCACTCGTCGAACAGCGCCTTGCCATTCGAACTCTTTTTGCCGCTTACAAAAAAGACTATATCGTGTCGTACGGCAAAGGTACGAATATTTGGAATACGATTCGATACCTGCCGGCAAATTGTATCATAAAATTCAAACGAAACGGCAGGATTAATCTTCTTTTTGATAGTATCAACCAAATTATTGAAACCGGCAATCGATTTGGTGGTTTGAGCAAACAGGCAGATGTTTCTGTTCATATCCACCCGCGCAAGATCTTCGATATGCTCTACCACGATGGCCGTGTTGCCGGTTTGCCCCACAAGTCCGTTCACTTCGGCATGACCTATTTTTCCGTAAATCACTATTTGCCAATCTTTTTGCGGATGTGTTTTATACGCATTTTTGATGCGTTGCTGCAATTTTAGTACAACCGGACAGGTGGCATCGATCACCTGAATGTTGTTGGCTTTGGCGGTGAGGTAGGTGGAGGGTGGTTCTCCGTGGGCACGGAACAGCACCCGTGCTCCTTTCAATGTATCGAACTCCAGATGTTCAATAACTTTGAGTCCACGCTTGTTGAGGCGTTCTACTTCGCTGCCGTTGTGTACAATATCGCCTAAGCAATAAAGTGAAGAGTCTTTATCCAACTCTTGTTCGGCTTTGGTAATGGCATTGACTACGCCAAAACAAAATCCCGAACCTGTGTCCATTTCTATTTTTATCATGTGTTACTTTTTTTAGTGAATTGTAATTATCCGGACATATGCTATTGCTTGTCAATCTGTAGATTGCAGATGAGTTCGCAATCTGCTTTTTTATGTCCTTTCTATCGGGTGTTTAGTCTGTTATCGACGCTAAACTTGTGCAAAATTAACACACATCGCACAAAAACGGGCATACGCATCACCAATTTAATGATTATCTTTGCGTAACTTTTTATATTTTTGTCGAAACGGCCGATATATTGATGTTGGCTATTTACTAAAACAAACCGTTCATTATGCTTACAATAAAGAATTTACATGCTAATATAAATGGAAAAGAAATATTAAGAGGAATCGATTTGCAGGTAAACGAAGGCGAAATACATGCCATTATGGGTCCGAACGGATCGGGCAAAAGTACGTTGTCGGCGGTACTGACAGGTAACCCATTATTCACGGTTACCGAGGGCGAAGTGATTTTTAATGGGAAAAACCTTCTGGAGCTGGCTCCTGAAGATCGTTCGCGCGAGGGTATCTTTCTTAGTTTTCAGTATCCGGTGGAAATACCCGGTGTGAGTATGACTAATTTTATGCGTTCCGCTATTAACGAACACCGTAAATATAAGGGTTTTGATCCTATTTCGGCCTCCGATTTTCTTAAATTGATGCGCGAAAAGAAAGATTTGGTGGAGCTCGACAATAAACTGGCCAGCCGGTCGGTAAACGAAGGATTCTCGGGAGGCGAAAAAAAACGGAACGAAATTTTCCAGATGGCAATGCTCGATCCGAAGCTCTCTATTCTGGACGAAACCGATAGCGGTCTTGATATTGATGCCCTGCGTATTGTCGCTAATGGCGTAAACAAGCTGAGAACCGACCGGAACGCCTGCATTGTGATTACGCACTACCAACGTTTGCTCGACTATATAAAACCCGATATTGTACATGTGTTGTACAAAGGACGAATTGTGAAGACTGCCGGTCCTGAACTGGCTCTCGAACTGGAAGAGCGCGGCTACGACTGGATCAAACAGGAAGTTGATGCCCAGTAACTATTGACAATTTATCTGTTTACAATTGAGAATCAGACCGGATTTGTCATTCGGATCTTGTTTAAATTGTCGAGTTATTAAATTCTTACATTGAACTTATGTCGATAGAACAATCTTATATAGAACTATACAAGGAGCATCAGGCCGATTTGAAGAAACCATGCTCCGACCTACTGAATGCAGGTCGCGATGAGGCTTTTGCCCGATTTGCGAGCCTTGGTTTTCCGACCACCAGCAACGAAGATTATCTGTATACCGACCTGGGACCTTCTTTTTCGGTCGATTACGGCTTGAACCTCAACCGGCTGCATATTCCGGTGGCTTTTCGTTGCGATGTGCCCAGCATCAATGCCTATCTTTACTATGTGGTGAATGATAGTTTTTACGTTACTCAGGAGCCGCCTGTTTTGCCCGAAGGGGTGATTATTTGCGGCCTCAATGAAGCCGCTCAGAAATATCCCGAATTGGTGGCAAAGTATTACAATCGTCAGGCCGGGAAGAATAAAGCTGCAACGGTGGCACTTAATGAAACGTTCGTACAGGACGGTTTCTTTATGTATGTGCCGAAAGGTGTTGCCCTTGCAAAACCGGTGCAGTTGGTCGATATTATGCGTTCCGATGTTGATTTTATGGCCAATAGCCGTAACCTCGTTATTCTTGAAGAGGGAGCAAAAGCTCAGCTGTTGGAGTGCGCGCATACACAGGACGCCGTGCAATTTTTGTGCAATCGCGTTACCGAAGTGTTTGTGGGCGAAAATGCCTCTTTTGAATGTTATACGTTAGAAAATACGCATAACAGAACAACCAATATAGGTTCTTTATTTGTGAAACAAGAGGCATCTTCCAATGTGTTAATCAATACGATTACACTCCACAACGGGTTGACACGTAATAATGTACAGGTTGATCTGGATGGACCGGGAGCAGAAGTGCTGCTCTGTGGCATGGCGATTGGAGATAAAAATCAGCAGGTAGATAACTTTACGTTGATCAATCACAATACACATCACTGTCGTAGTCATGAGTTGTTTAAGTATGTACTGGACGATTCGGCAATCGGTGCTTTTGTGGGCAAAATTTATGTGGCTCCGGGGGCTCAAAAGACAGAAGCCCTAATGACCAATAAAAATCTGTGCGCTACGCCTACAGCAAAGATGAAGGCCAAACCGCAGCTGGAGATCTATGCCGATGATGTGAAGTGTTCGCATGGAGCAACCGTAGGTCAGTTGGATGAAACGGCGCTGTTCTACATGCGCTCGCGTGGTATTTCGGTCAGGGAGGCGAAGCTGCTGTTGAAGTTCGCTTTTACAGCCGATGTGATTGAAAACATTCGCATCGATGCGTTGAAGGACAGGATTCACCTGTTAGTTGAAAAACGCTTTCGGGGAGAGCTGTCCAAATGCGCCGGGTGCGTCATTTGTCAGTGATATAATTTCAGAAAAATATTATTCCGGGGTTCCAAACCGGGCTTGTGCCGATTGGAATCCCGGAATTTTTATTTTAAATGGAAGGCACGCGAAAGATGGACTCTTTGTGTTCGTACGTGCTGAAAGCAAGTATGATAACTGTTGCGATGAAGCAACTTATAGCCGGTAATATCCACCAGGATGTCTGGTCCAGAATGGCCATTATAACATGGTATATTCGGTTATAATTGCCGGTAAAAATTACGAGCAACGTGCTTACTGCCGCAAATATCCATACTAATCCCGGGGTGCGCTGCTTTTCGGGCAGGTGTCGTATCACGCTGTCGGAAAATCCGTTGTCGGAAATATCTTGCTTGTTTTGAGCAAAAAACTGCTGCAATTGTTTGTCGTTTTCTTTCATTTTTATGCTGATATGCAGAGCAAATTTTTATTCTGTCTCTTATTGCAAATGATGAGCCAGCTTTGTTTTGCCGGCCGCAACATAGGATTTTAGTGTTCCCAGCGGACATTTCATTACTTTAGCCGCCTGTGAGTGGCTCATTCCCTCCATGTAACAGAGCAGAATAGCCGTTCGTTCTTCATGACGCAATTTACGTAAAGCATCGTACAAATCGTTCTTTTCGGCCGAAAAATCGTTATCGACCGAATGCCACCGGTCAACTTCGTCGAGCGAAGTTTCGTTTTGTCGTTTTTGGGCCCGCACCGAATCGTAAAAAACATTGTAGGCGATGCGGAACAACCAGGTGGAAAAACCCGAAAGTCCCTGAAACGATTTGATTTGCAGATATGCTTTAATGAAGGTTTCCTGCGCCAGATCATCGCTTAACGATGAATCGCCCATCGTCAGATTCAGAAAGAAACGACGGATAGGCGATTGGTATTTTCTGACAAGAGGGTCGAAGGCATCTTTGTTCCCTAAAAGAGTGACCTGCATGACCCACTTCAGGTCCTCCGCATTACTCATCTTGGGCAGCGTTCGCTTTACCTTTTTTTTCGACGAAATAACTAATCAAATAAGCAAGACCAATAAAAGCGGGAATCAGTCCGAATGCCCAGGGAGATGTCTCCCCCATCAGGTATAATCCTCCGATTGAAATGCCCAGACCACTGCCGATCCAGATCATTCCTTTTAACAAATGACTCTTGGGTTCTTCTTCCGGGCGGCGAAAAAAGCTGTCCGGAAGATCTTTGCCTGATTCTAACGCTTTTTCGTACAGCTGAATCATGCGTAGCTCTTTCATTCGTTTGTTGCGTATGACAAAAAACACAATCAATATGGCTGTCAGAAAAGGCATTAAAGAGATTAATACAATACCGGCGCTGGTTAATTTAGGGTCGTCATGATTGGGACCTAAAGTACGGGCCTTTTCCAGTTCATAGAGCTGCTCCGGCGATAGTTTTTGCATTAACTCCTTATTGTAATCCGATGTCTGGACACTACTGTCCGCCGATGTTGCAACCGAATCCGCTTGAGCCATTTGTACGGCATTAGTGCTAAATGCCATTACGAAGGTAAATAATAGTAAAAATCCAAGTTTTTTCATACGATGATAATTTTGAAACAGATGGCGTATGGAACTCCCTGTTGCAACATTATCATTTGCTTGGATGTTTTCTCGAAAACATGTTCGTTTCATAATTGTAATTTTTGGAGTGAAACATTTACACATTAGACGTAATCCGGTATCGGTTTGGATGAATAAGTGTGATTATTTTTTTGATTGGTCAGATGTTATGCCGGATTAGGTACGACAGATTCGACATGGCAAAGATACATATTCTTTGAAAAAATGAGGCTATTTCTAAAACAGGTATTTACAAGAGCTGAGTGAAAAAATCAGGCTGTTGATACGTGAGTTTAATAAATAGTAGTATTATATAGATATGTTTTTTTGTTAATGTAAAAAATAATTCATTACTTTGTGTGAATTATGTAAATATTCGATATTGAGTGGATTTATAAAAGAGTTTTGTTATTTAGAAGTTGATATGATAGATGTTAGTATAGTTGTCGTCTATCCCTTTCTAACAGGAAATGAAAAATCAAGGATCTCGTATCATTATTATTGGAATTCTCGTCGGATTATGTGTTACCTCCTGCTACCATTCAAATACACACGAAGGTAATGTTGATTCACTTCTGAACCAAATTGAAGATTCTGTTGGTGTTAATCCGTATACATCCAGAAGTAAACTACTAAAACTACTGCCTTCGGTAACAGATAGCTTGCCCTATTATAAATTCTACTCCCTCTATGTGCGTTCTTTTCTTGCGGCAAATTCGTTCGACACGGCCTTCCTTTTGAATAAGAAGATTTTCCAATTTTGTCGTAAAGAAGTAAAGCCTCCTGATGAAATCAAAAAATTATTAGCAGCAGCCTATAATTCAAATGGAATTTATTATACTGAAAAGTGTTATTTAGATTCCGCTCTTTATTCGTACAAAAAGGCTTTGCAGTTGGCATCTTTAGCTATTGATAGTCGCTATATTGATATTTCAATCAATGTGGCTGATATGTTTACCCGTAAAGGTGATTATATTAATGGAATCGGTTACTATCGGAAAGCCCTTTTTACCAGTGATTCATTAGGAATAACCCGCAAGATGGGATTCCCAATCTACTTCGGACTCGGTCAGGCCTACTATGCGGGTTTACGAGATTTTACTTTGTCCGAAAAGTATTTTGATTTGGCTTGGCGTTTGTATCCTCAGCGTACCTTTCATGAGCAGTTTGTTTATTGTAATAATAGAGGAAATTCGTATTATTACCAACAAAAATATGATCGGGCACTTCAATGGTTCCTGAAAGCAAAAGCTTTGGTTGCTTCCGGTAAATATGCATCGTATGAGAATTTGTGTTATGCGAATCTGAGTGATATTTATTTGAAATTGGGGAAATTGGATTCTGCACAGTATTATTGGAATAAAAGTTTTCAATTTTTTGCTTCAGCTAAAGGAACTACTATTTATTACTATTTGGCTACAGTCAAGGCTGGCATTGCATTAAAGAAAGGCAATGTTGCTGAAGCTCATTCATGGCTGACTTTAGATAAGACTGCATTACAGATTGAACCGGAAATTGTAGGACTTCGAAACCAGTGTTGGCAAGAATACTATCTCAAAATAGGGGATTATAAAAATGCCTATCATTCCTTATTGCAAAATATGCATCTGAACGATTCGATCAGAAATGAGAAAGTAATGAGTCGAATAGCAGAGATCGATACCCGGTATAGGCAAGATACAGCGGTAATGAAGAGAGAAATTTTACTCACCCAGCAAAACAGCCAGATCAGTGTTTTGAAAATGACGAATTGTTTCTGGATTTTGCTGGTGGTTGTTATTGTTATAGGAGCGGTGGCGATTTACTATTCTTTACAACGAAAAAGAGTAATGCAGCAATTGAAGTTTCAGGATCAGGCCGCGCAGTTGCGATTGCAAAATATCCGTAATCGCATATCTCCTCATTTGATGTTTAATGTTTTGAATCAGAAAATTAGTGACGAAAAAGATCGTGATAATCAGCAGTTGTTTGATTTAGTGAAATTGTTGCGCAAGAGCCTCGAGTTTACTGATCAGACACTTATCTCTCTGCAGGACGAACTGGAATTTGTAAAAACCTACATCGATCTTGAACAGGTAAAATTGGGAGATGAATTTAAATGGCATCTTGAGTTAGATGATTCGATCGATACGAACGCAATAAAACTTCCGGCAATGATGATTCAGATACCGGTGGAGAATGCGTTGAAGCATGGACTGCGCAACAAAACCGGTGATAAAAAATTATCGATAAATATATCCGGACAATCACATGGGGTTCAAATCCTTATTAGAGATAACGGTACAGGATTTTTCCCTGCGGCACAAAGTTCGACAAAAGGTACGGGAACCGGATTAAAAGTATTGTACCAAACGATACAACTACTGAACCTCAAGAACTCAAATCCAATTCGCTTGTCGATGAAAAATAGCGATGATCCTAAAAATTCTGGAGCAGTTGCTGATATTTTTATTCCTTACGGTTATCATATTTAGGCTATGAGTTATACGGCTATTGTTATTGACGATGAACAGATTTGCATTGACAATCTGCAAAATTCTCTGGCAGTTATTCCAGAAATCGAACTGCTTTCTACATCTACCGAACCTAAATCTGGAATGAAACTTCTCTTGGAACATCAACCCGATCTGTTGTTCTTGGATGTCGAGATGCCTCAAATGACCGGTTTTGATCTGCTTAAGAGCGTTAAAGATAAGATTGATTGGCCTTTACACGTGGTATTTTATACGGCGTATGATAAATATCTGTTGGATGCTCTCCGATCTTCGGCTTTCGATTTTTTGCTAAAACCTTATCAACCTCAAGAACTGAAGACTGTAATTGATCGTTTTCTGGCATGTGTAACCAAGGAGTCTTTTCAATCTGATGTTCAGACAAACCTGAACCGAATTCTTCCTTTTAACGATAGTTTTCTGATTGCTACCGTCGCAGGCTACCAGTTGCTAAAGATAGATCAGATAGGTTATTTTGAACATCAACCGCATGAAAAATGCTGGAGCGTATCTCTTATTTCAGGCACTAGCTATCTGTTGCGGAAAGCTACCAGAGCCGAAGATATCCTCAGCTTTTCCACTAACTTCTTTCAAATTAATCAATATCAAATTATTAATTTTGATTACCTCTCCGCCATCAACGATAAAGAATGTCTGCTGCTGCCTCCGTTCGATCAGCACTCTTCCTTTAAAATATCCCGTAAGTTTTACAAAGAATTGCAGCAGAAAATGAATTTTCTGTAATTCTACAGGTACGTAATTCTCATTTTGCTTCAAGTTAGCTATTGTATTATAAATGGCTGCGTTGTGGTGTAAGTTATTGTGTGTTATCGATTTGTTGTAGAGTGTTTCCTGCGAAGGGTGATGCTTGATTCTTACATTCTTAATGTAATATATTCTCGATTTTTGACCACTTAGTGACGTTTATTTACATCTTATTCCTTATTTTGAGCATTTGCTTTCGATTCCTATTCTTCCTCGTTTTATAGTTAAAAATACCTTTTTTACCTTCGTGCAGCTTTTTGAATTAGTTGTCATCTTTGATTGAAAAAGATACCTTATTGGCGGTAGTTTAAATTCAATATGCTTAAAGAGAATGTGTGACTTTGCAGAGAACTTTTTGTTTTCTGCAAAGTTTCTTTTTTGACATATTTATATAGCATAAATCATTGGTTAGGTGCATGACTAGAGGGTTCTCCGGCGGGAGAACCTCTGGTAATGCTTATTAATTTTCTTGGTGTGGTTATGTCTCTATCGATTTTTTAATTTAATCATTATGATCATATTTCAAAAGAGATTGTTGAGATAGCAGTGTGTGTGGAATGAATGGAATTAGAATTCAATTGAATGTATAGAATATTACTCATTGTTGTGATAATTTGTCATGTAGAAGTCGGATTCGAGTTTTTGCATGCACAAAGCAGTGTTGAATCGATTTTTAAACATGAATTTTACCAAGAAAAGAATGATGACAACTATTTACAACCTCTTAAAAAAGAACAATTCTCATTGGGAGTTTCGAATTTGCCAACTTGGTTCTGGAACATACCATCCTCTTCCGATAGATTCTGTTATTTAATAGGTATATCCGATCCTGAAATGCAAGATGCTCAGAAAGCGTATAAACAGGCGTTTGCCAGAGCATTAATGCAGTGTAGTATTATGAGTGGAGCTCGTATTTCTGGTGTGTCTGATTTATATAACAAAGAGTTACAAGATAAATATGAAGAGTACTATACGTTGGTTTCTAATTCTGCTATTCAAGGAACTGCTACCGTTGTCGATAGTTTTGAAACCAAGTTTTTAGAAAAAGTTCTTTTAGTTAAGCTGGATAGGCACTCTTCAGAAGAAATAAAGCAAGATGTGTTAATCAAGATATATAAATCGAATACAAATACAGATGCTGGTTGGTATTGCACTGAAAATACGTCTTGCTATACACGGAATAAAGTAGACACTCTTGAATATAGGTTTATACAAGATAATAATAGGTATAGTACTATTTCTATTTGGAATAGAGATACATTGTCTCTTCCAGCATATTTATATGAATATGTCGGATGTGAGAAAATCCAGAAAATGGATTCTATTGGTGGTGCAGAGACTCTTAAGCTCTATAATAGAGGGTTGTGGTCAGGGTATTTTCAATCTTTTCTCAATAGTTTGCAAACAGAGACGTCTAATCATAATGTACATCTGAAAGCAGTGAAAGAGTTCGATCATAAATCTAACGAAGAATCAGATTTCAATTCACTAACTCGAAATGTAGTAACGAATCAGCTAACATGTCGAATCAAACAAATCAAGATGTTATTCGGCCAATTAAACGTAGATATTAGTATTTTACTCCAATAAGTTTAATTATTAAAATTATCAACATGAAACAGGTAATGTATTTAGGAATGTCACTTCTTTTTGTTCTGACAACGATGAGTTGTGGAAGTAGTAAGAAAGTAGTACAAGAAAAAGTAAAAGGCACAGAAGAAATTATTCTTCCTCTGTCAGGCAAAGAGTATCAGTCGAATAAAGAATTTTATCGTGCAAAAACTTCAGGAAAGAGTCCTGATATAGCTACGGCAAAAAAAATTGCATTGAATAATGCTAAAGCTGAAATTGCAGGATTGATTAGTTCCAAAATTAAAGCAGTAACACAAAACTATACAAATCAACGTTCGGTAGCAGATGCACAAGATTTTGAAAATAAGTTCGAAAACTTAACAACTGAAGTTGTTAGCCAACAGTTGGTGGATGTTTCCATTGTAGGTGAAAAATTACTAAAAACAGGAACATCTTATGAGTATTGGATTGCTATTGAAGTGTCGAAACAAGCTGTTTTGAATGGTATTGATAAAAGCATCTCGAACAATAAAAAGCTTCAGATTGATTATGATAAGAAAAAATTTGAAGAGATATATAATAAAGAGATGGAAAAGCTCGAAAATGATAAATAATGTTTGTTAGTGCATAGAAAGCGAATTTGAAATGTTTGCCGCAAATTTTGCGGCAAACATTTGTCGTTGGCAGAGAGAGCAGGCAAGCCGGATACGGAGAAGTTTAATGCCGCAGTTCTGTATTGTTTATTAGTTTTTGAATTTGTATTATACAGCAAAGAATTTGTTGGTGTCTTAAGGTTTATAAGAACCTATATGTGATTTGAAATATGAAGAATCTTATACTTATTATTTTTATTTTTTCCCCTTTGCTATTGCAGGCTCAGTCTGTATCTGAAATTAAACAAGACAAGGATCATTATATCTGGGGTGAAGGAAAGGGCAATACTCTGAAAGAGGCGGATAATGCAGCATTGACTGATTTGATCAGCCAGATTTCGACACAAGTAGAAAGTGATTTTAAAAAAATAGTAGAGCAATCTACGTCGGAAAGTAATACTAAATTCAAAGAAACGGTAAACGATGTAGTTAGAACCTATTCGAGTGCCACACTCAAGAATACGGACCGCCTTATTCTACAAGATGAGCCAGATGCTTTTGTGTTTCGATATGTAAAGAGAAGTGAGATTAGTCGAATATTCGAATCTCGTAAAAACAAAATTATTGAGTTAGCTCGTAATGGAGAGGAAGCATTAAAAGATTTACAGATTGCTGATGCTCTTCGTTATTTCTATTGGTCGCAAACATTGCTTCGTAGTCACCCTGAATCAAGTGAAATCAAGATGAAAGATGAAGATGGTCAAGAGCGGCTACTCATTACTTGGTTACCCATGAAGATTAACGAAATATTAGCCAATGTTTCGTTTAAGGTGGAAGGCGTTGATCAAATGGACAGTTACTCTAATTATTTAATAAAAATCTGTTATAAAAACGAACCTGTTCGGAATCTTGATTATACTTATTGGGGAGGACATGATTGGTCTAATGTAATCAGTGCCAAAGATGGTAGTGGTATTGTTGAGATGCCTAAGACGATAACAACTCCAGATATTCGATTCAAAGTTGAATATGCTTTTGAAGGAGAGGCAAATATTGATATGGAGCTTCGAGATGTGATGCAAAAATTACCGCAAGTTCCATATAAAAGCTCTTATCAAAATGTGAGTGTAAGATCATCTACAGCTGCAGCAATAAACGCAGGGCCTTCTACCACATTGCCAGCAGTTGTTGAATCTGTTCCGGCAGCTCAATCTTCTGCATCTGTTATGTCTTCAACCATCAACACGTCCACCATTTCGAACTCTGTTGGTAATTTACAGACTCTATCAAATGTATCTGCTCAAGAGGCGGTGATGAAACAGATTATTCATGCGATTGGCTCGCACAATTACGCATCAGTTGAAAATCTGTTTACCCCGGAAGGAGTTTCAATTTATAAAAAATTGTTGCAGTACGGGAATGCTCGAATTATACATACTCCTATCCTGAAATATTTTCAATACAATGAATATGTTATTTGTCGTTTTATTCCGATGAGTTTCAACTTTAAAACGAACAACCGTACGTTTATTGAAGATGTTGTCTTTTATTTAAATAAGGACAATAAAGTGTGCAATATTGCTTTTGGGCTCGAGAAGAAGGCGCTTCACAATATAGCATCGAAAGATGCTTGGAGTGAAGCCGATCGAGAAATGATTATTAGCTTTCTCGAAAACTATAAAACAGCGTATGCTCTTAAGCGATTTGATTATATTAATGATATATTTTCGGATAATGCGTTGATTATTACTGGTATTGTAACGAAGGTTAACAGAACGGCTGAATCTCCTTATTTGAGTAATACCATTGTGAAGTACAACCGCCAAACGAAAGCCGAATATATGCGTAAACTAAAATATTCATTTGATAGTAATGAATTTATCAATATTCGGTTTGCGGATAATACTGTCAGACGTTCCTTTAAAGGGAATAATTTATATGGAATACAAATTAAGCAAGATTATTTTTCGACTCATTATGGTGATAGTGGATATTTGTTTTTGTTAGTCGATCTATCGGATAAAAGCAAACCACAGATACATGTGCGTACATGGCAACCCGAAAAAAATCCAGATGGGAGTATCTATGGTGTTGGCGATTTTTAATGTGGCTGTATTGCATTAATTTATCTGCGGAATGTGTTCAATCTTAAAATGATGAAATGAAGAATGGCAGACTAATGTTCCAATCGAATTTACGCATTCTACTTGGCATGGCTTTACTGGCAGATGAGAGTGCTATTTTATGCCAACAAACAATAAATTAAAAATTAGCGTAAGTTAAATTGTTAACAGAGGCAGGGTATCATGCTTTTAAAAATGAATTATTTATGAAACGGTTATTTATTTTGCTCTATGTGCTGATCTGTGTTACGAGTCTTCGAGCTGAAATGTCAGTAAAAAGTTGTACTGTAAGGGAAACTGATCTGGATGCACGCATCAATTACCCAGTCACAGACTCGGACGGGAGTCTGTGTGCATTGATAAAAATGGAAACTACCGAAACTGGATTTGATTTTGATGCTGGTCAGTTGGGTATTATGAAAGTTGAACAAAAAGATAAAGAAGTATGGGTGTATGTGCCAAGGGGAGTTAAACATTTGACAATTAAACATCCGAAGTTGGGGATGTGTACTCATAATTTTGAGGCTCCAATTGAAAGTGCAACCGTTTACGAACTTGAGTTGAGTGCTGCAAAGAGAAGTTATTATCAAGAGCAAAAAATAAATTAAGAATCAGTGAAAACTGAAATATTAACAGAAACCTGGCATCCTGTTCTTTAAAATGAATTATTTACTTATGAAACGGTTACTTATCTTGTCCTATTTGTGTATTTGTATTATAAGTCTACGAGCTGAAATATCAGTTAAGAGTTGTACTATAAGGGAAAAAGATCTGGATGCACGTATCAATTACCCTGTTAAAGATCAGAACGGAGATTTATGTGCATTGATAAAAGTAATTACTACCGAAAAAGGGTTTAGTTTTGATGCCGGCCAGTTAGGAATTATGAAAACTGAACAGAAAAATGCGGAGATATGGGTTTATGTGCCATTTGGGATTAAACATTTGAGAATTCAACATGAGAAGTTAGGAACGTGTGAATATAACTTTAACGTTAATATCGAAAAGGCAACCGTTTACGAACTTGAACTTGTCAATGCAAAAGTGGGGTATTATGTAGTACAAACTATAGATGCTCAAAATGTGATTATAAAACCGACCCCATTAAATTCAAAAGTTTTTATTGATGACGATATTTTATCTATTCATGATAGAGAGGGGAACTATTCAAGGCAAATGCCTTTTGGACATCACTCTTATAGAATAGAAGCGGACAAGTATGATCCTGAAGCAGGTGGGTTTGATGCAAAATCAGATAGTGTTCCACTGAAATTATTCCCTGTGTTAAAGCCGGCATTTGGTTCTCTACATATTAGTTCTACTCCAGAAGATGGCGCTACGGTTTATATTGATCATAACAAAGTATTGGGAAAAACTCCGGTCAAGTTAGATTCATTGAAGAGAGGAGAGCATATTATTGAGATTGAAAGAGAAATGTATGTACGGTCGAAACCTCGGACGGTGGTTATTATTGCGGGTCAGGTTACAGATTTATCTATTGATCTTAAGCCACAATATGCTACGGTAACTATAAAGGCACCACCAGAAGCTAAAATATTTATAGACAAAGAAGAGCAGGTTACTAAGAATACGGGCATCTGGACTGGGCGAATTGAGAAAGGAATGCACCATTTTGAAGCGCAAATGGCAAGCTGTCGTCCGGATCAGCGATATAATGTTACTCTTGTTGCGGGGGAGAATAAAGTCATAGAATTAAATCCTCTTCCAATTTATGGATCGGTGTCAATTACGTCTGATCCTTTAGAAGCAGCAATAACAATAGATGGGAAGGAATATGGTCTTACTCCAAAAATTTTAAATAAACTACTCATTGGAAAACATAAAGTTCAATTTAGTAAGCAGGGATATGCCTCTACAAGTGAAGACGTAACTATTCTGGAGGGAATTAACAATAAGGAAATTAAAGCAGTGTTGAATAATGGAGAGGAAGTTGTTATTAATTCAAAGCCGACAGGAGCTACCCTTTTTATTGATGGTCAAGATAAAGGCTTGACTCCTTTTCGAGAATTTTTAGCATTTGGAGAACACGAAATCAAGTTAGAGTATAAAAATGAAACTGGTGCAGACATTCATTATCAGTCTCCTTTTTCAAAACAGATTAAGGCTTCAGATGTAGATAAAGAATTCAATATTGATATTCCAATAGAAGAAAGAAAAGTTAAATTTATTTCTACCCCACAGGCGGCTCAATTGTCGATAGATGGAAAAGTTCAAGGAAATACTCCCCAAGATGTATATCTTAAGAATGGCAGACACGTTATTGCCCTTGAAAAATCAAAGTATGATAATAAAACCGACCAAATTTTTATTGATGATAATTCTTTAAATGCGTATCAATATACATTAGTCTGGCATGTTACCAATAGAAGTAAAGGTAAGCAATATTACAACACGCATCCTATTACTATAGCTTGTGGTTATCACCATACGGATTTTCTCAATAACACTTTTCAGGATAATATTTCAGAACATCATTTGCAGAAAAAATTTGGACAGGCATTCACGTTTTCAGTCAATCCATTTCCATTTAAGATTGATATAACGGGATTTGATTCACAATATGAATCATTACCTTCAGCAACCGTAACTCATGGAACAGAGTTTCAACACAGAGGTGTGGAATTGTCACTTTCCTATTATCTATTTAATATGGGGAAGCATCTATTTTTCTATGGAGGAGGTGGATATCAGTTCTCAGAATTGCATTATGGAAAGAATTTCGGCGATTTCGGGTCAGGCAATTCTGAGGCTGGAAAGATAAAAACAAGCACTCCAATAGCAAAAGCTGGTGTGCAATGTACTGCAGGCTCATTTATGATTTTTGGTGAATATGTTCAAAGTTTATTCTCTGCTGATCAAGCAAAGTGTCGACAGTTATATTTTGGCGTTGGATTTAATCTTTAATTTACAATAGTATCTCTTTTACATTATTACTGTATTACGTATGATAAATAGAATTTATAAATCAAGACGGATTGTATGGTATTTAAGTCTTCTGATGCTTGCTTCGTGTAGTAACCAAAATGATAGTGTGTTTGAGGATGTGTTTGGTGTATCAGCTTCTGGTTCTTATTCAAATGTTTCTATGGACAGTTATTCTATCATTTCTGATAATAATGGGAATGGTGTAGCTAATCCGGGAGAAACAGTTTATTTGAAAATATCGATAAAAAATTCAGGAACTGCTACCATTAAATCGATGAATGCAACTTTTTCTAGTAGTAGCACATATGCTTCTAATATATCTCCATCGGATGGAGTGGCTTTTGGAGATATCCCAGCCAATAAGGTTGTATGTGGTTCGTCTGGTTATATTCAATCCAGTGGCGATTATTATACACTTTCTTTCAAACTTGCAAGTTCTATTCCAGACGGTACTCAAATTCCGATCGAAATGGTCATGACTGATGCAAAAGGAAATCACTGGTCAAGTTATTTGTCTATATCTGTGAAATCAGCATTTCCTTATGTGACTTATATGGGTGATCAGAATCTTGGCAATGCAATGCCTGGCTATACTTGGTACTGGGGAATTTATTTGTCCAATACAGGAACAAGTATGGCAAAATCAGTGAAGGCTACATTTACAACAACGTCTCCTTATGTCACATTATCTCCTGCGACTCCGGTCTCTTTTGGAAATATAAGTGCAGGTGATGCAAATTATGGGGGAACGCTTTATTATAGTGGAAAATATTATACTTTCAGCGCAGTCATTTCAAATTCTACACCATCAGGTACTAAGGTACCTATTTCAATTAAGATTACAGATGAAAATGGAAATTCGTGGATGAGTAGTGCCTATTTTTATGTATATAATCAGTGATAGAGTATTCTGTTCCCAAGTGGTTTTGTGCTGAATTTTATAATGATTGATATTCCAATAAAGTTTACGAGATGAAAAAACTTATTCTGCTGTTCTCGGTTTTATGTTGTTCACTAAGCATGTGGGCATACAGTTTTTCTTCAGAAGGTATTTATTATTCTATTACGTCATCAGTATCTCCTTTTAAGGTTTCCGTCACGTATGCAAATACCAATTACAATAGTTATTCCGGTAGCGTTACGATTCCATCTACGGTTACTTATAATGGGATCACTTATGCTGTTACCTCTATTGGAGATAACGCGTTTTATTACAGTTCAAGTTTAACTTCCGTATTGATCCCCTCTTCGATAACGTCTATTGGAAGTTACTCATTTAATCATTGTAATAAATTAGCCAGCGTTACCATACCTTCTTCTGTAACCTCAATTGGAAATTATGCTTTTAACGAATGTTCTGGTTTAACGTCTATTCATGCTAATAATTCTACTCCGGTTTCAATAACTCTTGGAAGCAATATTTTTTCGGGCGTTTCTGCTTCAGCATGTAAACTCTATGTACCTACTGGTTCGGGCGATCTTTATGGCGCTGCATCACAATGGAGTGCGTTTACCACGCGATTGACAGAAAATTTAACTCCTTCAGTCAGTATTAATGCCTCTGCCACAACAGTCTGTTCGGGAACCTCAGTGACCTTTACGGCGATACCATCCAATGGAGGAACAGCGCCGACGTATCAATGGAAAAAGAATGGGACTGCTATATCAGGAGCAACAGGAAGTGTTTATACAACAACAAATTTTGCAGATAAGGATACCATCAGTTGTGTTTTAACAAGCAATTTGTCGTATGTTTCACCCCAAACTGCAACGGGTAATTTGGTGGCGATGACGGTGCTATCTGGGTCGGTAATACCTGCGGTAAGTGTCAGTGCAACAGCGACCGCTATTTGTTCTGGTAATTCGGTTGCCTTTACGGCTACGCCGGTTAATGGGGGGGCTACTCCGGGTTATCAGTGGATGTTGAATAATCATAATATCTCAGGAGCTACCGGAAATACGTATACCACCTCTGCTCTTAGTAATAATGATTCAATAAATTGTGTAATGACTAGTGGTTTGTCGTGTGCATCTCCTGCTACAGCCACAAGTAATTATGTTAAAGTGCAAGTGGGTTCGCTTAAACCTTCAGTTGCCATTAGTTCAACAGCTACTTCTATTTGTTCCGGTAGTTCGGTTACCTTTACGGCTACGCCGGTTAATGGTGGTTATAGTCCTGGTTATCAATGGAGGAAGAATGGAAACAATATTTATGGAGAGACGAGTAGTACGTACACCACTACCGGGCTTAACGATAAGGACTCTGTTAGTTGTGTAATGACTAGTAGTTTGTCATCGCCCTGTGTTATTACCCCAACAGCCAACAGCAACGGCATAAAGATGTCGGTGGCAACAGGTACAGTGACACCTTCTGTTACAATCAATGCAACGGCTACCTCGATTTGTCCGGGAACAGCAGTGACATTTACCGCAGTTCCAACCTACGGAGGATCGAAGCCTGTTTATCAATGGAAAAAGAATGGCGCTGTGATTAAGGATGCAATTAATAGTACTTACACCACTACCACGCTCAATGATAAGGATTCTATAGGTTGTGATTTGACGAGTAATCTTACTTGTGTCACGTCGGCTACAGTGTCCAGTCCAGTTCTAAAGATGTCGGTGGGTAATCTAGTACCGTCGGTTTCCATCCAAGCCTCGGCAACGACCACCTGTTCGGGTAGTTTGGTAACGTTTACAGCTACACCGGTCAATGGAGGTGCCAAACCCAGTTACCAGTGGAGAAAAAATGGGGCTGCGATTTCGAGGGCAACCAGTAGTACTTACACTACCACAACACTGAGTGACAAGGACTCTGTGAGTTGTGTTTTAATCAGTAGTCTCGAATGTGTAACTACCACTACTGTATATAGCAATCAAATAAAGATAACCGTAATAACAGGTACCGTCACGCCTTCGCTTACTATCAGTGCATCGACCACTACCACCTGTTCGGGGATTCCGATTACTTTTACAGCGATGCCAACCAATGGTGGTTCGAATCCTACTTTCCAGTGGAAGAAGAATGGAGTCGCTATCTTGGGAGCCACAACTAGTACCTACACAACAGCATCACTGAGTAACAGTGATGCAATAACGTGTGTGATGACTCCGAGTTTGTCTTGTGTAACTGCGACAACTGTTACCAGTAATACTATCATGATGTCGGTAAGTAATTCTTTTGCAATGGATGGAGTATATTATAGCATAATGTCTTTTGATAACAAAACGGTTTCTGTCACATATATAAATACTAATTATAATAGCTATTTTGGTTATAATGGTTATTCTGGGAGTATTACGATTCCATCTACGGTTACTTATAATGGGATCACTTATGCAGTTACCTCTATTGGAAGCAATGCTTTTTATAACAGTTCAAGCCTAACATCTGTATCGATACCCTCATCGATCACATCTATTGGAAGCTATGCATTCTATGCTTGTAGCAAGTTAACAAGTCTTACCATACCTTCTTCTGTGACCTCTATTGGAAGTTATGCATTTAATAGCTGTTCCGGTTTAACATCTATTCATGCAAATAATTCAACTCCGGTTTCGATAACTCTTGGAAGTAATATTTTTTCTGGTGTTTCTACTTCAGGATGTAAACTCTATGTGCCTACTGGTTCGGGGGATCTTTATGGATCAGCATCTCAATGGAATGCGTTTGCCACTCGATTGACAGAAAATTTAACTCCTTCAGTGAGTATTAATGCCTCAGCTACTACAGTCTGTTCGGGAACCTCAGTGACCTTTACAGCGACCCCGTCCAATGGAGGTATAGCGCCTACGTATCAATGGAAAAAGAATAGGGCATCTATATCAGGTGCTACAGGCAATGTTTATACGACAATGGCTCTTGCCGATAAGGATACTATTAGTTGTGATTTAACGAGTAGTCTGTCATATGTAACAACGAAAACAGCATCCAGTGATTTTATAATGATGTCAGTGATAGCAGGCACTGTAACGCCATCAGTAACTGTTAGTGCGACTACGACAGCCATTTGTCCGGGTAGTTCTATTACTTTTGCGGCTACACCGGTCAATGGAGGTTCGACTCCAAGTTATCAATGGAAATGCAATGAAAGTATTATTTCGGGAGCTATTAGTAGCACGTACGCAACCTCCGCTCTTAGTAATAATGATTCAATAAGCTGTATTATGACCAGTGGGTTGTCGTGTGCATCTCCCTCTACAACTACTGGTAATTATATCAAGGTATTAGTAGGGTCACTTACCCCTTCTGTTTCAATAAGTGCAACCGCTACAGCCATCTGTTCAGGTACGTCGGTAACTTTTACGGCCACACCAGTCAATGGAGGTTTCAGTCCGAGTTATCAGTGGAGAAAGAATGGAAATGATATTTATGGAGAAACGAGTAATACTTATACCACAACTACGCTTAACGACCAAGATTCTGTAAATTGTGTGATGACTAGTAATATGTCATGTGTTACCACAACTAAGGCCATTAGTGGTTTTCTTAAGATGTCGGTGGCAACAGGTACAGTGACACCTTCTGTTACAATCAATGCAACGGCTACCTCGATTTGTCTGGGAACAGCAGTGACATTTACCGCAGTTCCAACCTACGGAGGATCGAAGCCTGTTTATCAATGGAGAAAGAATGGGGCTGTGATTAAGGATGCAATTAATAGTACTTACACCACTACCACGCTCAATGATAAGGATTCTATAGGTTGTGATTTGACGAGTAATCTCACTTGTGTCTCGTCGGCTACAGTGTCCAGCCCAGTTCTAAAGATGTCGGTGGGTAATTTAATACCGTCGGTTTCCATTCAAGCATCGGCAACGACCACCTGTTCGGGTAGTTCGGTAACATTTACAGCTACGCCGGTCAATGGAGGTGCCAAACCCAGTTACCAGTGGAGAAAAAATGGGACTGCGATCTCGGGGGCAACCAGTAGTGCTTATACTACCACAACACTGAGTGACAAGGACTCTGTGAGTTGTGTTTTAACCAGTAGTCTCGAATGTGTAACTACCACTACCGTATATAGCAATCAGATAAAGATAACCGTAATAACAGGTACCGTCACGCCTTCGCTTACTATCAGTGCATCGACCACTACCACCTGTTCGGGGATTCCGATTACTTTTACAGCGATGCCAACCAATGGTGGTTCGAATCCTACTTTCCAGTGGAAGAAGAATGGAGTCGCTATCTTGGGAGCCACAACTAGTACCTACACAACAGCATCACTGAGTAACAGTGATGCAATAACGTGTGTGATGACTCCGAGTTTGTCTTGTGTCACTGCGACCACTGTTACCAGTAATACTATCACAATGTCGGTAAGTAATTCTTTTGCAGTGGATGGAATTTATTATAGCATAGCGTCTTTTGATAGCAAAACGGTTTCTGTTACGTATAAGAATGCTAATTATGATAGTTATTTCGGTTATAATGGTTATTCAGGCAATGTCATTATCCCATCGACGGTTAGTTATAATGGGATCACTTATGCAGTTACCTCTATTGGCGATAATGCATTTTATAACAGTTCAAGTTTAACTTCTGTATCAATACCCTCTTCGATCACATTTATTGGAAGTTATGCATTTTATAATTGTTCCGGTTTAACGTCTATTCATGCTAATAGTGCGACTCCAGTTTCAATAACTCTTGGTAGTAGTGTATTTTCTAGAGTTTCCACCTCAATTTGTAAACTCTATGTGCCAACTGGTTCCGGGGATCTTTATGGCTCTGCATCACAATGGGAGGCATTTACTACTCGATTGACAGAAAATTTAACTCCTACTATAAGCATCGAGGCCTCAGCATCGACTGTTTGTTCGGGAACTTCAGTGACCTTTACGGCGACACCATCCAATGGAGGAACAGCGCCTACGTATCAATGGAAAAAAAATGGGGTAGTTGTGTCAGGAGCAACAGGAAGTACCTATTCTACGACAGCTTTTGCCGATAAGGATACCCTTAGTTGTGAGTTAACGAGTAATTTGTCATATGTGACTACGAAAACAGCATCCAGTAATCTGATAATGATGTCTGTGATAGCCGGTTCGGTAACACCGGCTGTGAGTGTTAGTGCTAAGGATACAACCATTTGTTCAGGTACTTCGGTTACTTTTACGGCCATACCGGTCAATGGCGGTTCTACCCCTGGTTATCAATGGAAATGCAATGGAAATATTATCTCAGGAGCTACCGGAAATACGTATACCACCTCTTCTCTTAGTAATAATGATTCAATAAATTGTGTAATGACCAGTGGCTTGTCGTGTGCATCTCCCGCTATAGTCACAAGTAATTATGTAAAAGTATCGGTAGGCCCGTATACCCCTTCTGTTATAATCGGAGCAACAACTACAGCCATCTGTTCAGGAACCTCGGTAACATTTACGGCCACACCAGTCAATGGCGGTTCAAATCCGAGTTATCAGTGGACGAAGAATGGTATCTACATTTATGGTGCGACGAAGAGTACTTACACTACAGCTTCACTTAACGACAAGGATTCTGTAAGTTGTGTAGTGACTAGTAATATGTCTTGTGTCACCACAACTACAGCCACCAGTAAGTCAATAAAAATGTCGGTGATAAAAGGCACAGTGACACCTTCTGTTGCAATCAGTGCGACGGCTACTTCAATTTGTTCGGGAACAGCAGTCACATTTACCGCAGTTCCAACCTACGGCGGTTCAAGTCCAAGTTACCAATGGAAAAGAAATGGGGCGGAAATCTCGGGCGCAACCAATAGTACTTACACCACTACCACGCTTAATGATAAAGATTCGATAAGTTGTAACTTAACGAGTAACCTCTCTTGTGTTACATCGGCTACGGCAGTTAGTAATGCTATTAAAATGTCGGTAGGAACATTTACTCCTTCTGTCATAATTAATGCATCAGCTACTACTATTTGTTCGGGGACTTCAGTCACCTTTACAGCCACACAGGTCAATGGAGGCACAAAACCCAGTTATCAGTGGAGAAAAAATGGGACTGCGATCTCGGGGGCTACCAGTAGTACATATACCACCACCACACTGAATGACAAGGATTCTGTGAGTTGCGTTTTAACCAGTACTCTCCCTTGTGTGACTTCATCTACTGTATCTAGTAATGGAATAAGGATATCAGTGGTAACAGGGCCTGTTACACCAGCTGTCAGTATCAGCGCAACTGCGACAGCCATCTGTTCTGGGGTCGCGGTGACTTTTTCGGCAACATCTACTAATGGTGGTTCTAATCCTATCTATCAATGGAAAAAGAATGGTGTTGTGATATCTGGTGCTAATAGTAGCATTTATATAACATCTCTACTGAATGATAAAGATTCTATAAATTGCGTATTAACCAGTAGTTTGTCTTGTGCAACTACGCCTTCTGTGAAAAGTAATACTCTTAAAATGACAGTTGTCTCGCTTCCGATTCTCAGTATTACTCAACCTACAATAGCGGTTCCTACCGGGACTATAAGTGTTTCTCCTATTCATAGTAGGTTTAGTTATAGTATTGATGGAGTTAAATATCAGGATAGTAATGTCTTTGCTCAACTACCCATAGGAAACTATACTATAACTATAAAAGATGCTATTGGAACAATTTCTCAGGCAGCATTAGCTGTAATTAATGCGTTGAATATTGTTTCCTCTGATCAAAATTATCAAATTGTATCTACTAATTTGACGTGTAATGGAAGTAATAATGGTAGCATTCATATAACGACATTATCTTCACAAAAATATACAGTAACCATAACAGGAGGATCCTATAAAAAAAGTGACAGCTTTACAGGAACAAGTTATGGTGTATCTGATTTGTCTTCAGGAACTTATACTGTGTCGCTCGGTGTTGATAATTTGTCTAATTACCAACAGTGTTTTAATGTCGTTATTTCTCAACCGAAGAGTCTAAGTGTATTGAAAATAAGTGCATTGAATAGCAGTGTGAAGTATCTCGTAAATGGTAGCTCCGATTATTATGTTGCGCGTAATGACACGACTATTAAAACACAATCAGAATATGTGGAAATACCATTGCAAGCAGGGGTTAATAAAATAAAAATCTATACGGACAAACTTTGTCAGGGGGTATATGAAGAATCGATATATCTTGATAAAAATAAACAAATTGTGCTATATCCAAATCCTACAACAGGGAAAGTTGCCGTTGGAATATCAGGTCAAGACAAAGAGATAATTGTTCAAATAAGCTCTCTTAGCGGAGCCGTTTTGTATCGCAATAAGCTCTCAATCGATTCCAGTAGATTGGTAAATGTTGATATATCCAATTTTAAAAATGGCACTTATATTTTCCAGCTGTATGGTAAAACCACATCGGAAGCCATAAGAGTAGTAAAACAATAATCTCTCTTAATAAATAAAATGATTATGATACGTAAAATAGCAGTCAGATGTCTATTATTTTGTTTTCTATGTTTGTGGTGTGTCGGATGCAATAACGGGTCTCTTTTTTCTCAGATTCCTGATTCAGCAACCTTATTATCTCCATCCGATAATACGGCCTGTTTACAAAGTAAGATATCGATTCGAGATACTACTGCTTTGGTAACATTTAAATGGAGTCCAGCTATTAATGCAAATGAATATCAAGTAGAAATAACAAATCTTTCGACAAAAAAGAAAATCAATTACAATACGTTAGGCACTTCATTTTCAATAGAATTGCCTACTGATAATTCGTATTCGTGGGATGTTGTTTCTATTAATACAAACGGATCTGTCACAAGTCCCGTATGGTCTTTCTATTTAACTGGAAATATTTCAAATAACTATGCTCCTTTTCCAGCTACATTGAAATCCCCTTTGTCAGGATCTGTTCTCAGTTCGGGTGGCCTCTCATCTGTCAATGTGTCTTTTCAGTGGACATGCAACGATATTGACGGAGATATATCATCTTATGACTTATACTGTGACAACAAAGATGCTTCGACCAAAATATCTTCACTTAAAATCAATAACACAACTCAAACACTGGCAAGGGGGAAAACGTATTATTGGAAAATTGTGGCTATAGATAAACTTGGCAACACTTCTACGTCTACAGTTGGCATTTTTAGAATAGATTGATTCGTTTCTGTTTTTAGATTATAAAAATCAGTCGATTGAATTCATATTTTCGTTGCAAAAAAAACAGTATGTCAGTGAATAGTGTATTTGTATAAATCTATGATTATAGGTAATACACAGGATAATGAATGTCTAAAATACATAAGTATGAGAAAGCAAATTTTATTGTTAATGCTTGTCTGTATAACAGCCGTTCCCGCAATAGCACAACAAGACGAAAAAAATGAAATGCAATTATTGCAGACTGAATTTAATCAGTATAAACATCAGATAACGGATGAATTTAACAGTAATCGGGACAAGCTGAATAAGGAGTTTGCTGATTATATGAAAAAAGAGTGGGAAGCATTTCGATCGTTTCAAGGTATTCCAGTTCCGAAACAGCCCGACCCTGTGACACCACCGGTTAAGAAGCGCCCTGATGAGAAGCTCGACAATCATCAGATTCCGCAAGGTAATGTTGTGCCTTTACCTGAGCCACAAACACAGCCGCAGCCGGTAGCTCCAATTCCTGTTGCCCCCATGCCGGAGAAATCCCAAACTCTTGATTTTACGTTTTACGGTATTCCTTGCTCCGTGTCATGGAATGAAAGCCTGAAATATACTCTTAGTTCGTTGAAAGGAGAAGTCCTGTCTGATGCCTGGAATCAGTTGTCAGATAAAAAATACAATGCTTTTTTGACCGATTGTATTGCACTGCGTTCCAGATTATCCCTTTGTGACTGGGGTTATTTGGAACTTCTGCAGCAGATAACCCAGTCGATATTTGGATCTGCCAAAGCCAATGAGTCGGTGTTATTGCAAATGTATGTCTTATGCCAAACAGGTTATAAGACTCGTTTGGCCCAATCTGAAGAGACTAAACTGTCTCTTTTGATTTGCACCAATATTGATATGTATAACCGGACTTATATTGACATAGATGGTGCCAAGTATTATGTAATTGGATCAGATGCAAAATCGTTTAATGTGCTTACTGTAGGATTTCCAAACGAACAATCTTTTTCATTGCAGATCAATGGCGAACAATTGGCGACCGGAACTGAAACAGCTCCGAAGATATTTCACTCACGAGCCTATCCGACAGAAAGTGTGAGTACCGGAGTAAATAGCAGGACGATTAATTTTTATAATTCATATCCGCAATGTGATTGGAAAATTTATGCGATGACTCCATTGAGCTCTACTATCAAGAAAAATGTGTATCCAATTCTTGAAAAAGCTATTCGGGGGAAATCGGAGGCGGAGGCGGCCAATATGCTTATCAATTTTGTTCAGACTGCATTTGAATATAAAACAGATGAGGAGCAGTTTGGCTATGAACGTACTTTCTTTCCGGATGAATTATTCTATTATCCCTACTCCGACTGTGAAGACCGGGCTGTTTTGTATGCTACTTTGGTTCGTGATCTCTTGCATTTAAACGTCGTGCTTTTACATTATCCCAATCATTTAGCTACTGCAGTACACTTTAATCAGGATGTAACGGGAAACTATCTGATGGTGCAGGGAACTAAATATCTTGTGTGCGACCCTACCTATATCGGAGCTCCTATCGGGGATGTGATGCCTCAGTTTAAAAATACGGAGGCAGAGGTCATCCTTCTTTCAAAAACAGGTAAAATTGATAAGCCCTAAAAGTCAAAAAATATCTTTGTATAATTTCATCTGATTTTTCTGTTGTTGTACTATTATGGAAATACAGACCCAAAATGGAGTTAAGAATGTGGCAAGTATATGTCTCCCGGGCATTGTCATGGATGCCAAATTTGTCCGTCATGTGGAGGAAAAGGTTAGAGAGAATCGTATAACTATTAAGGATGATTTCGTGTGTTTAATATTTAAATAATTAAAATGAAGAAAATGAATTTGAGATTACTAATTATACTATGCATGGGGTTGTTTCTGAAATACAGCTCCGTTGTTGCTCAGACAGATTCGATAAATAATACACATGCTCGTGATGTTAAGGATGGGTTATTGTCTATGATATAACTTACCCAAATGGGAACCCATTCGATTTGAATTATGTCAAACAATTAACTCATCGTCAACTTAGTGTCAAATGCTGTGAAATAATTCGATTTGAATTATGTCAAACAATTAACGGTTGTCCATGGATCAAAAACCTATGCCGTCTCAATAACAAAAAAAGGTAAGACAACAGCAATGGTTTCTAATGATGGAGGGAAAAGTAGTTATCTGTTATCCCCGAATTCAAAATCAGCCCTAAGATCCTCTATCTATGGGGAACCCGGAATTAATGTGCACAGAACAACCTTATCTACGGGTAATACACGCGAGATTATAGGATATTCGTGTAATGAGATTAAAGAGGAAACGAGCAGTACTTACAATGGAACTAATGCAAATAACGTATCATTTGTGTATTTATCCGATTTGAATGGAAAATGTACGTTGCCTTATGTTGATAATAAAGATTTGAAAGGATTGGCGCTTGGGTCTTATTCCGATATTACAAAGTCATGGACAATAGCTAATTCCATTGAAGAACAGTTGGTCGATTCTGCAATATTTGAAGTTCCTTCAGATTACGCAGTTATGAATGTGCTTGAATATACTAATAAGTTGGGACACGATAGAAAGTTTAGAAAGCAAGAATATAAAGACTTGGGAATCTCAACCGCAGGAATATTATTAGATATATTCAAAGAAGCAATTCCTGATATCTTGGAGAAAATTAATAAAAAAGATATCTCCAATATTATCATTAATCATCCAACAACTTTCTCACAGAAGCAAAGTAGTGATGGAAATAACTACTTAGGAACTCAAGCAGATAAACAAGTACGACAGATCAAACAGCATGATCAAAAGCAGTATGAAATGTATATGAAGCTATACCGAAATGAACAAGGTGATGCTGATTATTATGACAGACAATAATATCAAATATATAAAAAGTCAGAAGATTTACAGAAATCAAAAGATTGCCAGGCTCGAGCAAATGGCTATCTTGATAAAGCAAATATATGGAAGTGATTTGTGAGTTTTATTGATTTAAGGAGAACTCTATTTTTACTCTTGTTATGTCTGTCGTACTCGCTTGTTTTTGTATTGGAAGAATTGAAGTGGCAGTGTTAGGCTCACAATTATGAGTGTCAAATATTAAAATGTTTGTATGTATTGCCGAATAAGAGGGAATACAATCTCCGGCAATTTGATTCCAAATTGCCGGAGCTTTTTGTTATTATAACAGAACCGCTTTGAGTTGTTCCGAATGCGTTTTGGTATTTACTTTTTCGATGACATGAGTGATGATTCCCTGTTCGTCGATCACAAAGGTGGTGCGCAGGATTCCCATATATTTGCGTCCATACATGCTCTTTTCTGCCCAAACGCCAAAGGCGGTTGCCAGCTCCTTTTCGGTATCGGCAAGTAGTGTGAAATTCAGACTGTATTTGGCAATGAATTTTTGATGCGATGACGGGCTGTCGGGACTTACTCCTACGATTTGATACCCTTGTTTGGCCCATTCGTCCAAACCTCCGTTCAGACTGCAAGCCTCAGCCGTACACCCGGAGGTGTTGTCTTTCGGGTAAAAATAGAGGATGGTTTTCTTGCCGGTTAATGACGCGGTGTCGAACTGTTTTCCGTTTTGATCCTGCAGGGTCACGGCTGGTGTTTTATCTCCTTTTTGTAACATGATAATTTCGTTTTTTAGTGTAAAATAATTGTTCATGCAACTATTGTCGCGAACGAGTACAAATATACAATACCAGAAATGGTTTTGCAATAATTATTTTAAAAATGGAGAGAGCATTCAGGGCTTAATAGTACCAGTCATGCTGACCCTGACAGCTCTCGCAAATGGAACTGACTTTGGTCGGAATACGATATTCGAGCACAATTTCGTGTGTCCCCGACTGATTGGCGTTGAGTCTGCAATCGTAGTCGTACGAATATCCGATCCGGAAATTGTTTGTTATGTTCATCCCCAATAGCAAGGATGTCTGCTGTGTGGTGCGATAACTGAGGCCGATATCAAACAGTTCGCGTGGTCCGTCATTAAGACCCGTGGGATGCTTGACGCGGATCATAGAGTTAACTTCTACTACCGTCAGATTATTTCTGTTGGTTAATTGTGATCCCAGACTGAAATTAAAATATTCGGAATCACTATTCTTATAGATGGCATACAGGTAGCGGTGATTGGTGTTTTGATACAGAGCGCTGCTTTTCCCGATTGCCAACAGGTGAGTAGACGATAGGCCGAACAAGAACTGTTTTGTTTGCAATTCAATACCGAGATTGGCATCGGGTTTGTAGGTTGTAATGTCGGAATAGATGAGAGCCGGATCGGTCGGGTCGGTCGGGTCGAACTCTGCACGATTGATGGTGCGTGCAAATAGTCCGCCTGAAATTCCCATAGAAAGCGACCACGAATCCAAATCTTCGTTCGGAGAGAGCCGATATGCATAGGTGAGGGTAGGATTCAGTACGCTGGTTATCCCGATGTTGTCGCTGATAACCGAGATGCCGAAGGCCGAATGTAGGTCGTGAATATATTCCGATGCCTGAACATTGAAAACAGTGGGAGCTCCGCTGATACCGGTCCATTGATGGCGAACGTTGCTGAACAGATAGAGATATTCCGTTCGGGCAATAGATGCCGGATTATAGTTCGCCCGGTTGTTCCAATGGGTGGTCATGCTGATATCCGCTTGTGCAAAAGAACGGCTGAAAGGTAACGCTGTTAACAGTAATACGATTAAGGCAAAAGAGAATTGCTTCATGACCATTATCGAATTAAAGTAACAGAGCCTTTAAGTGTCTTGCGCTCATTCAAATAGTCGTTGTAGTGCAAGATGTAAAAATAGGTATCCGGATCGGCTTTTTTTCCTTTGAAGGAGCCATCCCAACCATCGCTGTTGGTTGTGCCCTGATACACAATTATTCCTTGCCGATCGAATATTTCCACTTCGTATTTGGGCATAAAATAATCGTTGTGAGAATCTCCGTTGGGAGTAAACACATTCGGCACAAACGGTTCCATAATCACACTTTGAGTCGCGCTGTCCGTACATCCGTAGCGATTGTTTGTCGCGTTCAGCATGATCAGATATTTCCCAATCTTTCCGCTTCCTGTGTAGGCATGAGTAACAGATGAACCGCGCTCGCTGAGGTTGTCACCCATATTCCAGATATAATCGATCTCATCTTCCGGAGTGATGGAGCAGCTGACCTGATTGTATTTCGTGTTGATAATGGAAGGGACTACCTGAAATCGTGTGGCAGGCAATGGAATCTCTTTTACGTTTATCGTTTGTGTTAGTTTGCATCCTCTCCTGTTCGTGGCGGTGATGTCATAGTTCCCCGGAGTGCTGATCGTGATGGATGGATCTTCTGTCTTTTTTGCACTCCAGTTATAGTGGATTCCATCTCCGGAGGCTATAAGGGTTGTGCTGTCGCCGAAACAAAAGTAGGGGTTACCGCCGACACTTAATGTCCATGCCGGTTCCTCGCTAATGTCAATGTATTTGGTTGTGTTGCAAATTTCGTTGGTGGCATACCCGATCAAAGCTACTCTGCCTCCCGGATTTCCTACCGCTAAGGTATCTTGTATCCCGGTTTTTTTACCGTCGGCTTCTATCCATCGATAGTGGTCGGCACCGTATCCTTTCAAGGTGGTTGTATGGTCGGGGCAGTAGGTTGCATCCCCTTTAATTCCGATTAACGGAGGATAGAACGTCTCTATCAATGTATCTTTCGATGCAGTGCAGGTGGAAGGGTAACTGGTTATTTTCAGGTTTACTTTTTGCCATCCGGAAGTGGAAAAGGTGTACGTCGTATTGGCAGCCGCAGAGGATCCGCCCTCTCCGAAATTCCACTGGTAGGCCAGTGATGTGGAGGTGTCGGTCGGATGCTGCGCATCAGCTACGGAGCGGTTGGTGAATTGAACCGTGTTGATAGAACTGGTGCAGTCGATTGTTGAAAAGTCGAAATCGGCAATTGGGTGTATTCGTTTGATGGTGGTTGAGAGGCTGTCTTTGCAGCCAGCGACTGTAGTTAACAGACAATCGTAAATGTCACCTTCCTGAGCATTGGCAATTTTACATTGATAATCGGAACCGATAATATTACCTGCTTTTTTCCACGTATACGATGCAAATCCGTCGGGGGCAGTCAATACAGCATCATCGTTGCCACTGCAATATTTGGTGATAATATAGAGCGGTTGTGTATCTGCCACAATGTAGGCATACCCGAAATGACCTCCCGGAGTGCAATCCATTATAGTGAATTTAATTGTTACGTCTTGTCCTTCCATCTGTTTTAAATTAGCAGATATTGCTTTCCAGTCACGCCATCTAATAATTTGCTGTGTCACTGGTAACGTAACTTGTTGCATATTGTCGAGAGTCAATGTGTTTTCATCAAATTTGTTGCAAAAATTTGTAATGGCATTTCCGTCTTTGTCCAAAATAGAAATGATAAAACGGGGCATTTGTTCTTCAGTGTGTTTTGATTGTGTGGCCGTTGGCATTTCGAGAACTACAGCAAATTTAATTGTTAGAAGTTCGTTAGAAGGGTCTACTTTTAGTTTATATTCGAGACTTTGATCCCTGCCATTTGGAGAATAGAGTTTGTAAGATCCCAAACGTGCGCTGTGCTTATGTCCGGTTGGAATTATTTGTAGTTTATGGTCGGTGCAGTCATCGAAAGCAGTGGTATCCGACATCAAAACAATTCTGCCGGTTATTTCGGGTAAGGAAACCTGGGTGGGGGGTGTTATTGTAAAAGTGGTATCTTCGTGCTGAGTTGTAGTATTGAATTTTGTGGAAAAATAGTAGGTCCACGTTTTACCTGTCCAGCCGGTGAATCCGTTTTCAAAACCGATATTTTTAATATTGGGATTGATTGCAAACAGGTAGAGTGGCAGCAAAAGTATTAGAAGGAGGGTATTTCTCTTTGTTGGTATTGGACGCGTCATGATCCGGAATGGTTTTCGGGAGTAAATGTACGCTTTTTATTATATACAGACAACCTGCTGCGTGAAGCTGTTTTGCTATTGGTTTCGGGATTATCGACTCGGTAACCTGTATGCAGAGGAGTTGTCTTGGACAGGCATCATTCTTATTCGAAATACTACTCTGGAACTCAATGCGGGCTCGAAATGATCCTTTTCAGATTGCAGACAGATCCGGCAACGGATAGTGAGCATCTCCTGCCGGTGCCGGATTAAGAGAGTAAGAAGTCTCTGGCAACCAGAGATGTTTGTAGATATTTAGTCAGACAAATGGTATCCGAAATTTCTCAATTTGGTTTCGCGGTTTCTCCAATCTTTCTCTACTTTGATGAATAATTCGAGATACACTTGTTTACCAAAGAAAGCTTCGATGTCTTTTCTGGCTTCCATTCCCACTTTACGCAGCGATTTGCCCTGATGACCGATGAGAATCCCTTTTTGAGAGTCTCTTTCGGCGTAAATAACAGCGTTGATGCGAATTATTTTTGACTCTTCCTTGAATGTTTCGACAACAACTTCAACCGAATAGGGAATCTCTTTGTCGTAATTCAGCAAAATTTTCTCGCGAATAATCTCCGTTACAAAAAAACGTTCCGGTTTGTCGGTCAATGCGTCTTTGTCGAAGAAAGGAGGCGATTCGGGCAATAACTCCTTGATGCGTTTTAATAGCGGTTCTATATTGAATTGCTTGGTAGCTGAAATGGGGATAACTTCGGCTCCGGGTAAGATGGTGTGCCAGTTTTCAACGATTTCTACCAGTTTGGCTTCGTCTATGAGGTCAATCTTGTTGACAATCAGAATGATTTTGTAGTCGTTGGCATGTTGCTGAACCATTTCCACAAAGTCGGCGTTTTTCTCGCTCGAATCGATTACGTCGGTAACGTAAAGCAGTATATCGGCATCACTCAATGCAGACTGAGAGAAGCCCAACATCGATTTCTGGAGTTTGTAGTGTGGCTTTAGTACCCCCGGGGTGTCGGAATAAACGATTTGAAAATCCTCTCCGTTTACAATGCCCATTATGCGGTGGCGGGTTGTCTGAGCTTTGGAGGTAATGATCGAAATGCGTTCGCCCACCAAAGCGTTCATTAATGTCGATTTACCAACGTTGGGATTGCCTACAATATTTACGAACCCTGCTTTGTGCATAATTTTAAGAATCAGATAGTGATGTTTGGAATGTACGTTTTGCCTTTTGAAAAACGAGTACAAAGATACTATATTTTTGAGTGAATCAATGTATTATGTGGATTATATTTAGTCAGTCGGTTAAAGATACTGTTTTTCAAATTCAATCCAGTGTTAAGCTCCAATCGGTCGTTCCAAAGCTTTATAATTTCCATGTCAGCGAAAGGTTAAGGATCCGCCCCTCGATAGGAGCCCAGAGTTGACGCATCTGAGGGTTGTCGATAGTGCCGTCGAAGATCGGTTCGTAGTGGCTTTGACGTACATTCAGCAGGTTTTCGCCGTTGAGCACCGCCGTCAGGTGGCCCGAACCATATTTCAGCATTGCTGCCATAATGTAATAGGCCTTGGTGGGTTTGTAATCCTGATTGATTTGCCCGGCTACCAGTGAATTTTCAAGGCCCACGCTCCAGTTTTTGCTCAGCTCGTACATCAAAGTGTTCGACAGGTTGTGCTGCGGAGTGCAGATGGGTTGTTGGTGTTCGGTATTATAAAGCTTGTTGACATGCGTGTAAACATAACTGAGGTAGATCTCCCAATCGGCCACCGTCAGTCGCATGTAGGTTTGCACGCCGAGCGTCCGCAGGGCTTTCGGTACGTTATAAAGCACCACCCCCGGAAATCCTGACAGGCTGTCGACCGGAGAGTTGATAAATGATGCGAAAAAGGCCTGATTCAGGTTGAGCGTCACATCGCCGATACGTTTCTGAAAATTGACATCGGCATTCACCCCGTGCGAACGTTCCGGTTTCAGTCCCGACACCGAAGTCAGACGGTTCAAATCCTGTTCCAGATCGAGATAGTTGAGTGGATTAGGCGTCATGTATCCCAGTCCCCCGTTGACGCGCGCCGTCCACTCCTTGCTGAACTTGTACATCACCGAGAGGCGCGGCAATACAAACCATCCGTATTTGTTCTGATGGTCGGCCCTCAAGCCGCTTTCGATGGTAAGCGCCGGCAACGGATTGTAGGTGTTTTGCACAAAGCCGCCGAGGGTGTTGTAGGAATAGCCGTTGAGCGGAATCAGTGCCGAACGGTCGTGAAACTGATCACCATTGAAATTAGCACCAATCACCCAGTTCATTTTATCGAACTGACGGAAATAAGAGAGCTCAGAATAATAAAGCAACTGATTCGCCTTGAAATTATACCCGCGGGTGTCGATGGTTTGGTCGAGATTGCTGCCACTTGCTTTGACGGTAATATTGCTGGTCGGCGACAGGTTGTTCACATATTTGACAGTCACACTATGCCGGTCCGACTGCGTTCCGACATGGTAGTATGCCCCGTTGTCCGCTGAAAAATAGCGCATGTCTCCACCCTTTCGGTTGTCGAACGTTCCGGTATAATCCACGGTCAATGTGGAGCGCGGATCGAAGTAAAACTGGAATTTCGGATGAATCACCGTGCTGCGCACCCTTGATGATTCGCTCAGTCCATCGCCGTTTACATCCGTTGCCTGCCGCCAGGTCTGCCCCGCAAACAGGGTATATCCGAAAGTCTTGTATTTTTTGGCAAGGTAAACATTCAGGTTGGTTTCGTGCAGCGAAGTTTCGTTGATCGTAGTACTTAGTTCCTGCTGTGGCGTGGGATCTTTACTCACTAAGTTGATGATGCCGCCAATGGCATCGCCGCCGTAGAGGGTAGAACAGGAACCCTTGATGATTTCGATCTGTTTCAGATCGAGTGGTGGTACCTGCATGATGCCAAAATTACCCGACAGCCCTCCGTAAAGCGGCAGCCCGTCCTTCAGCAACTGCGTGTAACGACCGTTCAGACCCTGGATGCGTGCATAGGTGTTGCCCGAAGCGGCGCTTACCTCCTGCATCTGGATTCCGGCAATATCGCCCAGCAGGCTCGAAATATTGCCCGGCATAATGCCGTTCTCCTCCTGTGTATCGGCCAGTCCAAGTACCTCGATGCGGGTAGGAATGGCCTCGATGCGTGAATTGGTACGTACCGAAGTAACGGTCACCTCATCGAGATGTTCCGATGCCGGTTGCAGTAACACCTCCTGCAGTCCGGGCTTGATCATTTTTATTTCGGTCGTTTCGTACCCCACGTACTGTACCCTGAGCGTAGCCGGCAATGCGCCGGAAATATTCAGCGTTGCAACGCCCTTGTTATCGGTAATGGCACCTGTTGAGGTGCCCGATACCGTCACGGCGGCACCGATTAACGACTCCTTCGTTTGCGCATCCTTCACGCTCACCGACACTTGCTGCGCAAAGAGCGAGCACTGCCACATCAGGCCAAGTAACAGTAATAATAATTTCTTCATCAATTTGAACTATTTAAAAAATTTGATGCTGCAAAATTAGAATGCGATTTTGGAGAAAATTGGGAATTTTCGGACAAAACCACCCATTTCTCAAAAAATAGAATTATTGCAAAGAGAGGGTCAGGCAATGTTCGCCTTCAACGCAAGTATAGTCGATTGATAAAGAAGAGACTTTGCAAATTTCTGCAACAATCGACAGGCCCAGACCACAGGAATCCTTCGTAACTCCCTCTTTGGCAAAGCGCGAAAACAGGCTCTGAGGATTACCTTGTAACCTCTTTCCGGTATTTCTGAAAATCAGCTTCGAAGAGTGTAACGTAACGTGGATAAATCCGTTATTGACATTGTGTTTGATGGCATTTTCCAATAGGTTGGTTACCAGTAAATCAGCCAACAAAGGATTCATATTTACCACAAAAGATTGTTGCAAATCATATGCCACCTCGATATTTCGCAGTGCCAGCAACTCATCCAGCTCGTCCAACCGCTCTGCGACCAAAGCGCTCAAATCGATCGACCGCTTTTCGACAAACTGGTTGTTCTCTATTTTGGAAAGCAGTAGCAACGTTTGTCCCAGTTTCGAAACACGCGAGGCGGCGTCATAAGCTGTTTGCACCTGCTTCCGGTGTTCTTCGGATAGGTTCCGGTCGGTTAGTAACGTTTCCAGCTTCGATTTCACCACAGCCAGTGGCGTCTGCATCTCGTGCGATGCGTTCTCCGAAAACTCTTTCAGGTTGGCGTAGTCGTCCGTCATTTTCCGCATCATCTGGTTTAGTACGTTGTTCATCTGGCCGAACTCATCAATTGTCGACGAGGGCAATCCTTTCACCGTTTTTTGATCCACTTGAAAATTCGTCAACTCTTTCAATGTCCGATAAAAAGGGTTCCAGATGGTTGCCGATAGTTTACGATTCAGGAAGTAAAGCGCCAGAATGATAAAGATAAAAGTGCCCAGCATAAACCAGAACGCCACTTCAACAAAATCGTCGGCCTCCAGATGTGACAACACCAACGTGACTTTGTACGTTTTTCCATTTATTCTGTCAGGAAAAACCAGTTTACGGGCCGATACCATGCTTTTTTCGCTCGCGGCATAAATGGTAGTATCCGAGAATTGCCGTTCACCACTTTGTTCGTTCGAAAGCTGTATGTCGATAGTTTGGTCGGGAGAGTGAAAAGGAAGCGTAATTTTGTTCTGATGCAACGAAGCCCGGACGGTCTCGGCCCGATTCGACAGTATCTCGTCGATATTGGAATTGATTACCGTCACAAGCGTGAAATAGAGTCCGCACCCCGCTACCACAAAGACGAGTAGCAACAAGGTGATAAATCGCCGGTTTATTTTTGTCTGGAGTTTCATTTTTTATCCACTTGAAACATATACCCGATGCCATATACGTTTTTAAAGTAATCGATGCCTGTTTTTTCGAGCAACTTCCGCCGCAGGTTTTTGATTTGCGAATAGACGAAATCAAAAGTGTCGGCAGCATCGGCAAAATCGCCCCACAAGTGTTCTGCAATTGATTCTTTGGTCAACACCCGGTTGGCATTGGCCGCAAAAAAGGCCAGTAGATCGAACTCCTTTTTAGTAAGAACGATCGGTTCGTCGTTGAAGAAAAGCTGACGGGATTCGGGGAGTATTCTCAGTCGTTCAATATTCACCTCAATTTTGCCGTCGTACTTTACCCGCCGCAAAATCGATTTGATGCGCGCATTCAGCTCTGCCAGATGAAACGGTTTGGCCAGATAATCGTCCGCTCCCAGTTCGAGACCGGTAATCTTATCGTCTAACGAATTCCGTGCCGAGATTACCAGCACACCGGTAGTCGGAGCTATCTTTTTGATTTCACGGATCAGTTGCAGGCCACTTCCGTCGGGCAATCCGATGTCGACCAACACACAATCATACTCGTAATCGTTCACCTTATTCAGGGCCATACCAAGCCGGATTGCCTGCTCACACTGGTAACCTACCTCTTCCAGAAAACTCACAATAGTTTCCCTCAGTCCGTCTTCATCTTCAACCACTAACAGTTTCATTGTGTTGCAAAGATAGAATTCAATTTTGGAGAAATTTAGGAATTACCTAAAATTCTATTCGCAAAAAAAGAAGCCCCTGTTTTTACAGAGGCTTCCTGGTCTTATAAAAGAGGTGTATCTATACCGTCACCGACACGCTGGCTTTGAACCAGCGCTTCCCGCTTTCCGACCACACTCATATGGGTTCTGGCCCGGTTGTTAAGACTCGGCTACCAATTTGCGAGTAGCGTAGAACTCGATCGGGTTTTACCTGACAGATGGAACTATACTTTTACTAAAATAGACATACAAATATATATCACAGAAGCCATTGCATTATAAACTACTGTATCTCCCGTTAATATATGAGTTAATTTTATTTAATACTACTTTTATGGTAAAAATATACACGTATATTTGTCTCGCATCCTACCAAGACCAACCTAAAGGAAAGATAAATAAAGATTTATATCTTGATGTGGCCTTCTACTTTCTCATACTGCTGTTAGGTCAAACAGTTATTTACACAAATTCTAAATATTCAAACCTTATTGTCTTATGAAAACACCGGCTATTATTTTAATGCTCATTGTTGGCCTCAGTTGCACCGCACAAAACCCCGCCATTAAAAAGGCGCTACTTCTCCTCAATCAGGAATCCATTGGCTACAACTGCTTTAATGTAAGGACAGAATGCCACAAAGATCTCAGTGTCGATACTACATTCATAAAGCATTATCAAAAATATGCCTTCATGAAAAACAGGACAGACACCCTCACCGGATATAATTTTATACAAAAGGACAGTCTTAGGCATCCAACCTTTAATGTTATTTTTCAACCTTGGTATCACTACGACGGGAAAATTCTTTATGAAAGGCTCAACTTACCTTCTGATACGATATACACTCAAAGAAAGATAGATTCCGAGGCTAAAGCAATAATACAAACTGCTATCCAAGGACAAGTACCTTCACTACTAAATATGCTTCAGAGTGAGCATCTACAGGCATTATCCGACACTTTAGTGAACGGAGAACCCTGTTTCCAGTTAACATTAGCCGGAGAAAAAACTCCCACATTTCTATACTTGTCTAAGAAAACTTTTCTACCTGTGATGACAAAAATTATCTTCGACTGCACCGCTCCTGTTATCGAAGAATACTATTATTCAAATTTTGTCACCGGAGTCAAACTGAACGGTTTTGACTTTATAGAAAAGACTCGACACAGCAAAACAATAAATCCAATAAGCTTGGGAGACACCTTTCCATCTTTCCGGTTTAAGTATTTGTCGGGTCAACATATACAAATGACAGGCTCTAAAAAAATAAAAGTTATTTATTTATCAATGATACGATGCAGTGCCTGTTTACAGGCACTTCCTCACATCAAAACGGTATATGACAAATTAAAAAACAACCAAAATGTGGACTTCTTTGTTTGTTATCCGTCTGACACAAAAGAGGCTCTAAAAAAATATGTTGTGACAAAGAAAATAACGATGCCTATTGTTTATTCGGATACAGAAAAAGAGAATAAAAAATTACTATACCAAATAACCACAATTTTTGCCGTTGGGAGGCCCTTCGTACTATTTCTGAATTCCGATAACAAAGTTGTTGATGTAATTACAGGATTTAGTAGCCGATTTGAAGAGGAAATTTACACTAAATTAGCCGTATTAACGAAACAATAAGTACAAACAATTACTTCCGCCAAACTGCAGCATTGAGTTGGCGGAAGTAATTTTTATCATACCGTCACCGACACGCCGGCTTTGAACCAGCGTCCGGGTTGGGGTAGGTTGCCGAAATCGAAATAGGTTGTGTTGAACAGGTTGGTGGCCTCGGCAAAGAGTTGGTAATGCTTCTCTTTCCATTGCACTTTGAGGTCGCACAACAGCGATGCTTTGAACTTCGTCTCCCGGTTATCGGCCACATTCACGTAGGTCCCAGCCCGGTCGTTGAGACTCAGTTGCCAGGCAGCCGACAGTTTGCTTACAATCGGCTGTGAAACGCGTAGCTTCGCCTGATGACGCAGATAATCGGTGGAATAAGATGAGATGTAGTGGCTGCTGCCCTTCGAGACATGCAGGTAAGTGTAATCAAGATGGATGTTGTCGAGCCAGCGCCATGCGGGACGGTAATCGACAGCCAACTCGCTGCCGAACGAATTGACGTCGGTCAGGTTTTCGCTATGCCACACTAATTCGTTGGGGAGTCGCACCCAGTCGATAATATTGTGCCCGAATCGCTTGAATGCGGCCACGCGTAATGTCCATTTATCGGGAGTCCATAACAGGTGCAAATCGGCATTGAAGGCATTCTCTGGTTTCAGATCGGGGTTGCCATGCTGCGTAGTACTCTGGTAGTAGAGGTCGGTAAAAGTAGGCATCCGGTACGAATTGTGCAGCCATGTACCCACTGTCAGTTTGGGCGTAACAGCATAGTCGACGTTGCCTCCTGCATAGAAATGGAATCCGTAATCGTCGTTTCCGCTCCCCATCGCGCCCAGACTTACGGTCCATTGTTTCCACTCTTTCACCTGTTTTACCGACACGCTACCGATGTGTCGTTCGGCCGATTTGGTGAACACGTTTGCATCCGAATAGGGGTCGAAGTGCGGAGCGTCGAGCGGCGTTCCCAGTGTATTGCTGAAGATGTGCTCCGAGCGCAGATCACCGGCCAGCGAGGTTACTCCTCCCCACCACAAGTAACTGGCTTGCGCCGAAATACCCATCACGTCGGTAAGGTGGTAATTGGGAGAGACGTACCATGGAGGAGCAGGTACACCCTCACGAAAGAGGGCGAACATGTCGTGATGGCGGCGGTAATAGCCTGTAGCCATCATTTTCCAGTGACGGGTCTGTTTTTTGTATTGCAACGAAGCGATCAACGAACGGGTCTCTTCATACTGGTCGAAATATTTCGGAGAGTAAAATGTGTTGGCTCCGAAATCCTTTGACTGCACGCCGAGTTGCAACGAAAACTGTCCGATGTGGTTGTCGATAAACCGCACATCGGTATATGCGTTGAAAATCTTAAAGTCAGAGTCGTGGGCAAAACCGTCGCTTCGAGTGCCGTTGACGGCTGCCGTTACGCGCCATGGCCCCGAGTTGAGGTAGCCAGAAGTGCTTCCCTGCCGGTAACCGAAGTCGCCGCCCGAGATTTGCGCGTTGAATCCGTTATGGATAATTTGTTTGGTGACAATGTTGATAGCGCCGCTGAAAGCGATAGCCCCTGCCGTCCAGGCACCCGGTCCGTAGAGAATTTCTATCCGCTCTATCAAATTTATGTCTAAAGGAATATCTAAATTGAAATGTCCTGTTTGGGGATCGGTGAAGTTTACACCGTTGAGAAGGATGGCGGTTTGGTCGAAGGTTCCGCCGCGAAGACTGATATCTGCCTGCACATTTTCGGCTCCGCGGGTACGGATGTCGACACCCTGAACGTAGCGTAACAGGCCCTGAACGTTTTGTACTGCCGCCTGCTCAATCTCTTTGCGGGTGAGCACAGCAACTACTTTTACCAATTGTTGGGTTGTCGGGGGCAGGTCACTGCTGATCTGTACCTCTTCCAGCTGAAATACAGGATCGGGAGCTGCTTTCCCGTTCTCCTGAGCCAGTGCCATCTGGTTGGCCGTAGTCAGCATAGCCGTTCCCATCACTCCGATTTTCAATCGCACCGTCAGGCTGTTGAACGCGCCATACGAAGCTCTTGTCCATCGTCGGAAACAGAATAGATTCTGTCTCTTCTCAATTTTCTTCATGCGTAAATTATTAAATTAAACAATACTACCGACCCTGTATGCCGGCATTTTTCTATTCATTCAGCATTTTTCGCACATACTCCGGAGGTTCCGGCGTTCCCATCAGAAAATCGCCTTTTTTGTTAAGAGACAGAGCCCAACGATCAAGCCACGAGCTGCCGAATGTACCATAAACCGTCACCGGAACTTTGTAGGCCGGATCTTTTAATACCTTGTAGATCGGTTGAAAATCGTAACCGTTTTTTCTGAAAATGGCGATGATATCATTCAGATATTCGGAATTGAGCATACTGGCATGAAGCAAAATGACCTGACTCATCGGCCTTCCGAACACCCCGATCGACTCTTTGTCAAAATGTTTAATATCACGATCGATGTATGCAAGGTAGTCGGCCACTATCCTCTTTGCCAGGGTGGCATCCTTTTTTTGTTTCGCTTTGTAGTAGGCATATGCAAAGGCATAATCTTCGCTATTGATGGTTATGGGGGCGGTGGTGTAATTGTGTGCTTTCAGAAAGTTCGCCAGCGAATCGGCACGGGCTTGGGTAGTGCCTACATGCAGGTAAGGATGGCGAAAATACTTCTTTTTCTGACCGTATTTTTTAAGCAACTCTTTTGAAATCAGTTCTCCCTTAAGAATATCCTGAGTATATGATTTGAATGATTCCGTATTGTAATCGGGATGAGAGAAGGTGTGATTGCCGAGCATCAGGCCGTTCCCGAGCCACTTGTCGAGGAGATGGATTTGGAACGACATGGGCTTGTTCACATAGTTGTAGATCTTGTTTTCGTTGACAAAACCGATGGCGGGCACCTTGTTTTTTTTCAACGTCACAATCAGATTGTCCATGATCCGTTGCTGAACAACTGTGTCGTACGAACCGTAATCGACTACCGGCAGGTCATCGATAGAGATGCATACATGTTTTTTTTGTGCAAAAGTAATTACACTCAAAAAAAGTAATACCGACAAAACTCTGACTCTCATACTTTATAGAATTAAAGGGAAAGCAAAGGTACGAAGCAGAAAAGTGATTTTATGCAAAAAAGAGGTAAGCAACAATAATTGCAGCAATTGCCCCCGCCAGATCGGCCATAAGTCCCGCCGTGATGGCATAGCGTGTTTTGGTTACGCCCACCGAACCGAAATAAAGGGCAACAATATAAAAGGTCGTGTCGGCAGCACCCTGAAAAATACAGGAAAGGTGTCCGGCAAACGAATCCGGTCCGTAAGTTTTCATCGTCTCTACCATCAGCGCCTTGGCACCGCTACCGCTCAACGGTTTCATAAAGGCATTGGGCAGCGCCGCCACAAAATCGGTATTCAAACCCATCAGGTGAAACAGTGAAGCAATGCCGTTGATGACCATGTCCATGGCACCCGAAGCACGAAAAGCCCCGATGGCAACCAACATGCCTACCAGATAAGGAATCGTTTTGACGGCTGTTTCGAATCCCTGCTTGGCACCCTCCACGAAAGCCTCATACACATTGACTTTCCGAACCAACCCTCCGATAAGAAACGTCGCAATAATAAGAATCAGTAGCGAGTTGCCGGTCACGCTCGATGCCACCGACATCTGCTGGCTATTCAGACGCGAAAAGCCGAATACAATGAGTCCGATGATAAAGGTGATGGCACCCAACCACCCGATTACCGTGCGATTGAGCAGGTTGAGGCGTTGGCGAATACCCACATACAAAATGGCGGTCAGGGTCGAGACGTACGTGGCAATCAAAACAGGAATTAAAATATCGGCCGGATTGACCGCGCCCAGAATCGCCCGTTGGGCTATAATATTGATCGGCAACAGTGTCAACCCTGCCGTGTTCAGTGCCAGAAACATGATCTGCGCATTCGAGGCGGTATCTTTATGCGGATTCAGCTCCTGCAAACTTTGCATCGCTTTCAATCCGATAGGTGTAGCCGCATTGTCGAGCCCCAGCATGTTGGCCGAATAGTTCATCACCAACTGACCGCTGGCCGGATGACCCTTCGGAATTTCGGGATATAATTTTGAAAAGAACGGACCCACAATGCGCGACACAAAACGGATAGCCCCCGCTTTTTCTCCGATATTCATCAGTCCCAGCCACAATGTCATCACCCCTGCCAACGGCAACGCAATATCCATCACCGAAAACTTGGCCATTTCAAAGGTCGATTTCACCACTTTTTCAAAGATGGCAAAGTCACCGGTAAAAATAAACTGAAGAGTAGCTACAAGAAACGCGATGAGAAAAAATCCGATCCAGATATAATTGAGCATGAAGAAATATATTCAGGTTACAAATCGACACTCACACAAAGCTTTCCGATAGCATTTTATCGCCAGAATACGGGCTTTGCTTATATTCCTGCAAATGTAACGATTGTTTTTTGATGTCACAAGCGAAGAAATTACCAATCAAACGCGATCTTTTTTTCGCGTATACAGAACCATTCGCATCCCCTCTCAACAAAATTTTCAGATGGGTGTTTGATTTTAATGAAAATGTACGTATGTTTGTGATAATCAAAAACCTTAAAGCTATAAATTATGATAGACCTTTCAACCACTTATATGGGGTTGCAACTGCGCAATCCGGTTATTGCCGGTAGTTCCGGTCTGATGAATAATGTGGAATATCTGAAAGAACTCGAAGAGGCGGGAGCCGGGGCTGTTGTCCTTAAGTCCATTTTTGAGGAACAGATCCGCCACGAATCGAAGAGCTTTTTGCAATCTGATCATGAAAAAGCCCGCGAATGGAAACAGACGTTGACCGACGCTGTAATACACCACCCGTATGCCTACGAAGAGGCCGAAGCATATGTCAACAGCTTTGCCAAAGAGCATACGCTGGAGCGGTACCTCGCTTTCGTGTCAAAAGCCAAGGAAACGCTGAATATTCCGGTGATTGCCAGTATTCATTGCGTTTCGCAATACGACTGGAGCTATTTTGCCAAACGCATTCAGGAAGCCGGAGCCGATGCCCTCGAACTGAATATCTACGTGCTGCCCTCCGATCTTAACCGCAGCGGAGCCGAGAACGAGCAGGTCTATTTTGATGTGGCGGAACAGGTAAAGCAGCAGATTGACATTCCGTTTTCCCTCAAAATAGGCTACTACTTTTCGAGCGTGGTGCACACTATCACCAAACTGAGCGAATCGGGCGCTTCGGGTCTGGTATTGTTCAACCGACCCTATCACCCCGACATCGATATACGCGAACTGGAAATCTCTACCGGACAAGTTTGCACCACCTTCGACGACTATCTGCACACCCTGCGATGGGTCGCCATTTTGTCGGGCATGGTAAAATGCGACATCTGCGCCTCTACCGGTATTCACAGCTACGACGTGGTTATTAAACAGCTATTGGCAGGAGCCTCGGCCATCCAGATCGCTTCGGCGCTGTACAAACAAGGTACCGATGTGATTCCGGGTATGTTGAAAGGCATTAAGACCTGGATGGAGATCCACAATTTCGAGACTGTCGGCCAGTTCAAGGGAATGTTCAGTCAGAAAAACATTGAAAATCCGGCGGCATTTGAGCGGGTACAATTTATGAAACTCTATTCCAGAATAGAATAAAGCAACATCAAGCACACGGAATACACAGAATTTACGGAGATAAACCAATAACAATTACAGTGTTCATCCGTCTAATCAGTGTATTCCGTGTGCTGTTTTTTTATCTCTTTGTATTTACCAGATAAATTCCCGTCAGGGCAATCAATGCGCCGATCATCTCCCTGACCGACATAAATTCACCCAGTACCGGAATGGAAAAAATGGCCGTCAGAATCGACTGCCTGAGCAACGTGACGGAAGCTACCGTTGGTTTTATATAGGCCAGTGCAAAATTGATGGCCAGCCAGCCGAGCATTTGCGGCACAACACCCAGTGCGACTAAAAACCACCACGTCGGTGCGGAGAAGCCCCACATGGGCACCCGGGTAAACAGGCACAACAAACCGAGCGCCGTGGTGCTGGCCACCATCGAAAGCAGGGTAAACGAAAATGTGTCGAGCGTATTGCGCCCTTTGCGGGTCGTGAGCAGATAGGCTCCGTAAAACATACTGGCGGCAATGGAGAGAAAATTACCGAACGAGAAATCCGTAGCCGCAAGTTTATCCAATCCCACAACAATAGCCACGCCAACTAATGTGATGGCGGTACCTATCCAGAATATGCGTCCCGGATGCTCCTTTAGAATAAATACCGCGCCGAAACCAACCCAGACCGGAGCCATGTTGCCCAGTAATGTTGAAATGGAGGCTTTCGTCAGCATGATAGAGGTATTCCACAGGGCAATATCGCAGGCGAAAAAAATCCCGCAAAGCAATGCTATTTTCACGCCGTGCCAATCGGTAATCGGTTTACGAAACCGCAACCAGAGAGGCAAGATTGCCACTAACCCGAAAGCCATACGGTAAAATGCGGATCCGAAACCGCTGATTCCGGCCAGCTTTACAAAGATGGCCGACCACGCAATGCAAAGCACCCCGAAAAACAGAAGGAAATAGTTGAACCAGGGACGATGGGCGTGGTGTGAAAGCATTTTGAATGGGGATGATTTTCAATTGCAGAATATGAAGTACAAAAATAAAAGAAATTTTGGAAGTTTCTGAGCTTAAGTCTATGTTTTGGCAAACAATATAAATTGATTATTTTTGACAACAAATATAAGAAATGATGTATAAGCCTCCATTTAGTATCGGTTCGAAAATCATTCATCTGATAGCTGAAATATCAGCACTAATCGAACGGCACGCCATGCGTATGGAGCAAAGCGATAAACTGTTTCTTCGTAAAATTAACCGAATCAAAACAATTCAGGGATCTTTGGCTATTGAGGGAAATACTCTTTCGGAGAATCTTATTACCGATATTCTTGATGGAAAGACAGTTGTTGCACCACTCCGCGAAATTCAGGAGGTTAAGAATGCTATCAAAGTATACGATGTATTTCAAACGTTGAATCCTTATGATGTAACTGATTTGTTGAAAGCCCATAAACTAATGATGGAATCGCTCATTGACAGAGCCGGTCAATTTCGCACGGGTGGGGTAGGCGTTTTTGCCGGGGAGCGACCAATACATATTGCACCGCCTGCAGATAAGGTTCCATATCTGATTAATGATCTATTTGAGTGGCTGCAAAAGTCGGACGATCATCTGTTAATCAAAAGTTGTGTCTTTCACTACGAATTTGAATTCATCCATCCATTTATTGATGGTAACGGGCGTTTGGGAAGACTCTGGCAATCTTTGATCCTTAGCCAACTTCACCCGCTTTTCGAGCATTTGCCTGTTGAAAACATGGTTTTTAAAAACCAGCAGCAATACTACGATGCTATCAACAAAAGCTCGGAGGCTACCGATTGTTGTTTCTTTATAGAATTTATGTTGGAAGAAATTCTTGTTACACTGCAAGAAAAGCAAAATGAATCACCTATTGACACTGTAAATGACACTGTAAATGACACTGTAAAACTTATCATCGATAACCCCAAAATCACCTTTGATGAATTGGCTTTCCGCCTTAAAAAATCGAGAAGAACCATTTCCCGCATTATTAAGAAACTTCAGGAAGAAGGGAAAATTATCAGAAAAGGTTCCGACAAAAATGGAGTCTGGGAAATACTCCAATAGCCATATACTTCCAACCATTTTATTTTCCTTTTTTTTGATTGAAGTGAAACGTACATTGATTATTTAATGTTGCGTCGCGGTCGGATTGGAAGATAAACTTTGTCGAGATGGAAATTGCGAATAGTGTATTTAGGCAAAAGCTACGGGTTCGTTTGTCAGGAACTGTATTGAATTTGGCTGGCAGGTCGTATATTTGTGCCGGTAACTCCACATAACTGATACAATGAAACCGATTACTTATATTTCACTATTTTGCCTTATGATACTTTCCGGATGTCGATCGACAGCGCCGTTGTATACCGTCGGACAACTCGACGTGCAGCGCTACAGCGGGACCTGGTACGAGATTGCCCGTATTACCCATCGTTTTGAAAAAGGGCTTGAAAAGGTTTCGGCCACGTATACCCTGCGCAACGATGGTAAAATTACGGTTTTAAATCAAGGGACGAAAGACGCTGATCCAGAAGTGGTAAAAACGGCCAAAGGGGTGGCCTGGGTACCCGACCCATCCAAACCGGCTCAGCTGAAAGTCAGCTTTTTCTGGCCGTTTACCGGCAACTACTGGATTATCGATCTCGATGCCGGTTATCAACACGCTCTGGTTGGTGATCCGTCGCGGAAATACCTTTGGATTTTGTCGCGTACCAAAACAATGGATGACATAACCTACAAACGGCTCACCGACATTGCAGCCAAAGCCGGATTCGACATCAGCAAGCTGGATCGGATACAGCAATAATCAAGCCATTGAAATTCAAAGAAAAGAATTTCTGAATTTGTTGCATAACCAAAAACAAAGTCGTAACTTTGCGCCGTCAAATTTTCAAAATATACATTCATGTCTTATTTAACAGCAGAAAAAAAACAAGAAATCTTTGGCAAGTACGGAAAGTCGAATACTGACACTGGGTCTCCTGAAGCTCAGATAGCATTATTTTCATACCGTATCAGCTCGTTGACCGATCACTTGAAGATCAACGCAAAAGATTATAGCACAGAAAGAGCTTTGGTTATGTTGGTAGGAAAACGTCGTCGTTTGCTCGACTATTTGAAGAGCAAGGATATCGAACGTTACCGTAGCATCATCAAAGAATTGGGTATCAGAAAATAAGTGCTATCCAAACGATTCGAAAAGCTGCCTCTCAATGGCAGCTTTTTCGTTTTTAAACGCCGTAATGGCAATAACTGCCACCCCGGTGCGTTTATTTTGTAAGGTTTTTTGCTACGAGTCGCTCCTGCCCAACTTGACATCTTTTAATACGTCCGACAGGGATCGAACCGGCAAAAATGCCTATTTTTGCTTGATAATAATAATTTCCCCATGAAGAAAATCACCTTGCTATGTGTAGGTTTTTTATCCCTACTGAGTCTTCAGGCTCAACAGACATACACGTACAGCAATCCTGCACGCGCCTTCCAGGAGGGCAAAGAGCAATATCTGCAACAACAATTTTCTGCCTCGGAGCACAGTTTACATAACTATTTGCAATCAGCCGACCCATTAGATAAAAGTAAAATTCAGGAAGCGGAATATTTGCTTGCTGCCGATGCTTATGAGTTACGGCAGGAAAATGCTATCGATTTATTAAAAAAACATCTTGAACAATATCCCGGCACCCCAATGCTCGACAATGTAAAGTTCCGTCTTGGAATTTTGTTGTTCGAGCACAAACAGTATGCGACAGCCATCAAAGAGCTGGATAAAATCGATCTCAAAAAATTAAATAACGCCGACGGAAATCTCTACCATTTTGCGTTGGGCTATTGCTACACGGCAATCAATGACTTTGCAAAAGCGAGAGATCAGTTCAAACCGTTGATCGGCGTTGAAAAATATGACAAGACGGCAAACTATTATTATGGCTATTGCGAATATGCTCTGGGTAACTACGACACCGCATTGCCCTATTTCGAGACGATTCAGAACCAACCGGAATTTTCGTCCCTGGCACCTTACTACATTATTCAGATTTATGCCAAACAAAAAGAGTACGACAAGGTAAAATCGTACGGCAAAACTATTCTGGAGATCAACCCGAACAACCCGAAGAACGGAGAGGTGTATCGCATCATGGGCGAATGTGCCTACCGTGATCAGGATTATAAACTGGCCACCACCGATTTTGCAAAGGCTTATACAACCGACAAACAACTTTCGCGCACCTCGTTTTACATGTGGGGCGTTTCATGTATTCAATCGGGAGCCTACGATCAGGCCGTACAGCCGTTGACCAAAGTGGCCGGCGAGACTGACGTACTGGGACAAAACGCCTATCTGGCTCTTGGAAATGCCTACAACAAAACCAACGACCGGTTGAAAGCGCAAATGGCGTATGCCAATGCAGGTAAACTTACATTCGACAAAACGGTACAGGAAGAGGCATTGTACAATTATGCGCTTTCGACGTACGAATCGAATGCTCAGTTCGGCGAATCGGTAAAGGCATTCGACAACTTCCTGCTCTCGTTCCCCGATTCAAAATATGCCGACGAAATCAACAGCCGACTGGCCACAGCCCTTATCCAGTCGAAAGATTACACTGCCGCGTTGAACGCGATCAACAAACTGAAAACGAACAACGCGCAGGTTGTTGCCGCCAAAGAGAATATTTTGTTTCATCTGGGCGTAGAACAATTCGACAGGAAGAACTATCAGGGAGCTATCTCGAATTTCACAAAAGCATTGTCCGTCATTTCAGGGCGCCCGTCGCTGGTTCAGATATACTACTGGCGGGGCGAAAGTTACTATCGTACCGGACAATACGCGCTGGCCGAAAAGGATTTCAATACCTATCAGGACGATCCGCGTAGCACACGCGATGCCAATTTTCATTTGTCACATTATGCGTTGGCCTATTGTAAATTCTTGTCGCACGACTACAAGCAGAGCCTGCTCTCGTTCATGCGTTTTGCCGGCGGAGAGCACGAAGCCCTGTCCGCGTCGTATATCGATGCTCTTATCCGCATCGGCGACTGCTACTACATGACCCGCGACTTTATCAATGCCCATAAATATTACGCTCAGGTAGTGGCAAAAGGGAAAGCCGGAAGTGATTATGCCGAATATCAGATCGCCTTTATCGACGGACTGCAGAAAAACTATCGGGGCAAGATTACCGAATTGAACAAGATGATCGAGAATTTCCCGACATCCGATTACATCGCTAATGCTTATTACGAAATAGGACGGTCGTACATCATCATTGAGCAGTACGACAAGGCTATCGAGACATACAACATATTGATTAAGAAATTCCCGAACAGTGAGCTGACGCGCAAGGCAGCGCTCGAAATCGGAATGGCATACTCCAACACCAACAAAAAGACAGATGCGTTGGTCGAATACAAAAAAGTGGTATCGAACTATCCGGGCAGTTCGGAGGCTAAAGTGGCGATGGAAAATATCGAAAACCTCTACGTCGATCAATCGGATGCCGCCGGGTATGTCACCTACCGCCGCTCGTTGGGCAAAAGCACCGACCTGACCGCCGTGATGGAAGATTCGCTGGTATACACTACCGCCGAAAAAGTGTACCTGAGCGGAAAATTACCGGAAGCTGCCACCCTGTTTGCCAATTATTTAGACAAATATTGTCCGCAAGGCAACTATTGCATCAAGGCTACCTACTACCTGGCAGATAGCTATATGCAACAGAGCAAAACAGATGAGGCGCTGGTAAATTACCGCAAACTGACCGAAATAGTAGGCAATCCATACATGGAACAGGCGCTGGCTCAATGTGCTTCCATTACGTACGATAAAAAGGATTATGCCGCATCGCTCGGATTTTTCAAAACACTGGAAGCAAATACCTCCAACAAGGAGTATCACGAGGCTGCCAGTCTGGGTGTGTTGCGTTGCAGTCACCTTACCAACGACTATCCGACGACGGTAAAAAGCGCCAATCAAATCATCGGCAACAGTTTGTCTCCCGTTGATATGGTTGTGGAAGCCCGGTTTTATCGTGCCAAAGCGTATCTGGCACAAAACAAACAGGACAGCGCTTTCAACGACCTGAGCTCACTCTCCAAAAATGTCCGTACAGTCTTTGGCGCGGAAGCCAAGTACGAGTTGGCCAACTACTATTTCCAGAAACAGGATCTCAAAAAATCGGAAGCCGAGATTATGAACTTCATTAATCTCAACACACCCTATCAATATTGGTTGGCAAAGAGTTTTATCCTGCTGTCGGATATTTACGTCAAACGGGGAGACAATTTCCAGGCCAAACAGTATCTGTTGACGCTGCAGGATAACTACCACCAACAGGACGATATATTGTCGATCGTACAACAAAAGCTGCAGGCGATTGAAAATGCAGCAAAACCAAAATAAGAACCGTTCACGAACCACATAAAATTTCCGAAACGATGAAGAAATCAGCATGTCTAATCCTCACTGCCTTCGTGGCCGGGTGTCAGATTATTTCAGCGCAAAGCCATAAAAACGACACCATTGCCCGACGAAGCGTTGTGATCGAACGCGACTACACGCCTACCATCAAAAATGTTGAAAAACTGGAAATAAATCCCGTCATCACAGAACCCGAAATTAAAAAAAGTGAGGTGACTTATTCGGAGCAGGTTCCGCTGCTCAAACCCGATTATGAGGTCAACAAATGGCCGGCTGCTGCCATTCATTTGCAACAGAACAGTTATAAAAAAGGATATGCCATACTTGGATTCGGCTTATACGGCACTGCTCTGGGCGATCTGTACTACCCGATTGTGGACGATGCTTCGCAGCGACTCACCTTCGACACGCATATCCACGGACTATTTGGCAACACGCAACGTCAGTGGATTACTAACTTCGGGCTGAATTACCTGAAACACCTCGAAGCATTCGATCTGAATATCGGAGCCTATTTCAAACGCAACGGCTTTAATTATTACGGAGTAACGGGTTCGTATTTCAATACGTTTAATACGAACTACAAAGACTCAACCAACAACTTCATCAATTTCGGACTGAAAGCCGGGATTCAATCGAAAGGAGATGCCGAAGCCGTTGCCTACAAAGCCAATGTGGAATACAACAACTTCACTCCGGGCACAGGACTTGGCGAACAGAAAATTCACATCATAGGTAATGTCGATCTTCCGGTCGGAGAATACCGTCTGGGACTTAACATCGACGATTACAACCTGTTTTACAGTAAATATAACGGCCAACAACCTTATCCCAACCATTCTATCGTTGGCCTGAATCCCTATTTCAATCTGAAAGGAGAACAATGGAATGTACGTCTGGGACTGAAGGACTATTTATCCATCAATGGTAATGGCAAATCTACACATCTGATGCCCGACGTCGCTGCGCAGATCGACCTGACGAAAGCCGTAAACCTCTACGCCGGAATCACCGGAGAGTACGATGTCAACTCGATGCAAAAAATCACTGACGAGAATCCGTACATAGCCCCGGCTTTGCGCTTAGATGACTCGTATGCCCCTGTCAAAGTTTTTGGTGGCCTCAAGTTCTCTCCAACCGCTGGTCTTCTGCTGGATGGTTCTGTAGCTTACACCTCATATAACAAACAATATTTCTTCATTAACCAACGCTTTTATTGGTCCGGTTTTGAGCCAGCTGTTGCTTTATATCAGACACCAATATTGACACCAGTTTTCACTGCAATCTATGATAAAGCCAAGGTAGTAACAGCAAGTTTCAATGCCGGGTACAATTGGAAAGATAAGATTTTTGCTCATTTCAATGCCCGCTACAACAGTTGGGATACCAAAATACAGGCTAAAGCCTGGATGAAACCAACAACCGAAATAGAATTCGGAGGAGAGGCGAAAGTTACCCGCAATATTTTTGTCAATGCCAACTACTATTTTGCCGGAGGCAGGTATGCATGTCTGTACGGGCCGGAATCGACAAAAATGAAAAATGTAAATGATCTGAGCCTGGGTGCATCTTACTCCTACAGCGACTGGTTGACGGCATTTGTCCGCCTGAACAATGTATTCGGTACGAAATACCAAAGCTGGTACGGCTACAATTCGCTTGGCCTGAACTGGCAAATCGGAGCCGCATTCTCATTCTGACGAAACTTCTACTACACCGGTAGGTAAATAGCTTGCGGCACTTTACTTCCCGGTGTGTTTTTTTTATCCCGCTTCGGACGCTCTCTTTTTCCGTCTAACCATTTCCTGCTTCATATGCCCAATCCCTGGTTTCAGTTCAAACAGTTTACCGTATGGCACGACAAGTGTGCCATGAAAGTGGGTACCGACGGCGTTTTACTGGGCGCCTGGGCTGATGTTGAGCAGGCTCAAACCATTCTGGATGTGGGCACGGGCAGCGGACTCATTGCGTTGATGGCGGCTCAGCGCAACCCGATTGCGAAAATTACCGCCATAGACATCGAAGAATCGGCCATCATTCAGGCAAGGGAGAATTTTGACCGTTCTCCGTGGGGCAACCGGCTGACGGCAAAGCCCATCTCACTGGAGGATTTTGCCGCCTCCACAGATGCAACGTTCGATGTCATTATTTCCAATCCGCCCTATTTTCAGCAGTCGTTACATTCGCCGAACGCAAAACGAACTCTCGCCCGACATGCGACACACCTTACGCCGGAATCGCTTCTTTCACACTGTGCCAGACTACTCTCGCCCGACGGATCGATCCACCTGATTCTGCCCATCTCCGAAGGAAATAACCTTTTGGGAAAAACAGATAGCTATCGCTTGTTTTGTACCCGTAAAACAGTTGTCCTGCCCACACCGGCAAGCGCGCCCAAACGGCTATTAATTACATTGAAATCCTGCTATGAACCGACGAAGAATGAAACCCTTACGATCGAGACCGGAGTACGGCATCAGTACAGCGAGGATTTTGTCCGGTTATTGCAGTCATTTTACCTTAAATTGTAACATATAGTCAACTAAATCGTCAAAATAACTTACATTTATCTGTCTAAACAATCGTTTGCGATGAATAGAACGTTAACCTGCCCGTTTTCATTTGACGATTTGAAAAAAAAACTTATCTCTGTAAGATCATAACATATAATTTAATGAATAACAATTATATAACACCTGACTATATTTTTGAGACGAGCTGGGAAGTGTGCAATAAAGTAGGTGGAATCTATACGGTTTTGTCGACAAAGGCTTCGGTGCTGCAGGAAAGACTGAAAGACCGGTTGCTGTTTCTCGGTCCCGATCTGGGACCCGATGCACATCCCGATTTTCTGGAAGAGCCGGAGATGTTTTTGGAATGGAAAGAGGACCTGAAAAAATACAACGGCATTAAAATCCGTTCGGGACGCTGGGATATTCCGGGTCGTCCGGTAACCTTGCTGATTGATTTTTCAACGTTACACCTGCAGCGCAACAATCTTTACCGGCAAATCTGGGAATGGTACAGTGTAGATTCGCTCCATGCATACGGCGATTATCACGATTCTGCCATGTTCGGGTATGCCGTTGGAATTGTTATCGACAGCTATTACCGCTATTATAAACTGAACAATAAAAAAATAGTCGCTCATTTCAACGAATGGATGACTGCTTTCGGGCTGTTTTTCCTTAAACGGTATACGCCCGAGATTGCCACCATATTCACAACACATGCCACCTCGATAGGAAGATCTATTGCCGGTAATCACAAGCCGCTGTACGATTACCTTGAAAGCTATGACGGCGATCAGATGGCCGCAGAACTAAACATGCAGGCTAAACACTCGGTAGAAAAACAGGCCGCTCATTTTGCCGATTGCTTTACCACTGTCAGCGACATAACGGCCCGCGAGTGCACTCAGTTGTTATGCAAAACACCCGATGTGGTCACTCCCAACGGATTTGAAGACGATTTTATTCCGAAAGCCAAACAGTTCGGAGCAAAAAGAGCAGAAGCGCGTCAACGATTGAAAGAGGTGGCCGAATGTCTGCTCACATACGAACTGCCCGAAGATGCCGTTTTTGTAGCAACCGGAGGACGGTATGAATTTCTGAATAAAGGGCTGGATGTGTTTATCGAATCGCTGAAATCGTTAGAGGTTTCACAATCATTATCGCGTACGGTAGTTGCCTTTCTAATGGTTCCCGCCTATATTTCGGGGCCACGCGAAGATTTGCAGAAACATCTTAGCGGAGATACGGACACGCCGCATGGCAATCCGTTCGTCACTCATCAGTTGGTCGAACCGTGGCACGACCCCATTTTGTCGTCGATAAGCTGGTCGCATCTGACCAATGCAAAAGAGACAAAGGTGAAAATCATCTTTGTACCCTCGTACCTGCAGGGCGACGACGGTATCTTTAATAAAAGCTACTACGACCTGCTCATCGGTATCGACCTGACGGTATTTCCATCGTATTATGAACCGTGGGGATATACTCCGCTCGAAAGCGCTGCTTTTTCGGTACCAACCGTAACCACCAGCCTTTCCGGATTCGGACAATGGGTGAATGACAACCGGCAAAATATCGACCAGGGAGTAGCCGTTATTCCCCGCAACGATTCGAATTACAACGAAGTGGTCCGGCAAGTTGTACAACAAACGGAACTATTCACTTCGCTCACGCCTTCTGATACGCAAAAAACACGAAATAGAGCACGTAAAATTGCTGAAAAAGCATTGTGGAAACACTTTATCGAATATTACGACAAAGCCTACACAATTGCCTTAAGCAAGAAAAAATAGTGGCACATGCCGGGTTTATCCGGTTGTGCGCAAGCAATTCTTTGACCCGGGGCATCAAACACAGGTCATGAAATCATCAAATCCTTCAATCATTACCGGAAACACATCGAATAAGGCTGTAACAAAAAGTTGAATCAGATTTCAAAAATCAATTTATAGCGTATCAAATAAACATGTGGTTTCTCTACACCAATAGTAATGAAGCTATAAAATGCAATCAGGGAATTACATGTGATTATTAAAAAATAAATTATTTACACATGAAACTACAATCATCAAAAGTAAACAATCCTAATTGGAATGAGATTACGGTAACCTCTCATGTGCCGGAGAAATTGCACAAATTACTCGAAATATCGCGTAATCTGTGGTGGGTATGGAACTTTGAAGCGACTGAGATGTTCTCGAGCATTGATTCCAAACTATGGAACGAATGCGAAGGAAACCCGATTGTAATGTTAGAGCGTTTGAGTTACGAAAAACTGGAAGAGATAGAAAAGAATCCTGACTTTATCCAGCGTCTCGATGCCGTCTATGCCTCTTATCAGGAATACATAAACACTCCTTACGACAAGCAAAAGCCGTCGGTAGCCTATTTCAGCATGGAATACGGACTGACGAACATCCTCAAAATATATTCGGGAGGGTTGGGAATTCTGGCCGGGGACTACCTGAAAGAGGCCAGCGACTGCAGGGTCGATATGACCGCTGTCGGCTTCCTTTATCGCTATGGTTATTTCACCCAGAGTCTATCGATGGATGGTCAGCAATTGGCCATGTACGAGCCGCAAAATTTCGGGTTACTGCCCATCGAACAGGTGAAAGACGAACATGGCACGCAAATTCAGATTGAAGTTCCCTATCCCGGACGTATCATCTACGCGAATCTCTGGAAGGTATCTGTCGGCCGCATTGCGCTCTATCTGCTCGATACCGACAACGACCGCAACAGCGAATACGATCGTCCCATCACTCACCAACTCTACGGTGGCGACTGGGAAAACCGTCTGAAGCAGGAATACCTGCTCGGTATCGGTGGTATCCTGACGCTGAATAAACTGGGCATCAAAAAGCAGGTTTACCACTGCAACGAAGGCCATGCCGCACTTATCAACGCGCAACGATTGGTCGACCTTATTCAGGAGGATAAGTTATCGTTCAACGAAGCACTGGAAGTGGTGCGCTCCTCTTCCCTTTATACCGTTCATACTCCCGTACCGGCAGGACACGATAGTTTCGATGAAGGTCTTTTCGGTAAATATATGGGCGAATTTCCCGGTAAATTGGGTGTCAGCTGGAACGAATTCATCGATCTGGGACGTGAAAATCCGGGCGATGGTAACGAAAAATTCAGCATGAGTAACTTTGCCTGCAACACCTGTCAGGAGGTAAACGGAGTGAGCTGGCTGCACGGACGTGTTTCGCAGGAGATGTTCCAGAACATCTGGAAGGGATACCTGCCCGAAGAGCTGCACGTAAGTTATGTTACCAATGGTGTTCACTTCTCCACATGGACGGCCTCCGAATGGCAACGTCTCTACGACAAAGCTTTCGGCGAAGAGTTCCGCAACGACCAGTCCAATCTCAAAATATGGGACAAAATTTACAATGTCAGCGACGAAGAGATATGGAGAACGCGCACCGCGTTGAAAAATAAGCTTATCAACTACATCAAGGGTCAGTTTACCGAAACATGGCTCAAAAATCAGGGTGATCCCTCACTGATTGTCTCTATTCTTGAAAAGATCAACCCGAACGCCCTGATTATCGGTTTCGGTCGCCGTTTTGCCACCTACAAACGGGCTCAGTTACTCTTTACCGACCTCGACAGACTGGGCAGAATCGTCAATAACCCGCACTATCCGGTACAGTTCATCTACACCGGCAAGGCTCACCCTGCCGACGGTGCCGGACAGGGATTGATCAAACGTATTGTCGAAATTTCGCGTATGCCCGAGTTTCAGGGAAAGATTATCTTCCTCGAAAACTACGATATGCGGTTGGCCAAACGGTTGATTTCGGGCGTCGATATCTGGCTCAACACACCGACCCGTCCGTTGGAAGCCTCCGGAACGTCGGGACAAAAGGCCGAAATGAACGGCGTACTAAACTTCTCGGTACTCGATGGCTGGTGGCTCGAAGGCTACGTAAAAGGTGCCGGTTGGGCGTTGACCGAAAAGCAAACCTACGCAAATCAGGATTATCAAAACCAGTTGGATGCCGCTACCATCTATTCCACGCTGGAAAATGAGGTTATACCGCTCTACTTTGCCAAAAACAGCAAGGGATACTCACCCGAATGGATTCAGTACATCAAGAATTCGATTGCTCAGATTGCTCCCCGCTTCACTACCAAGCGGATGCTCGACGACTATATCGAACGCTTCTACAACAAACTGAGCGCTCGTCACGACCAGTTGGTTGCCAATAACTACCAAAGCGCCAGAAGCATTGTGGCATGGAAAGAGAAAATGGCTGCCGGATGGGACAATATCGAGCTGGTTGAGCTGTCGGTACCGGAGCAGATGCGTATATCGCCTACCGTTAATTCGGAATATGGCATGACCGCTGTGATCGACGCTAAAACGCCCGATTGCCGCAACGTGGGGCTCGAACTGGTAATGACCTACCGCGATGCCAAGAACGCGGAACATATCTTGGATACCGAAGAGTTCAACCTGGTAAAAACGGAAGGCAATCGCCTCACGTTCCAGCTCAACTACCGGCTCACCAAGGCCGGGACCTTCAAGCTCGGTTTCCGCCTCTTCCCCAAAAACGAAGAGCTGCCCCACCGTCAGGATCTGAACTATATAAAATGGCTGTAAACTAATCTGTTTATAACACCTGCTAAAGGCCGGAACAATCACTGCATTGTTCCGGCCTTTTTATTTTTTCAAAAAAAATATGTGCAGAATTTACTATATTTGCAGGTGAACTTTCTATTTATGAAGAATGTAAATTAACTTAGCAAATAATACGTTATACAGCATATATAAAGAACCCTTCACCTTGTAGATAGAATAATGATGCAAGGCACTATTAAAAAACAAATATTTTTAACTAATAAATTTACGATATGATTAATGTAATTGTTGTCCCAGAAAAAGAAGAATTTATAGAACATGTTTCTCACAGAAATGTTGTTTGGATCAATAAAGAGTTAGGTTCACCAAATTTGGAAGGGCGTAATGCAAAATATCTTGTGCCGTTTTGGTGTACTAATGAGAATCGAGGAGCAAAAAGAATATATCATATTTTAGATATTAAAGATAATGAAATAACGCTTGGCAATTCGTTCGTGATTGAGCAAGAATGGAATAAAATGGGACAATTTAGAAAATTTGAATATCATTCTTTAGAGAGTTTTAATTTCATTGAAGTAAAAGATGGATTTTTGATTCCATATGATTTTCAAAAATAATTGATTTCGCAGCTGGCGCGCTTTTCTAAAGCGTGCCCAAATCAAGTATTTCCGATTCATCGAAGCAAAATAGGATTGCTTATCCGGTAGCCTACAGATTTGTCCCGGCGGGACAGCCTATAAATAACCCCGTACGCAGTGCGGGGAGAAACAGACCAACTTGGATAAAAAGGGATCTGTGAGAAAACCGATGAAGAAAACTATTTTATACCAACTCAACATGAATATATTTGCAGACACCTTAATTTCAGAAACAAAACACGATATCATTCCTGACGAATATGACTATTTCGGGGCCTTTATTGGCGAATGGAATTTCAAATGGCACGATAATATCGGAACCAAATACGAATCGATAAACGAGGGTAAATGGACATTCTCGCGCATATTGGAAGGCAGAGCTGTTCAGGACACTTTTATTACCTCAAAAAAGAATCCCCAAACCAATGAAATTGAACGTGAGTATGGCACAACCATCAGAATCTATAACCCGGGAAAAAAGAACTGGGACGTGTTCTACGGCTGTACGGGAGAAGCTATACAGTTAGTTGCCGAAAAAGAGAACGATCAAATCGTACTCACCTGCGTCACACCGATCGGATCTCTGATGAAATGGATCTTTTTCGACATTGAAAAAGACACCTTCAAATGGAAGAACAGTCAATCGACAGACAATGGCAAAACGTGGGTTATCAAAGCACAGGTGGAAGATGCACACCGTGTTTTGAAGTAAAAAGCCATATCCCCAAACCTATATGGGGTATCGCGCAAACGAAACGAGGCCGATTCAATAGTATAATTGAGTCGGCCTCGTTGGTAAAGTATTTTGCCGCTATTTAGAAATCGGCGTTTTTCGGCGTACGCGGGAAAGGAATCACGTCGCGGATATTGGTCATACCGGTAACGAACAGCAACAACCGTTCAAAACCCAGTCCGAAGCCGGAGTGGGGCGCGGTACCGAAGCGGCGGGTATCCAGATACCACCAGATATCTTTTTCGGGAACACCCATCTCTTTGGCGCGCTGCGACAGCTTTTCGTACGACTCTTCACGTTGCGAGCCACCGATAATCTCACCGATTTTCGGGAACAGTACATCCATCGCACGCACGGTTTTGCCATCGTCGTTCTGTTTCATGTAGAATGACTTGATCTCTTTCGGATAGTCGGTCAGGATAACCGGCTTCTTAAAGTGCTCTTCCACCAGATAGCGTTCGTGTTCCGAAGCCAGATCGGCACCCCAGAAGATCGGGAATTCAAACTTCCGGCCACCGGCCACGGCAGCTTCCAGAATTTTGATACCTTCGGTATAGGGCAAACGAACGAATTCGTTCTCAACCACTGATTTCAACCGGTCGAGCAGCTCTTTGTCATACATCGAGCAGAGAAACTCCAGGTCATCTTTGCAGTGATCGAGCGCCCAACGGATACAGTATTTGATAAAGTCTTCGGCCAGCTGCATGTTCTCTTCAATTTCGTTGAAGGCAACTTCCGGTTCAATCATCCAGAATTCGGCAAGGTGACGCGGCGTATTCGAATTTTCGGCACGGAAGGTCGGTCCGAAGGTGTAGATCGAACCTAGCGACATAGCTGCAAGTTCACCCTCCAGCTGTCCCGAAACGGTAAGGCTGGCCTGTTTGCCGAAGAAATCGTTCGCATAATCGATCGAACCGTTTTCATCCTTTTTCAGGTCGTACAGGTTCATGGTAGTCACCTGAAACATCTGTCCAGCACCTTCGCAATCGGATGCCGTAACGATGGGAGTATGGAAGTAAAAGAATCCGCGTTCGTGAAAGAAGGTGTGAATGGCAATGGCCATGTTGTGTCGGATACGGAATACCGCGCCGAATGTATTCGTACGGGGACGCAGGTGAGCAATCTCCCGCAAATATTCCAGCGAGTGACCCTTTTTCTGCAACGGATAGACATCGGGATCGGCCGTGCCGTAAACCTCAATTTCTTTGGCAATCAGCTCTACGCTCTGTCCTTTTCCCTGCGATTCAACCAACTGTCCGTTCACACTGATACAGGCCCCGGTGGTGATCGGTTTCAGCACTTCTTCCGAAAATGTAGTCAAATCGACCACAATCTGCAGATTATGAATGGTCGAACCGTCATTCAACGCAATAAAGCTCACATTTTTATTACCACGACGGCTTCTTACCCAGCCTTTTACATTAATCTCCTGCGATACCAAAGAGGGTGTTGCTATGACATCCACCAACTTAATTCTCTGTAATTTTGCCATGTTATATCTATTAATAAAAAAGCACTTATTGCGTGTAAGTGCTTTTCATTTTTATAAAATTCGTTGCGTGGCGATCTCTTTTAAAAACAATTCGCCACACAGAAATTGTCTTATTTTCTTCCGGACTGAATCGGTGTTCCCAAACGGGTCATTGCGCAACGGAAACCGATGTCGTTCGTTGATTTGTTCTGATCGAGATAACGACGGGTGGAGGGATTCAACCAGTAAGCACGATCTTTCCACGAACCTCCCTTGTACACCCGCGAGTTGTCGGAAACCTTGGATGCCAGAATATCCAGCTGATCTCCTTCCGGATTATACATATATTTTGTAGCTCCATTCTTGTGGGCTACCGTAGAATCTTTCCAGAGATCCGGATTATTGGTCGTCTGTAACGATCCATCCTTATAATTTCTTACGTCATTCACGTAATTCTCAATGTCTTTACCTGCCCGAACCACCTGGTAGCGTGCGCGTCCCAAGCTATCGACATAATATTTAATTGCTGTCTTGTCCGGACCATCTTCTGTCTGACGATTAAAACGGATCGGTTCATACTCGTTTCCTCTGAACGGATTGTACTCTTCCACGTCCATGTCGCTCAACGGACGATAGACATCAAGTACCCATTCGTTCACGTTACCCGCCATGTTGTACAGTCCGAATTCATTTGGATAGTATGAGTTAACAGGACCAGGAATAATGCTCTTGTCTGAATTTCCTTTTACACCCATCAAATCGCCTCTTCCGCGGGCAAAATTGGCAACCATAGCACCCTGATGACTCTTTGCGCTACTGCGAAACTGTGTCGATTCCCAGGGGTACATGTGACCGTTTTCCACTTCGCCCGAATTCGCGTCTGCTTTTACACCATATGCGGCATATTCCCATTCGGCTTCGGTCGGGAGACGGAAGTACGGAAATAAAATGCCATCGGCCATTGCTACTTTAGTCGTATCTTTCGATTTCGGATCGCGGTTATTGTAGTTCGTATAATAATATTTTTTAGTGCTGAAAACATATTTTTCAGCTATTTCAGTGGCATTGGTTGCTTTGGCAATAGTTGCCTTATCCAATCCCACAATCTTATGCCGGTCGATCAGTATTTTTTCGTTTACACGGTCGGTACGCCATTCGCAATAATCCATTGCCTGTACCCATGTGACACCCACTACAGGATAGTGACGATAGGCGACATGCTCAAAATAATTTTCCACATAAGGTTCGTTGTATGCCAGTTTTTCACGCCAAACAGCCACATTGGGTTTTGCCTTTTCTATGATTTTCGGCGAAGCATGAAACACCTCCTTGGTCCATTCCAGATATTCACGCCAGTTTTCATTCGTAATCTCATACTGATCCATGAAAAAAGAGTTCACCGTCACACGACGTTGAAAACTGTTCGCAGTCTGACCGCCTTGTTCTGCGTTACGGCCCATGGTAAAGGTTCCTCCTTCAATCAGTACCATGTTCGGCGGTGTCCGCTCCTGATATTGATTATTGATCTTCAATCCGCCTTTTTTGCCATTTAGGGCCCAACCTGTCGTGTTTGAAAAAGAAGTTGAAATCTTATTGTTACTACCACCGCCACACGACATCAAAACAGCTACCGCTGACATCATGATTCCGATAGTTGAAATGTTCCGAATTTTCATACGTCAATAATTTATTCTTTTATAAGATTACCAGAAAACGATGATTTGGAATATAAATTACACTCCGGTTGGCAATTAAATCATACGTATTTTCTGCCGAAAGAGACATAAATTTATATTAACAGAACAAAATGACAATAGGTATCATTCTGATTATCTGTTGCCTTTCTGCTCAATCAATATTTCATAAATTCATGCTTTCAGGTTGCAAATATAGCTTTTTTTATCCAAGCCGGGATTCATTTTATTTAATTTTTTCTCAAGAGGCAAAAATTAGAACTACAGATTTATTTTCTTATTTTTGTGCTAATAAATAGTATAACGTAATCATGTATCAAAATAGTATCTCCATCCGGCTAAAAAGACAGATTTATTCTCTTTCCAAACCCATAGTAATGGGGATACTAAATGCCACTCCCGATTCGTTTTACAGTAATAGCAGAACACAGTCGGACAGGGGTATTTTGTCCCGGACCGAAGAGATTTTGGGTCAGGGAGGGTCGATTATCGATGTCGGAGGTTATTCTACACGTCCCACAGCCGGTTTCGTTTCTCCCGAAGAGGAGCTGGAACGCCTGTCACGGGCGCTTGACATTATCAGAAAAGCCTATCCGGAAGCGATTCTTTCGGTCGATACCTTCAGGGCTTCGGTTGCCGAATCGGTTATCAAAAATTTCGGGGTGGACATCATTAACGATGTTTCCGGAGGTACGTTGGACGAGAATATGTTCGATGTCATTGCCAGATATAACATTCCATATATTTTGATGCACATGCGGGGTACGCCTCAAACGATGCAAACACTCACCGACTATGAGGACTTTATCGAAGAGGTGATGCGTTTTTTTGCAGAAAGAATCAACAGGCTGACAGCCCTGGGCGTAAGCGACATTATTCTGGATCCCGGATTCGGATTTGCCAAAACAGCGGCGCAAAATTTTGAATTGTTGCAAAAGCTCGCTTGTCTTCAAACATTCGGGCGTCCCGTTTTGGCTGGCTTATCGCGCAAATCGATGTTATATAAGACACTCAATACAGACGCGGGACACGCCCTTGCAGCCACGATTGCGGCAAACACGCTGGCATTGACCGGGGGCGCATCCATACTGCGGGTGCACGACGTGAAGGAGGCGGTTGAAGCCATCAGTATTTTTCAACATACGTATAATCCAACGGAATAAGCTCAACTATTTTTTGCAACCACACACTTATGGGATTAGAATTCGGATTAAAAGATATTGTCGACATCGTTCTTGTAGCGCTGCTGTTTTATCAGCTTTACAAACTGTTTAGGGGAACCGGTGTGAATAATATTTTCATCGGAATTTTGTCCTTAATTATAGTTTGGTTTTTCGTTGTCTATATTTTTCAGCTGGAGTTGTTGGGCTCCATCCTCAATCAATTGATGAACGTGGGCATTGTTGCCCTTATCGTCATCTTTCAAAACGAAATCCGCCGTTTTTTCTTCATGGTGGGATCCCGCAACAAATGGAAATTCATCAACCGGATATCTCAGATTTTTGGCAGTAAAAAAGAAGAAGAGTCCGATAATATGAGTGTCACCCAGTTGGTGATTGCATGTAGCCATATGGCCAAGAGCAAGACCGGGGCTCTGATTGTGTTGGTACACAAAAGCGAATTGGACGAATTCGTCCACATTGGCGAGCACATAGATGCCAATATCAACGCCTCGCTTATCGAGAATATCTTTTTCAAAAACAGTCCGTTACACGACGGTGCCATGGTGATTTCCAACAAGAAAATCGTATCTGTTGCCTCCATTCTGCCGATTTCGGAAAATCAGCATATACCCAAACATCTGGGACTGCGCCACCGCGCCGCTCTCGGTATCACGGAACGATCCGATGCGACAGCCATCGTGGTATCGGAAGAAAAGGGAACCATTTCGTATGCTGTCGATGGAAAAATCAGAATAAACATTTCGCCCGAAGAGTTGCAGAAAACATTATCGAACGGTGCAATTTAGGCGAAATACCTTCAAAAATAGAATATGGTAAAAATAGGAGATCGTGTGCGTTTTCTCAATGCCGTGGGGGGCGGAGTCGTATCACGCTTTATAAAGAAAGATGTCGTAGGCGTTTTGGATGAGGATGGGTTCGAAATTCCCGTTCTCGAAAAAGAGTGTGTTGTCATTGCCGATGTCAATAAAATGAATTTTCCGGTAGAGCATCCCCATCCGCAATTTTCGACACAACCGGTAACCGCGCCAATCACGGTCAAAACAACTCCGTCTCCGGTCGAAGAGGTGTGGGAAGAGGCCGGAGAGACCGACTATGGTAATGAGCTCAACCTATATCTGGCTTTTGTTCCGACAAACATCAAAAGCCTGCTCAGTTCACCCTTCGACGCTTTCCTGATCAACGACAGCAACTATTCACTCTCTTTCTGCTATGCCTCGACGAATCACAAAAGCGAGTGCAGTTGCAGAGATAACGGCACTCTGCATCCCAACACAAAACTCTTTCTGGAAACGATAGAGAGAGAAGATATTAATAAAATACAACGCATCACCATTCAGGCGGTCGCATTTAAAAAGAGTGGCAGCTATGCTCCGAAACCGACCCTCGACTGCGAGGTTAAGCTTCATTTTGCCGATTTCAACAAATTGCACAACTTCACCGAGAATGACTTTTTCGACGAGCAGGCAATGATTATTCCACTTGTGGAGAAAGATCTGCCGGCAGCATTTATTGCTCCCGATCCGGAACAGTTGAAACAGGCGATGTTGCAAAAAGAGACTCCTCCTGACGCCAAGAAGCAGACTTCTGATAAAAAAAGAGCACGGATTGCACCGGTGCTGGAAATCGATTTGCACATCAACAAACTACTCGATACGACAGCCGGCATGGACAATGCAGCCATACTCAACTACCAGATGGATCAGTTTCGTGGTACGCTGGAACAATATAAAAACAAAAAGGGGCAAAAGATCGTCTTCATTCATGGAAAAGGAGAGGGGGTTCTCCGCAAAGAGATTCTGAAAGAACTCAAGTCGCAATATCCGGGCTACTATGTTCAGGATGCCTCGTTCCGTGAATATGGTTTTGGTGCCACCATGATAACAATCCGATAAATGACAGACAGAGTAAAAAAACCGGATTGGCTGAAGGTGTCGTTGTTATCGACCGGCAATTTTTCCGAAGTGAAAAAGATCGTACAGCAACACCATCTGCACACGATATGTACATCGGGAAAGTGCCCCAATATTTGCGACTGTTGGGCGCGGGGTACCGCTACATTCATGATACTTGGCGAAATCTGTACCCGCAGCTGTAAATTCTGCAATACCTTAACCGGTCAGCCACTGCCCGTCGATCCGCAGGAACCGGCCAACGTTGCCGAGTCGATCCGACTGATGCAACTGAAACATGCCGTGGTTACCTCCGTCGACCGGGATGATCTACCTGATCTGGGAGCAGCGCACTGGGCCGAAACGATCCGAAGTATCAAATCGGTTAATCCCGGGATCACCGTAGAGACCCTGATTCCCGACTTTCAGGGTAGAGATGCGTTGATCGATATCGTAATTGAAGCTCAACCCGAAATTATATCGCACAACATCGAAACCGTCCGCCGTCTGACACCATTCGTCCGGAGCGCGGCGAAATACGATGTAAGTCTCCATGTTTTGGCACACATTGCCCAACGCGGTATTGTAGCCAAATCGGGCTTGATGGTCGGATTGGGTGAGACGGAAGAAGAGGTGCTGGAGACTATGGACGACCTGCTAAAAGCCGGATGTTCGATTCTCACCATCGGCCAATATTTACAACCCTCCCGCAAAAATATTCCGGTTGCCGAATATGTCGATCCGGAACAGTTTGCCCGGTACAAAGCACTGGGATTAAAACGGGGATTCAGGCAGGTAGAGAGTGCACCGTTGGTTCGATCCTCTTATCATGCAGAAAACCATCTGCAATAACCTGAATATACCGGAGGAAAACGTATCTTTGCATTATTATTTGGAAAACAGATAAAAAATTACACAAAAGCGTAATCGTCGCATACTTTGATTGTTACGTTCATCGTTCATTATGAATAAAGAGACATCCGTTTTACTTATTTTTACAGGGGGAACCATTAGCATGGCGGAAAATCCGCAAACAGGTGCTTTGCGTCCGCTCGATTTTAACCGAATGAAGGAGTACATCCCGGAACTGAAACAACTGGATGTAAATCTTGAATCCATCGCATTCGACCCTTTATTAGATTCTTCGGATGTCCAGCCCTCTCACTGGGTGAAACTGGCGACACTAATCAAAGAAAATTACGACAACTATAACGGATTTGTCATCCTTCACGGAACGGACACGATGGCATATTCGGCCTCCGCTCTCAGCTTTATGCTGGAGAATCTTTCCAAACCGGTTATCTTCACGGGAGCACAACTACCGATCGGGATGCTCCGCACCGATGCCAAGGAAAATTTGCTGTCGGCCATTGAGATAGCTGCCAACACGGATGAAAGCGGAGAGTCGATGGTTCACGAGGTATGTATCTATTTCGAAAATTCACTCTTCAGAGGTAACCGGACGACGAAGAAAAACGCAGAGCTGTTTAATGCTTTCGGTTCGTACAACTATCCGGCACTTGTTAAGGTGGGTGTCCATTTTAATTTTTCAAGCTCATTCATTCACCGGAATAAGACAAACAAGCCGCTCAAAATCTACACCTCCCTGAATTCCAATATTGCAATCATTAAATTATTCCCGGGTCTGACCTCCGAGATATTGAATGCAATGCTTCATGCCGAGGGGTTAAAAGGGGTTATTTTGGAGACGTATGGAGCCGGTAATGCGCCCCGGCATGACTGGTTTTATGAAAGTCTTCACGATGCCGTTCAAAGGGGGATTATCATTATCAACGTTTCGCAATGTGATGCCGGTTCGGTACAGATGGGGCGTTATGAAACAAGCCTGAACCTGCTTAAGGCCGGGGTCATTAGCGGATACGACCTCACAAGTGAAGCGGCGGTGACCAAACTGATGTTTTTACTGGGTCAGAATTTATCGCACAATGAAATAAAAGAGCTAATGCAGACTCCAATTTGTGGAGAACTTACTTTGGGGTAGCTTTTTCAAACCCGAAAGCGAAAATTCCCTGAGGTCAACCGTCGGACACTAAACAACAATTGCTTATGTGGAAAGATTGGTTTTTCTTTTCAAGGAGCCAAAAAATTGGCATTCTTGCCTTAATTGGTATCATTTTGGTACTTCTGATTGCCAAAATGGTTATCTCGTTTTTGCCGGCTCATACCACGCCAAAAGATAATTTTGAATCCGAAGCGCGTGTTTTTCTCGATTCTCTCAGGAAAACTTCTTTCCGATCAAATTATCAAACCCATTATCGCAACTATATCTATGATAAACAGGAATATCCGCATGAAAAGCTGCCTGTAGCTGTTTTATTGCGCTTTAATCCGAACACAGCAGACTCCTTTCAGCTTGTCAAATTGGGCATCAAACCAAAAATTGCCTCCAATATTTTGAAATACCGCAGAAAAGGTGGGAAATTCAGAACAGCTGAAGATTTTAAAAAAATATGGGGAATTCCGGCAGAGCAAATGCAAAGTCTTTTAGCGTATGTGGATATTCCGGCAGAAGCACCTTCACCGCAAAGCGTAACACATCCGCGAATTGCCAAAACCGAGAATATAATAGAACTTAATAGTGCCGATACAACCCAACTGCAACAAGTGAAAGGAATCGGAGCCGGATTCGCACGGCGCATTGTCGGTTATCGGAAAAGATTGGGAGGGTTTGTGAAGACAGACCAACTACGGGAGGTTTGGGGCATCACACCCGATCTCTATAATGTCATAGCGTCGCATTTTTCCATCAATTCCAAACTGATACAGACCATAAACGTTAACCGGGCCAGTGTGGAACGGCTCAAATATCATCCCTACCTGAATTTTTACAAGGCGAAAGCCATTTATGAACTTCGTCTTACCAGAGGTACACTTAAATCAATCGACGATTTAAAAAGCCTCAGCGTATTAGACAAAGAGACATTGTTGAAAATTGAGCCATATCTCTCTTTTCAGTAGGTCAATACGTAAAAACAAGACGAAATATTCGGGCACAAAAAATAGGGCGATATCCATCGCCCTATTTCTTTCAATAATCTAAAGAGAAAAATAAAGAGTTTGTTTTACTTTCACAAGCTACGCATCTCTGTTTTTTTGTATAAATTTATAATAGTTAAAAATATAATTCCAGCAAATGCAACCTCAAGCATACGTATGGCACCGTGAGGTCGTTACTAGTACAAAAGTAATAAAAAGAATATAAAATGCAAACATCAATATATATAATTTTATTTCGCAAATTAAAAAGATACTACATATTTGTATCAAACAAATCGTTCGTCGAATTGTACCCTCATAAGCCACAGGGACCTTTTTGGGGTATTCCTGTCATGTAAATTATGGAAATTAAATATCCGGTTAATTTTAACCTAACAATATTTGCATACTCTAATAAAAAGCCGTTTATGCTCCAAAAATTGTCGTTTGCAATAAACAAAAGGAAAACTACATAAAAAACCTGCAATAAGGAAAATTTTCTACAGGATTAGCGTATCTTTGCCATTCAAACAGTCCCTATCAAGCATGTGCATCACCAATAATACATCCCTGTTTTTCAACGAAAACATAGACTATCCTCAGATTCCGGATTATACGTTATTAGCGCTTCGCTTTCAGAATTTACAAGCGGTTTCAGGGTCATTAAAAAAAACATTTTTCCTGACAGACCTCTACAAAGGACAGCTTATAATTTTTAATTCCGATCCGGAACTATCGGGTATTTTTGGAGAGACGAAGCATAACGTGGCGATAGATGAAAAGGTGATTGTAGAAAAGATTCCTTCTGAATTTAGAGAAACGTTTGCCCAATACATTCGGATCATTGCTTTACACACTACAAAATATGCCTCCGAAGAGGATTCTACATTCTATTTTTCATGTAAAGTTCCATTCATTACAGTAAATAATCAGATAGAGACAATAGATCTCAAGGTGTTTCCATACTGTTACTTTGATCCTCAGAAAGAGAAATTACCCTGGATCAATTTTTATCAGGCCGATCTGTGCGACTCTCCATATCAGGGACAACTCACTTTGCATAATTTGCATCACAAAAACACGATCATATATGTACTCTGTCCACATGACAATAATTGTCCGGGACATATTACATTAAAGCAAAATGATTTGGAAATATTTTCGCTTGCCTGTCAGGGGTTTTCGGAGGCTGAAATAGCCATCAGGCTCGGCATAAACATCAGCTCTCTCAAGCGCACGAAAGCGGCAATAATGACTAATCTCAATGCCCAATCTACAGCGCAAACTGTCGCTATTCTACATCGGCAGGGTTTTATCTAAGCAAAGCCGGAGTGCCAGTTAAAAATAAAAACAACGCATACTTCATCGACACATAACCCCCCTCAATTATTGATATGGATCAATCGACTTTTCAATCGATAATGGACGAACACGTGAGAGTTTGTGATATACTATCAGAAATCTGGTCAACAGAGATGGGTATATTGAATCTGTCGGGTTTCGAAATATTCCATGTAACCGGGAGTTTTACAGAACTTACAGGTATAACAGATGAAGACATAGAATCGCACCGAAGGGATATATTCTCCTATCTGTTACATCCAAAAGAGAGGTCTGCTGTAATCAGAGCTCACACCAAAACCGTCCTTTTCTACACTAAATTATATCAGAAAGAGAATCACCAACCATATGTTGCCGCACACTATCATTTTAAAATCCGAAAAAAAGATGGTAGCTATAAACCTGTTTGTACACTGATACATCCTATCTTTTTTTCTGAGGCCGGCTACCCTTTGTTGGGTTATGTCCTGTTTTTACCGGCCTGTAGTAGTGGCTTTGAAAAATTTTCTATTGCGATAAAAGACAATGACAAAAAGTTATATTTTTCACTACTTGCCAATAAATATGTACAGAGAAAAAATCTGGAACTCAAGGATGTGGAAATAGATATTCTCAAATTAACGGCAAAGGGGCATGGGGAAAATAAAATAGCAAAGTTATTGGACATAAAACTGGATCTTGTTCGCTATTACAAAAAGAGTATTTACAAGAAATTCTATGTTTCATCAATGGCCGAAGCAGTGTACATAGCCCTTCACAACAACATCATTTAGCCTGCAAAAATAAAGGGACGATCAAGAATCGTCCCTTTATTACCTAATCTAAAGAGAAAAATAATAGACAGAGTGTTTTGCTTTCCCAAGTTCATACACTCGTATATTGAATAGACATAGCATCATATCTCGGTAGAGAAATACACAATGCCCATATTGCCAATATAATAAACCAATAAAAAAGAACTGTTTCGAATGAATATCGCTCTTTCTGTATGCGTTTGAGTTATAAAGGTAAAGAACCACAATGTTAAAGTCAAGACCTTTTATCCTTCCGGATATAGATGAACACGGTTTTAATACTTTTTTTGTGATGTAAAATGTATTAATATACATATAAACTACTGAAAATAATATATTTGAATGGTTTTGTATGGTGGAGTGTGATATTGGTTGTATTAAATTAAATTAACATATTTATCACGTAAAAACAAATAAAATATTGGTTCATATGTAATATTTATCAGATCTGTATGTCGGGTTTAGTAAAAATTTATCTTTCCCGGTTTAGCTCTACGGCCCCTCCTGATGTCAGGAAATCGTACACCTCAGTCTACTCTCTCCGTTTTTTTTATATCTTTGTTTTGTCAATCATAAATCAAGAAATGATGAAACGAACATGTTCTGTCAAACATCCAAGAAAATGATAATGCTGCAACATGAAGTTCCATACGCCGTCTGTTTGAAAATTATTATCGTATGAAAATATCCGAAATAATTCCTTTTTTAGCTCAGTTACGGGATAACAATAGCCGTGAATGGTTTGCCGAACACAAAGATTACTGTAAGGAGTTGCAAAAAGAGTTCGAGAAACTGACTCAAACCGTCATTGACGGTATCTCTACTTTCGAGCCTGAAATTAAAGGGCTGGAAGCAAAAAATTGTATCTTCCGTCTCTATCGCGATACCCGTTTTTCACCCGATAAAACACCCTACAAATCACATTTCGGGGCTTATATGGCAGCAAAAGGAGGACGCAAAAGTCCCCGTGCAGGCTATTATTTGCATATGGAGCCCGGCAATTCGTTTATCAGCGGAGGTGTTTACATGCCCGATCCTGCTGTTTTGAAAGCACTTCGCCTGGCAGTTTACGAAAATATAGACGAATGGCTTGAAATTACGGGCGAACCTTTTGCTTCCGTATTTCCCGATATGTACGGAGAGGACGATAAACTTAAGAAGGTACCACTCGGATTTCCAAAAGAGTGGCCGTATGCGGAATTGCTTAAGTATAAGCATTATGCTTTCGGGCGGAATATTCCCGACGATTTTTATGCACAGGAGACTATTGTTCCGCCATTGATCGACTATTACCGCTACCTGCAACCGGTAAACCGCTTTTTAAACTTTACAGTGGATGAAGCACTGAATTTGGGGTAGAAGCCGCCAATTAACTGTTATTTTATAGAACAACCCCCTGTTTTTGGACGTGGCATCCGGAAATATGGGGTTGTTTTCTTCGTGACGGGTCTGTTTTTTAGGGGGTATTTAAAATTCAAATTGAAATATAAAACGGCATATTACTGAAAATTTGATATTATTGGGAAGGTGAAGGCTTGCAGTTGTAACGTAAAGATGTTATTTTTGTAACATAGATAATTGAGAAAAGCTACGATTAAATCTTGCTTGTTGTGCAAGACACGATGAATTCAAATTTTAGATACGAATATGATATTAGCCTCTTTAGCAGATAGTGCTCAATACGAAGCCTTACACCCGCTTTTTCGTCAGGCGTTTGAGTATGTAAAACAAAATGATCTCGCCCAGGCTCCTGCTGGTAAAATAGTGCTCGATGACGATAAACTGTTTATTTCCGTTTCGGATGTCACCGGTAAAATAGCCGAAGAGGCAAAAATCGAATCGCACGCAAAATATATCGACATTCAGATTCCGCTTACCGCAGCCGAAATTATTGGGTTTCTTCCTGCCGGCGAATGCAGGAATTCTGTTGAGGGTTATAATACATCCAAAGATATTACATTTTTCACCGACAAGCCCTCTGCGTATGTGCGGGTGGAACCCGGCCAATTTGTGATATTCTTTCCGCACGATGGTCATGCTCCCTGCATTGGTGAAGGTGCCATTCGTAAATTGGTAATAAAAGTATTGGTATAAAAGCAATCTGTTTGATTGGTGGACAATTTTAATATTGAGAGCAAATACGGAATCCATGCAAAAACTGAAAATCATAGAAAGCGATCCATGGCTCGAACCATACTCATCGGCTTTGGAAGGCCGGCATCAGTACGTAGTAGGTAAAGAGGCCGAACTGACCGGAGGAAGTCAAACATTATCCGATTTTTCAACCGGCTATCTTTTCTTCGGACTTCATTATACTGACCGGGGATGGGTTTTTCGTGAGTGGGCTCCCAATGCTACGGCAGTCTTTTTAGTTGGTGATTTCAACGGATGGAAACAGGTGCCTGAATATCAGCTGCAGCGCGGGGAAAACGGCATTTGGAAGCTCGAATTGCCTGCCGGAGCCATGAAGCATGGTGATCTGTACAAATTGATGATTCATTGGCCCGGAGGCTGTGGCGAACGTATCCCTGCCTGGGTTCAGCGTGTGGTTCAGGACGAAGAGACCAAAATCTTCAGTGCACAGGTATGGAACCCGGAAGTACGTTATCAATTTAAAGTTACCGATTTCAGCCCGCAAACCGATCCGCTTCTGATCTACGAATGCCATATCGGTATGTCGGGAGAGGCAGAAAAGGTATCGACATACAACTCGTTTCGCGAAAGCGTACTGCCCCGTATTGCAAAAATGGGGTATAACTGCATTCAGATAATGGCCGTTCAGGAACATCCCTATTATGGCTCCTTTGGCTACCATGTATCCAGCTTTTTTGCAGCATCGTCGCGTTTTGGCACTCCTGAAGAGCTGAAATCTCTTATCGATGAGGCTCACACCCTGGGTATCGCCGTTATTATGGACATTGTTCATTCTCATGCCGTAAAAAATGAGGCGGAAGGGCTGGGTCGTTTCGACGGTACTCCCGATCAATATTTCTATGCCGATGCCAAACGTGAGCATCCTGCATGGGATTCGCTTTGCTTTGATTATGGCAAAAATGAGGTGCTCCATTTTCTTCTGTCCAACTGCAAATATTGGCTGGACGAGTATCGTTTCGATGGATTTCGTTTCGATGGCGTAACCTCTATGTTGTACTATAGTCACGGATTGGGTGAGTCTTTTTCTAATTATGCCGATTATTATAACGGACATCAGGATGAGAATGCCATTTGCTATCTGACACTGGCCAACAGGCTGATTCATCAGGTAAAGCCCAACGCAATTTCTATTGCCGAAGAGGTGAGCGGAATGCCTGAGCTGGCTGCATCGTTCGAAGATGGCGGGATGGGCTTTGATTACCGAATGGCAATGGGTATTCCCGATTTCTGGATCAAGACTATCAAAGAAAAGAAGGATGAGGAGTGGAAACCCGGGCATATCTTTTGGGAACTTACCAATCGCCGTCTGGGAGAGAAAACGGTTAGCTATGCCGAAAGCCACGATCAGGCGCTGGTGGGCGATAAAACCATTATTTTCCGTTTGATCGACTCGGATATGTACTGGCATATGCAGAAAGGGGATACGACTATGAAGGTAGACCGGGGAGTTGCCTTGCACAAAATGATCCGTCTGATTACCTCAACAACGATTAACGGGGCTTATCTCAATTTTATGGGCAACGAATTCGGACATCCGGAGTGGATCGATTTTCCGCGTTCCGGTAACGGTTGGTCGCATAAATATGCCCGTCGGCAATGGAGCCTGGTCGATAATCCGAAATTGCTTTATCATAGTCTCGGACTCTTCGATACAGCCATGATAAAACTACTGAAGAGTGTCCCGAGGTTCAATACGTTGCCTATCTTCCAGCTTTGGGATAAAGGCAACGATCAGGTGCTGGCATACCAGCGCGGCGATTTGTTGTTCGTCTATAATTTTCATCCTACCCATTCCTATACCGATTACGGAATCCTTGTGCAGCCGGGAAAATATAAAGTGGTTCTCGATACCGATGCGAAGGTGTTTGGCGGATTCGGACTGTCGGATGACGCAGTAGAGCATTTTTCGTTGTACGATCAGCAGCAGGCCTCTCACAACAAAGAGTGGTTGAAATTGTATCTCCCGGCCCGTTCGGCTTTGGTGTTGAAAAAAAACAGTGAAGAACCTGTGTTCCCGCTCGATTGATTTCCAAATGTATGATTCTGAATGAACGTGATATCCGTAAGGAACAGGTGTTGTCTGTCGCCCGGCAGATGATGACGGCCGCACGTACCGCGCCCAAAGGCAAAGGTTTCGATATTATTGAAATTGCGCTGGTGTCGGGTAATGAGGAGATTCAACGTCTTTCGGATTTGACCCGCCGGAAGGGGGAAGAGACCGGATTGAAGTTTATGCTGCGCGACGCGGAAAATATTCTGCAGGCAGAGGTTATTGTGTTGATCGGTACCCGTACTAAAGTTCAGGGACTCAATTGCGGCTATTGCGGGGTGTCTACCTGCGCTGAAAAGTTGCAGAATGACGCGATGCCCTGCGCTATCAATATGGTCGATTTGGGGATTGCGGTCGGTTCTGCGGTGGCAACAGCTGCCGATTTGCGGGTCGATACCCGCGTCATGTTTTCAGTCGGTTTTGCCATCAGGGAGATGGGTTATTTGTCCGACTGCCACTCCATTTACGCCATCCTGGTCAGCGTGTCGTCAAAGAATCCTTTCTTCGACCGGAAGCCCCGCGAAACGCAACCGGAGCAAAAGGTATAACTGTATCAGTCAGGTTAAAAGAACACAATAAAGTGGTTAGCATGTTATTGTGTCTTTTTTTGTTGTATCTTTGTACCAAAATGGTACCAAATTATTATAGTTATGTTAGTCATTAGTACACGAGAATTCAGAGCAAACCAGAAGAGCTATCTCGAAAAGGTGGATAAAGGGCTGGAATTGCTTATACGAAGAGGGAAAAACAAATCGTATAAAATAGTCCCTGTAGAGGAGGATGATAGTTTAATGAGTAAGGAGGCGTTCTTTGCAAAACTGGATCGTTCATTGGAGCAGTATAAAAATGGAGAATACGAAGAGTTGACACCAGAGCTTAGAAATCAGTTGTTTGGCGATTTATGAGTTATAAAGTAATGATTGCCCGAGACGCAGTTCGCGATGTTGAAAAGCTTCGTAAAGCAGGAGATAAAGTTGCTTTGAAAAAGCTCAATGCCTTGCTGGATGAATTAGCTGTACATCCCTATGAGGGAACCGGAAAGCCCAAGCCTCTGGGTGGCGATCGAGCCGGGCAATGGTCGCGCCGGATTACAGATAAACACCGTTTGGTGTATTCGGTAAACGATACTACCGTGATTGTACTGGTTTTATCCGCATTGGGACATTATGATGACAAATAAAAAGCCACGCATTGTAATTAGTTACATTTACGTGGCTCTTTTTATCGCTTCAAAGTCCGTTGTCAGAGTTGTTTGAGCTTGCTGATGGTATCCACCGGATCGGTTGACGAAAATACGAAACTACCGGCAACCAGTACGTTAGCTCCGCTATCCACCAATCTTCTTCCCGTTTCAAAATTTACCCCTCCGTCTACCTGAATTAGCGCGGATGCGTGTTGTGACTCAATCAACGCTTTCAGTCTTGCTATTTTGGGGCAGCTGTTCTCGATGAATGTTTGTCCGCCGTATCCGGGATTTACACTCATAATCAGTACCAGATCCAGATCGGTGATAACATCGGTCAGTAAAGGCACCGAAGTGTGCGGATTGAGCGCTACCCCTGCTTTCATTCCGGCCTTCTGTATTGCCTGAATGGTTCGGTGCAGATGCGGACAGGCTTCGTAATGCACGGTTACCCGGCTTACGCCAAGATCCCGGAGCCGGTTGATGTATTTGTCCGGCTCGATCACCATCAGGTGGGCATCCATCGGTTTTTGAGTGGTTTTGGCAACCGATTCGATAATGGGAAATCCGAACGAAAGGTTGGGCACAAAAACGCCGTCCATCACGTCGAGGTGGAGCCAGTCGGCCTCACTGCGGTTTACAATATCGATTGACTGTTGCAGATTGGTAAAATCGACTGACAGGATGGATGGAGACAGGATGGTATTCACGGGTTTTGAAAGTTTAAACGGTTTTTGTTTTGGCCTATTGCCATAATGTGCTGGCAATAGAGCTACTATCTGCTATCTGCAAATACACTTAACGCGATGCAAATATACAATTTTGCTCCTGAAAAAAGCAATCTCAGAAGCAAAATTGCATTTTCGAAAGTCATTTACGCTTTCTCTTTTTTAATACGAAATCCCTGATTCCAGGTATATTGCTCCATGTCGTATTTCATCGCAGTCTGATAATAGTCCACAATATGCCTGCCCCAGTCGTTGGTGGTTTTGTCACCGGAACGTACCGCATTGTAAGCCGTTACCTCTTCGTTGTAAGCTAACAGTTCTGGCTTTATGTCGTCGGTGCGGTAATGGTTTTCGTGAATAACCAGCGGTAACGGAAGTTTCGGTTTCAGGTCGGGTTGCTCCGACGCATAACCGAGCGACAGGCCGCAAATTACGCATACACCTTCCGGTAACCGGAGTATCTTAGCCAATTCGGCAGGAGCCGCGGTGCGGGTGTAGCCGATGCAGCATGATCCCAAACCTAACGCTTCGGCTGCGACTACCGCGTTCTGCATGGCAAGCGCAGCGTCAATTACTCCCACCATAAACCCATCCATGGTGTCCTGAAAGCGGGGAAAGTCGGTGCCGGTTGCCTGGGCAAATTGTTGCAGTTTGTAGAAATCGACACAGAATACCATAAACACGGCGGATGTCTTTATCTGTTTCTGGCCGATCAGTTCGTACAGTTGCAGCTTCAGATCCTGATCGGTAATGGAAACTACCGAAAATTGTTGACCGTTGTAGCTTGTCGGCGTATTTTGAATAGCCTTGTAGATAAATTCCAGCTTTTCGGCTTCAATCGGTTTGCGTTCGTAACGGCGCACCGAAGTTCTATTGAGAAAAATGTCGTCTATTGTTTTCATTTTAAAATCGGTTTAAATAAAGCAAAAGCCTTGCATCAATACCGGAAAAGATATCGAAGGCAAGGCTTGCAATAGGATACAAATATATTGTTTATTCTTGTGTCTCTGAAGGCGTATCGATTTCAGGATCCACCAAAATACGTCCGCAATACTCGCATACGATGATCTTTTTGCGAAGGCGGATTTCCATCTGACGTTGAGGTGGAATTTTATTGAAACAGCCACCGCAGGCATCACGTTGAATGGTAACCACCGAAAGACCGTTGCGTACATTTTTGCGGATGCGTTTGAATGCAGTCAGCAAACGGGGCTCGATCATGCTTTCGATTGTCTTGGCACGTTCGCGCAGTTTTTCTTCTTCCTGTTTGGTTTCCGAAACGATTTCGTCCAATTCGCTCTTCTTTTGGTTGAGGTCGATTGTTCTTTCGTTTAACAGTTCGGTCGCTTTGGCAATTTCTTCTTCTTTGAATGCGAGAGAAGCCTGCGCGTCACGAATGCGTTTTTCGCTCAGTTCAATTTCCAGCGTTTGGAATTCGATCTCTTTCGACAGAAAGTCATATTCGCGGTTGTTGCGAACGTTGTCCTGCTGTTCGGTATATTTTTCGATTTTCGTTTTGGCTTCGGTGATTTCAACCTTGTGTGTAGCTACCTGTTTCTGAAGATCTTGTCCTTCAGTGGTGTAGTTGTCTATACGGGTTTGCAAGCCGGCAATTTCATCTTCCAAATCCTGAACTTCGAGGGGTAATTCGCCGCGTAAAGTTTTGATTTTGTCAATTTCTGTTGCAACAGTTTGCAATTCATACAGAGCTTTTAGTTTTTCTTCGACTGAAATTTCTTTTTCGTTTTTTGCTTCTGTAGCCATAACGGTATTGAATTTACAATTTTACGTTTAGTTGTGCCGTTTTTCCTTGCTTTTCTTGTTGTTCGGATTCTTTTTTGACTCCGAAAGCGCTTACCTACAAATAGTTTACCGGATTTGTATTGCACTCTGCGAAACGGACTGCAAATGTAGGCAATTTTTTTTGTATTTGTTCAAAAAATATCTCTTTTGTGAACTGCTCTGACTCATAATGGCCTATGTCGGCCACGACAATACGGTTCTCGGCACCGAAGAAGTCGTGGTATTTGAAATCGGCCGACACGAAAATATCGGCTTTAGCCCGGATGGCGCTGTTCAATAGCGAGGCTCCCGATCCGCCGCACACGGCAACGGTTTTGATTGCTTTTCCCCGCAATGCAGTGTGACGGATTGCCCCGACATGAAATAGGGTTTTTATTCTCTGTAAAAATTCGGTTTCATCTTCGGGTTCCGCTAACCGGCCTACCATGCCCATGCCGGTTTGACTCCACTCGTTGGTCAGTGGAATCCAGTCGAATGCCGGCTCTTCGTAGGGATGGGTGGCAATCAGCGCCTGTTGAACTCTGGATTTGAGATAGGCGGGAACAACGACTTCGATGCGGATTTCCGGTTCGCGATGGAGTTCGTCGATTTTGCCTGCAAACGGGTTGCACCCTTCGCCTGCACGGAAGGTGCCGAATCCTTCGTTGTTGTAACTACATGAGTCGTAGTTGCCAATTTGTCCCGCACCGGCGGCAAAAAGAGCTTTGCGCAGCCGATCGGCTTGATCCAGCGGTACGAACGTTACAAGTTTGAGCAATTGTTCTGTCACCGGAGCCAGAACGCGGCAACCGGTAAGCCCGATTTTTTGCGCAATGCGGCCGTTGACTCCCCCGGCTACACTATCCATGTTGGTGTGAGAAGAGTAGATGGCGATGTCGTTCTGAATCGCTTTGATTACACAACGTTGCACGTAATCATCGCCGGTAAGTCGTTTCAATCCTTTGAAAATAAGCGGATGGTGTGAGATTATCAGGTTGCAGTTGTGCTGAATAGCTTCATCCACGACGGCTTCGGTGATATCGATGCAAAGCAGAATGCCGTTGATGTTTGCAGTCCGTTTACCGACCTGTAAACCGGCATTGTCGTAACTCTCCTGCAAAGCCAATGGCGCGAAGTCTTCTAAAATGGTGCAAATGTCCTGAATAATCATAAGTAATTAACAATTAATAATTCATAATTAATAATTGGTCTTGACTCTTTGTCTTATTTGTACATTTCGTCGATCAGTTTCCGGTAATTTTGCATAATGACCGCACGTCGGAGTTTGAGTGTGGAGGTCATCTCTCCCGATTCGATAGTGAATCCTTTTTTGATGAGCGTAAACTTTTTGACTTTTTCGTAAGAAGCCATCTCTTGCAATAAACTATCGATAAGTCCCTGATAAAAAGCAATAATGTCAGGATTTACCAATAATTCGTCCTCCGATTTGTAACGGATGCCACGCTCGGTTGCCATTTTTTCAACCTCCGATAGCGCGGGTACGATGATTGCCGTTACGTAGTTACGCTGGTCGCCAATTACGGCTACCTGATCGATGTATTTGTTGGTGCCCAGCTTCATCTCGATTTGCTGTGGGGCAATATATTTTCCGTTGGAGGTCTTGAAAAGGTCTTTGATGCGTTCTACCAGCGTGAGATTGCCTTCGTTATCGAGTTTGCCGGCATCACCCGTGCGGAACCATCCGTCGATGAATGCGGCTTCGGTGGCTTCGGGCTTGTTGTAGTAGCCCTGGGTAATGGTTTTCCCTTTCAGTTGAATTTCGTTGTCTTCGCCGATGCGTACCTGTATGGCATCCATCAGTTTTCCTGCCGAACCGATAATATAGCGGGTGGGGCGGAAGCAGCAGACCGTAGCGGTACTTTCCGTCAGGCCGTAACCGATAATGATGGGAATACCCATGCTTTTGAGAAAAACATTAATGCCGTCATCGAGCGCTGCGCCCGCGGTAGGGAAGAAATTGGCATTCTCGATACCAACCGTCTTTTTTACTTTTGAGAAAATCAGTTTGTCAACGAAGTTGTATTTTAATTTCAGGAACAACGGCGGTTTCTTTTCTTCGCGCAGGTAGTGCAGGTTGTAAAGTTCGCCCAGCGCCAACGCCCAGGCAACAATACCTTTCATGTATGGCTTGAAGTTATCCATTCGTTCGCGAATGCCGATGTATACTTTTTCCCAGAAACGTGGTACACTGCACATCACGGTTGGACGTACTTCGCGAATAGCAGCCTGGATTTCTTGTGGCCGCAGGTTGATGTAGATGACCGCGCCGCGGTAGAGGCAGTAGTAGCACCATGCCCGTTCGAATATGTGCGAAAACGGCAAGAAAGCGATGGAGCGGTCGTTTTCGCTGAAGGTCGGTAGTGCCAGATCGTGAATGCGCATCGCCTCCAGAAAATTGGAGTGATTCAGAACAACACCTTTCGGTTCGCCGGTAGTGCCGGAGGTATACATAATGATGGCAATGTCGTCGGGCGAGGCTTGTGCTTGCCGGGCGGCAATCTCTTTGTCGTGTTTTGCACTGCCGAGGTCGATAAAGTCGGAGTAATAAAAGCCGAGCCCGTTGTTATGCAAATCGGTTTTTTTGTCGAAAACGATGATGCGTTGCAGGTTCGGACAGCTATCGGATGCTTTTAACGCGTTGTCATACTGCTGTTGTTCTCCCACAAAAAGCGTTTCGATACCGGCATCGTTGATGATGTAGGTGATTTGAGCGGCAGATGCCGTGGCAAACATAGGTACCGAAACGGCTCCGACGGTAAAGTTGCCGAAATCGACATAGAAACTCTCCACCATGTTTTGTGTGTAGATGCCGATACGATCGCCTCGTTTGGTGCCGAGGGTAAGTAATGAGCGGGCAGCTTGCGTGACTTCTCCCGCAAAATGGTTCCATGTTACCGGATTCCAGCTTCTGGTTTCGTCGTTGCGGGTAAAGAATACACTACGATCCTGATATTTTTCAGCTTGCCGGAATATGATTGTGGAAAAATGAGGTGCAGACATTTTAGTCGGAAATTTAAAGTGATTTTTTCAGTTAGATATTGGTTTTCAGAATCAGATTTGAGTAAAGGCTAATGGTGACGGATTATTATTCGTTGTTATCTTTTAAAAATGTATCCCGTTTCCCGGAGAAGAGTTCGTAGTAACGGAATTCACAGGGTAGAGCTCCGTTTAGCAGATTGATTTTGCGTGACGGTTTTAGCCCGATGCGCGCCAGACATTCACTGTTGGAGCTGATAATCCATGCCTTGTTGCCCGAGAATTTATGCTTCAGTGTGCGACCGATCATTTCGTAAAGGCCGATCAGGTCTTCGGTAACCAACCGTTCGCCGTAGGGCGGGTTGAAAAGAATTAATGTCGGTTCTTTGGGTTCGTCGACTTCCTGCATCGGTTTCACTTCGAGCTTGATGTATTTTGACAAACCCGCACTTTTCACGTTTGCTTCCGCTATGCGAATGGCGCGCATAGACATGTCGGAACCGTAAATAGTATGAGTGAAGGGTCGTTCGGCGCTGTCGTCGTTGTATATATTATCAAAAAGTTCTTCGTCGAAGTTCTTCCATTTTTCGAAGGCAAAACTGCTGCGATAGACTCCCGGAGCAATGTTCAGCGCGATCAGGGCAGCCTCGATCAGTAATGTTCCCGAGCCGCACATGGGGTCGATGAAATCGGTTTCGCCATCCCAACCCGATAGCAGAATCATTCCGGCGGCCAACGCTTCGTTGAGCGGCGCTTCGGTCTGATCGCTGCGGTAGCCCCGTTTGTGGAGCGACTCGCCCGAGCTGTCGAGCGATAGCGTGCAGTTATTTTGTGCAATATGAATGTTGATATACAAATCGGGGTTGGTGAGCTGTACCGACGGACGCTTTTTGAACCGTTCCATAAAATAGTCGGCAATGGCATCTTTAACCCGGTAGGAGACGAATTTGGAGTGACGGAAGTCGTCGGAATAGACCGTGGAGTCGATTACAAACGAGGTGTTCACGTCCATGTATTGTGTCCAGTCTATTTTTTTTACCAGTTCGTATACCTCGTCGGGGTTGTTGGCCCGAAAAGAGGCAATAGGTACGAGTATTCGCGATGCTGTGCGCAGCCGGAAATTGGCCCGGTAGAGTGTTTGTATGTCGCCGGTGCACTTAACGGCGCGGCGTTGCAGTTCAATGTTGTTTGCGCCCAACTCAGTTAGCTCCTTTGCAAGTACCTCTTCCAGCCCCTGAAAGGTTTTTACGATTATGTCGAATTCTTTTGGTAACACAGTTTTATTTGAGATTTAGTCAGTTGCGATGTACGATTCAGCTTGTGCATCAGGGAACAAAGGTAGCTATTTTTGCCTGTAATTGTTGTGTCAAAGCCGAATATGGTTGTTGGAGGCGGCGCACCGCACCGAAAATCAGCCGAATGAATTATAATTATTTATGAGCCGTAAAACAGTAACCTCTTCCGATACTGTGCTGTAAAAACACTAATTTTGTGCCAGTAAATCAAGGTTTGTTCCGGCGTTACAATGAATGGCTGAAAATGGCGTTATGATGCTCTTTATCAGCAGACTTTAATTGTAAATCGTAAATGGACAAATTGTAAATTTTCCTCATGTTTCTATCCAATTATCACAGTCATTGTAACTTTTGCGACGGCCGCAGTTCGATGGAAGAGTTTGTCCATTTCGCCATTGCCAAAGGGCTAAAACGGTACGGCTTCTCGTCGCACGCTCCGCTGCCATTCGATACCTTCTGGAACATGCGCGCCGACGATTTGCCTGAATACAAAGCCGAATTCCGGCGATTGAAAGAGAAGTATGCCGGGCAAATAGAGCTCTTTCTTGGCCTTGAGATGGACTACATTCATGAGGTGTTTGAGGTGCAGGATGCGTTTTATCCGGTCGATGATCTGGATTATCTCATCGGGTCGGTGCATTATCTGGATCGCCTGCCCGACGGCTCGTTTATGTCGATCGACGGCAGCTTCAGCAAATTCAATTACGGCTTGCAAACCGGATACGAGGGCGATGTGTGGGCGTTGGTCGACCTTTTCTTTGAAGCCAGCCGCGCGATGGTGTCAAAAGGTGGTTTTCAGCTTGTAGGACACATGGATAAGATCGCGCTCAACGCTTCGAAATGTCCGGAGTTTTCTATTCGGGATCCACGCTATCTTACTTTGGTGGGCGATTTGCTGACCCTGATAAAAGAGCAGAAAATGATTGTGGAGATCAACACCAAATCGCTTGTGGGGAAAGGATTTGCCTATCCTGATGTGCAGTTTTTCCCGCTCCTGAAAGAGCTTGGTATCCCGGTGACTGTCAATTCAGACTGCCATTATCCGACCAATCTCCTCGACGGCTTTGCTCCTGCCTATCAGGCCCTGAAAGCTGCCGGAATCACCACCGTTCATCAACTGATCGACGGTACTTGGCAACCGGTGGAGTGGGAGGGGAGACGAAAAGTTTTACCATTAAGGCATTAAGAGATAAAGATGAATCTGAATGTTAATGGTTGAATTGGTTGTGCCTGTGATAGAGTACGAAGTCCTCTTTTAATACTCAGAAGTGAAATCCGTACATTTATTAGTCCCGTTTTTACACTCAAGAGTGTTTGACTTTCACTCAGGAGTGTTTTTTAGATACTCGTGAGTGCAGAATCGATACTAAAAAGTGTCCGACGAGCACTTTTGAGTCTTTTTCTCACACTTAGGAACGTGTAATTCGGTCTCTCTTCTGTAATTGGCACGGTCAGAACGGTAATCCTGACGAAAAATATCTTGAGAAACAGGATTCATAGTGTGAAAATCACTGTAATTACATTTCTATCTCCTTCAACTCATTCGTTAATTTTGCTTCCAAATCTTTGATGGATGAATAGGGCAAGCACCGTTGTCCTCTTGTGTCAAATTTTAGATCATTAGCATCTTTAACTAATAAAATGGTTTTCTTTTGTAGTCCCCAAGCATAGCCAACTTCTAAATAAACATTTGGGTTTGCTGTTGTTAAGTCGGCGATTATAAAATCAGCTGTAGATATTCTTTTTTTGACCCATTCCATTACGTCTCCAGTAAATGAAGATAAGTCGGCCCTTTCACAAAGATATCCTGCAGTATTAACGGCTCCTTGTATTCCATAATGATAGCAATCGTCAAATTCATTAGCAAATGGCATGGCAACAAAAGCGCGTTTTTTGCTATCAGAGCTATACCCTGCAGAACGTAATGTTTCAACAGATGCTTCAGTGATATATTTCAGTCCACCTTTTTTTTGAGTTGAAATAATGGATTCAGGAAATAGATTGTTGACAATATTTTGTAGTCGAGTGGCACGACCTTGTGACCGTTCAATAAAAATAATTTCTTTTAATTGATCAGGCATGTCATGTTGAGAGATGCTATCTAAGATTCCTGCTAGTTGACTTTCAAAAGCTTCAATTTCATCAAGTCCATATCCAGGTCCATGAATAGTCATTAGTAGAGTTTCTGCTTGTGGTTTAGAACTTGCAATTGAGATTAATGCTTTACGTCCAAATTCTCTGATCTCTTTATAACCAAATTGACGAAGTGGTGGGACTCCAATGAATAGTAGATGATCGGTGTTTGTTATGTGGTGGCTATTGGAAAAATAAAAGCCTCCAACTTTCGGCAATTTTGCTTCAGTAGCACTATCTATGGTTTCTAATTTATTGACGACGTCCCGATCTAGGCCATATGTGAATTGTGCATATTTTAAAATCAGCACATCTGCTTTAATTTGAAAAGCATCTCCATGTAGTACTCTTATTTTGATTTCTGCCATATCTCGATTATACTTAGTTGCATCATAACACTTACCTTCTCCTTCTGCCACCTTTCTTAACACTGCTACTTTTGCCTTTACTCCTGCTCTCTTTGCGTGGGTTCAGCGGCATAGTCGATACGGTTGCTTTTTCTTCGCCGTCGCGTACCAGTGCAAAGTCGAGTTGCTTCTTGTCAAGGTTGGCGCGGGCTACCTGCACGGTGATGGCATCGCCCAGCTGGAATTTCTTCTTGAAACGGTGGCCTTCGAGGCAGTAGTTCTTTTCGTCGAAAATATAGTAATCGTCGTCCAGATCGCGGATAGGAATCATTCCCTCGCATTTGTTTTCGTTCAGTTGCACATAGATGCCCCATTCGCTCACACCGGAGATTACACCGTCGAATACCTGTCCGAGCCGTTCGCTCATAAATTCCACCTGCTTGTATTTGATGGAGGCGCGTTCGGCGTTGGCGGCCAGCTGCTCCATGTCACTGCTGTGTTGGCAGCGTCCTTCCCATTCCGACGCATTCACGCTCGGTTTATCTTCTGCATAGCGGGTCAACAGGCGGTGTACCATCATGTCGGGATAACGGCGGATAGGAGAGGTGAAATGAGTGTAGTAGTCGAATGCCAGTCCGTAGTGACCGATGTTTTCGGTGCTGTAAACGGCCTTGGCCATCGAACGAACGGCCAGCGTTTCAATCAGGTTCTGCTCTTTCTTGCCCTGCACCTCGTCTAACAGATGGTTAACAGCCGACGACACTTCGCTCTTTTTGCCCGAAGTCTTCAGTTTGTAACCGAAGCGGTGGATAAACTGCGCGAAATTCTGTAATTTTTCCGGGTTGGGTACGTCGTGAATACGGTAGACGAACGTTTTTCCCTTGCGTCCTTTCCCCGGTTTTCCGATATGGGTAGCCACCGTTTTGTTGGCCAGCAGCATAAACTCTTCCACCAGTTTGTTGGAATCTTTCGCCTCTTTGAAGAAAACGCTCGTAGGTTTACCCTTTTCGTCTATTTCGAAGCGCACCTCTACCCGGTCGAAAGCAATAGCACCCGACTTGAAACGACGGTCGCGCAATATCTTGGCCAGTTTGTCGAGTTGCAACATCTCTTCTTTGTAATCGCCCTCACCCGTTTCGATAATCTGTTGCGCCTCTTCGTAGGTAAAGCGGCGATCCGATTTTATCACGGTGCGACCTATTTTGTAATCATGAATATTGGCTTCGTCGTCCATTTGCACCAAAACGGAATAGGTAAGTTTCTCTTCGTTGGGACGAAGCGAACAGAGTCCGTTCGAGAGTTTTTCGGGTAACATTGGTATTGTACGGTCGACTAAATAGATGGACGTCGCACGGTTTTCAGCCTCTTCGTTGATAATGGTTTTGGGTTTCACGTAGTGCGTTACGTCGGCGATGTGGATGCCCACTTCCCACAATCCGCTTTCGAGTTTGCGTAGCGAGAGGGCATCGTCGAAGTCCTTGGCATCGCGCGGGTCGATGGTGAAGGTGACGATGTCGCGGCAATCGATGCGCCTGGCAATCTCTTCCGCGGTGATTCCGGCATCAATCTTTTCGGCCTCTTCCTCTACCTTTTCGGGATATTTGTAGGGTAGTCCGAACTCGGCCAGAATAGCGTGCATTTCGGCATTGTTATCGCCCTGATCGCCCAGAATGTCGATTACCTCGCCCACGGGATTCTTATCTTTTTCATCCCAACGTACTATTTTGACCAATGCTTTTTGTCCGTTTTTTCCACCCTTCAGTTTGTCGACGGGAATAAAAATATCGTTCGATAAATATTTTTTATCGACAATTAGAAAAGCATAAGGACCACTGATGTCAAGAATACCCACGAAATTTTCTTTAGCCCGTTTCAGTACCTCCAGCACTTCGGCCTCGGGTTGGCGGCCTTTGCGTCCGGCATACAGGAATGCTTTCACGTAGTCTTTATCCATTGCCCGGTTGAGGTTGCGTTCCGAAATAAAGATCGGTGCTCCACCGTCGTCGGGATTCAGGTAGGTCTTGCGCGAGGTGCGATCTATGGTTCCGGTAATGTTGCCTCCGCGCACATTGAGCCGGAATTTACCCCGCTCGATCTCGATCAGGAAGCCGTTGTCACTCAAATCGGTGAGAATCTCGGTAGCCATTTGCTTCAATGGAGTTTTGGTTAACTCCAGAAGATGAGAGACCTGCTTATAATTAAATGTTCGGTTGGGCTCCTGATTGAACAGGTTGGTGATAGCGCGTGCAAGATCGGTTTTACGCATCCGGCTGTCCGGCTGTTGTTTTTCTTTCTTCATTTTTTTTGTTTCTTAAAGATCCGTTTCCCGGATGGGAGAGCGGTATGGTTATGAAGTGATATGTTTGAATCGGTGTTGAGAATTCTATTGCTAACCAAAGGTACGTTATAAATTTAAGAAATGAAATAATACCGGCTGCTGAGCATAAAAAAAGCTGCCGATAGTTTCGACAGCTTTGTTGTACGAGCTACACCGCTTTACATTTTGATTCGTTCTATCTTCAGAGCGTTCAGATTGCGGGTGCCGAGGTGCAACGCTTCAGCCTTGGCGATATGTCCGACCGCATTGATGTCCATCTTTTCTACCTGATTGAAGAATTTGATGGCGGCGGTGTCGGCAGCAACGATATTGGGCGATACGATCAGGGTCTTCAGCACCGCAGTGTCCGATTCATTTCTTCCCTGAGGCCCGTTTTTGTACAAAATACGGTATGCATCCACAATGTTCAGAGCCGGACGTTTGGGATAGGTACAGATGTCGGCAATACATTGTTGCAGGTCGGAACTATGGAATATGCCTCTGTCCCAAACGACACCCATATAATTTTTCATTGAAATGGACATTTTGGCGCCACCATGGTTTTTGAGTACCGGAAGATTAAACCAAACATCGCACTCGAGCAATGCTTTGTGTATCATGGCCTCTTTCAGTCGAACGCCATGAGGAAGAGCTACCTTCTGATAATGACTTCCGTCGTTTGCGGGAAGCATTACGCCTCCGACACTTTCCACGGCAGCCTTTATTCCGCTGTTCTTGTAACAGTTATCCCATTGCTGACAGGTGTGGTCAAAGACCTGTACTTTTTTTGCTCCGGCGGCATAGCATTTTTTTACCAACGCTTTTACCAACTCAGGGTTGGTGTTGGCTGCCAGATTCGGGGTCTTATCCCATCCTATGTTCGGTTTAATAACAACAGTCTGCCCTTTCTTTACGAATGCCTGAATGCCGCCGAATTTTGCCAGCGCTTTGTCGAGCATCGCTGCCGGTTCTCCACCCATAACAGCTACCAAATCAGGTCCTGAGGTTACCTTTACTTTATTGTTTTGGAGCGCAGCTTCGAGCTTGTCGAAGCGCAAAGTCGATGCTACCCCTGTAATGGCAGCCGACAGTAAAAAATCACGACGTTTCATAGGCACAGAGAATTATTAGGTTGTTATATTTTTCTTAGACGATACCGATCAGGTAAAGGTTTAATCGAATACTACCGTTCGGTTCTGGTAAGTCAGAATTTTTCGTTCGATATGTTTTTCAACGGCGCGCGAAAGCACTATCTTTTCGAGGTCGCGACCTTTTCGTACCATGCTGTCGATGGTGTCTTTATGCGTTACCCTCACCACATCCTGTCCGATAATGGGACCGGCATCCAGATCGCTGGTTACGTAGTGGCTGGTTGCTCCGATAATTTTTACTCCCCGTTCATGTGCCGCATGATAGGGCTTCGCACCTGCAAATGCAGGGAGAAAAGAGTGGTGAATATTGATAATGCGGTCGGGGTAACTATCGATCAGTTGCGGTGACAAAACCTGCATATAACGTGCCAACACCACAAAATTGATGTTGTATTGTTTCAGTAACTCCAGCTCCTTGGCTTCCTGTTCAGCCTTGTTTTCCTTATTGATCGGGAAGACAAAAAAGTCTATTCCGAATCGGTCTGCTACCTGTTTCAGGTCGGGATGGTTGCTTATAATCAAGGGGAGCTCTACATTCCATTCGCCGGCATGGTAGCGTCCTAAAAGATCGAACAGGCAGTGCGACATTTTCGAAACAAAGATAGCCATTCTTGGCTTTGAATCCGAAAAATAGAGACGGAAATTCATGCTGTAGCGTTTGGCCAGCAGGGTATCGATATAATCTTCTATTTCATCGCGGGGAATAATAAAATTGTCGAGAGCCCATTCCACACGCATAAAAAATATGTGGTCTTCTCTGTTTACGTACTGATCCAGATATAGAATATTTCCTTTTTGCTGATTGATAAAATCGGTGACAGCAGCAAGAATTCCCGGCCGGTCAGGACAGTGAATGAGTAGTACTGCCGTGTTGTCGTTTGTCATAATAAAAGCCTCTTATTTTTAGGGTTCGATGTTTATATTGAATTTGTGAGCAGCTGGCAGGGTTAAAGAATCCAGGGGAAACGAAAACAGGCTTCGTTGTAAAGCGAATAATCGGCGTTGCCATTTACCGCAAGGGTTTTTACGATGGAAGCACCCTTTTCAAGCAAAAGACGTTTCGCAAATTCTATCGTTCTGCCGGTTTTGATTCGGTCGTCGACTAACAAAAAACGCTTATTGATTACTTCAAAATCGATAGGGTGGAGAAGAACCGGTTGCGGATGAATCGGCATATGATTGCTGTCGCGTAGATTGATTTTCAAAAGAAATAACTCTATGCCCAGTTTTTGCCGGATGAGCTCTGCAGGAAGTGTTCCGCCGTTTGCAATAGCAACAACCGCATCAAAATCTTCCGATAGCTCGAGTGACCTGATTCGTTCCAGTATTTCGTTGAAATCTTTTTCCATACCTATTCAAACCGGCAACAAAAGTAGCTATTTTTTTTGAGTAAGTAAACAAATGAAAGAGAAACCATGATTTTAGTTCTGTTTCATCATAAAAAGAATCGGATTTTCCGCCACGATAAAAGGAGGGGGGAGGGACAAATAAAAACGCCCCGATACGTATTGTATCGGGGCGTTAAAAAGTGGCGGCTACCTACTCTCCCACATTGTGTGCAGTACCATCGGCGTAGTTGGGCTTAACTTCTCTGTTCGGAATGGGAAGAGGTGGAACCCCAGCGCTATAGCCACCTAAAAGTTCATCAGTTGTAAGTGATAAGTAGTAAGTGGTAAGGAATAAGTATTACCTTTTACCCTTTACCTTTTACCTTTCAACCGGTTATAATGTTGACCTACTGGAAAGAGAGCTAACAAAGCAAGCTAAACTTGATAGCATTACTATAATAGTTAAGAGTTTTAAGAGAAGAAAAGTTTCGGGCTATTAGTACTGCTCGGCTTTGACATTACTGCCTTTAGACCTACAGCCTATCAACGTTGTCGTCTACAACGGCCCTTAGAAGAAATCTCATCTTG